>WBZP01000002.1_pt1 | contig 475761 bp, 467 predicted proteins | sample 5204301 | NCBI WGS metagenome assembly WBZP01 (sample SAMN12412401, study PRJNA552823) | activated sludge metagenome | isolation source: activated sludge from nitrification reactor of wastewater treatment plant... | place: USA: Pennsylvania | collected 2017
GCCGACCACACCGCGGCAGCGCCAGCCCGATCGCCACCAGGTGCGAGGCCTGCGGATCCGCGCCCGCCATCGGCAACCAGTACGCGCCGGCCCGATCGCCGACGCCGGCGAGGCAAGCCCGATCCGGTACCGGCCGGACGGCCGTCGCCGGCTATTGCCCTGGCCAGCATGGGCGCGTCCTGCTCGCTGCATGCGCCGCCGGCGACTGCTCGGCACCGGCCTCGATCGCCGCCGCTGCGCTTCGCCCTGGTGGAAGCCGGGGCCGCGCCCGGCGCCGACCACACCGCGGCAGCGCCAGCCCGATCGCCACCAGGTGCGAGGCCTGCGGATCCGCGCCCGCCATCGGCAACCAGTACGCACCGGCCCGATCGCCGTCGCCGGCGAGGCAAGCCCGATCCGGTACCGGCCGGACGGCCGTCGCCGGCTATTGCCCTGGCCAGCATGGGCGCGTCCTGCTCGCTGCATGCGCCGCCGGCGACCGCTCGGCACCGGCCTTGATCGCCGTCGCTGCGCTTTGCCCTGGTGGAAGCCGGGGCCGCACCCGGCGCCGACCGCACCGCGGCAGCGCCAGCCCGATCGCCACCAGGTGCGAGGCCTGCGGATCCGCGCCCGCCATCGGCAACCAGTACGCACCGGCCCGATCGCCGCCGGCGAGGCAAGCCCGATCCGATGCCGACCGCCCGCACCCGCTCGCCTGCCCGCTCAGTCACGGCGCTTGCCGACAAACCCGCAAGCCCCGCGCCATCGCTACCACCTTGCCTGCTGCGCCTCGCCGTCACGCGATAAGGCCGCGTCACGGCTTTGTGCCTTCGCCGGCCGCCGTCCCGCCGCCGCCGACTTTCGCCCTGGCCTGCCTGCGTGCCCACTGCCCGCCGCCTGCGCCGTCGGCGGTGAAGCTGCCCACGGCTTCGGCGGCTACGCCGGACAACACCAGATCACCGCGCCTTGCGCGCCTGGCACAAAGCCGGGCCGGGGTAAATCGCAAGCGATTGAACATAACCGCGCATTACCCAAAGCAGGCCAGTCGCTGCGCCGGGCTTCGCTTGATGGCCTGCCGCTGTCGCGCCCTGCGGGTTCGGGTAATGGTCGGTTATGTCTTGCGCCCCGGCCCGGACAATGGCTATGTCGGCTTGCTTCGCTGCGTCCGTTTATTTGGGCGCTACGCGCCGGGTGGCATGGCTGCCGACCGCCCCGCGGTGCTATACTCGCCCCCCTGATTCAACCGCCCGCCGCGCCGGCTTCCTGAAATCGAAAACTGCGGGGCACTAGCGGGACGCTTCCGGGGAAAAAATGGCAGTTACCCACAAGCACCGGAAACAATCACAACACCCCGAAACCCTTGCTGCGACTGCTTCCGCGTGTTGTGTGTTGTTCTGGTTTTTTGGCTTCTGACCGCCTCATAATCCTTTGGTTGCGAGTTCGAGTCTCGCTGGGCCCACCAGCATTCATCTTCACGCGGAGCATTTGATATGCAAGAAATCATGCAATACCTCAAGGACAACGGTCAGCGCTTCGACTCGGAAATTGCCGCCGCGACGGGGCTCTCGCTGGCCAAGGTGCGCCGCTCGATATCCGACCTGTCGGCGCGCGGCGAAATTTCCAAGTGCTCCGTGACCCGATTCAGCACCGATGGCGAAAAAATCGAGGCCGTGCTGTGCAGGGTGGCGGGATACATTCCGCCCAAGAGCCCCGGCAGGAAGCCCGGCCCGTCGAGCTAGGCGTTCCAACCAGGCCGCTCCGGGCAGCGCCTCCGGGCGGCACCTGACATGCCTTCCCGCATGCTCGCCAGTATCCGCTTCCTGCTGACTGCTCTTGCCGTCGCAGTCCTGCCCGGCTGCGCCTTGCTCGGCGAGAGGCCGGCGCCCCCGCCGGCGCCCGTTCCAATCAAGATCGGCCTTGCCCTGGGCGGCGGCGCCGCCCGCGGCTTCGCCCACATCGGCGTGATCAAGGCGCTCGAAGCGCAGGGCATCGTGCCGAACGTCATCGTCGGCACCAGCGCCGGCGCCGTGGTCGGGGCGCTGTATGCCGGCGGCCTCAACGGCTTCGAACTGCAGAGAGCCGCCCTCGACATGGACAAGGACAACGTCTTCGACTGGAATGTCTCCCTGCGCGGTCCGCTGAAGGGTGAGCCGCTGCGTCGTTTCGTCAATGATGCCGTGCTCAGCCGCCCGCTGGACAAGCTCAAGCGCAGTTTCGCCGTGGTCGCCACCGATCTCGGCAGCGGCGAGATGGCCCTGTTTCGCACTGGAGACACGGGGTGGGCGGTGCAAGCCTCGGCTGCCGTGCCCGGTGTATTCCAGCCGGTTACGATCAACGGACGTGAATATGTCGACGGCGGACTGACGAGTCCGGTACCCGTCCGCGCCGCGCGCCGCCTTGGCGTCGATTTCGTGATTGCCGTCGATATCTCGGCCAGGCCGCGTGACGTTCGCGCCGCCAACACCTTCGACCTGCTGCTGCAGACGCTTGCCATCATGGGCCAATCGATCAGCCGCAACGAACTCGCCGAGGCCAACATCGTGATTCGCCCGGCGACCGGGGATCTTTCCGCCACGAGCATGGAAGATCGCCATCGCGCGGTGCTCGAGGGCGAAAAGGCTGCCGCGGCCATGATGGCCGAAATAAAGGACAAGCTGGCGCGGCTGCGCAATCCGCCGCCGCCGACCATGGCACGCTAGCCGTTCCGCGCCAGCGGCGTCATGCGCGCGAGCGCCTTGAGCAGGATGCGATAGCTGTCGCGGTCGAAGGCCGGTGTCGGCGCCTCCAGCAGGCAATGAAGATCCGCTTCGCTGTGCGCCGTGCCGAGGTGGCACCAGTGGTCGATCAGATGCACCTCGTCGCCCTCCCTGATCCAGGCCGGACCCGCAAAGGGCCAGGCGGCGAGCCGGTGCCGGCCCAGCGCCGCCATCAGCCGCGCGCTGTGGAACGACACCGGCTCCTTGCCGACGCAGGCGCCCCTGCATTGCTGCAACTGGTGCGCAAAGCAGGGCTTGCCGGGCTTAAGCTTTTCCAGCCCGAGCAACGAGTGACAGAGACCGTGCTCCTTCGCCAGTTCGGTCAGCGTGCGCCTGGCTTCCCTGGCGGTCTTGAACGGCCCGTACAAGTGCTCCTGCCGGCGCAATTCGAGATCGCCGGCGAGCATCAGCAGCGGCCGCCACTCCCCGGGGCGCGCTTCGACGAGCTGCCAGAAGCACTGATCTTCATTGCGGCGCAGGGTGCGGTTGTGCATCGGCTGCAATTGCTTGATCAGCGCCGCCTCCTTCAGCAGCGCGCCGATCTCGCCGCCGGTTTCGATGCACTCGATGCGTCGCACCTGCTGCGCCAGGCTCATTTCCCTGGCCGCCGCATGGTCGGCGGCGAAATGGGACAGCACGCGCTTCTTCAGTTCCTTGCTCTTGCCGACATACAGCGGCAGATCGTTCTCCCCATAGAACAGATAGACGCCGGCACCTTCCGGCAGATCATCGACCGCCGCCGGGTCAAGACCGGCCGGCAGGCTCGGGCGCGCGGTCAGGAGCCTGACCGTGTCGGCCAGCAGCTCCGGCGCCACCTCGGCCCGCACCCGGTTCCAGAACTGGTGGATCAGTTGCGCGTCGCCGAGCGCCCGGTGCCGACTGCTGACGGCCAGACCGTGGCGCGCTATCAGGCTGTCGAGGTTGTGCCGCGCATGGTGCGGAAACAACTTGCGCGAAAGCCTCACGGTGCACAACACCGTGGCGCGAAAATCCTCGCCGGCGCGCTTGAATTCGTTCTTCAGGAAACCGTAGTCGAAGCGCGCGTTGTGGGCGATGAACAGCCGCCCCGCGAGCCGCGCCCTGACCTCGTCCGCCACCTCGGCAAAGGCCGGCGCATCCGCCACCATCGCGTTGGAAATGCCGGTCAGGCGCTCGATGAAGGGCGAGATCGGCGCACCCGGATTGACCAGGCACGACCACTCGCGCACGCCGCCCTCATCGACCTCGACAATGCCGATTTCGGTAATGCGGTCGGCCGTCGCCGTGGCGCCGGTGGTTTCGAGGTCGACAAAGGCGAGGGCGGGGAAGGACATGGCGTAGGCGTGGGGATTTGGAGCGCGACGCATCATACCGTGCGCCGCCCTGCGATAATGAATACGATGAACGCCGGCTTCCCGATCCGCTATGTCGATCCCGTGTTCCGCCCGCCCAGCGAAGCGGAATCGCTGATCCTGCCGGTAACCGACGGCTGCTCGTGGAACAAATGCACCTTCTGCGAGATGTACACGGCGCCGCAGAAGAAATTCCGCGCGCGCGATGCGGCGGAAACGCTGGAGACCCTGCGCCGCTGCGGCGAGCGTTTCGGCGACGGCATTCGGCGCGTGTTCCTCGCCGACGGCGATGCCCTGGTGCTGCCGACCCGGCGCCTGCTGGAAATCCTCGGCGCGATCCGCGAACACCTGCCGGCGGTGCGCCGCGTCTCCGGCTACTGCCTGCCGCGCAACCTCAGGAAGAAGTCGGTCGCCGAACTCAGGGAGCTGGCCGCCGCCGGCCTGGCCATCGCCTATGTCGGCGCCGAATCGGGCGATGACGAGGTACTGGCGAAGGTGCACAAGGGCGAGACCTTCGCCAGCACCTGCGAAGCCCTCGACAAGCTGCAGCAGGCCGGCATCAGGCGCTCGGTGATGATCCTCAACGGCCTCGGCGGCAAGGCCCTGTCGGCGCAGCACGCGGCGAATTCCGCGCGCCTGGCCAACGTCACGCAACCGGAATACCTGGCAACGCTGGTGGTCAGCTTCCCCCAGGGCGAAGAGCGTTTCCGCACCGCGTTTGCGGAATGGCAACCGTGCAGCGAGCACGAGTTGTTCGTCGAAATGGAAGCCTTCATTTCCGCGCTGGAGCTGGAGCGCACGGTCTTTCGCAGCGACCACGCCTCGAACCGCCTGGTGCTGAAAGGCACGCTCGGCGCCGAAAAGCCGCGCCTGCTCGGCGAAATCCGCGCCGCCATCGTGGCCCCCGAAAGCGCCAGGCTGCGGCCGATTTGGGCGCGGGGGCTGTAGCAGGCAGGGCCAAGCCGCAAAATCCGGGCAGTCACTCCGCTGCTCGTTTCGGAATCCGTCCCCTGAGCCGCGCGGATTGTATGTCGCTTGACGCCATAGAGACCACATGGCACGATACGCCATATGATGGCAACCCGAGCATTCCATGACCGAGCTGAATACCCGGATGGAGCCATTGTCGAGATGACGATCTGGCTTGTGCCAAAGCCCGCGGCCGGTAGCGCGCACGCTTTCAAGTACAGCCTGTTCTATGGCTATCCCGGCAATCGGGTTGTTGCCTACGACAATGAACGCGGGAAGGGCGATCACCGGCATCTCGAAGGGCGCGAGGAGCGATATTCGTTCTCGACCGTGGAAGCCTTGGTCGCGGATTTCTTGTCTGACGTGAAACGTGTGCGAGGTGAAGCATGAGCGAAAAAGTCAATCTGCACGTCGGGTCGATCGATGAAATGGGAAAGCGCTTCATCGGCGCCTGGAACCGGTTGGAGAGCGGGAAGAAAGTCAGGGAGACGCATCTGACTTTTTTCAGCCTCGAAGCAATGATGGCTACGCTATCCCCCAAGCGACTGGAACTGCTGCGGCACGTTCATCAACATCCAACCGACACGGTATCCGAGCTCGCCAGAACCATCGGTCGGGACTACAAGCGAGTCCACGAGGACGTATCGGCGCTGGCGCGCGCCGGACTGATCGTGCGCGACGAAAACGGCATCCGCGCGCCCTACGACAGCGTTCAGGCCACCGTCTCCCTGGAAGCCTAGCTGCCACTGCGCGGTGCCGGGAGATCGGCTCCCGAAGCACTGCCAGCGCGGCTTCGACCACGTTACGAAGATCGCACCAACGCAAACCGCGGGAGCCCGACACGGGTCGCGGACTTCTGGACGAGGCCCGCATCCGTCGCGCATAATTCGCCCATGAGCAACACTCCCCCGCCACGCGATCCGGTCTTCGCCGAGTTGGTCGCCGCCTACCCGGTATTCCGCGACGCGCAGCCGCTGGCCATCGGAATCCACAAGTCGGTCATGGCGGCGCATCCCGATCTCCACAAGGATGCGGTGCGCAAGGCGCTCCAGCGCCATACGGCCTCCACGCGCTACCTCAAGGCGGTGGCGGCGGGTGGCGCCCGCTTCGGGCTCGACGGCCAGCCATCGGGCGAGGTCACGCCGGAACAGAAGAAGCTGGCCGCCGACGGCCTCAGGGAACGTTTTCGCAAACAGGCCGAACAGCGCCGCGAAGCGGAAAAGGCCAGGGAGATCCAGACCAAGCTGCATCAACTGGTGGACAAGTTCAAGTAGCCACCAGTGCGGAGCCGACCCGGCCATCGTGAAACCCCTCCGTCCGCAGCCATGGTTGCCACTGGCGTTGTTGCTGGCAGTAGCGGCGGCGTCGCTTGCGGGCTGCTCCTGGTCGATCGGCGTGACCAACAGCCCGCCGCCGCCCAACGCAGGGTCGGGACCTGCCGGCGACCGCAGATGATCGGGAAGGACGCAGCATGAGCACATCGACCAAGCGCATCGTGATGACGGGAGTTACCCGCGGCCTCGGTCGCGCCATGCTCGACGAGTTTGCCGCCGGCGGACATATCGTCGCCGGATGCGGGCGTTCGGCAACGGCGGTCGAGAAACTCCGGCTGAGCTTCGCCGCGCCTCACCAGTTTGCGAGCGTGGATGTCGCCGCCGACCTCCAGGTCGGCCAGTGGGCGCGCGATGTGCTGAAGACCCTGGGACCGCCCGACATCCTGATCAACAACGCCGCCCTGATGAACACCCCGGCGCCCCTGTGGCAAGTACCGGCGGCCGAGTTCGGCGCCTTGATCGACGCCAACATCAAGGGCGTCGCCAACCTGCTGCGCCATTTCGTGCCCGCGATGATTGCGGAGGGCCGCGGCGTGATCGTCAATTTCAGTTCCGGCTGGGGCCGCGCCACCGCGCCCAACGTGGCGCCCTACTGCGCCAGCAAGTGGGCCATCGAAGGCCTGACGCGGGCGCTGGCGCAGGAACTGCCCGCGGGCATGGCGGCCATCCCGCTCGATCCGGGCATCATCGATACCGAAATGCTGCGCACGGCATTCGGCGAAGAAGCCGGCCAGTACGAGCGGCCGGCAACCTGGGCCAGGCGTGCCGTACCGTTTCTGCTGAAGCTCGGGCCGAAAAACAACGGCAGGGCGCTGAAGGTGGAGTGAAGCTCGGGTGGCGGAGTCGCGCCGCTCGTCCAATCGTCGAGACCCCAATCCCGCCCGGGAGAATTACGCCGTCGCCATCCTGACGAGGGTGGCGTTCGTTCCGCATCGGGCCCCGGTGAAGAGATCCCGCCGGCATACCGGCTCAGGCTTGTCGCCGCGCCCGCTGCTTGGCGGCGATGTAGGCCGAGTGCGGCACGTAGAGCAGATCGGAGATCTTGCTCATGAAATGCTGTTCGTGGGCATCGAGACGGCCGTCGGCGAACGCCACCCGCCACAGGGATTCGATGACCTGGATCCTCTGTCCGGCGCTGAAGGACTTGTTGATCAGCGAGGTGAACTGGAAGTAGTCGGTCGCCTGGCGCGCCTCCGTCGTGGCCAGTGCCATGAGCGCGGCGGCTTCTTCCGGACCGAGGCCGAACTGCGTTTGCAGGGCGCTGGTCACCGCGGCCGTTTCCTCTGCCGTAACGCTTCCGTCCATGCGCATCATTTCCAGCAGCAGCGCCGCAGCGGCAAGTTGCAGGGCATGTTGCGACTCGGCGCCGGATCGCCCGGCGGCCGGCTCGATCAACTGCGCGAAGAATTTCCTGATATCGGCGATCATCCTGGTTCCCCGGTCCTCAAAGCCTCAGCGCGCCGGCGTAGCCCGTCAGTTCGAGATAGCCGCGACCGCCGAGCGTACCCGAAACCTTGATCAGGCCTTCCCAATAATTGATCAGGGCCGGGCGGTGGGTCGACAGCTCCTGGTCGTCCAGCACCGGCGCGGTGCGGACGGTGTGCGGCCCGCAGCGAATTTCCATCTGCACCGGGTAATGCGCGCCGTTGCGCGGCGAGATCCAGGTGCGGATCGGGGTGAACTCTACCTCGCCGGGGCCGAACTGCCGTGTCCGGCCGCCCCGGTCGCGCAACGCGGCATGGGCGTAAACGCTGTTGCCGCGCGCATCGCGGATGCGAAAGGCCATCAGCGCGCCGCCGTTGTCCAGGTTGATGCCCACCCAGTCCCAGCCGACACCCTCGTCGCCGAGCACTTCGCTGGACCATTCGTGATCGAACCAGGCGCGGCCTGCCGCCTGCTCGCGCTTGCCGTCGAGCGTGACGACGCCCTCGACCTGCAACTGTGGCCAACTGACGTAGTGGCTGGCGAGTTCGGGGCGCGGGCCCTTTTGCGAATAGCCCTGGTCGCCCTGCAGCATCAGGGGCTGCGCGGGTTTCAGGAGCAGATCGAAGACGAACGCGGCGTCCCGCATGCTGATCCGGATGGACTCGGCGTCCTGCCCTTCGTCATGGCGTCGAATTTGCCAGGCGCCGATATGCACGTCGCAATCCGCCGTCGAAAATCCGGCGCCGAGGTTGGCGCGCGCCGCGCGCTCGGCATGCAGCAGGCCCACGCCCGGCCGCGTGATCGCGGCGTGGGCAAACAGGATTTGCCGGGCCGCGAGCGGCGAGTCCAGATCCTCCGCGCGACCGGGGCGGGTGCGAAAGAATGTGAGCTGGAAGCCCATGTCCCGCCGCGGCGCATCCAGCGCGCCGGTGACGTACCACCACTCGGTGCGAAACTCCGGGTGCGCGCCATGGTCGCGCGGAAATGCCAGACGCGTGCGCCGGTCAACCGAGGCATAGCGCACGCCGCCGGCGGCGGCCGTTGCGCCGCCCAGCGCGCCGAGCAGCAAGGCGCTCAACAGGAAGGAACGACGTCGCATCATGGTCGCGCGCGGCTACTGGGCGTTCGCCAGCACCTGCGCCACCGGCAGCCGGGTGGCCTGGCGCGCGGCAAAGCGGCTGGCGAAGATGCCCGCCAGCAGGCTCAGCGCCGCGCCGGGCAGCACCTGCAGCCAGGGAATCTCCAGCTTCATGCGCCAGTGAAACGCCTGCGGATTGACGACGTGGGTCAGGATCGCGCCGACCGCCACGCCGCAGGCCAGGCCGATCACCAGGCCGATGCCGGCGATCATCGCGCCCTCGAACATCACGGCGCGCGTCAGCATCGCGCGGTCGAAGCCCAGCGCGCTCAGGGTGGCCAGTTCGCGCGCGCGCAGCAAGACGCCGGCGGCCAGCGTGACAGCCAGGCCGAACAGGCCGATCAGCATCGCGGCAGCCTCCAGCGCATAGGTGACGGCAAAACTCTTGTCGAAAATCGACAGGCTCAGTTTGCGGATCTCGCCGCTCTCGGCCATCTCCAGGCCGTAATCGGCGGTGAATTTGGCCAGCCAGGTGCGCGCCGCGGCTTCCGCGCCCGGGCGCGGCCACAGGGTCAGGTCGGTGGGCTCGAATTTGCCGCCCAACGCAACATAGTCTGCGGCGCCGATCACGACGGCGCCGAACTGGCGCGCATAGTCGCGCCATGTGCCACCGATGAAGGCCTCGACCTCGCGCCCGACCAGGGGCAGACGCAGGGTCTGGCCGGGCGCCAGGCGATACAGTTGTTGCATCGGTTCGCTGATCCACACCACCACGCGATCCGCCGGCGCCGCGAGCACCGTGCCGGTGAAGGGCAGGCGCGCCGCGGCATCGGCGCGGTCCATTTCGCGCACCAGCAGCGCCACGGCAGGCCGTTGCGGATCGAGCGCAAGCGAGCCGGCGGCCGAGCGTTCGGCCCTGTCGAAAGGCGCCGCGGGCTGCCCCAGCGCATCGAGCAGTTCGTGCGGCAGCGGCACGCCCTTGCTGCGCACGTACATCGGCGCCGGCAGCACCACGTCCAGCCATTGATCGACGGCGATGCGGAAGCTCGACACCATGGTCACCATGCTGACCGTCAGCGCGAAGCTGACGATCAGCCCGCTTGCCGCGACCTGCGCCATCAGCGGGGCCTGCACGATGTTCTGCACGGCGATGCGCAACGGCGCCGGCAGCGGCAGCCGGGCCAGCGCGCCGAAGACGATCTGCGTCACCAAGGGGGCCGCGCCGATTCCGAGCACCAGCACCAGCGCGATGGCGGCATAGCCGGCCAACGGCAGGTCGAACAGCGCTGGCAGGCGGGTCAGGCCGATGGCCGCCAACGTCACCAGCGCCATCGCCGCGCCCTTCAGCCAGCGACTCCCGTCGGCCCCATCCCTGCCGGACGGCGGCCTTTGCGCGAAGCCGGTCTTCAGCGCCTGCGCCAGCGGCTGGATGCGATTCAGCCAGGCGGGATACAGCGCGCCGGTCAGGCTGGCGGCGCAACCCAGGGCAAAGAAGCCCAGCGCGGGCGCCGGCCGCGGCAGGATGGCCGGCGCGCTGCCCGAGAAGAAGCCGCCGCCGAGATCGCCGCCGATCACCTGGGTGAATGCCAGCGACATGACGTAGCCGAGCACGAGGCCGAGGCCGGCGCCCGGCACGCCGATGGCCATGCCCTCCAGCAGCACCTGCCACAGGCGCAGGCGCGGCGAGAGGCCGAGCACGCCGAGCAGCGCAAACTGCGTCGAGCGCTGCGCCACGGCGGTCAATTGCGTGGCGAACACCAGGAAGGCGCCGGTCAAGAGGGCCACCAGCGCCAGCACGTTGAGATTGACGCGGTAAGCGCGGGAGACGTTCGAGACGCGCGCGCTGTCGTCTTCCGCGGCGCGCAGTGCGAGGCCCGCAGGCAGCCGGCCGGCCCACGCGCCCAGCCAGTTGCCGACCCTGACACCAGGCATCAGGCGCACGCGCCCTTCGCTGACGCCATCGGCCGGTCCGAAACGCGCCTGCACCCAGGCGATATCGGCCACCAGCAACAGGTCGTCGGGCCGCGTGGCGGGCAGATCCCCGGCGATCCGCGTGCGCCAGTGGGTGTCGCCGCGTGCCAGCGTGACGGCGTCGCCCTGGCCCAGCTTGAACCGCGCCAGCAGCGCCGGCGAGGCATACACGCCGTCCTCGAAAACGCTGCCGCCAGCGACGCGATCGCCCTGCCGCGGCAGCAGGTTCGGCGTCACCGCCGCGGCGCTGAAGACATCCAGCCCGATCAGCTTGACCGCCGCGGCGGCGTTGTCGATGCGCACGCGGGTTTCGATCACCGGCGCGATGACGGCCACGTCCGCGTCCCTGGCGAGTTCGTTGATCAGCGCCAGCGGCACCCGCCCGGCGCTGTCCTTCGGCGCGATCACGGCATCCGGCTCGCCCTGCACGCTTTTCATCGCCTGCGAGAAATCCGCCAGCGCCGCCGCGTTGATCAGGTGGATGGCATAACCCAGCGCCACGCCCAGGGCAATCGCCAGCATCGATAGGGCGGTCGCCGTGCGCCGCGCCAGAAACTGCGCGCGCACCAGCCACCAGGCCAGCCGGATCATTGCAGGCCCTCGGGGGTCAGCGTCAGCACGCGGTCGCAGCACTGCGCCACATGTTGCGAATGGGTGACGATCAGCGCGCTGGCATGCTGCTCGCGAACCCGCTCCAGCAGCAGAGCGAGGATTTCATCGGCGGTGCGCGGATCGAGGTTGCCGGTCGGCTCGTCGGCCAGGATCAGCGCGGGGCGATGTACCAGCGCCCGCGCGATCGCCACCCGCTGCAGTTCGCCGCCGGAAAGCGACGCCGGCCAGCGCGGGCCGAAGCCCGCGAGCCCCACCCGCGCCAGCAGCGCCTCGATGCGCCCGGCATGCTCGGCCGCGGCGACGCCGGCCAGCAGCAGGGGCACCGCGATGTTCTGCGCCACGGTCAGCGTGGGCAGCACATGAAACGCCTGGAACACGAAGCCGATGCTGGCAGCCCGCAGCGCCGCGCGCGCCGCTTCGCCGAGGCGGACGATGTCCTGCGCCTGCCGGCCGACCAGGATCAAGCCCCGGTCCGCCGGCTCCAGCCCGGCGATGCAATTGAGCAAGGTGCTCTTGCCCACGCCCGATTCGCCGACCAGCGCGACGACTTCGCCGGCCTCGACGGAAAAGCTCAGGTCGCTGAAAACCGCCTGCGCGGCATTGGGGTGGCGCTTCGAGAGGGCGGCGATGGTCAGCATGGAGGCGATTGTAAAGGGCTTGCCTGCCGTTGCCCCGGCGCGCGGGGTGCCGACCATGGTGAAGCATGCCCAATGGCTGTCAATATCATGGGGTATGGCTGTGATACAGCCATCCTGAAGATTGCCATCTGTAAAACATAGTTATACACTACGACATGATTAAGAGCTTTCGACACAAGGGCATCGAGCGATTCTTCAAGACTGGAACCAAGGCAGGCATTCAAGCCCAGCATGCCGGCCGACTGCGCATCATGTTGACCCGCCTGGACGTTGCCGCCCGGCCGGAAGACATGCACGCACCGGGATGGGGGTTGCACCCGTTGAAGCATGACCTTGCCGGACATTGGGCCGTCTCGGTCAGCGGCAATTGGCGCATGACCTTCACCTTTGAAGGTGCCGATGCCGTGCTTGTCGATTATCAGGACTATCACTAGAAGGAGTTTCACCATGTCCAGAATGCATAACCCAGCGCACCCCGGCGAAGTGCTGCGCGAGTTCATCCCCGTAGGCATCACCGTCACCGAAGCCGCGCAGCGCCTCGGTGTCTCCCGTGTCATGCTCTCGCGGGTGTTGAATGGCCGCTCGTCCATGACCGCCGACATGGCGATCCGTGTCGGCCTGCTCACCCGCACCACACCCGAATCCTGGCTCTCCAATCAAATGCAGTGGGACTTGTGGCAAAGCAGCCTCAAGCGGAAGCCGAATGTGCTGCCGCTGCGGCGTGCAGCCGGTGGCAACGGCAGGCAAATTGACCTTGGCGCTACCCTCGCGCTACCCAGGCCACCAAAAACAAAGGCCCATCCGAAGACAGGCCCTTGAATTTGTTGGTTGCGGGGGCTCGCTTTGACCGTTGGCTACCCCCCGCAATCCGATGCTGTGGATTGCGATAAACTGCTCGAATATCTTCAGCCATCGTCCTACGTTCGACGGTCAAGTACTAGGTCAAAGCGTATCAACCTTTGCGGGTGTTTTAGTAGGGCTCGAAATGTGAACTATCGAAGTAGAAAGGGACCAACTCACCACCCGGTCCTATTACCCCTACTCTAATATCTAGGCGCTCATTGAAATACGTCGATCCACTTTCTGCGGTTGTTTCGATCAGAGGGGTATCCAACACCTCCATAACTATGCCTGGGAAATGTTCGGATGGATAAGTCCTGTTCTTTAGGCCCGGCTTCCACTTCACGACATCGCCAGGTTTGAAGGTGTGCTTGTTCGAATATGACGCAAGCAATCTTTTCAGATCGGCAATCTGCTCCTCCGGGCTAGGTGGCGGAACGACAGGGTCCGGTGGCGGATTGATGGATCGAGCAAGAGCCTTTGCCAAGCTTCTTTTTAGTTCCTCAATCTCGACTGAGTCATCCGAACCAAGCAATAAGCTCAATAACTTATGGTTTAGGTTTTCTGCCATGAACTAGTCCCTAGTTATCTGCAGTTATTTAATACGGGTAAGCACTGGCCGATCGGTTCGATTGTCATCCAATAAGCCTGCGGTTGTATTGATGGTCCCTGCGTACTGTGCGTCCTTATTTTCGACTACGCGTCTAACTTCTGGCGGACGATAAAGGGTTTCCCTTTGTGAAAGGAGTTGCCCAACAGTCTCCAGTACCCTTGTCTCTACCAACGAAGTGGGGTCGCCCAGCTTCGCTATTAAATACTGCTGCACTAGTAGTTCCGCGAAGGGGTCACTGACGTTAACCGGATCCGACGTTTTGTCCTCTCCAACCAACGGAGAACCGTCGGCCCCGGGTTTGACCGATGTACGTAAATTCGAAATCTCCCGCCGATATTGCTGATCGTGCTTATGGATGAGCCATGCAACATAGCAAGATAACAAAAGGACCGCCAGCGCCACGCAATAGATAGCAATAACCATAATCAATGTCCTTGTGTCACACGCAAGAAAGTCACTCTTTTTAGGTAGAGTGCAACTAAGACACTAAGAAGTAGTACGCAAACTGAAACGGTGCATAGTGCATTCACTGCGTCTGAGTATTTCGAGCCGACATTAGAGATAGCCAGCCACTTCATTATGGCGAAAAGGCAAACCCACGCGACGGAAAGCGTAGAGCCAAACTCCTTCAAATCTATAACCAGCAATGAAACGCTATCTACGTTATCAACCAGAAAATGATCTATCTCTCCGACGACAGCAGATAGCACAAGAAACGACAATAGGAACGCATCGCCTGAAGCAAAATTCGCCACAATAACTTGTTCAGTATTGCCGAATACTAAAGCGGTGATGAAATACAACAAGGCTATGATCATTACCGGCAAGGCAATTACGGACTGCACCCATTTCAGATAACTATTCAGTTGAGTAGCGGAGTGCATGACAGTCTCAATTGGGAAGATTCGGGTTATTGAGCCGAAAACTCGACCAAGATGTCGAAACATATATCAATGGCATGACACTGCTGTTCGCTCACGGCTTGCTTTGAGCAAAAACTAGAAGTTGCCAAACTATTGGACCAAGCCCGGGAGCATGCTGGTGATGGTTTTGTGGCGGCAGCGTGTGCCCTTTTGCTATCCCGATCTCGTCCCCGCAAACCGCGCAGCGGTATATACCTGCATTGGCCGCTGTTGTACCAGGTGCGCACTTTGTATCGTAAGCCACATGGTCTTTGTGGGTAAGGTGTTGACCGTACTTGTATTGAGCCATTCAGATGTTTCCTCGTGCTACACGATCCGATTTGAATTCATATTCTAGATCAGTCGATTAAATATACTGAAAAAACCAAAATGCAGCACCTACCTGTAGGTAAGGCTCTAGTCTAAAGGGAAACAGTTGCGCCCGTCTCCGTACCATAGTTGGAGATGATATTCCGAATAGCAATGTTTGCCGGCTCCAGAGAGCTTCCTGACAGAAAGTGGCTCAAGCAAAAATCCACAGGCCGCCGCTGACGGCCCCCACACGGCCAAGGCGGCGGCGGCCTGTGGGGTTTTGCGCGGCGCAGGGTTGCCGAATACCCGTCAATGGGCTATCGTTACCCCTTCTACACAAAGAGAGGTATCACCAAATGCCCCTGACCCCTGCGCAACTCCGCAAGAATGAAGCTCGCCTTTCCAATCTCTCCAAGGAGCAGGTCTGGGAGATGTATCAGATCGAGCGCAATGCCTTTGCGCGGTTCCATGGACTCATCGACGAATACGAGGCCGCAGTCGGCATGATGCACCTGGGCTACCACGTTGGCTGGAAGCCGCTAGTGCTGATCCACAACAAGCGCACCATCCGGAAATATGAGGATATCCTCGGCATTGATATCCGTGAAATGTTCAAGGAGGAGGGCCCAAGCTGGGAACGTTCTATGGGCTACTCCGTCGCCAAAAGACTGGGCCAATTCTGGAAGGCGGTCAGCGGAGAGCTGAAGGACGATACGCTCCGGGCACAAAGACGCGAACTCGCCTAGTTGTAAAAAGGGTACACAAGGCCCTTGACAAGGGTACTGAGCGCCCCTAAAGTCATGGGTAATGAATACCCATGGCTTTTGGCCTTCCTTACCGGCTGACACGATTCAACCATCCGCCGGGGCGGATGCCGCCTTGCCTGCGCAGCAGGCTGCCGGCAACGCACCGGAGACAGAGCCCCCCCGTCAGGTAATACGGGGGGAAACTCACAGGGACACCCCCCATGCCTACGCTGCTTTTATAGATTGGCTGAACTTTACTTTTCGTTGGCACCAGTCGAGTGCGGACGCTCTCTTGATCCTGGATCAGGAATTGCGGCAGAGTTTTGGCTTCGGTCTGACGGAGTGCCGTCATCGTGGCCATCTCAATTACGCAGAGTCTTGGGTGTTCGGCGACAACTATGGATTTTTCGCCACTGGCGGAAATAGCGTAGGGGGCACCAGCTTTGTATCGATCAGCGGAAAGGGCTACGGCTGCGCCACGCATCAAAATCGAGGCGCCAGCGTGTGCAGCAATAGCCTCAAGGTCAAGCGCAGCACCATCGAGCAGGTCCTACTTGCCGGGGTAAAGGATTCGCTGCTCTCGGATGACGCCTATCGCGCATTTGAGGCCGAAGCCCGCGCCCTGCTCAAGCAGGCCAAGCCTGACCCCTCGGCCGCTCGCCGTCGCCTTGGCCAAGCCCGCAAGGAACTCGACAACCTCATGGCCGCGATACGTGCCGGGATCATCACGCCGACCACAAAGGCTGCGTTGCAACACGCGGAACAGCAGGCGGCCGACGCCCAGGAGGAACTGCTAGCTATTGAGCGCTTCGAGCCAACCCAAATTCTGCCGCGCGCCAGGGAGATTTACCGCGACTTGGTGGCCCGTCTTGAGGCTGTCGAGGATGTAACGGCCGCGCGGGAAGCCCTGCGGAGCCTAATTGGGAACGTTCGGCTAGTACCCGAGAACGGCACTCTGACCGCAGAAATGCAAAACGCCGGACTAGCCGGCGTTCTGCAAATAACGTTGGTTGCGGGGGAAGGATTTGAACCTTCGACCTTCGGGTTATGAGCCCGACGAGCTGCCAGACTGCTCCACCCCGCGTCAGAGAGGGGCAATTATAGAGCAGATTGCGGCGGTGCGCCAACACAATCGCCGGAAATCGCTATAATGCGAAGCTTCCGAGGAGCGCTGCAAGGGTAGTTCCCTCTTACCCCCCAGGCTCGGACCATTTTCAAACTGCGCTCACCCACCCGTACCGGGCAGGGTGAGTTCGCCTCCCTCCCGGTCACTGTTCAAGGAGTTTTCATGAACGCCGTGACTGACGCTGTCAGCAAAATCCAGGACCATGCAATCGCCGACCTCGGGCTCGCCGCCTGGGGGCGCAAGGAAATTCGCATCGCCGAAACCGAAATGCCGGGCCTCATGGCCATCCGCGAGGAATTCGCCAGGAGCCAGCCGCTGAAGGGCGCGCGCATCACCGGCAGCCTGCACATGACGATCCAGACCGCGGTGCTGATCGAGACCCTGACCGCGCTGGGCGCCGAAGTGCGCTGGGCCTCGTGCAACATCTTCTCGACCCAGGACCATGCCGCCGCCGCGATCGCCGCCGACGGCATCGCCGTATTCGCCGTCAAGGGCGAGACGCTGGTCGATTACTGGGATTACACCCATCGCATCTTCGAATGGCCCGATGGCGGTTTTTCCAACATGATCCTCGACGATGGCGGCGACGCCACGCTGCTGCTGCACCTGGGTTCCAGGGCGGAGCAGGACATTTCGGTGCTGGCCAAGCCCGGCTCCGAGGAAGAACGCATCCTCTTTGCCGCGATCAAGGCCAAGCTCGCCACCGACAAGACCTGGTACTCGACGCGCCTGACGCAGATCCTCGGCGTCACGGAAGAGACCACCACTGGCGTGCATCGGCTGTACCAGATGCACGAGCGCGGCGAGCTGAAGATCCCCGCGATCAACGTCAATGACTCCGTCACCAAGTCGAAGTTCGACAACCTCTACGGCTGCCGCGAGTCGCTGGTGGACGGCATCAAGCGCGCCACCGACGTGATGATCGCCGGCAAGGTGGCCCTGATCGCCGGCTATGGCGACGTCGGCAAGGGCTCGGCGCAGGCCATGCGCGCGCTGTCGGCGCAGGTCTGGGTGACCGAGATCGACCCGATCTGCGCCCTGCAGGCGGCGATGGAAGGCTATCGCGTGGTGACGATGGAATATGCCGCCGACAAGGCCGACATCTTCGTCACCTGCACCGGCAACTTCCACGTCATCACGCACGACCACATGGCGAAGATGAAGGACCAGGCCATCGTCTGCAACATCGGCCACTTCGACAACGAGATCGACGTCGCCTCGGTCGAGAAGTACCAGTGGGAGGAAATCAAGCCGCAGGTCGACCACGTGATCTTCCCCGATGGCCACCGCATCATCCTGCTGGCCAAGGGCCGCCTGGTGAATCTCGGCTGCGGCACGGGGCACCCGAGCTACGTGATGTCGTCGTCGTTCGCCAACCAGACCATCGCGCAGATCGAGCTGTTCTCGCGCAACACCGACTACCCGGTGGGCGTCTACACCCTGCCCAAGCACCTCGACGAAAAGGTGGCGCGCCTGCAACTGAAGAAACTCAATGCCCAGTTGTCGGAGCTGACCGACCAGCAGGCCGCCTACATAGGCGTGCCCAAGGCCGGGCCCTACAAGGGCGACAGCTACCGCTACTGAGTCCGGCGCCGCACCACCCACCACAAGGAGCCCCCCATGCGTCTGCTCGCTGTCTGGCTTATCAACGCCATCGCCCTGCTGGCCCTGCCCTACGTGGTGCCCTCGATCCACGTCGACGGCTTCGCCACGGCGCTCGGGGCGGCGCTGGTGCTGGGCCTGATCAATGCCGTGATCCGGCCTGTGCTGCTGCTGCTGACGCTGCCGGTCACGCTGCTGACGCTGGGGCTGTTCATCTTCGTCATCAACGGCATGATGTTCCTGCTGGCGACGTGGTTCCTCGACGGCTTCGTGGTGGGCGGCATCTGGTCCGGGATTTTCGGCTCGGTGGTGTACAGCCTGATCTCCTGGCTGTTGACGCGACTGCTGCTGAGTTCGCCGCGGTCATGAACCGGCCGCGGCAATTACCTTCGGGAACGCGCCATGAGCGTTGAACTGTCGATCGAATTCTTCCCGCCGCAAACCAGCGAGGGAATGGAAAAGCTGCGCACCACGGTCGGCCGGCTCGCCGTGCTGAAGCCGGAATTCTTTTCCGTGACCTACGGCGCCGGCGGCTCGACGCGCGAGCGCACGCTGGCCGCGGTGCTGGAAATCGCCGCCGCGGGCCATGTCGCCGTGCCGCACATCTCCTGCATCGGCTCGACGCGCGCCGGCATCCGCGAGCTGCTGGCCAGCTTCCGGCAGCACGGCATCCGCCGCACCGTCTGCCTGCGCGGCGACCTGCCCTCCGGCATGGCCGACGCCGGCGAGTTCCGCTATGCCAACGAACTGGTGGCCTTCATCCGCGCCGAAACCGGCGACCACTTCCACATCGAGGTGGCGGCCTATCCCGAATGGCATCCGCAGGCGAAGGGCCCGCGCGAAGACCTGCTGAACTTCAAGCGCAAGGTCGATGCCGGGGCGAATTCGGCCATCACGCAGTATTTCTACAACGTGGATGCCTACGAGCATTTCGTCGATGAAGCCAGGGCGCTCGGCGTTGCCGTGCCGATCGTGCCGGGCATCATGCCGATCGCCAGCTTCTCGAAGCTGGCGCGCTTTTCCGACGCCTGCGGCGCGGAGATTCCACGCTGGATGCGGCGCAAGTTCGAGAGCTTCGGCGACGACACCGAATCCATCCGCGCCTTCGGCCTCGACGTGGTGACGGAGCTTTGCCGGCGCCTGATCGAACTTGGGGCGCCGGGGCTGCATCTTTATTCGATGAACCAGGCGGGGCTGACGCTGGAGATCGCAAGAAGGCTTGGGTTAGTGCCTATTCACGAGCCTTCGTGAAAACGACCTGAGCCAAAGCGGGTCAACTTCGGCGCGAACTTTTGGTGGGTTCAAGTCGCTCAACCCAAGCAGCGGACTGAAAATCCGTGTGTGGGCAGTTCGATTCTGCCCCTGGCCACCAGTAATGCCGAAGCCCCTGCAGGTTTAGCGACTTGCGGGGGCTTTGTCTTTGCTGGGGTTGGTGTTGAGGTCGGCATCGGATCGACGCTTGTTTTTCTTGCTAGTGATCGACCACCATCGAAGTCAAAGGGGATGGGAATCAAAGGGGCCTGGGAATCAAAGTGGGAATCAAAGGGGCCTGGCCCCTTTTCTTGGCCCTCTGAAACTCGGCAGCCAAAATCGACTCCATGGAAGTTTCGACCCACTGACCTGTTCTGGGATTCTCGGACCAAGCTCATCTCGAGATTTTGGCTCCGTTGATGTCTGCGTGCCGCGAATCCGGACGCGACAGTCGCTACCTGCGACTCACCGCCGCAATCCCGGCGATCACCAGCGCGCAACCGATCATCTGCGCGGTCGAGAAGCCCTCGTCGAGCAGCAGCCAGGCGAAGACGATGGTCAGCAGCGGCCCCACCATGCCGACCAGCGCCACCTGCCCGCTGCCGACGCGGCGAATCGCGGCGGACTGGGCGAACACCGGCAGCACGGTGCAGAACAGGCCCATCGCGGCGCCCAGCGCATACACCGGCCAGGGCTGCACCAGCGCCGCCAGCGGCTGCGTCGCCAGAAAGTGGCCGCCGGTGGCGGCCGTTGCCGCCAACATCACCAGCGCGGTGCAGCGCGCCGCGCCGAGTTTCGCGATCATGCCGGCGCTGCCGGAAAGATACAGCGCATAGCTGACCGACGAGGCGAACACCAGGCCGCCGCCGAGCCACACTACCGCCGCGTCGCCGGCGATTTGCAGGTCGTGGGCGAATGCCGCCGCGATGCCGGCATAGCACAGCGCCAGCGCCAGGCCTTCGCGGCGGGTGATGGCGCGGCCGTGCAGCACCACGCCGAACAGCAGCGTGAGCGTCGGGTAGGTGAACAGGATCAGCCGTTCCAGGCCGGCGGAGATGTACTTGAGGCCGTAGAAATCCAGAATGCTGGCGCCATAGTAGCCAAGCAGGCCGAGGGCGGCGATCGCGCTCCAGTCTCGCAGACCCAGCGTCGGCGCGTTGCGCGACGCGCTGAAGCCGACCCAGAGGAAGGCCGGCAGCGCGAACGCCATGCGCAGGGCCAGCAGCGTGATCGCTTCGACGCCATACGGATAGGCCAGCTTGACCAGGATCGCCTTGAAGGAGAAGCCGAAGGCGGCGAGGACGGCCAGCGCCATGCCATTGCGATGGGCGGCGCCGACGCCGGCACCAAAGCTCACCGGCGGCGGCCACCCATGATCGAACCGAGCACGCCGCGCATGATCTCGCGCCCGACCTGCGAGCCGATGGTGCGGACCATGGTCTTGGCCATGGTTTGCGCCAGGCCGTCGCGCTGGCCGCCGCGCGGGCCGGTGCTGCCGAACAGCACATCGCCGAAGCCGCCGAACATGCCGCCGCCGGCTGCTGCGGGTTCGGCCGGCGCCGTGCCGCTGGTGGCGGCTTGCGGCGCCGTATCGCCGGCGCCGACTTTTCTATTCGCATCGCCTGTGAGCTTTTCATACGCCGATTCGCGGTCGAGCAGCTTTTCGTAATGCCCGGCGATCGGCGAGGCGGCGATCGCGGCGCGGCGTTCCTCGGCGCTCAGCGGACCGATGCGCGAAGCGGGCGGCAGCACCATGCCGCGTTCGACCACGGTCGGCCGGCCCTGCTCGTCGAGGAAGGACACCAGCGCCTCGCCGACGGCGAGCTCGGTGATCGCCGCTGCGGCGTCGAAGGCCGGATTGGCGCGCAGCGTATCGGCCGCCGCCTTGACCGCCTTCTGGTCGCGCGGCGTGAAGGCGCGCAGCGCATGCTGGACGCGGTTGCCGAGCTGGCCGAGCACCTTGTCGGGTATGTCGAGCGGGTTCTGCGTAACGAAATAGACACCGACGCCCTTCGAGCGAATCAGGCGCACCACCTGCTCGACCTTCTCCAGCAGGGCCGGCGGCGCGTCGCTGAACAGCAGATGCGCCTCGTCGAAAAAGAAGGCCAGCTTCGGCTTGGGCAGGTCGCCCGCCTCGGGCAGTTGCTCGAACAGTTCGGCCAGCAGCCAGAGCAGGAAGCAGCCGTACAGGCGCGGCGAATTCATCAGCTTGTCGGCGGCCAGCACGTTGATCACGCCGCGGCCGTCCTGCGTTTGCATCAGGTCTTCGATGTCGAGCATCGGCTCGCCGAAAAAGCTGGTGCCGCCCTGCTCTTCCAGCGTCAGCAGGCCGCGCTGGATGGCGCCGATCGAGGCCGCCGAGACATTGCCGTATTTGGTCTTGTACTCGACCGCGTTTTCGCCGACATGCTGCACCATCGCCCGCAAGTCCTTGAGGTCGAGCAGCAGCAGGCCCTGGTCGTCGGCCACCTTGAACACCAGTTGCAGCACGCCGCCCTGGGTGTCGTTGAGGTTCAGCAGGCGCGCCAGCAACAGCGGCCCCATGTCGGAAATCGTGGCGCGCACCGGGTGGCCGGATTCACCGAACACGTCCCAGAACATGATCGGGCTGCCCTGCGGAGTCCAGTCCTTGATGCCGAGGGCATCGAGCCGCTTCTGCAGCTTCTCGGAAGCGACGCCGCCGGCGCCGAGGCCGGACAGGTCACCCTTGGCATCGGCAAGGAACACCGGCACGCCGGCGTTTGACAACTGCTCGGCCATGCGTTGCAGGGTCACGGTCTTGCCGGTGCCGGTGGCGCCGGTGATCAGGCCGTGGCGGTTGGCGAGTTGCGGCAGCAGGAAAAGTTCGGTCTCGCCGCTCCGGGCGATGGGCAGTGGCTGGGTCATGGCGGGGCATTCACTTTGGGTCAGGTGGTCAGGAAAGGATTTTCGATGCGCACGCCGGCGATGGTCTGGCCGTGCTGCAGGTCTTCGGAAAGCAGGATGCCGCACTGCGTGGCTTCGGCGAGGGCGACGATCATGCTGTCCCAAAACGACAGGGAGTAGCCCTTCATGATATCGACAGCCCGGAGCACGTGCGAGGTATCGGTCGGGACGGCCACCCAGGCGCCGTAGAATCCGACCACTTCGCGAGCCCTGGCCAAATCCAATGGCCGCTTGAGCTTGCGCGTGGCATTGGCAAAGAATTCCTGCAAGACCTGCACGGACACGACGCCCGTCGCAGATACCCAAAGTCCTCCAAGCACTTCGCGGGCGCGCTCGCGCCTTTCGCCGGCGTCGCGGTCGTAAGCGTAGATCAGCACATTGCTATCCACGAAGCGGCGCTCATCGATCATGCAGTTCGTCCCGCAGCGGCCGGCTTCCGCCCAGGGGCAAACCGTCCTGCATCAATGCCAGCGCAGCGCGGCGGCATCGATCGTAGTCGCTTTCGCGGCCGATCAAGGTTTCGAGTTCTTCTGCGAGAAGTCCGCTGACGCTCGTGTGACGCTGCGCTGCAAGCAGCTTGGCTTCGCGCAGCAGGCGGGTATCGAGCGAAAGCGTGATGTTCTGTTTCATGGCGCCTCCGAATCATGGAACGAAGTCACACGTATTCTACGTGAGCAACCCCGGAATGGTAGAATTTGCACCGTTTCCAATCCAGTTTCAACCAGGGACATCATCATGGCAGGCCATTCCAAATGGGCCAATATCCAGCATCGCAAGGGACGCCAGGACGCCAAGCGGGGCAAGGTGTTCACCAAGCTGATCAAGGAAATCACCGTCGCCGCGAAAATGGGCGGCGGCGATCCCGGCGCCAATCCGCGGCTGCGGCTGGCGATCGAAAAGGCCAAGGGGCAGAGCCTGCCCAAGGACAACATCGACAACGCGGTCAAGCGCGGCACCGGCCAGCTCGAAGGCGTGAATTACGAAGAAGTCCGCTACGAGGGCTATGGCATCAACGGCGCGGCGGTGATGGTGGATTGCCTGACCGACAACAAGGTGCGCACCGTGGCCGAGGTGCGCCATGCCTTCGCCAAGCACGGCGGCAACATGGGCACCGACGGCAGCGTGGCCTTCCTGTTCACCCACTGCGGGCAGATGCTGTTCGCCCCCGGCACCAGCGAGGCCGCGCTGATGGATGCGGCGATCGAAGCCGGCGCCGAGGATGTGCTGAGCAATGAGGACGGCTCGATCGAAATCATCACGCCGCCCAACGACTTCGCCGCGGTCAAAGACGCGCTGGACAAGGCCGGCTTCAAGGCGGAATTCGGCGAAGTCACGATGAAGCCGCAGAACGAAACCGAGTTCGCCGGCGAGGACGCGCTGAAGATGCAGAAGCTGCTCGACGCCCTGGAGTCGCTGGACGACGTGCAGGAGGTCTACACCACGGCCGTGATCGACGAGTAGCGTGAGCTCGTCCGCCGCGACCCGCTTTGCCCCGCTGCTCTTCGTCCTGCTCTGGAGCACCGGCTTCATCGGCGCCAAGCTGGGCCTGCCGCATGCCGAGCCGCTGACCTTCCTGGCGATACGCTTTTCCCTGGTGCTGGTGCTGATGACCCTGCTCGCGCTGGTGATGCGCGCGCCGTGGCCGCGGGACGCGCGGCAGTGGTTCCATATCGGCGTCACGGGTCTCTTGGTGCATGCCGTGTATATCGGCGGCGTTTTCGTCTCGATTTCGAAGGGCCTGCCGGCCGGCGTCACCAGTCTGGTGGTGGGCATCCAGCCGCTGCTGACCGCGGTAGCCGCCGGGTGGGTGCTGAAGGAAGCGGTGCTGGCGCGGCAGTGGTTCGGCCTCTCGCTGGGATTCTTCGGCGTCGCCCTGGTGGTATCGGGCAAGCTCGGCACCGCGTATGGCCTCGATGCGCTCTGGCCATCGCTGGCCGCGCTGCTCGCGATCACGGTCGGCACCCTCTACCAGAAACGGTTTTGCCCCAGTTTCGACTGGCGCACCGGCTCGGTCGCCCAGTTCCTGCCCACCGCAGTCGCGACCAGCGTGGCCGCCGGCCTGACCGAAAGCCTGCACGTCGAATGGGCGCCCAACTTCATCTTCGCCCTGGCCTGGCTGGTGCTGGTGCTTTCCCTCGGCGCCGTCTCCCTGCTCAACATGTTGATCCGCCGCGGCAGTGCGGTGAATCTCGCCAGCCTGTTCTACCTGGTGCCCCCCTGCACCGCACTGGTGGCCTGGCTGCTGTTCGACGAGCGACTGTCCGGCATCGCGCTGGCGGGCATGGCGCTCGCCGTGTGGGGCGTGTATCTTGCGCGGAAATGAGGACCATCCGCATTTTGGGTATTGACCCCGGCCTGCGCTCGACCGGGTTTGGGGTCATCGACAAGGCCGGCAGCGCGCTGCGCTACGTCGGCAGCGGCTGCATCAAGACGGACGCGGCGGGCAGCCTGCCGCAGCGGATCAAGACCCTCCTCGACGGCCTCGCCGAGATCGTCGCCACCTACAGGCCGCAGCAGGCGGCAGTCGAAATCGTGTTCGTCAACGTCAATCCGCAATCCACGCTGCTGCTCGGCCAGGCGCGCGGCGCGGCGATTTCCGCGCTGGTGACGGCGGATTTGCCGGTGGCGGAATACACCGCGCTGCAAGTCAAGCAGGCCGTGGTCGGCCACGGCAAGGCGGCGAAGCAACAGGTGCAGGCGATGGTCGCGCGCCTGCTCAGGCTGCCCGGCGCACCGGGCGCCGACGCCGCCGACGCGCTGGCCTGCGCCATTGCCCACGCCCACGGCGGGCAGGGCATGGGCGCGCTGGCCACGGCCGGACGCCGGGTCAGGGGCGGGAGGCTCGTCTAGTGGCATCCATCCTTTATGCATGGGAGTTTGGGGCGAACCTGGGGCATGTCGGCGCCTTCATGCCGCTGGCGCGTGCCTTGCGCGATCAGGGCCACGATGTGCATTGGATGGTCACGCAACCGGCGGTGGTCGGCGACTTCCTCGCCGGCGAAGGCTTCACCTGGCTTGCCGCGCCGACCGTCCCCGAAGGCGCTCGCCAGGGGCCGCCCATCACCTATGCCGATATCCTGCTGCGCTTCGGCTACGCCGAGCCGCGCGCGCTGTTCGGCCTGGTCGGCGGCTGGCGCGAAGCCATGCGCCTGACCGGGGCCAGGCTGGTGCTGGCCGACCACGCGCCGACGGCGCTGCTTGCGGCGCGCAGCCTCGGGCTGCCGGTCATGCTGTTCTCGAACGGCTTCACCGCCCCGCCGCGCCGCAGCCCCCTGCCCAACATGCGGCCGTGGGCGCCGCTGCCCGAAGAGACCATCAGCCAGCTCGACCAGCGCGCGCTGGCCTCGGTAAACCACGTCCTGGCCCGCTACAGGTGCCCGCAGTTGCCGCGCCTGGCCGACTTGTTTGACGTGGCCGAAGAGGCGCTGGTGACTTTCCCCGAGCTCGACCACTATGCCGACCGCGGGCCGGCACGCTACTGGGGCAGCCTGCCCAGCGCCGGCGCCGGACGCCGCGCAAGCTGGCCGGACGGCCGCGCGCCGCGCCTTTTCGCCTATCTGCGCCCCGAGAGCCCGCACCTCGAAGCGGTGCTGGGCGCCCTGCTGGCCCTCGGGCAATCCACGGTGCTGTATTTTCCGAACATGCCGCCCGCCATGGCCGCGCGTTTCGTCGCGCCGCACTTGCGCTTTCTCGATCATCCCGCCGACATCGAGCAGATGACGCGCGAGGCCGATGCGGCGATCACCTATGCCAGCCTGGCGACGACCACGGCCTTCCTGCTGGCCGGCAAACCGCTGCTGATGCTGCCCGGACACCTGGAACAGTTCCTGGTCGCGCGCCGCGTCGAGGAAATGGGGGCCGGACGGCTGGTCAATCCGGAACAGCCGGCGGGCGACCTGCGCGCGGCAATCGCCGACCTGATCGAGAATCCATCCTGGCGCGCCAACGCGCAGGCCTTTGCCGCCAAGTACGCCGCCTTCGACCAGCGGGCCGTAATCGGCAACCTGGTCCGGCGCATCACCGAGATGCTCGAACTCCACGGGCAGGCTTCAAGCGGAGAAACACCATGATCGGTCGCATCAGCGGAATCCTCGTCGAAAAGAACCCGCCGTCCATCACGGTGGATGTGCACGGCCTCGGCTATGAAGTCGATGTTCCGATGAGCACTTTCTACAACCTGCCGGCCAGCGGCGAGAAAGTCTCGCTGCATACCCACCTGATCGTGCGAGAGGACGGCCACTTCCTCTACGGCTTCGCATCGCCCAACGAACGCACGGCCTTTCGCCAGTTGCTGAAGATTTCCGGCATTGGCGCGCGCACCGCGCTGGCCGTGCTCTCCGGCATGTCGGTGACCGAACTGGCGCAGGCGGTGACCTTGCAGGAAGCCGGACGCCTGACCAAGGTGCCGGGCATCGGCAAGAAAACCGCCGAGCGCCTGTTGCTGGAACTGCGCGACCGGCTGCCGAAAACGCTGGCCACGGGCGGCGCACGAGCCGGCGCCGGCGAGGCGGTGCCCGATGCCGCTTCCGACATCATGAACGCGCTGCTGGCGCTCGGTTACAACGAACGCGAGGCGCTCTCGGCGATGAAGGGGCTGACGCCGGATGTTTCGGTTTCCGACGGCATCCGCGCGGCTCTGAAGCTGCTGTCGAAGTCGTGATGGGGCAAGCTGCGCTCGGCCGCAGCGAGGTGTTCGCTCCCTCTCTGGGCGAGGCGCAGATCCCCCAGGTGCGCGCCGCCTCCGCCGTCCACCGTGGTCGGCAAACTCCCTGATCATGAACATCGATCTGCAGATAGTGAAGGATGGCGGCCAAGACAAGCAGGGTCTATGGCTTTTCACGATGGTGCGCAACGAGGAATACCTGCTTCCCCATTTCCTTGCGCACTATCAGAAACTCGGCATTGCCAACTTCCTGGTCTATGACGACCACTCGACCGACGGCTCCCGGGACATCCTGTTGCGCGAGCCTAACTGCACCGTCATCACCTCCCGCCATTCCTACAGCGATGTTTTTGGGCGCGAAGCCCGCAGCGGGACGCCAATGCGGCTCGGCGCTGTCCTGAAAAGCTCGGTTCCGGAGAAATTCCTCAAGGGTCAATGGGTCACGACCGTCGATGCAGACGAGTTCATGATCCTGCCGCCCGCCACGCCCTCACTCCGGGCTTTCATTGCGGCCCTGGAAAAGCGGGGACAGCTCTTCGCTGCGGCGCCCATGGTCGACTTCTATGGGGAAACCCTGAACCGTCGCAACTACGACCCGCGCCACAGTCCGTTTGACGGTAACCCCTACTTCGATCGTGGGCCGCTGTTCGAATGGCGGCCCCAGGAACATCAGGTGAAGCAACTGTTGCGGGGTGTCCGCTGTCGCCTGCTGAAAATGCTTCTCGAACGGCGGCCCAGGCTTACCCAGGCAATATACGGAAACCACCCGATCGCCACCACCAAGCTTTGGAAGGTTCCTTTGCTTAAGCATGGGCAAGGCATCCGCCGGACCTGCGACCACGAGGTGACGGCGACACCGCGAAACGGCTGCGATCTGGCGCTCGCGCATTTCAAGTTCCACCCGGGGCTCGACGCAAAGATTGCCGAAGCCATCCAGCAGCGGCAGTACTACAACATGTCGATGGAGTATCGCTTTCTGCGCGCAGCGCTGGACGTTCTCGGCGAGGAATCGCTCCTCTCGCCGGAGACATGCAAGTTCGCTGGCCCAGGTAGCCTGGTCGAGGCCCGACTGATCGATATTTTGGGGTCCTGAAGCGGCCCATGTGCGGGCGCGGGGCGCGCTGGGCTAAACTCTCGCCATGGCAATCGAAACGGATCGGCTCATCTCCACGGCAAAGGAATCGACGCAGGAAGACGTGCTCGAACGCGCACTGCGGCCGAAAAAACTGGCGGATTACGTCGGCCAGCAGAAGATCCGCGGCCAGCTCGAAATCTTCATCGAGGCAGCCAAACGGCGCGCCGAATCGATGGACCATGTGCTGCTGTTCGGCCCGCCGGGATTGGGCAAGACCACGCTGGCGCACATCATCGCCCACGAAATGGGTGTCAACCTGCGCCACACCTCGGGGCCGGTGCTGGAGCGCGCCGGCGACCTCGCCGCGATGCTGACCAACCTCGAACCGCACGACGTGCTGTTCATCGACGAAATCCATCGCCTGTCGCCGGTGGTCGAGGAAATCCTCTACCCGGCGCTGGAGGATTTCCAGATCGACATCATGATCGGCGAGGGGCCCTCGGCGCGCTCGGTCAAGCTCGACCTGCCGCCCTTCACGCTGATCGGCGCCACCACGCGCGCCGGGATGCTGACCAACCCCTTGCGCGACCGCTTCGGCATCGTCGCCCGCCTGGAGTTCTACACGCCCGAAGAGCTGGCCCTGATCGTGCGCCGCTCGGCGCACCTGCTCAACTGCGACATTGTCGAAGACGGCGCGGTGGAAATCGCCAAACGCTCGCGCGGCACGCCGCGCATCTCGAATCGCCTGCTGCGTCGCGTGCGCGACTTCGCCGAGGTCAAGGCCGACGGCAAGATCACGCGCGCCGTGGCCGATGCGGCGCTGACCATGCTCGATGTCGATCACCTCGGCCTCGATGTCATGGACCGCAAGCTGCTTGGCGCGATCCTGGAGAAGTTCGCCGGCGGCCCGGTCGGCGTCGATAATCTCGCGGCCGCCATCGGCGAGGCGCGCGACACCATCGAGGACGTGCTGGAACCCTTTCTGATCCAGCAGGGCTACCTGCAGCGCACACCGCGCGGACGTATGGCGACGGCGAGCATCTGGCGGCATTTCGGGCTGGATGCGCCAGCGTCGGGCGGGCAGGCCGAACTCTGTTGATCGTGCCACGAAATTCGCCTGGCTCCCGGACATGGCTGTGCATTCAAGCTTGCCGGCGATGAGCGCGCTCCCTTCGGCCGCCGGAAGCGCGGACCCCAATGACGGCTTTGGCATCAACCTCATCGGCAATCTGAGCGGCGGCATCGGCCTCGGGGTAACCACCCGTGCGCTTGCCACCCTGCTCAAATCGCACAGGATCCCGTTTTTCGTTCTCGACGTGAAGCACGCACAGGTTGATCCGCAGCCCTGTTCGGCGTTCGCCAGCCATCAGGTTGCGCGGCCCGAGTCATTGCGCCATCCCATCAACCTGTACGTGCTGCCCACGTCCTTTTATAAGACATTCTTTGAGGCGAACCCGGTCTTTCTGGCGAACCAACGCTTGCACATCGCCAACCTCTGGTGGGAAGCTTCCCGCCTGCCCCCGCATTGGATCGGTCCGCTGAGCAGATTCGACGGCATCCTCGCCATGTCCGAATTCATTGCCGAGGTCTGTCGAGGCAGCCTGCCCATGACGCCGGTGCTGCGCGGCGAACATCCGCTTGATCTGCCCGACAATGTCCGCTCGGATCGCAAGGAATTCGACCTGCCGGAAGAGGCCGTGGTCTATGTCGCCAGCCTGGACCCGAATTCCGATGTCGCGCGCAAGAACCCCGGGGCACTGGTCAGGGCTTTCCGCGCCGCCTTTCCGGATTCCGACCGGAATGTTCGCCTGGTCATCCGGCTTAACAACGCCGCAACCGATCCTGGCAGGTTCGCGGCCGACCACTTGCAGCAACTGGCGGCGGGCGACAGTCGCGTCGATCTGTTGCTGGAGCCCATGACCTACGACCAGATTCTTTCGCTGTACGCCTGCGGCGACATCTATTTGTCCTTTCACCGGGGCGAGGGACTTGGCCTGGGGATGCTTGAATCAATGGCCCTCGGCAAGCCGGTGATCGCCACGGGATGGTCGGGCAACCTGAGTTTCATGAACCACAGCAATAGCGCACTGCTGCGCTATCGACTCGTTCCAGTGTCGGGAACCTATCCCTTCTTCCGTCCCGAAGTGATCGGCCAGGATGCACGGTGGGCTGATCCGGTGCTGGAAGATGCGGTGGAGTGGATGCGCAAGTTGCGCGGCGATACCCGCTTCCGGCAGGCGCTGGGCGCAAAGGCCGAGGCCTCGGCGCGGGAGCACCAGCGCAAAGCCCACGACGCGGCCTGGCTCACCGAGCTTCGCGATCTGTGGCAAGCGCAAATGCTGCTGCCCCGGGTCGTCGAGAAGTTGTCACACCCCGCAAACCGCACCCTGCGCCACTTTAGGTGATCGCCATGCCCGGACTCAGCATCATCACGACCTGCAAGGGGCGCCTAGCGCACTTGCAACAGACGCTGCCGCTAATGCTGGCCCAAGGCGGAGACTGTGAAGTCATCGTCGTCGACTACGACTGTCCCGATGGCACAGCCGCCTGGGTGAGCGCCAACCATCCCGCGGTGCGGGTCGTCAAGGTGCACGGCGAACCTGTTTTTTGCATCTCGCGGGCGCGCAATCTTGGCACCCGGGAAGCCAGCGGCGACTGGCTTGCTTTCGTCGATGCCGACATACGACTGAACGCAGACTATTCCCGACGTGTGATGCCTCTGCTCCAGGTCGGGCATTACTATCGCCCGGCGTCGACGCAGATGGAAGCGTGGGGCAACGTCATCTGCCGGAAAAGCGATTTCGAGGCCATCGGCGGCTACGACGAGGTCATGCGTGGATGGGGTGGCGAGGACGACGACCTCTATCTGCGCCTGGGCCTTCTGGGCAACAAAGCGGCAACCTTTCCAGGAGAACTGGTGGGGGCAATTCGCCACGATAGCGCGGATCGCGTTCGCTTTTCCGATGTTCCTGATCGATGGGTGACCCAGCGTGCTCATGTACTTTACTGCCACATCAAGTTCGACCTGATGAAACTGTCCGGTCAGCTCGTATTGCCGCTGGACACAAGAGCTGAAATTTACGAGGAGGTGCGACGCGCCGTAGTGGCAGATGCCAGCCGCGGGGCTTCAGCGAGTCGAATCACCATCCGCCTGCCGACCGAGCTTCGAATGCCGATTTGGGGCTGGACCATTCGTCGTCAGTGGACATTTGAGCTGGAACAGATTCCCGGCGCGCCACCGCCACCTCCTTGACCACCCATTCCAGCGCAGAAGGCGATGTGCCTGGCACTCGCGCCCGCTACCAAGATACCGAAGACGCCGGTGGCATGGTCCCGACTACCCCGGGAGCATTGGCGCGGCCTGGGGGCAGCGAAGTAGGCCGAGCCATGCGCTGCAGCGAGCCGTTCGTGCCGAATCGGTAACTGACCGCAATCCCGGTTACGAGCTCGGGAATCACCGGACGAATCTGGCCCGCGGCAAGACGAAGCGTCTGCGCAAGGCCATCGAGACCGACGGCGCGGCAAACCTGCATCAGTTCCACGAGCCTTTCTTCGTTGATCTCCGGCGGGCGGCCCGAGTAGTCGTACTCGCCGCTGAAACGCATGTCTATCTCGTTGGCGGCCTCGATCAGCGCGATCTCGGCCTCGTCAAGCGTCATGCCGCCGGCTACCCGCAGCGGCTGTCCGCCGCGCTGCGCGTAGGCGCGCACGCGGCGTTCAACGGGGCTGCCCGGTCCGAGTTGTGCGGTGATGTTGGCACACTGCGCGGCCGCATCGTCGCCGGGCGCCCAGCCATGGCTGAAGGCGGCATGCAGCAGCCCGGCGGCAACGGTTTCAAGGCGCAGGTCATAGCGCAGCAACACCGCCGCGGTGCCCGCCAGGTGGTTGATGAAGGGTCGCCCGCAGGGCCGGAATCCGCCGTTCATCAGGCGGGCAGCCAGGCCATGGCAGAGCGCCAGGTCGGCCAGCTCGGCAGACGCATAGCCCCGGGCCGCCGCCAGGTCGAGAAGTCCGGAGCGGGTCTGCGCGAGCTCACCCGCCTGCATCGGGCGATCCAGGTCGGCCCGACGGGAAGCCTGGCGCACCAGCGCCACGCTTCCCAGAATTTTCTGCGCGTAGTTACGCACCGAGCCGAAGGAGCGCTCGTCGTCGATCACCCGCCACTTGGCGCTGAACGCCGCGATGCTGGCCTCGACCGCCGCCGGTGACCAGCGCCAGAGCATCAGGGGCAAATCCTCCAGCGTGGTCGGGATGAAGGCGCGGTAGAGCACCCGGGACGCGGTTTCGATATAGATGGCATGGCCCCTGCTGCGCGCCGTCAGGGCGACATCGATGTGCTCATGGACGGCGGCGATGCGCGGGTCGAGCAGCTCGGGCTGCAGCGCCAACGATGTTCGCATAAGCATGCAGTGGAACTCGAGGAAGTCGCAGGGACTGCGCCCGATCGACGCAATCATCTGATCGGGATCGGCGTTGTAGCCGTTGTGGCGCTCGATCAACACGCGGCGATCGCCTTCCGGAATCTCCTGCAGCAGGCCGCCGGCCATATGCACGCGCGGCGGCGAAACGTCATCGCCCCAGAGGTAGAGCGGGCCGACCAGCCCGGCCCCCGTTTGATCCGCGCACTCGACCAGCTTCTCCAGCCAACCCGGATACACGCGCAAGTCGTTGTCGAGGAACACCACGTATTCGGTATCGACGCTGCCGACCAGGTCCTTGCGCGCCTGCTGCGGCCAGACCATGCCGTCGAAGCACACCACCCGGAAACCATGCCGGCGCGAAAGCCCGCCAACGGCCTCGCTCAACCACGGCGGACAGCGCATGTCGGCAAACACGAAACGAAACGGCAGCGTCGTGTTTTCCATCACGCTTTCGATCGCCGATACGGTCGGCGAGAAGCGCTCGCGCACGGTCATGATCAACGTCACTCGCGGCGCGAGCGGCGCAGCAGGAAGGTTGGCTGGCAGGGTTGCCATGGCAGCAAAGGCCTCAATAACCGGCTGATACACCTCGCAAATGCGGTTGCCGAGTTTAGCACTCCGCTTCGGCGAACCGGTCCGGCGCAAGTAGAATCGCGGGGTGACTCCGCTCCCGCCGACCCCGCATGCGCGCCGTGAACAGTTTCGCGTCTACTACGAAGACACCGACGCCGCCGGCATCGTGTACTACGCGAACTACTTGCGTTTCATGGAGCGCGGGCGCACCGAGTTCCTGCGCGCCCTCGGACACAGCCAGCGCGACCTGATGCACAAGGGAATCGTTTTCGTCGTGCACTCGGTTGCCGCCGAGTACCTGAAACCGGCAAGGCTCGACGACCTACTGACGGTCGAGACCACCATCGCCTCCCTGGGTCGGGCGCAGGCCAGCTTCGGCCAACGCATCCTGCGCGACCAGGAGCTCCTGCTTGATGCGAAAATAGGCTTGGCCTGCATCGATCCGGCCAGCGGCCGGCCAATCCGGATGCCGCATGCCCTCCTCAGACAATTTTCAGACCTGCTCGGACCTTCGTGATGAACGTGACCCAAGACCTTTCCATCATCGAACTCGTCATCAACGCCAGCCTGGTGGTCAAGCTGGTGATGCTGCTGCTGACGCTGGTGTCACTGACCTCGTGGTACTGGATATTCCGCAAGGCCTTCGCGATTCGCGACGCGCGGACCAAGACGGACAAGTTCGAACGGGATTTCTGGAGCGGCGGCGACCTCAACGCGCTGTACCAGAGCGCCATCAACAACCGTCACCAAACCGGCGCGCTGGAGCGCATCTTCGAAGCCGGCTACCGGGAATTCACCAAGCTGCGCGGACAGAAAACCATTGATCCGACCGCCGTGGTCGACGGCGCGCGACGTGCGATGCGCGCCACCTATCAGCGCGAGATCGACGATCTCGAAGCGCACCTGGCCTTCCTCGCCTCGGTCGGCTCGGTCTCGCCCTACGTCGGCCTGTTCGGCACAGTGTGGGGCATCATGCACGCCTTCCGCGGGCTGGCCAACATGAGCACGGCGACGCTGTCGGCGGTCGCGCCGGGGATTGCCGAGGCACTGGTCGCCACTGCGATCGGCCTGTTCGCGGCGATTCCGGCAGTGATCGCCTACAACCGCTTCGCCCACGACGTGGATCGCGTCGCGGTGCGCTTCGAGAGTTTCATGGAGGAGTTCTCCAACATCCTGCAAAGGCAGACGCGATGAGCCTGGACGAGATCCAGATGCTCTGGGTGCGAGGTTCCCTGAGCAAGGTGGAGCGCCTTTCCATCGTTTCCCATCTGCAAAACGGCCATCCGGTGCGGCTGTTTTCCTACGAGCCGATTCCGAACCTGCCGGCGGGAACCCTCTGGGAAGATGCGCGCGCCATCCTGCCCGAGTCGGCGGTGTTCACCAATCCGTCAGCCGTCGGCTATGGCGGCCTGAGCATGTTCTCCAATTTCTTCCGTTACCAGCTCCTGCTGCAGCGCGGCGGCATCTGGTCGGACTGCGATTCGGTGTGCGTCAAGCCCCTGGTCTTTGCCGCCGACATGGAATATTTCTTTGCCAGCGAGCGATTGCCCGGCGAGCAGGACGGGAAGCCCAGGGCCCAGGTGGTCAGCGGCGTTTTCAAGGCTCCGCCGGGATCGGCAGTCGTCGCCCGCACCCTGGAGATCGCCCATGCCACAAATCTCGCGACGGCTCCCTGGGCAAGCACCGGCCCCCGCGCGCTCCACCAGGCCGTGAACGAATTGGGGCTCAACCGCTTCACCTTGAGCCCCGAAGTGTTTTGCCCGATAGCCTGGTGGGAGGTTCCCGCGTTGATCTCCGGCGTGACGATGCTGCCGGCGAATGCCCACGCCGTGCACTTCTACAACGAGATCTGGCGACGCAACTTCTTCGACAAGAATGCCGACTACGATCCGCTTTCGCTGTTCGAACGGCTGAAAGCCCATTACCTGGGTCGCATGGAAAGCCCCCATGCCTAAGCCGCCGGTACAGATGCTCTGGGTCGGCGGACCGCTTTCGGCATTGGAACGCCTGACGCTGACTTCATGGCTGGCCAGCGGCCACGAAGTTCATTTGTACACCTACGGCAAGCCGGCGAACGAGCCCAGGGGGCTGCGCATTTGCGATGCGCGGGAAATACTCCCGGCGGAAGCCGACACGCAGCACGCCGCGGGCGGACCAAGGCCGATCCGTTTCTCCGACAAGTTCAGCTACGCACTGCTCCACGCGCGCGGAGGCATCTGGGCGGACAGCGACGTGGTATGCCTCAAGCCGCTCGATTTCGCCGCCGAAATGGACTATTTCTTCGCCTCGGAAATGCTTCCGGCCCAAGCCGGGGACGAAGGCAAGCTGCGCATCCGGGCTTCCAACTGCGTGATGAAATCGCCGGCCGGCAGCCCGCTTACGAAGGACTGCCTCGACATCGCCCAGGCAACCGCCGACGCCGCCACCAGCGCGACAACCGGTCCGCTCCTGCTGCACGGCGCGATCGAGAAATACCGCATGACGGCTGCCCTGCTGAATCCGAACCTGTTCTGCCCCGTGCCGTTCTGGAACGTGAGCGCCCTGATCCGCGGCATCACCGTGCTGCCTCCGGAGAGCCACGGCTTGCACCTGTGGAGCGAAAGCTGGCGGCGCAATTTCTTCGACAAGAACGCGAGCTACGATCCCGTATCGCTCTACGAGCGGCTGAAAGCCCATTTTCTCGGACGCAAGGAAACCGCCCATGCGTAAGCGCCGCCTCATGAACGAGATAAATGTGGTGCCCTACATTGACGTGATGCTGGTCCTGCTGGTCATCTTCATGGTCACCGCGCCGATGATCCAGACCGGCAGCGTTGATCTGCCCAGCGTCGGCAAGAGCAGCCAGCCCCCGGTGGCGCCGCTGGAAGTCATCATCAAGGCCGATGCCTCCCTGGCGCTGCGCGACCGGGCCAAGGGCAGCGCGGAACAAGTCGTGACCCGCGCCGACCTCGCCGGCAGGCTGAAACAGGCGCAGGCCGCCAATCCGCAGCAGGCAGTGCTGATCGCCGGCGACCGCAGCGTGAAATACGAAGTGGTGCTGGGCGTCATGGACGAATTGCAACGCCAGCAGGTGGCCAAGATAGGTCTGCTGGTGCAGCCGGTGGCTTCAGGCAAGTGATCGCGGAATCGCCGATCCTGCCGTCGGCCAGCACGCCTGGCAAGCGGATTTCCATCGCGCTGGCCATCGCCGTGCATCTGCTGCTCGCCAGCTTCCTGTTCTACGGCGTGCGCTGGCAGACCAGGGCGACGGACGTGGTCGAAGTCGAACTGGTGCGCGCCAGCCCCCTGCCGGCGGTTGCCGCCCCGGCCGCCGTGCCGCCGGCGCCGGCTGTCGAGCCGCCTCCCGCGCCGGCGCCGAAGCGCGAGCCCGCCCCGCCGCCGCCGAAGCCTGACATCGCGGTCAAGGAAAAGGACAAGCCAAAACCCGAGCCGAAGGTCGAGCCGAAGCCGCGCGTCGATCCCTTCCAGGAGCAGCTCAAGCGCGAGGCCGAGCAACTCACGCAGCGCAAGCAGGCCGACAGCGCGGCGCGGGAGTTCGAGCAGAAGCAGGCGGCACAGGCCGCCGCAGCGCGCAACAAGGCCATCGCCGATTACCTGGGAAAGATCCGCGGCAGGATTCGCGGCAATATAGTGCTACCGCCGGACATCAAGGGGAATCCCGAGGCCGTTTTCGAGGTGACACAACTGCCCAGCGGCGAGGTCATCAGCGTCAAGGTGAAGAAATCTTCCGGAAATCCGGCACTCGATGGGGCCGTTGAACGCGCCATTCTTAAGTCGAGTCCTTTGCCAAAGCCCGAGCAGAGCGACCTTTTTGATCGTTTGCTGAACATCCCCTACCGACCCATAGGGGACTAGACCGCTATAATTCAGCGCATGAAAATCAATGCGTTGCTTGTTGCCGTCGGTCTGGCCCTGTGTTCCGCCCCGGTCCGCGCGCAACTCACGGTCGAAATTACCGGCGCCGGGGCCAATCGCCTGCCGGTGGCGATTGCCGACTTCACCGGCGAGCGGATCGTCGCCCAGGCGCTGGCCTCGGTGGTGCGGGCCGATCTCGAACGCAGCGGCCTGTTCCGCCTGCTCGATGCCGGCGGCGCGCTGGCCGACGGCGCCACACCGCCCTTCGAAGACCTCAAGGCGCGCGGCGCCGACGCGGTGGCCGGCGGCAGCGTGGCTACCGCCGCCGACGGCCGCTACGAAACCCGTGTGCGCCTGTCCGACGTGCCCAAACAGGCTGCGCTCGGCAGCGCCGCCTACTTGCACACCGGCGCGCAGTTGCGCGCGACGGCCCACCGCATCGCCGATTTCGTCTATGAAAAACTCACCGGCGAACCGGGCGTGTTCTCGACCCGCATCGCCTATGTGGTGAAGAGCACCGGCCGCTACGAGCTGAAAATCGCCGATGCCGATGGCAGCAATGACCAGGCCGCGCTGGCGTCGCGCGAACCGATCATTTCGCCGGCGTGGTCACCCGATGGCGGCAAGCTGGCCTATGTGTCCTTCGAGGCCAAGAAGCCGGTGGTGTATGTGCATGACCTGGCCAGCGGGCGCCGCCACGTCGCCGCCAACTTCAAGGGATCCAACTCGGCGCCGGCCTGGTCGCCCGACGGCAAGCAACTCGCCGTGGTGCTGACCAAGGACGGCTCGTCGCAACTGTATGTCGTCAATGCCGACGGCAGCGGGGTGACGCGCATGGCCTCGTCGCCCGGCATCGACACGGAGCCGCGCTGGTCGCCGGACGGCCAGTTCATCTATTTCACCTCCGACCGCGGCGGCAGCCCGCAGATCTACCGCATCGCGACCACCGGCGGGACCACCGGCGCCGCCGAGCGGGTCAGCTTCGAGGGCAGCTACAACGTCACGCCGCGCCCATCCCCGGACGGCAAGAGCCTCGCCTTCATTGCGCGCAACAATGGGCGCTTCCAGCTCGCGCTGATGGACCTCGCCACCAAACAGACGCAGATCCTCACCGACTCGACCAAGGATGAGTCGCCCAGTTTCGCCCCCAACGGCCGCATGATCCTGTATGCCACCGAGATCGGCGGGCGCGGCGTGCTGGCGGCTGTCTCCAGCGACGGCCGCGTCAAGCAAAAACTCTCCGTGCAGGCCGCCGACGTGCGGGAACCTGCCTGGGGGCCCCTGGTCAGATAAGACACCTGCAGCAGACTTCATCAAGGACACCATCATGCACGCACGCCCAGTTTTCCTCGCCGCCCTGACCCTGCTGCTCGCCGCCTGCGGCTCTCAGCCGCCGGCGCCCGAACAGAACCCGGCGGGCGTCGAATCGCGCACCCCCGGTGCCGTCAAGGTCGACACCACGCCCGTGACGCCGGTGCAGCCGCAAACCTTCGATCCCAACAGCATTGCCGCACTGAAGGATCCGCGCAGCCCCCTGTCGAAGCGCAGCGTCTACTTCGACTACGACAGCTACGTGGTCAAGGACGAATTCCAGGCGCTGCTCACCGCGCATGGCAAGTTCCTCGCGACGAACCCGACCATCAAGATGCTGATTCAGGGCAACGCCGATGAGCGCGGCAGCCGCGAGTACAACCTGGCACTGGGCCAGAAACGCGCCGACGCGGTGAAGAAGGCGCTGGCCCTGCTCGGCGCGCGTGAAGACCAGCTCGAGTCGGTCAGTCTCGGCGAGGAAAAGCCGGTCTGCAGCGAATCCAGCGAAGAATGCTGGGCGAAGAATCGCCGCGGCGACATGCTCTATTCGGGTGAGTTCTGAGCATGCGCGGCGCGCCGGTCCCATTTTTGGCCGCGCTGCTGACCGCCCTGCTGCTGGCAGCGGCGCTGTCAATGCCGGCCCGGGCCGGCCTGTTCGACGACGACGAAGCGCGCAAGCGGATCGAGCAACTGCGGGTGGAAGTGACCGAACTGGGCAAGCGGGCCGACACGGTCAACCGCAACCAGATGGACTTCGCCAACCAGGTCGAGGCAATCAAGTCCGACCTTGCCAAACTGCGCGGCCAGATCGAGGTCCTGACCTATGAGCTGGAAGCCGCGCAGAAGCGGCAGAAGGATTTTTACATCGACCTCGACACTCGGCTGAGGAAGCTCGAGCAGCCGCCGGCCGAAGCCAGGACCGAGGCACCCAAGGCCGACCCGGCCCTTGAAACGCGCGACTACGAAGCTGCGCTGGCCGGCCTCAAGGCGGCGAAATTCAAGGAGGCGGCCGCCGCCTTCGTTGCCTTCATCAAGACCTACCCGAACAGCACGCTGGCCGCCTCGGCCCATTACTGGGGCGCTTACGCCCATGTCCAGACCAGGGATCACGCCCGCGCCGCGGAACTCTTCGGCAAGTTCGCCGCCGGCTGGCCCAACGACGAGCGCGCACCGGCGGCGCTGGAAAACCAGGTGGCGAGCCTCGAAGCAATCAGGGACGCGAAGGGTGCCAGAGCCGCCCTCGAACGGTTGGCCGAGAAGTATCCGAACAGCGAGCCTGGCAAGAAGGCGAAGCTCAGGCTGAAGAAGAAGTAGTGCCCGACTGGCTGCGCGTCACCGAAGTCTTTTGCTCGATCCAGGGCGAGTCCAGCCGCGTCGGCCTGCCCACGGTGTTCGTGCGCCTCACCGGCTGCCCCTTGCGCTGCGTCTGGTGCGACACGGCCTACGCCTTCAGCGGGGGAGAATCCCTGGCCATTGCCGACATCGTGCAGCGCGTTGCCGGATTCGAGTGTGCGACGGTCTGCGTCACCGGCGGCGAACCGCTGGCCCAGAAGGCCTGCCTGCCGCTGCTGGCGGCCCTCTGCGATGCAGGTCATGCGGTATCGCTGGAAACCAGCGGCGCGCTCGACATTGGCGGCGTCGACCCGCGCGTGGCGCGCATCGTCGACCTCAAGGCGCCCGGCTCGGGAGAGATGGCAAGAAACCGCTGGGAGAACCTCGACCTGCTGACGGACCGTGACGAGTTGAAGTTCGTCCTCGCCTCGCGCGAGGACTACGACTGGGCGCTTGCGGCGTGCCGCCGGCACCGGCTCTTCGAGCGCTGCCCGGTGCTGTTTTCACCAGTGCACGGAGAACTCGAGCCGGCGCAACTCGCACAATGGATCCTGGACGATCGCCTGCCGGTGCGCTTTCAGCTTCAGTTGCACAAGCTGCTGTGGGGCGACAGCCGAGGACGCTAGCCCTGCAACTGTGGGCAGGGCGACCGCCGGGCGGAGATCACCCGGGTATTCACGCCGGCATAGTTGAGGCCGCCGAACAGCCTGGCGTATTCGATCTTCACGCAGCGATCCATGACCACGTCGAGGCCGGCGGCCGAGGCCTTGGCGGCGGCCTCGCGGTTGATGACACCCAGTTGCAGCCAGAGGCACCTGGCGCCGATGCGGATCGCCTCCAGTGCGATCGGCATCGCGTCGGCGGGCTTGCGGAACACATCGACCAGGTCGACCGGCTGCGGAATCGACGCAAGATCCGGATAGCACTTGCGGCCAAGGATTTCGCTCGCGCCGGGATTCACCGGGATGACCGTATAGCCATGTTCCAGCATGTACTTGGCGGCGAAAAAGCTGGGCCGGTTCCAGTTCGGCGACAGGCCGACCACGGCAATCACGCGGTTGCCCTGCAGGACGCGGCGCAGGCCGGCTATGTCATCGACGATCATGAACTTCCTCTCGCGTGTCGTGGCGGCTGGCTATCTTACCGCGAGGAGTCCTGCGCGCCGGCCGGGGCCGGGCCGCGCGGTACGCGGTCCAGCCGCCAGTTTGCCCGCGCCCAGTTCCACAACTCGTGCACGGGAGCGTCGGCCAAGTCCGGCGGCGGTCGCTGGCCGAGAAATTCCAGCGCGGCATGCACCGCGGCGCCGGGACGGGAAACATCCACCGGCGCCGCATGGGTCTGCTTCGACAGCTTTTCGCCGGCGGCATTGACCGCCACCGGCAGGTGCGCATAGTTCGGCGTCGGCATACCCAGGCACTGTTGCAGGAATATCTGGCGCGCCGTCGAGGGCAGCAGGTCTGCGCCGCGTACGACATGCGTGATGCCGGCCGCCGCATCGTCGACCACCACCGCAAGTTGATAGGCGAACAGGCCGTCGGCGCGCAACAGGATGAAGTCGCCCGCCTCGCTTGCCAGATCGCTGACCATGCGGCCCTGGATCGCGTCGTCGAAGCTCATGCGGGCATCTTCCACCGCGATGCGCCAGGCGCGCGCTGTGCGTCCCGCCGGAAGCCCTGCGCGGCACGTACCCGGATAGATCGCCGCCCCGTCGGGCGCGATGGCCGAGTCGGCCAGCTCGCGCCGGGTGCAGGCGCAGGGAAACACCCGCCCCGCCGCCTTGAGTTGCGCCAGCGCAGCCGCATACGCCTGGCTGCGACGGCTCTGCCAGATCACCTCGCCGTCCCACGCCAGGCCGCAGGCCTCCAGTGCGCGCAGGATTTCGCCGGCAGCCGCCTGCGAGCAGCGCGGCGCATCGACATCCTCCATGCGCAGGAGCCATTCACCTTGCTGCGTCTTTGCCTCCAGGAAGGACCCGGCAGCCGCCACCAGGGAGCCGAAATGCAGCGGCCCGCTGGGCGATGGCGCGAAGCGGCCGCGATAGGGGAAGCCGGGCGTGTTCATGCGGCAGAGTGATAGCACGCCGCGCGGCAAAACGGTAGCATTCGCTCCACGTCAATGCGGGAGCAGCCCATGGCCACCCTGGAACTCAATGCGGCCAATTTTCAACAGACCATCAACGAAAACGCCAACGTGGTCATCGACTTCTGGGCGCCGTGGTGCGCTCCCTGCCGCGGCTTCGCGCCGACCTTCGAGGCGACCTCGGAGAAACAGCCGGGCATCGTCTTTGCCAAGGTGAATACCGAAGAGCAGCAGGAGATCGCGGCCGCCTTCAGCATCCGCTCGATCCCCACCCTGATGTTCTTTCGCGACCAGATCATCATTTATTCCGAAGCGGGCGCGCTGCCCGCCGCCGCCTTCGAGCAACTGATCGACCAGGCCATGGCGCTCGACATGGACGCCGTGCGCGCCGAAATCGCGGGATAGGCGGGCGCAACAACGCGACTGTCCTGGGGCCTCCCGGAACTACAGCGCGACCGGGGCCGTCGGGCAATCATTGACTGTCGGCATATCGCGTTCAAGCCTAGCCGACACCGGGTTTCCTGCCGTCAGGTCGCGCCCCTTGTCCACCAGCTTGATGAACGGGCGCAGTTGCGCCTTGACGCTCGCCAGGTTGACCAATTGCGCGCGCTTGCAGCGATCCGTGAATACCTCCGCCCAGGTGTCGTCGTCCTGATGGGCGAAAACAATGAGCGTTTGTCCGTCGGCGAAATCGGCGACGGATTGCTGGTCGCCGCCCGATGCGCGGAGCGTGCCAAGGCCGGCCGCGAGCGCCCGCTCGCCGACGACCAGACTCAGCAGCAACAGCGCGAGCAGGGCCCCGACACCCGCTGGTTTCATACATCCTCCCCTCCGCGCCGCTTCCCAGCGTCCGGCCGACGCCGAATCCTGGCCGCAGAACGTTCAACAGCGATTGCGCCGTAAACGCGTGCCGCTGCTCGCGGCATCACTGCGGCAGCGCGTTCTTGTACCGGCTTTCGTACCCGATTTGCATGGTTCAGGCCACCGCTACCGCTGCCGCGTGCCTTGGCTCCGCACGTCGCAGCTTCACCGCCACTTCGACGCGCGAGCCGAGCCCGTTGATCATCGCCATAAGCCGCTCCACGCTGATGCGCCGGAAATCCGCGTTGCGGACGCGCGAGAAATCTCCGGCATCGATCCCGGTGAGGCTCTGCGCCTTTCTTACCGTGAGACCCTTTTTGTCGAGCGTCTTGATGATCTCCGCCGCCAGAATCGCCTTCAACTGGCGAACGTCGGCATCCGGCACGTCGAAGTCCCGATAGATGTTTCCGCTCCCGCGGACAAGCTCAAGCGCTTCCTTTTTCATCGCAGCATCTCCTTCAGTCGCTTCAACCGGTCCTTGATCAAGTCGATCTCCTGTTTCGGGGTCTTGATGCCTTGCGTCGACTTTTTCTGAAACGCATGGACCACCCACAACTCGTCACCGAGCTGCACCGCATACACCACCCGAAAGGCATTGCCGCGGAACGGCAACGCAACCTCAAACACCCCCGACCCGAGGCCTTTCATCGGCTTGGTGATTCCGGCCATTCCACCTTCGGCGGCAACGCTCAAAGCATCCATCACGATCTGCCGTGCGCCGTCCGGAAACGCTTCAAAGGCTTTTCGCGCAGGCGTCAGCCAAGATACCGGCCGCGTGGGTCTCATTCCTTTCTGCTCATTTCGCTTGGAATGTTGGCAGATTTACCAACAATCGTCAAGTGGATTACTGAACAGGTCGGCCGAGCGCTCCGGCCTGTCAAAGCAGATGGAAGATCGGAGCAGCGTCGCGCCCGCTCAGACGTTGAACAGGAAATTCAGCACGTCCCCATCCTTGACCACGTACTCCTTGCCCTCGGCGCGCATCTTGCCCGCCTCCTTGGCGCCGGCTTCGCCCTTGTAGGCGATGAAGTCGTCGAAGGCGATGGTCTGGGCGCGGATGAAACCCTTCTCGAAATCGGTATGGATCACGCCGGCCGCCCTGGGCGCGGTGTCGCCGACATGGATGGTCCAGGCGCGCACTTCCTTGATGCCGGCGGTGAAATAGGTTTGCAGCCCGAGCAGCTTGTAGCCGGCGCGGATCAGCCGGTTCAGGCCCGGTTCCTCGAGTCCCATGTCGGCGAGGAACATCTGCTTCTCGTCGTCTTCGAGGTCGGCGATCTCGGCTTCGATGGCCGCACAGACGGCAACGGCTTCGGCTTTCTCGGCGGCGGCATGGGCCGCTACCGCGTCAAGATAGGGATTGTGGTCGAAGCCGCCTTCCTTGACGTTGGCGACATACAGCACCGGCTTGGCGGTGATCAGGCAGAAGGGCTTGAGGCTGGCCCATTCCTCTTTCGACAGATCCAGGGCGCGCACCGGCTTGGCCTGATTCAACTGGGCCAGGCATTTTTCGAGCACGGCGCAAAGGATCTTCGCCTCCTTGTCGCCCGCACTGGCGGGCTTCTTGTAGCGGTTCAGGGCCTTTTCGGCCGTCGCCATGTCGGCCAGCGCGAGTTCGGTGTCGATCACCTCGATGTCCGACAGCGGATCGATCTTCCCGGCTACATGGACCACATTGTCATCGCTGAAGCAGCGCACCACATGGACCACGGCATCGGTTTCGCGGATGTTGGCGAGGAACTGGTTGCCCAGACCCTCGCCCTTGCTGGCGCCGGCCACCAGGCCGGCAATATCGACGAATTCGACGATGGCCGGCTGGATCTTCTGCGGCTTGACGATGGCCGACAGGGCCGCCAGGCGGGCGTCGGGCACTTCGACGATGCCGACGTTGGGCTCGATGGTGCAGAAGGGATAATTCTCCGCCGCGATGCCCGACTTGGTCAGCGCGTTGAAGAGGGTCGACTTGCCGACATTGGGCAGGCCGACGATGCCGCATTTGAGGCTCATGGATTGTTTTCTTTCTTCGGTGCTTCCGTAATTGGCGGCGGCCTGGAATTTATGCGTTGCGTGGCGGCGGCGAAGTCGCCGCGCGCCAGTGCCGGCCATGCCAGCAGCGCGCGGTCGAGCGCCGCATCGATTTCGCTGCGTTCTTCCTTGCGCGGCGGCTTCAGCACGTAGTCGATGACTTCGTTCCTGTCGCCGGGATGGCCGATGCCGATGCGCAGTCGCCAGTAGTCCTGGGTACCAAGATGCGCCGTGATGTCCTTGAGGCCGTTGTGACCGCCCAGGCCGCCGCCGAACTTGAGCCGCAGTTGACCCGGCGGCAGATCGAGTTCGTCATGGATGACCAGCATTTCGGCGGGCTCGATGTGGTAGAACTGGGTCAGCGCCCGCACCGACTGGCCGCAACGGTTCATGAAGGTCTGCGGCAGGAGGAACCACAGGCTTTGCGCGCGAGCCTGCCCGGCCAAGCCGTGAAAGCGCGACTCGCGGCCCGGATTGACGCCGAGTTCGCGCGCCAGCCGTTCACAAAGCCAAAACCCGGCGTTGTGCCGGGTTTCAGCGTAGTCGGCCCCGGGGTTGCCCAGGCCGACAATCAAGCGCAACGAAGCCTGCAAGCGCCTATCTCTTGTCGGTCTTCTCGGACTTCTTCTCGGCGGGGGCCGCTGCAGCAGCGGCCGGAGCGGCAACCGGAGCCGCTTCGGCTTCCGCGACGACTTCGTCCTCGGCCTTGCCGCCGCGAATCAGCACGGTTGCCACCACCGGGTCTTCACCCCTGTGCAGCACGGCTTCGACTCCGGCCGGCAGGGCGACATGCGAGACATGCAGCGAATTGCCGAGGGCCATGTCCTTAAGGTCGACCTCGATGAAGGCCGGCAGATCCTTCGCCAGGCAACGCACGTCGAGATCGGTCATGACATGCTGCACCATGCCGCCGGAAACCTTCACTCCCGGCGATATGTCGGCGTTGATGAAGTGCAGGGGCACCTTCTGGTGCAGCTTGCTGGTGGCATCGACGCGCTGGAAATCCGCGTGCAGGATCACCGGCCGGTAGGGGTGGCGCTGCACGTCGCGCAGCAGGCACATTTCCTTCTTGCCGTCGAGATTGACGTTGAGCACGGAGGAATAAAAGGCTTCCTTGCGCAAGAGCTGGAACAGCTCGTTGTGGTCGATGTCGATCGGCTGCGGCATAGCCGTACCACCGTAGAGAATGCCGGGGACCCGGCCGGTGCGACGCAGGCGGCGGCTCGCTCCGGTGCCCTGTCCATCGCGCTTGTTTGCATTGAATTCAAGTTGCATGATTTACTCCGGTAGGTGCTGCGGTGAAATCCCTCGCCCGCGACCAGGCCAGGGGATGAAGAAGATTGGCCTGCGGCTAGTCCATGAACAACGAAGAGACGGACGACTCGTTGCTGATGCGCAGCATGGTCTCGGCCATCAACTCGGCAATCGATATCTGCCGGATGCGCTCGCAGGTACGGGCTTCGTCCGACAGCGGAATGGTGTCGGTCACCACCAGTTCGTCAAGCTCGGACGCGTCGATCCGCGACACCGCGCTGCCGGACAGCACCGCATGGGTACAGTAGGCCAGCACCCGGTTGGCGCCATTTTCCTTGAGCGCCTGCGCTGCCTTGCACAGCGTGCCGGCGGTATCCACCATGTCATCCATGATGACGCAGGTGCGGTCCTCGACCTCGCCGATGATGTTCATCACTTCGGCTACGTTGGCCTTGGGCCGGCGCTTGTCGATGATGGCCAGGTCGGATTCCAGGCGCTTGGCCAGCGCACGGGCGCGCACCACGCCACCGACGTCGGGCGACACCACCAGCAAGTCGTCGTGCCGCTGCTTCCAGATGTCGCCGAGCAGGATCGGCGCGGCATAGACGTTGTCGACCGGGATGTCGAAGAAGCCCTGGATCTGGTCGGCGTGCAGGTCGACCGTCAGCACGCGCTGCACGCCGACGGTTTGCAGCATGTTGGCGACCACCTTGGCGGTGATCGCGACGCGCGCCGAGCGCGTCCGGCGGTCCTGGCGGGCATAGCCGAAATACGGGATGGCGGCGGTGATGCGTCCGGCCGAGGCCCGCTTCAGGGCGTCCACCATCACCATCAGTTCCATCAGGTTGTCATTGGTCGGATAGCAGGTCGACTGCAAGACGAAAACATCCTGGCCGCGCACATGCTCGAGGATTTCGCAACTCACCTCGCCGTCGGAAAAGCGGCCGACATTGGCTCGCCCGAGCGAGATGTTAAGGCGTTTGACGACGTCGGCCGCCAGCTTGGGATTGGCATTGCCGGTAAACACCATCAGACTGTCGTAGGCCATGTCGATCTTGCTCTAGGCTGGCAGGCGAATCCACAACAACCGCTGCCGCCTGCGAAGTTTCCGTGAAAAGGTTGGCGGGGAAAAATAACCTGGCTGGGGAGGAAGGATTCGAACCTTCGCATGCTGGAATCAAAATCCAGTGCCTTAACCAGCTTGGCGACTCCCCAACATCGATACCCGCTCCATGAGAGCGGAGGTCGAAAGGACGCGCATTTTCGGGGTTTTCGCCCCTGCTGTCAAATCATGACAAGCGGAAGTCGGTCAGCGGATGACGGTCAACTCCGGCGGCGACAAAGCCGCGCATGCCGGCCGGCAGGGCGGCCAGCGCAGCGCGCGAAGCCGACTGGTCGACGAACCCGACGAAACAACAGGCCCCCGAACCGCTCATGCGCGCGTCGCCGTGCTGTCGCAACCAGTCGAGATGGCGTGCCACCTCGGGATGGCGTGCGCAGGCGACGGCTTCGAGATCATTGTGGCCGAAGCCCGGCCGCCACTCGGCCGCCGCGATCGCGGGAGTGTCGCGGCGCAATTGCGCGGAGCGAAAGATGTCGGCCGTCGGCACCGCCACATCGGGAACCAGCACCAGGTACCAGGCCGCGGGCAGGTCGACATCGACGAAGCGTTCGCCCACGCCTTCGGCGAAGGCACTGTGACCATGCACGAAAATCGGCACGTCGGCACCCAGCGCAAGGCCGATGCGCTGCAACTGCGATGAATCGAGGCCGGTGCGCCACAGATGATTCAGGGCAAGCAGCGTCGTCGCCGCATCCGAGCTGCCGCCGCCCAGGCCGCCGCCCATCGGCAGGCGCTTTTCGACATGCAGGGTGACCCCGGCCGTGGCGCCGGTCGCCGCGCGCAGCGCGTGCGCGGCGCGGACCGTGAGATCAGTCTCCGGCGCCACACCGGGCAGCGGCGTGGCCAGCAGGATGCGGCCGTCGCTGCGCGGCTCGCAGCGCAGGCTGTCGCCGAAATCCAGGAAACGGAACACGGTTTGCAGGAGGTGGTAGCCATCGGCACGGCGTCCGACGACATGCAGGAACAGGTTGATCTTGGCCGGGGCCGGCCACTCACGCTGCCAGTCGTTCATTCGGGCACGTCCCAGTCGTCGACGATCAGCTTGAGGTCGACATCCTCGCGGCTGGCTTCCATGACGCGCAGGAGTCGATGCTGGCGGAACGCCGAGGTATCGCTGATGACGACCCGCCAGCCATCCGCTTCGCCGCGCAGGGCCGGCCGCGCGCCGCGCAGCCAGTCGGCCATGACTTCCAGCGGCAGCGGCGTGCCGACCACCTGCCTCACCAGTTGCGGCAGGTCGGTGGCGACGATGGCCGCCTGATTCGGCCGCACCAGGCGCGCGCCGGCGGCATCGCGCGTCAGCTCCGCCAGTCCCTGTCCGAGCGGCGACATGAGCAGCACGACATCGCTTTGCGCAGTGTGATCCCAGCGAAACCGCAGGTGGTCGCTGCGCTCGCCCTGGCGCAGCGAAATGCGTCCTTCGGCGCCGAAGCGCTCCAGCGGCGGCCCCAGTGCGAGCGAATCGTCGGCCCGCGGTGCGAACTCGGCGCAGGCCGCCAGCAATAGCGCGGCCAGGCAAACCAGCCAGGCTCTCAAGGGACAAATCGCTTGATGGTCGCCGCCAGTGCTTCGTTGGTCGGATGGGCCTTGGTCGCCTCGCGCCAGACGGCCACTGCCTCGTTGGGCCGACCCAGAGCCCACAGCACCTCGCCGATGTGGGCAGCGATCTCGGCATCGGGTTTCTGGGCATAGGCCCGCTGCAGGGCCTCCAGTGCCGCCGCCAGTTTGCCCTGGCGGAACAGCAGCCAACCCTTGCTGTCGAGGATGAAGGGGTCATCGGGCGTCAGCGCCAGCGCCTTGTCGATCAGCTGCGCTGCTTCGTCAAGGCGCAGATTGCGGTCGGCCAGCGAATAACCGAGCGCGTTGTAGGCCTGCGCCGAGTCGGGCTTGAGGACCATCAGGCGCCGCAAATGGCGTTCCAGCACGTCCAGGTAGCCGAGCTTCTCCGCCGCGAGGGCGGTCTCGTAGAGAATCTCGGGCTCATCAGGCTGCGTTTCCAGCGCATTGGCGAGGAAGGCAAACGCCTCCGCATGGCGTCCGGCATCGCGCAGCAACTGGGCTTCCGCCACCAGCAGGCGCGCGTCACCCGATTCGCCGACCCGCGCCGCGGCAAGCCGTGCACGCGCTTCATCGAGCTTATTCTGGCGCAGCAGGACCTGGGCCGCCCGCACCTTGGCCGGCAAGGCATGTTCGCCCGCCGCGACCTGGTCGTACCAGCGCAGGGCGTCGTCAGGACGCCCGGCCTGGTCGGCTATCTGCCCCAGGTAGAAGCGCGCCGGGTCAAGGTCGCCGCGCCCGATTTCGACGAAACGCCTGAGCTGCTGTTCGGCCTCGGCGGCATCGCTGACTTGCAGCGAAAGAATACCTACGGCATAAAGCATGTCCGGATTGTCCGGATTGGTCGCCAGCAGGCGGCGAAACTCGATACGCGCCGCTTCATAGCGCTTTTCGCTCACCAAGCCCCTGGCATATGCCAGACGCACGTCCTGGGCCTGCGGATTGGCCGCCAGCCAGGTCTTCAGGAAATCGAGTTGCGGATCCCCCTTGGACAACAGTTCGGCCTTGAACAAGGCTGCCAGTTCCCAGCCCGGGCGCAATTGCAGGGTCTGATCGATCTCGCTGCGCGCACGCTCCGCCTCGCCAACACCGACGGCCGTCTGGGCGCGCACCAGGTGCGCTTCGGCAAGCCCGAGATAGGGCTGGGTCAGTTGGTTGAACAGGCGCTGCACCGCGGGCTTGTCCGGATAGCGGGCAAAGGCGCGAACCAGCCGGACCAGGGCGTCGCCGACGCGGGGGCCTTCTGCCGCCAGATCGCGGGCGAGGCTGCCGGCGAGTTCCTCGACCCGACCGCTGGCAAGCAGCAGCGTCGACAGCATCTGTCGCGCCTGCTGGGACTCCGGCTCGAGGCTCTGCCACAGTCGGGCGGCCTCCAGCGCCGCGTCGTACTGGCGCGCGTGAAAGGCCATCTCCGCCGCCCGTCGCACGATTCGCGGATCGCGCGTGCTCCTCGCCAGATCAAGATAGGCGCCGGCCGAAAGCGCGAACTGGCCACGCTGGGCAGCGATCTCGGCAAGCAGGAACTGGTACAGGATCTGCCCGGTAAGTTCCTGCTTCGGCAACCGATCCTCTTCCTTCAACGGCGACGGCCGCGCGGCGGGCGCCTGCGCGGAGGCGCCGGCACTGACCAGCGTCAAGACAACCGCGAAGAGACCAATCAAGGATTTCATGGGCGCGATACCTGGGCGGAACACCGCTTGCCGTCACATACAATCCGGGAATGTTAGCAGTTTCGCCTGAGGTTTCGTGCGAGTCCCGGCATGCCTGAGCTGCCCGAGGTCGAGGTCACCCGTCGCGGCATTGCGCCGGCGCTGAGCGGCAGCCGCGTCTCGGGCGTGATCGTGCGCACGCCGGCGCTGCGCTATCCGCTGCCGCAAAACCTGCACCGAACGCTTGGCGGATATCGGCTCGCGGCCGTCAACCGCCGCGGCAAATACCTGTTGCTGGACTTCGGCCACGGGCACCTGTTGATCCATCTCGGCATGTCGGGCAGCCTGCGTCTGGTGCCCGCCGGCCTGCCGGCCGGAAAGCACGATCATGTCGACCTGGTGTTCGCCATCAAGGGCAGGTCAATTGCCCTGCGCCTGCGGGATCCACGTCGCTTCGGCGCGATTCTCTGGCTGCCCGGCGACCCGCTGGCGCATCCGCTGCTGGCCGTGCTTGGCATCGAGCCGCTGGCCGAGGAGTTCGACGCTGCATGGCTCAAGCAGGAACTCGCCGGGCTCTCGGCGGCGATCAAGCCGACGCTGATGGACGGCCACCGCGTCGTCGGCATCGGCAACATCTACGCCTCGGAAAGCCTGTTCCGCGCCGGGATCGATCCGCGCACCGCGGCCGGCCGGATATCCCAAAAGCGCCTGGAGCGCCTGGTCCGGGCCATCAAGGCGACGCTGGCTGCAGCGATCGACGCAGGCGGCAGCAGCCTGCGCGACTTCATTCGTTCCGATGGCAGCGCCGGCTATTTCCAGCAACAGTATTTTGTCTATGGCCGCGGCGGCGAAGCTTGCCGGGTCTGCGGCCGCCCGATAAGGGAATTGCGCCAGGGACAGCGCGCGACGTTCTTCTGTCCGGGCTGCCAGCGTTAGCCGGCTCGGCGTACCTTCTACTTCGCGGTCAGTTGGAGAAACTTCGCCATGAGCTGGTCTTTCGATTCCGCATGATCCGGGTCGTCCGGAATGCAGTCCACGGGACAGACTTCGCGGCATTGCGGCGTGTCGAAGTGCCCGACGCACTCGGTGCACTTGTTGGGATCGATGATGTAAATCTCATCGCCCTGCGAAATGGCGTTGTTCGGGCACTCGGGCTCGCATACGTCGCAGTTGATGCATTCATCGGTGATCATCAGGGACATGACTATTCCTTTGGTTCCGGGCCAAGCCCGCGTTGCTGAATCTTCGCGGCAAGCCGCAACTGGACCTGCGGCGGAACGAACTTCGAGACATCGCCGCCAAGTGACGCGATTTCCCGCACCATCGTCGCAGATACGAACATGTATTGATCCGACGGCGTGAGAAACACGGTTTCGACATCGGGGTAGAGATTGCGATTCATGCCCGCCATCTGGAACTCGTATTCGAAATCCGAGGCGGCGCGCAAGCCGCGCATGATGACGCTGGCGCCATGCTCGCGCATGAAACTCATGAGCAGGCAATCGAAGCCATGGATCTCGACGTTCGGATAGCCGACCAGCACCTCGCGGGCAATCTCGACGCGCTCCGCCAGCGAAAACATGGGACGCTTGCCGCGACTCTCCGCAACGCCGATGATGACCCTCTGGAACAGGGTCGAAGCGCGTCGCACGAGGTCCTCGTGACCACGCGTAAGGGGATCGAAGGTCCCCGGGTATACGGCGATGCCTTTGCTCATGCCCGCTCCAGCAGGTGAAAGAATACCTGGCCGGCTCGCCCCTGCTGCACGACCGTCCAGCGGCCCAGCCGCTCCAGAGGCAGCTCGGCTTCCGCGTACAGCCTTGCATCCGGTTCAGCCAGTTCATCCAGCCGCGGCTCAATGCGCGCCAGCCAGCCCAGTCCATACGGCGGATCGAGAAACACCAGGTCAAACCGCCGACCGGACGAGGGGACGAATTTTAGCGCATCGCAGCAGAACAGTTCGAGTCGCGCACATTCAAAGCCCGCGGCATGTTTCTTCAGCGCGGCGAATGCCGCTGGCGAACGTTCAACCAAGGCCACGTGGTCCGCGCCGCGCGAGGCGGCTTCAAAGCCGAGAATCCCGCTGCCGGCAAACAGATCGAGGCAACGCAAGCCCGTGAGATCCTGCCCCAGCCAGTTGAACAGCGTCTCGCGTACCCGATCCGGCGTCGGCCGCAAGGCTTGCGCGCCGGGCGCCCTGGGCACCTGGATCAGGCGGCTGCGCCATTCACCGCCGGTAATGCGGATGCGGCTCAAGGCTCGGCGGCTCAGTCGGCTGCGACGATCACCGTGACGAGGTTTTCAGGCTTCACGTGACGGGCAAAAGCGGCTTTCACCTGCGCGGCAGTCACGGCGTTCACCTTCGCCGGAAAATCATCCAGGTAGGTCAGCGGCAGATCGTAGAAACCGATGGCGGAAAGATAGCCGAGCAGCTTGGCGTTGCTGTCCATGCGCAACGCAAGGCCGTCGACCAGGTTCTTTTTGGCCGCGGCCAGTTCCTTCGCCGTCGGACCGCGGGCAATGTAGGCGCCGAGAACCTCATCCACCACCTTGAGCGCATCGCCGACCTGGTCGCGCCGGGTCTGCAGGCCGATCTCGAACGGACCCTCGAGCTTGCGCGGGGCGAAGTAGGAATGGACGCTGTAGGCATAGCCGCGTTTCTCGCGGACCTCGTTCATCAGGCGCGAAACGAAACCGCCGCCGCCCAGCGTGTAATTGCCCACCAGCAGCGGGAAGTAGTCCGCATCGCTGCGGCGGATCGCCGGCAAGCCGATGTGGATATGGCTCTGGGCCGCCGGATGGGCGATCTTGATCGTCTCCCGCAATGGCAGCCTGACCGCCGGCGGCAGCAGGTCGCCGCCTCCCACCGGCAGCGCCTCGGTCAGGCGCTGGGCAATCGCCTCGGCCTCGGCGCGCGAGACATCGCCAATGATCGAGACGATGGCGCCCTTGGCGCCATAGTGCTGGCGGTGAAACGCAACCAGATCCTCGCGCGTTGCGGCGGCCACGCTTGCCACGGTGGGACTGACGCCGTAGGGATGGTCGGGATAGATGGCCGCGGCGAAACGCTTGGCCGCAATCGCATCGGGCCGTGTTTCGGCTTCGCGGATGCTGGCGATGGTGCGCCCCTTTTCGCGCTCCAGCACCGATTGGGGAAAAGTCGGCACTGACAGGACGGTGCGCATCAGATCAAGCGCGGCGTCGCGCTGTGGTCTGGCCGACAGGATGCGCAGGCTGACGCTGGCCCGGTCGCTATCGACCCCGCCTCCCAGCCGGGCGGCGATGTCGACCAGGCGCCCGGCGATCTGCTCTTCATCCAGTTCGCCGGCGCCGGATTCCAGCAGGCCTTGGGTCAGGCTGTCGAGGCCGGACTTTGCGGCGGGAACAAACGCGGCACCCGCGGCAAAATCGATCTGCACATCGAGGATGGGCAGCACGCGCGTCTCGATGAAATACACCTTCGCCCCGGAGGGGGCGACCCAGTGCTCGATCTTCACGCCAGCCAAGGCAAAGGTCGAGCTCAGTGACCACAACAGAAGGAAAATCAGGGTACGCATCAGTTGTGCCTTGCTGCCCCGGAGGGCTTCTTCGGTTTGCTTTCATCCACTGGCTGCGGATCGAGCACCGCGATGCTCAGGGTGTCGTCCTTGAAATATTTCTTCGCCACCGCCTGGACTTCTTCCGCAGTAACGCTTTTCACTTTTTCCAGCAGGGTGTCGATATCGCGCCACGACAGGCCGGCCGCCTCGGCGCCGCCAATTTCCATGGCCTGCGCCATCAGCGAGTCGCGCTTGTAGATCTGCGCCGCGATCGACTGGGTCTTGACTCGGACCAGTTCCTCCGCCGACACGCCTTCGTCCTGAATGCGCTTGATCTCGGCGCGAAACGCCGCCTCGAGTTCGGCAATGGTCCTGCCTTCGGCCGGCTGCCCGTCGATGGCGAAGTTCGCCTCGCCGCGCAAGGTGCCGTCATAGCCGGCGCCGGCGGATTGCGCGACGCGGGTGCCGCGCACCAGATTCATGGCGAAGCGCGAGGCATCGTGCCCGTCGAGCACGGCGGCCAGCACGTCGAGCGCATAAGGGTCGCGGTCGTTCTGCACGTCGCGCAGCTTCGGCGCTTTCCACGCCATGGCGAGGTAGGGCAGCTTGGCCGGCGCCTTGACGCTCACCCGGCGAATGCCCGCCTGCTCGGGTTCGTTCTGCGGCTTGCGTTCCGGCAGCGCGTGGGCCTTGTTCCCACCGTAGAGTTTTTGCGCCAGGCGAAACACTTCGCGGTGATCGACATCGCCGACCACCACGACATAGGCATTGTTCGGCGCATACCACTGTCGGTACCAGTCGCGGGCATCCTGCAAGGTCATGTGCTCAAGGTCGTCCATCCAGCCGATGACCGGACGCCGATAGGGATGCGCCTGGAAAAGCGTCGACGTCAGCACCTCGTGCACCAGCGCATGCGGATTGTCGTCGGTGCGCAGGCGGCGTTCCTCCATCACCACCTTGATCTCGGACGCGAACTGCCTGGCATCGAGGGTGAGATTGCTCATGCGATCCGCTTCGAGTTTCATCATTTCCGGCAGCGCGGCCTTCGGCACGATCTGGAAATAGGCGGTGTAGTCGCGGCTGGTGAAGGCGTTGTCGCGGCCGCCGGCTTCGGCCACGCGCTTGTTGAATTCGCCGGGAGGGAGATTCCTGGTGCCCTTGAACATCAGGTGCTCAAGCGCATGGGCGACGCCCGAGGTGCCGTCCTTTTCGTCCATGCTGCCGGCGCGGTACCAGACCATGTGCACCGCGGTCGGCGCACGGCGGTCTTCCTTGACGATGACGCGCAGCCCGTTGGCGAGTTTCGTCTCAAACGGATTGGCAAGTGTCGGCGCTGGCGCCAAGGCGCAAACCAGGACGACGCAGGCGGCTAGCAATGGTTTCATGGCGGGTATCGGCGGCTGGCGCGGTGGGGAAAAGGCTTCTGTTAAAATCTTCACGTCGCGCATCTTAGCGCGGCTCCAGTCTCCGACCGCATTCCGCATGTTTGGTTTCCTCAAAACAAAAGACGACCCTGAGGCCCAGGCTCCCGCGACCGCGGCGGCCCCGGGCTCGCGCACCTCGTGGAGCGAACGCCTCAAGGCCGGCCTTTCCCGCACCCGTGCCACCCTCAATACACCGCTGACAGAGCTCTTCAGCCGGGCGAAGATCGACGATGAACTGCTCGACGATCTGGAATCGACGCTGCTGATGGCGGATTGCGGCGTCGAGGCCACGCAATGGCTGCTGGCGGAGCTCAAGGCCGCCGTCAAGCGCGACCGGCTGGAAACCCCCGGGCAACTGCGTTCCGCTCTGGCGCAGGGGTTGCTGACGCTGCTTGCGCCGCTTGAGCAAACCCTGGATGCCGGCGGCCACCAGCCGTTCGTGATCATGATCGCCGGCGTCAATGGCGCCGGCAAGACCACCTCGATCGGCAAGCTGGCAAAGCACTTCCAGAGCCAGGGGAAGAGCGTGTTGCTGGCGGCCGGCGACACCTTCCGCGCCGCGGCCCGCGAGCAACTGACCGCGTGGGGCGACAGGAATGGCATCGCCGTCATCGCCCAGGAGTCCGGCGATTCGGCGGCGGTGGTGTTTGACGCCATCAACGCCGCCCGTGCGCGCAAGATCGACGTCGTCCTGGCCGACACCGCCGGACGCCTGCCGACGCAACTGCACCTGATGGAGGAAATCGCCAAGGTGCGCCGCGTGATCCAGAAGGCCGACGCGTCGGGACCCCACGAAGTACTGCTGGTGCTCGACGCCAACATCGGCCAGAACGCCGTGCAGCAGGTCAAGGCTTTCGACAAGGCGATTGGCGTAACCGGGTTGATCGTCACCAAGCTCGACGGCACCGCCAAAGGCGGCGTGCTGGCCGCGATCGCCCGCCAGTGCCCGAAGCCGGTGCGCTTCATCGGCGTCGGCGAGGGTATCGATGATTTGCAGCCTTTCCGCGCCGGCGAATTTGTCGAAGCGCTACTGGAACCCCCGCGGTGATCCGCTTCGATCGAGTCTCCAAGCGCTACCCGCCGGGCCTCGACGCACTGTCCGATCTCAGCTTCGAGGTGGCGGAACGCGAGATGGTGATCGTCAGCGGCCATTCCGGCGCAGGAAAATCGACGCTGCTCAAGCTCGTTGCGGCGGTCGAGAAGTCCACCGCGGGCGCCGTCCTGGTGGGCGGCCAGAACGTAGGCGCCTTGCCGCGTGCGGCCCTGCCGTACCTGCGCCGGCGCATCGGCCTGGTGTTCCAAGACCAGAAGCTGCTGTTCGATCGTACCGCGTTCGACAACGTCATGCTGCCCTTGTCGATCGCCGGGTTCCCGCCCAGGGATGCCGCGCAGCGCGTGCGCGCCGCGCTGGACAAGGTCGGTCTTGGCAGCCGCGAGAAAGCCCTGCCGGTCATGCTCTCGGGCGGCGAACAGCAGCGCCTGGCGATTGCCCGCGCCGTGGTGAATCGACCGACCCTGCTGCTGGCCGACGAACCCACCGCCCACCTCGACCGGGAGACGGCGGCGGACGTGGCGCGCATATTTCACGAGTTTCACGATGTCGGCGTTACCCTGTTGATCGCCACCTATGCCGATGACTTGTTTCCGGCTGCGCGACGCCTGCGGCTCGATCACGGAAGGCTGCTGCCATGACGGTCTGGCTGGTCCAGCATCGGCATGCCTTCGTCCTCGCGCTGCGTCGGCTGGCTGGCGCCCCGGTGAACAGCCTGCTTTCGCTGCTGGCCATCGGGATTGCGCTGGCCCTGCCGGCAGGGGGCCAGATGCTGCTCGCCAACGCACTGCATCTGGCCGGGACGACTTCCGCCCTGCCCCGGATTTCCGTCTTCATGTCGGCCAGTGCCGAACGGGGGGCAAGCACGGAAATCGAATCGCGCCTGAAAAAGTTCGGCGGCGTCAAGCAGGTACGGTTTCTGCCGCGCGAAGAGACGCTGGCCCGGCTGAAGGCCGACTCCGGTTTGCGCGACGTGATCGAAGCCCTGCCCGGAAACCCCTTTCCCGATGCCTTCGTCATCACGGCGACGGACGACAGCCCGGCAGCGATGGAAAAGCTCGCGGCGGAATTTCGGCAGTGGCCCAAAGTTGAACACGTGCAACTCGATTCAGCCTGGGTGCTCCGGCTCGATGCCCTGCTCAAGCTCGGTCGCACCGCCGTAATGCTGCTCGGTGCGCTGCTCGGCGCCGGGCTGATCGCAATCAGTTTCAGCGTTATCCGCATGCAAGTGCTCACGCATCGGGCGGAAATCGAGGTGAGCCAACTGCTCGGGGCGACGGATGGCTTCATCCAGCGCCCATTCCTGTACTACGGCGTACTGCTGGGACTGGGTGGGGGGATCGCAGCCTGGTTGCTGGTCGGCGCCGCCGCGCTCTGGCTGCGCGCGCCCCTGGCGGAGTTGGCGCGGCTGTATGACCTCGCCCTGGTCCTCCAGACGCTGGATGGGCGAGACTCGGCCCTGTTGCTAGGCTTTGCCGCGGGGCTCGGCTGGCTCGGAGCAATGATTTCGCTGCGGCAACATCTGGCGCAGCGTTGAGTGCAAGCGCCCGGCCGCTGGAATCCGCAGAGGAATCAAGCAGGCGTGGTCGACTCCAAACCCGGCTGCGCCGTGCCAAAAAACCCACATCGCGTTTACCGCGACCGGCAACACTGGAACGAAATGCGTTATTCGGGCGATAATACATAGATGAATGAAGAACCACCCAACGACCAGCCTCCTCTGGAGTCTGCACCCGACCAGCAGCCGCCAGCCGAGCCGGCGCGCAACGAACCGCAACTCCCTGATCCGCGTCGCCGCTTGCGCGAGCTTTTGGCCATTCCCGACCACCAGCGCACCGACGCCATCTGGGACGAGATCATCGAGCTGGAAATCTGTCTGGCCCCGGGCAACCGCATTCAGGGGGCACCGGCAGAACCTGGCCGACGGCCGGCGCCTGGCCAGAGCCAGGGACGACGACCGGAACAGCCACGACGACAGCAGGATCCAACGACCGGATCCAAGCCGTCAAAGCGCTTTTTCAAGAAGTCGAAGCGCCCTCCCGGAGCCCCGCCGAAAACCTGAATGCCGGCAATTCCCGACAAAAACCATCGGGAACTTCTCTGCGCGTTAGCACTCTCAGTGTAAGAGTGCTAATATTCCACAAAAGGAGGTCGTACCGTGAGCCATAGCGTGACTCTTGACCATTTGCCGACGCTCGCCGCGAGCGGCAGCATCGAGGCGTTCATATCGGCGGCGAATCGCGTTCCGATGTTGAGCTACGCCGAGGAGCAGTCGCTCGCCCGCCGATTCCGCGAACAAGACGACTTGGAAGCCGCACGCCGCTTGGTGACATCCCATCTGCGTCTGGTAATTGCCATCGCACGCGGGTATCTGGGCTATGGTTTGCCCCATGCCGACCTGATTCAGGAGGGCAATATCGGCCTCATGAAGGCAGTCAAGCGTTTCGATCCCGATCGTGGCGTACGACTGGTTTCCTTCGCCATGCACTGGATCAAGGCGGAGATTCACGAATACATCCTGAAGAACTGGCGCATGGTCAAAATCGCCACCACCAAGGCACAACGCAAGCTTTTCTTCAACCTGCGCAGCATCAAGGCCTCGCTGGCGCAGGACGCAAACTCGCCGCAGGGCTTCAATACCCTGGGCGCCGGCGAAGTGACCGCGGTGGCAAAGCAGTTGGGCGTCAAGCCGGAAGAAGTCGTCGAGATGGAAACCCGCCTGACCGGTGCCGACGTGTCGCTGGAACCCGTATCGGACGACGACGAGGACAGTTACGCGCCGATCGCCTACCTGACTGCGGATCGCAGCATCGAGCCTTCTGCAGTGCTTGAGCGCAAGGAGTATGACCGATTGCAGGATGAGGGCTTGAGTGCCGCGCTGGCAAGCCTTGACGAACGCAGTCGCACCATCGTCCAGCGCCGCTGGCTGGCGGCGGATGGCGAAGAAGCTGCCACGCTGCATGAGCTGGCCGCCGAATACGGCGTATCGGCCGAGCGCATTCGCCAGATTGAAGTCAAGGCGATGCAGAAGATGAAGGGCAAGCTCGCCGCCTGACGCGGACAGGGAGCACACGCCGAGAAGGGCAGCCGCCGCGAGGAGGCTGCCCTTTCTTCTTGGTCAAGGGTGAAGCCGGGTGCGGACCGGCAGCGGGGGCCGCTCAGAACCGCAGGTAGTGATCCACCAGTAGGGCGGCAAACAGCAGCGCCAGGTAGAAAATCGACCAGCGGAAGGTGATGCGCGCGACGGCATCCGAATAGTCGCGCCAGATCAGCCAGGCGTAACCGAGGAAGATGGTGTCGAGCAGGACGGCCGAGGTCAGATAGAACCAGCCCGTCATTCCAATCACATAGGGGACCAAGGTTACCAGGGTCAAACCGACGGTGTAGAAAAATACATGGCGACGCGTGTACTCGGCGCCATGGGTCACCGGCAGCATGGGCAAACCGGCGGCGGCGTATTCCTTGGTGCGATACAGCGCCAGCGACCAGAAGTGCGGCGGCGTCCAGACGAAAATGATGAGGAACAGCAGCCAGGCCTCGCCCGGCGCGTCGCCGGTCACCGCCGCCCAACCCAGCACCGGGGGCATCGCGCCCGAGGCGCCGCCGATGACAATGTTCTGCGAGGTGTTGGGCTTGAGAAACACGGTGTAGATCACCGCATAGCCGACAAAGGTGGCGAAGGTCAGCCACATGGTGAAGGGATTGACGAAACTGTGGAGCAGGAAAAGCCCCACGCCGCCGAGCAGGCCGGAGAACAGCAGGGTCTCCAGCGAATTGACTTCCCCTTGCGGCAGGGGCCGGCCGCGCGTGCGCGCCATCAACGCATCGACCTTCTGCTCAATCAGGCAATTCGCCGCCGCCGCCGCTCCCGCCACCAGGGCGATGCCGGCCGTGCCGGCCAGCAGGATGCGCCACGGCACCATGCCGGGGACTGCGAGGAACATGCCGATCACCGCGCAAAAGACGATCAGCGATACCACGCGCGGCTTCGCCAACTGAAAATACTGGCGCAGCCGGTGAGAGCCGTTTTGCAGCTTGAGGGCAGAGGATTTCACGCTTTGGGAATAAAGGCTTGAGGCCGGAACAGGGGGCGAGTTTATCACGTGCCCACATGCCGCACGAGGGTCAGGCCCCAGGTCGCAAGGCACATGGCAGACGCGCCGCCGCGCCCGATAACCGCTGCCTGATTCAGAACCTGATCAGTCTTTCCATCTCACGAATGAAGGCCTTCGGTTCGGGATCGTCGGAGTAGCGAAAGACCAGCAGGCCGCGCCTGTCCACCAGATTGATATGCCGGCCGTCCCTGCCCCCGAGAAGCTGCAGCACCTGGGGATCGGTCGCCCTGAGCAAAACCAGATCCGGATGCGCCGCCATCAGGCCTGGCGCGGGCGTGGTCGCATCGGTGATCACCCAAAGGCGGTCGACGCGCGCGATGTTGCGTCCCTGCGCAGTGCGCGCCTGCCGGGTCAGGTACAGCGTGTGCTGGCAGCGCTCATCGCAGCCGCCCGGCGCGGCAAAGATCACCAGCCACTTGGCGCTGACCTCGGGATGCTCCAGAGCAGCGCCATCCAGGCGCTGCAAGGACCCAAACGGCAGCGGTACCGGGTCAAGCGGCTGACCGACGGTCGCCTTGACCTGCGGCGGCGAGACATAGCGAAAGTACAAGGCGGCGAGCAGCGGCAATACGCATACCGCAACGATCGCCAGCAGCATCAGTCTGCCCTTGACCTGGCCGGCCGGCGCCGCCGCAGTTTCCGGAAGAGGCTCACCTTCCTTGTTCGTTTGCCTGTCCATCGTCATTTCTTTCGCCATGCAAAGAGGCCGTAAGCCAGGCCGAGAAGAGCAAAGACCAGCCACATTGCCGCATAGCCGTAGTGCCTGGTCGCGGGGTTGTCGGGAGAACCCCAGTCGCGGATCAGGCCGTCACCGGCCGCGCCGGTTTGCAGCAAGATCACCGGCAGCGCGTCGAGGCCGCTGATCCGACGGTAGTCTGCTTCACGCAGATGCTGCCAGACGGCTCCCTGCGGGCCGGATTGCTGTAATTCAAATGTCCTGGTTTCAAAGCTGCGGGTCACCCCGGCGACCTCGATCTCGGCCGTCGGCGATGAAACCGAGGGAAGGTCGGAACGCAGGCGCGGCCCGGCTATCCAGCCCCGATTGACCAGTACCACCGACTGGCTGCCGGACAACTGCAAGGGTGTCAGGACGTGATAGCCGGGCTGGCTGCGATGGATCTTGTTGTCCAGGAACAGGGTTTTCCCGGCAAGCCAGCGACCGCGCGCTGTCGCCGCCCGATCGAGCAGTTGCTCGCGTTCGCGATGCCGCGGCGACAAGCTGATCGGTGTCGCGGCAAGGGCCGCCTGCTCGCGCTCGAACCTCTCGCCCCGGGTTTCGGCCCGCCACAGTTGCAGGCGTGCCATGCCGAGGCAGACCATGACCAGCAGGACAACAAACAGCAGGCGCAGGATGCCGCGTTTGGACGAAAGGATCGGCATCGGCAGGATGGTGTGTTCGGGCTGGGGTCCGGGTTTGGCTCCGGGCTGGGGTCGTGTGCCAGCCGCGAGTCCGCTAGACTGCGTGTTTTCGGAAAGGAAAATCAATGCGCATCATCGTCGTGCTGATGCTGATCGCCATCGTCGCAAGCCTGGGCAGTGCCCTGGTGTTCGTCTATCGCGATCGAGGTCAGGGCAAGACCCGGGCAGTCAAGGCACTGACCTTGCGCGTGGGTCTTTCCTTTGTTCTGTTTCTGCTGTTGATGATTGCCTACCGGCTGGGCTGGATCGGCGAACGCCTCTGATCCGGCACGGCGCAGCGCATCCTCGATGCGCTGCGCCGCGGGTTGCTCAAAGCCAATAGACGACCACGAACAGGCCGAGCCAGACGACGTCCACAAAGTGCCAGTACCAGGCCACCGCCTCGAAGGCAAAGTGGCGCTCCGCAGTGAAGTGCCCCTTCAGCGTCCGCAGCAGGATCACGATCAGCATGGTCGCACCGAGCGTCACGTGAAAGCCGTGGAAGCCGGTCAGCATGAAGAATGTCGACCCGTAGACACCGGTGGTCAGCTTGAGATTCAGGTGTTTGTAAGCTTCGGCGTATTCATAGGCCTGCAGGCTGATAAACACCAGGCCGAGCACAATGGTCAACACCAGGCCGGTGATCAACTGCTGCCGCTTGTTGGCTATCAAGCCCCAGTGGGCCCAGGTCAGCGTGGCGCCGGAACTCAACAGCAGCAGGGTGTTGATGGCCGGAATGCCCCAGGCATGCATCGCGGTGAAGGCGTCCTTGGCCGCGGGTCCGGCAGTCGGCCACTGGTCCTTGAAGCCATCCCAAAGCGCTGCCTGCTCCGGACTTGCGAGGTCCGGAACCGACAGGACCCGAACGTAAAACAGGGCGCCGAAAAACGCCGCAAAGAACATCACTTCCGAAAAAATGAACCAGGACATCGACCAGCGGAAGGAACGATCGACGTGCAGGTTGTAGCTGCCGTCTTCGGATTCACCGATCACGCGGCCGAACCAGCCGAACAGCATGACGAGGAGAACGGCAAAGCCCGCTGCCAACACCAGGCCGCCGCCGGCGATCGAATTCATCGTCATCACGGCGCCGCTGGCCATCAGGAGCAGGGCAGTCGACCCAACCACCGGCCAGTGCGAAGGCTGGGGAACGAAGTAGCGATCTGCGGATACAGGGTGACTCATCTTGATCTCCTTGAAATCATGTTTTCGCCATTGTGTTGCCGGGCTGGCACGGAAAAAATGTCAATGACGGCTGACCTTGATCGCCACCGTCACCAGCACCAGCACGAAAATCAGCATGAACACCAGCGCCGTGATCAATATCTGCAGCGGCGACAGGGACGGCGCGTCCTGCTCGTGCAGCTTGCGCCCGCGCACGCCGAACAGGGCCGCAGCGACGGTGCGAACGGTGCGCAGCAATCCGCTCTTGGCCGGCGTTGGGTTCGGCGACTGCATTGATCACGTCCGGCTTCCCGCAACCGTTGCGGGGGCCCTTACACTGCCCGCCGGCACCTCGAAGAAAGTATAGGAAAGCGTGACGGTGGTGACGTCGTCAGGCAGCCTCCGGTCGAGCACGAAGACCACCGGCATTTCGCGCACCTCGTGCGCAGCGAAGGTCTGCTGCTTGAAGCAGAAGCAATCCAGCTTCTTCACATAGCCACCCGCATGCTGCGGGCCATAGCTCGGCACGGCCTGACCGATCACGACGCGGTCGCGCATATTCTCGACCCGATAGGTCACGTGCACAATCTCGCCCGTCCTGGCCGCAAGGCTGACGGTCTCGGGCCGGAAGCGCAGTCCGTTGTCGTGGCTGTTGGCGTCGAACTGGAGCGTCACCGGACGCGCCGGGATGGACGACTCGGCAAGCCTTTCCGAACGGTCGATATCGTAAAGGCCGGTCCATTCGCAAAAGGCCTTGTACAGGCGCGGCTGGACCGACACGAACAGCAGGCTGCCGACGACAACGGCCAGCAGCCCCGTGGCGATGCGCCGGTTGCCTGCAACTGCGAGCGAGCGGACAAGCGTCGCGCCGGCCGGGCCGAGGTCAGGATTCAAGTGTTGGCCATCCACTGCCGAATGATGAAACTCAGGAAGACCGCGGCAGCGAACAGGGCCAAACCGATCGCGATGCGACGGTTTCCCTGCTCGCGGGCGGGGTCGCGAGTCACCCGTGCGCCTCCGCCGGATCAAACGCCGGGGGATCCTCGAAACTGTGGTGCGGCGGCGGCGAGGACAGGGTCCATTCGAGTCCGTGCGCGCCATCCCAGGGTCGATCCCCGGCCTTGGCGCCGCCCTTCATCGCCTGGAAAACCACCACCAGGACCAGCAACTGGCTGAAGCCGAAGCCGAACGAGCCTATGGACGAAATCATGTTGAAGTCGGCGAACTGCTGCGCGTAGTCGGGAATCCGGCGCGGCATGCCCGCAAGGCCAAGGAAGTGCTGCGGGAAGAAGGCGATGTTGAAGAAGACGATCGACAACCAGAAGTGGAGCTTGCCCAGGCCTTCGTTGTACATGTAGCCGGTCCACTTCGGCAACCAGAAATAGAGGCCGGCATAGGCGGAGAACAGCGCTCCGGCAACCATCACGTAATGGAAGTGGGCGACGACGTAATAGGTGTCCTGCACCTGGATGTCCACCGCCGTCATTGCCAGCACCAGGCCGGTAAGTCCGCCGATCGTGAACAGCACGAGGAAACCCAGCGCAAACAGCATCGGCGTCTCGAAACTCAGCGAACCGCGCCACATGGTGGTGGCCCAGTTGAAGACCTTCACCCCGGTGGGCACCGCGATCAGCATCGTCGCATACATGAAGTAAAGCTGGCCGGTCAGCGGTATGCCCGTCACATACATGTGATGGGCCCAGACAAAGAACGAGATCAGGCCGATCGCGGCGATCGCATACACCATCGACGTGTAGCCGAAAAGATGCTTGCGCGAAAAGGCCGGAATCACATGGGAAATCACGCCGAAGGCCGGCAGCGCGATGATGTAAACCTCGGGATGGCCAAAGAACCAGAAGATGTGCTGGAACAGTACCGGATCGCCGCCGCCGGCGGCGTTGAAGAAACTGGTGCCGAAATGGCGGTCGGTCAGCAGCATGGTCACGGCGCCCGCCAGAATCGGCATCGAGGCGATCAGCAGGAACGCAGTCACCAGCCAGGTCCAGCAGAACAGCGGCATCTTCATCAGGGTCATCCCGGGCGTGCGCATGTTGAGGATGGTGGTGACGATATTGATCGAACCCATGATCGACGACATGCCCAGGATGTGCACGGCAAAAATGGCCATGTCCATGCCCATGCCCATCTGCACCGACAAGGGCGGGTAGAGGGTCCAGCCGGTTCCGGCGGCGCCCCCGGGCACGAAGAGGGAGGCGGACAGCAGAATGGCGGCCGGCGGCAGCAGCCAGAAGCTCCAGTTGTTCATCCGCGCGAAGGCCATGTCGGGAGCGCCGATCATCAGCGGGATCATCCAGTTGGCGAAGCCGACGAAGGCCGGCATGATCGCACCGAACACCATGATCAGCGCATGCAGCGTCAGCATCTGGTTATAGAACTCGGGGGACACGTATTGCAATCCCGGGGTCATCAGTTCCGCGCGGATGATCAGCGACATCGCACCGCCGACGAGGAACATCACGAAGCTGAACCACAGGTACATCGAACCGATGTCCTTGTGGTTGGTCGTGGTTACCCAGCGCTTCCAGCCGGTCGGCGCGTGGCCATGACTGTCGTCGTGGTGGGAGCCGGCATGGCCGGCGGTGTGGGTGGCATCCATAGTCAAATTCTCCTGAGGGCCTGGGACGCGGTCACTTGCCGCGACGCGCCTTGACTTCGGCGGGCTGAATCACCTCGCCGAGCTTGTTGGTCCATGCGTTCCGCTCGTAAGCCACGACGGCCGCGATATCCGTGTCGCTCAACTGGGCCCCGAAGGCCGCCATTGCGGTCCCGGCCTTGCCCTTGATGACGATGTCAAGATGGCCCTCCTTCGGTCCCTTGGCGATCTTGGAACCATCCAGCCCAGGGAAGGCCGGCGGCAATCCCTTGCCGTTCGCCTGATGGCACGCGGCGCAGTTGGCCGCATAGACCTTTTCGCCGCGGGCAACCAGTTCATCGAGCTTCCAGACCTTGGCCGGATCCTCCGCCGCGGCCGCAAGTTGCTTCTGCTGGTCGGCAGCCCAGGCCGCGTACTTCTCGGCGGAAACGACCTCGACGACGACAGGCATGAAGCCGTGATCCTTGCCGCAGAGTTCGGAACACTGGCCACGGTACGTGCCTTCCTTCTCGGCGCGGAACCAGGTGTCGCGCAGGAATCCGGGAACGGCATCGGTCTTGACCGCGAACGCGGGGACCGACCAGTTGTGAATCACGTCGGCCGCCGTCGTCAGGATGCGCACCTTCTGGCCGACCGGCACCACCATGGGACGATCGACCTCAAGCAGGTAGTGCTCGCCCTTGGGGGCCTTGTTTTCGATTTGTTCGTGGGGCGTGGAAAGCACGCTCATGTACTTGACCCCGGCGGCGTCTCCGGTGAGGTATTCGTAGCCCCACTTCCACTGATAGCCGGTGACCTTGATCGTCACGTCGGGTTGCGACGTATCGCGCATCTGCACCAGGGTCGACGTGGCCGGAATGGCAATGCCGATCAGAATCAAGGTTGGCACGACGGTCCAGATGATCTCCACCGTGGTGTTGTCGTGGAAATCCGCCGCCTTGTGGCCCTTCGACTTGCGATGGAATATCAGGGACCAGGTGACGACGGAAAAAACGCCAATGAAGATGATGACGATCGTCCACAACAGCAAACTGTGCAGGTCGTAGACGCGTCGCGCCGTAGCGGTAACGGGATCCTGAAGATTGAGCTGCCAGGCGGCATGCACCGGGCCGGCCAGCAGTGCGAGCAGCCCCGCCATCAAGGACGCTGCAAATCCGCGCCGCAAACGACTTGCGTCGCGATTCCTGGTTGAGTGTCGTGCCATCTTCCCCCCCTCACTGCCAGGCCTCACGCCACGCGGCACAGCGTTGGCGGACTACCTGACGTGTTTGAAAACATACCAAAAAGGGCCCGCAAGGACCCCGTTCCAGTTTCTCAGCAGGCGCGAAGGTTAACACACTACTCTTGACATGGATCAAATTGACGATGAAAAAATTGGCATCTCCACCATCCTGATGGACGAAGAACCGCTGCCCTCAACACTCAGCGGCAGACGTCCCCGATCGCCGAAAGGCGGTGCTCCGGACAGTACGTGCAAGGAACAACGCGGCAAAGGGTTTGTCCACTGTCAGGTTGCCAGCGCAACCAGGATCCGTTCGTGTACCCCGCCGAAGCCGCCGTTGCTCATCACCAGCACCTGGTCGCCGGTGTGCGCGGCAGAAACCACGGCCGCAACCAGGGCGGCCAGGTCGTCGAAAACCCGCGCCCGATCCCCCAGCGGCGCCAGCACCTCCACCGCATTCCAGCCGAGCGTGTTGGCATAGCAGAACACCGCATCGGCAGCGGCCAGGCTGGCCGGCAACTGCGCGTTCATGGCACCGAGCTTCATGGTGTTTGAACGCGGCTCCAACACCGCCAGAATGCGGGCGGAACCGACCTTCTGCCGCAGTCCGGCGAGCGTGACGCGAATTGCCGTCGGATGATGGGCAAAATCGTCGATCACGGTCACGCCGCGCACCGTGCCGCGCACTTCCAGCCGGCGCTTGATGCCGCTGAAGCTTGCCAGCGCCCTGAGACCAACCGCCACCGGAACGCCTGCATGCCGCGCCGCCGCCAGCGCAGCCAGCGCGTTCGACCGATTGTGGGGGCCGGCGAGATCGAAGCGGCCGACCCGGCCCTGTTCTTTTCCGGCCAGGCTCACCGCAAAGCCGCCGGAAACGTCGGGCTCACCCACCTGCCAGCCCTCGACCGCGTCGAACCACTCGACCGGAGTCCAGCAACCGCGCGCCAGCACGCGTTTGAGCGAAGCCTCCTGCCCATTGGCGATGATCAGGCCGTTGCCCGGCAAAGTTCGCACCAAGTGATGAAATTGTGTCTCGATCGCTGCAAGATCATGAAAGATGTCTGCATGATCGAACTCGAGGTTGTTGAGGATCGTCGTGCGCGGCTGGTAGTGAACGAATTTTGAACGCTTGTCGCAAAACGCGGTGTCGTACTCGTCTGCCTCTATGACGAAAAAAGGCGAGTCGGTGAGTCGCGCGGAAACACCAAAGCCCTGCGGCACACCTCCGACCAGGAAGGAAGGATTCAACCCGGCCTGGTCGAGAATCCACGCCAGCAGCGAAGTCGTCGTCGTCTTGCCGTGCGTGCCCGCGACCCCGAGCACCCAGCGACCGCGCAGGATGTTCTGGGCCAGCCATTGCGGACCGGACACATAGGGAAGGTCGCGCTCAAGGATCGATTCGAGCAGCGGATTTCCGCGTGAAATTGCGTTGCCCACCACAAACAGATCGGGATTCAGCGCCAATTGGTCGGTGCCAAAGCCTTCGACCAGATCGATCCCCTGCTCATTGAGCTGGGTACTCATCGGCGGATAGACATTGGCATCGCAACCGGTGACGCGATGCCCCGCCGCCCTTGCCAGCAATGCGATGCCGCCCATGAAGGTGCCGCAGATACCGAGGATGTGAATATGCATGTAACGGTTCCGTGGAATAATGAAACGGATTCTATCCCGCAGGGGATACCGTTCGCCGCCTCGAGGGCGGCGGACAAAACCGCCCGCCCCTCTTGCCAAATCACGCCATGCCACGACGCAAACCTGCACCCTCGGCCTCCGGCCATCTGCGACAAAGCATTGCCGGCGCGGCGGCACGCATGATCGCCGAGGACGGCATCAGCGACTTCGGCGTTGCCAAGCGCAAGGCCGCCCGCAGTCTGGGCGCCGCAGACGGAGAAGCGCTGCCGACCAACGAAGAGATCGAGACCGAGCTGCGCCTCTGGCAGTCGCTCTACCAGGAAGACGAGCAGCGCGAGCGTGTCCAGGAATTGCGCACCGTTGCACTGGAAGTCATGCAGTTGCTGGCCGAATTCAAACCCTACCTTACCGGCGGCGCGCTCAACGGCACTGCCGGTCGCTATTCCGCGGTGGAAATTGATCTGTACGCCGACAGCAGCAAGGACGTCGAGATCGCGCTGCTATCCCACGGCATCTCCTACGATACGGTGGACAGCCGCAGGCCCGGGATTGACGCGCAATTGCGCCTCGAGTGGAACGATGTTCCGGTGCTGATCTCGGTGTACCCCTTCATTGCGGAACGCCAGCAGCCGAAGAATTCCCACGGCGGCAGAGGTCGCCAGCGCGGCCGGGCCGAGGCCGTTCTCGAACTGTTGCGCGCGGCGGCAAAATGAGGCGGCCGCGATTCTGGCTGCTGTTCGGCGGCCTTGCCCTGCTGGCCGCGGCAATCGGCTATCGATGGGGTACGCCGTGGCAAGGCGCCGACACCGAGGGAACTCCCGGATCACCCATTTTCGAACTGGTCCTGGCCGATCTGAAAGGCCAGCCGCAAGGACTCGGCCAATGGCGCGGCAAATTGCTGATCGTCAACTACTGGGCCACCTGGTGCCTTCCCTGCCGCGAGGAAATGCCCGGTTTTTCCCGCCTTCAGGACAGATATCGCGACAAAGGCGTTCAATTTGTAGGCATCAGCATTGATAGTGTAGCCAAGATCGCCGAATTCGTGAAAGCGACTCCGGTTGCCTACCCCCTGTTGATCGGCGACATCGGCGTCATGGAAAACAGCGCGGCCCTGGGCAACACGCGCCAGGCGCTACCGTTTACGGCAGTCTTTGACCGTCAGGGCAGGCTTGTCTCGACCAAGTTGGGGCGCCTGCCTGAGGCGGACCTGGAGCGCCAGTTGATCGAACTGATGTCACGCGAGCCGCAAGGGGCGCCCCCTGTGGCGCGAGCACCGGCGACATAACTGGACAAAGTGCTGGTATTTGCGGCAAACTTGCGGTCATGACGAAGCAAAAGCGCAGTAAAGCTCCCAACGTCGACGGCTTGACCGACGCTGTTCTGGTGCTCCACGGGCCGAACCTGAACCTGCTGGGGACCCGCGAACCGGAGGTATATGGCCACACCACGCTTGCCGCCATTCACGCGGCAATGGACGCCCGCGCCCGCGCCTTTGGCATCCACCTGGAAAGCTTCCAGAGCAACCATGAAGGCGAACTGATCGACCGGGTGCAGTCGGCCCGCGAACAGGGAGTGCGCTTCATCATCATCAACCCGGCGGGTTACAGCCATACCAGCGTTGCCTTGCGCGATGCCCTGGCGGCCGTGGCCATTCCGTTCATTGAAGTTCATCTGTCGAATGTGCATTCCCGGGAGAGCTTCCGCCGTCACTCGTATTTTTCGGATATCGCCGTCGGCGTTATTTCGGGTCTCGGCGCACAAGGCTACGAACTGGCGCTGGAAGCTGCGCTGGCCCGCTTGCGCGCCATCTGAACCATTTGATAATTGCGGCGGCGGCCACGGCCGCTGCTTCCCTGTCATGTCCGCGTCCCTTTGGGCGGGGACGGTTTCCCAGGATTGAGGAGTCCCATGGACCTGAGAAAGCTCAAGACCCTGATTGATCTCGTGCAGAACTCCGGCATTTCGGAGCTTGAGATCAGCGAGGGCGACGAAAAGATTCGCATCTCAAGGCATCTCACCGCGGCCCCGGCGACCACCCTGGTCAACATTCCGCTGGCCAGCGCTGAAGCGCACCCTGCTGCCGCAGCGCCAGCGCCGACGGCTGGCGCCGTGGCCACCCCCGCCCCGGTCGAGGGCCATGTCATGAAGGCGCCGATGGTGGGCACCTTCTACCGATCGAGCGGCCCGGACGCAGCGGCCTTCGTCGAAGTCGGCCAGGCAGTCAAGGAAGGCGACACGCTGTGCATCATCGAGGCGATGAAACTGATGAATGAAATCGAAGCCGACGTTTCCGGCGTGATCAAGTCCATCCTTGTCGAAAATGGCCAGGCGGTCGAATACGGTCAGCCGATGTTCGTGATCGGCTGATCATGTTCGGCAAGGTACTAATTGCCAATAGGGGAGACCAGCTGCCCCCGGGCAGCGCAGCGGCGAAGCCAAATCGCGCTGCGGCCGAAGGCCGCAAGGGCGGTTTCGCCGCGGGAGAAGAACATGTTCGGTAAGGTTCTGATAGCCAACCGCGGCGAAATCGCCCTGCGCATACTGCGCGCCTGCCGCGAACTCGGCGTGCGCACGGTTGCCGTGCATTCGGAAGCCGATACCGAAGCCAAATATGTCAAGCTCGCCGACGAGTCGGTGTGCATCGGCCCGCCCCCTTCCACGCAGAGCTACCTGAACATACCCGCCATCATTTCCGCGGCCGAGGTGACCGATGCCGAAGCCATCCATCCCGGCTACGGCTTTCTCTCGGAAAACGCCGATTTTGCCGAGCGCGTCGAGAAATCCGGCTTCGCCTTCATCGGTCCGCGGCCCGAAACCATCCGCCTGATGGGCGACAAAGTCAGCGCCAAGAATGCCATGCACGAAGCCGGGGTTCCCTGTGTACCCGGATCGGAAGGCGTGCTGCCGGAGGACCCGAAGGAAATCGTCAGGATCGGCCGCGCGGTAGGCTACCCGGTGATCATCAAGGCCGCCGGCGGCGGCGGCGGACGCGGCATGCGCGTGGTGCACACCGAAGCTGCGCTGCTCAACGCGGTGAATATGACGCGTAGCGAGGCCGGCGCAGCCTTCAACAACCCGCTGGTGTACATGGAGAAGTTCCTCGAGAATCCGCGTCACGTGGAAATCCAGGTGCTCTCCGACGCCCATCGCAGTTCGGTCTATCTGGGCGAACGCGACTGCTCGATGCAGCGCCGGCACCAGAAGGTGATCGAGGAAGCGCCGGCGCCGGGCATCAATCGCCGCGTGATCAGCCGCCTCGGCGACCGTTGCGCCGAAGCCTGCCGCCGCATCAACTACCGCGGCGCGGGCACCTTCGAGTTTCTCTACGAGAACGGCGAATTCTTTTTCATCGAAATGAACACCCGGGTGCAGGTCGAACACCCGGTGACCGAACTGATCACCGGTCTCGACATCGTGCAGGCGCAGATTCGCATCGCCGCCGGAGAAAAGCTCTGGTTCAAGCAGCGTGACATCGAGATCCGCGGGCATGCCGTCGAATGCCGCATCAATGCCGAAGACCCCTTCAAGTTCACGCCTTCGCCGGGAAAGATCACCAACTGGCATCCGCCCGGCGGCCCCGGCATCCGCGTCGATTCGCATGCCTATTCGGGCTACACGGTGCCGCCCAACTACGACTCGATGATCGGAAAGGTGATCGCCTACGGCGACACGCGCGAGCAGGCGATTCGGCGCATGCGCATCGCCCTGTCGGAAATGATGGTGGATGGCATCAAGACCAACATTCCGCTGCATCAGGAACTGATGCTGGATGAACGCTTCATCAAGGGCGGCATCAGCATCCACTACCTTGAAGAGAAGCTCGCCGCCAAAAGCGATGCCGTAAAGGGCAAATAGGCGTATGTGGGTAAGCGCCGCCCTGGAGACGGACGCCGCGCATGCGGATGCGCTGTCCGATGCCCTGCTGGCGGCAGGCGCGATTTCCGTCAGCGTCGAGGATGCCCAGGCCGGCACCGACCTGGAGACGGCGCAATTCGGTGAACCGGACGATGCAAGCAATTCGCCGATCATCCCGCTGTGGAGCGAAAGCCGGGTGGTGGCCCTGTTCAACCCGAGCGACGACCTGGTCGGCCGCATCAAGACGGCCACCGTCGCTGCCGGCATCGTTGAACTGCCCGCGATCGAACTGAACGACATCGCCGAGCAGGACTGGGTGCGACTGACGCAGTCGCAATTCGATCCGATCCGCGTCAGCCAGCGCCTGTGGATCGTGCCCTCGTGGCACGCGGCGCCTGATGCAAATGCCATCAATCTGGTGCTCGACCCCGGTCTCGCCTTCGGCACCGGATCGCATCCGACCACTTTCCTTTGCCTGCAATGGCTCGATCAAGTCCTGCGCGGCGGCGAGACAGTGCTCGACTATGGCTGCGGTTCGGGGATCCTTGGCATCGCGGCGGCCAGGCTGGGCGCAGCATCGGTACTGGCGGTGGACATCGACCGCAATGCCCTGGTCGCAGCCGGCGACAACGCCGCCAACAACGGCGTGAGAATTGGCTTGCGCCATTCCGGGGAAAGGCTGGCAGAACGCTTCGACATCGTGGTCGCCAACATCCTCACCAACCCCCTGTGCGTACTCGCGCCGCTACTGGCAGGGCGCATCGCGCCCGGCGGGCGAATCGCCCTCTCCGGCGTGCTGGCATCGCAGGCTGACCAGGTTGTCGCCGCCTATGCATCTCTGATTTCGCTGCACGCGGGCGCTGAACAGGACGGCTGGGTGCGGCTGGAAGGACAGCAAGGAAGCAAGCCATGCTGACCCGCTGCCCGGCCTGCGCCACCCACTTTCGCGTGACTCCCGAACAGCTCAAGGCGCGCTCGGGTCGTGTGCGCTGCGGCGAGTGCCAGCAAGTCTTCAATGCACTGGACGCATTGATCGAGGAGCCAATGTCGGTGCTCGCGCCACGCGCGGCCAAATCGGCGCAGTGGACCCCTTCGGAAGCTCCCGAGCCGGTCGCGGAAATTCCGGGCGTGGAATCCACATGGGAGATCGGGGAAAGGGAAGCACCGGCCCCGGAACCGGATCAGCCGGCCCAACCCGAGGATGCCGGGGCCGAGCTGGCCGAGCTTGAAGCAGTCGAACCGGTGGCGGTCCTACCCGAAGCAGCGCTACCCGAAGCAGAGCTACCTGAAACGGCGCCACCCGAAGCCGTCCAGCCGGCCATGGCAGAGGAAACGGACGCCGACGCGGGCGACTGGACCGAGACCTTCCCCGAACCGCCACCCCCCCCGCGCCGCTGGCCGTGGGTGATCGGCAGCCTTGTCGCGCTCGCCGCGCTGGGCTTGCAGGCGGTGCTGGCTTTCCGCGTCGAATTGGCAGTGCTGTGGCCGGAGGCCAGGCCGGCACTGGTCGCCCTGTGCAGTGTCGCCGACTGCGAGGTCGGCCTGCCGGCAAAGGTCGCCCTGGTGGGCATCGAGGCCTCCGACCTGTACCCCGACAGCGAACATCCCGGCCGGCTGGCCCTGACGGCGACGATCAAGAGCCGCGCCCCCTTCGCCCAGCGGTTTCCGCACCTGGAGCTGACGCTCACCGACACGGCCGACAAGGCCGTTGCGCGCAAGGTCCTGGCGCCGGCGGACTATCTGCCGCCGCAGACACCCCTGGCCGAGGGCATGCCGCCCAATGCCGACATCACGATCGCCATCGGCGTCGACTCGAGCGAAGCCGCAGCCAGCGGCTATCGGCTCTACGTTTTCTATCCCTGAGGATTGCGAAAGCCGGCATGAAGACACTCATCTGCGGATCCATGGCCTACGACACCATCATGGTGTTCGGCGACCGTTTCAAGAACCATATCCTGCCCGAGCAGATCCATATCCTCAACGTCGCCTTCCTGGTGCCCGACATGCGCCGGGAGTTTGGCGGCTGCGCCGGCAACATCGCCTACAACCTCAAGCTGCTGGGAGGCGAACCGCTGATCATGGCGACCATCGGCGACGACAGCGCGCCCTACATGCACCGCCTCAAGCAGCTCGGGCTGGACGCGAGCCATGTCCGGGATGTGCCGGGCAGCTTCACCGCGCAGGCCTTCATCACCACCGACCTCGACGACAACCAGATCACCGCCTTTCATCCGGGCGCAATGACCCAGTCGCACCGGAACAAAGTCACGGATGCGCGCGACGTGAGTCTCGGCATCGTCTCGCCGGATGGCCGCGACGGCATGCTGCAACACGCGCGGGAGTTCCGCGATGCCGGCATTCCCTTCATTTTCGATCCGGGCCAGGGCCTGCCGATGTTCAATGGCGAAGAACTCATGGCCTTCATGAAACTTGCCGACTACTGCACGGTCAACGACTACGAGGCCAAGCTGTTGACCGAACGCACAGGACGCACGCTGGAACAACTGGCGGGTGAAGTCGAAGCGTTGATCGTGACGCTGGCGGCCAGCGGATCGCATATCTACGCCGGGGGTCGCCGTATCGAGGTTCCGGTGGCGACGCCGGCAGCGCTGATCGATCCGACCGGTTGCGGCGACGCTTACCGCGCCGGTCTGCTGTATGGTATCGACAAGGGCTGGGATTGGGAGAAAACCGGGCGACTGGCGTCGCTCATGGGTTCGCTCAAGATCGCCCACCGCGGCGGCCAGAACCACAAGCCGACGCGGGACAACATCGCCGCACGGTATAGTGCGGCGTTCGGTGACGACCTTTGGCAAGGGGAAATATCATGATGTCCTATCGTCTGCTAGCCGCAACACTTGCCGCTGCAACCACCGTGCTGCTGGCCGGTTGTGCCGGCAGCCAGTCCGGCTCCGCCTACACGCGCGCGCAAACCCGCGGCGAGATGCACGTGCGCATGGGTGTCGCGGAATCGGTGCGGCAGGTGACCATCGAAGGCACGCAGACGGGCGTCGGCACAGTTGCCGGCGGCGTGGTCGGCGGCATTGCCGGCAGCAACGTCGGACAGGGCAAGGGAGCCGTGGTCGGCACGGTGCTCGGCGCCGTCCTCGGCGGCGTCGCAGGACAGGCCATCGAAGAAAAAACCAGCAAGAAGGACGGGCTGGAAATCACCGTCAGGCTCGACAGCGGACAGATGATTGCCGTGACCCAGGAAGCGGATGAACAGATCCGCGCCGGCGACCGGGTGCGGGTGTTGTCAGGCAACGGAGTAACCCGGGTCTCGCGCTGAAAAGCACGGACAACGCGCGTGATGGCCGGCTGACGAAGCCCCCGTCAATCCCAGCCCAGCGGCTTCTCCTGCTGCGGACAGGGCTGGCGAAACACCCGCCGGTCGTCCAGCCGCACTGCGGTAAGGCAGCCGCCCCACAGGCAGCCTGTGTCGAGCGCCAGAAGGTTTGCCTCTTCGTGAAACCCCAGCGTCGACCAGTGACCACAAACAATCGAATGATCCGCACTGGCGCGCCCCTTTGCGGCAAACCACGGCACGCAACCCGGCGGCCCCTTGCCTGGCGGCGCCTTGGCTCCCGACGCGCGGAATTCCATGGCCCCGGCCGCCGTCAGGTAGCGCACGCGCGTCATTGCGTTGACGACCACCCGCAGGCGGTCCCAGCCGGTTAAATCGTCGCGCCATGAGGTCGGCTCCGAACCCCACATGTGGGCGAGGAACTCGCGGTAATCGGCGGCCATCAGTGCCGCCGACGCTTCGTCGGAGAGCGCCTGCGCCTGTGCCACCGTCCAGCCCGGCAACAGGCCGGCATGCACCATCGCCCAGTCGCCTTCGACATGGAACAATGGCTGCGCGCGCAGCCAGGCCAGCAGCTCGTCGCGGTCGGCGGCGGCGAGCACCTCTGCCAGCGTATCTTCCTTGTTGGCGCGGCCGTAGCCTGCGGCCTGCATCACCAGGTGCAGGTCGTGGTTGCCGAGCACCATCGTCGCCGCCGCGCCGAGCGACTTGACGAAGCGCAGTACCTCAAGTGAAGCCGGTCCGCGATTGACCAGGTCGCCGACGAACCAGAGGCGGTCGGCGGCCGGATCGAAACTGATATAGTCAAGCAGGCGGCGCAACGGGTCGTAGCAGCCCTGCAGGTCACCGATCGCATAAGTAGCCATAACGCGCGAGTTTACCTTGAGCCTTCATACCGCCCCCAGGATATTGATCATCCGCCGCGACAACATCGGCGACCTGGTCTGCACCACGCCGCTCATCGCGGCCCTGCGCCGGCACTTGCCCGGGAGCTGGCTGGGCGCCCTGGTCAATAGCTACAACGCGCCGGTGCTCGACGGCAATCCGGATCTCGACGGCGTATTCGCCTACACCAAGGCCAAGCACCGCAGCCATGACGAATCACTGACGGGGATCCTGTGGCGACGTCTGGTCATGATGCGCACGCTGCGGCGGATGCGGCTGGACGACGTGATCCTCGCCAATCCTTCCGCGCAGCCGCGAGTCGTCGCGCTCGCACAATGGCTGAAGCCGAAACGGATCATCGGCTTCGGAAATGTCGGAGGACTCGATGTTTCGCTGCCGCTCGACAACGAAGATCGCCACGAAGTCGAGGACGTATTCCGCGTCGCGTCTATCTATGGAATCGAGGGTCCGCCGCCGGCCTGTCGGGTCGTTGTCGCGGTCGCCGGCTCACCGGCGCCGACCCTTACGATCGGCATCCACATCAGCGCGCGCAAGCCGTCGCAGCGCTGGCCAGCGCAGCGCTTTGCGGAAACCATCAAGAAGATTGCGGCGCAGGGCCCGGCGCGCTTCGTGCTGCTGTGGTCGCCCGGTGCGCAAGACAATCCGCTGCATCCCGGCGACGACGCCAAGGCGCACGACGTCCTTGCAAGCGTCGGCACCGGCGCCGCGGTGATCGCACGGCCGACACAGACCTTGTCTGAATTGATCTCGGCGCTCGCGGAGTGCGACGCCCTGATCTGCGCCGATGGCGGCGCCATGCACCTGGCCGCGGGCCTCGGCCGGCCCATCGTTTGTCTCTTTGGGAATTCCGGCGCGCAGCGCTGGCGGCCATGGGGGGTGCCCTATCGGCTGTTGCAGGCGCCGTCCCGCGACGTGGCCGATATCGGCGTAAATGAAGTCCTCAGCGCCTTTGCGTCCTTGAACCTCAGTCGTCCAACTCCGTGACGACCCGTTCCCAATCAATCACAATTTGGGGCAAGGCGCCGACAGCCAAAGTGCCGACCAACTCCCGCACGTCAGGCACGCCATAGCTTCCGGCGTTTAGTGTGTACATCGTTACGATGCGATCAACCGGATGCACCAGCCAGTATTCACGCACGCCGACCCTCTGGTACAGTGCCCGCTTGAGGATCTGGTCATGCCCGGCCGTGCTGGGAGAAAGCACCTCCACAACCCAGTCCGGCGCACCGCGACAGCCCTTGTCGTCGAGCTTGGTGCGATCGCAGATCACCACGAGATCGGGCTGGACGACGGTATCGACGTCATTGTCGATCTCGTCGGCCTTGGGCAGTCGCACGTCGAAAGGCGCGATATACGGGCGGCACGGCGAGCCTTCGAGGGCATTGGCCACCTGGCGGAAAATTTCACCGAGTATCCCCTGATGCCGCCTTACCGGCGCCGGCCCCATCGCATACGCCACACCGTCGATCAACTCATAGCGAGCATCGTCCGGCCATGAACAGTAGTCGGCATAAGTGTGGTATTCGATATCGCGGCGCGGCAGGCCCATCGCCTTCTCCTCGAACAAGTGGCGAATTGATTATAGCCGGCCAGCGGTGAACGGCTGATACTCCGGCACGCGCGCCCTGAGCCCCTGCTTCACGTCGGCCTCGGCGCGCGAAGGAACCGCGAGCCACTGTTCGAGATCGGCGAGCCACTGCCCATCGGGCGCCGCCGAAGGCTTCGCGATGCGCAACTTGGGATGCGGCGTGGGCAAGGTCGCCTCGCCATCGGCCAACAATTCCTCGTACAGTTTTTCGCCGGGGCGCAAGCCGGTGAACTCGATCCTGATGTCATCCTCGGTGAAGCCCGAGAGCCGGATCATGTCGCGCGCCAGGTCCACGATCTTCACCGGTTCGCCCATGTCGAGCACGAAGATCTCGCCACCGACCTGCTGGCGACTGGCGAGCAGACCGGCCTGCAGCACCAGTTGCGCCGCCTCCGGGATCAGCATGAAGTAACGCATGATCTCCCGGTGCGTGACCGTGACAGGGCCGCCCGCGGCGATCTGCTGGCGGAAGCGGGGAATCACGCTGCCCGACGAACCGAGCACATTGCCGAAGCGCACCATGACGAAACGCGTCGCCGAGCGCTGCGCCTGCAAGGCCTGGCACACGACTTCCGCCAGGCGCTTGCTGGCCCCCATGACATTGGTCGGGTTGACCGCCTTGTCGGTGGAGATCAGGACGAACTCCCCGGTTCCGCTGGCGAGCGCGGCGCGCGCCACGTTCAGCGTGCCCAGCACGTTGTTCTTCACCGCCTCCCAGGCATTGGCGCACTCCATCAGCGGCACGTGCTTGTAGGCGGCCGCGTGGAACACCACCTCGGGGCGGTGTTCGGCGAACACCGCTGCCATGCGCGCGGCATCCTTCACGTCGCCGACGACACAACTGATCGGCCGCCCGACAAACTCCTGCTCGATGCTGTAAAGGGCGAACTCGGATTGCTCCAGAAACACCAGCCTGCGCGGACCGAAGCGGGCGATCTGGCGGCACAACTCGGCCCCGATCGACCCTCCGGCGCCGGTTACCAGCACGGTCCTGTCGTTCAGCAGCCCATGCAGCCCCGCTTCGTCGAGGTCGACACGATCGCGGCCAAGCAGGTCTTCCAGTTCGACTTTGCGGACGGCCGAGATCGCCACGCGGCCGGTCAGAAGATCGTCGAGCGAGGGCACCGTCATCACCGCCAACCCGGCTGCCGCGGCCAGCTCCGTCGCGCGACGCCGCTCCGCCACCGACGCACCGGGCATGGCGATGATGGCGTGGCGGGCGTCGGAGCGCTGTGCGTGCGCGCCGATTGCTTCGATCCCTCCCAGAATCGGCACGCCCGCCAACTGGCGGCCGGTCTGCGCCGTTCCCGCGTCTACGAAACCGACGACGCGCCAAACCCGGCTGGTTTCCAGTTCCTTGATCAGGCGCATCGCCGTCTCGCCGGCGCCGACGATCAGCACAGGCATCCCCACGCCCGTGCGCCGCAGGAAGAAATGCCCGTCCTTCCATGCCCGGTAGGCGAAGCGCACGCCGCCCATCAGCATCACCAGCAGCAGCGGATCGAGCAGAAACACCGAGCGCGGCACCATGTGCAGTTGCTGCGCCATCACCAGCGCCGCCGGCGCCGCCAGCGCAGCAACGCCGCATGCGATCAGGATGCGCTTCAAGTCGGAAACGCTGGCGAAGCGCCAAAGCCCGCGGTACAAACCAAATGCATAAAGGACAACTCCCTGCACCGGAATCACCACCGCCAGCGCGGACCACATGGCGTGACTGAACTCGGCCGGAATGTTGAGATTGAAGCGCAGCCAGTAAGCGCCAAGCCAGGCAAGCGCCACCATCGCCAGGTCGTGAAGGAAGATCAGGGCGCTGCGTTTCATGCCGGATCTCCGCGGCCCGCCCAGCGGCTGTCGATCAACAGCATCACGCCGGCATAGGCAGCAATCCACAGCGACAGCCCCAGTACCTGCAATTCATTGCCCGCATGCAGCAGGGCCAGCGCCGAACCGCCGCAAGCCGCCATCAGGGCGTATTCGGCCAGCGCCAACCTGCGATGCGACCACCCCATGCGCACCAGTCGCTGGTAGTAGTGCTGGCGGTGGGCAATCCAGAACTTTTCCCGGCGCAGCATGCGCTTCAGCAGGGTCGCCGATGCATCCACCACGAACGGCGAGAATACCAGCACCGGAAACCACAGCGGCCATGCATGCTGCAGCCATCCCGTCAGCCCGATGGCTCCGGCCAGGAAACCGAGGGGAACGGACCCCGCGTCCCCCATGAAGACCCGCGCCGGAGGAAAGTTGAAACGCAGGAATCCCAGCGCCGCTGCGGCGACGGAAACGGTCAGAAGGGACAGCGCGCCATTGCCTGCCAACCATGCAGCGACCCCGCAGGCGCCAAAGCCGAAAACCGCCATGCCGCCGGCCAAACCATCCGACCCATCCATGAAGTTGTAGAGATTTGCCATCCATACCAGCGCAAACACCGCCACGACACCCGGCAACCAACCGTCCGGCACCTGAACGAGGACCCAGACGATGATCGCCAGGAACTGCGCGCCCAGTCGAACAAGAATCAACACGTGGCCGCGATCATCGAACCAGGACACGGCCGCCAAAAGCAGCACCAGTCCCGCCAGCAGTTCCTGTCCCAGCAGGACAGCCGTCAAGAGAACTCCCGCCACGATGCCCAGGCCGCCGACCCGCGGCGTCGGCTCGGTATGCAGGGAGCGATGGTTGGGCTGATCCAGCGCCCAGCGATGGGCGCGCCCGCTACGCAGCAGCCAGGCGAGCAAGCCGGCGCTTGCGGCGAAAGCCAGAAAGGGCAGGGCAGTCATGGCTCGATAGCCGGCGACCCGCCCATCCAACTTTCCGGCGCCGCCAGCAGGAACTTTTCCAAGGCGATTCCACCGGTTCCAACCAGCAGGCCAGGGCCAGCGTCAAAACTATTTGAAAACAGTTTCAGTCCAGCCAGGGACCCTTTGCTACGTCCGCTCTTGACCTCGATAGCCAACACCTTGCCGCCGTAACGCAGCACGAAATCCACTTCATGGTTGCGTTCGCGCCAGTAGTTCACCTCCATGCCCGGTGGTGCCGTATTCAGTAGATGGGCGCCAACGGCAGATTCCACCAATCGGCCCCACGGCTCACCATCCTGCCGCACAGCCGCAAAGCCCTGTGTCAGTTGTGCCGAGACCAGCGCCGTGTTCAACGCCAGCAGCTTGGGACTGGCGGCGCGACTGCGTGCCGTATCGCCGGCAAACTTGTCCAGTCCCGTGAGCATCCAGGCGCCGGAGAGCAAGTTCAGGTAATGGGCGAGCGTCGTTGTGTTCCCTGCCTCGTGAAGCTGGCCGATCATTTTCTGGTAAGAAAGAATCTGCCCGGAATAGGCGCAGCCCAGCAGAAACACACGCCGCAGCAGTGCCGGCTTGTCAATACGCGCCAGCTGCAGAACATCACGGGAAATTGTCGGCTCGATGATGGCGTCAAGCACGTAACTCTTCCAGCGAAACTCGTCATCCACCAGCATAGCGGCACCGGGGTAACCGCCGAAATAGACATAGCGCTCCACGTCCCAACCAAAGGCTGCGCGCATTTCGGCAAATGACCAGTGCGGAACGCGGATCAGTTCGAAGCGGCCAGCCAGACTCTCGCCGAGACCCCGTTGCATGAGAAATTGCGATGAGCCGAGCAATACCACATGCAGCCGGCGCCCCGCCGCACAGTCTTCGTCCCAAAGCATTTTCACCGCCTCCGACCAGCGCGGCACCTTTTGCACTTCATCCAGCACCAAGAGCGTTGAGCCCTCGACTGCCTTGAGGCGAGCCAGTCGCCATTGCTGTTCGATCCAGCCCGCATCCGGGGCGGCCGGCAAATCGGCACTGACATAGTGCGTCGGCCCGGAAAAGTCGGCCATAGCCTGCCGCACCAGCGTCGTTTTCCCCACTTGCCGCGGCCCGGCGAGAATTTGCAGAAATCGTGGCGTCGATTTCAGGCGGGCGACAAGCGTGGTGAGCTGGGATCGCTGGAACATTTCTACATTTTACTCAATGTGATGAGCAATTTCACTCATAATATTGCTCTTACGTCCACCCCACCTGCCAACGCTTCCGGATTCGATGGTTACGATCGTCGTGCGCCCGATGCCAACCCGGCAGGCCGCCTCGTCATGATTGTTGGCCCTGCTCAACATCGCAGCAGGCCACGCTGCCGCGCGGCTTGAGCAATTCGCTCCAACTGCAACGCGACAATCTTTCGTTCGTCATACAACCTCAAGGCGCGCTGCCTGCCGGCCTGCCCCAGCCGCTCGCCCCATGCCGGGTCGCGAACAAACCGTTCGATCGCCGCCGCCAGTTTCTCCGGCGCGCGTGTCGGCACCAGCACCCCGGTTTCCTCGGCAACGACCTCTTCCCGCGCGCCGCGAATATCCGTTGCGACCACCGGCTTGGCCATCATCATTGCCTCGATGATGGTGCGCGGCATGCCCTCACGCCACGAAGGCAGGCAAAAAAGGTCCATCGCCGCCAACATCTGCGGAATGTCCGAACGCAGGCCCGGCGCTACCAGGCGTTGGCCCAGGGCGCCTTTCGCCATGGCGAACTCCGCCTCGACGCCGCCCGCGTGATCGCTGGGCAGGCGCTCGCCGACCAGCAGAAACCAGGCTCGCGGATGCCGCTTCGCGATCAAGGGTGCGGCTTCGAGGAACTCCGCGACACCTTTCTCCCGCACTTGGCGGCCAATCATGCCGACGACAAAGGCGTCCGCGGGAATACCCAGGGCCTGGCGCGCCGCACCGCCAGCGCCGACTCTTGCCGGATCGAAGCGTGCCACGTCCACTCCGTTGCCGATGGCCAGCACGTCTTCACGCGGAACGATGCCTTCCCTGACCGCATCTTCCGCATCTTCGCTGCTTTGCGAAAACAGCAAATCGGTAAAGCTGCCCCCGAGGCGCTCCAGCATGACGAACAGCTTGCGCTTCCAGGGCGGCATTTCGTCATGGAAGTAGAAGCCGTGGGCCGTATAGACGACCAGCGGAACGCCGGCAATCCGCGCGGCGATCCTTCCCAGCAGCGCTGCAACGGGGGTATGTACATGTACCACGTCAAAACGCTCGCGGCGAAAATAGCGGGTCAAAACAACTAACGACCCAAGTGCCAAGAACGGATTCAGGCTGCGGGCGATTGACAGAGTTTGAATCCGATACCCTTTCGGTCTTAGGTTCGCGATCTCGGGACCATCGGAACATAACGCTGTGACTGTCCAGCCTGCTGTCTGCATGCCGTCTATTAGCGGCAACAGAAAGTTCTTTAGGGTAAAGCTGACCGCACAGACCTGACAGACCTTCACCTGCTGCGCAACCCTACTGAACAACCAGTGATGAACGACCCCTGCCGCGGGGAAATAGCCGATAAAGAGCGGCAACAAAGAACACCGTCATGATTGGCTCAATCGGAAGACGATACTTGGGTCCAATTATTGGTCCGGTAATTAGCAGGAAATAGCCGATCATCAGCGAAAACAGAATGAATACCCCGAGAGCGACTCGATCCTGCATTTCAGGACTTATCACACGAAGGAATCTCCACCAACCCACTACTGCCCCCACGAAGAAGGCCAGAGAGGTCGCGGAACCGATAGCCAGAATCGAATGGTAGAGAACGCCGCTCGACTTACTGATGTAATTGAACAGCTTTTCGACAACGCCCGAACCAGGCGTTCCGTAGAATGACGGATGCTCGATCGCCCTGACGGCCGGAGCGAATGCCGCACTCGGGGCGGCAAAGTTGATCGCCGCGCCAATGCTCCATGCTTTGATCAGGTTTATCCACCCCATATCGATCAGAACCGACTTCGCCACCGCGCCCTCGAATCTGCTTGAGTCAAAGGGGTTCGCCGGAAGTGCCTTCATCCCATTCACAGCCAGTGCCTGCTCAAGGCGATGTCGGGCGAGTTCCTGTCCGTCTTGGTACGAGCCCTGGCCGGAGTACTGATATGCCGCGGGAACTACCCATCCCAAAAGGGTGGTGCCCGTCTGGCTGACAAAATCCAATGTCCTGTACTGTTCCCAGTTTCGCATATGCTGCGGTCCGAGCAATATCGTGACAACTGCAATGCCTACCAATAGGCGACGACCGATACGTTGTGTGGATTCCCCTGAGTAAATTGACCAGACTGCTGTTCCCAACAATATACAGGGGACCAAATAGTAGCTTGCCGACCTGACCACTGTCGCCAACGCGAGGAAAGTAATGCAAAAGGTATAATCCGGCAAAGCAAGGCCATGTGCATGACGCACCAGGAACAGCAGAAAAAGTGTGAAAAAGAAGAGAAAAAAAGAATCGGTTAACACCATGGCGGAAAGAATCACCATATTCAGGTTAAACGCTGAAACCAGGCCGGCGACAAGAAAGCCCCGGCCAAGCGTGTGAAATGTCAGCGCCCCGATCAATACACAAGTAATACTATCGACAACTGCTTGAGCGCCGAGAAGAACAATATTGCTTTCGCCAAACAAACGGAACAGCGTAGCAATAAACAAGGGGTACCCCGGAACTCGATCAGTCGTGACGGTGGAAAGGCCGTTCTGAAGGATCGATTGAGCCGCTGAAATGAAGGTCATCTGATCTTCTAGCGTCAGAGATCCTGAATCAACAAAGGCGATGATGTACGCGACACGAACAGACAGCGCGACAGCAAACACGCCAAGAACTTCTAGCATTCTTTTTCCAGCACCACCATCAACCGAAACGCCATTAACCCGCCAAGAGCAGGCAGCAAGATTTCCTCAAGTCGCAATAACGGGGCAACCCATGAGGATGGGATGAGCGACCATCGTTTGAATCCTCCCGTCAAAGGATAGGCGACAAGACTCAGCCATTTGGTGCTTACCACGCGAAACGAAGTATTGGCTTGGTCAAATAAATGCGGCGACCGCTTGAAAAGTATGGTCGGGATCGCCTGGTTCGATTCATAGGGATCCTTGTCGGGATTCAGTTCGCAATCGTCATCCGGGACCCAGGACATATCTACGGGCTCCTCATGACCCATGCCGAACAGAAGGTGGCTGACCGGGGTAATCCCCGGCTCGATCATGATGATGCGCCCTCCCGGACGTAGGACACGATTTGCCTCGGCGAAGAAGACCATGGGGCATTGCAAATGATGCAATACGTCAAAGAGGAAGATGTTTGAAAAAGTCTGCATCGCGAATGGAAGTCGATGGGCATCCGCTGCAATGTCGACTCCGGGTGAGCGCTGAATATCCATGCGCAGAAGGTCCCCATTTCCGGCCTTCAGGTTTCCGATACCGCCCCCGATTTCAAGGCTGGGGCCGTTCACGGAAGCCTCCGCCATCCTGCGGTGGAGATCGCCGTATACCGCTCGTAGCGCCGGCTTCTCCAGCCAGCGGCGCTGGTACTCTTCGAGCTGCATCAATTGATCTTCAGCTTGCGGTAGGCAAACACGACCATCTTCAACAACAGCCAGCCATGCCGGAAACGGGATATCTGGGTTTCGCCATATTCACGGGCCGCGTAGCGGATCGGGATTTCCACCACCTTGAGGTTGAGCTTGGTCGCGCCGAAGATCAGGTCGAAATCGCCAAAGGGGTCAAAGTCACCGAAGTAGGACCGGTTGGCATACAGGACTTCGTAGTTTTTCCGGGTCAGCACCTTGGTTCCGCATAGCGTATCGGTATAGCGCTGGTTCAGCAGCCAGGTGAAAAGCAGGGAAAACGTGCGATTCGCCAGGAAGTTCAAGAAGCGCATGGCCTGGTCCTGCATCGGGTAGACCAGTCGACTGCCATTGATGAACTCCCCTTTGCCCTTTGCGATCGCGTCGTAAAACTTCGCAAGGTCTTCCGGCGGAACCGTCAAGTCCGCGTCAAGAATCATCAGTATGTCGCCGCGGGCGTTCGCGAAGCCTTTGCGTACCGCGTCGCCTTTTCCTTTTCCATCCTGCACCAACACCTTGATGTCCAGATCCGGGTACAGCGCAATCACGCGATGAATTTCTTGCAGGGTTCCATCGCTGCTGTGCCCCTCAACATACATTATCTCCAGATCACCGCAGAACCGAGGAAGCCTTTTCACGGCGTTCTCGATATTTCCCTGCTCGTTGCGACAGGGAATCAGGACGGTCACCGAAGGATCATTCAAGGCGGCGTTTCGCAATGGGCGCGCAACAAGGTAATTGCGCAACGACAGCCGTCTGATCAGGGGCAGGGTTCCGACAAAGCGGTTGATCAGCGTGCCAAGTCCCAGAAATTTCTTGGGAACAAGTTGCCTCCACTCCCGCTTTACCGGCTCGAAATCCGCGAGATGGAGGAAGCCCATCGTGTCTTCGGTCGATAGCCAGTTCAGTTCAACCGATGGCATCTTCAGACCGAACGTCTCTCCAAGTCTGAGTATCGGTTCCCAGAACCAACCGTAGTAGGCAATGACAACTCGGGTCTCCGGAGTACAGAGGCAATGCAGGCATTCCAGTGTTTGGGCACAATCGTCCAGGTAGCCGATCGTGTCCGACAGAATGATCACGTCGAACGGCCCGCCCAGCGATGCCAGCAGTTCGGTATCCTCGACGTCCCCCTGCTGGAACCGCAGGTGGGGAAAGCGGCGGCGCGCGACGTCGACCATATTCGAACTGAGGTCGACGCCGAGACCATAGGCTGGTTCCAGCGCGTTCAGCAGATCGCCAGTCCCGCAACCAAGTTCCAGTACGCGCTGACCCGGTCGAACCAGAAAGCGCATGTAGCTGCGATCATCACCATAGTAGAACGAGTTCCGCTTGATCCACCCCTCACGGCTAGCGGCAAGCGCATCAGCATTGGCCTGAATTGCCAGCTTCCTTTTGTTTAGCTTCATGCTGTATTTGGCGCTTTCTCTTTCGACGATTGGCGACGTCCTGCAAGCAGCCAGACAAAACCACCCGGCAACGCGGTCACCAGTAGCAGCAAACCAAAAAGAATGGAAAGCGCGACCGCTTGCTCCGCCGGTATTCCTGCGTATCCCAGTCCAACAACCATTACTCCCTCACGAACACCCCACCCGGCCACCGAAACCGGCACGGTCGTCAACAGAATTGCCAGCGGCACAACCATTGCGAACGCAAGCCAATTTACCTCGATGCCGGTCGCGATCGCCAGCACAGCTATCGCCGCCACCGAAATCAAATGTACGCCAACTGAAAAGAGGACCAGAGGTATGCCCGGATTCGTCGAAAAAAGCAGCCTGCGGGCTTGCTTGGACAGGGCGGTCAATCCTCTCACGACGCGCAAGTGCCTGAACCTTGCGGTGAGACGATCAAGGACCAGGATAAAGAAGATTGCGCATACGGCTCCGACTGCAACCACAATTACCCCCCATCGAGTTGCGCCATCGGAAATGTACTCAAATGATAATGGCATTCCAACAATTACGAGCAATACCAGTCCGACCATACCGAAGATTCGATCCAGCAGCACCACCACCGATGCGTCGCCGATGCCGGAACCCTCCCTGATCAGGCAGTAAGCCCTGGCTGCGTCACCCCCCACATTCGACGGCAGCACCTGATTGAAAAACAATCCTAGCCAGAAAAACCGGAGTAGCGATCCGAGTTTCAGCTGCATTCCCTGGTGAATCATAACCAGGCGCCACCTCACGACCGCAAGGAGGGCTTGACACACCATGACGCCACAGGCCGCGAGAAACAAAGGAACGCTTGTCCGGCTAAGAAACTCCGTGGTTCGCCGAATATCAATATTTCTTGCGAGAATGTATAGCAGTCCAAGCGTCACCACGCCCTTGATCAAGAGCATTGCCCAGTCAATCAGCTTCTTACGCATCTGACCACACTTTGAAATGAACCGGATCGATCATCGTCCATCACAATATCGTCCTCAGTTCCTCGCAGTCGCGGCATAGCGCAGTCTCGATCCGACCGGAAACAAACTGTTCTCGCAGGCGGCGCATCGGCTCGCCGTTCCAGATCGCCAACAGCGTCTGGTCACGGACATTGCCCAACGGCTCTTTCTTGTCATAGTCATAGCAGCAGGGCACGACGTCCCCATCCCAGGTCACGGTCAGCGTTTCCCACGGTCGGTTGCAGGAGACGTAAGACTTGCGCGCATCCTTCTGCTTCAGCACGTTGAGCTGTCCATCCTTGAACTCGTTGATCTCCTGCGCGTCCCCGATCCAGGTGCCGAAGCTCTTGGCGCAGAACTCGTCGACGCCTGGCACTTTTTCCCAATAGCCCTGCAATTGCTCAATGCTGTTCTTGTTGAGCTTGAAGTCGATCATGTTTACGACAATGCGGGTCTTGACGCCCCGCTCGCGCTTCAGTTCGAGATACTTGAACAGCTTCTCGCGCGAGCGTTCCCAAGCGTCCTCCACGCCACGGATGGCAAAGAAGGATTTGTCGTCGTGGCCGTCGAGCGAGATGAACAGTTGCGCGGGCGCGGAGTCGAGCAACTGATCGATGACGCGGTCCGTAAAGGCGATCGGATTCACCGACAACACCGTGCTCACGCCTTTTGCCTCGGCGTAGGAAATGAACTTGTCCACATCCCGGTGCATCAGGCTCTCGCCGAAGTGGTGGAGGGCAACGAGCTTGCCGGAAAGATGGGCCGGGTTGTCGGCCACCATCTGGTCAATCACCGATTGAAATACGTCGAGGCCCATGTAGCCGATATCGCGAGTCATGTGCTTGGTGCGCGGGCACATGACACACTTCATCGGACAGTTATTGGTCAGTTCGATATTGCAGATGAAGTAGGACGTGTCCACAAACAGGGGGCGCCTCGAACTGGCCCGCCGCTTTTTGTGGAACCGCACGTATCGCCTGATGTCGCTCAAGAATTTCATGGTTCCATGTTTCCCCGTTCTTGGATCGTCTGCGATGGCGCTGGCTCCGGGAAACCTTGCTGCGGGGGTTCCTGCCAGGCCTGGAACATCAGGACGCTCCAAAGGTCGTATTGCCGATTCCGGCGCCCCGAGAGATGTTCGTCCCATGCGTTTCGTACCGCGGTCGGATCAAAAAAGCCTTCTCGCCGCAACCGTGACTCGTCGAGCAGATGCTCGCACCAGTCTCGTAGCGGCCCGCGCAACCAGTCGTGGATCGGAAGTGCGAAGCCCGACTTGGGGCGTTCCATCAGTTGGCGCGGCACGTAGCGATCCAGAACCCTGCGCAGCAAATGCTTTCCGCCATGACGCCGAACCCGGAAATCCAACGGCAGCGACCAGACGAATTCAAACAACCGATGATCGAGAAACGGACCCCGGGTCTCCAGACTCACCCCCATCGCCGCGCGATCCACTTTGACGAGAATATCGTCCGGCAGGTAGTTTAGCGTATCGGCCAGCATCATACTTTCCGTCAACCCGCGCTTTGCTTGCCAGACATCACCGGGCGGGCAAGCCCGCGTCGCGTTCTCCGACTGTCCGATAACGGGGTTGCCGGACTGCCAGAACGTCGTCAAGCGCTGGTGGAAGGCTCGCGGCGAATCGGCGCCCAGCACCGCGGCGAACTTGTGCAGCTTTTCCCCCGGCTGGCGGATGGCGGAAATGCCGGGGAACATCCCTGCCCAGGCATCCCATGCGGCGGGAGAGCGCGCCAACAGGGCTTTGCGGAGAAGACCCTGACTCCAGTGCGGAAAGAAACCCATTCGATGCCAAAGGGATTGGCCCCAGGCATAGCGGTTGTAACCGCCGAAAATCTCGTCGCCGCCGTCACCGGACAACGCAACGGTGACTTCCTCCCTTGCCATGCGCGACACCAGTACCGTCGGTATCTGCGACGCGTCGGCGAAAGGCTCGCTGTAGAACGCCGGCAATTGCGGGATGATGGCCAAGGCATCGCCGGCCTCGAGAATGCAGGTGCGATGCGCGGTGCCCAAATGGTCCGCAACGCGTTTTGCGTATTCCGATTCGTCATAGGCCGAATCGGCAAAGCCAATCGTGAATGTCCGTACCGGGCGCTGGGTCGCGGCTTGCATCAAGGCAACCACCGTGGTCGAGTCGATGCCCCCCGAGAGAAATGCCCCAAGAGGCACTTCGGCCATCAACTGACCGGCAACCGCTTGCCGCAGCAAGTCATGCAGGAGTTCCTCGGCCTCGGACTCCGTCCCCGCGAACGGGATCGCACCGGCATTCGCCGCCACGTCGAGGGCAGACCAGTACGCGCTCTGCTGCGCTGTCCAGCGATCGCCTTGCGGCGAAAGTTCCAGCCATGTCCCCGGATCGAGCTTCCCTACGTTCGGGTGGATCGAGTACGGAGTCGGCACATAGTTGTAGCGCACGTAAAGCGCAAGGGCGGCCCGATCAACGCCGCCCTGCCACTGCGGATGGGAGCGCAATGCGGCAAGGTCGGAACCAAACACAAAGGCCGTGCCCTGCCAGCCGTAGTAAAGGGGCTTTTCGCCGAAGCGGTCCCGCGCAAGATAAAGAACCTGCCCGACACAATCCCAGAGCGCGAAGGCGAACATGCCGACAAACCGCTTGAGCGACCGTTCAACACCCCAAGCCTCGATCGCCGCCAACACCACCTCGGTATCCGATGTGCCGCGAAAGGCACTGCCGGATGCTGCGAGTTCGGCCTTCAGCGCGGGGAAGTTGTAAACCTCGCCGTTGTAGGCAATCACCCAGCGGCCCGAGGCGGACACCATCGGCTGACGACCGTCCGGCCCGAGCCCCACGACAGCAAGCCGGCGATGTGCGAGGCCGACCGCGCCATCCGCGCTCAACCACACCCCCTGCTCGTCCGGACCGCGACGCACCAGGGTCGCGGCCATGCGATTCAGGATCGCGAGGCCCGATTCCCTGGGTTGGGGCAAAGCCACGAATCCGGCAAACCCGCACATTTAGGCGCGCGCCCTGCCTTCGTACAAGTCGCGGTACACCCGACCCACACGCTCGATCGAGAACAACTCATCCACCCGTGCGCGGGCATCCCGTCCAAGTTGTTGCCGGCGTGCCGGCGCCAGCGCAAGCAATTCGCAAATCGCCGCGGCCAGGGCATCCGCATCGCCCGCAGCAACAACACGCCCGCATTCGCCCACCACAGTTGCGGAATCGCCTACGTCGGTCACGACACAGGGGACTCCCGCCGCCATCGCCTCGCCGACCACATTCGGAAAACCCTCGCCCCACCCCGACGCCGAGACGGCGAGATCCATGGCCGCGGTCAGCCGGGGCATGTCGCTTCGCTCACCCGCCAGGACAACATGGCTTCGCAGATTCAGTGCGTCGAGCTGCGATACGATTTCAGGATTGTCCATCGTGACGTTCCGGCCCACCAGGAGAAATCGCGCACCCGGAAAGCGGGCAATCACTGCCTTTGCGGCCGACAGCAGGTGTGCGTGCCCCTTCATCGGATGATGCCGCGCCACATGCCCTATCAAGATGGCATCGCTGGGCAATCGGAATTCTTCCCGCACCGCAACGCGCGAAGTCGGGTCCGGAACAAAGGCCGCCAAATCGAAGCCGTTGGGAATCACCACGCGCCCGGCTGTGGCATAGCCCGCTGCTTCATGCTGTTCGGCGCTGACACTCGAGTTGTAGATGATCTTGTCGGGGAGACTCGACAGGCGGGCCCCCAGGCGAATGACCCAGCGGGTAAGGCGCCCTTCGAACTGGAATCCATACAGGGTCTGCCGAATGTTCCAGACCAGGCGGGGCTTCGGCAATTGCCTGCGCGCCGCAAACCATGCCGCGAGATTGCCGTGATACATCCAGCCCTGGATCACGGTCGGCCGGAATTCCCGGGTAACCCGCAGCAGCTCTCTTGCAACTGCCGGCCGGGGCAGGCTTCCCCTACCCATGCCGAGGCAATCGACCGGAACACCCAGCGCTTCGATGCGCGTTGCGGTCACATCCGCCTTCATCAAGCTGACGACTCGCGACTCGATGGTGTTGCAGGTCGATTGCAGCACCTTGAACAGCATCATTTCGGCACCGCCGGTGCCCAGCCCGGTAATCACGTGCAGAACCCTCGGGCGCGCGTCTTCACGCATCGTGATCCAGCCACCGCTCGAAGGTATCGACCACTGTGCCCAACCGGTAGCCGGGTGGCAACAGGCTGGTGCGCAGGGTGCCGCGAAAGCCTGGAACGACCTGACGCATCGCCGCAACATAGGGCGGGCCAGCCTCGACCACGGTGACGGCACCCGCCGGGGCTGCCGCTGCAATCTCGGCTATGCCTCCCGACTCGGGCGTCGCAATCACCGGAACGCCGCAGGCCAGGGCCTCCAGGGCGGCATTGGGCATTCCCTCCCAACGGGACGGCAGCAGAAACGCGTCGGCGCCCGCGACATGACGCCACGGGTTATCCCTGAATCCGGGAAATTCGACTCGCTCAGCCACGCCCAGTCTCTTCGCCAGCGCCGACAGATCCGCCGCCAGCGGCCCTTCGCCGATGATGGCCAGACGACTGTCCGGATCGCCTGTCCGGGCGAACATTTCGATCAGGCGATCAAATCCCTTCTGGGCCGTCAGCCGGCCTGCCGCGACAAAGCGAACCCCGTTCCCGGCGTCGCGTTGCGGCGTGGCGGCGGATCGCCTGACTTGATCCTCGTCTACCGGGTTGGCGAGCAGCCGGAGCCGCGAGCCTGCGAGGCCAAAATCCGACAGAAACTCACTGCGCATTCTTTCGGACGAGCAGACGACCAGGTCCGCCCGCGGATAGAGAAACGCATAGCCCAGCCGAATCAAACGAGAGTATTTGTTCCCCGGCAAGCTGATCGACGGCAGATTGGCTTCCCGAATCCACAGGCGTGTCGCGGACGGCAACAGAGGCTTGACGAGCAGCAGCGCAATGTTGATGTACCCCAGTGTCGAAAACACGAACCGGGGTTGAAGTGCCCGCACCTGCGACAGCAACGGAAGAATGGCCGAGCGCAGTCGCGTTCGCCCCAAGTCATCCAGGACGATGCCAGGGTCGAGCAAGGCTTCAAGCGGGCCGGCCCGGCGCAAGACCGAGATATGGATCCGCCGGCCGCGGCGAGCGAGTTCATTCATCAGCGTCAGGGTCACTCGCTGCGCCCCGCCGCCATTGAAGTCGGGCAAGACTGCCAGCAATTCCACTGGCGAACCGGCTCCGAATTTCTCGCTCAAGTACTCACGCCCATCTAAAGGAACTTAGCCTTTTTGATCAGGAAGTGGTCGGGCCGGAGAACCCTTGCCCGGACGCACGGGTTCGCGACCAGGTTCATCTGAACTCAATACCTCACGGTAAATTCCTTCGATGGATTTCCACTGCGACGCGATCGAAAATCGTTCCGCACAGGACTGCTTTCCGTTGGCCACCAGTCTTTCCCGTAGTGCGGGATCCCTCAAAACCCTCGAAATCTTGTCAGCCAGATCATTTACGTCTCCCGGATTGAAAAGCATTCCGTCCTCCTCGTCGGAAACGACATCCCCGATATGCCCGACGCGCGAAAGAATTGCCGGAATTCCAATCTGCCATGCCTCGAGCAGGGTTCGACCGAACGGTTCGATCGTATATGGCAAGACAATGGCATCCAATGCAGCGATGATTTCCTTGGCATCGGATCGGTGACCGGCAAGCACGACCGAGGCATCAACCCCAAGCGTTTCTACGAGTTGCTTAACAGAACGCCAGTCCTCGCCATCACCTCCCCCTACAATGATCAACTTCAGATCGGGAAACTCGGCCAGCAGCCTGGGCAATGCCTTGAGTAGATAGATGTGTCCTCGTTCCGGAATGATGCGGCCGATCAATCCAATTGCTGGACATGAGTCCGATATTCCAAAAGCCGTTTTCAGACTGGCTGGATTGGCACTGATAAGTCCTATCGCATTTGGAACGATCCGGACGCGCGCATGATCAAGACCAATCCCCTCCCAATAGCCAGCAATTGATCTGGAATAGGCGATATAGGCAGAGACACTCGCGTTTGCCAACCTGGCCCGGTGCCCCGAAAACCCGAATCCGTGAAAAGAGCGCAAATGAGACACGCAGGGCACACCGGCGGTGCCTGCAGCCTCAATCATCCATAGATCGCGATGCGGATTGTTGTTCGCGTGAACGATGTCGACTCCCCAGGCGCGAATCGCCCCGATCGCCCGATCACGAAGAGTCTTCGTAAAGGCACGTTCCAGGATCAGGGCGGCGCGCGGGAAGACAAGTGCTCCGTAATTTACGGCCGCACTCGCAATTCGGGCAACAGTCCGGCCAAGCAACGTGTCCTGTCGGCTGATATACCAGTGTTCGAGCCGAATTGTCGGAACCCCCAGCCCAGCAATTCGAACCATTGCTGGAATTCGGGATGTGGAAACGACTACTGGCGCAAAGACTTTTCGATCCAGCTCACACAGGAGCTGATAAAGGCTCTCTACAGAGCCACCCCCAAAGGCCCCATTCTCGACAAAGAGCACAATCGTCGTCATTTGACCCTGGCATTCTCTTGTCCTTCTTGGATCATCCTCCGAACTAACATAGCTGAATGATCGAGCCAATCTGAATGACCTAGACGCTCGTCACTCATTGTCAGCGGAACCGCCGATCATCGTATGCCTTTCATCAGCCCTGCCGTCTTTAGCCTCATATAGAGGGCCATCAGCCTCGCGACCAGCTTTCTGTCCGTCGGCAGGGCGTCATGCGGGCGCGGCGGTTCGGCCATGATCCGGTCGAACTCGGCCTCGCTGAAGCCGAGCTTTTTCAGAACATACTCCTTGTCGCGAGCCAACTCGTCCGGGGCATAGAGAGGCTTCTCCATTTCTGCCAGCGCCTCCGGACGCGAAAGTTCTCCGTTTCGGATCAACGCCGAGAGATGTGCCTTGCGCTTGTCTATGTTGAACTTGCGTGGAAGGATATACGCTTGGTAGAACTTCGTGAAAATCGATTCGTAGTGCTTGCCACCGTAGTAACGCCAGCCGAGTTCCCTTTGGAGGAATTCCATCGCCTCCGTCTTGCGGTAATTCATGCTGTTCAAGGGCACCACATATTCGAAGAACAGGCGCCTGAAAACCAGATACTTCCATGTCGGCATCATCGGGAAGGTCCTTAGCGGCACTTCGCCGAACTTCCGGTGGATCGCCCTCAGGTTCGTCAGGTCCTGCTTGTTCCAGATCCACGCCTTGGGCATGCAATGCTCGGTGGCGTAGTTTTGTCCGCTGAGGACGAAACGAATCCGATGTTGCCGGGCAATGCGACACATCGCTGCGGTGATCGCGTGATCGGTGACCATCTCGATATCGACCACGGAGGCCTTGATGAAAGCCCGTTGAATATCGCGAAACTCCTCCCAATCGATGACATAGGTCTCCAAGTCGAACTTCAGCGTTCTGACGATGTTCTTGATGTTGGAAACAGCAATCTCGGAGTTCCAGCCATTATCGAAGTGCACGGCCAGCACTCGCAGCCCCATCTTGTGCGCGACATAGGCCGTATATGAGCTGTCGACACCGCCGCTAAGACCAAGCACCGCATCGTACTCGCTACCGCTGCCTTTGCTCCTGATATGGGCCGCAATGGCCGTCAGGCGTCTTGCAGATTCCTCGGGCGAGAATCGGACGGAAGCAAGCAGCGCCTTGGCCCTTTGGCAATGGGAACACACTCCGTCTGCATCGAAAGTGATGCCGGGGTCGGTGGTATCCATCACGCACGTGCAGCAAACCTGTTCTTTCAAGACGCAGCCGCTCCGCTGTCAGACATCCAGCCCGGAATCCTTCCCAAGCAGGATTTCAAGTTCTTCCTGGTCAGGATAATTGATCAGTATCCCCCTTCGCTTGCCCTGATACACGAAAAGACTCCCTGCGGCGGCCGCCGAAGCTCCCGCCGCCACCGCGCTGGCCAGGTCTTCCAGGCTGCCCGCTCCGCCGCTCGCAACAACCGGTACATTGACCGCTGCAGCCACCTCGCGTACCAGCGACAGATCATAGCCTTCCATGACGCCGTCGCGATCCACGTCGTACAGAAGTATCTCCCCTGCCCCTTCGCTCTCAAGGCGCCTGGCGTACTCCAACGCCGCTAGCGGAAGAGTCCTGCGGCGAACATGATCGTATACACGGCAGCGCCCGAAGATGTCGCGCTTCACATCCATAGCTGCAACGACGCTCTGGCTGCCGAAATGCGATGCCGCAATAGCCAGAAATGAAATGTCACCAAGCAGAACCTGGTTGAGCACGACCTTCTCGACGCCCAGCGCGTAAAGGCTCCCCATCTGCTCGAGAGTGTTCACGCCACCAGCATAGCCGAATGGAATGAAGCTCTCGCTGGCGAAGTCCCGAATGAAAGCCAGGTCCGGGCCGCGCTTTTCCCGGGAGGCGGTGGTATCGAGGACCAGAATCTCATCGACCGCCATGTCGTTGTACAGACGGACCGCATTTATCGGATCGCCGATATAGGTTCCGTTCCTGAACCTGACCGTCTTGACCAGTCCGCCATTGGCGACCAACAAGGTGGGAATGACGCGTGGACGCATCCTAGAAGTTTACGAAATTCTTCAACAACTGCAGGCCATACTTGTGGCTCTTCTCGGGATGGAATTGGACGCCAAGGACGTTCTCTTTGACCAAGCCGGAGGCGAACTCGTAGCCGTAATCAGTGGTGCATAAAACGTGTTGCTGCGCGGAGACCGCGTGATAGGAGTGGACAAAGTAGAAGCGCGCGCCTCGCTCCAGTCCTTCAAACAAGGCGTGCGATCCACGCGGACGGACTTGATTCCACCCCATGTGGGGAATTCGCAGTCTTCGTCCTGCCGATTCCGGTCGAATCCGGACCACGTCGGCATCCAGCCAGCCCAGTCCCGGAAGCTGTCCTTCTTCGCTGCCTCTGGTCAATATCTGCATACCCAGGCAAATCCCTAGAATGGGCACTCGATCATGCAGCACCCGCTTTTCCAGTGCCGGAACTATCCCGGTCTCGGCCAACCTGGCCATTGCCGTATCGAACGAACCCACGCCCGGAAGTATTATTCTCGAAGCATTGTCGACCGCGCTGGCAGTGGCGGAAGCGATAGCCTGGACTCCGATCCTGCGCAGCATGTTGACGATGGAACCAATGTTTCCCACTCCATAGTCCACCACCAGTACCGGCGCATTGGCCATTCAGGGCTCTCCGCTGCACTTGGCATTGACCCCATTTTCCTGCAGCCAGACTTCGATGTTGAACGAGTCGGGATCCCGCACTATCATCGCCGTCCTCATCGCCTTCATCAGACCGAACGCAGCATACGAGTAGCGATAGTGGCCCATCCACTTCAGCGTGCGATAGACTCGTTCCTTGGCCCGAGCGCCAAATAGAAGGCCGACAACCCGAGCAAGGGGCACGACAGCAATGCTTGGGCCGGGCCAGCGCCACACGTTCGTAGGCACGACATTGAAGATGTCGCGGTAGCCGGTTCGGCGCAGACACTCCTTGTAAAGGTATTGCTTCTGCCGCAACGCCAGCGGAATCGCTGCCCAGAAGTCCATATAGTCGCTTTCCCAAAGAGGCAATTCCCAATCGAGCCCGAGCCAATCGTAGGTCCGCTGACCATTCACGACAAATTTGGATTGGCGCTCCTGCCATTCCCAACATTCGGTCATTCGGGCATTTGTCGGCATCCCCGGTGCAAACGCGATCAGCTCCTTCAATACGCTGCGCAGGCGCTCTTCCATCAGGATCATTGTCGCCGGCGTACGAAGGTTCTGCCACATCATGTAGTGATGATCAAGCAGAGACCGGACGACGCCGTCCAGATTCATGTCAGCCATCATCTGGTCATCGTGAATGTGGCCGCCCGTAATGAAGTCGCCCGACTGTCCATTGATAACAATTGCATCGCGCGGAAGCATTCCCTTGATATGAAGGTATTCCAGAACCGACACGTCCTGCATAAAGGGCAACACGCACAATCCGTCCGAATAGTCGAAGTAACGCCTGCGCCGATCCGACCAATAGTACTTCTTGAAATCGGCCACATGGATCGGAACCTCGAACCAAGGCAATTCGAGCAGCTTTGCGACGTCTCGCGCCAGCCTTGTTTCGTGATTTCCGGGCACACCGTAGGAAAATGTCTGCAGGTTCTTATAACCAAGCTGAACCAGCTTGGAGACAATAAGACGCGAATCCCAACCTCCGCTCAATGGCACCCAGATCGGCCTTCCTGCGGCTCGTTCCATGATTTCGCCAAAGATCTTGTCGTGCAGCACGTCCAGTTCGTCAATCAGCCCGTCCAGCGACGCTTCGGCCTGATCCGCCGAATAAAACACGTAATACCGCTTCCGATGGAATGTTCCGGCGAGCTTGTCGAATATCAGGTATTCCCCTGCCTGCAATTGCGACAGGCCGGATATCAACGTATGGTTGCCGCTGCACCAGCAGGTCATGCGGAAATCCAATTCGGCCACGGGGTCTACATTGTTCAAATTGCAGGCAGCGCGCAATGCACGCGCTGAATTTGAAACGGCAAGTTGCCCGGATTCCTGATGAAAGAATATCGGATGCGATCGTACGCGGTCGACGGCGGCGACAAGCCACCTCGAACTCTCTGAGACAAACCCATAGAAGCCGCGCCGGCCGAGCAGGCCAGCGGCCAACTTTTCAGCATCGAGATCCCCGCTTTCGTCCATGCCCCGGAGAAGAGCGGGTGATGGGTTGATGTTCTCGACCCAGTGCACTTCCCAGTCACCTATTGACCGGGATTGCCATCCCATTTCCGGTTGGATTATGGCTTTCGCATTCATTCAACTTTTCTCTTTCCGCAACAGATGCGGCAACCGATGAAGAAGATGCAGAATTCCGACTGAAGCCATAACCGCCAGATAGGGCTCCAGGGGGACACGAAAGCGGGATTGACCAACATAAAGGTAGGACAGGCTTAGAACCACCATGAGCATAAGTATTGCAAGAGTTGCATGCACGGTCTCCTTCTGCAGCATTCTCGCCAACCCGGCAATCCCGGCCAAACGCGCTGTGATGGCGTAGCCAAAGGTAAGCAACAAGATAGCGGCATAGCTCGAATTCACGCGTGAAACAAACTTTGATAGCGCATCAAGAAAACCGGAACGACCTTCACGATCGAACTGCACGATGCTGTCGCTGCTGTCGATCGCGAGATAGTTTCGGATATTGCTTGCCCCTCCGCCGATATAGAGCAAGACCCACGACTCGAAAAGGGCTCTGGCATGGATCGCAACAGGCACCGCAAAAATGGCACCCAGATAGGCAGACGACAGGATTCGACTTTGCTCGACCCGCGACAAAGTCCCCAACTCATGCTGGTCGAGTCCGATTCGGGAAAAATATAGCTTTTCCTGTTGCGTACCCGCCGCCAAGGTATCAACTTCTGCCATGCCGTAGCCGGTATGGAGAAGCTGACGATACTGCGCAGCGAGGTACAGCCCCGCGTTCGTTGTAAGCACAGGCGCGCCGAGAAGGACGTAATTCCTGGCAAGCCATGGGGAGATTGTCAGGCCCGCAAACACTATTGCAACCACCCCAGCGCACAACGACCGCCTGATCGTCCCCCACCCGGGTTTGGACCCCACCATGAGCAGAAGGACAGGCAACAGCAACATCACGAATAGCCCGACGGGTCGGACGAGCGTGGCGGCCCCAACGAGCACTCCTGCGACTGCTGCCTTTGACCAAGAAGGGGCTTCGCCATGGCGCAGGATTGCAAGCAGGGCAGCCGTCAATAGGAATGTAAACAGGATTTCAGTCTGCAGCAGATGTGCCGTGATGAGGATATTGGGATTGAATACCAGGAGAATCTGGGCCAAAGTCGCGGCCTTGGGCGAAAAGAAACTCGCCAACGTCCGGGTCATCAGTCCGATCGAAAAGAGCAACGCGCACTGTGTCACCACGATGGCGTAGAGGGCAATCTTCCATGGAAAGAGGCCAACGAAAATTCCCAGAAAGATGGGGTACAGCGGTGTCCCCCATGTGAACGGGCGTCCGTCGGGGTGAACGAATCCCTTGCCTTCGAGCAACGCCTGTGCAGGTTCGAGACTGACAGCCACGTCAGCACCCACTGCATAGGGACCATCCGGAATCGAGTAGAGCATCAGCAATCCGTTCAGCAGGACGAAAACCACAAGGATCGCCAACTGGGCAAGGCTACGCCAATCGACGGCGCGAGATCCATCAGCTCTCAAACGATCCCCATGTCGCTGCGCGTCTAAAAAGGCGAACCACCTTTCGCGGCCCGCTTTCCCCATCTGGATCGAACCACGAACATGTCGTTGAGCCACTTGGCGAATCGGGTTGGCTCCCGTCCGCGCGCGACGCTGACCAAATCGTCGAAGAACCGGCGAGGCCTTAACATAAGTGAAATTGCGTAGAAGTTCACAAACATCCACATCATCATCCAGTAGATGTACCGGCTGGTCATTCCTTCGACGAAGCTTGGTGCCCTCGATGTATAAAAGTCCATGGGCATGATGAAAAACTCATCGTCCAGCCTGATCTTTCCCTTCTCCTGCAACACTCGAAATAGGTCCGATCCAGGATAGGGCACGAACTTGGTTACCGCAACATCATGGACGCCAAGAACAGCCATCCTCCTGACCAGCCGCATTGTGTCCCGGAGTGTCGCACGAGTCTCCCCCGGGAATCCGATGACGATGAAGCAACTTAACTTCAAGCCCGCGTCAATCGCCACCCGCATGGCGGCGAGCATCTTCGGCAGATCGACCTGCTTCTTGATGAGCTTCAGCATCGTCTCGGAACCACTTTCTGGTGCGAACGAGAGCAGCCGCAGTCCGGCGGAATAGAGCGCGCGGGCCACTTCCTCGTCGAAGACCTCAGCGCGCGTACCGCTTGGCAATTGCCATGTCACCCCGAGGTCTCGGTCGATAAGTTCCTTCGCGAAATCCAGAACCCAGCGCTTTTTTATCATGGCCGTTAGATCCTGGAAATCGAAATTCGTGACCTTGTACTTCTCCTTGTACATTTCCATCTCGTCGACGACAAGTTTCGGGTGGCGTGGTATCCAGCGCTTCGTCCACATCGCCGCGTTCGAGCAGAACGTGCAGTCGTAAGGACAGCCCCAGGTGGCGATGAGTGGCATGGAACGGCCGATGTTGGCGCCATTGGTCTGATGCCGATCAATGTATTCAGCGATAGGAATCGCGTCCCAATCAGGTAGCGGAATCTCGTCCACATTCCGCTTTCGCGCGGAGAGTCCCGTCGAGACCATCTCCCCGTCGGCGCCGAGATATGCGATACCCTTGATTTCTTGCCAACGGTCCCGCGATCCGGGATTCGACCGATAGCCGTCCACTATGGCGAGCACGGTATCGAGGCCATCGCCGAGGCAAAGCATGTCGATAGGGCTGGTCCGAAGCGTCACCTCGGAAACCGCCGTGGCATGTTCGCCGCCGAGAACGATGAGCTGATGGGGGAAACGCTTGCGAACGCGGACGGCGATCTCCCGGGTAATGGGCCACAACGTCGAGAACATGCACGTCAGCCCAATGATGTCTGTATCCGCAGGTATGCGCTCCACGATCTGGTCGTACGAGAGCCCCTGGATCATCATGTCGGGGCGATGCGGATACGGCGAAATGGCGTCCATCGCCTCACCGACGCCGTCGATCACCTTGTAGCGATGCCCGGCCTCTTTGAGCATAGCGGCGATGTAGACGAGTCCGATAGGTGCATTCGGGGTCTGCATCTGAATCGAAGAAAACGCCTTGATGCCTGGCGGGTTGATGAGCGTAATGATCACGGGGCGAACCTCCGTTCGGTGTGGCACGTGTTATGCGCTGGCCGAGGCGAAATGAACGCAGGGCAACCGCGTGCTCGACCCAGTTCAAGCCATTCGGACATCAGTTCCATCCTCATCGGTAGCCACCCTTTCGGCGCAGATAGTCGAGCATCTCCTGCAGACCGAATATGTGACCGTGGCCATGAAGCTTGGAATAGATTTCGCGGGCAAAGTCCACGTCTGCTGGCTCATCCACCGTCCAGCCGAGATGACTCAGATTCTCATGATGCACGATGGGCAGCACCTTGAAGCGGTCGCGGTGGTCGCGGATGTAGACCGCAAACAATTCGCGCTCCTCGGGTGCGCTAAGATTCGCATCTGCCCATTCGATCGCCCTGCGGGACAGAACATCCGCGCTGAGGCCGAGCGGATAGCTCCATTCCACCCGGTTGGAAACGAAATCCGCGTCAGGATCGGCTAGCGCAGTGTCCACCATGCGCTGGAGCACTTCCGGATCGATGAACGGACAGTCCCCGCCGACTTTCAGAACCGTGTTGCCAGGCAGTCCCCGTATCGCACCCGCCACGCGGCCGGCAAGATCATCTTCTATCGGATGGCAAAATATCGACAGCCCCTCGGCGCGCGCGAAATCAATCATCGGCGCATTCCGCGGATCGGTCGAAGTGGCCAGTACGATCGCGCCGACGTGCCGCACCCGGCGCACCCGGTCGATCATATGGCCAATCAACGGCCGTCCGGCAAGATCGAGCATCGCCTTGCCAGGCACGCGACTGGAGCCCATGCGGGCCTGAACAACGGCAATGACAGGATCAGTCATCCATGATCTCCTCGGTAGCGGCGCGTAGCCGGGCGAGGCTACCGCGCAGAGCATGACTTAGCAATGGATCAATGCCGGGCAGAGGCAAATCCAACGCAGTACGTATCGAATCGGCGTCTGTAGCAAGCGGGACGAGACGGCGACGACTCAATGGATTGAGGTCTCTCCTCAGGTTTGGCTGGACCGAAATCACTCGCCGACCGCGCAGGTATGCATCGATAAGCGGTGCCGAAAACATGCCGAACACGGTTCCGATCCTTTCCAACAGCGAGTTGTCGTAGCTCACGGCAACGGCGCCCTCGGGAACCGCTTTCGTCGTGTCCGTGGGATGCGGCGCGAACATTATCGGGTTCCCGATCTTCCGGCGAGCATGTTCCGCCGCCACTAGCCGCCATGCATCGTTCTCGCCGAAGCCCAAGCTGTCACCATAATCCCGTCGCACTGGAGCGTCGATGAATAGCCATTGCGTATCCTCACCCTCCTTGTCCGGCACAACATCCTCCCAAACCGGATTTCCCACGACATGGATGTGCGCCGCTTCAATGCCTTCGCCTGCCGCTTCGCCGACCGCTGCCGCGTCGGGCAACAGCAAGTGATCCGGCACCGGCCAATCGGGCGCGGGGGCCAGCCTTCGGCGATAGCCATACCAAGTTTCAACATATTGTCCGGTGCGCAAATGCCGGTCCCGCGCCGCTTTCAATAACATCAGTTCAACCGGCCATCCGGCAGCGGCCAGCAAGATCCCGCCTGCGCGCCAGCCCTCAGCCTCCAGCAATTGCGCTACCTCAGCCGGACAACCAGTGTCGCCAAGAGCGCGTGTCATGCAATGGATGTCGAACCCCGGGCCGAGTATATCGGCGCAACGCGGTCCCAGCGCCATGCGCCAGGGAAAACACGGCGGCCGACGCCGGAAATCCGATGCCAGTCGGCTCAGCCACTGCCCCGGGCCTGGATCAAGTGCCACACAAAGTAGTCCGGGGGCTATTGACATCACTTGGCGAGTTGCTCCTCCGCAGCAAGGAGACGGTAGCGGTTGCGAATTATCTTGGCGCAAGCCTCGACAAATCCATCCATGTCGGCAAGGGTCTGCGGCGGCTGCATGATTGGTGTGATCATCAACTCGTCGTACTGTAGCCGTTCCACAGTCGGACAGATGCCCGGCGCGTAGCTGAGATCGGCATTGCGGGGATTGGCGGAAAATGGGAATCCGTTGGCACCAAAGCAAAGCTTGCGCTGATAGACCGGCTCCATGTAGATCGGCCGCAGGTACCCCGCCCTCAGGGAAAAGCCCTCAGCGGCAATCGCCTTCGCAAACAAGTCGCGCGGCATACCGACCCGGGCCGCATCGAACAAGATCGGAAACATGTAGTACACATGGCGGCAACCCGGCTCCACAACGGGCGGAGTGAGCCCGGGTATCATCAGCAGCCCCTCTGTCAACCGGTTGGCGAGGGCAATGCGCTGCTCGTTCATGGCGGGCATCTTGCGGAACTGCTCCTGTGCGACCGCGGCCTCCATCTCGGTCATGCGGTAGTTCAGGCCCACCGTGTTGACTATGTCGTCGATACCCATGGGTTCCACCACTACTTCTCCATGATTTCGCACCAGCGCCGCCTTTGAGGCATAGCGGTCGTTGCGCGTGATCAGGACGCCACCCTCGCCACTTTGCATGACCTTGTGCCGGTTGAAACTGAATACGCCAATATCGCCAACCGTACCTGTAGGCTGGCCATGATAGAGCGCGTCAGGCGCTTGGGCATTGTCTTCGATCAGGAAAAGCCCGCGAGCGTCTGCAATCTCGCGCAAGGGGCCCAGTCTTGCCGGATGACCAAAGATATTGACCGCCATGATGCCGCGAGTTTGCGGCGTAATATTGGCAAGCACCGATGCCGGATCGAGCCCAAAGGTTCGATCCTCAATATCGGCAAATACTGGTACCGCCCCAGTCATCAGAATGGCGGTAGCGCTGGCACTCATGGTGTAAGGCGAAACGATCACCTCGTCGCCCGGACCGACGCCGGTGGCCGCCACCGCGGCATGTAGCGCAGTAGTGGCCGAATTAAAGGCCAATGCATGCTTTACGTGATAATGGAGTTCGAACATATCTTCCAAGGCGCGCACCTCGCGGCCGCCCCAGAACGGCTCGCCCGGCGAGGCGATGAAACCAGAGAGTTCGCCCGACTCCAGTACTCGCAGCACCGCCTGTTTCTCCTCCGCGCCAATGCTCCGGTTGAAGGCAAAGGGCTTTCCCGAAACGGGTGTACCCCCCAGGATCGCCGGTTCATCTGATCGCGACATCGTACTAACTCCTCTGCAATAGATCGCGCGGACGAATTGCCTCGCCGCCGCAGTATTGAGACAGGCGCACCGCCTCCAGCACAGCCACGTTCAACAGACCGTCTCGATGATCGCAACCGGGTAGCGGCGCTTCGGTCAGACAATGAGCGGCAATCGCGCGGTAAAGCTCGAGGAAACCGCCGACCGGCGCCGTATCGTCAGCGCCGACTTCCGACGCGAGATGAGCGTAGCCGGCGTAATGCTTTGCCATGCGCGGCACCTGGCGACGAATCTCGGCGCCACCATCCGCCAGCGTCAGACGTTCACCGCGAGCGAGGATGTCGATCTCGAACTGATCGTAGTCGAGGCCCGCCAAACCCAGTACCACCGCCTCAAATCCCCCGGCCATTACACAGACAAAGCTGGGTGACGGGTCAGCGCTGTCGTCCGCGCGCAGCGGCAGTGCGCGCACGCTCTCGATCTCGCCATACCAGTCGAGTAGCCAATCCACCAAATGACTGGCGTAGTTCAACAGTCCCTTGCCGTAGCGCATCTCTATCAGGCGCGGCGTCTGCGGCCGATGATCACGCCAATGTCTATGCCGAGGATCGAAGCGGCGATGGAAATTCACCCGCACCACCGCGCCCGTGGCCTCCACCGTATGAGCCAGGGCGATCGCTGAATCGAGATCGGCCGCCATCGGCTTTTCCACCAGCAGCACGGCCGGACTCCTGCTCAATGCACGCGTAGCCAGATCGGCATGGGCGCCGGTCGAAGCACATATCGCGATCACCTCACCCGTGTTCGCCGGTAACGCCTCCAGACAATCGGCCACCGGCACGCCGGGAAACCTCGCAGCCGCAGCCACACGTCGATCGGCGTCGGGATCGACCAGTCCGGAGATTTCAAATCCGCCCGCCGCCAGAGCTGCATCGGCATGACTAAGCGGCATCGCACCGGCAAGTTGCTGGTTACCGACGGCCATGCGTCCTAGCCCCACCAACAACAGTGGAACTGTCATGCGCCGATCCGGGCGGCGGCAATCGACTCCAGTTCGCCCATCCTTTCGGCGGGAAAGGCTCGGAAATAGCGCGCCCGCGCCTCATCCTGGAGACGCGGAGGAAAGGCCGCGGGGTTGCGCAGGAATTCCGCCAGCAATTTCGCACCATACCGCATGCAGGCCAGTCTCCAGCCGAGAAGCGAACGGCGCGGCGGCTCGTCTGTCAGAACTCGGCGAATGAGAAGCGGCCCCTCATCGATGCCCACCGACATCAGGTGCAGCGTTGCGCCAAGTATCCCGCCCTCGGACAAGGTCCAGAGTACAGGATCGACGCCACGATATTCCGGCAAGAGTCCGGGATGGATATTGAGGAATCCGATTCGCGGCAGATCCAGCAGATCCTGGCGGATGATGCCGGCACCGCCGCTGATTACATAATCCGGGGCGAAGTCGCGCAGCAGCGCGTGGCTGCGCGGGCCGTCGAATGCGTCCACCGCCTCGTAGTGTGTATTCGCGTCGGCCAGCAGGTCGCCCAGCGGCAGCACGGGGAGGATATCGTTCTCGAGCCAACGTGACAGCTTCTCCGCGCGCAGCGTACCGGTCTCGTCGATAACCAACTGGGGCAACAGTTTCTCCGCCGCCAGCGTCTGCAACAGGATGCGGGCATGCAGGTTGCTGCCGGCCATCAGTAACGCGATACGTGCTGGCATTACGTTCTATCCCACCGCAGTGCGGCCAAGGAATCCGGCGAAATCGAGCAGGTCATAGTCGTGGAATCGCCGCGCAGCAACTTGCAGCCCCACCGGCAGGCCGGTGCTGCCGCGCAGCAGCGGCACGCTGAGCGATGGCGCGTAGCACATGGTGAAGATCAGGCAATGATCGGGGATATCCGGAGAATCCAGTCCCACCGGCGCCTCATCGGCGGTGGATGGGCAAATCACGACATCGACGTTCGCCAGGAGTTCATCATAGGCCTTGGCAATCGCCGCCTGATCGCGGAGCGCGGCCTCATACTGCGCCATGCTGATGTGGGTGCCGCCGGCAATCATCGCCGCCAGTCCGGGACTGAACTCGTGCTTGCCGCTCTCCCACTCCATCCGAAAATAGTAACAAAGCGACCGGCGATAAAGCGTCTCATGAACCTCATGGGCACTGGCAAACAAGGCAGGCAGTCGCAAAGGTCGCAACTCGCACCCTGCAGCCGCCAGCCGGCTCTGCGCTGCCTCAAAATCCTGGTGCACCGCCGGCGCGACCAATTTGCTCTTGGGCCCGTCCAGAACTCCCACTCGCCAGGTTCGCGCCTCCGGTTTGCGCCGACCCGAATCGGCCAACGCGGCATCAACAATCGGATAGTTGAGGCCGCGTACCCGCAGCACATCGAACAGCAAGCTCAGATCAGGCACCGATCGCGCCATGAAGCCTACGGTATCCAGCGTGTCGGTGGTCTTTAGCATCGCGGTACGGGGAATCGTTCCGTAGGAAGGTTTGAAGCCGAACACGCCGCAATAACTGGCCGGACGGATGATCGACCCGGCGGTCTGGCTGGCCAGCGCGACCGGCACCATGGCCGTGGCAACCGCCACCGCGGAACCACTGGACGATGTGCCGCTGCTGCGCGTGAGATCGTGCGGATTGCGGGTGCCGTTGGGCGTATGCACGGCGAATTCTGCGGTGACCGTCTTGCCGGCCATGATTGCCGCATCGCGCCGCAAGTTTGTCACTGCGCGCGCATCGTTGCCTGGCGTGTAGCCGGCGAACAGGCCGCTCCCGTGCGAAGTGGGCATATCCTCGGTGTTGTAGATGTCCTTCACGCCGACCGGCAAACCCGCCAAGCGACCGGTCAACTCTTTGTCCCCGGCGGCGCGGCGTTGCGCGAGGTCTTCATCGACGCGGGCAGCCAGTAGCTCGAAACGGCGGCGATCGTACCAGGCCCAAGCCGCGACCCTTGGTTCCATGGCATCGATCACGTCAGCACAGGCCCGCGCGTAATCCACCGCCGCAATTTCGCCGGACCGTAACAGCGCAAGGAACTCAGTTGCGGTCAGACGCGCCAGGCTATTGCCCTGGCCTGCCCATCCGACCGGCTCAATGACGGCGTCAGACCGCAGCAGAAGGTGGTTGGTATCCGCTTTCATGGCAGAACCTTCGCTTTGCCTTTCCGCTGCCCCTTGAGAATCTCGCGGAACTCGTCTTCGGTGTAGCCCGTGATTCTTAGATATTCGTCCAGTGCTCCCGGCCTTTCGGCGTCGATTCGGGCGGCGATATCGAATGCCTCCTCCCGCGTCATCAGCCCAGCCCGTACATCCTGGCTCGCAAAGTCAGTGGCACGCCCAAACCCACGCTTAATGAACTTGGCATAGTCATGTACTCCGGGCATTTTGCACTCCACACTCTTGTAGCGCTTGAAGGTGCCCTCGACTTTGTCCTCCTTCCAACCGTATTCTTTGATCAGGAACTCGGTCTGACGCTCATGGTCCCAGAACACGTAGTCACCGAGATAGATGGCCGTGATGCCGCTGGCAATCAACTCTTCCCGCGTGGGCGGATACATCATGCGCAACTCCGCCTTGGTGATGCGATCACCGATCATCGCGTCGGGCCCACTGAGAATGGAACCCTTCATAAAGATGTCTGCGATGTCCGCAGCCGTCTTCATGGAGTATTTCTGGTCGAAGTAGGTATCGCGCCCGGAAAAATCGGCCGGCGACTCGCCCCAGATGATGAACTTGATGCCGAACTTGACCGCGACCTGTAACGGGAAGGACAGGATCCCCGCATGGCAATGCCAGCAGGAATCACCGATCAGCGGCAATGACTGGCGTGCCATGTTGTTGACCAAACTGCGCTTCGGCGTGTACATGATGTGGTCGATGTCGAGCTTTTCGACCATGTTCCACAAGTTCTCCCAGCCGGTCTTGCTGAACCAGTTGTGGCTGAAGGTCACCGCCAGCGGACGCATCCCGTAGACCCGCGTCAGCACATGGAGCTGAAAGGCGCTATCCTTGCCACCGCTGATCGGCACCATGCAATCGTAATTGTCGCCAGCCACCGCCTTTGCTTGGTCGAGGATCTCGCGAAACTGGTCACGCTTGTGCGCCCAGTTAATGCGCATCTTCTCCTCCTGGGACCGACAGGCCTTGCAGATGCCCATCTCGTCGAACTCCATGCCTTCATTGGTCTCGGGCATGCAGCAGCGGGTGCAATAGCGAAGTTGGGGGAAGGGCGGACTGCCTGACAACCGCGTGGTCATTTCATGTCTCCTCGAGCGTCAGAGTCTTGTTCGCTGCAGACACTATTGCCATCCGACAGGTTGTGTTGCTTCAATGTCATAGGCTCCAAAGACCGAAATAGTGGTTCCGCCAGAATTGCACATTCGTCATCAGTAAGTAGGTCCTTGCGGCCATGGATATGCAGCGGAGACAAGTCCATGCATACCGACTCGGCGGCAAGATAGTAGCGCGCGCCGGCCTGTCGACGTGCCACCGATTCCGTAGGGTTGTCGGCATCGGCGATGATTCCCGGAATCGCATCGAATTCATCAGGCGATACGAAATGCTTAACGTGAGACAGAATAAACAGGGTTGAAGAAAAGCCTAGGTGAACAACAAATTTCCCCAGTACGGCTGCCTCGTAGCCGGCCGAACTGGTGATAACGCAGACCAAAGCGGCGCGACGTATCAATTCCAGACTCGAGACGCGAGGATGTGCAAGGACAACATTGGGAATCTCGACCAATTGATCATAAAAGCCCTGCGGCCTTCCGTAAAGTGCCCAGACATGCTCCTTTACAACCAATTGGGCGTCGGCCGGCAAACTGAGGGCCAGTTCGCGAATGGTCGCAAGCTGGTTTGTGCAGTAAGGGGAAAGTACCAGCGTCGAAGACTCGGGTTCCTGCTGGAGCGGGAAATAGACAATCTTGCGACCATCCAGCTTCGAAAGATCTCTAATGGCCAGATGATCGAGGCGGTTCATGTTGCGTCTGGCATTGATGAAGTTCACTATCCTAGCGAATGGCTGCGGACCGATTTGCATCTTGCGGTATCCCTTAGCGCGCCCATATATCCACTGGATGATGAATCGACCGGACAAATAACCAATGCGTCGCCACATCAAGTCTCTGGCGATTTGGTCAACATAAAATGGACTAGTCGCCAGGCCATTGGGTTGCAGATTTTGCGCAACTTTCTCTACAGCAGCGTCGTCAGGCGAAGGAAACTCGCGTATAGCCGCTTCCAATTCTGGAAATGCGCCGAACTCATCACGACCCCAATAATAGGCATCGCCAAAGCGAAACGGAAACAGAACTCGAAGAGGAACGCCGCGCTCTCTGCACAGCAGGGCGCACGGCTTACCACTCACGCCACCACCACCGCCGTAGCTTAGCACCAAGGCTGGTGGACGGCTGCTTGCAAGCTGCTCCCAGAACTGTATCGATGCAAGACAAGCGCGAAAAGTGCGCGTCAGCGTGGTTCGTTTGGAAATCTGTGTGAGTGGATATCCCGCTCCGCCGGGGATGAACGCCCGCCCCATGTGTCGATCAGCAAGGATCATTGAACGCATCAAGGTAACTCGATGACGGCGTTCATATTCGGCAGCGCGTTGCCAAACATGGCTTTCGGATTCGTCATCGAAAGATCCGTTAACTAGTGCCAGATAGTAGTCATCGCAAACCAGTATCTCTCCAGAGAATGGGATTCCGCCTTGAGCTTCGTAGCACTTCTTATCTTGAGCGCTATCTACAAGCAATAACGGCGTCCAACCGGTCCGTTGCGCTACGTGCATAGCGAACGCCTTCCAAAGCCAAGCGGTCTGACCGTCGGGAATGATCCAGAAGTAAGGTGCAGGAGAATCCGTATTTGTCATCACAAATGAGAGCTTTGCCCGCCATCCAGGGACGGCCGACCAAGAGCGAAATGCCTTGCCATGGATCGCACGCACCGTTTAACAGGAACTGGGGCGCCTGCCACCAAGGGGCTCAAAGCCCGATGCTCCTTATTTCACCACCCGGCGCGCGATAGCTAAGCTGGCTCTTCTCCATCGTTCGCGCCCAATACTCTTCCTGCACCTGAAGATTGCTTGCAACCACTTTGGGATTAGCATGCAAAAAAGCCACGGCCTCACCTAGCCCAAACACGACGCCAGGACGGTAGAGCTTTGTGAAGATCTCACGAAACAACACCAGATCAAACTCATAGTCCAAGGTCAAGCGTGCAGTATCGTGCCTAAAGGAGGGATCGGAGTTCTCCAGATCGAGATGTCGGCACAGCCCGGTCTTGGTAAAGAAATAGATAAAGCCCGTGTCATTTCGCTCTGTTTGATAAGCGCCCATTACCTTGTCCATGGCCGCGCGGGTGAAGCTCTTCGTCGCGCAGCCGAGTGGCAAGCCGCGCATGGTAACGATATCGAGTGCCGGGTCGGCCAGCAAGGCTGCTGTGGTGGCATCCATGCACTCGGTGGCGGAGAGCGGATCGTCGCCGTCGGCCTGGATCACCGCGTCAAAACCGAAAGCGGTCATGGCGTCGCCAAAGCGTTTGATGATGTCGTCAGCGCTGCCACGGAACACCGAGCAGCCTTCTGTCAGCACCGCCGCTTCCAGTGGATCGTCGCTGGCTGCGGTGGTGGTGCAGACCACCACATCCTTGCGGTCGCCGATAAAACGCGAGGCCGCCACCCGGTCAAGCAGATGGGCAATCATCGGGCGGCCCGCGATGTCCGCCAGCGCCTTGCCAGGCAAGCGCTCGGAGGCCAGGCGGACGGGAATCAGGGCGCCGATCTTCATTTGAAATACCGGATGGTTTTGCGCAATGCCTCCACCTGCGGCTCAACCTCGGCAAGACTGCCGTAGTTGTTGACGAACTGCATGATTTGGGGCTGCACCCGCTCGGCGTTCGGGCAGGACGGGAACTCGAGATCACTATAGAGCGGCGGACAGCGCGACTTCCAGGCGCCGGAAGAGACCAGCGTCTCCTGATAAAGTAGCGCCCAGCAAGCGTAAATGCCGTCACCGCCGAAGTCTATGTATTTGAAGCGGAAGTCCTGCCACGAGACGTCCTCGCGCTGGTAACGCATGGCCACGGTCCAGTAGCTGTTGTTGTAACCGGCCGGCACATGCTGTGGCACAAGATAGTCCGCTTCCTTGGCGGCCCCCAGGAACATCGCGGCAATATCCGCGCGCAACTTCAGGAAAAAATCCATCCGCTCGGTCTGCGCCAGCCCGATGGCAGCCGCCACTTCCGGCATGCGGTAGTTGTAACCAAACGCGTCATGGCGCTTGTAGTTCGGGTCCTGAAAAATGTCCTTGTTGGAACGGATGCGACCGTCGGTGGCCTTCAATGCCGCGTAACCCAGGCTGCCGAACTTGCGCATTTTTTCTGCGTATTCGAGATTGTTAGTCACCACGATGCCACCATCACCCGTGGTTATATGCTTGGAGTTCTCCAGGCTATAGCTGGTGATGTCGGCGATCTCGGCAATCGGGCGGCCCTTGTAGAGCGTGCCGAACGCCTCCGCCGCGTCGTTGATCACCGCTATGCCATACTTGCGGCCGAGTTCCATCAGCGGATCGAGATCGCAAGACAAACCGTAGAGCGAGATCGGCATGATCGCCTTGGTACGTGGCGTGATCTTGCGGGCCACGTCGGCAGGATCGATATTGAAGGTGTCCGAATCTATATCCGCGAAGACGGGTACTGCATTCTGCGCCAGGATCACGTCGAGGTTGGAAATCACCGTGAGCGGTGCCGTGATTACCTCGTCGCCGTAGCCGACGCCGACCGCATCCAGTGCCGCATGCAATGTGGAGGTACCGGAATTGAAGGTGACGGCATATTTGGCGCCGACCTTCGCCGCCAGCGCCTGCTCGAAGCGGTTGTTCATGCTCCCCGAGGTACCTGAACCGAAGCCGGAATCCAGTACCTCGCGCACATAGTTCATTTCGCGATCAGTAAAGCGCCACGTGTTTTTCATTTGCTCGAAAAGCCTCAGATTATTTGCCGTGAACGGGGTTGGCTGGTCAGCCCGGTACCCCGGCACCTGACCGTGTTACGGTCAATTGGCGGAAGACGGTGGAAACTTCAATCGTTCCAGAGGAGATCATCACCAGTATACTTTTTTTGAACCAAGCGTGACGGAGTTGGCGGTGAAGAACTCATCGCGCAAGATGCCGAAATACAGATGGTCGCTGAGTTGACCCTCGATACAGTCGGCCAGCCTGAGACGCCCCTCCAACCTGTAACCCAGGCGATGGAATGTTTTCACCATCGGAACATTGTTCTCGTTGCAACCACCGCTGATGCGGTTGAGCCCCAATTCCGTGAAGCCGAAGGCAAGCAATACCCGATAGACAGCAATCGCCAAACCACGTCCCTGGTAGCGCCGATCGCCGATCATGATGCCGTCCCAGGCTGAACGACAATGAGCGGAGATGGAGTCCAGTTTGGCCGTTCCTATGAATATCTTGTCGGGGCCATACCGAATGAAGAATCCCTGGCTCTCGGGGCGGGTAAACCGCGCAAAGCTTTGCTCGACAAACTCCAAGCCCTTTGATCCCAGGAGCGCGGGTGAGGCAATGGGCTGCACCACGTCGTGGTCGTTAAGCCAGCTCAGATACGTCGACCGCAGGTTCTTGTCGTTCCGCATCAAGACGAACGGCACGAGCTGGATATCTGCGCAACCCTGGTCGTAAAGGATCGCGCCTTGCGTATCGTCTGCCGCGCTACTCGACAAATCCCCTGCCCTAGCCATTGCCTGGAGCGGCGCGCCGTTCTGTGGCCGCAGAAGGAACGATCTGGTTCACAGAGCAGTCAGGCCGCCGTCCACCAGCAAATCGATGCCGGTGATGTACGACGCAGCGTCCGACGCCAGGAAGGCGACGGACGGGGCTATCTCGCTGGGTGCCGCCAGCCGGCCGAGGCATGTCTTTTCGTTGTACTTTTCCAGAAATGACGCCGGCTGGTTGTTGAAAATACCGCCCGGACTGACCGTGTTCACCCTAACGTTGCGCGGGCCAAAATAGCTTGCCAGATATCGGGAATAGGCCGCAATGCCGCCCTTGATGGCCGAGTACGCGGGAGGGGAGCTCATGTCCGTGCCATCATAGTTGCGGAAGTTTGGCGCCACCTGCCCCTGTATCGATCCAATGTTGATGATCGAACCTCTCCCGCGCGCCGCCATCCTCTTGGCCACTTCATGCGACGCAATGCAATAGCTGTTCAGGTGCATGTCCACGTTGGCCCGCCAACTCTCGGGCGTCACATCTTCCAGTTTGGCGCCCCAATCCGCCGTGCGCGGGTAAGCGCAATTGACCCAAACGTGCAGCGGCCCGAATCGGTTTTCCAGCGTCTCCACGACACCTGGGATCGCAGACACATCCGAGAGGTCACCGTGCTCGAAGTGGCACGAACCTCCGAGGCCCGCAGCTTCTTCCGCAACGGCCGCGCCACGTTCGGCGGCAACGTCAAGCACGAGAACGTCCGCCCCGTGCGCGCACAGGCACTTTGCAATTTCGGCGCCAAGAAGTCCGGCGCCGCCGGAGACGGCTGCCAGACGACCATCGAGACGCATCAATAAACCATAATTATCAGGCATCGGACACACCGAAATGTTTCAACAAATTCCTGTATTCCTCGAACTGGCCCATGTCGAACCAGCCGGTTTCAATTGGATAGCATGTAACTCGCATGCTCCGTTCAATGAGCATGCGAATCAGACCGTCCATGCCCAGTGGCTGACCTTCCGGGATGAGTTCCAACACCACGGGATCAACCACATATACGCCGCTTACGATGACATGATTGTAGAAAGGCTTCTCCTCGATCTCGGTGACGAAGGAACTCGCATCGACCTTGATGACTCCGTAAGGGATGTCTACACGCTTGCGAACGCCCAGGACGGTGAGATGCGCACCGTGTTCATGGTGCCAGTCGAGAAGGCTCGAATACTGGAGTTCCGCCACAATGTCGCAGTTGGTCAGAATAAAGGTTCCGCTTACCCGCCCCTTCAGCAGAGTCAGGCCGCCGGCTGTGCCGAGGGGGCTTTCCTCGTCCAGGAAAGTCAGCTTATAGGGCGAGCCCGCCTCAGCGAAATAGGACTTGATAAGATCTTTTTTGTGGTTGACGATAACCCGGAAGTCGCGGAATCCATGCGTGGCAAAGGTATCCATGATTTTCTCGAGCATGGTCTGCTCGCCCACCGGCATCAGCGGCTTGGGCACGATTCGGGTCAGAGGCGACAGGCGAGTCCCCATTCCTCCCGCCATGACCACTACAGGGATATCCCGTTTCTCCGGCTCACCCGCTGCCGCGCTACCGACAACCATATCCGCGACCCGGCCAGCCGTATCAAGAATGGGGACATGATTGAACTTGCCGCGCCGGATCAAGTCATGGGCCAGATGGGTTTGGTCCTGACCCAGCGTGGAAAAAGACCTATTCATGATCCGGCTCACGGGAACATCGAGAGAGGTATCCCGCAAGAGCGCCCGACGCACATCGCCATCCGTAAGCACTCCGATCAGACGATCTTCGCCATCGACGACGAGCAGGATCTGCAGGCCGGTCTCGTTCAGCAGCAGCAATCCCTCGCGTAGCGACGTCTCCTCCGGAACCATGATGCGTCGGAGCATTGTATGCCCGTGCATTCCGGTACTCAGCAATCCTGTGTTCATGTCGTTAGAGCAGATCATCCCAACTCAGGATATCGTCCGCGTCAATGGCACGCTTCAAGCTGCGACCAATGACATAGCGGGTCTCGTCCGGATTGATACCAGCCCCGGGACGCTTGAAATCGAGATCCGCCTCGACCAGCACGTGGCCGGCGGGCAACGATCGGGCCAAAACGCAGCAGCGCCTGAATGCCAGTTTTTTGGCCTGCTCCGCCGCATTGACGGTACGCAGTTCGCTGCCCAATGCCATATGAATGTTCCTGCCGTCGACCACTATTTGGCGCATCTCTCCCGGATCGGCTGAAACCCAGTGGTCCCACCCGGGCATTTCGTGGTCAAGGGTGAAGTGCTTTTCCATCACGCACGCGCCAAGTGCCAGAGCCGCCAACGGAATGGCGGTACCCTGGGAATGGTCCGAGAAACCCACGGGGACGTTGAAGGTCGTCTGCAACATGGGAATGTTCTTGAGGTTGATATCCTCGAACTTCGGCGGGTAGACGGAAATACAGTGCAACAGACACAATGGCCCTGAACCTGCCTCGCGCAGCACTGCCATGGCGCGTTCTATCTCCCCGAGCGTCGCCATGCCTGTTGAAATTATCACTGGCTTCCCCTTGCTACCGACATGAGCGAGCAGCAGAAGGTTGTTTACATCCATTGACGCAATCTTGAAGAATGGGATGCCCAATTCGTCAAGGAGGTCCACCTCCGGCCTGGAAAACGGTGTCGAGACAAAAAGAACTCCCTTCTCCGCGCAATAGGCCGCCAGTTCCCGGTGTTGCCCAGGGGTAAGCTGATACTTCTCAACCATTTCTTCGAGGCTGCCGAAATGACGGAGCGAATCCTCATACTTGGTATTGCGCGCGAACTCCGCTTTGCAAACCAGACTGCTTTTCGACCATGATTGAAACTTTACGGCATTCACACCCGTCGCCACTGCGGCGTCAATCAGATCGCGGGCCAATCCCATATCGCCATTGTGATTGGAACCGATTTCGGCGATGAAAAATGGCGGATGCCCTGGGCCGATCCATCTGCCTTCAAGTCCTATTGCTTCCATATTTTCTCCAACTCGGGATGCGCAACACAATCCCACCAAACATGTTGTATGGGAAGTTCATTCAAAGCATTCACATAGTCCTGCAATACGGACCGACTGCTCTGCATGACCTGAAAAAAGTGCTTCGCGTTTTCCGAAATGCGATCCATATCTTCCAACATCTGAGGAAAACGTTCAGGAGCTTCGGCAAGCGCAATGCGATAGTGACCCAATACCAATTCGCAAGCTTTCAAGATTTGGTCTGTTGAAAAGGGGGGAAGTATCCGGGCCGTGTTATTTGGATACTGGCGATAGACCATTTGTGGCGTTCGGTCAAACGCAATCGTAGCCCCAGCAGCCATTGCTCGCGTAGCCAATAGCCAATCCATGAGCACACACGATGGCGGCACCGGCAGGCATTCCTTTAGCAAGCTTGACCGGTAAGCCGTGTTGCTCAAGCCAAAAACATTGCGGACCAGAATATTCGACGCGACATCCTCGGGATCAAATACAACACCCTTGATCAGGCAGTCACCGTCCATTATCTGCATCGCGCAGCAGCAAAGATCATTCGACGAAAGCATTGCTTTGGCTCTAAGAACTCTGTCAGGAAGCAGGATGTCATCCATATCCGTCATGATGATGCCCGTGTAGTCCCTGACCAGGCGCTCGAAGGCATGGTTGCGTATTCCTGCAGGGGTGGCATGAGCAGGAGCCTTCAAGTACAAGGGTTTGATCTCAGCACCGAACATTTCTTGTGCTTGTCCCGGGCTGAATTCATCCAAGCCGATCGCCAGATCAATATCTTGATCTGTCTGCGCCAACACGCTGTTTCTCCATTGTGGAAGATATGGCTCCACTCCTGGATAGCATGTGGCATACAAGACGTACTTCTTTGGCATTTCTACGCCCCGGTCACAAGTGGCTCCGCCTTGCAGGCCGAATCAAGAGCATGCGCGTTTGCGTGACGCCAGAAAAATTTCCCGCAACGCTGCAATGACCTTCTCCTGTTCCACTTCGGTGAGCTGAGTGGAGCAAGGCAGCGTGACGACCTTGTCCCAAGTGTCTTCTGTAACCGGCAGTGCCTGGCGCGGTGCGTCCAGGTAAGGTCGCTGCAGATGGGCGGGCTTCCAGAAAGTCCGGGCCCCGATACCGTGACGGCGCAACTCGACGCAAACCTCGGCGGCCGCCGGCAGGATCGGATCCCTTATTACTACCCCCGAAAACCAGCATCCGCTATCTGCCCAGACCGGCTGCGGAAACATTGCGATGCCGGAAATCGAAGAAAGCGCCTGATCGTATCGCGCCCTGATTCGCCGCTTGATGGCCACAAACTCGTCCATCCTCTCCAGTTGGGCGCAGCCCACTGCAGCCTGCAGATTTGTCATCCGGTAGTTGTAACCTACTCGGTCGTGGTCGTAGTCATCGCCCACCCGTGCCGTGGTGGTTAAATGGTGCACCCGCCCTACCTCTGCCACGTCGTTGCCAACTACTGCGCCACCGCCGCCCGCCGTTACGGTCTTGTTGCCGTTGAACGAAACCACCGAAAGGTCCGCAAGCTCAGCCAGGTTTCTGCCCTTGTAGCGTGCGCCCAAGGCTGCGGCTGCGTCGGCAACGACTGGTAGGCCATACTCGCGCGCGAGTTGGACGATTGGATCCATATCCGCGGGCGTCCCCAAGGTATAAACAGGCATGATCGCGGCCACCCTGCGCCCAGTGGCAATGTGGACCAGCTTCCCGGCCTCTCGTCGCGTTTCCTCGCACAATTGATCAGCCAACTGCGCTGGATTCATGCACCAGGAATCCGAGGAGATATCCACGAACCACGGTGTAGCGTGGCAGTGGGCGACGGCATTGGCACTGGCGATGAAGGTGAATGACGGAAGCATTACCAGATCGCCCGAGCCGACACCGACCGCCATCAGGGCTGCATGCAGACCGGTGGTGCCGCTAGATGTAGCAGCACAGGCAACTGCTCCCATGGCGCTAGCTGTCATAGCTTCCAGGCGAGTAACGAAAGGCCCCACCGAGGAGACAAAGTTGGTTCGCACGCACTCCATCAGGTAGGCCGCCTCATTGCCCGAGATATTGGGAATGGCAAGTGGAATCATGTTTTCTGCCAAGCCTCGCGACAATTCCGGAGTACCGCATAGCCGGTCACGTCGTGACGCACCAGCACTCCCATGCCGACGACGCTGCGCTCGCCGATTCTCACGCCTTGGCGAAGGACCGCTCCACTGCCGATGAATACCCCCGGCTCCACCACGCAGCCTCCGTTGACCAGCGCGCCCGTAGCCAGGTGGCAGTGATCGCCTACCTCGGAGTCGTGTTCCACCAAAGCATGGGTGTTGATTATGCAGTTGGCGCCAATGCGCGCTCCGGGACCTATCACGGCCATGTGCAATACGATGGTTCCCTCGCCTATTGCGGCTTCGGGAGAAACATGGGCGGTGGGCGCAACAATGACAGGCATTTTCGCACCCAACTCCCTAAGGCGCCCATAAAGGCGAATGCGGGATTCTGGCGTCTTGATCTGACCCAAAGCGATGAGAAAACACATGCCCCTGTTTACCAAGGCTGGCAAGTCTTCATCAGTGCCGATGACAGGTACACCGAGAACATCTGTGCCTGCTAGTTCAGGACGGTCGAGGATACCTGCGATTTGGAAACGGCCCGCTGCCCGGATCACATCCAGGCAGGCCCGGGCATGGCCACCACCGCCAATCAATACCAGTTCCGTCATCGCATCCTTTCCCCGGCGTTTGCAATGGGCAGAATTCCGGTGATTTTGTGCATGCGGCGTCCGGGCCTACAGGTTGTAGATGTCGGCCTTGTAAGCCGCCAGATTCCCTGGCGCCGTAAACCATGCTGCGGTCTCCGCCAGGCCTCGCCGGAAGCCGTCCAGGCGATCATGGGCCGGGGTCCATGCAGTCAAGCGGCGCAGTTTCTCGTTCGAGGCAAAAAGCCGCTCGACCTCGCTCTTTTCTGGCCGTAAGCGTTGTTGGTCCTCGACTATTTCGATGTCCGCGCCCATGACCTCCGCGATAAGTCGCGCCATGTCACCAATGGATATCTCGAAACCGCTGCCTGCATTGAGTACCTCGCCCACGGCAGCGTCGCAGCGAGCGGCGGCGACGAAGGCGGCTACGGTGTCGGCGACGAAGGTGAAGTCGCGTGTGGGATGCAGTGCGCCAAGTCGTATTTGCCTTGCGCCCTTCGCGACCTGGGTGATGACGGTAGGTATTACTGCGCGAGCGCTTTGGCGCGGGCCGTAAGTATTGAAGGGCCGAAGTACGACTACCGGGGTATCGAACGACCGGTGAAAAGACAGGGCCATCTGGTCCGCGCCAATCTTGGAGGCTGAATAGGGCGACTGACCGCTCAGGGGATGATCTTCGTCGATGGGCACGTAGCGAGCCGTGCCATAGACCTCGCTGGTCGAGGTGTGAACCACGCGCTCCACGCCGAGGTCGCGGGCCGCCTGGACTACATTCAGTGTTCCCTTGACGTTGGTCTCCACGTAGGTATCCGGTGAATGGTAGGAATAGGGGATGGCGATAAGCGCTGCCAGGTGCAACACCACGTCACAGCCTTTCATTGCCACTCGCACGCCGTGAGGATCACGGACGTCCCCGGCGAAGACATCCAGACTATTCTTGATTTCAGGCGCGCTCTGGTCCAGCCATCCCCATGAGTTAAAGGAGTTGTACAGAACAAAAGCCCGAACATCCAAACCTTGCCTCACCAATGCTTCGGTCAGGTGCGAACCAATGAAGCCGTCGGCCCCGGTCACCAAAATTCTCTTGCCGCTTAGTTCCATTAAACGCGCCTGTTGTTCAGTCGAACGTAACTTGCCTTGATGGTCTTACGGGCCCAGTAGTCAAATTGCCATACGCCCTGAGCCACAGTTCCAGATTCACCAGCATCATTGCATGCGTTGACTGTTCATCCACCACGCCCCGGCGTGCCTTATCGGCGATTTTCCTGAGCGCGGCGCGGTCGCCGTATCCAGCGAGGCGGCAGCCCGGTTCCTCCAGGTAATCGAGGAACCGCCCCAGACCATCCTTGTCGCGTAGCCATTCCCCATAAGGCAGCAATAGCCCATTCTTGCGTCGATAGAGCAGATCGTGCGACAAGTAGCGCTCACCTATGCACTTGAGCAGCGGCTTGGTGATGCCGCCCGGCGCAATCACCGACCGCGGTATTCGAGCAAGCAATCGCGCCAGGGGAAGGTGCACGAAAGGCACCCTCGCTTCCACCGACTCGGCCATGGCCATCTTGTCTTGCCTCACCAATAGCGACTCCAGGTAGGAACTCTGGTCGACGGCAAACATGCGATCTACGAAGCCTCGCACTGATCGGCTCGCCGCCTCGCGTTGCCCCGGGCCTGGTGTCAATCCGGGAAACATTCGATGTAATGCCCTGAAATCGCCATACACCGAGGCATAGGAGGGTCCGTCAAGTCCGGCCAGCCTGCGAATGCCACGGAACGGCGGTCTATCGGGTACAAGACTCCCAGGCAGCAGTCGCGACAGTTGGTTCTGCAACCTAAGCTTGCGCCACAAAGCGTACCGCTCATAGCCGCCGAACATCTCGTCGGCGCCCTCTCCCGTGAGCACGACTCTGGTGCGCAGCCGAACCGAGCGGCACATTATACGGATCATTACGCAGCCCAAGTGAGGCACTGGCCCTTCCATATGCCACACGGAACTCTCGAAGGCATCAGCGAATTCTCGTCCTCCCAGGGGCAATTCGTGGTGATCAAGGTCGTAGCGGCCGATAACCTCCTCGCGCCAAATCCGCTCGTTCATCGGATGATTGCCGATGTCCACCGCAAATGAACTGATTCGGTGGCCCGCGCTCCTACAGGCAATGGCCGCCACAATGCTGGAATCAACCCCACCGGACAATTGCAGGGCGTAGCCTACGTCGCTCATGAGGTGGTCCGATACCGATGTTTTCAGTGCGTCGGCGACATTTTCCACGACCTCGCTCTTGGCCATGTCGTGAGGTTTGGCGAGTAAACTTACAACATCAAGGAACCGCCGCCGCTGAATCTTGCCATCAATCAGATTGACCGTCAGCGACGTGCCTCCAGGAACGCGTTCGATGCCCTTTAGATTGCTTAAGGATCCCGCGGCCCAGCCGAAGGTAAGCAGCTCGGCCAACGCGGCTTCGTCAATTTCCGGCACGGTAATGCGTGTCAGGCAGCGCATCTCACTGGCGAAAGCCACAACATTTTTCGCCACGGTCATGTATAAGGGCTTTATACCAAATGGGTCGCGCGCGACCAGCGCCTCGCGCCGAACTCTGTCCACGAGAGCGAACGCGTACATGCCCTCCAGTCTGTCCAGTACCCTGCTGCCCCAGCGCAGGTAGCCACGCAAAATGACTTCGGTATCCGATTCCGTAAGAAAGACTTCGCCCTGCGCCTGTAGTTCGGCACGCAGAGCCTTGTGGTTATAGATTTCACCATTAAAAACCACCGTGCAGCGCATTCCTTCGTCGTGCATAGGTTGGTCGGCGCGCGGATCGGGATCAATGATCGCCAGACGGCGAAAGACCAAGGCAAAACCGGGTTCATTCACGGCGCCGCCAGAGTCAGGGCCTCGGTGATACAGATCACGCTCAACCGCCGCCAAGAAATCCGTGGGCCATCGGTTGTCGGGAGAGAAAAAAGCTGCGAATCCGCACATGCGATTCTTGTGCTATGCGTTGGCTGACTGCATGCCGCTTACTCGCGCATACCAATCTTCCGAGAGAATCAGGTCTTCGTGCGAGCCTTGCTCGACAACACGGCCATTCATCAACACCACTATCTGGTCCGCGTTGCGAATAGTTGATAGTCGATGGGCAATAATGATCACCGTCACCTTCCCGCTGGCGCGCAAATTGTCCAACGCCATCCGGACGTCACGCTCGGTCTCTGAATCCAGAGCGCTCGTTGGCTCGTCCAGAATCAGAATGCTGGCGTCTTGCAACAGGGCGCGCGCAAAAGAAAGGCGCTGTTTCTGCCCTCCGGACAGCCTGGTACCCCTCTCGCCCAATCGAGTATCCAGTCCATGATCGAGCGAGCGGACGAAATCCGCCGCCTGTGCCCTGGAAAGCGCAAGCCAAAGTTCATCCGCGGCAGCATCCGGCCGAACAAATCGCAGGTTTTCAGCGACAGTGTCGTCGAGTACAAACGCATCCTGGGAAACAAAGGCCATGCCTCGCCGGAAAGAGGTGAGATCAAAGTCCACCGCGTCAATCCCGTCGTAAAGCAACTTCCCCTTCTGTGGATACCTCAACCGCGGGATGAGGTCCGCCAACGTGGTCTTGCCTGCTCCGGAGGGGCCTACCAAGGCGGTGATCCGCCCTGCTGGAATTTCCAGATTTACATCTACCAGCGCCGGGGCCGACTCGCCTGGATATGTATATGTCACATGATTGAAGGAGATGGACGAAGTCACTCCGATGAACGGCCGACTCCCTCCTTGCGGTTCGGTCGCCTCACGCGCTTCCGCATGCCCCTTCATCACCGCGCCAAGACTTCCCGCGCAGGCGTTGTAGGATTGACGAGACCTCATCACCTCTTTCGCCAACGGCAACAAGCGGAGAAGAATCATGACGAAAATCCCCATTTCGGCCAGCCCCATTCCATATACTCGTATAGCCAGATAGAGAATGGCTCCACCCGAAATGAGCACCATCGGCTCCATGATCAGGTCGACACTGGCCACAACGCGCGACAAGTTGTAGCTCAGCGCACAAACAGCTCGAGATGCTTCTCGGGTACGGGCAGCCTCCCGTTCCGCCGTCGCGGTCAGCTTTACCAATCGAAACGCTCCCAGGCGATCCAAAACACAGCGGGAGTAGTGCTCGTTTGCGTTCGTCACGGAATGGCTAACGCTGCGCGTATGCCGGACATAATAGGAAACGGTTGCAGCCGAAGCGGCCAGAAAGATCATCGCCAGAATCGTCAGCGGAACCGACAGCCAGAACAGGATGACAACAAAGCCAAGCGAGACAGCAAGATTGCCCGCGAGCGCAAATAGTGCGACGAAGCTCGATGCAACGCGCTGCGCCTCGGTAGTGAGCGTGTTGATCAGCCCCCCACTGGATAGGCGGATAAAGGCACCGTAGTCCATGAGCATGTAAGCATCGAACAGACTGCTCCGAGTGACGTGCTGTATCTCCTGCCCCAGCCAGGCGGAGTAACTCTGACGAAAATAGACGACGACGACCCGAACCATCATGATGCCAATCGCCATCGATATCAGGCTCAACAGGCTCACCTGGATGCCCAGGAATTCATAAACGTTGATCAACTTTCGCCAAGTACCGGAGGCGGCCGCAAGTTGAACCGCGTCGTACCCTTTCTCGACGTATTCGAGAACAGGCAGGAGCATGGCCATGCCGAAGCCCTCAAAAAAGGCGGCTGTCAAGCTCAGTGCGGTGAACGTGGCAATGCGAACCGTCGTTAGGCCAAACAGTTTGAGATCAGGTGTTGTTGTCACGAATAGGCCGGTCTACGCAACTTGCACGTACGGGCCACGCCCACTGTTGTTGGGCGTTTGTCTGCTGGCGTCGGTCGTGTCACTTTGACAAATCGTCGGACAGCAGGCTGAAATAGAGTGAGTCGTGCCATTTGCCCTCGCTCCAGTGAGTCTGACGGTGGCGCCCCTCCAAAGTGAAACCGAGCCGCTCGAAGAATTCCGCCTTCGGAACATCGAAAGCGTATATCTCCGCCCACAGGCGATGCAGATTCAGTTCGTCGAAGCCATATTTGGCCATAACCCGCGCGGCGTCGGGCGCCAAGCAATCATCAATGTAGAGGCCCTCGGCCCCAATATAAATGGAAAAATCCGCGTTGCGATTTACCCAGTCTATGTAGCAAAGGCCGCAGGCTCCTAGCAGGGCTCCAGAGGACAATTTCTCGATGGCGAACATGCGGGAACATGGGTCGTTCATCACCACATTCTCGAACCAACGATTCTGATGTTCGCCTGAAATCTCACGAAACTCGCGAAAATAGCGCCGAAAATCAGGCTGGTTGCGCCATTCGAGCAGTTTTGGTAGGTCACCGCGCTCAATGGCGCGTAAGCCGACGTTGGTGCCGCGCAACATCACGCGTCCTCCAAGTCGTCAAAATACAGGGCGTCGCCATCTTGTTTTGCGCTTCTCAGGCGACGGCCCAAAACATCGGCCATCCGATAGGGCTCCAAGGCACCGCGTGGGGCGGGCCGTAAGACCTCGACGTCTTGCTCCTTCAATATCTCGCCTGCCACTTTGGCACGCCGCAACCTCAAGCACCGACGCTGGAGCACGACAGTCTCTTGCTCGTTTTGCTCCACTCGTTTGATCCCATCCCCTAGCGCAGCCTCCAACTCGCGACAACGATCAACCATTTCGCGCCAATCGGATGGGTTCATCGAGAACGCGTGATCTGGTCCCGATCTGGACTTGTCATCGGTGAAGTGCTTCTCCACGACTCTCGCACCAAGCGCCACGGCACCCAGGACGGTTGCATGGCCCGGAGTGTGATCAGATAGCCCGAGAATCATGCCTGGATACATCAAGGCAAAGGACTGAAGCGCTTTCAGGTTGACGAAACGAAAGTTCTCCAGTGACCCGGTGTAGTTGGTGTTGCATTGGAGAAGGACAAACTGCTTATTCCTATCCAATACCGCTTCGACCGCCCGAGTGATATCGTCGGACGTAGACGCACCGGTGGCCAAAATTATCGGCTTGCCACGGCCGGCAACATACGACAAGAATTCGATCCATGTAATATCCCCCGAACCAATCTTGTACGCGGGGAGCAGTGGGTCGAGCAGGTTGACGGCTTCCACATCGTATGGGGTGCTCATGAAATGCACCCCGCTCTGCCGTGCTGTTTCGGCGAGTTCTGCGCTCCAGTCCCGATTGCACTCGTACTGACGATAGACATCAAAAACCGGCTTTCCCCATTTGGCCTGGTGACTGAATTGCGCTCCCAAGTTGCGAAAGCCGAAGTCGCTGACAATCTTGTCCGCCTTGAAGTGCTGAAACTTGACCGCATCAGCCCCTGCTTCGGCGGCCACCTTGATCAACGCCTTGGCGCGAGCAATTTCTCCATCGTGATTTGATGCAATGTCGGCCACAAAATAGGTGGGCTCGCCCAGGGAAATTTCCCGACCGTCAATATAAATCACACTGTCGTAGCGCAAGATTTTCTCTCCCGGTATTCGGCGGCCAGATCCGCCACCACCATTTGTAGAGTGGGCAAGGAATAGCCCAGCATGCATTCCGCTCGCGTCACGTCAAGACCCAAACTCTCCGCCCGGCGGACTCCACCGAGAGTGCGCACACTTACCGGGGCCACATGGCCCTCCCCAGGAAACAGCCTTGCGCCTAGCGCTTCAATGAAATCTCGCTTGCTGAAAACTTCGCGGGCCGCCAGGTTCAGAACGCCGCCGGGACGCTTCGGCAGGAGGTCAAAAAACGATACAGCAAACTGTCGCACACTCATGCTGGAAACGAAGTAGTCTTCGAAGGCACGAATAGTCTTGCCTTGCTGGAACTCTCCGAGAACCCATTCCACGATCGTCGGATTTCCACGCTCGCGAAATCCGACTATGTTTGTGCGAACAACCAACGCCCCGGGGCACGTCATTGCGAACGCCTCCCCCGCGTACTTTGTTCGCGCATATTCGTTGAGCAGGCTTACAGCGCAAGTCTCGTCGTGGGCCAGCCGCCCGGCGTTGGAGTAGTAGTGATCCGTCGACACCTGAACCAACCAAGCACCGCATGCGCGCACCACCTCCGCCAGCACCGCCACGCACCGAGCATTTATTCGGTAAGCCAGCCCCGGGTCCCCCTCGCAGGCATTCAAGTCAGTAAGCGCAGCGGCATTCACAACTATCCCGGGACGCACCTCGGCCAACAGCCGAGCAAGGCCGACAGCATCCTCGACATCTACTTCTCTGTCGGAACCCGACCGAGCGACTCCAATCACCGAAAGCCCCCTGCTCCGCCCCTCGGCCATCAGAGCCTGTCCCAACATCCCGGTCGCACCGAGCATCAGGATGGGGGTCATGCTGAGCTGGCTCGCTTTTCCAGCAGGAACCATGTGATGTCGTCCATTGGGAAAATAGGGGAGTTCCGATACCGGAATCCATAGTCGACCAGTTTCAAGCCCGGAAAGCGGGCCAGCATCTCACCTGCGAAATCCCTCTTAAACAGTTTGCCAGTATGGCCGCGATAGTTGACCTCGACTGGCGCCGGGTTGTAGTACTCCGCCAAACAAATATAGCGCCCAGCACTCGCATACATGTTGTCGTATACATCGTTCAGGCGGTCAGGTGCGATGTGGATAAGAACAGTCTTCGACAGCACCAAATCATAGGGGTCGAGGGAAACAAAATCCAGAATCGATTTGTGGAAGATCTTGACGAATCCTAGATGACCGAGCTTCTCGACGGCTGACTCGTTGATTTCCACACCTGAAAGGACAGCCTTCGGTAAGAGTGCTTTCAGGGCAATCAGGTTGAGGCCGACATTTGCCCCAAACTCAATAATGGAACCAACACCAGTTGTCCTCTCCAGAATACGCGAGAACATCGCCATATTTGCAGCCACAATATCCATGCTCTGGTTTCGGCCGATGTATTCATCGCCAAAACTTCCCGCCCAGAACTGTTCCTGCTCCGTCTTGAAACTCATCGAGTCATTCTCCCAGCTTCTTTTGAACTACATTCGCATTGATGAGGGCCCAATCCGGGTGGATGCGAAGTGTTTCCAATACGTCCCGCATACAAAACAGCGGGTTGCTTGGGTAAATATTTTCCAAGACAAGTCGCACGAACTCGAAATCCTCGGGCGTATCCACGGTCCAGCGAAGCCCGCTGCGATCTTCGACGTCCGTCACCTGATCCATGCGAAAGCGCTCTGGATGCTTGTAGATAAATGGAGTAACGTGCTCACGCTCATACGGTTTGCCTGCTTCGTTGTGGGCGATGTCGAGCACGCTGAATGGAAATATCTCCGTGTCCAAACCGCGGGGGTAAGTACGGACAAGGGTATTGGACACATACTCAAGTGATCCCCGCGCCGACAGATAGCGGTTAATCACGCGCTCCGAAACATCCGGATCGATCAGGGGACAATCGGAGGTCACGCGAACCACCACATCCGCTCCGACCGCCAGCGCCGCGCCGTGATAGCGGGACAGGACGTCGTTCTCGTCCCCTCGAAACACGATTATGTCCAGATCACGGCAGATAGCTTCTATCGCGTCGTCCTCGCGATTTCTTGTGGTGGCAACAACAAACTCGGCACCCCTAATGCGTCGTAAGCGTTCGATCTGGTATGAAAGCAACGGCTTGCCCATTACGGTCAGAAGAACTTTCCCGGGCAACCGGGTTGATGTCATGCGCGCCTGAACGATGATAGCGAGCTTTGTCATCAGTACGTCCGGAGCAATCAGAACGGAACTAGGCCCGATAGTACCGCGTCACGTAGGAGTAGTCCGGAAATGCCTGTTCTCCAGACAATCCGTCCAGCAAGGCCCGTTCGTCGAAACGCACCCTGCCATCGCGGTCAGTTTCTCCGGGAAGGACTACACAGCGTCGAGCCAGCCGTTCGCGATAACCTGGATTCCACAACTCGCGATCGGCATCGATCAGGTAGACCGGCTTGGGGGACTTGAGCACCTCAGGAAATGCGCTGCTGGCGACATACTTGACCAAAAATGCGTCCGCCGTATCCGCCACCTGCCCGAAATGGCCAGAAACCACTTGGCAGCCAATGGATTGCATTATGTCGGAGACCGGCTGGACCATTTCGGGGTGTACCTTGTACAAAACCTGAAATCCTCCTTCATGAAGCAGCCGAACCAGCCTGATCTCAAGCTCAAGCTGCGTCGCCCAAAAATAGCCGTGGTGAAAGAGAAAGCGCTGTGCCACCATTGGATAACCCATGAGCATTACCCGCTTCACCTTCCGCGGAAACGAGGCATCCCGCACGAATGCTGACGAACTGGCTCGATGTTCATTTGACTGAGGAATGAAACACGTCGGATGCAGGTCCGCCAAGCGCGTCGTCGCGTAGTCCGCGGCAAAGGCCTTCGCGCAGATTTCGCTTGGGCACACAAATTCGTCATAGGCGAAATATTCCCAATAAGACCTGTCCGGGCGAGGCATTTCGCCAACTGGGTGCCCATGACTGAAGCCGACAGACAGCCCCCCGCCGGCCCTCCACGCGCAGGCCGCAACCTTGTGCAAGGGATTTGCCGACTCGGTAACCAGTAACGGGATTTGCCTAGCTTTCCGCCGCACCTTCCAATAGACGGACAATAACGTTCCTATGCGCCCGGCCAGCGCCCTACGTAGGCCAGAGACATTCAAGGAAATTCCAAATCGCTCCTCCAGCGTCACGCCGACATTGACTGCGAAGGAATCCAATGCCGCCCGCAATTCCCCAGGGATTGGGGCCGAACCATCGCCAAGCGCGAAGAGCGAAATGTATGTATTGTCGGTGCCCAGATTTCGTGAGCGCACATATCGACAGCGCAGGTCATCATTGCTGCCCAAGGCGACGGCATCAGGACGGAGTATCGCGCCGATGTGACGCCTAACCGGTAAGTGTCGGTTGAACACGACATTCCGAGCCCATCGGCGCGCGCTCAAGCGGCCCCGCGATCGCCTGAGTTCGTTCGCGTGCGCCTGTCCGAGGCCCTCCCAATCCGGAGCATAGAGAGCAACTGACAAGTCTCCGGTCATCAATTGCCCTCCCGACTTGCTGACTGAAGCCTTAACCATTTCAGCGTGGACAATCTGCAGCAACCAGTTTGGCGCATACTCGCAAAGCATTAGATCATGGCTTTCAGGTCCCACGGACTTGCATGCGTTTTCCCACTCAACGTGCAGAGCATTGGCCATCCCAAAAAACTCGTCTTCGGCAACAGGCCAACACCCATTCGCAAGCCAAGAGTCCAAACCTTTTCTGTCCAAGCAGCCAATGTCAGTAGCCAATTTCATCAGTGTTCGATGTCAGCGATCGTCATCAAGCCATGCAGGAACAACTTGTCGCAAATTGGTCGAAGTTCCCATACCGGCATATCGATAATCTCGGCAATATCCAGAAGGCAATGATCGCCATCGCTGTATGCGATCAAATCCATCATCGCCCTTACCGGCTCATACGAGGACGCGGTGCTCAGCATTGGATATAGTCCGCGCGGACCTAATTGGGGCTCGCCCAATACAGTGACACGTGGAATGCAATTGAGCTCAAGCGTTTCGATTGCCCCGCGCAAAGCCATATATCCGCCCATAAGTCCATTTGCACTTATAAGGGCAAGATCATCGAGCGAGGTGTGATACTCGGGATAGGTTCTATATTTGCTTCGCATGATCGTGGCGATCGGCAAATCGACACCTGGGGCGCAATACTGGCGCTCGTCGCTGCCACGGTCCAGATAGCTATACGTATTGAAGTCGCTCGCCAAATGCCTAAGCGCATGCAGCGCGGCTCGGTCTGAATAGGTATCGCCGGCGCGCGATGGTAGATAGGAATAGCATCTTTCATCTCCCACGCAAGTCACATTGAAGCCGGCAACGACATATTTCTTCAAATGCTCCAAGTTTCGACTCAGATATGTTAGCGAGCCTATCGTCTCGGGTATGAAGACAATTCTGTACGTGTAACGCCGCCTGGGCAGATCGTTTAGCCACTTTGCTAGATAGGCTGTTACGCACGGCCCCGACAGTTCATTGTTGGCCATCGAGGGATGACAAATATAGGTCGACAGGAAAACCTCTTCGGCTGTATCGCCAGGAATCAACAACTCACCATAGGTCAGGAAGCCTTGTGCTAGGGACGCATTGATATGGACATGGTAGTTTCCCGGCCTTAGCTCTACGCGGTCTTGATGGCGCAGACAGAAGCCCCACCGCTCGGAATAGTAACTAGTGACATATGGAATTGCCGTAGGCTGATCCGGCAGAGAGTGCAGATGATTTTGAAGTTCCTCGAGACTGATGACCGTATCGACGGGAGTCGAGTAGCCCACCAAATGAAGATTGTGCTCGGCAAAATCAACAACCCGGCGGCCATCCGGCCCTTCAATCCATGCTTCACGAACATTCCATTCATTTGGAACCGTCCAGTCGAACACCGGTGTACCCGACGGAACCTCATGGAAAACGATGCCCGAAAGTAGTTCCTTCAGCACGCGAAGCGTCGCACGTACACCATCTCCCGTTAGACTCCTATTGACTGGCCAAAGACGTTCGGCCAGTGCATACATCGACTCACCAACATCGAGCGCAATCATGACAGGGCATCAATGCTGTAACTGCAACGCAAGGCGATGTCTCATTCGTGCGATTTTTCCGCCATTTTTTTCCTGCATAGCGCGTCAAGCGCTATGAAGTCATGTGCGGACTCGATTTCGTCAGAGGCGAAGCGGACACCCAAAGTAGCTTCAATCGCCACAATGAGCTCAATCTGCTTTAGAGAATCCCAGCCTGGAGTGATGCCCAATGCTGCATCCGCCAAGTCGATTTCACCAGAGAGGTTCAATGATCTGCGAACAAGATCGGAAATCGGTGCTGGGGGCTCGTGGCCAGGATCGCTCTTGGACTCGCCAACACTTCTCGTTAGGGGAGCCTCAGCGCCCATCGCAGTGGAGGCTCGGAAGTTCCGGTTACCACGCATTTTCTTCCCGGGTTCCAGCGTGACGACATTGCCGGCATCAACCTGGTCGGCGATCATATCCAGTACAGCCTCGGCCACTTCCTGCGGCAGCAAGCTTGGCTTTCCGGAACGGTATTCCTCCGAGAAACGCGTCGCAACCAATCCGGGCATCAGGGTCATTCCGCGAATTCCGTAAGTGGAATATGTTCGATCCACGATATCGATCAAGGTGGCGGCCATGCTCTTTACGCCCGCATACGTATCCCAACCAGGTATTGCATACTCCGTCGCCATCGATCCTATCAAGACAATCTCTGCCTTCTGGCGAGCTAGCATTCCCGGTAGTGCCGCATCCAGCATGCTTTGGAGCGAAGAGAAATTTACCGCCACCAATTCCTCAACCGAAGCAGAAATCGCTGGCGAAGCAGCATGGACTATCAATCCAAGATCATCGCTTCGGGCAATGGCCGCAGCCAACCCTTCGCGCCCGTCCTGGCTTGCAAGATCCGCCGTTATGTACGTCGCATCCGCATGGATTCCAGAGAGTCGTTTTGCGAGCCGGTGGCGTCGATTGCTATCGCCCCTGTCCTGCAACAATAGACGCCAACCTTGTCTAGCCAACGAAAACGCAATAGCGCTGCCAATTTCGCCAGCCGCCCCGGTAATCAGGGCCAGCGCCGGGATTGAACCATTGCGAATCGGTAAGGCAGGCGGAGTCGGCCACGTCGCGGTGTGGGATTGAACACGCATCTTGGCATCCAGCACGACACTTTTTCCGCGCAATGCCAACACACGAACAGTGAGGACTCGATGGCTGCTATTGATGGCTTCGATTCGGGCTGAGTAGCGCAGTACTTCATCATAGAAAACCGGGTGCGCGGCACGCACTTCGTGACCTAGATAGAGCGAAGGTTCGCCGGGAAACACCATGCCGGCAATCATCGACAATGGTGACAGCGTCAGATGGAGTGGCACTATCGGCTGTCCAAACGGGCTCCGGGCCGCGTAGGCCGAATCGTGATGCAAGGGGTTGCTGTCATGGGACAGCGCAGAAAAACTCGCAAAGTCCGCCGGCGAATAACTGCGCTCGAACACGACATAGTCGCCGACAGAAAAGGTATTCATGGTGTAGCCTGGATCGGTCATGACCTTACATGCCTTCTTCCCGGTCAAAACATGGAACATTGTCGATCAAGTTCAGCCATGTTGGCAGGACTGGCGGCAAAGTTGTATTTGTCACCCACTCGCCGTCAATATCACCTTTCTGGAAGCCCGCGTCCTGAAACACCTTGCGGGCGGGCGTATTGCGCTCGGTCTCCACGACCATACCGCGGAGCAAAGTCCATCGTCTCGCGGAAGCACGATGAAGCGCCCAATGCAATACCCCCGCCTCCAATCCACGGCCGAGTACCCGACACGACAGCAGGTAGCTGTCCACTACCCCTTGCTGTGGGAAATTCGGCATTGCACGAAGAATAATCAGCCCCACATTTTCTTGCTCGCTGTAGCGGTCCTCAAGGCCAAGTACAACAACGTCGCCACCCTCGGCCACAATTTTCCGGAGCGCATGCTGATCATAACGACGGGTCGTCGTATTGAATTGATTGGTCTTCATGCAAAGCTGCGTGGCGCGAACGATGTTGTCTCCCGCAAGGGGATTCAAGGTCAACCGCATCTGCAGGCTGGCATAGAAATCCTCGAGACTGGCAGCGCCGCTGCGTTGCCGCTCCACCTGCCTGCGCGCGCGGTAGTTTTTTACGCGCTTGCGGTCTTCGGATGTCACTTTCGCCACGCTTAACCAGGGTGAGGCGAGAACTGCCTCGGCATATGCGGCGGGATCATCCGGTAGATCTAGAACTTTCACTGCTGGAAGGTTGCGTCGAATGGCTTCCCGCTCGACTGGATTGTCATCAACAAACAGGAATGACTCAAGCCCCAGATTTAGTTCGCCAGCGATATCCAGAATATTTAACCATTTCTCCTGCCAATTGATCCGGTATGCCGCAATGTCGGCCAAACGAAACTGCATTTCAGTCAGCGTCTCTATTGCGCCAGTCGCCAAGTCTTCATCATTCTTGCTGCATATCGCAAGCGCGATACCGCATTTCGTAAGTGATTTCAGGACGCGTTGAAAGGAACGGAACACATTCCCTGGAAAGTCGCCACCCAGGTGGACCCCTTCCATACCTTCCTCGCCGAGGACGCCCCCCCAAAGCGTGTTATCGAGATCAAGAATTACAACACGCGCGGTCTTGCCCAAAACCGCCAACACCTTGCCTGTCCATTTTCTCGCCAGCACGCGGGAGAACGACTCCGAGTAAGGCATGCGCGCCAAATGCCATAAGCGGAAATCGACGGCAAGGCCGCTATGCGATGCGGCTTCGGACGCAACGTCCACCCATAGCACCTGAGGCAAGTCCGCCAGCCCGCTTTCAAGCACGTTGTTCACTTTCTCGATCATCGCCGTCATTTCACTTCCACCGGCCGTATCTGTACAGCGGTAAAGCAAAGCAAAACGATGCACGACCACCCAACTTTGATGAGCTACAACATATTCTGAAACAAGTTGAACATACTGCTCAACAACTTCAATTGCGTGTGCAATTTCAACATCATCCAGTCTCGCTTGACCCAACAAGTCTTCCAATCGATCACAGAAAATGGAAATGTGCGGTTGCCAACGCCTCAATTCCGAGTCGGGATCAATCAACGCTTGGCGAAATTGCCCGTACGGCACCACATGGGTTTCCACGTTTCGATCCGAAAGGTATGAAGAGAAATCGCTCTCTAGCGCTGAGCGCAGCAAATGTACGTTCGAACTACCAAGAATAGCAACCCGCAGAGCCGTTTGCTCGCTGGCCCGCCTAGCGGTGGTCAAACCGTGCGCAACAGCAGCGCGATTGGCAACGAATCCCAGCGGGTCGGTACGCAATATTTCGGTGCAAGTACGCGCGAGATCGGCAATACAAACTGACTCAATCCGCCCGCGCCATAGGGACGCAGTTTTGATCAGTCCGTCCGATCGCAGCCGTTCTACCGCCGGTGCAAAATCATTGGTTGCGTCAAGCGCCAAGTTACGGACATACATACGGACACTCACATCCCGTTCCCCGACTCCGTCACCCAAGTCAGCTTGACCAGCAAACTGCTTGAAGTAACGATATGGCACGCTCGCTCTTTCTTCATAGCGATGTAGCTGCGTCGCATACCTCCACGAACATCCCAGCATTACCAAGGCGGCATTCTCACGCTCAAACAAGCCGAACGGCGAGTCGTCGCCAAAAGCAGTCGGCGACTCACACTCAAGAAGGTCGATCGCGGACGGTCCGGCGGTCACAAAAGAATAGATAGGATGACGCGTACGCACTGCATCCGGGTGGTTGGCCAACAGCCAGTCGGCCAACACACCAACCTCGGATTTGCTCTTTTGATAATGAAACGAGCGACCGCTACAGAAGCTGAACGTAAAGGCAGGCAACGCCACGGTCCAACCCGCCTCTATCAGCGAGAACAACCCGTAGAGCATATCCCATTTGGAAAAGCCGGCAGGTGGAGCTAAGCCTGCTAGCGATGAGTGCATGACCACCAGACCCGGAGAGGAGTCCCCGAGAAGGTCATTCGTGATTTCAAGAAAGACTTGACGCAACTGGGCTACATTCGGCGCGAAAAATGAAGTCTATGACCCATCATGACTGGTTGCTGCGGCTACTTGACTAGCCTCGCACCATATCTTCCTTTACCAGCAGCAATGAAGGCTGTCGTGTCCCCGGGACATGCTCCATCCGGTAAGTGTCGCCATGCTTATCCAGAAAGTCTCGGACCGCTACGGTTTCGCCAGGATACTGCGCATGGTTCCACTCATCCAGAACAAAAATGCCCCCTTTACTCAATCGCGGATGAAGCTGATCCAACGCCTCGATCGTCGGAGCAAAGAGATCCATATCCAAATATATCAATGAGAAACTTAACTCGGTCCGCGAGGCCAGAAGCGGTGCAAGTGTATCGCCGACAAAACCCTTGTGAATCACGATCTCATCATCCATGTGATACAGCGAAATCATCTCCAATAATTCTTCGTAGTTTCCCAAGTAGGCTCCGCGTCGTCCGTCTGGCGGACAATCGTTTTCAGAGAAGGTTTGCAGACCCTCGAAGCTGTCGAAGCAATGAACTTGCTTCGAGCCATGTGGATCAAGGATGCGCAGCAACTTCGTCATGAACAATAGATTTGCCCCGCGCCAAGATCCGAATTCCGCGATATGCCCGGGTATCGGTAGCGAGCGGCGCACTATGTCCAAGATAGCCACAGTACGGGCGAGATTTCCGATACCGCAATAGAGCGGCCAATGATCAATCACCGACCATAGTTCCCTGAGGCCAAGCTTCGCTGAAACTTTGGCCCGCTCGGCAAGATATTGCTGATCAATCTTTGCGAATTTCATACGATTTGGCCCTTTAACTCAGTCTGCGCATGACCACCGAAGCAAGTCAACGCAATTCCGAATGATCAATGTGCGCCGATATAAGTGTTCGGAGCTGTTCTACCGTAAGAAAGTCGGGATTGGTTCCACTGCTGTATGCAAAACCGGGCGCCACCTGCTTTGCGCCGTGCGCGTGGCAATACGTCTCAACCGCATTACTTCCACCCGGCGGAAGAATCGCATAGTAGTCGCCCAAATCGACGGTGTTGTAGCTGTCGCTATCTGTAATCATTTCCTCGTGAATCTTTTCACCTGGGCGAATGCCTACGATACGCTGTTCGCACTCCGGTCCAATCGCGGTGGCGACGTCCGTAATACGGTAACTCGGTATTTTTGGAACGAATATTTCGCCGCCTTTCGCATTGGACAGGGCCCAAAGCACCATCCTGACTCCCTCATCCAGGCTGATGTTGAACCGGGTCATGTCACGGTCGGTGATCGGCAGCACCCCCGTCTTGCGGCGCTCCAGAAAAAACGGAATTACCGAGCCACGGCTACCCATAACGTTTCCGTAGCGCACTACACTGAAGCGCAAGTCACGGTGTCCCCTGATGTTGTTTGCCGATACAAATAGCTTGTCTGAACACAGCTTAGTGGCACCGTAGAGATTGATCGGAGCAGCGGCCTTGTCCGTTGAGAGAGCAATCACCCGCTTCACGCTGGATTCGAGCGCAGCCTCGATGACGTTCTGCGCTCCCAGCACGTTGGTCTTGATGCATTCGAATGGGTTGTACTCGGCGGTCGGGACCTGCTTCAACGCCGCTGCATGGATGACGACATCAATGCCCTCCATTGCACGGCGGAGGCGGTCCGCATCCCGCACGTCACCGATGAAATAGCGTATGCCCGGATAACGATCGGTATCGAAGTACTGCGACATCTCGTATTGCTTGAGTTCGTCACGACTGAAGATGACCAAGCGTCCGATGCGTGGCGCCTGCTCCAGCACTGCGCGCACAAAAGCCTGGCCGAATGAACCGGTACCGCCGGTAATCAGTATGTGCTTGTCGTTCAAGTTGTCCATTCTTGCCTCGATCAGTATTCAAGCGGGAGGCTGATCTTGCGGCCGTCGCGCGAAGACAGGTAAAGGGCAATCAAAATTTCCAGCGATCGCAGGCCTTCCCTGCCGTCCGTCCCCGCGACTGCTTCGCCGCACAGCGTCGCGATCACGTTCTCGTAGTAGCGGGGATGACCGAAGCCGTATACGGAACTGGTCGGGTAGCTGGCGTCGCGCACCTTTTCGTCGTCCGGGTGCAAATCGGCAAACTCCCAGTGCTCGATTTCATTGACGGCAACGCCGCCCACGCGGACGGTGCCCTTTTCGCCAAGTATCGTGATCGAGCCTTCGAGGTTCTTGGGATAGGTCAGCATGGTGACATTCACCGTGCCCAATGCGCCGTTGCGCCACCGGATCGCGGCCACCCCGGAATCTTCGACTTCGATGTTCCGTGCCAGCGTTGCGGTATAGGCCATGACACTCTCGACCGGTCCGATCAGCCAATCCAGCAGGTCGATGTAATGGCTGGCCTGATTCATGAACGCGCCACCGTCGAACTCCCAGGTGCCACGCCATTTTGCCGACTCGTAGTATTCCTGGGGCCGGGTCCAGAAGACATTGATCGACACCGAATAGATCTTGCCGAAGCGACCCTGGTCGATGGCCCGCTTGAGCAATTGCAGCGTGTCGTTGCACCGATTCTGCTTGACGACGAACAGTCTCACCCCCGCCTGATCGCAAGCCCTGACCATTTCCAGGCCGTCGCGCCAACGCGTCGCCATCGGTTTCTCGGTCATGACATGCCTGCCTGCCTTGGCAACAGCAATCGCTTGCGCGGAATGAAGCCCGCTCGGTGTGGCGATCGCGACAATATCCGCCGGGCAGTCCTCTACCATGCTCTGGTGGGACCGGTAGCCTTTTGCGCCGGTTCGCGCCACGGCCTTCTCCAAAGCCACTGGATCGGAGTCGCACACGGCGACAAGTTCAGCGCGTTCCGAGTGCTTCTCCAGCGCGGAAAAATGATTCCCGGCAATGCGGCCGCAACCGGTGAGGGCAAAGCGGATCTTGCGATCACGAATCGGCGAGTCGTCAGTCATGATTCAATCCCTGCAGTTGAGACAGCCATGCTCAGCGCGGCCGCAATTTGGCGCTGGTCGGCATCCGAGAGATCCGGGCCCATCGGCAGGCTGAGGACTTTTTTTGATACCGCGTCAGCAACAGGCAGGTCGGCTCGACCCGCGTGAAGACTCTGTAGCGCCGGTTGCCGATGGAGGGGGATGGGGTAATGAATGGCCGTAGGCACCCCGGCTTTGTTGAGACTGGAAGCCACGGCATCGCGGTCATCCACCTGGATCGTGTACTGGGCGAAGACGCTGGTGTTGCCCGGCGCAATACAGGGCGTCACCACACCGGGGCAGCCTTCGTGGATCTGCGCCGTGTATCCGGCAGCGACTTTCTGGCGCTGCTCGACTTCCCAGTCGAAGCGCTCGAGCTTGGCGAGAAGCACGGCCGCCTGCAGCGTATCGAGGCGACCGTTGATGCCGATCCGCGGATGATGATAACGGCGGTCCTGTCCATGGACGCGGATTTCGCGCATCGCCTTGGCGAATCCATCGTCATCGGTAAATAGCGCACCGCCGTCGCCGTATCCTCCCAGGGGCTTGGTCGGAAAGAAGCTGGTGGAGCCGATGGTCGAAAGCCCGCATGAGCGGCGCCCTTTGTAATTGGCACCGAAGGATTGCGCCGCATCCTCGATAACCGGCAGGCCGTGCTTCTGCGCAATTGCGTTGATCGCATCCATGTCGGCGCACTGCCCGTAAAGGCTCACCGGCATGATGGCGCGAGTTCGCGGGCCAATCGCCGCTTCGATCTTTGCCGCATCGATGTTGTACGTTCCTGGATCGATATCCACGAACACCGGCGTGGCTCCCAGCAGGGCGATCATTTCAGCGGTGGCGATAAAGCTGAATGGCGTCGTGATCACTTCGTCGCCACTGCCAATTTCCAGAGCCATCATGGCAATCAGCAGCGTATCGGTGCCGCTGCTCGCCGCAACGCAATGCTTTACGCCGACATACTCCGCTAGGCGTTCCTCGAGTTCGCCGACTTCCGGACCCATGATGAACTGCCCGTGCTCGAGCACACGGTCGATGCCCGCGCGAATCCTGGGTTCGAGTGCGCGGAACTGGGCCTTCAGGTCGATGAAAGGAATCATGGATTGATGCATCTGCAATTGCCATTTTCGAGCACGTAGCGCTCGCCGGTCGCCGGACACAGCGCTTCGCCGAAACCCTCCAGGGGCAGTTCGAGTCGCTCGCCATTTCGGCTCATCCAGCCTTGCTGGCGTGCGGGCACGCCCATCATCAGGGCATACGACGGAACATCGCGATTGACCACTGCGCCGGCCGCAACGAATGCATACTCGCCAATCGTGACGCCGCAGACGATGGTGCAATTTGCGCCGAGGGTCGCACCCTTGCGCACCAGAGTTCGCCGGTATTCGTTCTTGCGGCTTACCGCGGCGCGCGGGTTATAGACATTGGTGAATACCATGCTCGGTCCGCAGAACACATCGTCTTCCAATGTCACGGCGTCGTAAATGCTGACGTTGTTCTGCACCTTGACATTGTCGCCAATGGCCACGTCGTTGGCGACGAACACGTTCTGACCGAGGGAACACTCCCTGCCGATGCGGGCGCCGCCACAGATGTGCGCCCAATGCCAGACGCGGGATCCGTCGCCGATGCGCGCGCCTTCGTCGACAATTGCAGTGGAATGAATGGATACCGTCACAGGAAGCTTTGCATTTTGAAGATTTGAAGGCGGACAGCGGGGCTCGCCAGACACGCTACCGCCCTGCCCGTGCGCCCATTGCATGCGCACAGCATTGGTTTGCCACACCAGCCGCCGGCCAGGGCCGGGCCTTTCCGTCCAGCGGAAACCTAGCCGGCCACCTCCAGGCAGCCGAGCGCCAGACTGACCTTGGTCTCGGCGCCCAGAAGCTGCATCAAGACCTCCACCCGTTTCATGGAGACCGCAGAGACCAGTCCTTCCATTCCGGCCAAGGGCCCCTCGACCACCGCGACCTTGCTGCCGGGAACGATCGCGGTGAGCTCTTCGATGCTCGATTGATTCTGCCGGCACTCCATGGTCGAGATGGCTTCGAACGCGCCCGCACTCAGCAGGGCGGGCGTGATGCCGAAACGAACGATGCCCGCAACGCCGTAGGTTGAACGCACCGGGGCAATCGACTGTTCGTCGCAACCCGGACGGAAGAAAATGTATTGGGGAAACATCGGCTCCAGCCGAAGCTCCTGCCGGCGCCGGATGCGGCGGATTACCTTCAGATTCGGCAGATAGGTCACGAAGCCCTGGCGCTGCAGGTTGGAGTTGGCGGTGTGTTCCTGCCTCGGTTTGGTCCGGGCGACATACCAGGGACGGGAATCCGGATTCATCAACCGTCCCCCTGGACAGTGGTGCCAAGCTCGCGGCGCAGTTGGGCAATCTCCCCGTGCAAGGCCAGGTACTCCGCTTCCTTGTGGTTCAGAAACTCCCTGGTCAGGCTCAGCTTGGCGGCGATGCCCGAGGGTGTGAGCATGTAAACATAGGCAAGCTTGTTGTCGTGACGCCGGAAGTTGTCCATTTTCACCAGCCCCTTGTCGAGCAGGGCCCTCAGGAGATAATGGGTTTTGCCAAGGCTGACCCCGAGCATGCGGGCAAGCTCCCGCTGACTGATATCCGGCTGTCCCTCTATCAGTCGCAGGATGCGGAAATGGGCGGCTTGGTTTAGTTTCACTGGGCGTGCACGAGTGCGTTCAACCGTTGAACAGGTGGAGTCTATCACACCGCGTTCAAACCCAAGGCAGCCCCGTTTGGTTCAGTCGGCGGGTTCCGGCATTGACCCGCGACCTTTCGCGCTCAGGTCCGACAGGCTGCTAGAGCCGCCAGACCGTCTGTCCATTCCCCCAGACCAGCTCGCGCGCCAGGAACGACTTGACATCGACCACGGCGCAACGCGGTGAACACAGCCGCTGCAATTCATTTCGCTCAACACGGTCGCGGTAGGCGGAGTGAGCCACGGCAATTATTACGGCGTCGGACACCGGCAACCGATCCCAGGAGGCAAGCACCAGACCATACTCATTCAGGGCTTCCTGCGGGTCGGCCAGCGGATCGTGGACCACGACCTCGCAACCGAAGTCCTGCAACTCCCGTATGACATCCATGACTTTGCTGTTGCGCAGGTCCGGGCAGTCTTCCTTGAAGGTCAAGCCCAGCACCGCCACCTTGGCGCCCTTGATGTTGGTTCCCTGCTGACTCATCAGCTTGATGGTTTTTTCCGCAATGAACTTGCCCATCCCGTCATTGATGCGGCGGCCGGCAAGGATCACCTGCGGGTGATAGCCGAGCATTTCGGCCTTGTGGGTGAGGTAGTAGGGATCGACACCGATGCAGTGGCCGCCGACCAGACCGGGCTTGAACTTGAGGAAGTTCCACTTCGTCCCGGCCGCCTCGAGCACCTCGGTGGTATCAATGCCTATCTTGTCGAAGATGATCGCCAGCTCGTTCATCAGGGCGATGTTGAGGTCACGCTGGGTGTTTTCGATGACCTTGGCGGCTTCGGCGACCTTGATGCTGCTGGCCTTGTGCACCCCGGCGGTGATGATGCTGGCGTAGAGGGCGGCGACTTTTTCGAGAGTCTCCGCGCTGTCGCCGGAGACCACCTTGAGGATTCTGGTCAGCGTGTGTTCCTTGTCGCCGGGGTTGATGCGTTCCGGGGAGTAGCCGACATGGAAAGTCCCCCTCTCCCCCGGACCCTCTCCCGCGTGGGGGCGAGGGGAGCAAGCCCATTTCATGCCGGAATGCTTTTCCAGCACGGGCACGCAGATTTCCTCCGTAGCCCCCGGGTAGACCGTCGATTCGTAGATGACGGTGGCACCTTTCTTCATATGCTGCCCCGCCGTGGCGCTGGCGCCGATCAGCGGGCCGAAGTCGGGAATGTGGGCGGCGTCCACCGGCGTGGGAACCGCGATGACCAGGAAGTCGGCGCTGGCAATACGGCGCGGGTCGGTGGTGGGTTCAAGCCCGCCCTCCCTGACGGCGGCCTTGAGGTCTGCCGGCGCGACCTCGCCGGTGGGGTCGATGTGGCGCAGGTAGGCGTCGATCTTGTGTTGCGACAGGTCGAAGCCGATGGTCTTGAATTTCTTGCCGAATTCAATGGCCAGGGGCAAGCCGACATAGCCGAGGCCGATGACTGCGATGGTGGGGTTTTGGGGAAGTAGGCTCAAACTAAACTGGCTCCTGGATGGCCGTCAGACAACCGCTATGCGATGGCATATTTTACGGCCAATCCGGCATCAGCTTCAGGCTTGCACCATCGGCACAAGCGGTCAGGATTGATTGCCATGCTCCGACAGACTCCGCCCTTGATCAAACCCTGTCGCGCACCCGCAGGTACCTCGGGAAGCGCGGCATGCCGTTCTTCGTCAGCTCGCGATAGCGGTAGGTGATCTGCGTGCCGACCGGCGGCGGGTTGCGGCGCAGGGCGTCGGAGAGGCCGCTGCCCAGGGAAAAACGCCGACCGTCGGGCAATTCCATGCGCAGCGCGCCGAGCATGCCGGCGTACTTGCCTTTGCCGGGCAGATGGGCGACCACGGTCGCTTCGGCATCGAGCCACGGGGTTACCTTGAGCAGGACGCTGGAGCGACCCGTTTCGTAGGCCGCATCGTCGCGGTGGAGCATGAGTCCTTCGCCGCCGCTGCGAACAATCTCGCGCAGCTTCTTCTGCAAAGCAGCCGCGTCGGGGAGACGAAATTGAGGAATGGCTTGCAGCCAGGGCAGCTTGGCGGCGGCGGCAACGGCCTTGATCTGCTCGACGCGGTCGGTAAAGCTGCCGGGGGCATCCGGCAACTCGAAGATCATGTAGCGCACGCGGCGCCAGTCGGCGTCGACCGGCGCCTGGCGGCGGACGATGGCCGAGAGTTGATCGAAGGTGCCGCGACCGAGCCAGAGTTCGCCATCCAGCGGCTGCCCGGGCAGGGCATCGAGAAACCACTGCGGGGCGGGCACCGGATTGCCGCTGCGAAACCGCAGGTTCCTGCCATCCCAGACCGCGCGCACGCCGTCGAGCTTTTCGCTGACCCAATAGTGCGAGACATCGATGTCGCCGCGATAGCGCTCGGCCAGCAGCAGGGCCGGGGGTACGGGCTCTGCGGCCGGCGCTGGCGTAGGCGCGGCAAGGGCCAGCAGGAGGACGACCAGCGCGCCACACAGGCTGCGCAGCGCGCGTCCGTGTCGGGATGCGTCAGCAGGCATGTCGCGCCAGGAAATCCCCGTAGGCCAGCGCGATACCTTCGCGCAGCGGGGTGCGCGCCTGCCAGCCCATCTCACGCAAACGACCGACATCGAGCAATTTGCGCGGCGTGCCATCCGGCTTCGAGGCGTCGAACACGATGCTGCCCGGGAAGCCGATGACGGACATGACGGTTTCCGCGAGTTCACGAATGGTCACGTCCTCGCCGGCGCCGATGTTGTAGAAGCCGTCGGTGACGCCCTGCTCCATCAGGAAAACGCAGGCATCCGCCAGATCGTCGACGTACAGAAACTCCCGCCGCGGCGTGCCGCTGCCCCACACCACGAGTTCGCGGTCGCCACGCTGCTTCGCTTCATGTGCCTTGCGGATCAGCGCGGGCAGCACATGGTTGCCGGCCAGATCGTAGTTGTCGTTGGGCCCGTAGAGGTTCGTCGGCATGACAGAAAAGTACTGCGTGCCGTGCTGGCGGTTGTAGCTTTCGCACAGCTTGATGCCGGCGATCTTGGCGATGGCATAGGGCTCGTTGGTCTGTTCAAGCGGACCGGTTAGCAAATAGTCTTCCCTGATCGGCTGCGGGCAGTCGCGCGGATAGATGCAGCTCGAACCGAGAAAACACAGACGCTGAACGCCGGCGAGCCACGCGCCGTGGATCAGATTGGCCTCGACCATCAGGTTCCGGTAGATGAAGTCGGCGCGCAGGGTGTTGTTGGCCTGGATGCCGCCGACCATGGCCGCCGCGATGAAAATGAAGTCCGGCTTTTCCTGCGCCAGGAAGGCGTGCGTCGCGGCCTGGTCCAGCAGGTCCAGATCGGCATGGGTGCGGGTCAGGATGTTGCCGTAGCCGGCTTGTTCCAGGCGGCGAACCAGCGCGGAGCCGACCATGCCGCGATGGCCGGCGACGTAGATCTTCACCGCAGCGTCCATCATCTATCCATCATTCGTGCCGATCCATGGCCTGGTAGCCATGCTTCTTGATCAACTCGTCCCGTTCGGCGGCCTTGAGATCCTCGCGCACCATTTCGGCGACGAGTTCGGCGAAGGTGATTTTGGGCGTCCAGCCGAGTTTTTCGCGCGCCTTGGTTGCGTCGCCCAGCAGGGTTTCAACTTCCGTCGGCCTGAAGTAGCGCGGATCGACCTGCACGATGCAGTTGCCCTGCGCGTCGTAGCCCTTCTCGTCCACCCCGCTGCCGCGCCAGTCCACGGCAATGCCGATTTCGGCGCCGGCGGCAATGACGAAATCGCGCACGCTGTATTGCACGCCGGTGGCGATCACGAAATCCTCGGGCTGGCTCTGTTGCAGCATCAGCCACTGCATCTCGATGTAGTCGCGGGCATGGCCCCAGTCGCGCTGGGCGTCCAGATTGCCGAGAAACAGGCAGTCCTGCAGGCCGAGCTTGATGCGCGCCAGGGCGCGGGTGATCTTGCGCGTGACGAAGGTCTCGCCGCGAATGGGGCTTTCGTGGTTGAACAAAATCCCGTTGCAGGCATACATGCCGTAGGCTTCGCGGTAATTCACCGTTATCCAGTAGGCATAGAGCTTGGCCACCGCGTACGGGCTGCGCGGATAGAAGGGCGTGGTTTCCTTCTGCGGCGTTTCCTGAACGAGGCCGAACAGTTCCGAGGTGCTGGCCTGGTAGAAGCGCGTCTTCTTCTCCATGCCGAGGATGCGAATCGCCTCGAGGACGCGCAGGGCGCCCAGCGCGTCGGAGTTGGCGGTGTATTCGGGTTCCTCGAAACTCACGGCGACATGACTTTGCGCCGCGAGGTTGTAGATTTCGTCGGGCTGCACCTGCTGGATGATGCGCACCAGGCTGGAGCTGTCGGTCATGTCGCCGTGATGCAGGAAGAAGCGCCGGTTCTTTTCGTGCGGATCCTGGTACAGGTGATCGATGCGGTCGGTATTGAACAGCGAGGTGCGGCGCTTGATGCCATGGACCTCGTAGCCCTTGTCGAGCAGGAACTCGGCCAGGTAGGCGCCGTCCTGGCCCGTGACGCCAGTGATCAGTGCGATTTTTCCGGTCATGGTTTTCGTCCGTAGTTGTCTTCAAAGCGCACGATGTCGTCCTCCCCCAGATAGCTGCCCGACTGCACCTCGATTATTTCGAGCGGTATCTGGCCGGGGTTTTCAAGTTGATGCCTGACGCCCAGCGGGATGTAGGTCGATTCGTTCTCGGCAAGCAGGATGGTCTCGTCGCCGCGGGTAACCCTGGCGGTGCCGCGCGCCACCACCCAGTGCTCGGCGCGGTGGTGGTGCATTTGCAGCGAAAGGCTGGCGCCGGGACGCACCACGATGCGCTTGACCTTGAACCGCTCACCGCTGTCGATGCCGTCGTACCAGCCCCAGGGCCGATGCACCTTGCGATGCAGGTCGACTTCGCTGCGGCCGGCGGCCTTCAGGCGACTGACGATGCGCCTGACTTCCTGGGTGCGGGCCTTGGGGGCGATCAGCACCGCATCCGCCGTATCGACGATCACCATGTCCTCGCAGCCGATACAGGCGACCAGCCCGTGTTCGGCGATCACCAGGTTGCCGTGGGAATCCTCCATCCAGACATCGCCGGTGACGGCATTGCCATCGGCATCGCGGTCGATGGCTTGCCACAGCGCATCCCAGGCGCCGACATCCGACCAGCCGACATCGAGCGGCACCACGCGGCAGGGAATCGCCAAGTCCGTTGCGCCGGGGAGCTTTTCCATCACCGCATAATCGATGGAATCGGCGGGCGATTCGGCGAAGGCGGCGGCATCGAGCGGGACGAAATCGCCATCGTCCGTCGCCCCCGCCACCGCCTTGCGGCAGGCGGCGAGAATCGCCGGCGCAAAGTGGCCGATGGCCTTCAGCCACACCGAGGCGCGCAACATGAAAATTCCGCTGTTCCACAGATGCTGGCCGCCGGCCAGGTACGCTTGCGCCGTCGCCAGATCCGGCTTTTCGGCAAACGCCCGCAGAACCCGAACTGCGGCCTCGCTGCCGTCGGCACGCGCCTCGATGTAGCCATAGCCGGTTTCCGGGCGGTCAGGGATGATGCCGAAGGTGACCACCGCGCCTGCCTCGGCCTCCGGCAAGCCACGCAGAACCGCCTGCCTGAAGGCTTCGGCATTGCGCACATGGTGGTCGGCCGGCGTCGCCAACAGCACCGGGTCGCTTCCATCGCGGCTGGCGTAAAGCGCCGCGGCAGTCAGGGCGGGCGCGGTGTTGCGGCCGGCCGGCTCCAGCAGCAGGGTCCACTTTGCCAAGCCGAGCTGGCGCAATTGCTCGGCCGTGACAAAGCGGTACTCCCGGTTGCTGACGATGATCGGCGTTCCCAGCGGCAGGCCCTGCAAACGACGCAGGGTCTCCTGCAGCAGGCTCTCGCCGCCCAGCAAGGGCTGCAACTGCTTCGGATGCTTCTCGCGCGAGACGGGCCACAGGCGCGTGCCGGAACCACCGCTGAGCACGACGGGGAGCAACAGCGCATCAGACATTCATGTAGCTCCTGTACCAATCGACAAAACGGCGCACGCCTTCGACCACCGGGGTCTGCGGTGAAAAGCCGGTGGCGCGCTCGAGCTCGGCGGTGTCGGCGTGCGTCGCCGGCACATCGCCATCCTGCAACGGCAGGAAATTCTTGGTCGCCTGCCTGCCCAGGGCCTGTTCCAGCGCCCCGATGTAGGCCATGAGTTCAACCGGCTGGTGGTTGCCGATATTGAACACCCGATACGGCGCCCAGCTTGTCGCCGGGTCGGGCGTCTGTTTGTCGAACCCGGGATTGGCCTGTGGCGGGCGGTCCAGGACGCGGATCACGCCCTCGGCAATGTCGTCGATGTAGGTGAAGTCGCGCTGCATCCGGCCGTGGTTGAACACATCGATTGGACGGCCTTCGAGGATGGCCTTGGTAAAGAGAAACAAGGCCATGTCCGGGCGTCCCCACGGCCCATACACGGTGAAGAAGCGCAGGCCGGTGGTGGGCAGCTTGAACAAGTGGCTGTAGGTGTGCGCCATCAGTTCGTTGGCCTTCTTGGTCGCGGCGTAGAGGCTGACCGGGTGATCGACATTGTCATGTTCGGAAAACGGCATCCGCTCGTTGCCGCCGTAAATGCTCGAACTGCTGGCGTAGACCAGGTGCTCGACGCCACAGTGACGACAGCCTTCAAGGATATTCATGAAGCCGACCACGTTGCTGTCGACGTAGGCATGCGGATTCTCCAGCGAGTAGCGCACGCCCGCCTGCGCCGCCAGATTCACTACGCGCTGCGGGCGTTCCAGGGCGAACAAGGCGGCAATGCCCTCGCGGTCGGCGATGTCGAGGCGGGAAAACCTGAAACCCGGATTGGGTGCGAGCCGCGCCAGGCGGGCTTCCTTCAGGGCAACGTCATAGTAGTCGTTGAGGTTGTCTACCCCGACCACCTCATCGCCACGCGCCAGCAAGCGCTCGCAGACGTGCATGCCGATAAACCCGGCAGCGCCGGTAACCAGGACTTTCATTGGGCGCTTCGCTGAAAAGCCAGCATTTTCGCATACTTGGCGCAGCTCGCGGCGCACCCGACGAGGATGTGCACGAGGCCGGGAAGGCCGTCCAGCAGGCCCAGGCGAAGGAAGTAGAACTTGACGAAACGCAGCAGCGGCGAGAGCAGCAGATGCCAGACCGTCGCCCGCTTGCCGCTTGCCAGCGCCGCGTTGGCCGCAAGGCTGCTGTAGCGGTTCTGCTTGGCCAGATACGTCTCCAGCGACTCCGCCGAGTCATGCAACAGGTCGCCTTGCAGTGTGCCGATTTCGCCGCTGGCGAGCACTTTCTCGTGCACCGCGTCGTCCGACCAGCGCGCGACGCGGCGGTCGAAGAGGCGCAGGCTCCAGTCGGGATAGCCCTCGCCGTGTTTCAGGTAACGGCCCATGAAGCGGTTGCGACGGGCAAAGCGATACGCTGCAAGCGCCGGCGCCGACAAGACGGCAAGGAGGCCCTCCCGCAGGGGCTCGCTGACCCGCTCGTCGGCGTCGATGCACAGCACCCAGTCGTGGGCCGCCTGTTCGACGGCAAACTGCTTCTGCGGGCCGAAGCCGCGCCATTCGGCTTGCATCACGCGGGCACCGAGGCCTGCTGCGAGTTCGGCCGTTCCGTCGGTGCTGCCCGAATCGACGACGACGATCTCGTCGCAAAACGCCAGCGAGCGCAGACACGCCTCGATCTGCGGAGCTGCGTTGAGGGTGATCAGGACGGCGGACAAGGGTTGCCGGGCAGGTGGCATGAGGCGGTTGTCATTGCGACGCGGAGTGCCATTGTACGGTTTGACGCTGCGATTCGGCCATGCGCCTTGTCCGCGTCAGGCTTGCCTCCGCGAACGACGCGTGTTTGCCGTGATCAGTGCAGCGCCAGGGAGCGAGCATGCGGCGATCCCGCGCAGGGTTTCGCTACAATGCAGGCGGCTTCATGCAATCCCACCTTCCGTGACCGATCCCGCACCATCCAATCCGCGCATCGCCATCGTCCGCTTCTCCGCCCTGGGAGACGTGGTGATGGTCGCGGCAGCGGTGCGCGCGTTGCAAAGGCGCCTTCCCGATGCTGTGCTCACATGGATTACCAGTCCGCCGGCCCATTCGCTGATCGGTGGCATGGCCGGGATCACCTTCGCCGTGGCCGAGAAGCCTCGAACGCTGGCGGACTACCGTGCCTTCTATCGCCGTTTCGGCTCACACCGCTTCGATGTGGTACTGGCGATGCAGGCAAACCTGCGCACCAACCTGCTCTATCCGTCGCTGCACGCGCCGGTCAAGATCGGCTTCGACCGGACCCGCGCCCGCGAGGGACAGTGGCTGTTCTGCAATCGCCGCATCCCGTTCCGCGATGCTCACCTGGTCGATGGCTTTCTTTCCTTCGTCGAAACCTTGACCGGCACGCCCGCCACGGCGATCTGGGACTTGCCTTTGGACCAGGCAGACCTGGCCTGGGCACGCGAACAACTGCAAACCCTGGCCCGACCCTGGGTGGCGATCCACCCCCATGCGAGCAAGGCGGAACGCAACTGGTTGCCGGAGCGCCTTGCGCAGGTCGTCGAGCAGGCCGTTTCACGCTGGAACTGCGGCATCCTGTTGACCGGCGCCAGTACGCCGGCGGAAATCGCGCTGTGCGAAAGCCTTGCCCGACACGCTTCCGGCCACGCGCTGAACCTGTGCGGCAAAACCACGCCGAGCCAGCTCGCGGCGCTGTTGAGCCTGGTCGATGTCCTGGTGGCGCCGGACACCGGCGCGGTGCATATCGCCACGGCGACGGGCACGCCGGTGATCGGCCTCTATGCGGTCGCCTCGCCGAGGCTGAGCGGGCCCTACCAACGGGCCGACTACTGCGTCGATCGCTATCCGCAGGCGGTGAAGGCCTTCCTCGGCAGGGATCCGGAAGGCTTGCCGTGGAATACCCGCGTGCATCATCCGCAGGCGATGTCCCTGATCGAGGTTGCCGATGTCATGGAGCAACTGGAGCGGGTTCTGGGAGGGGCATCGTGAAGGGATTGGTTTCCCGGCTGGCCTATACGCTGATTGTGCTGGCCCTGCTGCCGTGGGCCGCCCTGCATCTGCTCTGGCGCGCCCGCAGGCAACCGGAATACCTTCGGCACTGGGGCGAACGCTTTGGCTGTTTCACCGCCGAGGACGTTCAGAGCCCGCCGAAACCGACGATCTGGCTGCACGCCGTATCGGTCGGTGAAACGCGCGCCGCGCAGCCGCTGGTGGCCGCCTTGCGCGAGCGCTATCCCGGCCACCGCATCCTGTTCAGCCACATGACGCCCACCGGGCGCGCAACCTCCGCGGCCCTGTTCGGCGACAGCGTGGAGCGCATCTACCTGCCCTACGACACGCCCTGGGCGATGCGGCGATTTCTGCGTCGCTACCGGCCGCAATTCGGCCTCATCATGGAAACCGAGCTGTGGCCGAACCTGATCGCCGCATGCAGGCAAGCCGGGATCCCGCTGCGACTGGTCAATGCCCGGATGTCGGAACGCTCGGCGCGGCGTTACGCGATGTTCCCCGCGCTGACGCGGGACGCGCTGCAAGGCCTGGCGGCCATCGGCGCACAGTCCGCCGGCGATGCCGCGCGCCTGACGGCGCTTGGCGCGCAGGGCGTCACCGTTACCGGCAACATCAAGTTCGACATCGAGGCGCCGCAGGCGCAACTCGACCTTGGCGCCGCGCTTCGCGCCGGTTATGGCGAGCGGCCGGTATGGCTGGCGGCCAGCACGCGCGAGGGGGAGGAAGCCTTGATCCTCGACGCCTGGCGCAGGGGCAGGCCAGGAGTCGGCGCAGGCGGTGCGGCACTACTGGCGATTGTCCCGCGCCATCCTCAGCGCTTCGACGAAGTGGCGCGACTCGCTGCGGCGCGAGGCTTCAGCGTGCAACGGCGCAGCGAAAATTCCGCCATTTCGGGCGGCACCGAGGTGCTGATCGGCGACAGCATGGGCGAGATGTTCGCCTTCCATGCGTCGACCGACATCGCCTTCATCGGCGGCAGCCTGCTCGATTTCGGCAGCCAGAACCTGATCGAAGCGGCGGCCTGCGGCACGCCGATCCTGATCGGTCCCTCGACGCGGAATTTCGCCGAGGCCGCGCGCGAGGCGATCGCCTGCGGCGCGGCCCAGCCGATCCGCGATGCCGACGACCTGGTGCGTCAGGCCAACGCCCTGCTGGCGGATCCCGATCGCCGGCGCCGGATGGGTGCGGCGGGACTGGCCTTTGCCACGCGCCATCGCGGCGCGACGGCGCGCACCCTGGAGTTGATCAGTCCAATAGGGCGTTGATCGCCGCAACGTCCTCTTCGCCGAGACTGCCGGCGGCGGCCTTGAGCTTGAGCAGCGCGGCCAGGGTGTCCAGCCGGGCCTTGGCCAGCTTCTGGCGGGTATCGAAGAGCTGGCTCTGGGCGTTCAGCACGTCGATGTTGATGCGCACGCCGACGTCATAGCCGAGCTTGTTCGAATCCAGCGCCGACTGCGATGAGGTGAGTGCGGCTTCATAGGCCTTCACCTGCGCCAGGCCGGAAGTCACGCCGAGGTAGGCCTGGCGCGCATTGAGCGCCGCGGTGCGGCGCGCGTTTTCCAGGTCGGCGGCAGCCTTCTCCTTCAGGGCCACGGCTTCGCGATCCCTGGACATGACACTGCCACCGGCGAAAATGGGAATGGACAGTTGCAGGCCGACGGTGCTTACATTGCTGTCGCTGCCGTAGCCGAGGGTCGTGCTGTTGGTGGCCGAATTACGTCCGCGCGTCGCCACGAGGTCGAGCGTCGGGTAATGCCCGGCGCGCTGCTTACCAACCTCACGCGCGGCAATTTCATACAGCGCCTGGTAGATCTGCACCGAGGCGCTTGCCGCTTCGGCCATTTCCACCCACTTGCCGATATCGTCCGGTTGCGGGCGGACGAGCTGCACGCCGGGTTTGAGGTTTTTCAGGCCTTCCGGCTCCTTGCCGATCACGGCGCGCAAGACCTGCCGCTTGACTGTCAAGTCATTGTCCGCGGCGATCTCCTGCGCGCTGGTCAGGTCATAGCGCGCCTGCGCTTCGTGCGTGTCCGTGATGGTCGCGGTGCCGACCTCGAAATTGCGTTTTGCCGACTCGAGCTGTTCGGCAATTGCCACCTTCTGCGCCTGCGCGACCGCCAGCGTGTCCAGCGCCAGCAGCACGTCGAAGTAGGCCTGGGCCGCGCGCACGATCAGTTCCTGCCGCGCCAGCGCGAACTGGGCCTCGGCCTGCGCTACGGCAAGCTCCGACTGGGTGTAGGCCACCCAGTTCTGCCAGCGGAACAGAGGTTGCGTGAGCGTCGCGGTCCAGCCGTTGTTGTTGTATCGGAAATCGGTCGGCGCGGCACCGCTCCCCCGACGGGTGGTGTCCACGTCATTCCAGGTCGTGCTGGCGGTAACGCCGACAGTCGGCAGCAAGCCCGCGCGGCCCTGCGGCAGCTTTTCGCGTCCGGCCTCAAGCGCGGCGCGCGCCGAGGCAAATTGCGCATCGTAGGCCAGCGCATCGCGATACACCGCTATCAAATCCGCGCCGCGGGCGAATTCGACCAAGCCGCCGCCGGAGAGGCAACCGACGATCATCAGGAAAATCATCTTCTTCATCGCGAACTCCGCATTGTTTCTCTGCATTAGTACGTTGGCATCGTGGGATCGACATCCCTGGCCCAGGCGGCGACGCCGCCTTGCAGGTTGGCGATGCTGGTGAAGCCCATCTGCTCCAGAAACATTCCGGCCTGAAAGCTGCGCGCGCCGTGATGGCAGATCATCACGATATCCGCCTCGCGCGTGAGCTCATGATAGCGGGCCGGTATGCCGCGCATCGGCATCGACTGCGAACCTGCAATGCGACAGGTCTCGAACTCCCAGGGCTCGCGCACGTCAAGCAGCACGGGCTGGCCGCGCTGGGCATCAGCGAGCCATTCCTTGAGCTGGGCGGCGGAAAGCTGGCGCATGCGCTCAAAAGACAAAGGCCGGCGCGGGCTCGGCGTCGCGCAGGGGAGCAACCACGGTTTCGAATACGGCGAGGCGGCGAAAATCCTCGCCGACCCGCGCGTACAACACCGCTTCCATCGCCGGCGCCGCGCCTTCGATGGCGAACAGGCGTCCCGCCGGCTTGAGTTGTTCGAGCAAGGCCCGCGGGACCTTGGCCAAGGCGCCGGAAACCATGACCACATCGTAGGGCGCGTGGCCCGGCAACCCGCCCAGACCGTTGCCGACCTCGACCGAGACATTCGTCACTCCGGCGCGACGCAAATTGGCGCGCGCCAGTTCCGCCAGTTGCGGATCGATCTCGACCGACCACACGTGGTCGGCATGGGCGCCGAGCAATGCGGCCATGTAGCCGGACCCGGTGCCGACTTCCAGCACGTTCTCGTGCTTCTTCATCGCCAGCGCCTGCAGGGCGTGGCCCTCGACGATGGGCGCGAACATGCGGGCACCCGCCGCCCCGCCGAGCGGAATCTGCGTATCGGCAAAGGACAGCCGGCGATGGGCCGGCGGCACGAACTCTTCGCGCTTGACCACGAACAATACGTCGAGCACGTCGGGATCCAGCACCTTGCCGGGACGCAGTTGCTGCTCGATCATGTTGAAGCGGGCTTGTTCGAAATTCATGATATCTCCGGAATCATATATATTAGCATGCTCTAATATTGCAGCCAGATCGGCGAGGAGGGGATTCTACGCCGCCGGCGGGTAGTCGCCCGGCTCCCTGACCTTGAACCATGCAGCGTACAGGGCCGGCAGAAACAGGCAGGTCAGCACCGTGGCCACGATCAGGCCGCCCATGATGGCCACCGCCATCGGCCCCCAGAACACCTGGCGGGTCAGCGGAATCATCGCCAGCACGGCCGCCGCCGCGGTCAGCACGATGGGCCGGAAGCGGCGCACCGTGGAACCGACGATCGCCTCCCAGGGGCTCTTGCCGTCGTCCTCGTCCTGCTCGATCTGGTCGACCAGGATCACCGAGTTGCGCAGGATCATGCCCATCAGGGCGATCACGCCGAGGTTGGCGACGAAGCCGTAGGGCACCTGGAAGATCAGCAGCGCCAGGGTCACGCCGATCAGGCCCAGCGGCGCGGTGAGCAGCACCATGACTGTGCGGCTGATGCTCTGCAACTGGATCATCAGCAGGGTGATGACGCCGACGATCATCAGCGGCACCACGGCCTTGATCGAGTTCTCGCCCTTGGCCGATTCCTCGGTCGAACCGCCCATCTCGATGCGGAAGCCCGGCGGCAGCCTGGCGCGCAGGCTGCCGAGCTGTTCGTCGAGCTGTGCCGAGGCCGCCTGCGGCTGCATGCTGCCGACGATGTCGGCACGCACCGTGATGGCCGGCATGCGGTCGCGGCGCCAGATCAGGCCTTCCTCCAGCACCGGCACGAGGCGCGCCACCTGGGCCAGCGGGATGTGCCGCCCGCTGGCGGAAACCAGGTCGAGGTCGGGCAGCCGGTTCAGCGTGCGCGGATCGGCATGGCCCTCGCCGGCACGATCGAGGCCGGCGCGCCAGACCACATCGATCAACTGGTCGTTCTCGCGGTACTGGGTCACCGTGGCGCCCACCAGCCAGCCCTGCAGCGTCAGCGCCACGTCCTGGCTGGAGACGCCGAGCGCGCGGGCGCGGGCCTGGTCGATTTCGACCCGCACCGCCTTGACCCGGTCGTTCCAGTCGAAGTTCACGTTGCGCAGGTTGGGATGGGCGCGCATCAGCGTCGAGATCGCGTCGGCGTTGTCGCGCAGGGCGGCGAGGTCTTCGCCGAGGATGCGGAACTGCACGGGATAGCCGACCGGCGGACCGTTTTCCAGCCGCACCACGCGCAAGCGCAGGTGCGACCAGGAGCCGTCGGCGGAGTCGAAGGCGGCCTCCAGCCGGTTCTTGACGATCTCGCGTTCCTTGAGGCCCTTGGTGACGATGACCATCTGGCCGAAGTTGTCGGCGAAGAGTTGTTGGTCGAGCGAAAGGAAGAAGCGCGGCGCGCCGTTGCCGATGTAGGACGACCACGAAGCGATGTGCTCGTCCTTGTCGAGCAGGGCCTCGACGCGCTTGACCTCGTGCTCGGTGGCTTTCAGCGATGCCCCCTGCGGCAGCCAGATGTCGATCATGATCTCTGGCCGGCTCGCAGCCGGGAAGAACTGCTTCTGCACGCCCTTGTTGAAGGCCACCAGCGACAGCCCGAACACGGCGACGGTTGAAAAGATCACCAGCCAGCGATGGCGCAGGCACCACTCGACGAGGGCGCGGAAGCGGCGGTAGAAGGGCGAGTCGTAGATGTCACCGCCATGCTTTTCGGCGATCGCGCGCAGCTTGGCCGGATCGAGCAGCTTGTAGCCGAGATAGGGGGTGAACACCACGGCGACGATCCACGACACCAGCAGGGCAATGGTGACCACCTGAAAGATCGAGATGGTGTATTCGCCGGCGCCCGACTTGGCGAAGCCGACCGGAGTGAAGCCGGCCGCCGTGATCAGCGTACCGGTCAGCATCGGAAACGCCGTCGAGGTGTAGGCGAAGGTGGCGGCCTTGAAGCGGTCCCAGCCCTGCTCCATCTTCACCACCATCATTTCGACGGTGATGATTGCGTCATCGACCAGCAGGCCCAGGGATATCACCAGGGCACCCAGGGAAATCCGCTGCAGGTCGATGCCGAAAACCTTCATGGCGAAGAAGGTCATGGCCAGCACCAGCGGGATGGACAGCGCCACCACCGTGCCGGTGCGCCAGCCCAGGGACAGGAAGGACACCGCGAGCACGATGACCATGGCCTCGCCCAGGGTCTGCACGAAGAGGTTGAGCGAGGTCTTGACGATCTGCGGCTGGTCGGCCACCACGTGCACCTCCATGCCCACCGGCAGGTCCTGCTGCAGGCGGGCCATGGCCTTGCTCAGGTTGTCGCCGAGGTTGATCACGTTGCCGCCGCGCGCCATCACCACGCCGAGGCCGATCGCATCGCGCCCGGCGACGCGCACGCGCGGCTGCGGCGGATCGGCCAGGCCGCGCGTGACGCGGGCGATGTCGCCGAGGCGGAAGGTCCGGCCACCGACGGCCAAGCTGGCCTCGCGCAGCGCCTCGACGCTGTCGAAGGGACCGGTGACGCGCAGCCGCACACGATCCGTCGCGGTTTCGACATGGCCGGCCGGCGCCACCGCGTTCTGCCGCTGCAGAGCGTCGAACACCTGGGTCGGCACCAGGCCCATGGCCGCGAGGCGCGCCGGGCTGACGTCGATGTAGATCTTCTCGTCCTGCACGCCGATCAGCTCGATCTTCTTCACATCCTCGACGCGGCGCAGTTCGCGCGCCAGCTTGTCGGCCTCGCGCCGCAGGTCGCCCATGCCGTAGCCGGCCTTCTCGTTGGACGTCAGGGCGAAGATCTTGATCTGCACGTCGCCGAATTCGTCGTTGGGGAAGGGGCCCTGCACTCCGGCCGGCAGGGTGTGGCGGATGTCGTCAAGTTTCTTGCGCACCTGGCGCCAGGCTTCCGGCACCTCGGTCTTCGGCGTGTAGTCCTTGAGGATGACCACGGTCAGCGATTCACCCGGCTTCGACGCCGTGCGCAGCACATCGACCCAGGGCGTCTCGGCCAGCTTCTTCTCGATGCGCTCGGTCAGTTGCTGCTCGACCTGCTGCGCGTTGGCGCCCGGCCAGAGGGTACGCACCACCATGACCTTGAAGGTGAAGTCAGGATCTTCGGCGCGGCCGAGCTGGAAATACGAGATGACGCCGCCGATCATGAAGACAATCATCAGGTAGAGCACCATCTGGGGATGGCGCAGCGACCATTCGGAAAGATTGAGCTGCCTCATTTCGCGGGCACCACCGGGGCAACCCGCACCTTCTCGCCGGCCGTGAGCAGGTTGGCACCCGCGGCGACGATCTGCTCGCCGCCGGCCAGACCGGCGGAAACCACGGCCCCGCCGTCCCGGTATTCGGCGACGCTTACCGCCTGCAACTTCACCGTGGCGTCGGCGCCGACGATCCACACCGCGGCCTGGTTGCCCTGCTGGAAGATCGCCGTCAGCGGCACCATCAGGCGCCTGGCCCCGGGCGCGCCGGTCGGGAAGCGCACCGTGGCGCTCATGCCCAGCGGCAGCAGCGGGTCGGCGTCCTTGAGGCTGACGCGCGCCGCATAGGTACGGGTGACCGGGTCGGCCACCGGCGACAGTTCGCGCAGGCGGCCGGCCACCGGCTTGGTCGCCGCGCCCTGCGAGGCCCAGAACGTGACTTCGGCCGCCTGGCCGGGCTTGAAGGCGCTGACTTCACCCTCCGGCAGGGCGATCGCGATTTCGCGCTCGCCGTCCGGCGCCAGGCGGAATACCGCCTGCCCCGCAGAGACCACCTGGCCCGGCTCGGCCAGCACCTGGCCGATGACGCCGTTGCGGTCGGCCACCAGCGTCGTGTAGCTCGACTGGTTCCTGGCCAGCGCGGCCTGGGCCTCGGCCGCCTTGAAGGCGGTTTCCCGCGCATCGAGGGCGGAGGCGCTGATGAAATTCTTCGCCCTCAGGTCGCGATATCGGGCCAGGTCGGCCGTCGCCAGCGCGAGTTGCGCCTCAGCCTGGGCAGACTGCAGCCCGGCGTCCGCCGGATCGAGCCGCGCCAGCACCTGCCCGGCCTTGACCGCCGCACCGGTATCCACCCGACGCTCGACGAGCTTGCCGCCGATGCGGAAGCCCAGCGTGGTTTCGATGCGCGCCCGCACCTCGCCGCTGTAGCTGCGCTGGGTGCCGTCAGTCGCCGCATCGCCGGCGCCGTCCGTGTGGATACCGCTTTGCATAACTATCAGGGTCCGCACCAGCTTGGGCGGCGCGGCGGGCGGCGGCGCCTCGCTGCAGGCGGCGAGCAGGGAAAGCAGGACCAGGAGGGCACCGGTTTGGGTTCTCATTGAAGCTCCTTCAGGCATGCGGCTTGGGCAGCAGGCCCTGTACACGTTGAACAAGGTCGTCGACATAGGTGAACACCACCGGGATCACCAGCAGGCTCAGGAAGGTGGAGGTGATCAGTCCGCCGATGACGACGATGGCCATCGGTGCGCGAAAGCTCGGATCGGTACCCAGGCCGATCGCAATCGGCATCATGCCCGCACCCATCGCCAGGGTGGTCATGACGATCGGCCGGGCCCGCTTGCGACAGGCGTCGAGCAGCGCGTGCCAGCGGTCGAGCCCGTGCTCGCGGCGCGCCAGCACGACGTAGTCGATCAGCAGGATCGAGTTCTTGGTGGCGATGCCCATCAGCATGATGAGTCCGATCATCGATGGCATCGACAGCGAAGTCTGGGTCACGAACAGGGCGAGGAAGGCCCCCGGCACCGACAGCACCAGCGCCGCCAGGATGGTCACCGGCTGCACGAAGTCCTTGAACAGCAGCACCAGCACGACGTAGATGCACAACACGCCGGTCAGCATCGCCAGGGCAAAGCTCTCGAACAGTTCCGCCATCGCCTCGGCATCGCCCACCGTGGTCTGTAGGATTCCCGGCGGCAGGGTCTTCAGGCTGGGCAGGGCCAGCGTCTGCTTTTCCACTTCGCCCAGCGGCTGGCCGTTGAGTTCGATCTCGAAATTGATGTTGCGCAGGCGGTCGTAGCGGTCGATCTCGGCGGGGCCGCCGGTGATGGTGAGGCTGGCCACGGCGCCGATCATCACCGGGCCGGACTTGCCCGGCACCGTCAGGCGTTCGAGCAGGCCGAGGTCCTGGCGCGCCGCGGGCGGCAGCTTGACGACGATGGGCACCTGGCGCTGGGCGAGGTTCAGCTTGGCGATGCTCTGGTCGTAGTCGCCGGCGGTCGCAATCCGCAGCACGTCGGCAATCGCCGCCGAGCTGACCCCGAGGTCGGCCATGCTGCTGAAGTCCGGCTTGACCACCAGTTCCGGCCGGGTCAGGCTGGCCGTGCTGGTGACGGCGCCGATGCCTGGGATGGTGCGCAGGTCGCGTTCGACCTTGCGCGCGTGGTCGGCCAGCAGCGGTCCGTTCTCGCTCGCCAGGACCAGGATGTACTTTTCGTTGGAGCCGCCGAGCCCGACCTTGACCTGCACACCGGGCAAGGCCAGCAATGCCTCGCGCAGGGACTGTTCCACGGCCTGCTTCTTGACGCCGCCACGCTCCTTGCGCGGCGTCAGGTTGATGGTCAGCGTCGCCTTGCGCACTTCCGCCGCCCCGCGCGGCGCGAAGGGATCGCTGCCGGCGGCGCCGCCGCCGATCGCGGTATAGACCATCTTCACGTGCGGATTGCGCGCGACGATGTGCCGTGCCGCTTCCGCCGCGGCGCGCGTCTCGCCGAAGGTGCTGCCGGGCGGCAGCGAGATGTAGACCTGCGTCTGGGACAGATCGTCCGGGGGCATGAACCCGGTCGGTAGCAGCGGTACCAGGGCAAAGGAGCCGAAGAAGAACACGGCGGCTGCGAACAGGGTCGCCGGCCGGTGCTGCAGGCACCAGGTCACCCAGCGCACATAGATCGTCAGCCAGCGCGCCTCGTGGTACTCCTTTCGCGGCGGGCGCAGCAGGTAGGCGGCCATCATCGGTGTCAGCATGCGCGCCACCACCAGCGAGAAGAACACGGCGATCGCCGCGGTCCAGCCGAACTGGACGAAGAACTTGCCCGGCACGCCGCTCATGAAGGCTGTGGGCAGGAAGACCGCGATCAGTGTGAAGGTGGTGGCGATCACGGCGAGGCCGATTTCGTCGGCCGCCTCCATCGCCGCCTGGTAGGGCGGCTTGCCCTCGCGCAGGTGGCGCATGATGTTCTCGATCTCGACGATCGCGTCGTCGACCAGGATGCCGACCACCAGCGACATCGAGAGCAGGGTCACGACGTTGAGCGTGAAGCCCATCAGGTACATGACGCCGAAGGTGGGGATCACCGACAGCGGCAGGGCGGTGGCCGAGACGAAGGTGGCGCGGCCGTCGCGCAGGAACAGCCAGACCACGATCACCGCCAGCACGGCGCCTTCGATCAGCAGTGCCATCGAGCCTTCGAAGTTGTCGACCACCGGATCGACGAAATTGAAGGCCTCGGTGACGACCATGTCGGGATGCTCGATTTTCAGCTTTTCGAGCGCAGCGCGCACGGCCTCGGCCACCTCGACTTCGCCGGCGCCCCGGCTGCGCGTGATCTCGAAACCGATCACCGGCTTGCCGTTGAGCAGCGCCGCCGAGCGCTGCTCGGCCACCGTGTCGCTGACTTTGGCCAGCGCATCCAGCCGCAGGCGTCGCCCGTCGGCCAGCGAGATCTCCATGGCGCCGATTTCCTCGGCGGAGTGCACGGTGGCGATGGTGCGCACCGACTGTTCGATGCCGCCGACGTCGGAGCGCCCGCCCGAGGCCTCCTGCTGGATCTGGCGCAGCTGGCGCGAGACGTCGGCCGCCGTGGCGCGCAAAGCCTGCAGGCGGTCGGGATCGAGTTCGACGCGGATCTCGCGCGTGACGCCGCCGACGCGCGCCACCGCACCGACACCGCGCACGCTGAGCAGGATCTTGGCGACATTGTTGTCGACGAACCAGGAGAGCGCCTCCTCGTCCATGCGCGCCGATTCGATGGTGTAGGTAAGGATGGGCGCGCCGGCCACGTTCATTTTCGTGATGACCGGGTCCCGCAGGTCGCCCGGCAGGTCGGCGCGGATGCGCGACACCGCGTCGCGCACGTCGTCGAGCGCCTCCTGGGTCGGCTTCTCGATGCGGAACTCGACGGTCACCGTCGCCGTGCCGTCCTGGATCTTGGTGTAGATGTGCTTGATGCCCTGCAGGGTGGCCACCGCGTTTTCGATCTTGCGTCCGACCTCGGTTTCCATCTGCGCCGGCGCCGCGCCGGGCAGGGTCGCCGTCACCGTCACCGTCGGCAGGTCGATGTCCATGAACTGCTGGATGCGCATCGCCTTGAAGGCCATCAGGCCCGAAAGCGTGAGCATCACGAACAGCAACACCGCCGGAATCGGGTTGCGGATCGACCAGGCGGAAACGTTCATTTGGCGGGTACCGCGCCGTCCGCCACGCTGACACTGTCGCCGTCGGCGAGGAAGCCGACGCCGGTCGCCACCACCCTGGCAGCGGCATCGAGGCCGGACACCTCGATGCGGTCGTCGAGCCGGCGGCCGGGGCTGACCTTGACCTGCACCACCTTGCCGGCCTCGTAGCGATACACGTAGGCGAAACCCTCGCGCAGCAGCAGGGCCGACTGCGGCAGGGTCAGCGCCGGCTTGCTGCCGAGCTGGAATTCGCCGCGCGCGAACATGCCGGCGCTGATGGCCTGCACGGCGGTTGGCGGCAGGTCGACATAGACCAGCGCGGTATGGGTGCGCGGATCCACGGTCGGCGCCAGGGCGCGTACCACGCCCTTGAGCTGTCCGCCGCCCGGTGCGGTCAGGTGCACCGGCTGTCCCGGCTTGATCCTGGCCAGGTCGGCCGCGCCGACCTCGGCACGCCATTCCAGGCGGCTGCCGCGGATCAGGCGGAACAGCTCCTGCCCCGGCTGGACGGTCGCGCCGACGGTGGCGCTGCGGGCCGAGACGATGCCGGCGTCGGGTGCCAGGATTCGGGTCTTGGATTTCTTCAGCGCTGCCGACTGCAGCCTGGCCCGGGCGGCTTCCAGGCGCGCCGCAGCGGTATCGGCGGCGGCCTGGGTCTGGTTCAGTTGCTGGACGCTGTAGAAGCCCTTGTCGCGCAACTGGCGCGCCCGTTCGTGGCTGGCCCGGGCTTCGGCCAGCACGGCCTCGGCTTCGGCCACGCCGGCGCCGGTCTCGGCGTATTCGCTGTCCACGGTCTCGGGCGCGATGAGGGCCAGGGCCTGGCCGCGCGCGACCACGTCGCCGACATTCACCTTGACCTCGACGATGCGGTGGCCGCTGATTTCGGGACCGATCACCGCCTCCTGCCAGGCCGCGACATTGCCGCCCGCGGTGAAGGTTAGCGGCCATTCGAGCTGCTGCGGCTGCACGGTGGTCACGGTAAGCGCCGGCTTCGGTGCCGCGGGCGCCTTGGCGTCTCCCGGTGCTTCGCCGCAGGCGGCGAGCAGCAGCGGAAGGACGAGGATCAGCAGGGTGCGCTTCATGGCCTGGCTCCCGGCAGCGCCAGCCCGTTCAGGGCCAGGTCGAGGTGGGTCCGCAGATAGGCCTGCGGTTCATGGGCGGTGCCGCAGCAGGCGCCGAGCGAGTAGCGCCAGATCAGCATCATCAGCACCGGCGCGAAGATCACGTCGATCGCGGTCTCGACATCCACGTCGCGGAATTCGCCGGAAGCAATGCCGCGTTGCAGGGTGCGTCGCATCAGGTCGCGGGCGCGGGTGATCACCGCCTCATGGTAGTAGATCGCCAGTTCGGGAAAGTTGCGCGCCTCGCTGATCATCAGTTTGGGCACGCCGGCCAGGTGGGTGTTGCCGATGCGCTGCCACCATTCGCCGATCAGCACGCGCAGCAGGTCGGCCGCGCTGCCGGTGAAGCCGTCGACCAGGCCCGCGCCCTCCTCCAGGATGGGCACGATGCCTTCCTGGATCACGGCCTTGAACAGGGCTTCCTTGCTGTCGAAGTACAGGTAGAGCGTGCCTTTCGACACCCCGGCGCGTGCCGCGACATCCTCCAGCCGCGTGCCGGCGAAGCCCTTTTCGACGAAGAGTTCCAGCGCCGCCGCCGTGAGTTCGGCGGGACGGGCTTCCTTGCGACGCTGGCGGGGATGGGCGAGTGCTTCCATGGGGGGCTCTAATAACTGACCGGTCAGTCAGTATATCGGCGCGGATGCCTGCGTCAAGTCGTTTCGATGGCAACCCCGCCGGATAGCCATTTTGCATTGAATCGGATAGAGTCCATTGTTTTGAAATGGTTAATGCTGCGACGGGGGTTGGCCCGGCGACGGCCGGGGTTCGGGAACCCGGGGATGGAGGAAGCAAGGATGGGAAATGAAAAGCGAAATGAGTCTGACCCCTTTGGCACTGATCGGCGGGGCGGGGGCGGATACGCTCAATGGCGGCGCCGGGGCGGACACCCTGGACGGCCGCGTTGATGCGGCGACCGACCTGATGCAGGGCGGGGCGGATGGGGACATCTATCTCTTCGGCCGGGGCAGTGGGGCGGAGACGATTACCGAGGGTGGCGATGCGGGATCGACGGACATCCTGCGCCTCGGCGAGGAGATTGCGGCGTCAATGGCGAGGATAGAAAGTCGGCGCTGGCGATACGGCGATAACGCCAGCGCAAATGTCGAATGGAGGGTTGCAGCATGAGAAATCTACACAAGACGCTAATTGACCTTTGTGCCGGCCTGACCCTTGTCGGCTGCGCCGGCATCGGCCTGGGCGGCGATCACGTTCGCTGGACGGAAGAAGTGAAACTCTCCGACGGGAAGGTGATTCAGATACAGCGGCATGGGGAACTCACTGAGTCGGGCTTTCCGGCGCAGAAGCGCGGGCTCGACAAATACCACGAGATTTGCTACCCGCCGATGAACATCCACTGGAAGTCACGGGGCGGCTATCTGCCGGACATCTTCGATATCGTCGATGGCAAGGCCTATATGCACGTTCCCGTATCCGCCGCTGCGCAGTGCTATGAGCAAGGAAGCCCAGACACTGGTGCTGTGTATTTCGTTTGGGACAAAGGGCAGTGGAAACGAATCACTCACGAAGAGTTCCCCGCCCGGTCCGAATGGAATCTATTGCAGCAGGTTAGCCGCGGTTCGCCCGCAACTGACCCTCAAGGCTTGATCACGATCACGGACAAGACCACCGGCAAATGGAACGACAGCGGGTTGCGTTATGAACGGGAACGCTTCGGCTGGAAGCGGGTGAGCGACTCATATGCCAGTCGCGAGGGATGCGCACCTTGGGGAAAGGTCAGCGCACCGATAACCGAATTATTAATTAATGACGGCAAGAATAGCTGCCAACCGTAATCTGAACTAGGAGAAAAACAAGGAACTAAAGAACTAAAGGGGTCAGCTTCGGATTAATTCCAAGCTAGCCAACCATGCCACGCCGCCCGCGAATCCATCTTGCCGGACTGCCGATGCACCTCGTCCAGCGAGGCATCAATCGAGAGCCGTGCTTCTTTGCCGAGGAGGACTATCACTGCTACCTCCACTGGCTGCAGAAGTCGGCTGCCGATTGGGGCTGTGCTGTGCACGCCTATGTGCTCATGACCAACCACGTCCATCTGCTGATCACCACACAGCGGGCAGACGGCCCGGCGCGGCTGATGCAGTCCCTCGGCCGGCGTTACGTGCAGTACATCAATCGCGCCTACAGGCGCAGTGGCAGCCTGTGGGAAGGTCGCTACAAGTCGAGCGTGGTTCAGGCCGAGTCCTACCTGTTTGCCTGCATGCGCTACATCGAACTCAATCCGGTGCGCGCCGGCATGGTCAGCGATCCTGCGCAGTATTGCTGGTCGAGCTACCGGCATAACGGCCTGGGGCAGGCCGACGAACGACTTGTCGCCCATCCCCTGTACCAAAACCTGGGCCACGACGTGCAAGAGCGACGCGCTTGTTATCGCGCCCTGTTCCGAGCGGAACTGGACGACGACGCCATCGGCGACATTCGTCTGGCCCTGGTGCAAAGCCAGCCTCTGGGAGACGACTGCTTCGCCGAGCGCATCTGCGCCAGTGCGGGGGTGCGGCGGGCCAATGCAAAGCGCGGGAGGCCACCGGGGAAAGCGCAAGTGGCGGACACCATGAAAGAACAAACCGGATTTGGATTCTGAGGTGAAAGCGATGAAAAAGAATGTGATGCTGACCCCTTTAGTTGATCCAAAGCCAGCCTCTGGGAGACGACCGCTTCGCCGAGCGCATCTGCGCCAGTGTGGGGGTGCGACGGGCTAATGCAAAGCGCGGAAGGCCGCCGGGGAAAGCGCAAGTGGCGGACACCATGAAAGAACAAACCGGATTTGGATTCTGAGGAGAGAGAAATGAAAAAGAATGTGATGCTGACCCCTTTAGTTCTATTCTTGATGGGAGGGAGCATGGGCGCAGAAGCGGGGTTGTTTGGATTCGGCGATGTCAGTTGGAAGGAAGAGGTTCTGCTGCACGATGGCAGAAAGATCATCGTCAAACGCTCGCAAAGCTATGGTGGGCGTCGCGAGGCGGGACAGGATCCCCCGATCAAGGAGCATGTCGTGACCTTCCAGTTGCCCGGATCGGACAAGTCGATCAAATGGATAAGCGAGTTTAGCCAGGACGTTGGACGCGCGAATTTCAATCTACTTGCGCTGCATGTCCTGAATACCACACCCTACGTTGTCGCAATACCCAATCTTTGTCTTGCCTACAGCAAGTGGGGGCACCCCAATCCACCTTATGTGGTCTTCAGGTACGACGGCGCGGCCTGGCAGCGCATCGCCTTGACGGAACTGCCAAGACCGTTCACAACCATAAATGTGATTGTCGATGTCAGAAGCGAAGAAGACATTGAGCGCGCCGCCGTCAAACTTGGCTATGTGCCAGCAAACACCATCAAAGAGTTAAACGGCAGTCTCACGCAACCAGAATACAAAGACATCTTGCGCGAGCCGTTGGCAAGTTCACAGCTATGTCCGCAGTATCCAACCAAGTCGCCCATTCCAATTGGACCGCACACAACTCCGAAGTGAGCCATAGGCCGCAGCTCATACTAAACAACTAAAGAACTAAAGGGGTCAGAGTCATTTAACTTCCCGCCACACCGGCAGGCCCGGCCATCCATTGCAGTCGTTCAGCTCCCAGAACCCGGCGCCGCGTTTCGCGGTAAGCTGCACCGCTATGGCTGCCGCGGCAGCCGCCCGCCCTGCCGGCGGAGATCCGGGAGACCCACCCCATGCGCATCGAAGAAGAACTCAAGCTCGATTTCCAGGACGTCCTGATCCGGCCCAAGCGCTCGACGCTGACCTCTCGCTCGGAAGTCGATATTTCCCGCGAATTCGCCTTCCGCCATTCGGGACGGCGCTACCGCGGCGTGCCCATCATCGCCGCCAACATGGACACGGTCGGCACCTTCGAAATGGCACAGGCGCTCGACCGGCACCAGTTGGCGACGGCGCTGCACAAGCACTACGGCGAGGGCGAACTCGCGGCCTTCTTCAAGGCCCTGCCCGAGGGGTCGACGGTGTTCTATTCGATGGGCATCACGCGCGAGGACTACGAGAAGTTCTGCCGTGTCAAGAACGAGGTCGGCGACGCCATCGGCTACGTCTGCGTCGATGTGGCGAACGGCTACACCAAGGCCTTCATCGATTTCCTGCACCGCCTGCGCAAGGCCTGGCCGGACATCACCATCATGGCCGGTAACGTGGTGACCGGGGAAATGGCCGAGGAGCTGATCCTCGACGGCGCCGACATCGTCAAGGTCGGCATCGGGCCCGGCTCGGTGTGCACCACGCGCAAGATGACCGGCATCGGCTATCCCCAGCTTTCCGCCATCATCGAATGCGCCGACGCGGCCCACGGCCTCGGCGGCCTGATCTGCGCCGACGGTGGCTGCACCTCGCCCGGCGACCTGGCCAAGGCTTTCGGCGGCGGCGCCGATTTCATCATGCTCGGCGGCATGCTGGCCGGCCACGACGAATGCATGGGCGAGACCGTGGAGCAGGACGGCGCGCGCAAGGTGCGCTTCTACGGCATGAGTTCGCGCACGGCGATGGACAAGCATGCGGGCGGGGTCGCCAATTACCGCGCCTCGGAGGGCAAGGAGGTGCTGCTCGACTACCGCGGCCCGGTGGAAACCACCCTGCAGGAGATCCTCGGCGGCGTGCGCTCGGCCTGCACCTACGTCGGCGCCCACAAGCTCAAGGAACTGTCCAAGCGCACCACCTTCATCCGCGTCGCGCGGCAACTGAACGAGGTCTTCGGCCAATCGTGATGTTCATGCACCGATCCGCCCTGCCGGTGCGCGTCCTGCTGCTTGCGCTGGTGCTGCTGCTCGGCGCCTGCGGCAAGCCGAAGGAAGCGGCCCTGCCCTCCGGCACCCGGGTGCTGGCGCTGGGCGACAGCCTGACGGCGCCGCACGGCGTGACCCCGGAGCAGGCCTGGCCGACCCTGCTGGCCAAGAAAACCGGATGGGCCGTGGTTAATGCCGGCGTCAGCGGCGATACCAGCGCCGGTGCCCTGCAGCGCCTGCCCGGCCTGATCGAGGAACACAATCCGCAACTGGTGCTGGTGACCCTGGGCGGCAACGACATGCTGCGCCGGTTGCCGCAGGGCCAGACCACCGCCAACCTGGGCCGCATGCTGGCGCTGGCCAAGACCCACGGGGCGAAGGCGGTGCTGCTGGCAACGCCCAAGCCCAGCCTGGCCGGCGCGGCCTTCAACAATCTTTCGGCGGCGGAGTTCTACCGCGAGGTGGCCAAGGAAAGCCAGGTGCCGCTGATCGAGGATGCGATGGCCGAGGTGCTGTCGAAGACCGAACTCAAGGGTGACCAACTGCATCCGAACGCCGCCGGGCACGCCCTGCTGGCGGAAAAGATCTTCGAGGGCCTGAAGAAGATCGGCTACGCGCGCTGAGGGCTCAGCGCGATTCCTTGATCAGGCGCCCGTTGGCGGGTTGCACCGGTCGCGCATTGTGGCGATAGAGGCGGGAGAAGATCGCCACCTGGTCGGCGGAAACCTGCAGCGGCTGCTTCATTACCATCCACAACACACCTTCGGTGCAGGGCGGCGTGGTCAGCGAGCCCATGTAGGTCCAGTAGCTGCGCGTTTCCGGCAGCAGTTGCATGAGGTCGATCGGCTCGGCCGGCGACACCTCCATGTTCTTTTCCAGAGGCATGTTGTTCCACAGGGTCTGCATCAGCGGGTGCTCGCTGCCCTTTTCCAGCAGCACGGCGACCACTGCCAGTTGGCCCTCGTCGTTCCTGTGCACCAGGTGCACCACCATGTCGTAGGCCTTGCCGTTCACCTTTTCTTCCGACGGGCGATGGAAGTGGAACTGGAGCAGCTCGTAGCGCTTGCCCATCACGTTCAATGCCAGGCCCTCGCCGACGCTGACCTGCAGCGTGTGGCCGTTGTCGATGATGCGGAACTGGGTCGGCTTGTAGTCGAAGCGTATGGTTTCGAGGCCGACTTTGATGCCGTCGCGGATGTCGATCGGCGATTGGCGCTGGCCCGTGGCGCAGGTCGTGTAGTCGCTGCGCAGCTTGCCCCAGTTGGCCGGCGCGCCTTCCCCTTCGTAGGACCAGTGTGCATGCATCTGGGCCGCCGGATTCGACGCCTTGTGCTCTTCCGCCGGCTTCTTTTTTACCGTCTTGCGCGGGCCGCTGGTGGCGTATTGAAGTTCGCGCAGCCGCTTCTCGGTAGCCGACTCGGGTGCCGTGGCCGCGGCATGGGATGCCGCGCCGGCAACCGACCGGATGTCGGGTTTCGCCGCAGGCTTGCCTGCCGCAGCGGGCGCCGCGGGAGCGGCGGGTGCCGCCGGCTTGATCCCGGCGCTGGCGGCGGCCTGGTCGGCGGCGGCCTTGTCGATTGGCGGCAGGACGATCAGCTTGGGCTTTTCGCCGGCCGGCGCCTGCGGGGTGGCGGCCGGCACCGCAGCGGAGGGGCTGACCGGTTTGGCGGTGGAATCGGAAATGGGGGCGATGCGCCCGCGGCTATCGTCGGCCAGCGTCCGCATGTCGGCATGCATGGCGCTCGGGCGATCCGGGTCGAGGGCGTTCTTCAGCGCCAGGCCGAGGCTGCCGACCAGTCCGGGCTCCTCGACCCCGGCCAGGGCGCCGCAGGCTTCGTTCAGCAGGCGCTCGTCGATGCTGCCTACCTGCACCTTGTTGGCGCGCTGGCGCGAAACGGATTCTTCGCGGACCAGGGTGTCGCCGTTGAAATAGGCGCGGCGCAGGGTGGTGAAGCGGCGGCCGCCGCAGTCGTAGAGGTTCTGCGCATGGATCGCGTTGTAGACGCCGCCCGGGTCCTTGACGTCCTGGCCGAGCAGGATGCGGCTCCAGCCGGTGGTGCCGCCTGCGCCGCGGGCGATGCGCGACCTGTCGATATCTATGGTCTCGGTCTTGCCGGTGATGACGCTGTGCCACTCGGAAGCCAGGACGGGAAGGCTCGCTCCCAGGGCGACGGCGATGGCGACCCGAAGGACGAAATGCGACGGCATGCGGAATGCAGACATGGACTTCCCTTTATTCCTTCCAGGACCCGACGTCGAAAACGGCGCCGGCTCAAATTGAACGTGATTTCTAGCTTTCTTCGGTTACGGCTATGAATTGCAATACTTTAGCTCGAATAGGGCTGGCAGCGCTCATCCTTCTTGTCCTTTCCCGCCGGCGGGTTGCATTCGAACGCCCTTTCCAGTAGTTTCAACCCTCTGCCCCAGCCAGCCTGAAACGAACTTCCCCCATGAATGCCAACGAGAAATTCATCGCCGCCGACGCCCATGTGGACGCCGCCGCCATCGCCCCCCTGCCCAATTCGCGCAAGATCTATGTTTCCGGCAGCCGTCCCGACATCCGCGTGCCGATGCGCGAAATCGCCCAAAGCCCGACCGGCGACAGCCCCAACCCGCCGGTAACGGTCTATGACTGCTCCGGCCCCTACACCGATCCGACCGCCAGCATCGACATCCGCAAGGGCCTGCCGGCATTGCGCGCGGCCTGGATCGCCGAGCGTGGCGACACCGAAGTATTGCCCGACCTGTCCTCCGAATACGGCCGCCAGCGCGCCATCGATGCCGAACTGGCCGGCCTGCGCTTCGACCTCGGACGCCGCCCGCGCCGCGCGCTGCCCGGGAAGAACGTGAGCCAGATGCACTACGCCCGTCGCGGCATGGTCACGCCCGAAATGGAATATGTCGCGATCCGCGAGAACCAGAGGCTGGAAGGCCTCGACGACATGCTGCGCAGCCAGCATCCGGGGCAAAGCTTCGGCGCCGCCATCCCGCGCGTGATCACCCCGGAATTCGTCCGCGACGAGGTCGCCCGCGGCCGCGCCATCATCCCCAACAACATCAACCATCCCGAGTCCGAGCCGATGATCATCGGCCGCAACTTCCTCACCAAGATCAACTGCAACATCGGCAACTCGCCGCTGGCCTCGACCATCCAGGACGAAGTCGACAAGATGACCTGGGCCATCCGCTGGGGCGGCGACACGGTGATGGACCTTTCCACCGGCAGGAACATCCACGAGACGCGCGAATGGATCGTGCGCAATTCGCCGGTGCCGATCGGCACGGTGCCGATCTACCAGGCGCTGGAAAAGGTCGACGGCCGTGCCGAGGACCTGACCTGGGAAATCTTCCGCGACACGCTGATCGAACAGGCCGAGCAGGGCGTCGATTACTTCACCATCCATGCCGGCGTGCTGCTGCGCTACGTGCCGCTGACGGCCAAACGCATGACCGGCATCGTCAGCCGCGGCGGCTCGATCCTCGCCAAGTGGTGTCTGTCGCACCACAAGGAGAACTTCCTCTACACCCACTTCGAGGACATCTGCGAAATCATGAAGGCCTACGACGTCGCCTTCAGCCTCGGCGACGGCCTGCGTCCCGGCTCGATCTACGACGCCAACGACGCGGCGCAGATGGGCGAACTGGAAACGCTCGGAGAGCTCACCAAGATCGCCTGGAAGCACGACGTGCAGGTGATGATCGAAGGCCCCGGCCACGTGCCGATGCACATGATCAAGTTCAACATGGACGAGCAGTTGCGCCTGTGCGGCGAAGCGCCGTTCTACACGCTCGGACCGCTGACCACCGACATCGCGCCCGGCTACGACCACATCACCAGCGCCATCGGCGCGGCGATGATCGGCTGGTACGGCACCGCCATGCTTTGTTATGTCACACCCAAGGAACACCTCGGCCTGCCCGACAAGAACGACGTCAAGGACGGCATCATGGCCTACAAGATCGCCGCGCATGCCGCCGACCTGGCCAAGGGCCACCCCGGCGCCCAGATGCGCGACAACGCGCTGTCCAAGGCGCGCTTCGAGTTCCGCTGGGAGGATCAGTTCAACCTCGGCCTCGACCCCGACAAGGCGCGTGAATTCCACGACGAGACCCTGCCCCAGCACGGCGCCAAGCTGGCCCACTTCTGCTCCATGTGCGGGCCGCATTTCTGCTCGATGAAGATTACCCAGGACGTGCGCGAATATGCCGCCAAACTGGGCGTCTCGGAGCAGGAAGCGCTGAACAAGGGGATGGCGGTGAAGTCGGTGGAATTCGTCAAGGCGGGCAGCGAGATTTACAAGGCTTCCTGAGAGTCGGCGCTGGCGATACGGCACTCAAGACCAATGAACTGCCGGCCCGGCTGCGGCGCCTGCTGCATCGCGCCCTCCATCAGTTCCCTGGCCAAACCCGCCGGGCAGGCCTGCGATTACCTGACGCGGGACTTGCGCTGCTCGATCTTCGGCAGCGCAGAGCGGCCCGCCTGCTGTTCAGGGCTGCAGCCTTCGGCCGAGATGTGCGGAACCGACCGCGAAGCAGCCCTGGCCTGGTTGGCGCTGCTGGAGGCGGCCACGGCCGCATGCTAGACTCCGCGCCCACATCTGGCCGCCAGCTTATTCTTCCGACATGGATTTCCACCCCCTGCTCCAGGCGCTGATACTCGGCCTGGTCGAAGGCTTCACCGAATTCCTTCCCGTGTCATCCACCGGCCACCTGATCCTCGCCGGCGACCTGCTGCATTTCAACGACGAAAAAGGCAAGCTGTTCGAAATCGTGATCCAGTCCGGCGCGATCTTTGCGTTGTGCTGGGAATACCGGGAACGCATCGTGCGCGTCATCGGCGGCTTGCGCCGCGACCGCGAAGCGCAGCGCTTCACGCTCAACATCGCCGTCGCCTTCATGCCGCTTGCGGTACTCGGCCTGCTGTTCGGCAAGGCGATCAAGGCCAACCTGTTCAATCCGGTCACGGTGGCGACCACCTTCATCCTCGGCGGCTTCATCATCCTCTGGGCCGAGCGGCGCGAGCATCGGATTCGCGTCGAAGCCGTCGAGGATCTGGATCTCATCGATGCCTTCAAGCTCGGCCTGGCACAGGCCTGCGCGCTGATTCCAGGCACCTCGCGTTCCGGGGCAACCATCATCGGCGGCCTGCTGTTCGGCTTGTCGCGCAAGGCGGCGACGGAGTTTTCGTTCTTCCTGGCCATACCCACGCTGCTCGCCGCAACCGCGTATCAACTGTACAAGGAACGCCACCTGCTGGCCGTCGACGACCTGGGCATGTGGGTGGTCGGCTTCATCGCGGCCTTCGTCTCGGCCTTCCTCTGCGTGCGCTGGCTGCTGCGCTTCATCGCCACCCACGACTTCACGATCTTCGCCTGGTATCGCATCGCCTTCGGCTGTGTGGTGCTGGCGACCTGGCAGTTCGGGCTGGTGGACTGGAGCAGTCCGTGATTCCAGGAACCTCACCACAGAGACACAGAGCCACAGAGAAGGACAAACTCAACATCATATGTCTTTGCAGTTCTCCCTGCCTCTGTGTCTCTGTGGTTCAAGCAGGTTTTGCCTGGTGATTCTCTACCTCCACGGCTTCACCAGCGGACCGCAATCGCACAAGGCGCAGGCCCTGGGCGCCAGGATGCGCGAACGCGGCCTCGGCGAGCGCTTCGTCTGCCCGCAACTGCCGGCGTCGCCGCTCCGGGCGATTGCGCTGGCGAATGGCCTGATCGCCCGCCATGGGGTCACCACGGTGGTCGGCTCGTCGCTCGGCGGCTACTACGCCACATATCTGGCGGAGACCTTCGATCTCAGGGCGGTGCTGGTCAATCCCGCCGTCGTCGCGCATCTCTCGCTGAAGGACTTCGTCGGCCCGCAGCGCTGGCTTTACTCGGGCGAGCCCTTCGAGTTCACCCTTGAGCACATAGAGGAGCTGCGTGCCATCGACGTGCCGCTCCTGCGCCATCCGCAGCGCTTCTGGCTGCTGGTGGAAGAAGGCGACGAGACGCTCGATTACCGGCACGCCGTCAGGCGCTACGCGGGTGCGCGGCAAACCGTGCTGCCCGGCGGCGATCACAGTTTCACCCGCTGGAACGACTACCTCGATGCGATCATCGATTTCGCCGCACTGGCGTCGGCGCCGTGAGCGCAACGCATCCCCCGGCCACGCGGGAAAACACCCGTCTGGGCGTGCTTGCCGGAATCTCCGCCTACCTGATCTGGGGCATGGTGCCGGTGTTCTTCAAGCGGATCGCCGAGGTGCCGGCCGACGAGATCATCGCCCACCGAGTCGTCTGGGCCATGGTGCTGATGACGGCGGCTATCGGCTTCGGTCGCGGCTTCACCGCTGCCCGGCGCGTCGCGTGCATCCCGCGGCAACTGGTGCGCATTGCCCTGGCATCGACCATGATCATCACCAACTGGCTGGTCTTCGTCTGGGGCGTTAACAACGGCCACATCCTGGAAACCAGCCTCGGTTACTTCATCCTCCCCTTGTTCAATGTCGCGCTGGGCGTGCTGGTACTCAAGGAGCGCCTGCGTCCCCTGCAATGGGTCGCGGTACTGCTCGCGGCCATCGGTGTTGCGATCGAGGCGGCGCGCATCGGCGGCCTGCCCTGGATATCGCTGATGCTGGCCGGCACTTTCGGCATCTACGGGCTGCTGCGCAAGCAGTTGCCGCTGGATGCCGCCAGCGGCCTGTTTCTGGAAACCTTGTGCGTGACACCCCTGGCGCTGGCCTGGCTGGGCTGGCTGGCGATCAGCGGACAAAGCCACTTCGGCAACGGGCCGGGCCTCCTGACCGGGCGCGACATGATGTTGATCGCCACCGGCGCGGTCACCGCGATCCCGCTGCTGCTGTTCGCCATCGCAGCGCGGCGGCTGCCGCTGCACCTGCTCGGCTTCGTGCAATACCTCGCGCCCTCGCTCACCTTCCTGCTGGCCGTATTCGTCTATGACGAACCGCTGGACCCGATCCGTATGCTGGCCTTTGCCGTGATCTGGATCGGCCTCGTGGTGTATAGCTTCGATCTTGCCAAATCATCCACCGGCAGAACGCCGGTCATCGCATGAGCTTCGATTCTGCCCGGTTCAAGCGGCTGGAACGCGCCGGCTACAACCGGATCGGGCCGCGCTACCTGGCCGCAGCGGGCGCCCGTCGCGAACTGGCCGAGGCGCTGCTCGCCGCTGCGCGCCTGGCACCCGGTCAGCGCGTGCTCGATCTGGCCAGCGGCCCCGGTCTGCTGGCGCGTGGCGCACAAGCGCTGGCGGGCGACGCCGGCCTGGTGGTCGCCTGCGACATCAGCGAAGGCCAGCTCGCCTGCTGCCCCGATCTCGCCCGCGTTGCTGCCGACGGCGAAGCCCTGCCTTTCGCCGACAGAGGTTTTGACCGCGTGCTGTGCGGACTCGGCCTGATGTTCTTTCCCGACGAACAAGCCGCCTTGCGCGAAATCCGCCGGGTGCTGCGCCCGGACGGATTGCTGGCACTGTCGGTGTGGGGCCGCGCCGAAGAGGTGCCCCTGGTCGAAACGGCGCTCGCCTGCATGCGCCGCCTGCTGCCGCCACCCAAGGTCGCGCGCCCTTCGATTTTCCGTTTTGGCGATGCCGAAGAGCTGACTCGCCGTCTCGCCAGCGCCAACTGTTGCGACTGCGAGATCCGCACGGTGCACCTGACTGCCAGCTTCCGCAATGCGGCCGCCTACTGGCAGGGCTTTCTCGATCTCGCCGGCGGCGCGGCCGAGAGCCTGTCGCAGCTCCCCGCCGAAAAGCAGCAGGCGCTCGCCGCGGCCGTGGTCGACGAACTGGCACCCCATGCGGTGCCGGACGGCTACCGCCTGACCAGCACCGTCCTGGTCGCCACCGCCAGGCCGGTATAATCCGCCCCTCGCTTCCCGCTCACGTCCCCGTCTCCATGAATGTCCTGTTTGAAGAGGACGGCGCTTTCCGTGCCGGCAGCGTGCTTGCCGACAATGTGGCTTCGTTGCAGATCGAGCTTGCATCCGGCAAGCGCTCCAAGGTCAAGGCGGCCAATGTCCTGCTGCGCTTTGCCGCCCCGGCGCCGGGCGAGTTGCTGGAGCGCGCCGAGGCGGACGCCGCGGGCATCGATGTCGATTTCCTTTGGGAAGTCTGCGGCGAAGAAGAATTCGGCTTCGAACAACTCGCCGCCGAATACCACGGGGCCAAAGCCGAACCGGTCCAGGCGGCAGCGGTGCTGCTGCGCCTGCATTCGGCGCCGATGTATTTCCATCGCAAGGGCCGGGGCCGCTTCCGCAAGGCGCCGCCCGAGATCTTGCAGGCAGCGCTGACCGGGCTCGAAAAGAAGCGCCAGCAGGCGGCAGCCATCGAGCGCATGGTCGAAGAACTCAAGCGCGGACATCTGCCGGTCGAGTTCGCACCGATCCTGCCGCAGCTCATCTACAAACCCGATCGCAACCGGGGCGAGACCAAGGCGCTCGAAGCCGCCTGCGGCGAGACCGGAAAATCCGCGGCGCGCCTGCTGTTCGATTGCGGCGCGCTGCCGTCGACGCATGACTACCATCTCGGGCGCTTTCTTTTCGAGTTCTTTCCCGACAGCAAAGGCGGCACGGGCTTTCCGAGCTTCGCCGAACCGGTCGAGCCCGCCGAGTTGCCGCTTGCCGCCGTCGCCGCGTTCAGTGTCGACGATGCCCATACGACGGAAATCGACGACGCCTTCTCGGTCACGGCCAAGCCCGACGGCGGCTGGCACATCGGCATTCACATTGCCGCGCCCGGCCTGGGATTCACCCCCGGCTCGGACCTCGGCCGCATCGCCAGGGAACGACTGTCCACGGTCTATATGCCGGGGCGCAAGATCACCATGCTGCCGCAAGACGTGGTGGAGCACTTCACCCTCGCCGCCGGCCAGACGGTTCCTGCCATCTCGCTCTACCTGGACGTCGCCGCCGACTACCGCCTGCTCGGCCACGAGACCTGCATGGAGCGCGTGCCGATCGTCGCCAACCTGCGCCACCACGATATCGAACCCGTATTCAATGCTGCGACCTTGGCCGGGGAATTGGGCGAGTTCCCGTATCGCGACGAACTGAAGCTGCTCCGGGAATTCGCCCAGATACTCGAAGCCGGACGCGGCAAGCCCTCCGACAACGGCACCCGCAAGGACTACAACTTCACCGTGGATTGGGCTGCCGACAGCGGCATCGCGGCTGAACCGGGCAAGGGTGTAGTCAGCATCGGCGAGCGGGCGCGCGGCAGTCCGCTGGATACGCTGGTCGCCGAACTGATGATCGTCGCCAACGCCACCTGGGGCGCGATGCTGCGCGATGCCGGCATTCCCGCCCTGTACCGCGTGCAGACGGCCGGCAAGGTGCGCATGAGCACGGTCGCCGCGCCCCATGAAGGGCTGGGCGTCGAGTGCTATGCCTGGTCGTCGTCGCCCCTGCGACGCTATTGCGACCTGCTCAACCAATGGCAACTGATCTCGCTGCTGCAAAACGAAGCGCCGCCATTTCCACCGAACTCGGCGGACCTGCTGGCGGCCATGCGCGACTTCGAACTGACCTACGCCGCCTACGCCGAATTCCAGCGCGGCATGGAGCGTTACTGGTGCCTGCGCTGGCTGTTGCAACAGGATGCGCGCGTCGTGCCGGCCCACGTTCTGCGCGAATCCCTGGTGCGGCTCGACGCCCTGCCGCTGGTGCTGCGCGTCCCCTCGGTGCCCGAACTGCCCCGTGGGGCCCGCGTGCAACTCGGCATCGAAGGCATCGACCTGCTGGAGGCCGAACTGCGGCTGCGATACCTCGCGCTGGCGCCTGAATCGGAGTCCGAATTGGGGTCCAATAACGTCCCTGATGCCGCCTTCTTCGCCGATGGGGACGACCCGGTCGCGGAGTAAGATTGGCGGTCATGCCAAACCCGCCAAGCCCGTCGCGCTTCTCCTGGCCCTTTCTGCCGTCACTGCCGGCGCTGCCGATGCCGGCGTTTCTCGCCGCAATGGACAGCGCGCAACGCAACCTGACGCTGGCGCTTGGCGCTTCGCTGCTGCTCCACGCGGTGCTGCTCACGGTTCACTTCACGCCGCCGGACTTGATCGACAAGGCGCGCGAACGGGCGCTGGACGTGATCCTGGTCAACAGCAAGAGCAAGAGCCGGCCGGACAAGGCGCAGGCCAGGGCGCAAACCAATCTCGATGGCGGCGGCAATACCGAGGACGACCGCCGCGCCAAGACGCCGCTGCCGCCCTCGCCCAATACCCGGGAAGGCCGCGAGCTGATCGAAGCGCAGCGCCGCGTCGCAGAACTCGAAGCCCAACAGCAGCAGATGCTGACACAGTCGAACAGCGAAAAAGCCGTCAGCGCAGACCGCGCCAGGAAGGATCCGAAGCCGGCGCCGGAGCCGGTTCGCTCGGGCGCCGAACTTGCCAGCAGCGCCCTGGCGGTCGCCCGCATCGAAGGCCAGATCGCCCGCCAACTGGAAGAGTACAACCAGCGCCCGCGCAAGAAGTTCATCGGCGCACGGGTCGAGGAATACCGCTTCGCCCAGTACGTCGAAGACTGGCGACAGAAGATCGAGCGCATCGGCAACCTGAACTACCCCGACGCCGCCAAGGGGCGCCTGTACGGTAGCCTGGTACTGACGGTCGTCATCAAGGCCAATGGCGACCTGGAGCGCGTCGAGGTCAACCGGTCTTCGGGCAAGAGCCTGCTCGACGATGCCGCGCGCCGCATCGTGCAGATGTCCGCCCCCTACGCCGCCTTCCCCGAATCGATCCGGCGCGATACCGACGTGCTCGAAATCACGCGCACCTGGACCTTCACCAACGCCGATCGCCTGCGGGCGGACTGAGCGCCCATGTCGGCAGGAATCGCGCCATGACAGACCGCTACGCCGTTCTTGGCAATCCCGTCGGGCACAGCCTGTCGCCGCGCATCCACGCCTTGTTCGCGGCGCAGACCGGGCAGGACATCGACTACCAGGCCATTCTTGCCGCGCGGGACGGTTTCGCCGCGGCGGTGCGCGAGTTCATCGCCGCGGGCGGGGGCCCGGCGCGGGGCGCCAACGTCACCGTGCCGTTCAAGGAAGACGCCTTCCGCCTCGCCACGCGGCGCACTGCCCGCGCCGAAGCGGCCGGCGCGGTGAATACGCTGAGCTTCGAGGCAGACGCAATCATCGGCGACAACACCGACGGCGCGGGGCTGGTACGCGACCTCAAGCACAACCTCGGCTGCGACCCGGCCGGGCTTCGCATCCTCCTGCTGGGGGCCGGCGGCGCGGCGCGGGGCGTGATCCTGCCGCTGCTGCTGGAGAACCCCGCCGAACTGGTGATCGCCAATCGTACGGAAGCAAGCGCCTGCCGCCTCGCCCTGGAATTCGGCCGCCTGCCAGGCTGCGCAGACCGCGTCAAGCCACTTGGCACGGGCTTCGCGGGACTCGCCGGTCGAGCCTTCGACCTGGTGATCAACGCCACCTCGGCGGGGCTCAGCGACGCCGTGTTGCCATTGCCGACTTCGGTATTCGCGCCGAGTTGCGTCGCCTACGAGATGGTCTATGGGCGCGAAACTTCCTTCATGAGTCAGGCGCGGACCACAGGCGCCCGCGTCGCCGACGGCCTCGGCATGCTGGTGGAACAGGCCGCGGAGGCTTTCTTCATCTGGCGCGGGGTGCGCCCGCAGACCCCGCCTGTGCTCGCGGCGCTCAGAGCATGAGGCCGGCACCGCGCTGGCTCAAACTCGGGCTCGCGGCGGCGACAGGATTGCTGCTGCTCTGGCAAGCCTGGTATCTGGGCTGGGTGCTCTGGTGGAAATGGGTGAATCCGGGAATCACCAGTTTTCAGAGCCAGCGACTTGACGAGGGCCGGCAGAAGAATCCGAAGTTCGAACTGCGGCGCCAGTGGGCACCCTACGAGAAGATCTCGGTGCATCTCAAGCGCGCCGTGGTCGCCGCCGAAGACGACAAGTTCGTCGATCACGAGGGCTTCGACTGGGAAGGCATTCAAAAAGCTCTGGAAAAGAACCAGAAGCAGGGCAAGGTCGTCGCAGGAGGCTCCACCATCTCCCAGCAACTGGCCAAGAACCTGCTGTTGTCGCCGACCAAAACCTTCCTGCGCAAGGGCGAGGAAGCCATCATCACGGTCTGGATCGAACTGCTGTGGGACAAGCGGCGCATCCTCGAGGTCTATCTCAACGTCGTCGAATGGGGCGACGGCGTGTTCGGCGCCGAAGCCGCCGCGCGTCGCTATTTCAGCGTCTCCGCGACGCAACTCGGCGCCGAGCAGGCGGCGCGCCTGGCCGTGATGCTGCCCGCGCCGCGCCGTTACGAACGCAATCCCTATTCGGCTTACATGAACGGCCGCACGCAATCCATACTCGGCCGCATGGCTGGCGCCGAAGTACCCTGACGTTCTAGAATGCAACATTGACCCGCAAGACCGCGATGCAATGAGCTCCACCCCCGCCGACACCCTGGAGACCTCCGACGAGGAACAACAGCATCTGACCATGGTTCAGGAGCTGCTCACCCGCCAGCGGCGGGTGGAAAACCTCGTGCATCGGCAGGACATGCCGCGGCATCAACTGGTCGAAGGGATGGTGCACAAGCAGCACCTGTCGGAACTCAAGACCCTGCTCGACCGGATGCCGCCGGATCGCGTGGCGCGCATCCTCGAAGCGCTGCCGCAGGATGACAGCATCCTGGTCTGGGAAATGGTGGCGGCCGACCGCGGTGAAGAAATCCTCGACGAGCTCTCCGATGCCCTGCGCGAGACCCTCTCGGCGGCGCAAGCCTTCCCGCGCAAGCCGATCATGCTCAACGCCTTTGACCTGCAGAATGGCCGCCTGCGACAGATTCCGATCGACAGCCGGGAGGACCTGGCCAAAGCCACGCCGATCTGGGTTGACCTGGTCGCCCCTTCGCGGGAAGAGCGCCGATGGATCGAGGAGATCTTCGGCCTGCGCCTGCCGGACGCCGACGACCTGACCGATCTTGAGGAATCCGCCCGCTTCTATATCGAGGAAGACGGCGAAGTCCATCTGCACTCCGCCTTTCTGCTCGACAAGGAAGACGAATCGCGCAACGTCGCCGTTGCCTTCATCCTGCACGACAACATCCTGTTCTCGACGCGCGACGAAGAGCTGCCGGTGTTCCGCCTGCAGCGGCTGCGCGCGCGCATCCAGCCCGGCTACGTCACCGAAGGCAAGGATGTGCTGATCGATCTTTATGCCGCCGACGTCGAGTACTCGGCCGACGCGCTGGAGGATATCTACGCAGAGCTGGAAGCTGTCGGGCGCACCGTCCTGTCGCCGCAAGTCACCGATGACCAGGCCGCCGAGATACTGTCGGAAATCGCCAAGCAGGAAGACCTCAACGGCCGCATCCGTCGCAATGTGCTGGACACCCGCCGCGCGCTGTCGTTCCTGATGCGCGGCCGATTGCTCTCGGCCCACCAGCATGACGACACGCGGCAGATCCTGCGCGACATCGAATCGCTGGACGGGCATACCTCCTTCCTGTTCGGCAAGATCAACTTCCTGATGGACGCGACGGTCGGTTTCATCAACATCAACCAGAACAAACGGGTGTCGAAGCTGACCACGATCGGCGTGGTGTTCACGCCCCTCAACATCATCGCCGGCATCGGCGGCATGTCGGAGTTCTCGATGATGACCAGGGATATCCCCTGGCCCCTTGCGTATGGCGCCTTCGTTGTCGGAATGGTTGCCCTGGGCTGGATGACCTTCGCTACACTGCGCTTCGTGGAGCAGAGGAAACTGCGCCGGAGCGTCGAGACGCACCGGCAGCGCTGATCCGCTCAAGCCAGGATGGCGCGCGACCCCGGCGCGCCTTGGAGCCTATTTCAGTAGGGCTCTTAGCCGCCGGCGAAAATGGCGTCTGCCGCCGCCACCGTCGCCGCGATGTCGGCATCGGTATGCGCAGCCGAGACAAAACCGGCTTCAAACGCCGATGGCGCGAAATAGAAACCGGCCTCCAGCATGGCATGGAAAAAGCGATTGAAGGCTTCCTTGTCGACCGCCATGACCTCGGCGTAGGAACTCGGCGGCGTCGCGGCGAAATAGACGCCGAACATGCCGCCCACCGACTGCGCCGAAAATTTCACGCCGCGTTTTTTGGCGGCGGCGGCGAGCCCGGCCACCAGCGCCCGGGTCTTTGCCGCCAGCGTTTCGTGGAATCCCGGAACGGCGATCTTTTTCAGCGTCACCAGGCCGGCCGCCACCGACAGCGGATTGCCCGAGAGGGTGCCGGCCTGATACACCGGCCCCAGCGGTGCAATCATTTCCATGATGTCGCGCCGCCCGCCGAAGGCCCCCAGCGGCATGCCGCCGCCGACCACCTTGCCGAAGGTCGAGAGGTCCGGCGTGATGCCATACAGTCCCTGCGCCGATGCCGGACCGACACGGAAGCCGGTCATCACCTCGTCGAAAATCAGCAGCGCACCGTGCTCGGTGCACAACTCGCGCATGGCGGCGAGGAACTCGGGGCGTGGCGCGATCAGGTTCATGTTGCCGGCCACCGGCTCGACGATCACGCAGGCAATGCTCCTGCCGTGTTTGCCGAACGCATCGCGCAAGCCCTGTGCATCGTTGTAGTCGAGCACCAGCGTATGCCTGGCCAGATCCGCCGGCACGCCGGCGGACGAGGGATTGCCGAAAGTCAGCATGCCCGACCCCGCCTTCACCAGCAGGCTGTCGCCGTGACCGTGGTAGCAGCCTTCGAACTTGACGATGGCATCGCGTCCGGTGAAGCCGCGGGCCAGCCGGATCGCGCTCATGGTGGCCTCGGTGCCGGAAGATACCAGGCGCACCATGTCCATGCCGGGCACCCGCTGCACCAGCAGTTCGGCCAGCTCTATTTCGCCTTCCGTCGGCGCCCCGAAAGTAAGCCCCTTGCCGGCGGCCTCCTGCACCGCGCGCACGGTATCGGCATCGGCATGACCGAGAATCAGCGGCCCCCAGGAACCGACGTAGTCGATGTACGGCTTGCCATCGGCATCCCAGACCCGGGCGCCTTTGCCGTGCGTGAAAAAGCGCGGTGCGCCGCCTACGGAACGGAAGGCGCGGACCGGCGAATTGACGCCGCCGGGAATGGTCTTCCCGGCCCGAAGGAAGAGTTCTTCGTTGCGAGTCATGAAAAAGTCATGAGGGGATCAGGGAGCGGAAACCGGTACCGCAGGCGATGCGCGGCGCTCAGTGCTCTGTCCGCTGATTGAAGAATTCCTGATAGGCCTCGGCCCGCGTCCTGATGTCCATTGCATCGAACAGGTCGCTGACCACGGCCAGCATGTCGGCGCCGGCGGCAATTACCTGCGGCGCATTGTCGAGCGTGATGCCGCCGATGGCAGCTACCGGCAAGCCAAATCGCCGGCGGGCTTCGCCCAGCAGCTCAAGGGGCGCGATCACCGAACCCGGCTTGGTGCGCGAAGGAAACATGCTGCCAAAGGCGAGATAGTCTGCGCCCGCGGCGGCGGCTTCCTCGCCGCGTGCGAGTTCGTCGTAGCAGGTGACGCCAAGGATGCGCTTTGGCCCGAGCGCGTCGCGTGCGGCCGCCAGCGAACCGCCCGGCGCATCGTCGCGACCGAGGTGGGCGCCGTCTGCGCCAATCTCCACCGCCAGCCAGACATCGTCATTGACGATCAACTTTGCGCCGCAAGCGCGGCAGATGCGCAGCAACTCGGCTGCCTGCGCGCGGCGCAGCGGGCGCGAGGCCAGCTTGTTGCGGTATTGGACGAAAGGCGTGCCGCCATCAAGCGCCGCCTTTACCAGGGCCGAAAGCCGCGGCAGCAGCAGGTCATCGAGAGTCACGGCACAAAGGCCCCGCAGTTTCATCGGGAAACGCGCCCTGTGGAATGCAAAAACCCGAACGCAAGGGCGTGCAGCCGCCCTTTTCCAGGCACCCTTCCCGTCGCTCCCGCTCCCCGGGGGGAGTCTTCCTGCGGGGCGCCTCTGCGGTGAATTGTCTTGTCAGGGTTCATCCGCCTCATCATCCTCTTCCCGCGACCAGAACAGCCGGTCGGGAATGAATTGTCCCATGCCGGGACGAAATCCGGCAGCCAGCGTGTGCCAAGTGTATTCCTGGGCGGCCATGACCGCCTCGGCAAGGTTCTCGCCGCAGGCGATGTAAGCCGCAATGGCCGAGGCCAGCGTGCAGCCCGAGCCATGATAGCTGCCCGCCAGGCGGTCCCAGCGATCGGTGCGCACCGTGCCGTGGCTGCCATACAGCGTATTGATCACCTGCGGGGTGCCCTCATGGGTGCCCGTCACCAGCACATACTCGCATCCGGCATTGATCAGGCGGTGGGCGCATGCGGCCAGGCCGGGTTCGAGGTGGGCGCCTTCGCCTCCTTCGCCGATCTGCTGCGCAAGACGCCGGGCTTCGAGGCTGTTTGGCGTCAGCAAGGTGGTCTGCGGCAGCAGCAGGCCGATCATGGCCTCGATCATTTCCTCATCGGCAAATTGGTCGCCGCGCCCGGAGGCCAGCACCGGATCGAGCACCACGGGGACATCAGGGTAGTCCGCGATCACCTCGGCAATCGCGGCGATGGCCTCGACGCTGCCCATCATGCCCAGTTTGAATGCCGCCACCGGCATGTCCTCCAGCAGGGCGCGGGCCTGGTCGGCCACCCACTCGGCGTCCATCGGCAACACGCCCTCGACGCCAGTCGTGTCCTGCACGGTGATCGCCGTCACCACCGAAAGCGGGTGGCAGCCGAGGCTGGCCAGCGTCAGAATGTCGGCCTGCAAACCGGCCCCTCCGGTAGGATCCGCGGCGGCGAAAGTGAGCACCATCGGCAATGACAGGTTGGCGGAGGGGGCAACGGTCATGGATATCCTGATCCGGCCCGGGCATATCGGGCAGCGGGCAGCTTGAGTTAATATTCTGCGATTCTATCCGAAGGAATGCCGTCCCCGCCCCAAGTACGGGGGACAAGAACCACAGCCCGCCATGAGCGCCGAACAACCCTATGCCCAATGGATGTGCCTGATCTGCGGCCTGATTTACGACGAGGCGCAGGGGCTTCCTGAAGAAGGCCTGCCGGCCGGCACGCGATGGGATGAAATACCCCCCAACTGGACCTGCCCGGAGTGCGGCGCGCGCAAGGAAGACTTCGAAATGGTCAAAATCTAAGTATGATTGGGGCCTACAAGGATTGACCGGGACAAAAAGTGATCAACGGAACAGGCGGACAGGGGAGGCCCTTGCGACCAGCAATGTGTCCGGGACTGCTTCTCCGCTCCCCCTTGATCGTCGAGCTTGAAGCCAGAATCCAGCATGGAGTGACGTGAGCGAGATACCCCAGCTTTCCGGCATAAAGGTGATGGTGATCGACGACTCGAACACCATCCGCAAGACTGCGGAGATTTTTCTGCTTCAGGCCGGCGCCCAGGTGGTGCTGGCCGAAGACGGCTTCGATGCGCTGGCAAAGATCAACGACCATCAGCCAAACCTGGTGTTCTGCGACATACTGATGCCGCGTCTGGATGGTTATCAGACCTGCGCGCTGATCAAGAAGAACGCAAAGTTCGCGGCCACCCCGGTGATCATGCTTTCATCCAAGGACGGACTCTTCGACCGCGCCCGCGGGCGCATGGTCGGTTCCGATGAATACCTGACCAAACCGTTCACCAAGGACGGCCTCCTCAAGGCCGTTGCCGCACACGCCGTCCGCGCGTGACCGGGTTCCAGTTTGCGAGCCAGCCACCATGCCCATCAAGACCGTTCTGATCATCGACGACTCCCCGACTGAACGCCACATCCTGGCGCAGTTGCTGCTGGGTGGCGGCTACGAAGTCAGTACCGCCGAAAGCGGTGAGGAAGGGATCGAGCGGGCACGGCAGATCAAGCCCGACCTCATCATGATGGATGTGGTGATGCCGGGCATGAACGGCTTCCAGGCCACTCGCGCGCTGTCGCGGGACGAAGCGACGAAGAACATTCCCGTCATCATCTGCACCACCAAAGCCCAGGAGACGGACAAGGTTTGGGGTCTGCGCCAGGGCGCCCATGACTATGTGACCAAGCCGGTGGATGGTCCAGCCTTGCTGGCCAAGATCGCCGCACTGGGATAACAATGAACGGCCCCCACGCTCGCTTCGCTTCGCTGCCCCCCGAGGGGGCGCAGGCCCCCCTTGGGGCGGCCCGGCGGGAGGCCTGAGGCATGGCGAAGCGGATCAGTCTGCGCGAGTTTCAGCAAAGCCTCTCCGAGCGGCTGCTCTCGGCCCGCCGCGGCGAAGGCGGGCTGACGCTGCTCGGCATCGAGTCCGGCGCTGAAGACCTCCCCGGCGGCAGCCGCTGGCTGGTCGATCTCGCCGACTCCGGAGAAGTGGTGCCGCTGCCGCAACTCACTCCTGCCCCTCTCACCAAGTCCTGGTTCGCAGGCATCGCGAACATTCGCGGCGTGCTCTACAGCGTGGTGGATTTCGCCGCCTGGCGCGGCGGCGCACCGACGCCGTGCAACGCGCAGTCGCGCCTGTTGCTGGTCGGCGCGCGACACGGCATCAATAGTGCCTTGCTGGTGCGTCGCTCGCTCGGACTGCGTCCGCAACTGGCAATGCACGCGGCGGACGCCGCGAATGTCGGCGCCGGGGAAACCGCGCCCTGGTTGGGCGGCCGCTTCACGGATGCGCAGGACATCACCTGGACCCAGTTGCGCATTCCCGCACTGCTGGCCGACCCCGACTACCTCGACATCGCGCGCTAAGCGTTCCGGAAAGGACTGAGCATGGCCCTGAATCTTCCCTTCAAGCTACCGTCATTCGATCGCCGCAAGCCCGTATCGCCCGAGACGACGGCGCTGGGCGACGTGCCCGGGGAGGAACGCCGCGGCCGCCGCAGACTGCCTTTGATCGGGCATCTGGCGATCGAGAGCCAGTTTCGAATCCTTGGCGCCGTTTTTCTGATCAGCCTGCTGATCACCATCGCCGCGGTCTTCATGCAGAGCCGGGCGACAACCCGGGGCGCCATCTTCCTGTCCGTGGCGAGCCAGATCGCCCCGCTGACGCAACAGATCCCCAATGCCGCGCTGAACGCCCTGCAGGGGAAAGCTGAAAGCTTCGCGGAATTGCGCGAAGCCCGCGATCATTTTGGCCAACTGGTCGAACGGCTGGTCGAAGGGGGTGAATTCAGGGGCATCAAGGTGTCGGCCACCAGCGTCGAAGCGCGCCCGGCGCTGGACACCTTGCGCGAGGCATGGAACAAGCAAAACGAAATTCTCAGCCAGGTGCTGGCCCAGGAAAGTCGCTTCACGGCGATCGGCCGTCTTGCCAGCGAATCGGCGCAGCACGGTCAGGCGATGAGCGCAGCGGCAGATGCCAGCGGCGGCAAACTGCCCTATCTGACGATGCGCATCCAGAATGCATCGAGCCAACTCGCTTCCGCGCCCGGTTTCGACGAAGCGATGGCCGCCCAATTGGCCAGGGATATTGCCGCCGCGCTGGACCTGGCCTCTGCCGACACGCAACTGGCGAAGAGCCTGAAAGCAATGCAGTCCGCAATTGCCAACCTTTCCGGCGACCTCAAGCCGCTGGTCCAGGCGCGCAAGGCCAGCGGCAATATCATCGCAGGCTGGCGCGGAATGGCGACCAATGCCGAAAGCCTGGTCAAGGCCTATGAAAGCGAGACCACCGAGCAGGATGCCTCTTCCGCCGCGGCCGCCTTGTTCGGCTCCCTCGCCATGGTGATGCTGGTACTAATGGTCAAGGCCTTCAAGGACGAAGGCCTGCGCCGCGGCGACGAAGCCGATCAGCAGCGCCGCCTCGCGGAAGCTGCGAAGGATGCGACCCAAAGCGCCATTCTGCGTCTGATGAACGAAATGGGCGACCTGGCCGATGGCGACCTGACGATCCGCGCCACGGTGTCCGAGGACGTCACCGGCGCGATTGCCGACTCGGTGAATTACACCGTCGAAGAACTCTCCGTGCTGGTACGCCGCATCAACGATGCCGCCGAACGCGTAACTCGCGCCTCGAACGCCGCCCAAAACACCTCCAACCAGCTCCTCTCGGCAACCCAGGTGCAGTCAACCGAAATCATGAACGCCAACACGGTCGTTCTTGAAATGGCCAATTCGATGAAGACGGTTTCTTCCGCCGCTCTCGAATCGGCCCGCGTGGCGCACGCTTCCCTCGCAGCCGCGCAGAAAGGCGCGGCTGCGGTGTCCAACTCGATCTCCGGCATGAACGAAATTCGCAGCCAGATCCAGGAAACTTCCAAGCGCATCAAGCGGCTCGGCGAATCCTCGCAGGAGATCGGTGAAATCGTTGAACTGATTTCCGACATTACGGAACAGACCAACGTGCTGGCGCTGAACGCGGCCATCCAGGCCGCCTCGGCCGGCGAGGCCGGGCGCGGCTTCTCGGTGGTGGCGGAAGAAGTACAACGCCTGGCCGAGCGCTCCGGTGAAGCGACCAAGCAGATCGCCGCGATCGTCAAGACGATTCAGACCGACACCCACGACGCGGTGGCCGCCATGGAATACTCGACGAAAGGTGTGGTCGAGGGCGCCAAACTGTCGGATGCCGCCGGTCAGGCGCTGAGCGAAATCTCCACCGTGTCGCAGGACCTGGCGCACCTGATCGAAGCGATCTCCAGCGACACCCAGGCTCAGGCCGACATCGCCACCAAAGTGGCCGACTCGATGCAGGACATTCTTCGAATAACCGGCCAGACCACCGCCAGCACCCAAGAAACCGCGGTATCGATCGGTGAGCTTACCGAGCTCGCGGTCGAACTCAAGGGCTCGGTCTCGGGCTTCAAGGTATAAAAAAGATCAATGAGTCACGGCGTGATGAATAGCATGCGATGAGCGCGGATCTCGACATCGGCCCTCTGTCCTGGGTCAAGGGAGAAATCGACCTTGAACTGGAACGCGCCGGGCTCAGCGTCGCAGCCCATGCGGCCGACCCCACAGGCGACGGTCTGCAGAAGGCGCGTGCCAGCATGCACCAGGCCCACGGCGCGCTGGCGATCGTCGGCCTGGGCGGCATCACGGAATTCGCCGACGCGATAGAACGCCTGCTGGCAGCGCTGGGTGATGGAACGGCGCCCGATACCGCAGCCGCGGTCGCCGCGGCGCAAGAGGCGTTTACCGCACTGCGCGGCTATCTCGACGACCTCATCGCCGGACACCCCGACCAGCCACTGAAGCTTTTCGCACCCTACCGTGCGATGGCGGTGGCACGCGGCCAGGCAGCTCCGGGGCCCGCCAAGCTGTTCTTCCCCGATCTTACACAGCGCCCGCCGAAGCGCGAAAAGGACCCGCCGCCACTTGCGCCGGACGCCCTGGCAGCGCGCCTCAAGGCTGCCCGCCTGGGGTTCGAGCGCGGCCTCTTGAAGTGGTTGAAGAACGATCCCAAGGGCATCGCAGAAATGAAAGTCTCGGTCACCATGATCGAGATGACGCGCGCCACGGCCTCCGCCCGTGCCTACTGGTGGGTCGCGCTGGGCGTCCTCGACGCACTGGCCATCGACGGTTTGCCCGACGCAACCGAAGCGAAGCGGTTTGCCATGCACTTGGGCGGACAGATCAAAAAGCTCACTGAAGGCCAGGGAGAAGCAGACGAACAGGCATTGCGCGAGGCGTTATACCAGGCCGCCTGCGCCGTTGCGGGAGGCGAAGCGCTGGCCATCGTGCGTGCCGCCTACCGTCTCGACGGAATGGTGCCCACGGCAACGCCCTCCGAGACCGAACGGTTGCTGCCCCATCTGCGTCGTCTGCGTGAATTGCTCCTCGCCGCCAAGGAAGACTGGAACCGACTTTGCGCCGGTACCGCTGCCGCGCTGCCACCTTTCCATGACCGCACGGCGAAAATCGCGGAAGAAGGGGCCGCCACCGGACAAGCCGACTATGCGCGGCTGACCGCGGCCATTTTCGAACACACCACTCAACTGCGCCGGGACCCGACACGTCACAACGACATGGTTGCCCTGGAAGTCGCCACGGCGCTCCTGCTCGCCGAATCGGCGCTGGAGAACTTCCAGTCACTGGATGCCGAGTTCGCGCATTCGACCGACGCCGTTGTCAGTCGCCTCGCCGCGCTCGGACGGGGCGAAGAACTCGGCTTGATGGAACTGCCACATCTCGACGCCATGTCCCGCCGGGCGCAAGAGCGGCTGCTGCTAGAATCCGTCGCGCGCGAAATTCGATCGAATCTCGGTGCCATAGAACAAACGCTCGATGCGTACTTCCGCGACACCTCGCGCCAGGCCAGTCTGGCGACGCTCAAGCAGCCGATTCGCCAGATCCAGGGAGCGCTGCTGGTACTCGGTCAGGACCGCGCCAACGCCGTGCTCGCGGAATGCGCAGGCGCTATCGAGAGGTTCGCCGAACCTGGCTTCGCACCGAAGTCCGGCGACTTTGAAGATGTGGCGAAGAAACTTTCCGCGCTGGGCTTTTTCGTCGCGCAGTTGCAAGGTGGCGCCGCCGACATCGACGCGATCCTTGAACCGCCGCCTGCCGCAGCTCCCGCTCGCGAGGAAATCGAGGCGGTTGGGCCCGCGGCGTTGGCAGCCGCCGCAACCCCGACCGACGAGCTAACCGAGCAGGCGCCGGTGTCGGAATCCGCGGCCGACAGCGAGCAGATTGGCGAGGAAACCCTGCCGGACTTCGAAGTGGCGGCTGCCGAGGCCACCCCCGAGCCGCTCCCGACTCCGCCGCCGGCGCCCGCCGAAACCGCTGTCGCGTCGGCGGAAGCCACGCGATTGGCGGATGCCAGCCAGCAGGAGCTCGACGCCGAACTGCTGGCGATCTTTCTCGAAGAAGCCAGGGAAGTGTTGGCGACCATCAACCAACACCTGCCCTTGGTGCATGCCACCCCGAACGATCAGGACTCCCTCGTCACGCTGCGCCGCAGCTTCCATACCCTGAAGGGCAGCGGGCGCATGGTCGGCCTGATGGAGCTGGGCGAAGCTGCCTGGGCCGTGGAGCAGGTCCTGAACGGCTGGCTGCACGAGGTAAGACCGGCGACGGCCGCCCTGCTCGAAATGCTCGATCTCGCCGCAGAAATCTTCAAGGTCTGGATCGTCCAGCTCGAAGCGGGCGGCGGCAGCCATGTCGACGCCACGGAATTGATCCGCCGCTGTCGGCTCTTGGGCGGTGCCGAAGATGCCGAGGCCGAAGGCGCCGTCCCGCCGGCGCCGACTATTGAAGCGGCAGTGCCTGAAGAGCCGGCCCCTGAAGAACCTCTGGAAGAGGCTGCGCCAGAAGAAGAAGTCGCTTCCGAAGTAGCGGTTTCTGACGAAGTCGCCCCCGAGGAAACTGCGGCGGAGCCACTGCCGTCGGCGGAGGTGGTCTCCTTCCCCACGCCGCCGCCGATTCGTATCGGCGACCTGGAGGTGGCTCCTGCTCTCTACAATCTCTACCTCGACGAAACCCGCGAGCTCGTCGCGACGCTGCAAGCCAAGCTTGGCCTTGAAGAAATGCCGGGTAACGACGTAATCCGCGCCGCGCACACCGCGGCCAGCATTTCCGCCGCAACCGGCTTCATGCCGATTTCGCGCCTCGCCCGCGCACTGGAGAATGCGCTGCTGCGCCTGTCGCAGTTGGAGGCGAACCCGAGCGAAACGCAGCGCTTTGTCTTCGCGCGCTGCGCCGGCGCCCTGGAGGGCATGCTGGGCGCCATTGCCGAGCGGCGCATGCCCGGCGAGGAGGCCGATCTCGCCGCCGAGCTGGATGCGATGACGCCGCCTGCCGAGCCCGTGGCCGAGCCCGTGGCCGAGCCCGTGGCCGAGCCCGTGGCCGAGCCCGTGGTCGAGCCTGTGGTCGAGCCTGTGGTCGAGCCTGTGGTCGAGCCCTCGGTCGAGCCAGTAGCCGAGCCCGCGGTCGAAGCCGTTGCCGAGTCGCTGGGTGAACCGGTCGCACCGGCTCTGCCGGAAGTAAGCATGACCGCAGCAGAGCGCCGCGCTGCACGAATTGACGACGAGATCGATTCGCAGGTGTTGCCGCTCTTCCTCGAGGAAAGCGTTGATCTCATGAGAGAGATCGGTGAAACGCTGCGCCACTGGCGTGAAGCGCCCACCGACGCCGAGATTTCCCGCACACTCCAGCGCGCCCTGCACACGCTCAAGGGTAGCGCACGAATGGCAGGCGCCATGGGCTGCGGTGAGCTTCTGCATTCGATGGAAACCCGCGTCGAACAGGCGACCGCCATGAAATCGGTGCAGCCGGCCACCATCGACGGGCTGGAAACGTCCTATGACCGCACGGCGATGCTGATCGAGCATCTGCGCAACCCTGCTGCGGCCGGGCGGGAACCCGAAGAGCCGCAGCGTCCGGCCCCGGAGCTTGATGTCTCGGTCGAATCGGAGGCCGCGGCACCGGTCCCGGTCGAGCGCGGGCATGGCTTCCCGGCGGCAACTCACGCACCCGTGGCGGTGGAGGCCACTCCCGCTGCCGCCTACGCCCCGGCCGCGCAGGTGCACCTGCGTGTGCGCGCGGCGCTGGTCGACCAGTTGGTCAACGAAGTCGGCGAAGTCTCGATCGCCCGCGGCCGCATCGAGGGCGACCTTCTGGAATTGAAGGCGTCGCTGCTGGAACTCACGGAAAACGTGATTCGCCTGCGCAGGCAGTTGCGTGACATAGAGATCCAGGCCGAATCGCAGATGCAGTCGCAGCAAGCGCTGGCAAGCGAGCGGATGCAGGATTTCGATCCGCTCGAATTCGACCGCTTCACCCGCTTCCAGGAGGTGACGCGAATGATGGCGGAGAGCGTGAACGACGTCGCCACCGTACAGCAGAACCTGCTGCGCCATCTCGACCATGCCAATGCTTCGGTGGCGGCCCAGGCGCGTCTGTCCCGCGAACTGTCGCAGCGCATGATGGGCGTGCGCATGGTTCCTTTCGAGAGCCTGGCCGAGCGCCTGCATCGCGTGGTGCGTCAGGCGGCCAAGGATTCCGGAAAACGCGCCAACCTCGACATCCGTCACGGCCAGACCGAACTCGACCGCTCGGTACTGGACAAGATGGCAGGCCCGCTCGAGCACCTGCTGCGCAACAGTGTCGCTCACGGACTCGAAGACGGCGCCACGCGCGAGGCGGCAGGCAAGGAAGCGATCGGGCAGATAACCCTTTCCTTGGCGCAGGAAGGCAACGAAATCGTGGTTGCCATCGCCGATGACGGCGCCGGCCTCAACTTCGAGCGCATTCGCCAGCGCGGAATCGAGCGCGGCCTGATCGCGCCAGACGCGGAACCCGACGAAGCCAGCCTGACACAACTGATTCTTCAGCCCGGATTCTCCACCGCCGACGAAGTCACGGCGCTTGCCGGACGCGGCGTCGGCATGGACGTGGTGAAAAGCGAGACAGCCAGCCTCGGCGGCCGCATTGAAGTCACCTCGGCCACCGGGCGTGGCGCCACGTTCCGCATCTACCTGCCGCTCACCCTGGCGGTGACGCAGGCGGTGCTGGTCACGGCCGGCAATCGTCGCTACGCGATTCCGTCGTCGATGATCGAGCAGGCCACCGAACACAAGGCCGAGGCTGCGGCGCAAGTGCGCAGCACAGGCAGCATCGAGTGGCTGGGAAACCGCTATCCCTACCGCTATCTTCCGGAACTGCTGGACGAAAAGGACGCAGTTCCGCCGCCGGCGCGGCGGCACTGGATCCTGTTGATCAAGGGTGGCACCGAACGAGTGGCACTTGAAGTCGATAGTCTTACCGGCAACCAGGAAGTTGTGGTCAAGGCCGTGGGGCCGCAGCTGGCGCGTGTACCGGGGCTGGCCGGTGCCACGGTGCTTGGCAACGGCGAAGTGGCCTTGATCATCAATCCGGTTGCACTGGCGGCCCGTGCCACACAACGCGTCAGCGCCCCGCAGCCGGTGTCAGCCGCCGCCGCCCCGGTTCAGGCCGCCGCTGCCGCCCCCGCGGTGATGGTGGTGGATGATTCGCTCACCGTGCGCATGATCAGCGGCCGCCTGCTGGCACGCCATGGCTATCATGTGCTCACCGCCAAGGATGGCGTTGATGCGCTGGAACAGCTCGGCGAGGTCATTCCCGATGTCATGCTGCTGGACATCGAAATGCCGCGCATGGATGGCTTCGACCTGGCGCGCAATGTGCGCGCCGACAAGCGGCTGAAGCATATTCCGATCATCATGATCACTTCGCGCACGGCCGAAAAGCACCGCCAGCATGCCGCAGAAATCGGCGTCGATCACTACCTGGGCAAGCCCTACGACGAGGAACAACTGCTCGAATGCATTCGCGACTGCATCGGCAAGGCGCAGCAGTTCCGCGGGTGAGAGATCGCCGCCGGGGTCTTGGTGAACCGCAGCTTGCGCGGCATCGCATGGTGGCGGTGGAGTTTCTTTGAATCTTGAGCGGTCGCCTGGGTAAGTCCGCCCTCTTGCTCCTGTCTCCAATCGCCTGATGATCTTCGACGCCTACTCCAACCCGGCTCTTGGACTCGCCAATCGTATCGTCATGGCGCCCATGACCCGCTGCCGCGCCGACCACCGTGATGCCGTCCCCGACGAACTGATTGTCGAGTATTACCGACAGCGGGCGAGCGCCGGCCTGATCATCTCGGAAGGCGTACCGGTGTCCGATCGTGCGCGCGGCTACCTCAACACGCCGGCGTTGTGGAACGAGGCGCAGGCCGCCGGCTGGAAGCAGGTCACCGATGCCGTGCATGCCGCGGGCGGCAGGATGTTCGCCCAGATCTGGCATTGCGGCCGCATCGCGAATGCCGCACTGCATGCCGATGGCAGCCCCCCGGCGGGACCGTCGTCGAAGCCCGCGCATTCGCAATGCCTGATCCCCGGCCCCGATGGCAAGCCGGTTTCCGTGCCCTGCGGCCAGCCGCGGCCCCTCAGCATCCAGGAAATCCGCGCGGTCGTCGCCGATTTCGCCCATGCAGCGAAGCTGGCCATCCAGGCCGGATTTGACGGAGTGGAGATTCACGGCGCCAACGGCTATCTGCTCGATCAGTTCCGCTGTCCGGCACTCAATGACCGCACCGATGCTTATGGCGGCTCGCTGGCCAATCGCTACCGTCTGCTGCTGGAGGTGGTCGATGCGGTGGCAGCCGAGGCCAGCCCGCAACGCGTCGCCGTGCGCCAGTCGCCGTATGGCCTGGGCAACGACATGGTTGCCGACCCCGAGCCGCTGAAGACCTATCCGTGGCTGGCACGCGAACTGAATCGGCGCGGCATCGGTTTTCTGCACATCTACTGCCAGACGGCCGACTGGATTCACGACGCAACGCATTCGATGATGCCGGCGCTGCGCGACGCCTTCCATGGCGCAATCATCGCTTGCGGCGGCTTCAAGACCAGGGCCGCCTGCGAAGCGATCCTCGCGCGCGGTCATGCCGATTTGATCGCCATCGGCAAGCCCTTCATCTCCAACCCGGACCTGCTCGAACGTTTGCGCAACGATGTCCCGCTCAGCAAGTGGGATACAGCCACCTTCTACGGCGGCGGTGCCGCAGGCTATACCGACTACCCGACGCTCTGACGGAGCGTTCGCAGGACGCGGCCACAGGCGCTGACAACACGGCGAAGAACAATGAGAATCCCGCTCGCACAAATTCTGGCTGCTGCCATCGCCCTCTTGGCCACCCTGCCACTGGCGGCGGCAGATGCCGCTCCCGACTATGCCAGTGCAAGCCTTTCGGGCGATTGGAACGGTGCGCGCGGCAACGCCTGGCAGGCCGGGTGGGCCTGGGACGCCACGCTCAAGGTCGATACCCTGAGCAGCCGGGGCGGCACAGCGTCGGGGAGCCGCAGCATGAGCCATCTCGAACTCCGGCTGAAGGCCGATCTCGCCAGGATCGCGGACCGGGAAGGCGCCACGGCCTATTTGCATGTACTGGACAACCGCGGCGCGGGGATCAATGCGCGCCAAACCGGCAGCATCATGGGCGTCAGCAACATCGAGGTGCCGGTGCCGACCACGCGGATATTTCATGCATGGCTGCAGCAGAGCTTCCTTGACGACCGGTTTTCCCTGCTGGCCGGTCTCTATCCGATCGACTCTGAATTCTTCGTCATGGATTCGGCGAGCCTGCTGCTGCATCCTGCGTTCGGCACCCCTGCCGATCTGGCGCTGACGCGCGGCCCGTCGATTTTCAACAATTCAGCCTTTGGCGTACGCGCCAGATGGCAGTCGGCCGACCGGGAAACATATGCGATGGGAGCGCTGGTGGACGGCATTCCGAACGATCCGGCGCGACCGAAAGCCACGGCGATCCGCTTTGCCAAGGGTGATGGCGCCTTCGTCATTGCCGAGTTTGGCTGGACGCCAAAGCAAACCGGCCGTGTCCCGGAGGCGACCGACGCGGTCGGCGACCAGTCGGACCGCGCTGCCGGCGGTCCGGACGGCAACATCGGCAAGTACGCAATCGGTTTCTGGCGCTACGGCAACCGTGTACCCGACCAACTCGATGTGGACGCCAGCAACGAGCCCTTGCAGCGCCGCTCGCTCGGCGCCTACCTGCTCGCCGAGAGGACCCTGGCGGGCCTTGGCGATGCCGGACGCGACGTCACCGCGTTCGCCCGTCACAGCATCTCGGATGGCCATTCAACGGCCATCGATCGCATGTGGAATCTTGGTCTGCGGCTGCGCGGACCGTTGTCCAGCCGGCCGGAGGATGCCCTGGTGATTGGCTGGACCCATGGCCGCCTGGCCCCCAAATGGCGTGCCGTGCAAGCGGCAAGCGGCGCGCAGCCAACCGACAGGGAAGACGTTTTCGAAATCACCTGGCGCGCGGCGCCGACTCCCTGGCTCGCACTGCAACCCGTCCTGCAGTCCATTGGCCACCCGGGTGGCGCGGGCGCCACGCCCCGCGCCACGGTGTTTGGCCTGCGCGTCGAGATCGCCTTGTAGGCCGACCCCGATACGCGTCAGACTTACCTGAAGGCGATGATGGTCTGATCCACCGCCAGGCTGTCGCCCGGCCTCGCCAGCAGGGTTTCCACCACGCAGTCGCGCTCGGCCTTCAGCACGTTTTCCATCTTCATGGCCTCGATCTTGGCCAGGACTTCGCCGGCCTTGACTTCCTGCCCGGCGGTCACGGCGATGTGCGTCAGCAGTCCGGGCATCGGCGAGAGCAAATACCTCGACATGTCCGGCGGAACCTTGACCGGCATCCTCGCCTTGAGTTCCGCCGTGCGCGCCGACATGACCTGGATATCGGCCTGGACGCCCCAGTGGAACAGCCGATAGACCAGGCCGCGCCGTTCGACCTGCATGCATATCGGCTGGCCGCTGATGGTGCCGATATACAAGGGATCGCCGAATTGCCAAGTGGAGCGCACTTCGTAGACCTCGCCGGCGAAGCTGACGTCCCAGCCGCCTTTGGCGGCGAGCGCTTTGGCCAGGTACTCGTCCTCTCCCAGCAGAACAACGAAATCCTCGCCGGGAACGAAGGCATGTCCCGGCATCTGGCCGGAGATGCTCGCGTTGCGCGCCAGATACTGGCGATGGATCGCGGTGGCTACCGCCACCAGCATTGCCGGATCGTCGTGCGGTACGTCCGCCGCATTGAAGCCCTTGGGATACTGCTCGGCGATCAGGCCGGTGTTGAAATCGCCCGACGTGAAGCGCGGGTTCTGCATCAGCGCGGCCTGAAAGGCGATGTTCGAGGACACGCCACGGATCACGAACTGGTTCAGCGCATCGCGCATGCGCGCGATCGCCTGGTCGCGCGTGGCCGCATGGACAATCAGCTTGGCGATCATCGAATCGTAGAACATCGAGATCTCGCCGCCTTCATAGACGCCGGTATCGACACGCACGCCATGAACCTCGGGCGGCGGTATGTACTTCACCAGGCGGCCGGTGGATGGCAGGAAGCCGCGGAAGGGGTCTTCGGCGTTGATCCGGCATTCCATGGCCCAGCCGTTGAGCTTGACCTGCTCCTGGGTAAAGGGCAGTTTCTCGCCCGCCGCGACGCGGATCATCAGTTCCACCAGATCCAGTCCGGTGATCAGTTCGGTCACCGGGTGTTCGACCTGCAGGCGCGTATTCATTTCCAGAAAGTAGAAGCTCTTGTCCTTGCCGACGACGAACTCCACGGTACCCGCGCTCTGGTATTTGACCGCCTTGGCCAGCGCCACGGCCTGTTCGCCCATTGCCTTGCGCGTCACCGGGTCGATGAAGGACGAGGGCGCCTCTTCGATCACCTTCTGGTGGCGACGCTGCAGCGAGCATTCGCGTTCCCACAGGTAGACGGTGTTGCCGTGGCCATCGCCGATCAGTTGGATCTCGATGTGCCGCGGCTCCTCGACGAACTTCTCGATGAAGATCCGGTCGTCGCCGAAGGCATTCTTTGCCTCGGTCTTGCAGGAGGCAAAGCCTTCGTGGGCTTCCTGGTCGTTGTAGGCCACGCGCAGGCCCTTGCCGCCGCCGCCGGCGGAGGCCTTGATCATCACCGGGTAGCCGATGCCCTTGGCGATCCCGACTGCCTGTTCGGGCGTGTCGATGGCCGCGTTGTGGCCGGGAATCGTATTCACCTTGGCTTCCAGCGCGAGCTTCTTCGAGGCGATCTTGTCGCCCATCGCGGCGATGGAGTGGTGCTTGGGCCCGATGAAAATGATGCCGTTCTCTTCCAGGCGGCGCGAGAACTCTTCGTTCTCGGAGAGGAAGCCGTAACCCGGATGAACGGCCTCGGCGCCGGTCTGCTTGCAGGCGGCGATGATCTTGTCGATCACCAGGTAGGATTCCTTCGACGGCGGCGGGCCAATGCAGACGGCCTCGTCGGCCATCTCCACATGACGCGCATCCCTGTCGGCTTCGGAATACACGGCGACGGTGGCAATGCCCATCTTGCGGGCGCTCTTGATCACGCGGCAAGCGATCTCGCCGCGGTTTGCAATCAAAATCTTCTTAAACATGTTTTCAATCCTCAATTCGAAGAGAGGCTATGACCGATTTGGCGGATGCAGTGCACGGCGAAGGGCGGACGACGAAGCCAACGCAGCTATGCACGATGCCAAACCCGGTCAGAGAGGAATGTTGCCGTGCTTGCGCCACGGATTCTCGATGTCCTTGTCGCGCAACATGGCCAGGCTGCGGCAGATGCGCTTGCGGGTTTCGTTGGGCATGATCACATCGTCGATGAAGCCGCGTGCGCCGGCGACGAAGGGATTGGCAAACTTGGCCTTGTACTCGGCTTCGCGCGCCGCGACCTTGACCGGATCACCCTTCTCTTCGCGGAAAATGATTTCCACGGCGCCTTTCGGCCCCATCACCGCGATCTCCGCCGAGGGCCAGGCAAAATTGACATCGCCACGCAGATGCTTCGAGGACATCACGTCGTAGGCTCCGCCGTAGGCCTTGCGCGTGATCAAGGTCACCTTCGGCACCGTGCATTCGGCATAGGCATACAACAGCTTCGCGCCATGCTTGATGATGCCACCGTATTCCTGCGCGGTTCCCGGCATGAAGCCCGGCACATCGACCAGGGTGATGATCGGGATGTTGAAGGCGTCGCAAAAGCGCACGAACCTCGCACCCTTGATTGCCGACTTGATGTCGAGGCAACCCGCCAGAACCATGGGCTGGTTGGCGACGATGCCGACGGTTTGGCCTTCCATGCGGGCAAAGCCGATCACGATGTTCATCGCATTGTCGTGCTGCAGCTCGAAGAAATCCGTGTCATCGACAATCTTGAAAATCAGTTCCTTGATGTCGTAGGGTTTGTTCGGATTGTCCGGCACCAGGGTGTCGAGCGAGAAGTCGAGCCGATCCGCCGGATCGAATGTGCGCCTGACCGGCGGCTTTTCCTTGTTGTTGAGCGGGAGGTAATTGAAGAAACGGCGCGCCATCAACAGTGCATCGACATCGTTCTCGAAGGCCAGGTCGGCGACGCCGGACTTGGTGGCATGCGTCACCGCGCCGCCGAGTTCCTCGGCCGTGACTTCTTCGTGCGTCACGGTCTTCACCACTTCCGGCCCCGTGACGAACATGTACGAGGTGTCCTTGACCATGAAGATGAAATCGGTCATCGCCGGGCTGTACACCGCGCCGCCGGCGCAGGGTCCCATGATCATCGAGATTTGCGGGATCACGCCGGAAGCCATCACGTTGCGCTGGAACACGTCGGCATAGCCGCCGAGCGCGGCGACGCCTTCCTGGATCCGTGCGCCGCCCGAGTCGTTGAGTCCGATCACCGGGCAACCGACCTTCAGCGCGTGATCCATGATCTTGCAGATCTTCTCCGCATGCGCTTCCGACAAGGCGCCGCCGAACACCGTGAAGTCCTGCGAAAAGACGAACACCATGCGGCCGTTGATGGTGCCGTAGCCGGTCACCACGCCGTCGCCGGGGATGTGGCTGTCGCCCATGCCGAAATCGACGCAGCGATGCTCCTTGAACATGTCCCATTCTTCAAAGGTGCCATCGTCGAGCAGTATTTCTATCCGCTCGCGAGCGGTCAGCTTGCCCTTGGCGTGATGGGCATCGATGCGCTTCTGGCCGCCCCCCAGGGCCGCCAAACGGCGCTTTTCGTCCAACTGGTGAATGATGTCGTACATGCGAAATACCTCCGAAAATACAAACTGGAAATCAGCAGTGTTCGGTCAAGACGCGAACCGGGTCGATTGCTTGCTCTTGTCGATGCGGTCAGAACGGGAGGCGCGACACCGAAACGCTCGCGAAAAGGGCATCTTCTCGAAAAGGATGATCGACGGAATGGGTATCAAAGTTTAGCGCGAAACGACCCTATTGAGGCGTTTCTTGATGATCGCGAGGAGCAGACAGGCCGCAGGGGCGATCCGCATCGGCGACAGCGCCGCGCACTACTGCCTGCTGACTAGAAGTAGCGGCTCACCAAGCCAATCAGATGCCGTGCAGCGGCCGTGGGTGTTGTCGTGCCGGCATCAACGGCTGCCGACAGTTCATGCAGTTCGCCCTTCACGCCCGGGTGTTCGCGAAAATGACTGCGCAAGCCCGAATCGATCTGCTGCCACATCCAGGCCAGTGCCTGGTGGCGGCGCCGCGCTTCGAACTCGCCGCTTGCGGTCAGGGCGAGCCTGAATTTCTCGATGTTCTGCCAGAAATTCTCCAGGCCGTCCTTGCGCATTGCCGACAGCGTCAATACCGGTGGCTGCCAGTTGGGCGAGGCGGGATGCAACATGGACAGGGCCGAACGCATTTGCGCAGCGGCCAGTTGTGCTGCCGTCGGATCGATGTCGGCCTTGTTGAAAACCACCAGGTCGGCAAGCTCGATGATGCCTTTCTTGATGGCCTGCAGGTCATCGCCGGCATTGGGCAACTGCAGCAGGACAAAGGCATCAGTCATGCCCGCCACCGCGGTCTCGGACTGGCCGACGCCGACCGTCTCGACAATGATGATGTCGTAGCCGGCGGCCTCGCAGAGCAACAGCGCTTCGCGCGTGTGTTCGGCCACGCCGCCCAGGCTGCCCGAAGCGGGCGACGGCCGGATAAAGGCTTCCGTGCGCTGCGAGAGGAGTTCCATGCGGGTCTTGTCGCCGAGAATCGACCCGCCATGGACGCTCGACGAAGGATCGACCGCGAGTACCGCAATGCGATGGCCGGCTTCTATCAGGTGCATGCCCAGCGCTTCGATGAAGGTCGACTTGCCGACACCCGGCACGCCCGAGATGCCGATGCGCATCGAACGGCCGGTGTGCGGCAACAGCGCCTCGAGCAGTTTCTGCGAACGCCGCTGGTGATCCGGCAGCGTCGACTCGGCGAGGGTGATGGCCTTTGCCAGCGCCCGCCGATTGCCGCCCAGCAGGCCGTCGACCAGCGGCGCGTCCCGCGCGTCCACGCCGCTTTGGCCCAGTTCGGGCACGGGCCGCATGGCCCCGCTCAGGCGCTGGCCGGCAGATGGACGGCGCGGATGGCGCGCAGCACTTCTTGCGCGCATTGCGGAATCGGCGTACCCGGCCCGAAGATACCGGCGGCACCCGCCTTGTAGAGCTCGTCGTAGTCCTGTGGCGGAATCACGCCACCGACAAACACCACGATTTCGTCGGCGCCCTGGTCGCGCAGCGCCTTGACCAGTTGCGGCACCAGCGTCTTGTGGCCGGCGGCCAGAGTCGACACGCCGATTGCGTGAACATCGTTCTCGATGGCCTGGCGCGCCGCTTCTTCGGGCGTCTGGAACAGCGGGCCGACGTCGACATCGAAGCCGAGGTCGGCAAAGGCCGTGGCAACCACCTTGGCGCCGCGGTCGTGGCCATCCTGCCCCAGCTTGGCGATCATGATGCGCGGCCGGCGTCCTTCTGCCGCAGCGAAGTTGTCAATCGAGTCACGGATTTCCTTCATCGCTCCATCCTCTCCAAACGCCGCGCTATAGACTCCCGAGACCGTCTGGGTGGTGGCGCGATGACGGCCATACACCGCTTCGAGGGCATCCGAAATTTCACCGACCGTGGCGCGCAGGCGACTCGCCTTGATGGCCAGGTCGAGCAGGTTGCCCTCGCCGGTCTTCGCCGCAGCGGTCAGGGCCGCCAGGGCCGCCTGCACAGCCGCGCTGTCGCGCGTTTCGCGAATCTTCTTCAGGCGAGCGATCTGGCTCTCGCGCACGGCGTAGTTATCCACGTTGCGGAACTCGATCGCGGCTTCTTCCTTGAGCTTGTACTTGTTTACACCGACGATCACGTCCTTGCGCGAATCGATGCGCGCCTGTTTCTCGGCGGCGCACTTCTCGATTTGCAGCTTGGCCCAGCCGCTTTGCACCGCCTGGGTCATGCCGCCCATCTTCTCCACGTCCTCGATGATGCGCCAGGCCTCGTCGGCGATGTCCTGCGTCAGCCTTTCCATCATGTAGCTGCCGGCCCAGGGATCGATCACGCTGCAGATGTGGGTTTCCTCCTGGATCACGAGTTGGGTATTGCGCGCTATGCGCGACGAAAACGCAGTCGGCAGTGCGATGGCCTCGTCGAGCGAGTTGGTGTGCAGGCTTTGCGTGCCGCCGAACACCGCGGCCATGGCCTCGACCGTGGTTCGCACCACGTTGTTGTACGGGTCCTGCTCGGTCAGCGACCAGCCCGAGGTCTGGCTGTGGGTGCGCAGCATCATCGACTTCGGCTTCTTCGCGTTGAATTCGTTCATGATGCGCCACCACAGCAGCCGCGCCGCGCGCATCTTGGCGATTTCGAGATAGAAGTTCATGCCGATGGCCCAGAAGAAAGACAGGCGCCCGGCGAAATCGTCCACATCCATGCCGGCGGCAATCGCGGTCTTCACGTACTCGCGGCCGTCGGCCAGCGTAAAGGCGAGTTCCACCGCCTGGGTCGCCCCGGCCTCCTGCATGTGATAACCGGAGATCGAGATCGAGTTGAACTTCGGCATGTTCTGCGCCGTGTAGCCGATGATGTCGGCAACGATGCGCATCGACGGCTCGGGCGGGTAGATGTAGGTGTTGCGGACCATGAACTCCTTGAGGATGTCGTTCTGGATCGTGCCGGTGAGTTTGTCCTGCGAGACGCCCTGCTCCTCGGCGGCCACCACGTAGCCCGCGAGGACGGGCAGCACGGCGCCGTTCATGGTCATCGACACGGAAACCTTCTCCAGCGGAATGCCGTCGAAAAGGATCTTCATGTCCTCCACGGAATCGATCGCCACGCCGGCCTTGCCGACGTCGCCGGTGACGCGCGGATGGTCCGAGTCGTAGCCGCGATGCGTGGCGAGGTCGAAGGCCACCGAGACACCCTGACCGCCGGCGGCCAGCGCCTGGCGATAAAACGCGTTGGAGGCTTCCGCCGTCGAGAACCCGGCGTACTGGCGGATGGTCCATGGCCGCACGGCGTACATGGTGGCTTGCGGCCCGCGTACGAACGGCGCGAAACCGGGCAGCGTGTCGGCGTAGGGCAGGCCCTCGACATCGGCCTTGGTGTACAGCGGCTTGACCGTGATGCCATCCGGGGTAACCCAGTTCAGCCGGGTGATGTCACCATCGGGTGCGGACTTGGCGGCTGCCTTGGCCCAGGCATCGATCGAGGGAATGCTGACTGCGGGTGCCTTGCTCATTTTTCTACCCTTTCGACTGCATCATCTCCGGTACGGCGAGAACAACGCGGTTGGCTTGCTTGCGGGGACTTCCTGACGGGGGGAGATGTTACTTGATCCCTAAATCTTAATGCAAGACCGCCTTTCCGGGCTTGTTCCGGATTCGTTGCCTGTCCGGCCGGCATCACCTGATTTGCACGGGGGGTTCGCGCGGCGGCCTCTCCACCTGAAGACCTTGGTAGTATCAGGGACCGTCACGTTCGCAATGCCTGCCGTCCGACACGTTTCCCCTGGAGCCGCTGATGCTGATGTCCGACCCCGAGTACCGTGAATCCCTGCGCCGGCTGAAACCACGCGTCTTCGTAGACGGCCGATCGGTCGAATCAGTTGGCGACGATCCGGCGTTGCAGCCCGGCGTCAATGCCGTCGGGCTCAGTTATGCCTTTGCGCTGCGCGACGACACCGCTGCGCTGATGCGCGTCGCTGGCAGCGACGGCGCCGCCGGCGCCTACAACCGTATGCTGCATGTTCCGCGCAGCGAGGACGACCTGCTGCAGAAGCTCGAAGCCATCCGCCTGATCTGCCGCTACACCGGTTGTGCGCAGCGCTATCTCGCCGGCGACGCAATGGCCGGCATCCTGCAGGCTGCTGAGGAAGTAGACGCGGAACACGGCACCGAGTACCTGGCGCGGGCGCGCAGCCATCACGAGCACATTCGCCGCGCCGATCTGGCGATCGGCATTGCCATGACCGACGCGAAGGGCGACCGCTCGAAGCGGCCGCACGCGCAGACGAATCCGGACACCCATGTACGCATCGTCGAGCGCCGCGCCGACGGCATCGTCATTTCCGGGACCAAGGCCATCGTCACCGGCGCGCCCTACATGCATGAACTGCTGGTCATGCCGGGCCGGGCGATGACCGCGGCCGACGCCGATTTCGCCGTTTGCTGCGCCGTCCCTGTCGACGCCGAAGGGCTGACGATGGTGGCGCGGCCGGCGGGGCGTCCCGGCGAGCGCGCGGCACTTTTCTCCAACCGCTTCGGCCAGAGCACCGCCGTCTGCCTCTTCGAGCGCGTCTTCGTCCCCTGGGAGCGGGTCTTCCTCGCCGGTGAATGGCAACACAGCGCAACGCTGACTCACGCCTACGCAACCCACCACCGACACAGTTGCATCGCCGCCCGCGCCGGCTTCGGCGACCTGCTGATCGGTTCCGGCACGCTGATGACCGAGGCCAACGGGCTCGATGCAGAAGGGGTTCACGGCCTGCGCGATGCGATGACCGACCTGATCCGCATCGTTGAGGGCTTCTATGCGTGCGGCGTCGCCGCCTCCGTATATGCGACGCGAGAGGCCGACGGCATCGTCATGCCCGATGCCGTGTTTTCCAACATCGGCAAGCTGCTGCTGGCAACCCAGATCTACGACATGCAGCGCCTCGCGCATGAAGTCTCGGGCGGCCTCATCGTGACGCTGCCGGGGCCCGAAGAGGACCACAATCCGGCAACGGCCGGACGCATTTCGGAAGTGCTCGCGGGCCGCTCCGACATCCCCTACGAAAAGCGCATCGCGGTGGCCCGTTTCATCGAGGACTTGACGGCCTCTTACCAGGCTGGATGGTATTCCCTGATCAGCCTGCACGGCGGCGGCTCGCCGGAAGCCATGAGGAAACAGATCTTCCGCCGCTATCCGATCGCGGAGCGCGTCGAACTCGTCGAGAACCTGCTCGATCGCGGCATGCTTGCCGACGCCAGGCGGCGCATCGCCCTTGGTCGCCAGCCGGGACGCTGTTGCGCCGAGGGTTGCAAACCGGACGCCGGGGGACGACCGGCTTGAATCGGCAATCCGTTCCGGCTAGGCTTCGGTCTGCAGCGAATAGTTAGCGGAGTACCCAGAATGGCCAGACCCGTAATCCATGCCCTGATCGCAGTGCTCATGATCGGCGTTTCCTGTGTCAGCGAGGCTGCCAGGCTTGGCAGCCGCTCGTCTTCAGCGGCCACCTCCGCCGTCGGCAAGAAAGCCGTGATCAAGGAGGAAGTCGCTACCGAGGCCGGCAAGAGCGTCGGCGTCAAGATGTTCTCCGGCAGCGCTTCCGCATCGGGCGGCGCCGGTTCGCCGGCGTCCGCAGCGGCCGCCGGTGCCGGCGCCGCGGCGGGAGCGGCCGGCGGAGCAGCCCCCGCCCAGGAAACCTCGGAACAAAAGCAGCAGAGCGAGGAGGAAAGACAGAACCGGCAAGTGGAACTGGCAAAGTCAGCCGACGAAAGGCGCAAGGCGGAAGAAGAGCGCAAGCATGCGGAAATCGAACGGCTGGCCAAGGAGGCCGAGGATGAACGACAGCGCGAACTGGTTCGAATCGCCCTGGAAAAGAAAAAGAGGGAGGAACAACAGCGCCTGCAGGCTCAACTCGAGCGTGAGCGGCGCTGCGTGCTGAAGCCGGTCATGTCCGATTCCGAGATCGCCAAATGCCGGTGAAACAGGCTCCGGATCGATAGGCAGGCGTTCAGCGCTGCGCCGGCAGGTAGTCGGTCGGGTTTTCCCGGCAACCGTTGTGGAAATGCGCGCCGAGTGCGGATAGCGGGCCCGAGAGGCCCCGCAACGTGCCGACCAAGATTTCGCCGGCATGGGCGATGCCGGCAAAAACCCGCAGGGGCAAGACGCGTATCCAGGGGCTCATGTGCGGACTCCGCCAAATCAAGAAAACGGGCGTCCGGTCGGGACGCCCGTTGCCGAGCCGCACTATGCCGTCGACTTACTGGCTCAGGTACTCGGTGACCGCCACCCAGCGGCCGTTCTGGATCTGGCCGACCTTCGACTTGTCGTTGCCCAGATGCTGCTTGGGCGTGAACTTGTATTCGGGGCTGCCGAACATGTCGCGGTTGAAGGTGGTGCTCTCCAATACCTTGATAAAGCTGTCGGTGTTCAGGTTCGGCCCGGTCTTTTTCGCCGTCTGCACGAACATGTCCATCGCCACATAGCCGTAGGCGGCGAACAGGCCGGGATCTTCGTTGAACTTGGCCTTGTAGGCAGCAAACCAGTCGCGAACGTTCTTCGACGGATCGTCGGCATACGGCACGGCGACCTGGTGCATGGCGTAGAGGCCGTCCATCGCCTTGCCGCCGAGCTTGTGGATCAGGTCGGTGTAAGCCGCCGAGGAACCCACGAAACTAGGGTTCCAGCCCAGCTTGCGTGCCGTGCCGATGGTGCCGATGGTTTCGCGGATGATGGTGCCCAGCACCACGGTGTCGCAATCCGCGCTTTTCATCTTCGCCACCTGCGCGGAGAAGTCAGTCGCGCCGCGCTTGAACGAAGTCACTTCGGCGAAGCTCATGTTGATGTCCTTGAGACCGTCCTCCGCGCCCTTCAGGACCTCGGTGCCGAAGTCGTCATCCTGGTAGATGGCGCAGAACTTCTTCGCCGCGCGTTCCTTGACCATCCATTTCACGCCGATCCGCATCTGGTTGTAATACGGCGCCGCAAAGGAAAATTTCAGCTTCTCCAGCGGCTCGTACATTTGGCGCGCCGCCGTCAGCGGAAACAGGTTCATCACGCCCTTGTCGAACAGGGTCGGGAACGTCGCCAGGTTGACCGCGGTACCGATGGTGCCGACCATGGCGAAAAGCTTGTCCTGCTGTACCATTTTCTGTGCCGCGAGCAGGCCCTTCTTGGGGTCGTAGCCGGAATCCTCGGCGATGAACTTGAGCTTGCGGCCATTGATGCCGCCGGCCTCATTGACCTCATCGACGCGCATCTGCATGCCGTAACGCAGAGCCTTGCCGAAGCCGGCCAGCGGACCTGAAAGATCCTGGATGGTGCCGATCACGATCTCGTTCTTGCTGACGCCCATCTGCTCGGCGGCCAGCGCCGTGGCACCGGCGCCGACTCCTGCAACCGCAACCAATGCCGCAGCCAGTTTGCTGTAAACCTTCATTACGCCCTCCTCCTCTTATTGGTTAATACGACTGCCTTAGTCTGCCTCGTCGCGATACATCGACTCGATCAGCTCGGCATACTTCTGACTCACCAGCTTACGCTTTAGTTTCATGGTCGGGGTCAACTCCTCGTCCTCGGCGCCAAGCTTTTTCTCGATCAGGCGAAACCTCTTGATCTGCTCGGCGCGGGCGAATTGCCGGTTCACCCGCTCGATTTCACCCTCGATCAACTTTTGCACCTCCACCGCGCGGGTCAGGCTGACGTAGTTGGAGAAGGGCACGTCGTTGTCCTGGGCGAATTTTTCGACGTTCTCGTGGTCGATCATGACCAGGCAAACCAGGTAGGGCCGCTGGTCGCCGATCACCACGGCGTCGGTGACATAGGGCGAAAACTTGATCTGGTTTTCCAGCTCGGAGGGCGTGATGTTCTTGCCGCCGGCTGTGATGATGATGTCCTTGAGGCGATCCGAAATCCGGTAGAAGCCCTCCTCATCCACCGTGCCGACGTCTCCGGTATGCAGCCAGCCCTCGGCATCGATGGTCTCGGCAGTCTTTTCGGGCTGGTTCAGATAGCCCATGAAGACATTCGGGCCGCGCACCATGAGTTCGCCCTCGGCCGACAGCTTGAGCTCGTTCATCGTGCCCGGCACACCGATCGACCCTGGCTTGATGCGCTCGAGCGGCATCGCGGTCGAGCCGCCACCAGTCTCGGTCATGCCCCAGACTTCCAGCATCGGCACGCCGAGCGCCAGGTACCAGCGCACCAGGTCTGGCGAGATCGGTGCGGCGCCGGTGATCAGCATGCGACTGCGGTGGATGCCGATCAGCTTCCTGACGTTGTTCAGCACCAGCACGCGGGCAAGCCAGTGGGCGAAATTCAGCGCGCCGCCGATCGGCTGGCGTGCCTCGTAGCGCCTGACCTTCTCCAGGCCGATGCCTATCGCAAGCCGGTAGGCCCATTGCTCGAAGGCATTGGATTCCTTGAGGGCGATGCTGACGCCGGAGTAGAACTTCTCCCAGACCCTCGGCACGGCGACAAACACCGTCGGCGCGATCTCGCGCACGTTCTCGGGTATGGTCTCGGGGTTCTCGACAAAATTCAGCGTGGTCCCCGTGTAGAGCGCGAAGTAGGCGCCGCCGTTGCGCTCGGCGACGTGGCACAGCGGCAGGAAGCACATGCGCTCGTCGTCTTCGTTCTGCGCAATTACCTTGTTGAAGCTGCGCAAGGCTTGCAGGATATTGCGATGCGAGAGCATGGCACCTTTGGGCTTGCCGGTGGTACCGGAGGTGTAGATCAGGATCGCCAGCTCCTCGGCCCGGCGCGACGCGATGCGGGCCTGCCATTCGCCAGCGCCTTCCTCCGCGCCGATTCGCGCGAGGCGGGTGCGGCCCAGTTCGCGCAACTGCTCGAAGCTGATCACCTGTTCGTCATGCAGGTCGCGCAGGCCGTTCATTTCCCAGACCACGATCTTGCGCAGGAGCGGCAGGCGTCCGCGCACTTCCAGCGCCTTGTCGAGCTGCTCGTCGTCCTCGGCAAACAGGATCACCGAACGGGAATCCCGCATCAGGTATTCGATCTGGCTCGCCGCGTCGGTCGGGTAGATGCCGGAGCTGACGCCGCCGCAGGAGAGCACCGCAAGGTCCGAGAACAGCCATTCCTGGCGCGTATTGCCCAGTACCGATGCCGTTTCGCCAACGGCAAAGCCGAGTTCGAGCAGGCCCATGCCGGCTTCGCGCACGATGTCACCGACTTCGCGCCAGGACAGGCTCTGCCAGAGTCCGAATCTCTTCTGGCGAAACAGCGTCCGGTCGCCGCGCATTTCAACAGCGTTCCAGAACATTTCGGGCAGCGTGTCGCCGGCGACCACGATGTCGTGCTCGGCCCAGTAGCGTTTGCCGTCAAGCTGCCACATCGCCTCGGCCCACAATCATCTCCATGTCTTTTTCTTCTTCCAGCGCCGCCCTTCGCGTGCGCCGGCTTCCTTGACGCCAAGGTAGAACTCCTTGATGTCGTCCTTCTCGCGCAGCACGGCGCAGGTGTCGTGCATCACGATGCGGCCGATTTCGAGCACATAGCCGTAGTCCGCATATCTCAGCGCGATCTGCGCATTCTGCTCGACCACCAGCAGCGTCACGCCGCGTTCGCGGTTGATGCGCACGATTATCTCGAAGATCTCCCTGGTCAGCTTCGGCGACAAACCCAGGCTGGGCTCGTCGAGCAGCATCATCGAAGGATTCGCCAGCAGCGCACGGCTGATCGACAGCATCTGCTGCTGGCCGCCGGAGAGCAGGCCGGCGCGCTGGCTGCGGCGTTCCTCCAGGATCGGGAAGTAGGCGAAGACGTCTTCCAGGTCTTTTGCCACCGCGTCGCGGTCCGCCGCCGGCCGCGTATAGGCTCCCATCAGCAGGTTCTCGCGCACCGTCAGCAAGGGAAATATCTCGCGGCCCTCCGGCACATGTACCAGCCCCTGCCGCACGATCCATGCCGGATCGCGGCCTTCGAGCTTTTCGTCGCGGAAGACGATGCTGCCTTTTTGCGGATCGAGGATGCCGGAAATGGTTTTCAGGATCGTCGTCTTGCCGGCGCCGTTGGAGCCGAGCACCGTCACGATCGACCCCGGGGCCACGGCCAGCGAGACGCCGCGAATCGCCTTGACCGCACCGTAGGCGGCTTCGACGTTGTTCAGTTGCAGGATCGGGGCAGACTCAGTCATCTTCCACGCCGCCCAGGTAGGCCTCGATCACGCCGGGATGGGCCTGCACTTCCTGCGGCGTGCCCAGGGTCAGCACCTCGCCCAGGTTCAGCGCCAGCACGCGGTCGGAGACGCGCGACACCAGCCCCATGTCGTGCTCGACCATGATCACGGTAATGCCCAGGTCGTGCTTGATGTCCTCGATCCAGAAGCCCATGTCCTCGGTCTCCTCGGTGTTGAGACCGGAGGACGGCTCGTCCAGCAGCAGCAGGCGCGGCCGCATCGACAGCGCGCGCGCCAGTTCGACCACCTTGCGCACGCCGTAAGGCAGGCCGGCCACCAGGCTGTCGCGATAGTGCTGCAGATCGAGGAACTCGATGACCTCCTCGACCTGGCGGCGGAACTCCAGCTCGGCGCGGCGCACCGAGCCCGTGAACAACAGGTCCTGCCACCAGCCGGTATGGCGATGGCAGTGGCGGCCGACCAGCAGGTTCTGCAAGACGCTGGCATGCTCGAAGAGTTCGATGTTCTGGAACGTGCGGGCGATGCCGTGGCGCGCTACGACATGCGGCGGCATGCGCGAAATCACCTCGCCCTCGAAGCGGACCTCGCCGGCGGTCGGCCGGTACAGCGCCGAGATCAGGTTGAAGATCGTCGTCTTGCCGGCGCCATTGGGCCCGATCAGCGAAAACACCTCGTTCGGCCAGACGCCGAAGGAGACGTCATTGACTGCCCTCAGTCCGCCGAACTGCACCGAGAGATTGACGGCTTCGAGCATCGGCGTCGTCATTTCACCCTCTCGGATTTCATGTAGCTCTTCTGCCGCCTGAACATGCCCTTGCGATAGAAGGGAAAAATTTCGAGGAACGTGCGGAATTTCAGCCAGCGTCCGTACAGCCCGAGCGGTTCGAACAGCACGATGCCGATCAGGATGAAGCCGAAAATCGTCGGCTGCAATCCGGTCTGCTGGCCCAGCGCGGGCGGCAGCCAGTCCTTGCCGGTGACGATCAGCTGCTGCACCAGGAACCAGAAGGCCGGGCCGAAGATCGCGCCCTGGATCGAGCCGAGGCCGCCGATCACCACCATCATCAGGAGCTCGATCGACTGCAGGAAACCGAACTGATCCGGCGTGATGAAGCGGATCTTGTGCGCATACAGCGCCCCGGCAATGCCGGCCAGCGCGGCGGACAGGGCGAAGGCAACCGTCTTGTAGTGCGCCAGGTTGATCCCCATGCTCTGCGCCGACACCTCGGAATCCCGGATCGCGACAAAGGCACGGCCGGTCGGGCTGCGCAGCAGGTTGACCACGCCCAGCACGCACAGCACAGCAATGCCGGTGACGAGGTAATAGAAATTGGCGCCGTCGTCGAAGTCGATGCCGCCGATATTCAGTTCGCCGAGCTGACGCCCGGCGTTGCCGCCGGTAATGCCTTCCGCGCGCACCACGGCTTCCTCAAGGATGAAGCCGAACGCCAGCGTCGCGATCGACAGGTACAAGCCCTTTACGCGCAAGGCCGGCAGGCCGATCATGATCCCGGTGATCCCCGCCACCAGCGCCGCCATCGGCAGGGAAACCGCGAACGGCCAGCCGAGGCCCTGCAAATACGCTTCCGTGTAGGCGCCCATGGCGAGGAAGCCGGCGTGGCCCAGGGAAATCTGCCCGGTGAAACCGGCCAGCAGCATCAACCCGAGGCAGACGATCGCGTAGATGCCGATGAAGGTGATCTGCGACAGCGTGTATTCCGAAAGCACCCACGGCGCCGCCACCAGCGCCAGCGCGAGCGCGGCGAACCAGAAGACCTGGCCGCCATGGCGGAACAGCGCGATGTCCTGCTCGTAGCGGGTCTTGAAAATGAAATGCATCGCGCCTCAGACCTTCTTCGCCAGGTTGTCGCCGAACAGTCCGTTCGGCTTGACCACCAGCATCACCAGCACCACCACATAGGCTGCGATGTCCTTGACGCCCTCGGGCAGATAGAAGCCGGCGAGCGACTCGACGATGCCGATCACCAGCCCGCCCACCAGTGCGCCGGGGATGCTGCCGAAGCCGCCGACCACCGCGGCGGGAAAGGCCTTGAGACCGACAAAGCCCATGTTGGCGTGGACGAAGGTGATCGGCGCCAGCAGCAGGCCGGCGACCCCGCAGATCGCCGAGGACAGGCCCCAGATCAGCATGTTCACGCGACGCACCGGAATCCCCATGTAGAACGCCGCGAGCTGGTTCTGCGAGGTCGCCTGCATGGCAATGCCCAGCCGCGTGTAGCGAAAGAAGGCATACAGCAGGGCGACCAGGCCGACCGTCGCCACGATGATCACCAGATGTTCGACCGACAACACCAGCCCGCCGCTGCCGCCCCCGCCGGGCTCGCCGCCGATCCAGATCACCTGATCCTTGTAGGGCACGGGCAAGGCATGCGTCTCCGTGCCCCAGTAGGGAATCATGGTCACCAGGCCGCGCGCCAGGTAGCCCAGCCCGATGGTCATCATCACCACGGTAAAGGCCGGCTGGCCAAGCAGCGGGCGCAGCACCAGCCGCTCGGTGCCCATGCCGAGCAGGGCCATGGCCGCGATGGTGAGCAGAAACGCCATTGCGAACGGCAGGCCGATCGCCGTCATCGCGGTCAGGCCCATGAAGCCGCTGACCATCATCAGGTCGCCCTGGGCGAAATTGACGGTTTCGGTTGCCTTGTAGATCAGCACGAAGCCCAGGGCGATCAGCGCATAGATGCAACCGATCGCCGCTCCGCTGATGATCAATTGCAGGAGCTGCAACACCCGATGTCTCCTCCGGGGGAATGAGTCGTTTGGCGCCCTTTGCGGGTCTGCGAGGGATTATGCCCCAAGCAACGTGCGCGACGAGTGCGGCAAGCAAGTTTTTCGGCGCCGGCGGCAAGCGGCTGCATGACATCTGCAAAGCTGCCGGCCGTTCGTGATCCGGCGGCTTGATTCCCGGCGCGAACAAAAACCCAGCCCTCCCTCTCGCCGCTTCAGCCAGCGCGGCGAAATCGCGGTATCGGGGTCAAACGGCTTGACCAGGAAGCGGCGGACTCACCGCCGTCCGAGGCCGGTGGCGCTTCCCTGTTTCATCCGGCGGTCCCGGATGCCGAGCCGCGCCGGAGTCGGTTTACCCCTTGGCCGGAGAACAGAACTCGGTCAGCACGCCCAGAGTGGTCTTCGGATGCAGGAATCCGATATCCATGTTGCCGGCGCCGCCACGGGGAGCTTCGTCGATCAACTTGATGCCCTTGCCCTTGGCGGCCGCCAATTCGTTTCCGACGTTGTCGGACAAAAAAGCCAGATGGTGGATACCGCCGGAAGGATTCTTCTCCAGATACTTGGCGATCGGGCTGTCGGGGGAAGTCGGCTCCAGCAACTCCAGCCAGACGCCGCCGATGTCAAAGAACGCCGTCTTCACTTTTTGCGAGGCTACTTCTTCAACGCGGTCGAGCTTAAGGCCGAGCACGTTCTGATAGTAGGGAAGGGCTGCTTCGATGGAAGTCACGGCGATGCCGAGATGGTCGATTTTCTTGAGCATGATGGATCCTTGGGTAAGGGTGAAGTTGAAGTTGGAGTCCAGCCCGACTCAAGCATCTTCGGGCCTGCCGGCAGTATCGCTGACGCCCGGTGCCGCAGTCAATCGCATCCGCCGCGCCGCCAGAACCAATCTTCCCATCAGGGGTAAAAACACTCCCCCCGCACCGCCATGTCGCGCAAGAGCTGCGGCGGCGCGAAACGCTGGCCATGTTGCGCCGCCAGACGCTCCAGCGCCGCCACGGCGGCGGGCAGGCCCAGCGTATGCAGCCAGCCGACCGGGCCGCCGCGAAAGGGCGGGTAGCCCCAGCCCAGAATCGCGCCGACATCGGCATCGATCGGCGCACGTAACACCTTTTCTTCGAGGCAGCGCGCGGTCTCCACCGACTGCACGAGGATCAGGCGCTCGATGATCTGTTCGAGCGTCGCCTGCTGCGCCTTGACCGGGAACTGCTCGGCCAGCCCGGGCCACAGATGCTTGGGTCCATCGGCCGGGTAATCGTAGAAGCCGGCGCCCGACTTGCGGCCAAGCCGACCGAGGTCGGCCACCATCTTCGCCGCCGCCCGATCCGCGGCGCGTTCGACGTAGGCGCTGCCGAGATCGGCCCGCGTCTGTTGCGCGATCTTGTGCACCAGCTCGATCGAAACCTCGTCGGCCAGCGCCAGCGGCCCCACCGGCATGCCGGCGATCAAGCCGGCCTTGTCGATCAGCGCCGGAGCCACGCCCTCTTCGAGCAGGGCCATGCCTTCCGACACATAGGTGCCGAAGACGCGGCTGGTGTAGAAACCGCGCGAATCATTGACCACGATCGGCGTCTTGCCGATGGCCCGCACATAGTCCATCGAGCGCGCCAGCGTGGTGTCCGAGGTGGCCTTGCCGACGATGATTTCGACCAGCGGCATCTTCTCTGCGGGCGAGAAGAAATGCAGACCGATGAAGTTGGCCGGGCGTACGGAGGCCTCGGCCAGGCCGGTGATCGGCAGGGTCGAGGTATTCGAGGCGAAGATCGCATCCGCGCCGATCACGGCTTCGGTCTTCTTCGTCACATCGGCCTTGATCTCGCGCTTCTCGAACACGGCTTCGATGACCAGTTCGCAGCCCTTCAGCGCGGCGTAATCGGCTGTGGGGTGGATGCGCGCCAGCAGGGCTTCCATCGCCTCGGGCGTCATGCGACCCTTCGCCACCTGCTTGCCCCACTGCTTCGCGGCGTAAGCTTTGCCCTTTTCTGCGGCTTCCATGCTGGTGTCGAGCAGCACGATTTCGATCCCGGCAACTGCGGTCGACATCGCGATGCCGGCGCCCATCATGCCGGCGCCGAGCATGCCGATCCTCGAATACTTCTGCGGCGTTACGCCGGCCGGGCGCGAGGCCAGCTTGTTGGCTTCGTTCATGCCGAAGAACAGGCTGCGGATCATGTTCTTCGACACCGGCGACATCACCAGGTTGGTGAAGTAGCGCGCCTCGATGGCGAGGCCCGTGTCCAGATTGGTCGCCAGGCCCTCATAGACGCAGGAGAGGATGTGCTTGGGCGCCGGATAGTTGTCGAAGGTCTTCTCGCGCAGCATGGCATTGGCCGCCATCAGCATCTGCATGCCGCCCGGTGTGTTGGGGCCGCCACCGGGAATCTTGAAGCCCTTGGTGTCCCAGGGCTGGAGCGGCTTGGCGCCGGTGGCGATGGCAGCCGCCACCCAGTCGCGCGCCGCCGTGCGTTCCTCTCCGGCGGGCACCACGGCGTGGATCATTCCGATCTTCTGCGCCTCCGCCGCCTTGAGGCGCTTGCCTTCCATCAGCAGCGGCGCGGCGGCCTGCATGCCGACCAGCCGCGGCAGGCGCTGCGTGCCGCCGGCGCCGGGCAACAGGCCCAGGGTGACCTCGGGGAAGCCGAAGCGTGCCTTGGCATTGTCGGCCGCGACGCGATAGTGGCAGCCCAGCGCGACTTCCAGGCCGCCGCCCAGCGCGGTGCCGTTGAGGGCAGCAGCCACCGGCTTGCCGCCGAGTTCGATGGCGCGCATGAGCTTGTGCCAATGGCTGATGTCGCGATGGAAGATTTCGGCATTGGCGGCGGCGCCGAGTTCGCCGAGATCGCCGCCGGCGATGAAATCCTTCTTGGCCGAGGCGACCACGATGCCCTTGACCGCCGGATCGGCCAGCGCCTTCTGCATGGTGTCGGCGTAGGCTCCCATCGAAGCGGTATTGAGAATGTTCTGCGACTTGCCGGGGTAGTCGAATTCGACGGTTGCGATGCCGTCGGCATCAACAGAATAGGTAATCATGGGATGTCCTTCCAATTGATCTTTTCAGCCGGCATATCGGCGAGTACTTCGCGGAACTGCTGCAGCGCCGCTTCGAGGTCATCTTGAGGAACAGCAGATGGGTAAGCTGCTCGACGTAGTCGCCATACGACATGCCGTCGTCGTGCAGCACGTTGCAGTAGTTCCAGAGTTTCTGCACGAGGATGGAAGCGTTCATGGTTTGTTTAGTGTGGCAATGTGTTGAAGCCTTGCCGCGACCGTGGCGACACGTTCCGCAAGGGTTTCGTCCTGGGCCACCAGGCCCGGCAGATAGTTCATGAAATGCGGCAGCGCGAGCAAGCCTGCGCACCGCTCGGCCAGATAGGTTCGTAGTTCGTCCGGTGCGCCACGAATTTCATCGGGCAACTCGGATCGGCCGTCGATGACATTGATGATGTCTTCCATGTCGTGGCTGCCCAGCAAATCTTCACTGCCTCGGTCCGCAAACGCCTCGAACTTGGTGGCAACGAACAGTGGCGCCCGGATCAAGCGGACGGTGATGCCATTCGGCAACTGGATCTTTTCCGCGCTGGATACGGCCAGCGGGTACCAGCGGTTGGAAAAGCCGAGAATGGCAGGGTCGGTGGGCATCAGGTCAACTTCGAGATCGCGATAGCGCCAGCGGCAGATAGGCGCATCCGGCGAAACGTCGCGTTTGAAACCCAGCCGGGAAAATTCGGCTTCCATCCGGTGGTAGGCGCGCAGCGCAGCAACCTCCACGACCAGGTCGACATCGTAGGTCACGCGCGCCATGGTCGCCGCCGCATCCGTCATCAGCAGGCCGGCCGCACAACCGCCGACGAATACCAGTTCGTCGCGCAGCGGGCCGAGCACGTGCGCGATCAACTCGACCTTGGCGAGATTTGGATCCTGCCGATTCACTTGAAATAGCCCTCGAGCAAATCCCGCGCGGCATTGCGTTCCCGAGCCTGACCAGCGCGGATGGCGTCGAACAGCGTGAGCAAGGCATAGAGCTTCTCGTCCCGCAATGCCGCTTCCGGCACGGAAGGGTATAGCGGCACGAGGCTGAGGCCGCGTGCCGAACCCTTGGCGTGGGGCCAGACGGGTACCGGATCAGCCGAAGGCGCGATGATCCCGTTCAGGGGCGGCGCGGCATATCCGGTGGGGACCCCGCGACTCATGGCGCCCCATATCGGCGGGAAGGCGTACTTGGCCCCGCTGAGTACAAACTCCTTGAGTTGGGGTTTCAGGATCACCGCGCGGCGTTCCTGAAACATCAGCAGGCGCGCCACTACCGCACGCTTGAGCGCGCCATGTACCGCGGACGCAGCCAACCCGGTTTGCTCCGCCAGTTCGGGATAGGTGACACTACCTTCGCCACGGCTGAGCAAGGCCAGCAAGACGTAGAGGTCTTGCGGTTTCAGAGCCGGCTGCCGATTGCTGATTTTGGCCATATTCTTATTTCTGGAAATGGGAATTGAAGACAGTAAGGCTAATGCATAGAGGAATCACTGTCAATATTCTCATTTCCTGAAAGGAGAATGCAGGGCTAGAGGTTGGTTCCAAACCAACATCGAATTCGCTGTTCGCGAATAGCGAATGCATCTTCATCGCCGATCAGCCAGAACTTGGGTTGGCGTCGCGATTGCTCTGGTATTGATGCCCATTTTATGAATGACACATCAGAGCGTTGTTTGCTCGACCGCCTTGTAGCGCAGTTGTTTCATCAGCGCCGGGTCTTTCAGCTCAAATGCGCTCGATGATCGTCGCCGTGCCCATGCCGCCGCCAACGCAGAGCACGGCGAGGCCGGTCGCGAGGTCGCGGCGTTCGAGCTCGTCGAGCAGCGTGCCGAGGATCATGGCCCCGGTGGCGCCCAGCGGATGGCCCATGGCGATGGCGCCGCCATTCACATTGACCTTGTCGGGCGACACCTCGAGCGCCTGCATGAAGCGCAGCACCACGGCGGCGAAGGCTTCATTGACCTCGAACAGGTCGATGTCGCCCACATTCATGCCCGCGCGCTTCAGCGCCTTTTCCGCGGCATACGAGGGACCGGTCAGCATGATCGACGGCTCGGAGCCGATCGAGGCGAAGGCGCGCACCCTGGCGCGCGCCTTGAGGCCGAGGGCCGCGCTGATTTCCCGCGTGCCGAACAGCACGGCCGCGGCGCCATCGACGATGCCGGAACTGTTGCCCGCGTGATGCACGTGATCGATGCGCTCGACTTCCGGATAGCGCTGCAGGATCACGCTGTCGAAGCCGTACTTTTCGCCCTGCTCCTGAAACGAGGGCTTGAGTTGCGCGAGCGATTCCAGGGTGGTTTCCGGGCGCATGTACTCGTCGGTTTCGAGAACCACCAGGCCGTTGATGTCTTTCACCGGCACCACGGAGCGGGCGAAGCGCCCGGCGTCCCAGGCTTCCCTGGCGCGGCGCTGGGATTCGACGGCGTAGCGGTCGACGTCGGTGCGCGAGAAGCCCCACCTGGTGGCGATCAGGTCGGCCGAAATGCCCTGCGGCACGAAGGCGGTCTTTGCCGCCACCTGCGGATCGGTCGGCCAGGCACCGCCCGACGAGAAGAGCGGCACGCGCGACATCGACTCGACGCCGCCGCCCACCACCAGGTCGGCCTGGCCGGACATGATCTGCGCCGCGGCCTGGTTGCAGGCCTCCAACCCCGAAGCGCAAAAGCGGCTGACCGTGACGCCCGGCGCGCTGGTGGCGTAGTCGGCGTACAGCGCGGCGATCCGCGCGATGTCGGCGCCCTGCTCGCCGACCGGCTCGACGCAGCCGAGCACCACGTCATCGACCTGCGAGGTGTCGAGCGCATTGCGCTCGCGCAGCGCGCGCAAGGCCGCCGCCGCCAGATAGATCGGCGTGACCTGGTTCAGGCTGCCACCCTGCCTGCCCCGCCCACGCGGGGTGCGCAGCGCGTCGAAGATGAAGGCGTCGGCCATTACAGGCTCCTGCTGATGAGTTCTTTCATGATCTCGTTGGTGCCGCCGTAAATCCGCTGCACGCGGGAGTCGGCCCAGGCGCGGGTGATCGGGTATTCCCACATGTAGCCGTAGCCGCCGTGCAGTTGCACGCACTCGTCCATGACCTTGAACTGCAGGTCGGTGCACCAGTACTTGGCCATCGAGGCCGTCGCAGGGTCGAGCTGGTTTTCCAGCAGCAGTTCGATGCAGCGATCCACGAAGACGCGGCCGATCTGCACCTCGGTTTTGAGTTCGGCGAGCTTGAAGCGGGTGTTCTGGAACTTGATGATTTCCTGGCCGAAGGCCTTGCGCTCGCGGGTGTAGGCCACCGTCCAGTCGATCGCCGCCTCGGCCGAGGCCATCGCGATCACGGCGATCTGCAGGCGCTCCCAGGGCAGTTCCTGCATCAGGTAGGCGAAGCCGCTGTTCTCGTCGCCGAGCAGGTTCTCCGCCGGCACCTTGACGTTGTCGAAGAACAGCTCGCAGGTGTCCTGCGCCTTCATGCCGGGCTTGGACAGCGGCTTGCCCTTGGTGAATCCCGGCATCGAGGTATCGACCACCAGCAGGCTGGTGCCCTTGGCGCCCCTGTTGCCAACTGCGGCCGGATCGGTCTTGGCGGCGACGATGACCAGGTCGCACAGGTAGCCGTTGGTGATGAAAATCTTCGAGCCGTTCAGGACGTAGTGGTCGCCTTGACGAACCGCGGTGCTGCGCAGCCCTTGCAGGTCGGAACCCGCCCCCGGCTCGGTCATCGCGATGGCCGCGACCATTTCGCCGCTGGCCATTTTCGGCAGGTATTTCTGCTTCACGTGTTCGCTGCCGTAATGCAGCAGGTAGGGCGCGACGATCTCGGAATGCAGCCCCCAGCCCAGCCCGGTGGCGTTGATCCGGGCCGCTTCTTCCATGACGATCACCGAGAAAAGCTTGTCGACGCCGACGCCGCCATATTCCTCGGGCATCGAGGCGCAGAGAAAGCCGGCGGCGCCGGCCTTGGTCCAGAAATCGCGATCGACGTGGGCCTGCTCTTCCCAGCGCGCGTGGTGGGGTGCGACCTCCTGCTCCAGGAAGCGGCGAACGCTGTCGCGAAACTGCTGGTGTTCCTCTGCAAACAGGGTGCGCGGAATCGACATCATGGCAGGCTCTCCGTCATTGGCTGGGAAGCGTGGGATGTTACCAATCAAACGCTTGCTTGACAAGCAAACCGGGCAGGGGAAGAATGCGCCGGAACCGTGTCTTCCGAAGGCCGACCCATGATCCCGACGCCCCCCGTATTGACCGCCACGCATGCAGTCGAGAACCAGGCCCGTGCGCTGGAGAACTACAACGCCTACACCCGCAACCTCGCGCTGCAGGAAGCCGTGGCGCGCGAGCAGGCGGGCTGGGCGCACGACTGGCTGATCGAGCGCGGCGCCGAGGTGGGCAGCGCCGAATGGATCGAGCACGGCCGGCTGGCAAATGTCAATCCGCCGCAGCTGAAACTCTTCGACCGCTACGGCAACCGCCGCGACGAGGTCGAGTTCCATCCCTCCTGGCACGAATGCCTCGGCTGGCTCAAGCGCCATGGCTGCGACACCGGGCCCTGGGCCGAGCCGAAGCCCGGCGCGCATGTCGCCCGCGCCGCGGCCTACGTGATGTTCGCCGAGATCGAGGACGGCTCGCTGTGTCCGACCACCATGACCTACGGCGCGGTGCCCGTGCTGCGTCGCGTACCGGAACTCGCCCGTGAGTGGCTGCCGCTGCTGCTCTCGCGCGACTACGACAAGCGCTTCATCCCGGCGGCGCAGAAACGCGGCGCACTGATCGGCATGGGCCTCACCGAGAAACAGGGCGGCTCCGATGTCCGTGCCAACACCACGCGCGCGGAACCTGCGGGCGACGGAACCTGGCGCCTCACCGGCCACAAGTGGTTCCTGTCGGCGCCGATGTGCGACGCCTTCCTCGTCACCGCGCAGTCGCCCAAAGGCCTGTCGTGCTTCTTCGTGCCGCGCTGGACACCGGACGGCCGGCTCAACGAAATGCGCATACAGCGCTCCAAGGACAAGCTCGGCGACCGCTCCAACGCCGGCACGGAAATGGAGTTCTGGGGCTCGCAGGGCTGGCTGGTGGGCGAGGAGGGGCGCGGCATTCCGACGGTACTGGAAATGGGCGTCTACACACGGCTGGACTGCGCCATCGGCAGCACCGGCATCATGCGCGGCGCGCTGTCGCAGGCGCTGCACCACACATCCCTGCGTTCGGCCTTCGGCAAACTGCTGAAGGACCAGCCGCTGATGCGGAACGTGCTGGCCGACATGGCACTGGAAACCGAGGCGGCCACGGCCCTGTCGCTGCGGCTGGCGCGCGCCTTCGACGCACAGGACGACGAAGCGGAAAGCCTGCTGCGCCGGATCCTCACGCCGGTGGCCAAGTTCTGGATCTGCAAGCGCTGCCCGACCCTGGTGGCCGAAGCGATGGAGGTGCACGGCGGCAACGGCTATGTCGATGAAGGGCCGATGCCGCGCCTGTTCCGCCAAAGCCCGCTGAACTCGATCTGGGAGGGCTCGGGCAATGTCATGTGCCTGGACACGCTGCGCGCCATGGGACGGCATCCGCGTAGCGTCGAAGTGCTGGCGGCGGAAATCGCACCGGCACAGGGGAAAAACCGCGCCTATGACAGTTTCGTCGCCAAACTGAAGGACGGGCTGAACAAGCCGCAGGACATCGAGATTCGCTCCCGCGAACTGACGCAGGCCATCGCGCTGGCGATGCAGGGTGCGCTGCTGCTGTGCCATGCCCCGGCGCCGGTGGCCGCAGCCTTCTGCTCCTCGCGACTGACGCCCGGTCATTGGGGCGGCGCCTTCGGCACGCTGCCGGCGGGCACTGACTTCGCCGGCATCATCGACCGCGCCTGGCCGGCATCATGAATCCCGTCAATCCCGCCTGGCTGGCCGCCACCGAGTTTCTTGACTACCATCATCCGGCCATAGCCGAATTCGTCGCCAGGGAAGTTCCCGAAGGGACGCCGAGCACCGGTGGTTCGGCGAAGCACCGGGCCATCAGCCTCTACTACGCCGTGCGCGACGGCATCCGCTACGACCCCTACAGCGCCAGCATGCGACGCGAGGCGATGCGCGCCAGCACGACGCTGCTCAAGGGTGTCGGCTACTGCGTGAACAAGGCCCTGCTCTACGCGGCCTGCCTGCGTGCCATCGGCATCCCGGCGCGGCCGGGTTTCGCCGACGTGAAGAACCACCTGTCGACCGAGAAGCTCACGCGCCTGATGGGCACCGACCTCTTCGCCTGGCATGGCTATGTCAGCCTGTGGCTGGACGGCAGATGGGTCAAGGCCACGCCCGCCTTCAACCTCGACATGTGCCGGCGCTTCGGCGTGCTGCCGCTGGACTTCGACGGCGAGCACGACTCGCTGATGCACCCCTACAACTCGGACAACGTGCGCCACATGGAGTACGTGAAGCAGCGCGGCGAGTTCGACGACCTGCCCTACGACGAACTGGTGGGCGACATGGTCCGCATGTACCCCCAACTGGTCGCCTTCACCGAAGCGCAGGCCGGCGGCGACTTCGACCGCGAAGCGATCGGGAGGCCGGCGAGATGACTGTTCGGATCGAACGCCAGGGCGCGGTCACCACGGTCATCATCGACCGACCCGCGGCGCGCAACGCAATCGATCCCGCCACGGCGCACGAGCTGGCAGAAGCCTTTCGCGCCTTCGACGCCGAGCCCACGGCGTCGGTGGCGGTGTTGTGCGGCGCCGGCGGCCACTTTTGCGCCGGGGCCGATCTCGAATCCCTCGCCGATGACCCGGCAGCATGGCACTTCGACGAAGACGGCGACGGGCCGCTGGGGCCGACCCGGCTGCTGCTGAGCAAACCGGTGATTGCCGCGGTCTCCGGTTATGCGGTCGCCGGCGGACTGGAACTCGCCCTGTGGTGCGACCTGCGGGTACTGGAGCAATCCGCCCGCCTGGGCGTGTTCTGCCGACGCTGGGGCGTGCCGCTGGTCGATGGCGGCACGATTCGTCTCGCACGCCTGATCGGGCATTCGCGCGCGCTCGACCTGATACTCACTGGCCGACCTGTCGACGCCGACGAAGCGCTGGCCTTCGGGCTGGCAAATCGCGTCGTGGCCGATGGCCAGGCGCGCGCCGCTGCAGAAACGCTGGCCGCGCGCCTTGCCGCCTTTCCGCAAACCTGCCTGCGTCACGACCGCCTGTCGAGTTACGAGCAATGGGCTCTGCCGCTTGAGGCAGCCCTGAAGAACGAATACCGCCACGGCCGGATTTCCCTGGACAGCGGCGAGGCAGGGTCCGGCGCGCAGCGGTTTCGCAAAGGCGCAGGTCGCCATGGCCGCTTCGAGGAGTAGGCCCGCGGCGTTGGCCGAGGAACCCAACCGGCGCGCGGATATCGTACGCGCCGCCGGGCGGCTGTTCCACCAGAAGGGCTATTCGGCGACCACCATCCGCGACATCGCCGATGCCGTCGGGATGGGCTCGGGCTCGCCCTTTTACCACTTCAGAACCAAGCACGACATGCTGCGCGCCGTCGTGCTGGAAGGCATGGACAGCTTCCACCAGGCGGTGGCGGCCGCCGCGAACTCGGGCAAGGCGCCGCGCGCCGCCTTCGAGGCCATGCTGCGCGCGCATCTGGAGCAACTGCTGGGCGCCGCCGGACGCGATTTCGCCGCCACGCTGCTGCACGAGAGCCGCCACCTCGATCCCGAGGCGCTGGCCGAGGTGGTGACGCTCAAGGATCGCTACGAGGCCATGTGGCAGAAGGCGCTGAAGGACCTGAAGCGCGCCGGGCTGATCGCCGACGACAGCCGGGTCGCGCGCCTGTTTGTGCTGGGGGCGCTGAACTGGACCGTGCAGTGGTATCGGCCGGACGGGTCGGCAAGCATCGAGCAGATTGCGCGGCAGTTTGCCACTTTCGTACTCGACAAGCCCCGGGGTTTGTGAACGAAGCGGGGGCGTCGCCTTTCCCCCGGCGTCGCGTGTCGCCCGTCTATGAACGCACCGCCGGCGCCGCCGGGGCCGCTGCCGGTTCGAATTCCCGCTGATAGCGGTCGAGGCTGTTGGTCGAGCCGCAGACGAAGAGCACGTCATCGGGGCGCACCGTGAAGCCCTCATCGAATTCGACGAGCACATCGCCGGCCCGCTCCACGGCGATGACCTTGGCGCCCGTCCTTTCGAGCGCCTTGCTGCGCCAGGGATGCGCTCCGGCCAGGTCGCCGGAGGTCAGGCGGCTGAACTTGATGCGGTTCTGGACGTGGATCACCTGCTCGGCCAGCAGGTGATAAGCAAGTATCTGCCCGGCGACCTGTCCCACCGAAATCGCGAAGTCGGCGCCGGAGCGATAAAGCCGCGCCGTGTTGGGCGTCCGCAGGACCCGCACGATCAGCGGCACCTCGGGCGCGTAGTCGCGCACCGCCGCGGTCGCAAATACCGATTCGCTGTCATCGCTCAGGGCGAGGATGACCGCGCTGGCCTCGCGCACTTTCGCCTGGTCGAGAACGGCCCGTTCAAGCACGTTGCCCACCACATCGACCCCCGGGCCGGCTTCCCGGTCAATCACCACGCAGGCTTCGCCGGCGTCATCCAGCATTTCAATCACCTTGTGGCCAACTGCGCCGTAACCGGCGACCACGATCGGGCCGGTGCGACGAATCGGCATGGCCATGCGCTCGACCTTTTCCAGATTGGCATGGACGCCTACAGCGACGAGAATTGCGCCAGGCTCCACGCGCGTCTCCGGGCCCTTGGTGGTGGTAAACACGCCCCCGTACCACTGCCCGATCACCGACACGCCATGATCTTCGCGCAGACGCAGGTCGCCGAGTTGCCTGCCCGCCAGCGGGCTTCCCGCGCGGACCCGGAATTCGGCCATGCCGACCCGCGTGCCGAGCAGGTGCATGCCTTCCGCCGGCGGGCTGATGCGGGTACTGGCGCGGGACGCCAACGCAGCGCCCAGCACATGCGCCGGCGTGAACACTTCGGTGGCGCCGATCTGGATCATCGGCGCCCGGTAGATCGCCTCGTCCGCCAGTGCATAGATGGGGCCGGCAAAACCGAGCTCGCGAACAATGAGCGTGAAACTCGCGTTGCCGTAGTCGCTCGAATTGGCGACCACCGCCCGCGCCTGATTGACGGGCGCCAGGACCTGGGGATCGTCGGCCAGCTTGCCGAAAACCACGTCGTAGCCACGATCGCGCAGGTTGCGCGCCAATGCCATGTCCTCTTCGAAAATGACGAAGGGGCTGTTGGTGCTGTTGAAGTCCTCCAGCAGGGACTCGATCGTCGGACCGTAACGGTAGAACAACACCTTTCCGTCCATCGGTGGCAGCACGTGCTGCAAGCGGACCTCGAACCTTTCCTCAATGTAGGGCAGGACCAGCACCGGGAAAATCAGGAACACGAGAAACTGGCCGATAAAAGGCGTAACGATGACGTACAGGGCCATGGCCGGATGATTCCAGCGATTGTCGGCGCCGTAACCGGTGTTGGTAATGGTTTCGGATGCCCACTGAATGCCTTGCAGCAAGGTGCGGGGGCTGCCTTCCAGGTGATCCATGCCGAGCTTGTACAGTGTGCCGAGAACAATCACCGAGGCCGGGAGAAGGACGAGCAGTGCCACGAGGCGCTTGGTCGAACGCTTGAGTTTTGATCGCATGTTAATTGGCTGAGGAGATCAAGAGCCTGTTTCAGCAGGACTCATGCCCCGAGTATCCTCGACGTTCGCGGATCGGTCAAACGTCATCGCACCCGGCGTCGGCGTTACAATCCGCCGATATCGCGCCGGCATGAACAACCTCTGGGTCCGCTGACGGAACGAGCATTATCGATGAGGAGGCAAGACTTGGAAATCACCACTGAAGCGCCCGGCGCCGGCCCCGTGGTCCGAAAGTTCCACAGCAGCCTGATCTGGCCGCTGCAACTGGAGCCTCTTGCCGCCGACTCTGCCAGGGCAAGGCACTGGGAGATATTCGAGAACGCCAAGGAGTCGCCCTGGACCCTGCTCGACGACGAATTCACAGACGATCCGACACAGTTCAAGGAACGCCACTATCGGGAATTCGTCTCCTTCCTGCCCTATGTCCAGCGCCTGCTGTATGGCGACGGGCGTTCGCGGCGCCATGCCCCGGAAGACTCTCCGGGGGACTCCCCGATCCATGTCTTTCGCCGCAAGGATGTCGCCAGTCTGCGGCTGACGCTGCGTCCCGGAGCAGTTCCGCTGCAACTGCATATCGTCCACCTCGACATCTATTTTTTCCAGGACCTGGAGGTGGCGGTGCTCAACCTGGAGTTCCGCGGCCATGACCTGCCGCTGGCGACCGTGCGGGAGATTCTGTTCCGCTTCGGCCGGGCTTACCCGTCCGGCTGGGACGAGAAAGGCGAGGGACTGCACAATGCCCATCTTGCCGAATGGATCGGTGCGAAGGGCGAGGTGATCGCGGTTTCCGATTCCGAGCGCCGATCGAAATACCTGGAGTATGCCTGCCAGCATCACAGCCCGTGCATTTCCGAGCACTGGGCCAGCGTGTTGCGGCCGCTCGTGCTGGCGCATTCGGATGAACCCGGAGACCTGCGCTATCGTCTGATCGAGTATCACCGCATGCCGGCGATGGCGTACCTGGCGATCGACGATCCGCGGCGCCTGAGCCGGGAAGACTGGGTGCGCATCGGTTTGGCGACGCTGCTTCATCCCGACGACGCCCTTCCGGTCAACGAACCCGCCGTCGAGGAATTCGAGCAGCGCTACTGTCAGGATCGCTTCTGGCAGAACTCGGACGCCGGTCCCAACAGCCGCTTCATCTGCACCGGCAGCGCCCTGACGGTGGTTGGAGAGGCGGACTCATCGTTCTTCGTCGATCCCGAGCGCGGCGTGCTGGCCCAGTTCCGGCACCAGTATTTCGTCGTGTTCCTCATTGCCCATTTGCAGCGCGCCGCGTTGCTGGTGTTTTCCGACATCCTGATCGGCGCCGTAAACGGCCTGAATATCCGCAACGAGGCCTCGGTGCGACGGTTCAAGCGGCGCATACGGGCCAATTTCGAAACCTTTCTGCGCTTTACCCACCGCTACTGGTTCCACGAACTCTCGGAACGGCCCCATGCCCAGGCGCTGTTTCGCCTGTGTTCAAACCATCTGCACAACGATGAACTGTACGAAGAAATTCGCGACGAAATCCGCGAAATGAGCCAATACCTCGACAGCGATTCGCAGCGCCGGCAGTCCAACACGGTCGTCAGGCTGACCGTGATCACCATCCTCGGGCTGATCGCCACGGTAACCACCGGCTACTTCGGCATGAACATCATTCCCTTCGGCGAGGGACCGGTGGGAGACAGGCTTGCGCACGGAATCATCGCGACGCTGGTATTTGTCTTCATGGTTCTGTTCGCCGTGGCCAGGTCGAGACGCCTGTCCGATCTCCTCGAAGCCGTCTCGGATGAAAAACTGGGCCTGATGGGCAAGTTGAAGGCCTTCGGACGCATCGTGCTGCCAAGCGGGAGATCCTGATCGCCATCCCCCGGAGCGCGGTCAAGCGCGTGCCGACCGCGCTGATCACCGGCGCCTCCTCCGGCATCGGCGAGGCGCTGGCCCATTGCTTTGCCGAAGCCGGCTACCGCCTGGTGCTGGTCGCGCGCAGCCGAGCCAGGCTGCGGACGCTGGCCGATGAGCTGGCGCGCAGGCATCCCATTGTCGCCGCGGTGCAGGTTGCCGATCTTGCGCAAGCCGGCGCGGCAGCGCGGCTGGCGGCCGCCCTCCGCAGAAAGCGCTGGGCGGTCGATGTGCTGGTGAACAACGCCGGGGTACTGGCGCAGGGCCGCTTCGTCGACCTGACGGCGCAAAGCCAGCAGCAGATCATCGACCTCAATGTCGGCGGTCTCACCGCGATGCTTTCGGCATTCCTGCCGGACATGGTGCAGCGCGCCGCGCGGGGCGCGGCCGGGCGCGTGCTGAATGTGGCCTCGATTGCGGCCTTCCAGCCGGTGCCGACGCTGGCCACCTATGCCGCGAGCAAGGCCTACGTGCTGTCCCTGACGGAATCGCTGGCCGAGGAGATCAAGGACTCGGGCGTCACGGTCACCGCCCTGTGCCCCGGCATCACCGCCACGCATATGCTGAGCGCGGCGAAGGATGCCAATGACAAGGTCGGCCGCATCCCGGGATTTCTGGTCGGCGACGTCAATGACGTTGCCCGCCAGGGCTTCGCCGCCTGCATGAAGGGCGAGGTGATCTGCGTCCCCGGCGCGATCAACCGTGCCGCGATGATCGCCTCGCGCGGCACGCCGAAGTGGCTGGTGCGCCGGCTGGGAGGCATGCTCGGCCGCAAGGCGCTGTAGGCGCGCCGCCGGCCCGCTGTCAATCGAAGTAGGTCCGGGCTTCCTCGAACCGCGCGGCAAACCAGCCGTTCCTCAGGCTCTCGGTGCGCACCTTGCCGCGAGTGCCGGGCGCATGCACGAAGCGGTCGTCGCCGATGTAGATGCCGACATGCGAATAGGATTTGTTGCGGGTGTTGAAGAACACCAGGTCGCCGGGACGCAGTTGCTCCGCCGCTACGTGCCTGCCCTGGCGCGCCAGGTCGGCGGCAGAACCCGCGAGGCGCATGTCGACCGCCTTCTGGTACACATAACTGATCATGCCGCTGCAATCCAGGCCGGCCTCGGGGTTCTTGCCGCCAAACAGGTAGCCGGTTTCGATCAGCCCGAGGGCGAACAGCACCACGTCGTTGGCCTTGTCGTTGGTGGCCGCGGCTTTCGCCGTACCGCCGACGACAGTTGAAACCGCCGGCGACTGCGCGCCGTAGGGCAGGACACCGCAGGCGTTGAGCACCAGCGTCGAACTGGCCAGCAGGGCGGCAAGCGAATAGCGGGCAGGCGACATGAAAGCAAATCTAATCCGCTACACTGTTGCCGATAAACCCAAGCAAGGCAGAAAACCTCATGCAAATCCGTGCCGCCGTCCTCAGCCAGATGGAACAACCGCGCCCCTATGCGCAAACCCGGCCGATCGCCATCGAGACGGTGAATCTCGCCGGGCCGGGACCCAATGAAGTGCTGGTCCGCATCACCGGCGCCGGGCTGTGCCATTCCGACCTGTCGATCGTCAATGGCGACCGCCCGCGGCCGATGCCGATGGCGCTCGGCCACGAAGCCGCCGGCATCGTCGAAGAAGCCGGTCCTGGCGTCATCGACCTCAGGCGCGGCGACAGCGTGGCACTGGTCTTCGTTCCCAGTTGCGGCCATTGCCTGCCCTGCCTCGAAGGCCGCCCGGCGCTGTGCGAACCGGGCGCCGTGGCCAACACCGCGGGCACCATGGTCGGCGGCCATCGCCATTTGTCGCGCGCCGACGGCACGCCGCTGAACCACCAGGTAGGCGTTTCCTGTTTTGCCGACCATGCCGTGGTCAATCGCGGCAGCCTGGTCAAGGTCACGCCCGACTTGCCGCCGGATGTGGCGGCCATCTTCGGTTGCGCGGTGCTGACCGGGGTTGGCGCCGTGATCAATTCGGCACAGGTCCGCCTCGGGCAGACCGTCGCGGTGGTCGGCCTGGGCGGAGTCGGCCTGTCCGCGGTACTGGGTGCGCTATCCGTCGGCGCGCGCGAAGTCATCGCGATCGATACCCTGCAATCCAAGCTCGACATGGCGCTGGCGCTGGGTGCGACGCGAGCGTTTCGAGCCGACGATCCGGACCTGGTGGCGCAGTTGAAGGCCGCCACCGGGGGCGGCGTGGATGTCGCCGTCGAGGCGGCCAGTTCGGTCGCGGCGCTGGATATCGCCTACAGGGTGACACGGCGCGGCGGCACCACCGTCACGTGCAGCCTGCCGCCGCCCTCCCACACCTTCAATGTGCCGGCGGTCAATCTGGTGGCCGAGGAACGCACGCTGAAGGGCAGCTACCTCGGCTCGGCCGTGCCGGCGCGCGACATTCCGCACTACATCGACCTGTTCAAGGCCGGCCGGCTGCCGGTGGACAAGCTGATCACGCATCGGCTGCGTCTCGACCAGATCAACGAGGGCTTCGACCGCCTGGCCTCCGGCGAGGCGGTGCGCCAGGTCATCCTGTTCGACTAGGCGGCGCGCGCCGGGCTCCAGCAGCCTGTCGGACCGCGGCGCTACAGCAGCGCCGCCGCCCGGCGGAATTCCATCCTGGCCATCATTCGCGACCCCATGTTGGCGGTGAAGGAAATCGCGAACCAGCGCTCGGCCGGATGCACGAACAACGCGGTGCCGCTGATGCCCGACCAGGCCATCTCGCCGGCGACGCACGGCATCGCCGCCGGACCCCAGTCGAGCCTGACGGCCAGGGCGAGGCCGAAGCCGAAGCCGGAACTCGTATAGGCCAGCGGGCCATCGAGCCCCGCGGGAAGCTGATTGCGGCTCATCTCCTGAAACAGGGCCGGCGACAGCAGTCGCTCGGCGCCGTGGCATCCGCCATCAGCCAGCAGTCGCGCAAAGCAGGCGAAGTCGCCGACCGTGGACACCAGTCCGCCGCCCGCGCTTTCCATCCATGGCCGGCCTTCCTGGCGAATGCCATAGCCTTGCACGCTCGCCTGCCACGCCGTATCGGACGCGTAGGCCGCTGCCAGCCGCGGCTGGTCGGCGGCACGCACTTCGAAGCCGCTCTGGTGCATGCCCAGAGGATCGAAAATCCGCGCCTTGAGCGCCTGCCCGAGCGGCATGCCATCGAGCCCGGCGACGATCATGCCGAGAATGTCGGTGGAATAGCCGTAGCGAAAGGCCGTTCCCGGCTGCGCAGCGAGCGGCAATCCCACCAGGGCGCCAACGAACGCCGCTTCATCGACGCAAGGCATCTGCGCCAGCAGGTCCGACTTCAAGGCCATCTCGCGGACCTCGGCGTCGCGGATCTCCCACGCGTAGGCCAGCCCGGACGTATGGCGCATCAGGTCGCGCACGGTGGGCGCCCGATCCGGGCGCGCGCCCGACTTCATGCGCAGCCCGTCCAGCACCGGCAGGTAATCGCTGGCCGGCGCATCGAGCGCCAGCAGGCCCTCTTCAACCTGCATCATGGCCGCGAAGCTGACGACGGACTTGCTCAGCGAGGCGAGGCGGAACAGCGCCCCGTCGTGCATCGGCACGTCGCTGCCCGGGCCGAGCAAACCCGCTGCCTGATGCGCCAGAACCTTGCCGGCACGCTCGACATGGACCACGGCACCCGGACAGTGGCGCGCTTCGATTTGATACGCAAGCAGGCGATCGATGCTGCTGGTCATGATGTCTCCCGAATCCGAAAAAGCAAGGTGAGCATCGCGCATTTCCGGTGATCAGTCCATGGGCACGATCAAAGCGATTCCCGCAACATGCTGTACGCCGGCTTTCTGGTGGTAACCGCCGGAATCTGGCATCGTTGACCCCGCCCGGGAATCACCGACCGGCATCGCGGCCGCCGAAACGAGGAGAACGCATGCTGCAAAAAAGCAAGATCAACATGATAAAGGTCCTGGGAGAGCTTCCCCTGTTTGCCCAAGTCGCCCCCGAGAATCTGGGCGAACTGGCACGTGCGTCGCGTATCGCGACGTTTCAACGGGAGCAGGCGATATACCGGGTCAGCGACCCCGTCAAAGAGATGTACGTCCTGTTGTCGGGCCAGGTGAAGCTGGCACTATCCTGCAACCGGGGCAACGAGAAGATCATTGACGTGGTCGAGGCTGGGCGGTCTTTTGGCGAGGCCGAACTTTTCGGCGAGCCCCACCTGATCGGTGCATTCGCGGTAAGGCCGTCGCAACTCTTGTGCATTGGCGGCAACGATCTTTGCCGGGTCATGGCGCTGGACCCGCGCGTCGCACTGCGCATCATGAAGCTGTTGGCGCAACGGCAGGTCGAGATGGAGGCAGAGTTCGCGGCGCGCCGTTTCCGTTCCGGCAGCCGCCGGCTGCTGGACTTCTTCCTGAGGCTCGCCGGTCCAGGCCGCGACCGGGTCGGGGAAACCCTGGTGACGCTCGGTGTCAGCAAGCAGTTGCTGGCTTCGCGCTTCGACATGCAACCCGAAACGCTGTCGCGTTCCCTGCGCGACCTGACGGATGCCGGCTTGATTGCCGTGGATGGATGCCACATCAGGCTGCAGAACGTGAGAATCGCACAACGTCTCGCCGATGACGACTCCGGGCAGCCGATCATCGCCCCGAACCGGCGGCGCGTGCCCCGCGCGGATGAAAATGGCTGCGCCGCAATGGCTTCAGCAGCGGACGCGCGAAACTGCCGCAGCGTTTCCCGACCGTTGAGCGACACGATCAACAAGGCCGGGCGCCAGCGCATGCTGTCCCAGCGCATGGCCAAGTCATGGCTGATGCTCGAGCGGGGCGTCTTGACGCGCCAGGCACGCGAGGTGCTGCGGCAATCGGTGGATCTGTTCGAGCGCCAGAAGAATGAGCTCGATACCGTCGCCAGCAGTCCGCAGAGTCGCGCGGCCAGCGCCGAATTGAGCGAGGCGTGGCCAGCCTACAAGGCGTTGTTGCGTGCCGAACCGAGTCGCAAGGCTGCGCGCGAACTATTCAGCATCAACGAAGAAGTGCTCGCGGCGGCGCAGAAACTGACTTTGAGCTTCGCGCACGCCGATGGCACGCGCCAGGGCAGGCTGGTCGATCTCGCCGGGCGGGAACGCATGCTGTCGCAGCGCTTGGCAAAGTTCTTCATGTTTCAGCACCTGGGCATTCAGGTGGCGAAATGCCGGACGGGCCTGGAGGATGCCAGGCAAGAGTTCTCGACGGCACTGGTCGAACTCGCCACGGCAGCACGGGACCACCCACGAATCACCACCGAATTGCGGCGCGTAGCGGAACACTGGAAGGCCCTGCAGTCGGCGATTGTGATGCGGGATGACGCGGACTTTGCGTCGCTTGCGGGCAAGGTATTCACCACCAGCGAAGATCTTCTGCGCCGTACGGATGCGGCGGTAAAGTTGTACGCAAGGCTCCCCGCCTGACGACAAGGGCATGGTCCCGGTGCGAGCACCACACCGAGCGGAATCCCGCCGTGCCTGAAGTCGACGCCGAGAGCAACCGCCGGCACGGCCAGCGGGTGTCGCGCCTCCTGGCTCAGGGCTCAGTGGTCGTCCTTACCGGCGCCGGTTTGAGCACATCGAGCGGAATCCCGGCCTACCGCGACCGCGAGGGCAACTGGAAGCAGGCGAAACCCGTCGATCACAACGACTTCCTGCGTTCGGGCGGCGCGCGGCAACGCTACTGGGCGAGGAGCTTTTTCGGCTGGCCGAGGGTCGGCCTCGCCAAACCGAGCCGCGGCCATCATGCGCTGGCGCATCTGGAAGGCCTGGACAGGATCGCCCTGGTCATCACGCAGAACGTCGATGGATTGCACCAGAAGGCGGGCAGCCGATCGGTGCTGGAACTCCATGGCGGGCTGAATCGGGTCATTTGCCTGGCGTGCCGGCAGGCCTACTCGCGCGCCCTGGTGCAGGAGTGGCTTAGCTCAGCGAATCCCGGCGCGGCGCCCGCAGTTGCCCGCGCCGGACCCGATGGCGACGCCCATGTTGCCGAGGGACTCCATCTCGAGTTTCGCATCGCGGACTGCCCAGACTGCGGCGGCGTGCTCAAGCCGGACGTGGTGTTCTTTGGCGACAGCGTTCCCCGCGATCGCGTCAGCGCCTGCATCGACGCCATCGACGCCGCCAGTGGATTGCTGGTCGTCGGCTCCTCGCTGATGGTCTGGTCGGGATACCGCTTTGTCGAGCATGCCCACCGGCGCGGCAAGCCGGTGATGGCGATCAACCTCGGAAAGACACGCGCGGACCACTTGCTCGATGCAAAGGTCGAGCAGGATTGCGACGAGTTCCTGCACCTGCTGCAAATCAGCGGGTCATAGGTGCCGGGAGGCCGGGTTCGCCGCGGTGTAAGCTTCGTCGTGGCGGCTCGCGATTGATCGGCGAGCCGACGCGGAGGCCCATGCACGACCAGTCCGTCGCCGCGCACTTGAGTCGATAGTCAGGTAGCAAACCAACATGGAAATTGTCAGCAAACCGGCGCTTCACGTGCTGAAGCATCCTGTGGAGTTTGCCTTGAATACGCTGCAGGGCTTTGCCCGGAACCAGGGCTTGCTGCTGGCGGGCGCAATCGCCTACTACGCCCTGCTGTCGGTGGTGCCGCTGCTGATCCTTTCGGTGATTGCGCTCTCTCATCTGGTCGATCGGGCGGAGTTGATGAGAACCCTGGGGCGCTATCTGGAATGGCTGGTGCCGAGTCAATCCAGGTCGGTCCTCGGCGACATATCCGGCTTTCTCGACAACGGGATCGCCATCGGTGCGGTCCTGCTGGTGACCATGCTGTTCTTCAGCTCGCTGGCGTTCGGGGTGCTGGAAAAGGCCATGTCGGTGATTTTTGCCCACCGGCAACCGGTGAGAAAGCGCCACCGGGTGGTCTCCGCGCTTCTTCCCTACTGCGTGGTGCTTCTCCTGGGAGCCGCCCTGCTGGGGGTGACATTCGTCTCGATCGCCCTCCAGGCCATGGCCGAGGAGAGCGTCCATTGGCTGGGGCGCGACTGGTCGCTTTCCGGATTGTCGGGCGTGCTGTTTTATCTGCTTGGCGCAAGCGCGGAGGTCCTGTTCCTGACGGGACTCTATGTCGTCATGCCGGTTGGGCGCATACCCATTCGCCACGCATTGATAGGCGGATTGGCCGCAACCTCGATCTGGGAAATCATCCGCCATATCCTCGTCTGGTACTTCGCGACATTTTCCAAAGCCAGTGTCGTCTATGGTTCCCTGACGACCGCGGTGGTGGCGCTGTTCAGCATGGAGATCATCGCCACGCTCTTGCTGCTGGGCGCACAGGTCATTGCAGAATACGAGCAACTCGACCAGAAGTAGGGAACCCTAGCTCGCCTGTGGCACCTCGCGCTTGTTGCCGTCTTCGTTGATCGCAACATAGGTGAATTGCGCCTCGGTGACCTTGACCACCAACGGATTGGCCGGATGGCGCTCGGCGAAAACCTGGACATCCACGGTGATCGAAGTTGTGCCAACCTTGACTACTTCAGCATAGAAGCTGACGATGTCGCCGACCGAGATCGGCTGCTTGAACAGGAAGGAGTTGACCGCCACGGTCGCGATGCGGCCGCGCGCGCGGCGCATCGCCGGAATTGCGGCGGCGACGTCGCATTGCGCCATGACCCAGCCGCCGAAGATGTCGCCGTTGCCGTTCATGTCGGCCGGCATCGGCATCACCCGCAGCGTCGGTTCGCGTCCTGGAATGAGTACGCCGTGATGGGGCATCAAGGTCCTCCGCTGTACGATTGGTTCATCGGGCCGCCAGTATAGGGCGCAAAGCCGCTGTCGAATTCTCCATGCGAGCAAGAATCGGGTGGCGCGACCTGACGGCATCCCCGATACTGTGTCCCTCGCCCGGAACCCGCACATGACCACCGCCAGCCTCATCCGCCTCTTGCTTCTCTCCGCCATCCGGGGCGCCTCCTTCCTGTTCATGCGCATCGGCGCACCGGCGCTCGGCGCTGTCGCGCTGATGGAGGCGGCCAATGCCTGAGCCGACACTAGAGCCTTCGCTTGCCGATCGTGGCAGCGAAGGGCGGCACCAGTACGCGGCAGTCGCGCGGGCGATCGCCTTCATTCGCGCCAACGCAGCGCGGCAACCCTCATTGGCCGAGATCGCGGCCGCGGCGCACGTCAGCGAATTCCACCTGCAGCGCCTGTTTTCCGCCTGGGCCGGCCTGTCGCCGAAGCGCTTCGTGCAATACCTGACCAAGGAGCATGCCCGCCAGGCGCTGCGCGCGTCCGCCGCGGTGCTCGACGCCGCGCTTGGCGCCGGCCTCTCGGGCCCCGGCCGCCTGCATGACCTGATGGTGAGCTGCGAGGCGCTGACACCCGGAGAGATCCGCGCGCTGGGCGCGAGCGTGGAACTCCGTTACGGCTTCGCCCCCACTCCCTGCGGCGAGGCGCTGTTCGGCTGGACCGGACGCGGCATCTGCCACCTCGCGTTCTGCGACGACGACCAGGCGGCAAAACTCGAAACTCTGCGCCGCGACTGGCCGGCGGCGCGCTTCGTGCGCGACGACAGCGGCGCCGCGGAACTCGCCACGCGGGTGTTTCCCGCGGCGCCCGAGCCAGGACGTTTGCATCTGCTGCTGCGCGGCACGAATTTCCAGATCAAGGTCTGGGAAGCGCTGCTCGCCACGCCGCCGGCAACCCTCGTCTCCTACAGCCAGCTTGCAGCACGCGCCGGCGTGCCCAAGGCACAGCGCGCGGTCGGTTCGGCGCTGGCGGCAAACGTCATCGCCTACCTGATCCCCTGCCATCGCGTGATACGCGAAAGCGGCGAGAGCGGCGCCTATCGCTGGGGCGCCGAGCGGAAGCTGGCGCTGCGCGCCTGGGAACTGGGCCGAAGCTAACGATTCGCCACGTAGTTCATCGGGCCGCCGGTGTAGGGCGCAAAGCCGGTGCCGAAGATCACGCCGGCGTCGGCCAGTTCGGCGTCGGCGACGACGCCGTCCTTCACCAGGCGTTGCGTGGCGTCGAGCAGGGGCTTGAGCATGCGTTGCGCCAGAGCCGGATCGCCCGCTGCCCCGCTTGCAGCCTTCTGCGCCTTGCCGTCGACCCAGGTGTAGAAGCCCTTGCCGGACTTCTTGCCCAGATGGCCCGCACTCACCAGTTCCACCAGTTTCCGTGGCGGATCGGCTTCGCCGACCAGTTGCCGGCCGGCGGCTACCGCAACATCCAGCCCCACGGTGTCGGCCAGTTCGATCGGTCCCATCGGCATGCCGAAGGCGACCATCGCCGCATCGATGGTTTCCGCCGCGATGCCTTCATCGACGCAGCGCATCGCCTCGTTCATGTAGGGCGCCAGCACGGCATTGACCAGGAAGCCCGGCGCGTCCTTCACCGGCAGCGGCAGCTTGTCGATCTTGCGCACGAAGGCGGCCGCCTTCTGCGCCACTTGCGGCGCGGTCCCGGCGCCGGCCACCACTTCGACCAGCGGCATCATCGCCACCGGGTTGAAGAAATGGATGCCGACCAGGCGCGAGGGATCCTTGAACTTTGCGGCGATGTCGGACAGCTTCAACGACGAGGTGTTGGAGGCCAGCACCGCATCCGGTTTGGCGCGCGCCTCGATGTCGGCGAACAGCGCCTGCTTGGCGGCCAGGTTCTCGAAGATGGCCTCGATGATGACATCGGCCTGGCGCACGCCGTCGCCATGCGGATCGGCGATCAGGCGGTCGAGCGCAAAGCGCGCGAGCTTCTTGTCGCGCAGCTTTTTCTCGAAGAACTTCGCGGCGCGGCCGACCGCCGGAGCGATGCGTTCCACCGACTGGTCCTGCAGCGTCACCGTCATGCCGCGCAGCACGCACCAGGCCGCGATGTCGCCGCCCATGACGCCGGCGCCGACCACATGCACGTGGCGCGGCGCGAAATCTTTTGCGTCCTTGCCGAAACCTTTGAGCCGGTCCTGCAGGAAGAATACGCGGATCAGGTTGCGCGTGGTCGAATGCCTGACCAGCGCATCGAGCGAGGTCGGTTCGCTGGCCGGCACCGCCAGCGTGTTGCCGCCGTAGTTCTGCCACTGGTCGATGATGGCCCAGGGCGCCGGGTAGTGTTCCTGGCGCGCGCGCTTCGCCACCTGCTTCCTCGCGCCGCTGGCCACCATGCCCTTCAGCGGCCCGTTCATCAGCTTCTGCAGGAAAGGCAGTTGCGACTGGCGCGGCGGCTTTCCGGACAGCACCAGCATGCGCGCGGCGTTTGCCATGACGCGCGGCGGTACGCATTCGTCGGCGAGACCCATTTTCTTCGCGCGTTTGGCATCGATGTTCTTGCCGGTCAGCATCATGTCCAGCGCCGCGGCGGGGCCGGTCAGCAATGGCAGGCGCAGCATGCCGCCCCAGCCGGGAACGATGCCGAGCATGACTTCGGGCAGTGCGAACTTGGTGCCAGGTTCATCGACCGCGATGCGGTAGCGGCAGGCCAGCGCCAGCTCGGTGCCACCGCCCATGCAATGGCCGCGCACCAGGGCCAGCGTCGGGTAGGGCACGGCAGCCAGGCGGTTGTAGGTGTCCCAGCCGCGCTGGATGATGGCGCGCGCCTTCTCCGGCGTATCGGCCGAGGTGAATTCCTCGATGTTCGCGCCGGCGATGAACCCGGCCTCCTTGGCCGACGTGAAGATCAGCCCCTTGGGCGGGTTCTTCTGGCATTCGTCGAGGATCAGGCCGAGCTCGGTCATCACCGCGGCGCCCAGCGTGTTGGTGGACGAATCGGCGGTATCGAGGATGGCCCAAACCACGCCATCGGCTTCGCGTTCGAGTTTCCAGTGCTTGAAATTGCTCATGTCGCATCCTTGTCTATAACCTGGTAACGTCCGACGATCGCCGGGCGCTCGTCGCCATCCACGTGCAGCGCAAATACGCCGCGGTCCGGCTGCGTCTCGGCACGCAGCGCGAGCTTCGCGCCATAGAACACCGGGCCCTTGATCCAGGTTTCCAGTGTCATTGCAGAATGTCGGGCGGCACCGAGATGCGCGAGGCACTGGCCGATGGCGCGCTGCGGATGGGCGAGGGCGCGCGCAAAGCCCTGGCGACGGGCGTAGGCGTCGTTGATGTGGAGGGGATTGAAGTCGCCGGAAAGCCGGCTGTAGCGCCAGCGTCCGTGGGCCGGCATGCGCCACTCGGTGGCCTCGACACCGGTCACCGTCGGACTCGGCGGCGCCCCGGCCTGCGCATCACCGAAACGGCCGCGCGCATAAAAGGTATTGACCGCCTCGAAGACGACGCGGCCGCGAGTTTCCGCCGTCACGCACAAGTCCATCTCGATGCCCTTTTCGAGGACACGGGACTCGCCCGTGCGCACCGTCAAATCGAGCACCGCATCGGCCGCAATCGCTTCATGCTGGGTCAGGCGATTGCGCACCTGCAGCACGCGCCAGATCGGCAGCGGAAAACTCGGGTGGCTCAGCACCGCCATCAGCATCGGGAAGCTCGCCGTGTGCGGATAGAGGACAGACAGGTCGTTGCCTGCCGGCAGGCCGGAAAGGGCAAGGAAGTCGGCCATCTCGCGCGGCGAGCAACGCTGGTCGCGCCAGGTCGCAAGGATCTCGGGCAATCCGCCTGCAGCATCGAAGCGCCGCTTGGGGCGCCACATCTGTGCCATGAAGCCGAAAAAGCTTGGCTTGGCACGGTAGTCGAGGCGGACCGGCATGGACGCGATGCCATGCCTCAGGCGACTTCGACCAGCACCGCACCACCCTGGCCGCCGCCGATGCAGATCGTCGCAATGCCGCGTTTCTTGTTCTCGCGGCGCAGGATGTGCAAGAGGTGCAGCACGATGCGCGCGCCGGAAGCGCCGACCGGATGGCCCAGCGCAATGGCGCCGCCGTCGATGTTGAGTTTCGTCGCATCGAGCGTACCGAGCGGCGCATCGAGACCGAGCTGTTCCTTGCAGTAGGCCGGGTCTTGCCAGGCCTTGATGCAGCCCATCACCTGGGCGGCGAAGGCCTCGTTGATTTCCCAGGCGTCGAGGTCGTTCAGCCCCAGACCGTGGCGCTGCAGGATCGGCGTCGCGGCATGCACCGGGCCGAGGCCCATCTGCGCCGGGTCGAGGCCGGCCCATTGCGTGTCGGTGATTTTTCCGATGGGCGTGAGCTGGTATTTCTCGACGGCCTCGCTCGATGCCAGCAGCAGCCAAGCCGCGCCGTCGGTGATCTGCGAGCTGTTGCCAGGCGTGATCCGGCCGTACTTGCGGTCGAAAAAAGGTTTCAGCTTCGCCAGGTTTTCCACGCTCGAATCGCGACGCACGCCGTCGTCTTCCGCATACACCCTGCCTTCGCCGTCGATCAGCGGCACGATCTCGCCGAAGCGGTTCGCGTCCTGCGCCGCCGTTACCTTCTGGTGGCTTTCGACCGAGAACGCGTCCATTTCCTGCCGCGAGATGCCGAACTTCCAGGCGAGGTTCTCGGCGGTCTGGCCCATCATCAGGTTGACCACCGGATCGGTCAGCCCCTTGACGATGCCGATCACCGGGCTCAGCAGCATGGCCGGGCGCAGCTTGGCAAACATGCCCAGCCTGGCGCCGGTGGTGCGCGCCTGCGCCATTCTCGAAAACCACAACACCATCCGGTCGGAATACAGCAGCGGCGCGCGCGACAGCGCATCGACGCCGCCGGCCAGCACGAGTTGCGACCGGCCGTTCTGGATGTTGGCAATCGCCGAATCGATCGCCTGCATGCCGGAAGCGCAGTTGCGCATCACTGTCCAGCCCGGCACCTTGTTGCCGCAGCCGAGCCGCAGGCTGATGACGCGGCCGATGTTGACCTCGTCGACGCTGGGACTGGCGCAGCCGACGATCACTTCGTCGAGCTGCTCCGCCGCGAATGGCTGGCGCGCCAGCAGCGCGCGGCCGGAAATCGCGGCCAGGTCCGAGGCCGCGAACGGCCCCGGCAGGTTGCGCGACTTGAGGAAGGGCGTGCGCGCGCCGTCGACGATATGGACAGGGGCGAAAGCGGCCATGGCTATGCCGCGCGACGCAGGGGCTGCGGCGTGCCGGCCCGCTCCACCGCGAAGTCCTGCGGAAAATCATCGACCGCGATCGCCCTGTCGCGCAGGACGTTGCGGCGCTGGACCAGGGCAACGTCCGCAGCCGAAAGGATGCCGGCTTCCTGCGCGTGACGCAGCTTTGTCGCCGCGTCGCCGGCGCCGACTCTTCCCGTCTTCTCGGCAGAGCGCAGCCTGGCCTCGATGGGTTCGGCGGCGATCGTCGCTTCCAGCGCCAGTTCGATGACGCCGACCGCATCGCGCTCGTCGCGCGGGACATACATGCCGGCGGTCAGCCGGTCGCGGCTGGCCGATGGCTCGATCAGCAGCTTCGCCACCTCATGGCCGAGCAGGTCGGAGGGCACCTCGTAGGGGCGACCGAGCGGGAAAATGTACCAGTGCAGCAGCGCGGCAATGAAGCGGTTCGGGTAGTTGGAAATCACGCCTTCGAAGGCGTTCTGCATCTTGAACATGGCGTCCCAGATGGCCCAGTGCATCAGCGGCGCATCCGCAGCTTGGCGGCCCTCGGCCTCGTAGCGCTTGAGGGTCGCCGAGCACAGGTACAGCAGCGAGAGGATGTCGCCCAGGCGTGCCGAGAGCTTTTCCTTGCGCTTCAGGTCGCCGCCCATGACGAACATCGAGACATCGGCGAGGAAGGCGAAAGCCGCGGAAAAGCGCGTCAGTTGCTGGTAGTAGCGACGGGTTTCCGGCGCCACGCCGGCCGGCACGGCGTGGAAGTTCGAGCCGGTGAAAGCCATGCTCCAGGAGCGGAAGCCGCGGGTCCAGATGAACCACAGGTGGCTCGCCAGCGCCTTGTCGAAATCGCGCAGGCCCTGCGCCGCATCGGGGTTGCGCGCGGCGGCCATTTCCGTCAGCACGTAGGGATGGCAGCGGATCGCGCCCTGGCCGAAGATGATCAGGCTGCGGGTCAGGATGTTGGCGCCCTCGACCGTGATCGCGACCGGAATCTGCTGGTAGGCGCGGCCCATGAAATTGTTCGGGCCGAGGCAGATGCCCTTGCCGCCGAGGATGTCCATCGCGTCATTGACCACCTGGCGCGCGCGCTCGGTGACGTGGTACTTGACGATGGCGGAAACCACAGAGGGCTTTTCGCCGAGGTCGATGGCGCCGGCCGTCATGGTGCGCGCCGCGTCCATCATGTAGGTGTTGCCGCCCATGCGCGCCAGCGGTTCCTCGATGCCCTCGAACTTGCCGATGGCGGTCTTGAACTGGCTGCGCACCCGCGCGTAGCCGCCGGTGGCGCGCACCGCCAGCTTGGCCATGCCGGTGTTCGACGAGGGCAGCGAAATCGAGCGCCCCGCCGCCAGGCATTCCATGAGCATGCGCCAGCCCTGGCCGGCCATGGCCGGGCCGCCGATGATCCAGTCCAGCGGCATGAAGACATCCTTGCCCGAGTTCGGCCCGTTCTGGAACACGGCATTCAGCGGAAAATGGCGGCGGCCGATGTTGACACCGGGATGGTCGGTCGGCACCAGCGCGCAGGTGATGCCGAGATCGTCGGTGTCGCCCAGCAAATGATCGGGATCGTGCAGGCGGAAGGCCAGGCCGAGGATGGTGCAGATCGGGCCCAGCGTGATGTAGCGCTTGTCCCAGGTGACGCGCATGCCGACCACTTCCCTGCCCTGCCACATGCCCTTGCAGACGATGCCGGTGTCGGGAATCGATGCGGCATCCGATCCGGCATGCGGATTGGTCAGGGCGAAGGCGGGAATCTCCAGCCCCTTGGCCAGGCGCGGCAGGTAATGGTTCTTCTGTTCCTCGGTGCCGTAATGCAGCAGCAGTTCCGCCGGGCCCAGCGAGTTCGGCACCATCGCCGAGACCGCGGCCGCCGCGCAATGCGTGGACAACTTCTGGACCACGGCGGAGTGGGCATAGGCGGAGAATTCGAGGCCGCCGTAGCGCTTCGGGATGATCATGCCGAGGAAGCCCATTTCCTTGACGTAGGCCCAGGCCTCCGGCGCCAGGTCATTGTGGATCTGGGTCGTGTCCCAGTCGCTGACCATGGCGCAAAGCGCTTCGCATTCGTTGTCGAGGAAGGATTGCTCCGCGGCAGTCAGCTTCGGCTGCGGATAGTCGAGCAGCTTTTGCCAGTTCGGCGTGCCGGAAAACAGCTCGCCTTCCCACCAGACGGTGCCGGCTTCCAGCGCCTCCCTTTCGGTTTGCGACATGGCGGGCAGGAGCTTCTTGTAGACAGCGAAGATCGACCGCGTCAGCAGCACGCGGCGCAGGGGTGGCAGCAGCAGCACGGCGGCCACGGCGGCAATCAGAACAAGCAACCAGGTCATGGCAGTCTCCTTGGATAGAAATCGGTCAGGCCGCGCGCCTGGCGCGCGGCTTCCTTGCGGGTTTGGCATGAATCTCGGGCAGCGGCGCGCGCAGGCCGCCGATCAGGAAACTCATCAGGCGCGCATACAGCGCTTCCGGATTGCTGTCCTCGATCGGGCCGAGGATGCGCAGCGCGTCGGCGCCGGAAATGGCGTAGGACAGCGCGCCCATCATGAAATGGAAGCGCCAGAGGAACTCCTCCTGCGGCACGTTCGGCAGCGCCTTGAAGAAGGCCGCCTTGTAGCGGGCGATCACCGCCGCATACTCCTCGGCCAGAAAGCTGCGCACGAATTCCGTGGGCTCGGTATAGGTGCGGCCGAGCAGGCGCATGAAGGTCCGGCCGCCATTGTTGTCGGCCGCCATGCGGATCGCCACGCCGAAGAAGGCCTCGACGATCTGCCGTGGCTTCAGCGGCGCGCCCGCGGCCTCGGCTTCCAGCGCATCCAGCGCGGCAATCCGCTGCTCGTTGAGCCAGGTCAGCCGGCGCCGGAACACGGCTTCGATCAGGGCCTCCTTCGAGCCGAAGTGGTAGTTCACCGCGGCAAGATTGGCATGCGCCCCGGCCGTGATCATGCGCAAGGTGGTCGCGTCGAGGCCGTGTTCGACCAGCAGGTTTTCGGCAGCGTCGAGAATGCGGGAGCGGGTATCGGGTTCCATGGACAAGCGGGCCTCTGGCAAACGATGGTTTCAAACAATCGTTTAAATGCTGACATTTGAGGGATGGGCTGTCAAGGGGTGAACACTCTAATTTCGCGGCGGACCGGAAGCGGGGCGGCATGCGGGCGGCGCCGATCCCTGAACCTCCGTCATTCCGGCGAAGGCCGGAATCCAGGATTGTTATGACTTGCCCTTGCCAGAATTGCAGGTGGCATTGCCGCCGTACATCGGCCTACGCGGGCATTGCGGCGAGTCGCGTGGCCTGCGCTTGAATGCCCGCAAGGATCGGAACACTCACTTTTTCCGGAAAGCCTGGCGGCAGCTCTGTCGCAACTTTCTCAAGCACGGCAGGCACTGCCGCCAGTACCTTCTGAATGGTCGTCTCGAAGCTCAGGCCCATGGCATTGCGTTTGGCCGTCTCGTTCCAGTGCCGTCGCCGGATGCTGTCGATGAGGTCGTGCTTGTTCCTGCCCCGCACGCCCATGGCAAGCTTGAGCTTCTTGCGGTTGAAAAGATTCGGCCCGGAACCGGTCACCGGCCAGGCTGACATCACGTCGTAGAGCGGTGTCAGCCGGAAGCGTCCCTCGGGTTCGAGGAAAACGCTGAAGTTCTTGGCGTGCCCGTCCGGCGCCGCCAGCAGCCAGAAGATGAGCTGGGTCATGAGAAAGCGCTGCCGGTCGGCTTCAGCATCCTGACTGCCGCGCAACTTGTCGAGGATGGCATCGATACCTGGCCCGCCATGGCTCTCGTACTTGTGCTGCGGCGGAATCCCCAGCACCTGGCAGAAATCCTCCTGGGGAAGCCTCGCCCACCAGTCGGGGAATCGGTGCCGGTCGAAGCGCTCGACGACCAGCACCTTGTGCGGCCCGAAAGACTCCATCCAGCAGTGCGCGACCGGCAAGCCGAACGCATGGAGTACGCGGCTGCAGAGCCACTCGTTCTCCACCGAGGTGGAGAAATCGGCCTGTACCGCGCCGACCCGGCCAAGAGGCAGCTTGAGGATGTGGGTCGTCGGTGTCGTGCCCAGGGGGAGCTGCCACTGGTTGTCCTGCAGGAGCAGTGCAGTCTTCTCTTGAGCACCGGCGAGCGAGATGCGCAGCTCGTCCTGTTCGCCCAGGGGGAGGGGCGCAGCACTCAGCGTCTGCTCCAGCAGAGCCACGATTCCAGCAGTGGTGAGGGGCCGGGCCTCGATACGCCGCACATCCGGCGCCGGGCTGCCGGCCGGAAGGAGCTGTACGGCGCCAACGCAGTCCCGGCCGATGGCCTCGAGCAGTTGAAAGGCCTGAGTGGGGCTTACGCCATAACGCCGCGCGATCCGGGCCCGGATGTCGCGACTGTCCGGCAGCAGGTTGTCGAACCAGGCCTCGACCAGCTCGCCGCGGAATGGATCTGTTCCGCGGGGGAGGGGGAGCGAAAGCGAGATCGGGCGTCGCCGGGGATTGGCAAGCCATTCCCCGGCGTAGGCAAACGCGTGTCCGTCGCGCGGCGACACCGACCAGGTCCCGACCCGCTCACCGTTCATCCAGACGGCCAGTGTCTGGGACTTCGACGGGCGACCGGCCATTACCATTCCTCCCCGGACCGTTTGCCGCCGGCCGTGCCTGTCGCCGCGGTCTTGCCGGACAGAGCTTGCCGTGGGGCCACCTGAAGCTCGGCATCGAGTGCCATCAGTACCGTCAGTAGCTGATCAAGGGTAACCCTTTCCGGGAACCGCTCAATTCGAGAAATTCGCTCCTGCGACAGCCCGAGCTTTTGACCCAGTCCGGCCTGCGACAGGCCCTGATTCTTGCGCAAGCGCTGCAGGAGTGGCGCCAGTTGTCCAGTGGTAGTGATGGGTATGCCCATGGCAGCACCTTCAGTTCTGATAAGGAATATTCATAAATTAGCCTTTATAACGCATATTGTCAATAAATGCGTTATTCGGCATATTATTCCAGCCGGCCGGCTGCCGCGCTTCTCTTTCCACCAGGCCCGGATTCTGACAAGCGCCGGTTCAATGCCGCAGTGCCTGTCGTGTGCCTTTCCGGAAGCGTCGCATAAGTCCATGGCGCATTGTCCGAAACAGACCGCCCCTCGACTACGAGACCGACATCGGCACATTCCTGCAACCTTGTTCCCGGAACCGGATACTGCAGGTAGCTGCCGCTGAATTCCGGTGCCGGGAAGCTGCCGGTGGCCACTGAGTCCTGCCGGCCCAGACTGTGTAAAAACGGGAACTTGTGGGATTCTTCCCGGTCTATGCATTGCGCATGATTGATCGAGGGGAATGGGATGAAGCGATTCATACAGGGAGAAGACAGAACGCAGAGCACGTTGCTGCCTGAACTGCTCGACGAGTACATCGCTGAGGCCAGTCCGGTTCGTGTCGTTGATGTGTATGTCGATGAACTTGATCTGGGCAAGCTAGGATTTGAAGGAGTCGATCCGGCAGCCACCGGTCGGCCGGCCTATCACCCGGCCGTACTCCTGAAGCTCTACATCTACGGTTACCTCAACCGCATTCAATCGAGCCGGCGCCTGGAGAAGGAAGCCCAACGCAATGTTGAACTCATGTGGCTGACCGGTCGCCTGACGCCCGACTTCAAGACCATCGCCAACTTCCGTAAAGACAATGGCAAGGCAATCCGGGGCGTTTGCAAACAGTTCGTCGTGCTGTGCCAGCAATTGGGCCTGTTCTCGGTAGCCGTGGTAGCCATCGACGGCAGCAAGTTCAAGGCCGTCAATAACCGTGACCGCAATTTCACCAGTGCCAGGCTGCAACGGCGGATGGAGGAAATTGAGTCGAGTATCAACCGCTACCTGGTCGAACTCGACAGCGCCGATCGGCAGGAACCGGCTGTGGCGCAGCTCAAGACAGAGCGGCTAAACGACAAGATTACGGCGCTGAAAGAGCAGATGAAAGTACTCAAGGAGATCGAAGTCCGACTTGAGCAGACGCCTGACAAGCAGATTTCCCTCACTGATCCCGATTCTCGTTCCATGAAGACGCGCGGCACCGGCGTCGTGGGCTACAACGTACAGACAGCGGTGGATACCAAGAACCATCTGATTGTGGCCCATGAAGTCACCAACGATGGAATTGACCGGAACCAACTGTCGTCAATGGCCGTGCAGGCAAGGACGGCTATCGGAACCGAAACTCTCACGGTCATTGCTGATCGGGGGTATTTCAAGGGCGAGGAAATATTGGCCTGCCACGAAGCCGGAATTACAGCGATTGTTCCGAAGACCATGACCTCGTCTGCCAAAGCGGGCGGGCGGTTCGACAAGGCAGACTTCATCTACGATGCTGCCACCAATGAATTTCGGTGTCCGGCCGGCGAGCGTTTGATCTGGCGCTTCTCAGCTATCGAGAACGGCATGAAGATTGACCGCTACTGGAGTTCGCATTGCCCGCGGTGTGCCATCAGGGAGAAATGCACACCCAGTGATTACCGTCGTGTCAGTCGATGGGAACACCAGGCGGTGCTCGATGACATGCAGACGCGTCTTGATCGAGCCGCCGATAGCATGCGGACCCGACGCCAAACCGTTGAGCACCCGTTCGGCACCCTGAAGTCATGGATGGGGAGCGCGCATTTCCTGACCAAAGCCCTGAAGCGGGTCAGTACCGAAATGAGCTTGCACGTTCTGGCCTACAACCTCAAACGTGTCATGCGAATAATGGGGCCGGTAGCGTTGATGCAGATGATGAGGGCGTGAGCCCCTTCGTGCCGTCTTACGCCCAGCGCTGGCGACTAGCGGCTCGCAGCCCTCTACCGTTCGGCCCTATCGCCGACGCATCACGCCACAGCCTTCCAAATCGCTTCGTAGTCCATGCAGGCGTTGCGCACGATGGATCGGCGATCGTTCGCTGGTTTTTACACAGTCTGGGCCAGGAGCCGCCAGTCGGGTCGCTCCTCCAATTTTCAGGTTTGTTTGCCGTGTCTTCTCGGAAGCGGCCATTGGATCGGTGGCCCCCATTTTTTCGCCTGATTGGCTCCAATGCAGCGAAACCCGACGTTCGTCTGACCACGAAGTACCGCCGTGGAGACTGCGAGAGCCATGCCGTCCCAGAAGGGTCCTGGTGCTTTCGGAGTTAGGCCGAACGGACTATTGACAGAAGCTTGGGAGGGGGGGAGACTCGCGGCCGTAGCTAGCATTTGACCTTTAAAAGGTACAAACATGAACGGATTGAAGCAAGTGAGCCTGGCGCTGGCGGCGGCGGGAATGCTGGCCAGTGGCGTGGCGCAGGCGGCGCTGATTGACCGTGGCGGTGGCCTGCTCTACGACGACGTCCTGAACATCACCTGGCTGGCGGACGCCAACTACGCCAATACCAACGGCTACCCCCCCTACGGCGCGATGACTTGGGGGGCGGCCAACGAATGGGCCGCCGACCTGACCTTCCATGACAGCGTGCGCAATGTCGACTACGCCGACTGGCGCTTGCCGACGGCGCTGAACCAGGATGGCAGCAAACCGTGTTATGGAGACGACTGCACCAACAGCGAAATGGGCCACATGTTTTACAACAACATGGGGGCAAGTGCGGGCGACAGCATTTTCTCGGGGACAAACGTTGGCAACCTGGCGCTGGTCAAGAACCTGCAGTCGGGCTATTACTGGTTCGGTACGGCCTACAGGGACCGCAGCGCGTGGAGGTTCAATACCGCCGATGGCGAACAGGCCACGGACTCAATAAGGGGCAATCAGTTTCATGCTTGGGCGGTTCGCTCCGGCGATGTCGCCGCCCCGATTCCGGAGCCCGAAACCTACGCCATGCTGCTGGCGGGTCTTGGTTTGTTGGGGTTCATGGCAAGGCGAAAGAGGACGGCCTAACAAACACTCGGCATCGAATCGGACGGGAGCTACGGCTCCCGTTCTTGATTGCAGCGCTACCGTGTATCAGGTAAACGACGCTTGCTTTCTGCGACGCGCCATGAATCCCAACAGACCCAAGCCTGCCAACATCATCGCGTAGGTTTCCGGTTCCGGCACCGGGCTCGGCACGAAACCAAATGCTTGGAAGCCGGCGCGCGTATATGATTCGCCACGGAAAATTTCCGCATGGTTCGAGAAGGACACGAAACTGCCGAGCACGTCGCCGTCGCGGTAGGCATACGACGCAGTAACGAAATTATTGCTCAAATCGCCACGCTCCAGCCGTAACGCGATCTGGTCGTGGTTGGTCTGCAGCGGCGCGCTCGCCAAGATGAACGAAGTTCCATTGATAAAGTCCTGCATATTGAGCTGTATGTTTACCGCGCCATTCCGATTTATTACAAACAACTGAATATGATCGTTCCCGGCGTTAAAGGGCGTGCCCGTGTTGCGGTCGGTGAGCCGTATGCCGTAGCCCTCAAGGTTCGACGTGGGCACGATCAGATCGAACAATCCGGTCACCGTGAACTTGTCGTCCGTCTTGAGCCCACTGGTAAGGTCGCTACTGTTGATATTTGTCTGAACCGTGGCGATCTGACTGATGTAGCTGTTACCCAGTGGGTCGTGGCTCACCGCGCCGTCGACGCTGTTGAGCCGAAGCCGGCCGCCAGTCTCGGGTCCCATGGTCCCTAATAGGCTGTAATCCGGCAGGCCAGGCCCGAAGAAATTCGGGTTCGGCGGCAGCACGCCGTCCGAAAAAAAGTCTCTCTTTACGTAATCCGAGAAGCCGGAGGTGCTGTCGTTCTTGAACACCGAAAACTCGTCGATGCTGAATTCATAGGCGAGAGCCTTGCTCGGCGATGCGATGGCGAACGAGATGGCGGCAATCAAAGCGAAAAACTGCGAAACGCCGAGGTTATTCATGGCTTTTTCTCCTTCGAAAACATCCTCGGATACCCTGCGGGGCTCCGGTTTTCGCTGAACCATAAGCCAACTGGCCTACGCAATGCAATAGTCCTTTAGGACTAATGCAAAAGAGTCTTTGACGCACTGCGCCGACCGGCGGCTTACGCTGCATAGGAGCCGTTGAGCCAACAATATCGCAGCCGCATAACGAATGGCAGCTTCACAGCTTTCCGCATTCCCGGCGAATGGCCGCTCCCGATTCTCGCCACTGGCAGGTTTGAGCACTGAACACTCATTGGTCCCGCCAGGTTCGGAGCCGGAAAGCTGCCTTTGGAATTTCGCTACTACAAAACGGGCCGCAGCGACCACGCGCCCCGGCCACAGAGACGCCAAGCCGCCTTGCCTCTGTCGTAAGGGTCGCGGTTCGAGACAACTTCGACGAGGCCCACAGCGCGCAATGGTTTTAGTTGCGGCCGCTTCGCTTAACGCCGATAGAGCCGGCGTTAGCCTTCACTGAAATTTCGGTTTCCTTCCCCTCTGACCCGCCGAGCGAGGAAGGTTTGCCGGGAGTAGTCCGGTCGCGTTGTCCGAAGACGGCCGCTTTTGGCCGGCTAGTTTAGCGACCGGCCCGGCGGGCGACCTACTTTCTTGCACGAGCAAGAAAGTAGGTCGCCCGCCGGTGCGAGTCCCGGCAAGCCGCAACAAGCATGGATTCCGGCCTTCGCCGGAATGACGGGCGATCCTGAGCGCCCCTTCGCAGGCCGGCGACGGCGATAGGCTTCACCGCCAGCGGCTAGAATCAGCCCACGATGCGCCGCGCTCCTCCTGCCATGGCCCTGCCGGGCCCGATCCCCGAATCCCGCCACGACTGGGAAACCATCCGCACCCTGCTGCCCTACCTGTGGGCGTGGAAGGGTCGCGTGGTCTTCGCGCTGGCCTGCCTGCTGCTGGCAAAGCTGACCAATGTGGCGGTGCCGCTGGTGTTCAAGGACATCATCGACACCTTTGCCCCGCCCGCCGCAAACAGGATGCAGCAGGCCATGTTGCTGGTGCCGCTGGGCCTGCTGGCGGCCTACGGCGCGCTGCGCTTTTCGACGGCGTTGTTCACCGAGCTGCGCGAGATCTTCTTCGCCCGCGTCACGCAGCGCGCGGTGCGCACCATCACGCTGCAGGTGTTCGAGCACCTGCACGCGCTGAGCCTGCGCTTCCACCTGGATCGCCAGACCGGGGGCCTGACGCGCGACATCGAACGCGGCACGCGCTCGATCGGCTCACTGATCAGCTACACGTTGTATTCGATCCTGCCCACGCTGGTCGAGATCACGCTGGTACTCGGCATCCTCGCCGTGCGCTACGACCGGGATTTCACCCTGATCACGGTCAGCACGCTGACCATCTATGTGGTGTTCACCATCATCGTCACCAACTGGCGCACCCAGTTGCGGCGCGAGGTCAATGAGCTGGATTCGGCGGCCAACGTGCGCGCGGTCGACAGCCTGATCAATTTCGAGACGGTCAAGTACTTCAACAACGAACGCTGGGAGCACGACCGCTACGACGAACAGATGCAGAAGTGGGAAGCCGCCCAGGTCCGCAGCCAGATCTCGCTTTCATGGCTGAACCTGGGCCAGTCACTGATCATCGCCAGCGGCGTCTCGCTGATGATGTGGCGCGCCGCGGCCGGCGTCGCGGCCGGCACCATGACAGTGGGCGACATCGTGCTGGTGAATGCCTTCCTGATCCAGCTCTACATGCCGCTCAACCACCTCGGCGTGCTGTACCGCGAGATCCGGCAGTCGCTGACCGACATCGAGCGCATGTTTGCGCTGCTCGGCAAGAACCGTGAGATCCAGGATGCGCCCGATGCGCGGCCATTGTTTGGTGGCAGTTCCGGCGGGCCTTGCGAGATCGAATTCGATCGCGTTTGCTTCGCCTATGAGGCGAACCGGCAAATCCTGTTCGATGTCGATTTCAAAGTCGGTGCCGGCAGGACAGTGGCGGTCGTCGGCCACAGCGGCTCGGGCAAGTCGACCCTGGCGCGGCTGCTGTTCCGCTTTTACGACACCACTTCCGGTTCGGTGAAGATCAACGGCTGCGACCTGCGAGCGCTGCAGCAAACCTCGGTGCGCGCCGCGATCGGCATCGTGCCGCAGGACACGGTACTGTTCAACGACACGATCTTCTACAACATCCAGTACGGTCGGCCGCTGGCGCCGCGCGACGAGGTCATCGCGGCGGCCAGGGCGGCGCATATCCACGACTTCATCGAAAGGCTGCCCGAGGGCTACCAGACCCGGGTCGGCGAGCGCGGCCTCAAGCTTTCCGGCGGGGAAAAGCAGCGCGTGGCGATCGCCCGGGCGCTGCTGAAGAACCCGCCGATCCTGATCTTCGACGAAGCCACCTCGGCGCTCGACTCGAAGACCGAAAAGGCCATCCAGGCGGAACTGGAACAGGCGGCCGTCGGGCGCACCACGCTGGTGATCGCGCACCGGCTGTCGACGGTGATGAACGCCGACGAAATCCTCGTGCTCGATGCCGGGCGCATCGTCGAACGCGGCACCCATCGCGCACTCCTTGAGCGTGGCGGCCTATACTCGCAAATGTGGGCTTTGCAGCAGCAGGAACATTTGACTGAAGTCTGACCAATAATTCCAGGAGTCCGCCATGATCCGTCGCGCCGCCGTTGTTGTTTCCCTCTCCCTCGCCACTTCGGCCCTGCCCGTCCTGGCTAACGACCTTGGCCCCACGCTGCAGAAGGTCAAGGACAGCAACAGCATCACCATGGGCATCCGCGAATCGTCGCTGCCGCTTTCCTATCTCGACGACAAGCAGCAGCCGGTCGGCTATCACATCGACATCTGCAACAGGATCGTCGATGCGGTCAAGGCCCATCTCAAGCTGGCATCGATCAAGATCAACCATACGCCGGTGACCTCGCAAAACCGCATTCCGCTGGTGACCAACGGCACGGTGGATCTCGAGTGCGGTTCGACCACCAACAACGAAGCCCGACAGAAGCAGGTGGCCTTCGCGCCGACCACGTTCGTCACCAACGTGCGGATGGCGGTCAAGAAGGCTTCCGGGATCAAGAGCCTGTCCGAACTCAACGGCAAGCCGGTGTCCACCACCAGCGGCACCACCAGCGTGCAACTGATGCGCGCCCACGAAAAAGGCAAGGGCATCGACTTCAAGGAGGTGTATGGCAAGGACCACGCCGATTCCTTCCTGATGCTCGAAACGGATCGTTCCGTGGCTTTCGTGATGGACGACAACCTGCTCGCCGGCCTCATCGTCACCTCGAAGAATCCGTCGGAATACGCGATCGTCGGTGAAGTGCTGAACATCGAGCCGATTGCCATCATGCTGCGCAGGGAGGATCCGGCCTTCAAGAAAGTGGTCGACGATGCGGTCAAGGCGCTGATGAAGAGCGGCGAAATCGACAAGCTCTACGCCAAATGGTTCCTAAGCCCGATCCCGCCGAAGAACGCCAACCTCAACTTCCCGATGAGCGACAAGCTCAAGGAACTGATCAAGGCGCCGAGCGACGCACCGGCCGAGGCCTACAACAAGAAGTAAGAGCCGGCGCTGGTCCGACCGGACATGAACTACCACTGGAACTGGGGTTTCTTCCTCGAGCAGGTCAAGGGCGGCGACGAAACCTACCTCGACTGGCTGCTGACCGGCTTCGGCTGGACGGTAGCCGTCTCGTTCTCGGCCTGGGTGATCGCCCTCGCGCTGGGCATCCTCTTCGGCGTCCTGCGCACGGTGCCTTCCAGGGCCCTGGTGGCACTGGCAACGGCCTGGGTTGAGCTGTTCCGCAACATTCCCTTGCTGGTGCAGATGTTCGTCTGGTTCTTCGTGGTGCCGGAACTGCTGCCTCGTGACTGGGGACTCTGGGTCAAGCAGGACATGCCGGCCAAGGAATTCCTCACCGCGACGATCTGCCTCGGGCTGTTCACCTCGTCGCGCGTCGCCGAGCAGGTTCGCGCCGGCATCCAGGCGCTGTCGCACGGCCAACTGATGGCGGGCCTGGCGATGGGCTTCACGCTGTCGCAGACCTATCGCCATGTCCTGTTGCCGACGGCGTTGCGCATGGTGGTGCCGCCGCTGACCTCGGAGTTCATGAACGTCTTCAAGAACTCCTCGGTGGCCTTTGCCATCGGCGTGCTGGAACTCACCTTCCAGGCCCGGCAGATGCAGGAAGACTCGGAACAGGGCATCGAGACCTTCCTCGCGGTTACCCTGCTGTACTTCATTTGCGCCTTCACCGCCAATCGCGTCATGGCCGCCATCGAGCACAAAACGCGGATTCCCGGCAACATCGCCGGCCAGCACTGATGCACGGCGATTTCGACTTCAGCGTCCTCGGCGACAGCCTGCCTTTCCTGTGGACCGGCCTGCAATTCACCCTGAAGCTGACTGCGGTCGCCATGCTCGGCGGCATCGTGCTCGGCACGCTGCTGGCGCTGGCCCGCCTGTCGCCGTTCGCACTGCTGGCCAAGGCGGCATCGTGGTACGTCAACATCATGCGGTCGATCCCGCTGGTGATGGTGATCCTGTGGTTCTTCCTGGTGATCCCGCTGATTACCGGCAAGCCGATGGGCGCCGAGAATTCCGCGCTGGTGACCTTCACCCTGTTCGAGGCGGCCTTCTACTGCGAGATCATGCGCGCCGGCATCCAGAGCGTCTCGCGCGGCCAGGTCGGGGCGGGCTATGCGGTCGGCCTGACCTATACGCAGAACATGCGCTACGTGGTGCTGCCGCAAGCCTTCCGCAACATGCTGCCGGTGCTGCTGACGCAGACCATCGTGCTGTTCCAGGACACCTCGCTGGTGTATGCGATCGGCGCCAAGGACCTGCTGAAGGCGGCCGAAGTGGCCGGCAAGAACTACAACCGCCCCGTGGAAATGGTGATCTTTGCCGCGCTGATCTATTTCGTGATCTGCTATTCGCTTTCCTTCGTCGTCAAACGCCTGCAGCTGCGCATCGCCATCAAGCGCTGATTGCTTCGTCAGAACCTTCCGGAAGCCAACCCATGAACGAACCCGCCATGATCGAACTGCGCAATGTCAGCAAGTGGTACGGACAGTTTCAGGTGCTGGCCGACTGCAGCACCCAGGTCTCGAAGGGCGAGGTGATCGTCGTCTGCGGTCCGTCCGGATCCGGCAAGTCGACACTGATCAAGTGCGTCAACGGCCTGGAGCCCTTTCAGCAGGGCGAGATCATCGTCAAGGGCATCTCGGTCGGCGACCGCAAGACCGATCTGCCCAAGTTGCGCGCCCATGTCGGCATGGTGTTCCAGCATTTCGAACTGTTCCCGCACATGACCATCACCGAAAACCTGACCATCGGCCAGATCAAGGTGCTCAAGCGCAGCGAGGACGAAGCGCGCGAAAAGGCCGCCAAACTGCTCGACCGCGTCGGACTCAAGGATCAGGCCCACAAGCACCCCGGGCAGCTCTCCGGCGGCCAGCAGCAGCGCGTGGCGATCGCCCGGGCGCTGTGCATGGATCCGATCTGCATGCTGTTCGACGAACCCACCTCGGCGCTCGATCCGGAGATGGTCAACGAAGTGCTCGACGTCATGGTCCAGCTCGCCAGGGAAGGCATGACCATGATGTGCGTCACCCACGAGATGGGCTTCGCGCGCAAGGTGTCGAACCGGGTGATCTTCATGGACCAGGGCCGCATCGTCGAAGATGCGCACAAGGACGATTTCTTCGGCAAGCCCCGCTCCGAGCGCGCGCAACTGTTCCTGTCCAAGATACTGTCGCACTGAGGGCGCAACGTCGCCCGATTGCCGGCATCCGCCAGCGACTAATCCAGGTACCGTCTTCCCCCGTAGCCGGTGATGCCGACCAGGATGCGGACCAGGGTGTAGGCGGCAGCGCTGGCCAGACGTACCAGCCAGGAACGATCGCGGAGATGCTCGGCCCGGATCTCCTTCGCCATGCCTGCCATGGCGGCTTCGAGGCTGGTCCGCAATCCGCGGGTGAACCCGGCATCGCGCACCACCACGTTCGCCTCGCGCGACATCAGCAGGCTGAAGGGGTCGATGTTCGAGGAGCCGACCGTCGCCCAGTCGGCGTCGACCACCGCCACCTTGGCATGCAGGAATCCCTGCTCGTATTCGAAGACGCGGACGCCCGCCGCCAGCATTCGGGCGTAGAGCGACTGCGTCGCATAGTGCTGCAGAAAATACTCGACGCGGCCCTGCAGCAGCAGCCTGACGCTCACGCCGCGCTTCGCCGCCGCCAGCAGGGCCTTGCGAAAACGCCGGCCGGGAAAGAAATAGGCGTTGGCGATCAGGATATCGCGTCGGGCGCCGAGGATGGCGTGCAAGTAGGCATGCTCGATGTCGCGCCGATGGCGCAGGTTGTCGCGCACCAGCAGTGCCGCCTCCATCGTGCCCCTGACGACGGGCACCGGCGGCAGCACGGCCGGCGGCGGCGGACGATGCCCAAGGCGCGCCCAGCGCACCAGCCGCCAGACTTGCCGCATGGCGGTGTGAACGCGCTCCACCAACGGCCCCTCGACGCGTACCGCATAATCGAAACGCGCCACGGCGGACGCGCCGCCATCGAAATCGTCGAGCACGTTGATCCCGCCGACGAAGGCCGTGGCGCCATCGACCACCGCGAGTTTGCGATGCAGCCGGCGCAGGCGATGCCGCCGGATGCGGGTTTGCCCGATCTCCGGCCGATAGGTCATCACCTCGACGCGATCCGCGGCCAGCGACGCGCCGAGACCAGCGGCGAACTCGCGCGCGCCAAAGCCATCGACCAGCACGCGCACGGCAACGCCCCGCCGTGCGGCACGCGCCAGCGCGGCGGCCACCCGGCGCCCGAGCACGTCGTCGGCAAAGATGTAGGTTTCGAGGTGCACCTCGTGCGCGGCCGCGTCGATAGCGGCGATCAGCGCAGGAAAATATTCGCCACCCGATTCGAGCAGTTGCACGCGGTTGCCGGCCACAAAACCGTGCGCGGCGGCTCCCGGGTGGACCCTCACCGCACGGCGGCCCGGACCCGAAGCTGGGCGCAAAGCACGGCGTGATCCGAGATGGTCGACCACGGCCGCCCGGCATGAACCTGCATGTCGACCACCTGCAAGCCGCGCTGGTAAATGCGATCGAGGCGAAACATGGGCAGGGTGGCGGGAAAGCTGCGCGAAGGGCGGCGCACGGCGCCGGCAAAGACTTCGACCAGGCCGAGGCGATCGGCCAGCAGGCGATCGGCGCGATTGCGCCAGTCGTTGAAGTCGCCGGCGATCACCAGTGGTGCTGCAGCCGGCACCAGGTCTTCGATGCGGCTCGCCAGCGCATCCATCTGCCGCCGCCGCGAACGCGCGAACAGTGACAAGTGCACGCAGACGCAATGCAGCGCGGACGCCAGGCCGGGCAACTCGACGGCGCAGTGCAGCAGTCCGCGCTTCTCGAAGCGCAGGTGGGTCACGTCCTGGTTGTGCTCGGCCAGGATCGGAAAGCGCGACAGGATGGCGTTGCCGTGGTGGCCATGGTCATGAACCACGTTGCTGCCGTAGGCATGGTTCCCCCACACATCCTCGGCGAGGAACTCGTGCTGCGGCGCCGCCGGCCAGTCCGGATGCCTGGCCGCATGCCCGAGATGCAGGCCCTGCACTTCCTGCAGGAACACGATATCGGCGGACAACTCGCGCAGGCGATCGCGCAGCTCATGCACCATCATCCGGCGATTGAACTGCGAAAATCCCTTGTGGATATTCCAGGTGGCGATGGACAGCGTCAGACTCATGGTGTGGGTGCCTCAAGCCGTCGCTCGACGGTGCGCAAGTCGGCCTTCATACGCGGATGTGGAAGGGACTGAAGTCGGTGTTGCGGTCGTACCAGTCTTCATGCTCCGCGCGCTTGAGAAAGGCCACCACCCGGTAGGTTACCGGGGTCATGACGATCTCCCATCCGGTCTTGAGCAGGTACTGGGCGAGGGCAATCGTCGCCACCTGCGCATCGGGCCAGATGCCATAGAAGGCGATCACGTAGAACAGCCCGGAATCGATTGCCTCGCCGACCAGGGTCGAGCCGATGGTGCGCATCCACAACCAGCGCCCGGCGCTCCATATCTTCATCTTCGCCATCACATAGCTGTTGGCGAAGCTGCCGCACCAGAAGGCGATCATCGAGCCGGCGACGATGCGCCAGGTGTTGCCGAAGACGCCCTCCATGTGCGCCTGGTAGGCGCGGTTGAAGTCGTCCGGCACCGGCGGCAACGCCAGCGCCACCGCGGCCATGAAGGCCGCGAAAGCCAGCGCAGCAAAGCCGGCCCAGACCACGCGGCGGTCGCGGCCGTAGCCATACACCTCGGTGAGGATGTCGCCGAAGATGTAAGAGATGGGAAAGAACAGCACCCCGGCCGAGAAGCTCACCTCGCCGACCAATGGCAGCGTGAGCTGCGCCGCCTTGGCCGCGCCGATCAGGTTGGAGCAAAGCAGCACGCAGACAAACGCCGCCATGACCAGATCATAGTAGCGATAGCTGCGCTGCGGCGAATTCATCGGCGGACCCTTCGACGGCTGAAGGCGTGGAGTTTACGCCGTCCCGCCGGCGCCGACTGTTTATCTGCAACCGGTAGCTCGGCTTGATGGCCGGGCGCGTTTCTGCAGATCGTGACAAATGCCGGCACGCGATTGACGATTGACTGCGGAACCCGGCCGGAACAGCGAAGGGAAGGGCGAGGAAGAATTTCTCCGGCGCGTTTGAAAAAGTGCTAAAAGACGATTTCCATTCTCCAGGAGTGGAACCCACCTTTGAATTTTTTGGAGAGCTGCAATGATCAAACAACGTGCATCGTATTCTTTTGCAATTCTCGCGCTATTTTCAGCTTCGGCATTGGCCGAGTTCAAAGTGGGTGATTCCGTCGAATGCAACTGGAAAAATGGCGGGAAAAACTATCCAGGGCGAATAGCCGCCATTGAAGACGGAAAGCTGTTCATCCATTACAACGATGGCGACAAGGAGCATACGACTGCGGCCATGTGCCAGCCAGGGTCTGACGCCATGGACAAGGGCTCGGCGGTCGAATGTCTCTGGAAGAACGGCAAGAAATGGTATCCAGGCGTTATTGCCGAAAAGACCGGCAAGCAGGTGTTTATTCACTACAGCGATGGAGACAAGGAACACACAACCTTGGACTTGTGTCGTCCAAGGAGCGCGGCGCCCGGACTGGGCATAGGGTCGGCTGTGAGTTGCAACTGGAAGGGTCGGGGAACCTGGTTTCCTGGCGTGATTGCAGAGAAAACCGGCGGTGCCGTCTTTATTCATTACAAAGACGGCGACAAGGAGCATACCAAGCTGAGCATGTGCCGTCCCCGCTAAGGAAGTGCCGAGCAAGTCTGTCACACCGGCAGAAGCCGGTGTCCAGGAGTTTTGAAGCACTGGATTCCGGCTTTCGCCGGAATGACGAATTTGGCCTTGTTCGGCGGTCAGGAGACTGCCAGCATCCGCTCCAGGGCAACCTTTGCCAGCACGGCTTCGTGCGGCGGCACCTTGATCTGATTGACGACGCGGCCTTCGACCAGGTTTTCCAGGGTCCAGGCCAGGTGCTGCGGATCGATACGCTGCATGGTCGAGCACATGCAGATCGTCGACGCCATGAACTGCACGATCTTGCCTTCGTGCTTGACTTCCTCGGCCAGGCGCTGGACCAGGTTGAGCTCGGTGCCGACCAGCCAGCGCGTGTTGGGCGGGGCGGCCTTGACCGTCTGCAGGATGGTTTCGGTGCTGCCGATGTAGTCGGACTGCTTGCAGACTTCGAAGCTGCATTCGGGGTGCGAGATCACAATTCCGTCGGGATGCTGGTTGCGGAACTTGATGATGTCCTTCGGCTGGAACATCTGGTGCACCGAACAGAAGCCGTGCCAGAGGATGATCTTCGCCCCGGCGATCTGTTCGCGCGTCAGGCCGCCCTGTTCGAGATCGGGGTTCCAGATCACCATCTCGTCGAGCGGAATGCCCATCTTGTAGCCGCTCCAGCGCCCCAGGTGCTGGTCGGGGAAGAACAGCACCTTCTCGCGCCGGGCGAAGGCCCATTCGAGGATCTTCGGCGCGTTGCTCGAGGTGCAGACGATGCCGCCGTGTTCGCCGCAGAAGGCCTTGAGGTCGGCGGCCGAATTGATGTAGGTGACCGGCGTCACCTTCTGGTCGGGATCCAGCACGGCCGAGAGTTCGCGCCAGGCGCGCTCGACCTTTGCCAGGCTGGCCATGTCGGCCATCGAGCAGCCGGCCGCCAGGTCCGGGAGGATGGACACCTGTTCGGGGCGCGAGAGGATGTCAGCCACTTCGGCCATGAAATGCACGCCGCAGAAGACGATGTTCTCGGCATCGGCTTGCGAGGCCAGGCGCGACAGCTTGAGCGAATCGCCGGTGATGTCGGCATGGACATACACATCGGCGCGCTGGTAGTGGTGGCAGAGCAGCACCACCCTGTTGCCGAGCTTTGCCTTCGCCGCGCGAATCCGCTCCCCCGCGTCCCGGTCGGCCAGCGCGTTGAAGCGGTCAAAGGAGATGGTCGCGGTTTGCATGTGATCGACTCAAGGGTTAACGTGAAACAACTCGTTCGGAGCGACCGGTAACAGTCGAGCGAAGCGAGCCAATCAGTAGCCCCCCGTGAGGGGGGATGGGGGGGCGGGCCTTCAATTTGCCTGTCGCGTGTTTCGTCATCGTGGGGTGGAGCTTGCTGTCATGACAGTTAGGACGGTGCGGGATCAAGACTGGTTCCACGGCAGTCCATTGGCGCGCCAGCCGCCGCTTCGATTGCGCTGGCCGCCGGCGTCCTTGTCGCCTTCGAAACCTTCGAGGATGTTGTAGCAGTCGGGAAATCCGGCCTCGGTTGCGGCTTTCGCCGCGGCGCCGGAGCGTTGCCCGGAGCGACAGAGAAACATCAGCAACGACTCGGTCACCACGCTGTGTTTCAGCGTCTGGATGAAATGCGGGTTGAGGTGCTTGCCGGGGTAGTCCTGCCATTCGATTTCGATGGCGCCCGGAACGCGGCCCACCCAGTCCAGCTCGGCCTTGGTGCGCACATCGACCAGCTTCGCTCCGGGGGCGAGCTGCCACAGCTCGTGGGCTTCCCTGGGCGTCAATGCGCCCTCGTAGGGGAGATTCAGCTCGCGGGCGCGCGACTGCGCCAGATTGAGGATTTCGGTAAGGCGTCCCATGGCAAGACTGCTCGGACAGGAGGGCTGGAAGGTGGGGCTAGAATGCGTGGGGTCCGAGTATAGCCTCCCCCAATGCTGCACGAAACCCGAACTCTTTCCCAAGGCCCTGCCCATGCGGACCTGCATGCGCGGGACGCGCGCTTTCGCGAAGGTCAGCGCATCACCTGGGTCAGCGTTGCGGTCAACCTTGTGCTGACGGCCATGCAACTGGTGGTGGGCTTCGTCGCCCATTCGCAAAGCCTGATCGCCGACGCCATGCACACCTTGTCGGACATCGTCTCCGACGGCTTTGTGCTGTTCGCCAACCGCAAGGGCGCGGAAGCCGCAGACGCCGATCACCCCTATGGCCACGGTCGCTTTGAAACAGCGGCCTCGCTGGTGCTGGGCGTGCTGCTGGCGGGCACCGGCGCCGGCATTCTGATCGCGGCCACGGCTCGCCTGCAGGACATCGGCAGCGCACCGCCGGTCGGCGTTGCCGCGATGTGGGCGGCGCTGGTCACCCTGGCCGCCAAGGAAGGCCTGTTCCGCTACATGCTGGCCACCGCCGAGCGCCTGCGTTCGCCGCTGCTGGTGGCCAATGCCTGGCACGCCCGCGCCGATGCGCTTTCGTCGCTGGTCGTGGCGGCGGGCATTGGCGGCGCCCTGATCGGCTTCAACTTTGCCGATGCACTGGCCGCGATCATCGTCGGCGCCATGATCGTCCGCGCCGGCCTGCGCTTTGCCTCGACAGCGATCCGCGAACTGATCGATACCGGGCTGTCAGCAGAGGAAGTCGCGGCGATCGGCCGCACCATCGCCGGCACCGGTGGCGTGCTGGGACTGCATGAACTGCGCACCCGGCGCATGGCGCAGCATGTGCTGGTCGATGCGCACGTGCAGGTCGACCCGCGCATCAGCGTGTCGGAAGGCCACCGCGTTGCCGAATCGGCGCGACGGCGGGTGCTGGACAGCCACCCCGAAGTGCTCGATGTGCTGGTCCACGTCGATGCCGAAAACGATCTGCTGGGCAATGCCGCCGTGGAGTTGCCCGACCGCGCCTTCCTGCTCGCGCATCTGAGGCAACTGCTCGATGCCGACCCGCCCGGGTTTGAACGAACGACCCTGCATTACCTCGGCACCCGCGTTGAAGCGGAGGTTTTCCTGCCCCCGGGCTTTGGCGACGAGGCCGCACTCGTCGCCATGAACAGGCGGGTGGAAACGGCCCTCCAGAGCGATCCGTGGTTTGTCGCCATTCGGCTAAATCAGGCAGTCGCACCAAAATAGTGCGATCAAATCACGGAACGCTCGTTAATGGTGCGCCCGCCGTTGCATCGTGCGCCAAAAAGACTTGTGGCACAATCGCTTCCTTTCATGGTGCGAGTGGCACGCTAACTGCTACCAAGGTTCTGCACCGAGTACGGTACGATTTCCCGGCATTCGTCATTCAATCTCAGGAGAGCAGTTCATGAAGACCCCTCAGGACGTAATCAAGCTGGTCGAGGAGAAAGAAGTCCGTTTCGTCGACTTCCGCTTCACCGACACGCGCGGCAAGGAACAACACGTTGGCGTGCCGATCTCCGCCTTCGGCTTGGAAAAGTTCGAAGACGGCCATGCCTTCGACGGCTCCTCGATCGCCGGCTGGAAGGGCATCCAGGCCTCCGACATGCAACTGATGCCTGACGCAAACACCGCCTACATCGACCCCTTCATGGACGAAACCACGCTTGTCCTGACCTGCGACGTGGTCGAGCCGGCCGACGGCAAGGGCTACGACCGCGACCCGCGGTCGATCGCCAAGCGCGCCGAGGCCTACCTCAAGTCCTCCGGCGTGGGTGACACGGCCTATTTTGGCCCGGAACCCGAATTCTTCATTTTCGACGCGGTCGAATGGAAGATCGACATGTCCGGCTCCTACTGCAAGGTCATCTCGGAAGAAGCCGCCTGGGCCTCGGCAGACAAGTTCGACTCCGGCAACAGCGGCCATCGCCCGACCGTCAAGGGCGGCTATTTCCCGGTGCCCCCGGTCGACAGCCTGAACGACATCCGCGCCCAGATGTGTCTGGCGCTGGAAGCCTGCGGCGTTCCGGTGGAAGTGCATCACCACGAAGTCGCCACCGCAGGCCAGTGCGAAATCGGGACCAAGTTCGGCAGCCTGGTGCAACGCGCCGACTGGACCCAGATCCTCAAGTACATCGTGCACAACGTCGCCCACAGCTACGGCAAGACAGCGACCTTCATGCCCAAGCCGATCGTCGGCGACAACGGTTCCGGCATGCACGTGCACCAGTCGATCTGGAAGGACGGCAAGAACCTGTTTGCCGGCAACGGCTATGCCGGCCTGTCCGAAACGGCCCTGTACTACATCGGCGGCATCATCAAGCATGCACGCGCATTGAACGCCATCACCAACCCGCTGACCAACTCCTACAAGCGCCTGGTGCCCGGCTTCGAAGCCCCGGTCAAGCTGGCCTACTCGGCGCGCAACCGCTCCGCCTCGATCCGCGTGCCTTACGTGCACAACGACAAGGCACGGCGTATCGAAGTGCGCTTCCCGGATCCGGGCGCCAACCCCTACCTGGCCTTCACCGCCATGATGATGGCCGGCCTCGACGGCATCCAGAACAAGATCCACCCCGGCGATCCGGCCGACAAGAACCTCTACGACCTGCCGCCGGAAGAGGATGCAAAGATCCCGACCGTGTGCTCCAGCCTCGAGCAGGCACTGGACTACCTCGACAAGGGCCGCGAGTTCCTCACCCGCGGCGGTGTCTTCAGCAACGAAATGATCGATGCCTACATCGAACTCAGGAACGAAGAAGTCACGCGCTTCCGCATGACCACCCATCCGCTCGAGTACGAGATGTACTACTCGATCTGAGGAAGCCCCTGCGTGGCAGGCGGGCCGGCAGCTGACCTCGCCGCCACGGATGATTCGGTCACGGCAAGTAACAAAAAGGACGGGCGGTGCCCGTCCTTTTTTTTCTGCAATTGACATACACTTGACGGCATGAAGACCATCCTCCTTGCAATTTCGCTCCTGCTGCCGCCGCTGGCGGTCGCCAATACGCTTTACAAGTGCACGGACGATTCCGGGGTGGTGCTCTATACCAACCAGAAACCCGCCAAGAAGAGTTGCACGGTGCTGTCGCAACAATCACCGCAAGCGCCGCCGGTCAGCGGTGGAGCCAGGCCACGCGCCGCTTCCACGCCGACCCCGGGCGATTTCCCCCGCGTTACCGGCAGCGAACAGAAAGCCCGCGACAGCGACCGTCGGGCAATCCTCGACAAGGAACTGGCGACCGAATTGCAGAACGTTGAAAAGTCCCGGAAAGCCCTGCTAGACGCCGGCAACCAGCCCGCGGAAAAGCTTCAGCCCCTGCGCGATACCGTGGCGCTGCACGAACGCAATGTCGAGTCTCTGAAAAAGGAAATCGGCAACCTGCGCTAATCCGCAGCGGAGAAAGGATCGGGTCGCTGGTGCGCTTCTTGCACAACTCACGGGCAATGAAAGCCCCCGAAACCTTCCATGCCTTCAGCGGACTGGATCTTTTGTCCTCTGCCGTTCTGCTGGTGGATGGCAAGCTGATCATCCGTCACCTCAATCCGGCGGCGGAAAACCTGTTCGCCATGAGTTCGCGACAACTGGTCGGCCAGGCCCTCGAACGCCTGCTGGGCAACCCGCCCGAACTCGCCACCGCGCTTGACAACGCGCTGAATCACAACTGGAGCCACGCTGGACACAACATCCTGATCAAGCTTGCGCAGGAGGTGCAGTTACATGTCGATTGCACGGTAACCCCCGTCGACATCGGCAACGCACGGCTTCTGCTGGAAGTGCGCCCGATCGACCAGCAGTTGAAAGCGGCGCGCGAGGAACAGCTGGCCCAGCAGCAACAGGCCAGCCGCGAGCTGGTGCGCAATCTGGCGCACGAGATCAAGAACCCGCTCGGCGGCATTCGCGGCTCGGCGCAGTTGCTGGAACGCGAACTGGCCAGCGAGCCGCTCAAGGAATATACCCAGGTCATCATCGAGGAAGCGGACCGCCTGCAGGCCCTGATGCAGCGCCTGCTCTCCTCGCACCGCCTGATGCAGCCGGCGCTGGTGAACATCCACGAGGTCCTCGAACGCGTGCGGCAACTGATCCACGCCGAATACCAGGAAATCAGCGTCAGTCGCGATTACGACACCTCGCTGCCCGACATTACCGGCGACCGTGAGCAGTTGCTGCAGGCGATCCTCAATATTTCGCGCAATGCCGCACAGGCCATTCTGGGCAGCCACCGCCCGGCCCCGGTTCCCGGGAAAAGCGCGGACACGGGTTCGCCGCTGCGCGGCCTGGTGGCCCTGGCGGGGCGCGCCCTCGGGTCCCCCAAGGGAAACGCCGCGGCGGTGCGGTCGGGCAAAGCAGCGGACCGGGGTGAGATCATGTTCCGCACCAGGGCGGCACGACAAGTCACGCTGGCGAAGAAACATCACGCGCTGGCACTCGAATTGCAAGTGATCGACAACGGCCCGGGCATAGCGGATGACATCCGCGACAAGATCTTCTATCCGCTGGTTTCGGGTCGTGAAAATGGCAGTGGCCTGGGGCTTACCATCGCCCAGAGCTTCGTACAACAACACGGCGGGACCATCGAGGTTGCGTCGCGCCCCGGTCGCACCTGCTTTTCCCTGCTGCTGCCGATGGCCAGAATGAAGAAGGAAGAACTGTGAACGCTGTCTGGATCATCGACGACGACCGCTCGATCCGCTGGGTGCTGGAAAAGGCCCTCGGACGCGAGAACATTCCGGCGAAGTGCTTCGGTTCCGCGGACGAAGCACTGGCCGCGTTCGACGCCGGCCTGAGGCCGCAGGTGCTGGTTTCCGACATCCGCATGCCAGGCAGTAGCGGGCTTGATCTGCTGCGCCATGTGAAAGCCCAGCACGCCGAACTGCCAGTCATCATCATGACCGCCTATTCCGACCTCGATTCGGCGGTTGCGGCGTTTCAGGGAGGAGCCTTCGAATACCTGCCCAAGCCGTTCGACGTGCATCAGGCAGTGGATCTCGTTCGCCGGGCGATTGCCCAGGTACCGCACCAGGATGGTGCGCCTGAAGCCACCAGCACGGCGCCCGAAATACTCGGCCAGGGTGTTGCCTTGCAGGAAGTCTTTCGCGCCATCGGCCGGCTCTCCCAATCCCATGCGACGGTGCTGATCAACGGCGAATCGGGCACCGGCAAGGAACTCGTGGCGCGCGCGCTGCATCGCCACAGTCCGCGCAAGGACGCACCCTTCATCGCCATCAACACCGCGGCGATTCCGCGCGACCTGCTCGAATCGGAGCTGTTCGGCCACGAAAAGGGCGCCTTCACCGGCGCCAGCGCGCTGCGGCGCGGACGCTTCGAGCAGGCCAACAACGGCACGCTGTTCCTCGACGAAATCGGCGACATGCCGGCGGAACTGCAAACCCGGCTGTTGCGCGTGCTCTCCGACGGCGACTTCTACCGGGTCGGCGGCCACCAGCCGGTGAAGGCCAACGTGCGCGTGATCGCGGCCACCCACCAGGACCTTGAAGGCCGGGTCAAGGAGGGCCTGTTCCGCGAGGACCTGTTCCATCGCCTCAACGTCATCCGCTTGCGCCTGCCCCCCCTGCGCGAGCGGCGCGACGACATCCCGCTGCTGGCCAAACACTTCCTGCAGAAAAGCGCCCAGGAAATCGGCGGCGAACCCAAGCGCCTCACCGATGCCGCGCTCAAGTACCTGCAGGGACTGGATTTCCCCGGCAACGTCCGCCAACTGGAAAACCTCTGCCACTGGGTGACCGTCATGGCCCCCGGGCAAAGCGTGGATATTCCCGATCTCCCTGCCGAGTTGCGGGAAGAACCGCGCCGCGAACTGCCCGGCAACTGGAGCGCCGCACTGGCAACCGAAGCCGACCGGCTGCTCGGCGCCGCGCCCGGCGAGGTGTTCACCCAGCTCACGCGCCAGTTCGAAGCCACCCTGATTCGCCGCGCGCTGAATGCCACCGGGGGACGCCGCATCGATGCCGCGCATCTGCTCGGCATCGGACGCAATACCATCACGCGCAAAATCCAGGAACTCGGCCTGGACGAGATCAAGACGGACGCCGAGCAGACCTGAGATTCCGAAACGGGGGGCGGCGTCCCTCCGGACCGTATGCCGGCAAGCTGAATCGGCGCGCTTCAAGTATAGTCGGCGCAGCCAATGGCCGAAGGCCTCGCCAGCTCCTCGTCATACCGGATCCATTCATGCCTATCTCTGTTGCCGGGATCGCCGCCAGGCTCGGGCTCGCCGCCCGCCGTTTCGATATCGACGTCCTGCCCCGCTGCGATTCGACCAACGCCGTGCTGCTGGGCCGCGCCCAGGCGGGCGCGCCTTCCGGCACGGTGGTGGTCGCCGAGGAACAAACCGCCGGCCGCGGCCGGCGCGGCCGCACCTGGTTCGCCAGCCCTGGTGACAGCCTGACCTTTTCGCTGCTCTGGCGCTTTGCTCCAGGCCGCGCGCCGGCCGGCCTTTCCCTCGCGGTCGGTGTTGCCGTCGCCCGCGCCCTGGAGGGGGTCGGCGCCGGCGAGACGACGCTCAAGTGGCCCAACGACATCCTCATGCAAGGCCGCAAGCTCGGCGGCATCCTGGTCGAGCTGGTTGCCGACCCGCCCCATGCCGCCATCATCGGCATCGGCATCAACCTGCGCTTGCCGCAGGGAATGCCGGAGGACGTGCGCGCCGCCTCTGCGGCGATCGGCGCACCGGGCGCCGCGGTGGATGCCAATGAGGTGCTGGCCGCCATGCTCGGCGAGCTGCTGGCCACGTTGGACACTTTCGCCACAGGGGGCTTCGCCGCGATTCGCGCCGAGTGGATGACGCGGCATGCCTTCCAGGATGCCCGCGTGCGCCTGTCCACCGATTTCGCGCCGCCCAGCGAGGGAATCTGTCGCGGCGTCGACACCGACGGCGCGCTGCTGCTGGAAACCGACGGCCGCGTCGAGCGCATTCTTTCCGGCGAAGTCTCGCTGCGGCCAGTCTGAGTACCCGCCATGATCCTTTGCCTCGACGCCGGCAACTCGCGCCTCAAATGCGGGCTCCACGACGGCAGCGGCTGGCGCATGCAGGGGGCGCTGAACTACGACGCCTTCGATGATCTGGTGGCCGAGCTGCCGCAGCGGCCGACGCGCATCGTCGCCTGCAATGTCGCCGGTGAAGCGATACGGCAGCGCATCGACGCCCTGGCCGGCAGACTGGCTGTGCCGCTCGACTGGCTGACCAGTTCCGCCGCCGCCTGCGGAGTAACCAACGGCTACGACACCCCGGCGCAGTTGGGCGCCGATCGCTGGGCGGCGCTGATCGCGGCGCGCGCGCTGCACGCCGGACCGTCCGTGGTGGTGATGGCCGGCACCGCCACCACCATCGATGCGCTCGACGGGGTCGGCCTGTTTCGCGGCGGCGTGATCCTGCCGGGGCTCTCCCTGATGCGCACGGCCCTGGCCCGCAACACCGCCGATCTGCCGCATGCTGCCGGCCACTACCGGCCACAGCCGACCAACACCGACGACGCCATCGTCAGCGGCGCGATCCACGCTACGCTGGGCGCCGTCGAGCGCCTGCGCGCGACGCTGGGCGGGGATGCCCTGTGCCTGCTTTCGGGCGGCGCGGCCGGCGAGCTGGCGCCGCACCTGAGTCCGCCCTGCCGGCTGATCGACAACCTGGTGCTGGAAGGCCTGGCGCGTTACGGCCGGAGCATTCCGGCCGTGCCGAACTGATCTCGAAAACCGGACGCGAAGCCACTTTGGCGCGCATGAGAATGTATTTTCTGCAAGCCGCGGAGAACTCAGCGCCAAAGGGGGCGCGGAGAAAGAGCCCTGGCTGCCGCCAATCCCTCGTCCCGCTAGCCCGTCACCGTCACCACCACCTCCCGCAGATGCCCCTGGGTGCGATGCTCCCAAAGATAGATCCCCTGCCAGGTGCCAAGCAACAGTCGGCCACGGCCGACCGGAACGGTGACGGAACTGTCCGTCAGCACACTGCGGGCGTGGGCGGCCATGTCGTCATCGCCTTCCAGATCGTGAAGGTAGGCCGGGTCGCCGTCGGGTGCCCAGCGTTGGGCGAGGGTTTCGAGATCGCGACGCACGTCCGGATCGGCGTTTTCGGTGATGGTGAGGGCGCAACTCGTGTGGCGGACGAAAACGTGGGCGAGGCCGCTGTCCATGCCTGCGTCGGCGACCACGTCCGCCACCTGGGCGGTGATGTTCCTCATGCTGCGGGGCGTGGTACGGATCTCAAGGATCGCTTGATGGACCATGGAGGTGCCTCGGTCGAAAACCGCTACTGTAACCATGGCGGGCAAACTTGGAAATGGAGCCTGTCCGCCAGCGCGTTCCGACCTTGGCACCAGCCGACCCTGCAGCGCCCGGTCCAGGGCGTCCAGCGTTATCCTCGCTTCTCTTGATTGAGGGACAACAACAATGTCATTACGAGCCAAACTGCTTGCCCTTTGCGCCTGCATCCTGTCGGGCGCCGTCCATGCCGACGAGGTGCAAGTCGCCGTCGCCGCCAATTTCACCGCGCCGGCGAAACTCATTGCCGCCGACTTCGAGAAGGACACCGGGCACAAGGCCCAGCTCTCGTTCGGCGCCACGGGCAAGTTTTACGCGCAGATCACGAACGGTGCGCCCTTCGAAGTGCTGCTCGCCGCCGACGACGAGACCCCGGCCAGGCTGGAGAAGGAAGGCGCGGCCGTCGCCGGCACGCGATTCACCTATGCCACGGGCCGCCTCGTGCTGTGGTCGATAAAGCCCGGCTATGTCGACGACAAGGGCGAGGTGCTGAAGAAGGGCGATTTCAAGCACCTTTCGATCGCCAACCCCAAGCTGGCGCCCTACGGCGCCGCAGCCATCGAGGCGCTGACCGCGCTAAAACTGCTGGAGGCCGTCCAGCCCAAGTTCGTCCAGGCCGAGAACATTTCCCAGGCGCACCAGTTCATCGCCACCGGCAACGCCGAACTCGGCTTCGTCGCGCTGTCCCAGGCCTTCAGGGACGGCAGGATCGTCGAAGGTTCGGCCTGGGTCGTGCCGGCCACCCTGCACCAGCCGATCCGGCAGGATGCCGTGATCCTCGACAAGGGGCGAGGCAAGCCGGCCGCAGAGGCCTGGCTCAAGTACCTCAAGGGCGACAAGGTGAAGGCCCTGATCAAGTCCTTCGGCTACGAAATTTGACATCCAAAGCGCCATCGTCACCCTGCTGCGCAAGCGGCGAGCACCGCTTCCGTGCAATTGAAAGTGGCCAGGTATATACTGGTAGATATACTCCCCTCAGGAGGCCAGCCATGATTGAAACCCGTACCGCAAAACTGTTCAAGAACGGCGCCAGCCAGGCGGTTCGCCTGCCCGCCGAATTCCGCTTCGAAGGTGATGAGATTTTCGTCAGCCGCGACGAGGCAACCGGCGACGTACTTCTCTCGACCCGGCCCGGAGCACACACCTGGGGCGAGTTCTTCGAACTGGTACGCTCTCTTGACCTGCCGGACGATTTCATGAGCGAGCGGCCGATGAATGTTGCGCCGTCGGCCCGTGGCACCTTCGACGACGAAACCGGCACCTGAGCCATGCATATGCTGGATACCGACATCGCCAGCTATGTCATCAAGGGCCGCTCGCCGGCCGTCGAGGCCCGACTGGCATCGATTCCACCGGACCGGATTTGCATCTCGGCGGTGACGCGGGCCGAATTGCTTTACGGCTTGAAGCGTCTGCCGCCGGAACATCGCCTGCACATCGCCGTGCAACAGTTCCTCAAGATCGTCCGCACGCTGCCCTGGGACGCGGACGCCGCCGAGCACTACGCGGACATCCGCCATCAGCTTTCAACGAGGGGCCAGCCCATCGGCGAAATGGACATGATGATTGCCGCGCATTCGCTGGCGGTCGGGGCAGTACTGGTGAGCAACAACCTGCGCCATTTCAAGCGCATCAAGGCACCGCTGCGGCTGGAAGACTGGATGGCGCCCGCCGCCACCTGAAGCTCGCACTTCGCCAGTCAAGCGCCAATGCTCGCCCCCGCCGACCTCGCCGCGATCTGGCTTACCGCCAAGCTGGCCACGATCACCACGCTGCTCTTGCTCTTGATCGGCACGCCGATCGCGTGGTGGCTGGCGCGCACGCGCTCCTGGTGGAAGGGCCCGGTCGGCGCCGTGGTGGCGCTGCCCATCGTGCTGCCGCCGACCGTGATCGGCTTCTACCTGCTGCTGCTGATGGGGCCGCAGGGCGTGGTCGGACGCTTCACCGAATGGGCCGGCATCGGCCTGTTGCCCTTCAGCTTCGGCGGCCTGGTGGTGGCCTCGGTGTTCTACTCCATGCCCTTCGTCGTGCAACCGATCCAGAATGCCTTCGAGGCCATCGGCGAACGGCCGCTGGAAGCCGCCGCCACCCTGCGTGCCGCCCCGCTCGATGCCTTCTTCAGCGTCGCCGTGCCGCTGGCGAAACCGGGTTTCGTCACCGCCGCGATCCTCGGCTTCGCCCACACCGTCGGCGAATTCGGCGTCGTGCTGATGATCGGCGGCAACATACCGGACAACACCCGCGTCGTCTCGGTGCTGATCTACGACCACGTCGAGGCGCTCGAATACGGCCAGGCGCACTGGCTGGCCGGCGGCATGGTGGCTTTCTCCTTCCTCGTGCTGCTGGTGCTCTATACGCTCAACCCCACGGGGCGGCAAAGGCCGACCGCGCGATGAGCATCCGGGCGCAATTCAGGCTGGCCTGGCCGGGCTTCGCGCTGGACGTGGACCTCGATCTGCCGGCCTCGGGTGTGACGGCTGTCTTTGGTCCGTCCGGCTGCGGCAAGACCACGCTGCTGCGCTGCATTGCCGGGCTGGAGCGCGGCGCGGGCCGGCTCGAAGTGAATGGCGAAACCTGGCAGGACGCCAATAACTTTCTGCCTACCCACCGGCGCCCGCTGGGCTACGTGTTCCAGGATGCACGCCTGTTCGCGCATCTCACGGTGCGCGGCAACCTCGACTACGGCATGCGCCGTGCATTGCGCCATCCTGCCGGCGCCGACTCTCGCCCTTTCGATTCGATCGTCGAACTGCTGGGCCTCGGCCCCTTGCTCGACCGGTACCCGGAGCGTCTGTCCGGCGGCGAACAGCAGCGCGGCGCCATCGCCCGGGCGCTGCTCGCCGCGCCACGCCTGTTGCTGATGGACGAACCGCTGGCCTCGCTCGATCTCGCCCGAAAGCAGGAAATCCTGCCTTACCTGGAACGCCTGCGCGACGAACTGGAGATGCCCGTGCTCTATGTCAGCCACGCCGCAGATGAAGTGGCGCGGCTGGCCGACCACATTGTGGTGCTGGAAGGCGGCCGCGCGGTGGCGCAAGGCCCGCTCGGCGAAACCCTGGCGCGGCTCGATTTGCCGATCCGCCTCGGCGAAGAAGTCGGCGCGGTGTTCAATGCGACGGTGGCCGAGCGCGACGCCGAATGGCACCTGGCGCGCGTCGAGTTCGACGGCGGCGAGTTGTGGGTGCGCGACAGCGGCGCAGCCCTCGGCAGCCGTGTGCGCGTGCGCGTCCTCGCCCGCGACGTCAGTGTCGCCGCCAGCCGCCATGACGACGTCAGCATCATGAACATGCTGCCGGCGACGGTCGCCGCCTACGCCGGCGAAGACCACCCGGCGCTGGTGCTGGTGCAGTTGCACGTCGGCGGCACGGCGCTCCTGGCGCGCCTGACGCGGCGCTCGGCGCAGCGCCTCGATCTCGCCCCCGGCCGCCGCGTCTGGGTCCAGATAAAGGCTGTGGCGCTGATCGGCTAGGCGAATGGCCTGGGGTCGGCTGCGAAGAGTCGGCGATGGTGGTACTGCGCCTCAGGCCTTCAGCAACTCCTGCGCGATGATCAATTGCCGCACCTGGGTCGTGCCGGCGCCGATCTCGATCAGCTTGCCCGCGCGGTAGAGGCAGTTCACTTCGCTTTCCCACATGAAGCCGTTGCCGCCATGGATCTGCACGGCGTGGTCGAGGACTATCTTCAGCATCTGGCCGGCGTGCAGCAGGGCGGCCGCGGAGCGCTTGTGAATCTCGCCGCGTCCGGCCTCGCTGGCGGCGGCGACTTCCTTCAGTACCTGATAGGAAAACGCCCGCACCGATTCGAGCGCCGCGTACATGTCGGCCAGCATGGCCTGCACCAGTTGAAAGTTGGCGATGGGCTGACCGAACTGCTGTCGCATGCGAGCATGGTCGAGCGACAGGTCCAGCGCGCGCTGGGCGATCCCGATGACATGGCCGCTGAAGAACACGCGCTCGATGTCGAGCCCGCTCATCACCACCTTGACGCCCTTGTCTTCGCCGCCGATCAGGTTTGTTGCCGGCACGCGGCAATCGTCGAAGATTAGCTCACCGGTCGGGCTGCCGCGCCAGCCCATCTTCTTCAGGCTTTGCGCGACCGAAAAGCCCGGCGTGCCCTTTTCCACGACGAAGGCCGAGATGCCGTGCTGGCCGCGCTCGGGATTCGTCCTGGCGTAGATCAGCAGCAGGTCGGCGACCGGGCCGTTGGTGATGAACATCTTGCGTCCGTTCAGCACATAGTGGTCGCCGTCCTTGCGTGCCGTGGTCTTCATCGAACCCAGCGCATCCGAGCCGGCGCCCGGCTCGGTCAGGCCCAGCGCGCCGATGCCGGAGAGCATGCGCGGCAGCAAGCGCGCCTGCTGTTCGGGGCTGGCATTCCTCACCAGATTGTTCACGCAGAGATTCTCGCTGGCGCCCCAGCTCGCGGCCAGCATGTTGTTCCAGTAGGAAAGCGCCTCGCCGATGAAGAACTGCGAGATCAGGTCGAGGCCGGGTCCGCCCAGCGACTCGGGCACTGTCGTACCCAGCAGGCCGACCTCGCCCATCCTGCGATACTCGTCCGCGGGAAACCAGTCCTCGTCATCCATGCGCCGCAGCAGCGGATGATGCCGCTCCTGCGCATAGCGCCAGGCCATGTCGTGGATCTGCTGGTGCTGCTCGTCGAAACCATGTTTGCGCAGGTCGAGCATGGCGTCCCTTTGCTGAAAAGGCAGTCTAATGGATGCCGCAAGATACTGTCGCAAGATACTTGATAACCCGGCTTCCATGGCAGACAATGCCGCATCGTCCGCAGGAGTGTTCCATGCCCGCCCACTTTCTCGCCACGCTGCCGAACTTTCTGGCCTACCTTGGCACCGCCATCGCCTTGCTGGCCGTGTTCATGGCAATTTATCTCTACGTCACACCCTACGACGAGGTCGCCCTGATCCGCGCCAACAACACGGCGGCGGCGATTTCGCTGTCCGGCGCCGTGCTCGGCTTCGCCCTGCCCATTGCCAATGTCATCGCCCACAGCGACACCCTGCTCGACCTCGCGGTGTGGGGCCTTGTTGCCGGCATCGTGCAACTGCTGGCCTGGGGCGCGGCGCGCGTGGCGCTACCGCAACTGGCGGAGGACATTGCCGCCGGACGTGCGGCGCCCGCCAGTTTTGTCGCCGCGCTTTCGCTTACCGTAGGGCTGCTCAACGCCGCCTGCATGACTTATTAGCATTCACCGAGGGAGACTCTCATGGCACTCATGGATTTCATCAAGAAGCAGTTTATCGACATCATCCAATGGACCGAGGACGATGGCGACACCATGGCCTGGCGCTTTCCCATGGCCGAAATGGAAATCCAGAACGGCGGCAGCCTGACGGTACGCGAATCGCAGATGGCGGTGTTCGTCAACGAAGGCAAGATCGCCGACGTGTTCGGCCCCGGCACGTACAAGCTGACCACGCAGACCTTGCCGGTGCTGACCTACCTGAAGAACTGGGACAAGCTGTTCGAGTCGCCCTTCAAGTCGGACGTGTACTTCTTCAGTACGCGGCAGAAGATCGACCGCAAGTGGGGCACGCCGAATCCGGTCACCATTCGCGACAAGGATTTCGGCATGGTGCGGCTGCGCGCCTTCGGCATCTACGCCTTCCACCTGAGCGACCCGAAGGCCTTCCACACCACCCTTTCCGGCACGCTGGAGACCTATACCGCGGACCAGCTCGAAGGCCAGTTGCGCAACACCATCGTCGGCCACATCTCTGACATCTTCGGCGAATCCGGAGTGCCCTTCATCGACATGGCGGGCAACCAGGAAGAGTTCGGCAAGGCGCTCAAAGCCAAGCTCGACCCGATGTTCGCCGGGTACGGCCTGACGCTGGACAGCCTCAACGTGCAGAACATCTCGCTGCCTGAGGAACTGCAGGCGATGCTCGACAAGCGCATCGGCGTGAACATGATGGGTGGCATGCAGGCCTACACGCAGTTCCAGACGGCGGAGGCCATACCGCTCGCCGCGCAGAACGAAGGCGGACTGGCGGGACTGGGCGCCGGCGTCGGCGTCGGATTCGGCATGGGCCAGCAGATCGCCGGCGCGATGGCGGGCGCGCTCAATCCGGCCGCGGCAGCCCCAGGCGCCGCAGCGCCGACGCCGACTCCTGCCGCGGCGCCCGTATCGGCCGACGAGATCGTCGCCTCGATCGAGAAGCTGCACGGACTGGTCGGCAAGGGCATCCTGTCGCAGGCGGAGTTCGATGCGAAGAAGGCGGAGCTGCTGAAGAAGCTTGGGTAAGTCCCGCCAGGTTTTCTTCCAGGGAAGTGCTGATCAAGTGCCAATTCGTCATTCCGGCGAATGCCGGAATCCAGAAGAATCCAGGTGCTGGACACCGGCTTTCGCCGGTGTGACGGCTTATTCCGTGTTTTTCTAATGCCCTTTTCCGCCAACTGCCCAACCTGCGGCGCGCCGGTTGTTTTCAAGTCGTCGGCGTCGTTTCATGGCGTCTGCGAGTTCTGTCGCAGCACCGTGGTGCGCCACGGCGGCAACCTGGAAAACCTCGGCCGCATGGCCGACCTGGTCGAGGACGCCTCGCCGATCCGGATCGGCACCGAGGGCAATTATCGCGGTGCGCGTTTCACGGTGATCGGACGCATCCAGTTGCGCTACGCGGCGGGCGTCTGGAACGAATGGCATCTGCTGTTCGACGACATGCGCGGCGGCTGGCTGTCCGATGCCAGCGGCGAATACCTGATCAGCTTCCTCACGGCGCCGGGCGCGCCGCTACCCGAGTTCGCGGCGCTGACGCCAAGCGCGGAGCTCAAGCTGGCCGGAAAGGACTTCGTTGTCACCGACATCGAGGAAGCCATGTGCATTGCGGGCGAGGGGGAACTGCCCTTCGCCTTCGGTGCCGGCTACCCGGCGCAACTGGTCGACTTGCGCACCACCGACGGAGCCGAGGCCGCCTTTGCCAGCATCGATTACTCGGAAGCGCCGCCGCTTTTCTTCGTCGGCGAATCGCTGCCGTTTGCTGCGTTCAAGTTCGCCAATCTGCGCGACGGGCCGGCAACGCCCAAGTCGGCCGGGGCGGTCAAGGCGCTGCAATGCCCCGCCTGCGGCGGCGCCATCACGCTCCATGACAAGGCGGTGCAAAGCGTCGCCTGTCCATCCTGCCTCAGCGTGCTGGAACCCGACAACCAAAGCCTGCGCATCGTGGCCAAGGCCGCCGCGGCGACGCGCATCGAACCGCTGATTGCGCTGGGCAGCACAGGGCGTTTCGGCGGCCGCGACTGGACCGTGATCGGTTTCCAGGAGCGCGCCATCACCGCGGACGGCGTCGCCTATCCCTGGCAGGAATACCTGCTGCACCACCCGAGCGAGGGTTTCCGCTGGCTGATCGACGCGGAAGGGCACTGGAACTGGGTCAGCCCCGTCACCACACCGCCACGCTACGCCGTCGGCCAGCCGACGGCCACCGTCGCCGGGGAACAGTATCGACGCTACTCGGCGGGCACCGCCGAAACCCGTTATGTCATTGGCGAATTCACCTGGAAGATCAGCGTCGGCGAAACCTGGGAGACCATCGACTTCATCGCGCCGCCCAGGATGCTGAGCCGCGAGTCGAGCGACAAGGAAACGAGCTGGTCGATCGGCGAGTACCTGCCGGCCGAGGAGGTCGTCGCCGCCTTCAAGCTGAAGTCGCCGCTGCCGGCGCCGGTCGGCATCGGCACGAACCAGCCGAATCCGCGCGCCGAGAACCATCGCCGCGTCTGCGGCAATTTCTGGAAATTCCTTGCCCTTGCAATCGTGGCGCAACTGCTCTGGTTCTTCTTTCTCGGCGGTCGCACGCTGCTCGACCAGCAACTGGTGTTCTCGCCGGCAAACGAGGAGTCCATTACTACCAAGACCTTCCGCCTCGACAAGCCTGCGAAGAACCTCGCGATCCGCCACGACACCGATCTCGACAACAACTGGCTCGGGCTCGGCCTGACCCTGGTGGACAAGGACAGCGGCAAGGCCTGGATCGCGCAAAGCGATGTCTCCTACTGGCACGGCGTGGACGACGGCGAAAGCTGGAGCGAGGGCGATCGCTCGCGCGAACTGGTATTCCGCGACCTGCCGGCCGGCACCTATTACTTCGTCATCGACCCGGAACTGTCGGACGAGAAGCCCGTCGCCGTCGCCGACCGCGTCAAGGTCGTGCGCGACGAGGCGGCCTGGAGCAACTTCTTCTTCCTGCTGGTCTTCCTTGCCGCCTTTCCGCTGTTCAGCCGCTACCGCATGACCGGCTTCGAGAACCAGCGCTGGCGGAACGCGGACTATCTTTCCAGCGGCGCCGAGCGCGGCTCCGCCGACAGTGACGGCGACAGCGATTCCGGGGGAGACGACTGATGCCGCGCGCCGCGATGATCCTCAGCCTTGTCGCCTTCGCGCTGTTCAACTATGGACAGTACCAAGGCTGGAGCATGTTCTCCGAAAGCGCCGATGCCCAACCCGTGCGGTCCGCCAACGCCGCGCGGGCGCTCCACAAATGACAATTGGAGCCTAATGCAGCGTCCCCTGCTGGTTTCAGTCTTCATCGTCGCCTCCTGCGGGCTCGCCTACGAGCTGATCGCCGGCGCCCTGGCGAGCTATCTGCTGGGCGATTCGGTGATGCAGTTCTCGACCGTGATCGGTGTCTATCTGTTCGCCATGGGCATCGGCTCGTGGCTGTCGAAGCACGTGGTCGGCAACCTGCTGGTGCGTTTCATCCAGATCGAGTTGCTGGTCGGCCTGCTCGGCGGCCTTTCGGCGGGACTGCTGTTCCTGTTGTTCACGCTGCACTCCGGGCCTTTCCGCCTGGCGCTCTATGGGCTGGTGCTGCTGATCGGCATCCTGGTGGGCCTGGAAATTCCGCTGATCATGCGCATCCTCAAGCGCGAGGTCGCCTTCAAGGACCTGGTGGCGCAGGTACTGACGTTTGACTACATCGGTGCGCTGGCGGTGTCGGTATTGTTTCCCGTGCTGCTGGCGCCGCACCTGGGACTGGTGAGAAGCGCACTGCTGTTCGGGCTGCTCAATGCGCTGGTCGCCGCCTGGGCCTTGTGGCTGTTCCGCGCGCAGATCGGAGCGATGCCGGCGTTACGGGCGCAATGTGTCGCGGTGATCGGCTTTCTGGCAATCGGCTTCGGTTTCGCCGGAACCTTCGTCAGCCTGGCCGAGGCGAACCTCTACAACGAGGATATCGTCCATGCCGAATCCAGTCCCTACCAGCGCATCGTCGTCACGCGCTGGCGCGACGAGCTGCGGCTGTACCTGAACCACAACCTGCAGTTTTCCTCGCACGACGAATATCGCTACCACGAGGCGCTGGTGCATCCGGGTCTTGCGGCTCTGCCCGGCGCGCGAAGGGTGCTGGTGCTGGGCGGCGGCGACGGCATGGCGGTGCGCGAAATCCTCAAGTACCCGCAGGTCGACAGCATCACGCTGGTCGACCTCGATCCGCGCATGACGCAACTCTTCTCGCAATCGGCGATGCTGCGCGGCCTCAACGGCGACGCGCTGAGTTCGCCCAAGCTGACGGTCATCAACGCCGATGCCCTGCAATGGCTGGAGCAGACGCGGGAGATGTTCGACTTCGTGGTCGCCGATTTCCCCGATCCGTCGAATCACAGCCTGGGCAAGCTCTACTCCACTGCCTTCTACCGGGTGCTGAAACAGCACGTCGCCGAGACCGGCCTGATCGTGGTGCAGGCCACCTCGCCGCTGTATGCGCGGGGGAGCTTCTGGACCGTGGTTGCGACGCTGGAAGCCGCCGGCTGGCAGACCGCGCCCTACCACGCGCTGGTGCCGAGCTTCGGCGAATGGGGCTACATACTCGCCGGCCGCCGCGACTACCGGCCTCCCGCCACAATCCCGGTCCCGACGCGATTCGTTACCCCCGATGCGCTGCCTGCGCTGTTTCATTTTCCCGCCGACATGGCCCGGATTCCCGCCGAACCCAACCGCCTCGACAACCAGAACCTGGTGCGCGTGTTCGAGCGTGAGTGGGGCCGGGTGCAGACGCACTAAGCGGAATCGGTGCATGCTTCCCTCCGCCGTGGCATCATTGCTTACGTCACACGCAAGGAGCCGCCATGCACCCTCTACTGACACGCATCAGCATCGATCCCAATATTTGCTTTGGCAAGCCGTGTATCCGGGGAACCCGTCTCTGGGTATCGCTGCTGCTTGACCGCATTGCCGACGGCGAAAGCGAGGCGGAATTGTTGGCGGACTATCCGCAGCTGAGTTCAGATGACATTCGCGCCGCGATTGCCTACGGCGCGGAAATGTCGCGCGAAAGGGTGATTCCGATTGTCCCTCCCCTTGCGGCGTGAAATTCAAGCTCGACGAAAACCTCGGGCAACGGGGTGCGCAACGCCTGAAAGCCGCCGGGCACGATGTTTCGACGATAGCGTTGCAACACATGCTCGGATCATCCGACACGAGGGTCTTCGAGGTCTGTGCCGCCGAGGGCCGTGCGCTGGTTACCCTGGATTCGGATTTCGCCCAGGTGCTGCGTTTTCCTCCGGAAAGATCGGCGGGCGTGGCAGTTCTGTCGTCCTCGGGGCGCATGACGTCCGGTTTACTGAAACTCCTGCTCGGCCAACTGATCGAGGCACTTCAGCATCATGAGCTTTCCGGCCGGTTGTGGATCGTCGAACCCGGTCGCATCCGGATTCACGGCAGTACTTCGGAGTAGATCGCCATGAAAACCGCTGCCACCTGCGTCGGCCGCGTTGCACCCAAACTATGCCAGGCTGCTCAAGAAGTATTGACCGATGGCGAAACACAGTCGGGCTTCCTAGCGCGAGGCCTCGCCTCGCGCCACGCGGCACACGCTTCCGGCCGCTACGTCAAGGCCGCGACAGTCCTCAACGAGCTGACACGACGCCTGAAGACGACTATCGCGAAATGAAGCGCTTTGTCGTTTGCTTCAGGGAAGAATGGATTCGCCAAACCATAATTGATGAAAAGCACTTTCCGGATTTTGACTGCCTTCGCATTCCTTGTGCTCTTGACGGTCTTTCCGGCACAGGCGCAAAAGGCCGAGGCGCACCGCAAGGCGATGATGGCACTGCTCGCTACACTAGATCACCCGGAATGCGCCGAGCCGATATTTTGTGCGTCGTGCGTAGCCGTCGGCGAATGTGGTGGGGGAACGTCAAACAATTCGTCTCCCACCGAAAGGGTTCTCAAGCATTTTGAAGAACTTTTGCAGCGGGGCGCGGCAATGACAGGTGTATGCCGGAATCCATGCGTCGCCGCGAATTTCTAGCAGGCGTTTCCGCCACCGGGCTGCTCGCAGCCTGCGGCTCGAAGACCGTACCGCCGCTGCCGCCGGGAGCGCTCTCGGGCGCCAACGACGCGCTCGGCCACCGCTTACGCAAGCCTGATTTCCCGGCGCCAACGGAAACGCGCCGCACCACGGTGGCGATTGTCGGCGGCGGCATCGGCGGGCTGTCGGCGGCATGGAAACTGGCGCGCTCCGGGTGCGATGATTTTCTGCTGCTCGAAATGGAAGGCGAAACCGGCGGGAATTCGCGCGCCGGGAAGAATGATGTCTCGGCGCATCCGCTGGGCGCCCACTATCTGCCGCTGCCGCCGCGCGAAGCGCGCGCCACGCGCCAGTTGCTGGCCGAGCTCGGCGTACTGCAGGGCGACGCGGACGCGGCCCACCCGATCTACGACGAAAGGTATTTGTGCCACGCGCCGCAGGAGCGGCTCTATACCAACGGTTATTGGCAGGATGGCTTGTGGCCGACGCTCGGCGTGCCGAAAGCGGAGCGCGCGCAATACGTTCGCTTTCAGGACTACGTCGCCGAGCTGCGCCAGCGGCGAGACACGGCTGCCCGGCGCGCCTTCGCACTGCCGCTGGCGCTGTCCAGCCGCGATCCGAAAATGCTGGCGCTCGACCGCATTACGCTGCGCGACTGGCTGCTGCAGGAAGGCTACACCGCGCCGGGCCTGCACTGGCTGACCGACTACGCCTGCCGCGACGACTACGGTACCAGCGCCGCGCAAACCTCGGCCTGGGCCGGCCTGCATTACTTCGCCTGCCGCGATGGCGAAGGGCAGGTGCTGACCGCGCCGGAAGGCAATGCCTGGCTGGCGCGCGGCTTGGCCCGGGCGGCCCCGGGCCGGATACAGCCCAAGGCGCTGGTGTTCCGCGTCGAGCAGGGCCAGAAGGAAATCACCTGCGACGTCTTCCTGGCTGCGGAAAACCGCAGCATCCGCATCGTCGCCCGCGAATTGATCTGGGCCGCGCCGCTGTTCCTGATTCCGCATGTGTTCGTCGCACCACGACCGGAATGGCTGGCGGCCATCAAGGGCGCCGAGTATGCGCCATGGATCGTGGCCAACCTGACGCTGTCATCGGCACCGCAAACGCGTGCCGGCCATCCGCTGGCCTGGGACAATGTGCTGCACGACAGCTCGGCGCTGGGCTACGTGGTGGCGACCCATCAGCAACTGCGCTACGCACCGGGGCCGACGGTGATTACCTGGTATCGGGCGCTGCATGAAGAATCTGCGTCCCGCCCGCGCAGCCTCTTGCAGGGCCGGGACGCGTGGGCTGGGGAAATCCTGGCCGATTTGTCACTGCCGCATCCAGAAATCCGCGAGTTGGCAACGCGCATCGACATCCACCGCCACGCCCACGCCATGATCCGCCCGCTGCCCGGTCGCCTGTGGAGCGGCGCGCGCAGCAGCTTCGAGTCGGGCGGGCCGCGCGTTCAATTCGCGCATGCCGATGTTTCGGGCCTGTCGCTGTTCGAAGAAGCGAATTTCCGCGGCGTGCTGGCCGCCGAGCGCACACTGGCGCGGCTCGGCGTATCCTATGCATCATCCCTATGAACGGCCTGCACATTCTTGCCGAGTTTCATGCCTGCGCGGGCGAACGCCGCCTGCTGCTTGACGCCGCGACGCTGGCGGCACGTTGCCGCCGTGCCTGCGCCGAAGCCGGCCTGGTGGTGGTGGCCGAGGCCTTCCATCAGTTCGCCGCGGCCGGCGCCACCGGCGCCCTGGTGCTGGCCGAATCACACCTCGCCATTCACACCTGGCCCGAGCTCGATGCGGTAACACTCGATCTTTACGTCTGCAACTATAGCCAGGACAATCGCGCGGCCGCGGAGGCAGCCTACGGCGCACTGCGCTCCGAGTTCAAGCCAGGACGCATAATGCGACGCGATGTGCTGCGCGGCGGCATCGATCCGGATGCTGCCGGCAGCGGCGACATCGATGTCCTTGCAGGGGGGAAGCCATGAGCCGGACGCGCAGCAGTCCCGACCAACGCGAAATGCCGCCAGTCTGGCAGGCCGGGTGACTGAGCCATGCGCCTGGTCTTCTTCCTGCTGGTATTTGCCAATCTGCTCATCTTTGCCTGGACCCAGGGCTATTTTGGCGCGCCCGACGATGGCCACGAGCCGCAGCGGCTCCAGCAGGAACTGCACCCCGAGAAGCTGCGCATCGTCGGTAATGCCGCGGCCCCGGCACCGACGACAAGGAAGGATGACCGCGCCTGCCGGGTCATCAATGGACTGAAGCTGGCCGAAGCCGAAGCCTTCAGGATTGCGATGGAAGCTGCCGGCGGCGAGGCAACGGTCTTGCCGATTGCGGAACCGCCGCTCCATCTGGTGGTGATCGCCGACCTTGCCAACAAGGCGGCGGCGGACAAGAAGGCCACCGAACTGACCCGACTGGGCGTTGAAGGACACGCTCCAGTCGCACTCGAAGGCGGCCGCTACGAATTCGTTCTCGGCAGCTTCCCCACCGAAGCAGCCGCGCGCGAGTTCCTCGATGGACTGGCCAAGCGCGGGATCAAGTCGGCTCGCGTAGACGCCCGTGAACAACCAGCCGCCAGGGCCCGCGCCGAAGCCCGCGCCCCAGCCGAGACGCTGCTGCAGCAACTGCCCAAACTGATCGCGCCCTATGCCGAAGCCACCATCGGCGAGTGCGCGCCGTGAGCTATGTGGTCGGGCTTACCGGCGGCATCGGCAGCGGCAAGAGCGCTGTCGCTGACCTGTTCGCCGCACGCGGCATCCCGGTAATCGACACCGATGCCATTGCCCATGCCCTGACGGCAGCCGGCGGCGCCGCCATGCCGGCCATTCGTGCCGAATTCGGCGACCGCGTGGCAAGCGCCGACGATGCCCTCGACCGGGCCGCCATGCGCAACATCGTCTTTGCCGATCCCGCGGCGCGCAAGCGCCTGGAAGCCATCCTGCATCCGATGATCCGCGCCGAGAGCGATCGGCAAGTCCTGGCAAGTGCGGCCGGTTCTCCCTATGCCATCCTGATGGTGCCGCTGCTGGTCGAGTCCGGCGACTACCGCAAGCGCTTTCAGCGGATTGCCGTGGTGGATTGCGCCGAGGCAACCCAGGTAGCCCGCGTCATGAGTCGCAACGGGCTTCCGCGCAGCGAAGTCGAACGCATCATGGCAGCCCAGGCAACGCGCGCCGAACGCCTGGCCGCGGCCGACGATGTGATCGAAAATGACGGAGCACTCGCTGAACTGCCCCCGCGCATAGAACGTCTGCATCGGCAGTACGTGACATTTTCCCACCCTGACGGGCGGGATTTGTACTAAATTGCATAACCTTGTTTCGGCATCTTCTCCATTTGGCGGGTGTGTGATCACATACGAATACCCACTCAGCGAGCGCGTTCGCACGTTATTGCGGCTCGAAGATCTGTTTCACAAGATCAAGCATTTCGCCTCGGCCGAAGGCGCCCTGGAGCACCATGTCGCGCTGGTCACGCTGTTCGAGATTCTCGAGGTCGCGGGCCGTGCCGACCTGAAGTTCGATCTGGTGCAGGAACTTGAACGCCAGCGGCAGATACTGCTTTCGTTCCGCAACAACCCCGAAATTTCCGAGGATGCCCTCTCCGGGGCCCTTTACGAAATCGAACAGGCCAGTGCGCTGCTGCTGGCGATGCATGGCAAGATCGGCCACTATCTGCGCGAAAACGAATGGCTGATGACCATCAAGAACCGCGTCGCGATCCCCGGTGGCGCCTGCGGGTTCGACCTGCCGGCTTACCACCACTGGCGGCATCGCGAGCCGGCGCTGCGTCAGCAGGACATCCGCGGCTGGATAGCGCCCATGATGCCGATCCGCGACGGCCTTGCGATTGTCTTGCGCCTGCTGCGCGCCTCGGGCCGAGCGGAGCACCAAACGGCTCAGCGCGGCGCTTTTCAGCTCATGCTGAGCGGCCGCAGCGCGCAATTGATCCGCCTGAAAACCGGATCGGGCGAGCCCTGCCTGCCGGAGATCTCCGCCGGCAAGTTCGCCATCAACATCCGCTTTCTGCGCCCCGACATGGATCAGCGACCGCGGCAGGTCGAATCAACGGTGAATTTCGAACTCACGCTGTGCAACCTGTAAGGCCTGCTGCAGCCCGCAGCGTCGCCTGCCCGACCTGCGGCGCCTCCGTCACATGGGTGGCCGAGAACCGCTACCGTCCGTTTTGCTCGGCGCGCTGCAAGGACGCCGATCTCGGCGCCTGGGCGACGGAGCAATATCGTGTCGAGGCCAGCGAAGAACCGCATCCGGAAGACCAGTCCGAGTGAGCCGAGGCCGACGGCGGCCTAGCTTTCCCAGGCGCCACGAATCGCCGCTATGCCGTGCGCTCCCGCACCCTGCGCCACATCCAGATCAGCTCGCGACACGCCGCCCAAAGCAAAGGTCGGCAGCGGCGGGACGCCGACTGCCCCCGCAAAACCGTCCCAGCCGATGCCTCGGGCAGCCGGGTGGCTCGTGGTTGCCCTGACCGGGCCGAACACCGCGAAGTCGCAACCGAGTCGGCCGGCCATGTCGAGTTCAAGCGCGGAATGACAGGAGGCCGCTACCAGCGGAAAATCCGGCCGCAGGGTTTGCGTCGCAAGCTGCACGGCGGGCAAATGCACTCCATCCGCTCCGGCAGCCCCGGCCAATGCGGGATCGCCATTGACCAGCGCCCTGGCGCCATGGTGGTGACAGAGATCAACCGCGGCATGGACGAAAGCCGAACGACGTGCGGGATCGAGTCCTGGCTCGCGCAGTTGCACTAGCTTCAGGCCGCGTTCCAGGGCACGGGCCAGGGCCAGCAACTGCGCGTCAATGCCGATCTCGCCGGCATGGCTGATGGCGTAAAAATCCGGCAGGGCCAACGCGGCCAGCACCGGCGCATTGGCCGGCAGCATGGGCGCAACCGTCAGGCCCTCGGCGCGTTGCCAGGCCAAAGCGCTATGGACGTGGTCCTGCAACTCGCCATGCCACTCGCGTATCCGGAAGAAGTTTAGCCGTACATGGGCATGTTCATACACATGCTCGCGGCGCAGCCAGGGGTCCGCGCGCGTCACGCCGATGCCGAGTTCCTCGCCCAGCTCGCGCACCAGCGCGGCGTGCGGGGTTTCCCCCTGCTCGACCTTGCCGCCGGGGAATTCCCAGTAGCCGGGGTAGAAGGTGCCCGGGGCGCGCTGCCCGAGCAGGAATTCCATTGCACCATCCGCCGCGCGTCGCTCGATGACGGCGGCGGCGACTTCGGTGAGCTTCATTTCTTGGCGGCGGCCCGAGGTGACTTGCCGGCGTGGCGGCCGGCATGGTCGCGGGCGAACTGCCAGGCGACGCGGCCGCTGCGCGAGCCGCGCATCAGGCTCCATTGCAGCGCTTCGCCGCGCGCCGCTTCGATCTGCTGCGGCACCATGCCAAACTCGGCCAGCCAGTGGGCGCAGATCTCGAGGTAGTGGTCCTGGCCGAACGGGTAGAAGGACAGCCAGAGGCCGAAGCGCTCCGACAGGGACACCTTCTCCTCGGTCGTCTCGCCGGGATGGATGTCGCCATCGGCGTTGTATTTTGTTTCGAGGTTCTCCGACATCTTTTCCGGCATCAGGTGGCGGCGGTTCGACGTCGCATACACCAGCAGGTTGTCCGGCATGCCGGTGATCGAACCGTCGAGGATGCTCTTCATCGCCTTGTAGCCGGGCTCGCCCGACTCGAAGGAAAGGTCGTCGCAGAAAATGATGAAGCGTTCGCGGCGGGCGGCGATCAGGTCCACGATCTCCGGCAGGTGCACCAATTCGTCCTTGTCCACTTCGATCAGGCGCAGGCCCTTGTCGGCGAACCGGTTCAATACGGCCTTGACCAGCGAGCTCTTGCCGGTGCCGCGAGCGCCCGTCAGCAGCACGTTATTGGCGCTGCGCCCGGCGACGAACTGCTTGGTGTTCTGCGCGATGCGCTGCTTCTGGTCCTCGACTCCCTGCAAGTCCTCGAAGCGGATGCGGTGCGGCTGCTTGATTGCTTCCAGCCAGCCGCGTCCGCCGCGGGTGCGCCAGCGGAAGGCCGTGGCCGACCAGTCGGTCGGCGGCAGGGGCGTCGGCAGGACGGCCTCGATACGATCGAACAGCGCATCGAGGCGGTCGATCAAAGGAGCAAACGCGCGGGCGGGATCGGACATCGGTTAAGCTTGCGGGCCATTGAAGGAAGCCCACTTTAGCAGAATCATGTCCCGATTCTTCCCCGCCCTGATCGCCCTGCTGGCCGTCGCCGGCTGCTCGCAAAGCCCGTTCAAAGCCGAGCCGCGCGCCGATGCCTGCCCGGCCCCGCAAGCCTGTCCGGCCTGCCCGCTGTGCCCGGTGGTCGAGCCGCCCAAGCCCGCCGAAAAACCCTTGCAGCCTGCCGAGTGGAGCGATCTGCCAGGCTGGAACGAGGACAATCCCGGCGCCGCCTTCACCGCCTTCGTCGCCGGCTGCCGCAGCCTGGAAAGGCAGGCGCACTGGAAGCCGGTATGCACCTCGGCGCGCGAACTCGCGGACAAATCCGCGGCGGCGCTGCGCGCATGGTTCGAGGCGCAATTGCAGCCCTGGGCGCTGGTCAATCCGGACGGCACGCGCAACGGCTTGATCACCGGCTATTACGAACCCATCCTCAAGGGCAGCCGCCAGCAAACGCGCGCCTACAAGCATCCGGTGTTCGGCCCGCCCGAGGACATGATCGTCGTCGAACTGGCCGAGCTCTACCCCGAACTCAAGCACCTGCGCCTGCGCGGACGCCTCGAAGGGCGCAAGCTGGTACCCTACTATTCTCGTGCTGACTGGACTCCACAGGAGAGCAAGCGCTCACCAGAGGCACTCCTGTGGATCGACGACCCGATCGATTTGTTCTTCATGCAGATCCAGGGCTCGGGCCAGGTGCAGCTCACCGATGGCAGCCGTGTGCGCCTCAATTACGCCGACCAGAACGGCCATCCCTATCGTTCCATCGGCCGCTGGCTGATCGACCGTGGCGAACTCAAGGCCGAGCAGGCCTCGATGCAGGGCATCAAGACCTGGGCCAAGTCCAACCCGGCGCGGCTGACCGAACTGCTCAACGCCAACCCCAGCCTGGTGTTCTTCCGCGAACTACCAGTCGAAGGCAGCGGGCCGCAAGGCGCGCTGGGCCTGCCGCTGACGCCGGAACGATCGCTGGCCGTCGACCCGCGCCATGTGCCGCTGGGCGCACCGATCTGGCTTGCAACCACGAAGCCCAACAGCGAGCGGGCGCTCAACCGCCTGATGGTCGGGCAGGACACCGGCGGCGCGATCCGCGGCGTGGTGCGCGCCGATTTCTACTGGGGCAGCGGTGTCGACGCCGGCAACCAGGCCGGCAAGATGCGCCAGCAGGGCCGCATGTGGGTGCTGTTGCCGCGGGGCCATCAGCCGGCAACGCCGTAACGCCGTCCCGCCAACGCCGCTGGATTCCCGCCTTCGCGGGAATGACGATCAAAGAATCATCAAACCTGAGCCTGGCCCTTTTTTGGAAAAGCAGCCTCGGGACGCATTGTCGGAAGCGGTTCGAAAAGTTCGCGAATCCGCTGCTCGGTGTGTGCGAGCAAGGAGGGATTCTGCCCATACGTCGCCAGCAGAAACGCCCGATTGGCCTCGATCTCGCGGATCAGGCGCAAATTCTCCTTGCCCGTCATGCCGATGCTCCATTGCGCAGTTTCGTCAGCGCTTCGATAGGGACCGGAATCGTCGGCTGCAAACCGGCCGCCTTGGCGGCATCGATGAAGCGCCGCAGGTTTTTGTCGTCCATCGCCAGTACGACATCCACGTCCATCGTCATGCGCGGGTAGCCGTGCAGGGCAACCGCCAACCCGCCGACCAGCACGAAGTCGACGTCGCTTTCCGCCAGCAGTTTGATGAGATCGAACATGACCATGACGTTACCTTAACCCATCCATCGGCCGTTTTCCAACTGGCACACACCCTATCGCAACCCCGTCATCCCGGGCTTGACCCCGGATCTAGTCCGGGGCAGGCTCCGGGATCCAGTTTTGCGCCGCAAGCCTGGATTCCCGCTTTCGCGGGAATGACGACGGACGACGCGACGGGCCGGGTCACGCCGTAGCGCCAATTTCTCCCCATCACGGTGCAGCCGCAGGTGTATCGGCACCAATAAGGCGCGTCTGATACTGTCAAAATTCGCTATCCCCATGATTTACCTAAGCTTCGGTCTCGGGAACGCTCATTGCTTTCATGCCTTCCATTCGTGCCTTTGGCCTTTGGGGAGCACCACAATGGAGAATTTCAAGACATCCGCCGACGTACTGTTCATCCTGCTCGGCGCCATCATGATCCTGGCCATGCATGCCGGCTTTGCCTTTCTGGAACTGGGCACGGTGCGCAAGAAGAACCAGATCAACGCGCTGGTCAAGATCCTCTGCGACTTCGCGGTATCGACCCTGGCCTACTTCTTCATCGGCTACGGCATCGCCTACGGCGTGAATTTCTTCGCCGGCGCCGAAACCCTGGTGCAGAGGAGCGGCTACGACATGGTCAAGTTCTTCTTCCTGCTGACCTTCGCCGCCGCGATCCCGGCCATCGTCTCCGGCGGCATCGCCGAGCGCGCGCGCTTCGGCCCGCAACTGGCCGCCACCTTCCTGCTGGTCGGCTTCATCTACCCCTTCTTCGAGGGCATCGCCTGGAACCAGGCCTGGGGCATCCAGGCCTGGCTCAAGGCCGGCTTCGGCGAGGAATTCCACGACTTCGCCGGCTCGGTGGTGGTGCATGCGGTCGGCGGCTGGGTCGGGCTCGCCGCCGTGATCCTGCTCGGCGCGCGGCGCGGCCGCTACCACCAGGACGGCGGCGTCTCGGCGCATCCGCCCTCGAGCATTCCCTTCCTTGCGCTCGGCGCCTGGATCCTGACCGTCGGCTGGTTCGGCTTCAACGTCATGAGCGCGCAGACCCTGGACAAGATCTCGGGCCTGGTCGCGATGAACTCGCTGATGGCCATGGTCGGCGGCACGCTGGTCGCACTCGTCGCCGGCAAAAACGACCCCGGCTTCGTGCATAACGGCCCGCTGGCCGGACTGGTCGCCGTCTGCGCCGGATCGGACCTGATGCATCCGCTGGGCGCGCTGATCACCGGCGGCGTTGCCGGCGGCCTTTTCGTCGTGATGTTCACGCTGACGCAGAACCGCTGGAAGATCGACGACGTGCTCGGCGTCTGGCCGCTGCACGGCCTGTGCGGCGCCTGGGGCGGCATCGCCGCCGGCATATTCGGCGCGAAAAGTCTGGGCGGGTTGGGCGGCGTCGCCTTCATGAGCCAGCTCGCCGGCACCGCGCTGGGCATCGTCGTCGCCTTCGGCGGCGGCCTGATCGTCTATGGCGCGCTGAAAGCCGTCGTCAGCATCCGCCTCAGTGCCGAAGACGAATTCAACGGCACCGACTTGACCATCCACAAGATATCCGCCAGCGCGGAGCGGGAAACGCTTTGGTAGGGCCTTGTGGCGGCTCTTACGTAGTCGTTGAATCCGGCCTCACTACTTGCCGCCCCACGGCATTACCGGCACCGTAGAAATACTGTTCGCCGGTGCACCTTCGATCAATTTGCGACTGATCGCCAAATAGATAAGGGTTCGGTTGGCGGCATCCCACATCCGCAGAATTCGTGTTTCCTTGAACAGGATGGAGGTGTCCTCGGAAAAGACGGTTTCTTCCTCGGGCAGTTTGACCGGCACGGTGATGGGTCCCGTCTGACGGCACGCCAAGGAAAACTGCGACGGATCCTGAGCCAATCCAAGCGTCCCGGATATCCCGCCGGTTCTGGCCTGGCTGACGTGGCAGGTAACGCCCGGTACCTTGGGATCATGGAAGGCTTCCACACATACCTTGTGGTTGGCACCGATCAGTTTCCATGCGGTGGTAGCGCAGCCGATGGTTTCTGCCTGAGCCAGCCATGGCGTGGCCAGGGTGGCTGCGAGAAGGAGTGAAAGCCTGGTCATGATTTTCAGTTGGGCAAACCGTGAGCAACAATGTACAAAACAAATTGTACCCAACTGGAGGCATCGCTTCGATCGACCATGGATAAAGAGCAGGCGATACGCAAGGCGCAAAAGCTGATGGCCGTCGCCATGGACGGCCGCGGCAATGACCACGAAGCCGAGCGCGCCCTGGCCCAGGCCGAAGCGCTGATGCGCAAATTCGGCATCGAGCAGGCCGAGGTCGCCAGCACCAGGGCAGCGACCGATTTCGATTGGGCCGACGCCTTTCACGCCTACGGCCCGCCGAAGAATCCGGCCAAGAGTTGCCCGCGCTGGTTTCAAGTCATCGGTACCGGCGTCGCCAACTTCACCGACACCATCGTGCGCCTGCACTACGATCCCGGGCTCGGCTACGGCGTGGGCTTCTATGGCGAGCGGGCTGACACCCTGTTTGCCCAGTGGCTGGTGGGATACCTCAAAGCCAGTGTCTGGGAGGCCCTGAATGCCGCGCACCGGCAGCATCCCGAATGGAACCGGAGCGACATGGAGGATTTTCGCAAGCCTCGTATTTGCCGGCGCCGCCGTTAATCCCAACGCCTTCAACTCCTCTAACTCTGGCCAGTATGCAGTAGCAATCCCGGCAGAATTATGTGAATATATCCATATCGCCGCCATAACGGAAGAATAAATGGAATCAGTCAGCCGTTTTTTACGATGCCCCGACAGCAGCTTCTTCCTCTTCGGGCCGCGCGGTACTGGCAAATCCACGTGGCTACACGACACGAGGCCGGACGCCATCTGGCTGGATCTGCTCGATCCCGAAGCGCAGCGTCTCTATCAAGCGCGTCCGGAACGGCTGCGCGAATTGCTGGCCGGTCGGCCCCACGTGCTGGATGTCGTGATCGACGAAGTCCAAAAGGTGCCGGCCCTGCTCGATGTGGTGCATGGCCTGGTCGAAACCGACAGACGTCTGCGCTTCGTCCTGACCGGATCCAGTGCCCGCAAACTGCGACGCGGGGAGTGGAACCTGCTTGCCGGGCGCCTGGTGGAAGCCAGCATGCATCCCTTCATGGCTGCGGAATTGGGTGCGGCGTTCAATCTGAAACAGGCGTTGGCCAGTGGTCTGGTGCCCCTGGTGTGGGGTGCCGACGATCCGGACCGCACCGTACGCGCCTACGCCTCCCTGTATTTACGGGAGGAAGTGCAGGCCGAAGCGCTGGTCCGTGATCTGGGGGGGTTCGCCCGCTTTCTGGAAGCGATCAGTTTTTCTCATGGGTCGCTGCTCAATCTGGCGGAAGTGGCGCGGGAATGCCAGATCGGGCGCAAGACAGTGGAGGGGTACCTCGATATTCTCGAAGACCTGCTACTGTCGTTTCGCCTTCCCGTATTCACCAAACGCGCCAAACGCCATCTGGTGGGTCACTCGAAGTTCTACTACTTTGACGTGGGTGTCTATCGGTCGCTGCGTCCGGCCGGCCCTCTGGATCGGCCGGAAGAAATCGAGGGGATGGCCCTGGAAGGACTGGTTGCGCAACACCTGCGGGCCTGGATCGCGTATCGGGGATCCGGGGCGGAACTCTATTATTGGCGCACCAAATCCGGCAGTGAAGTGGATTTCATTGTCTATGGCCGGGATGTCTTCCGGGCCATAGAGGTCAAACGAGCGGCCCGGGTGTCCAGCAAGGATCTTCGTGCGCTACGTGCTTTCCGGGAAGACTATCCCGAAGTGTCTCCATGCCTGTTGTATCTCGGCAAGGAGCGATTGGCCATCGATGGCATTCCCTGCATCCCGTGCGAAGAGTTTCTTCTGGGCCTGCATCCGGACAAGGCGGAGTTTCCACAATGATGGAAGGTGACGATGAGCGCGAAATCGCCGTCTCGCCAGCGCCGACTTTCAACGACTATGCAAATTCAATTCGAGCCTGGCCGCGTTGATTCAAATTTCACAGACACCATCGTGCGCCTGCACTACGACCCGGCGCTCGGCTATGGCGTGGGCTTCTATGGCGACCGGGCCGACACCCTGTTTGCCCAGTGGCTGGCGGGCTATCTCAAGGCCAGTGTCTGGGAGGCCCTGAATGCCGCGCACCGGCAGCATCCCGAATGGGACAGGAGCGACATGGAGGATTTCCGCAAGGCAATGGCGGCGCGCCTGTCTTCCCGGATGCGCGACCTGCGCCTGGAGCGCGACGCCGAATTCGCCGCCGCCGCCACCAGCCAGGGAACCGGCGTGGCGCTGGTGCTCGTCACCGACAAACTGGCAAAGCGCGATGCGGAATTCGGTTCCCCGAAATACAAGCACTCGCGCATCACCGTGCGCGACCAGATGGCGGCGCACAAGGGCAGCCTGGCGGGTGATCAGGTTGGGTTTGCGAAACCGATCAAGAGTGGGCAGGGGCACACGGGCGCCTGAAGTGATTCGGATGCGTGAGGTGTTCCGATGTGCGTGGCAAACGCGTGAAAAGTCGGCGCTGGTGACACGGCGATTTGGAGCGTCGGAGAAGGAAAACATTCTGGCCCCTTAGGCATTTGGGGCCGCCGTGACGTACCGATGGAGAACCTGCTTGCCGTGCAGTGGCCGTAAGCGTCATGGCCGGGGGATACTGTCGGCGCGTCGTGCCAAAGCCATTCGCCGTACCTTCGATCGCAGGGTAGTGCCGCTGCTACACGGCGTCACTCGTCGCCACTCCGCAGAATCCGTGCGCCGCCCTTGCTTCCATCACCATGCCAAACGCTTGACTCCGGCGACCTCCGCCTTACAATCCCCATAATGACCACCTCAACGGTGGTTCAGTCCAACGAGGTTTATCCGCCGCCATGCCCCTCCGTGCTCATCCTGCTCTCCCTCAGCGGCGGATAAACCCTAGTCGTTCTAGTCGTTATACAATCCATCTCAAACAAGGAGCCCAGATTGGCGGCTATAAACCCTACCATTGTTGAGCGTTTACGCGATTCTTGGGTTGAGTACTCTCACGCAGCTTATGTAACTATCGTAATTGGAGGCGCGTTCTTTGCCTCTGCTCCTGAGAAGACGGAATGGTCTCACCGCGTCAGCCTCATCGCCATAGCAAGCTACTTTGTAGTTCTGCTCGGTTTCTTGTTTTGGTTCATACACACCTACTCCAGGAAGGCACGATATGCTGAGTCCATGCGGCTCGTGCATAGCGCAGTTCACGACGTGCGAGACATTGCTGGCTACTTGGAACGCTGTTATCTCCGGAAAGACACTTTCTCGCAAGTAGTGGTACACGGCGCACTTCAAGGCTGTCTAGACGCCGTAGCCCGTGCATACGCCTTGGTTACAGGGGCAAACTGCCGCGTTTGTATCAAGGTTGTCGGTGGGGATAAACCCGCTAACGCATATGTCAGTACTGCATGTCGAGACAAAATCTCTCAAGAAGACTGCTCGGAGAAGGATCGTAAAGAAGGTCAAGACCATCTGATCGCCAAAAACTCAGATTTCTCCTACCTGGTTTATGGCGAAAAACCCTTTTATTTAAATGGGGATATTCAAGGAACCAACGGATATCTGAACACCAGCCAACAGTCCTATGGTGGACGGCTTCCCTACAACTCCGTCATAGTTCTACCAATTAGAAAGACCTACCACCTCAGCAGCTCAAAGGAGACCCCTAGGCCTCCGACCGTAGTAGGCTTTCTTTGCATTGACAGTCATTCCAGATTTTCGTTTATTGAAAAATACGATGTGCAAATGGGAGCCATCGTCGCCGACGCGCTATGTCCAATCCTTGAATGGTGGGATAGGCTTGAGCGCATTTCTCGTCGTCTAAAAAAGTGAGGAAAAAATGGCATTAGCTATGTGGCGTCAAGTGAAATCACAAACAACAAGTATTTGTGCTCCGTTTCATACTACGTCGAACTCATTCCTACCTCTTGCCCAGCCTCCAGGATTTCCGCGAGACGCGGTTCTCGATATCCCAAGATCGATCATCTTTTCAAGCAGTGACTCAGCGGGTAGGCAACGAACTGTTGAGGTTCTTGCCCTTGACACTCTGCTTAACGCCCCTCGTGACCTGAAGGGCTAACACTGCGCTCCAGGGGGCGCTGCGCGATAGAGCCGCGCAGCGCCCCTGAGCTTGGACGTTGAGGCTGTAGGAAAACCCCTTCCGGAATTTGATGGATGCCATGCAGATGATTCGACCTCTCAAAACGCGCTCTACGGGCCGATCTCCAGTCGGGGAATGGTCAAGGAGCCCCCGCAATCGAGTCCAACCGACCCCTCAGGGGGTTTTCCTACAGCCTCGTTAGATTTCCCAGGAAAGCACAATGACCGCAGAGGTCGCGATACTCAACTCCAGTGCCATAGCCATTGCCGCGGACAGTGCAGTCACGATCGGCAGAGGCAAGAAGATCTACAACTCGGCCCTGAAGGTCTTCACGCTGTCCAAAACAGCGCCGGTTGGCATCATGGTCTACGGCAATGCTGGCCTGTTGCAGGTACCGTGGGAGACAATTATTAAGATCTACCGCGAGAAATTGAAGACCAAGTCCTTCCCAAAGTTGGAGGACTACGCCGAAGACTTCATTGCCTTTCTTCCGAAGCAAACTTGCTTCTTCCCACGCGATTCCCAAGATCGTTGGATGCACGGGAACATCGTAGGCTACCTTGCGTCAATCCGAGACGACTTCATCAAGGCTGCCGAACAACGCCTCAAGAAGGACGGACACATCACAGAGGACACCACTCGCAACCTACTAAGCGCTTCTGTTGAACAGCATCATTCGAGCCTCTCCAAGCTACCCCATCTCGATGGAATGTCCACTCGCTGGGAGAGTGGTTTCAAACGCCGCATACGGTCAACGCTAGACAAACTGATTGAGGGTGTCTTCCAAGAGATTGTAGTCACCAAGGACGATCGGGCGAAGATGATCGACATCTCGGCGTTTGTCCATTCCCGCAACATCATCTCAAACGACCACGCTGGAGTCGTCATCTGTGGCTTTGGTGAAGATGACATCTACCCAGCCGTCGTGACTCATTCGATCGACGGTGTCTTTGAGGACCGCCTCAAGGTAGCTAAGAACTTGGAAAAAACTTTCCGAATCAAGGATGGTAACGATTGCTCAATCATCCCGTTTGCCCAGGATGACATGGTCGCATCGTTCATGGAAGGCATGAACCCTTCAGTCAATCAATTCACTCGCAGCTACCTGCACCAACTCGTTTCCCGCCTTCCCGAGCTCTTGCCAGATGAGACGCTGGTCGGAACTGACATTGAGCGGACCGCCGTGCGGTCGAAGCTCAAGGACGATGTCAACAAGCTACTGGCTGGCTTTTTCGACCAACTCAACGTACATAAGCGAGAGGAGCACGTTCAACCCATCTTGAGTATGGTACGAGTTCTGCCCAAAGATGAACTCGCTGCAATGGCTGAGTCGTTAGTCAACCTTACGGCGTTCAAGCGACGTATGACCGACGAATTGGAGACTGTCGGTGGACCAATTGATGTTGCAGTGATATCAAAGGGCGACGGCTTTGTCTGGGTCAAGCGCAAACACTATTTTCCACGCGATCTAAATCAGCAATTCTTCGCAAACTATTTCCGAGGAGCAGATGATGGCAACTCATAAGTCCCCCGCTAAACCCAAGACCGTCCGCGATGTTCGGACCTTCGCTACTCTTGCCGACTGGAAGGCAGTCCACTTCCCGGAGATGACGCGACAAGAGGTCTACCAGTCGCTCCGAAAAGACGCTGAACAACTCGCTGTGACTCTCGCAAATGACACGTTCGAACGCGTCCGCGGGAGAAAGGATTAAAGAGAACAGGGTCGAATTAGCTAAATTTCCAACTTGAAACCGGCTGCGCGACGGTACCGCGATATTGGAATGCCACTCCAAGAACATCATTGGCAACGTTCATATCTCTTGAATCCCAAGCGATTTCAAGTAGAGATAAGTTGGATCGTAAAATTCGCGCGAGCGAGTCGGATCACCGTCGTCACCTTCTGGAACTACCAGCACCATACCTTGACGTGCCCGCGTCATGAGCACTCTGTAGGCGTTCTCAAGGTAGCGTTGGCGCGCTGCCTTATTGATGCGATTCCAGCGCGATCCTCGAAATTGATGATGTGCCCAGTGTCCGCTATCCACCCGCAGGTCACCATCCCACACAACACATGCCCAATCTAGTTCCAAGCCCTGCACCTGGAACTCTGTAGCAACGTCTTCAAGGTAGTAGGAGGAACGCGTATCTTCCTTTCCATCGAGAAACCACTTCACGGGATCCGTCTTCACGCGCACATCAATGGCGTGTGGTTTCAGTCTCTCGGCCTGCGACGACACCACAATACCGTAGCGCTCTGATCCTCTCGCCCTTGAGCGCAGCCAGTTCTTCGCGCGCGACAAGTTACGGGTGAGCACGATGGGATAGCGATCTGCCAGACCGGCCAGCGTTTCTCTGGCAGATTCGATTTCGAGATCAAGAACCTCCTTCACGAAGCGGCTTACCGAATCTGCTCGAAACGATCGCATTGATGTTGCGAGGTGCAAATCAGCGTCCTCGCGAGTGTTCTGCCGAGCAAGAATTTCCTCAAAGGCAGTTCCGCCCTGAAACTCAGCCTCGGTCAGCTTTGGCGAGAGATAAACGTCCCACGAATGGAACCGCCTGAGAATCGCATCGAACCATTCACTGATGCCAGCTTCGCCTGTATTGATTTCTTGCCCGCTACCGACAAGGCACACGACAACGGCCCAATCTTCGTGGCGATCGAGGCATGAGATCAGAAACTCTGGTTCAGACTGATTGAAGTCTGCCCTTCCCTTCTTCCTTTGCATGAATGCGCAAGTCTGCTCGATGTCCCATGCACGCTGGGCCTCGTCGAACAACACGACGTGCTCAGGTGGAGCGCCGGTGTCGCGCAGGTATTCGTCACGGAAGTGGTGGACGTTCTGAATGAATGCCTCCACCTTCTTCCGTGCATCGCCTTTGCGCATCACACCTCCGTCTTGCACTGCCCGAACTACGTGGTCGCGCGCGAGTGCTTCACGCAGCACTGCCACCAATGGACCATTGCCCGAAAGAAAGACGCTGTAGGTTTCGCTCTCTCGGTCAAGGTGCCTGTTAGCGACGTCCAAACCGACAAGTGTCTTGCCGGCCCCCGGAACACCGGTCACAAAGCAGATCGACTTGCGCCGCATATCCCGTGACTTCTCAACGATTCTGTCAATGAGTTCCCTAGTCACAGCGAGATTGCGTGCACCAGCGTCGCAGCGCGAGATGTCTTCCACAGTATGCCCCGCGTACAGCGCGCGCGCAGCTTCGACTATGGTTGGCGTTGGTAGATAGCGACCACGCTCCCAGGCTTCTACGTCAATTGGCGCGCCGCTGAAGTAGGCCAATCCAGCATCGATGATGGTTGCAAGCTGACTGGGTGCCGTGCATACAGGTTTCGCAATGCGATCCGCGCTGGCCTCGATGCCAATACTCACGACATGAGGACGGGCCTTGGTGGCCACAAGCACAGGCAGAACACAGATATCTCGACTCGCATCATGGAAGTATTTGAAATCCAGTGCGTAGTCCCATACTTGATCAAGCGCGGATTGGCTGAAACTTGCCTCGCCAACCTTGAACTCCACGACAACCAATACATTCGCCACAAGGATTACGAGGTCGGCACGGCGACCTAGCCGAGGCACAGCAAGTTCAAAGTAGATGCGCGCCCCTTTACGAACCTGCTTGTGCAATTGGATGGATTGCAAGAGACGAATCTGTTCCCGCCAAGCCAACCGTTGTGTGGGTTCTACATTGCCAGCGGAATTCTTGAGAAGTTCTCCGAGTATGGAGGTCTCGTCCTGCTCGTAGAAGCGATCCAGATCTTCGCCATACATCCATCGGCGAATCGCTGTTGCGCTTACTTTAGACACGTCGCTCATGGCGTTCCAGACTCGCTCGATTCACTGAGCATAGCAGCTTCGCCTGGAACTGCTCGTAACTCATGGTCTTTTCTTTCGCTCGACCGGAAAACGCGGCGAGGTCTTCCTCGTCTTCGCGCAGCAACGCACGAACGGCATCGTTCACGATTTCCGACATCGAGCGGTGTGCGGTCGCCGCCTTGTTGCGCAACGCCTGGTGCAGGTCGGCTTCAAGATAGAAGGTGGAACGGATGGCTTTTGTGGTCATGGTCAACTCCAAAATGCTCACGTCTTGACATCATAGTATCGACCTTATCGCTTCGAGTGATCGAATCGCCGTACCGCAAGTGCCGACTTTTCTCAGCTACCGATTCCACGCCAAGCCCGCACTCCTGAAGCGCGCCTCCTGCCCCAACCCGACAAAGCGCCGGGAGAATCCAACCCCGGCGACTAGAATCAACCCCGAACGGCAAGCTCCCCACTCCCCACAAGGACCACCATGGCCTTTTCCCTGACGTCGATCCTGCCGCTGCCCGACATGCTTTCGCTGGGCTGGTTCTTTCTCTGCTGGGTCGGCTACGCCTGGTACGCGGACCATCGCCGCTGGGGCACGCGCGAGCTGGCCAGCGTGCTGCACGACTAGCGGCTGCGCTGGATGCGGCGGGTGCTGGAGCGGGAAAACCGGATCGCCGAGCTGCCCTGAGCCGGGGGCGGCGGTGATAAGCCGCCTGGATTCCGGCGTGCGCCGGAAGGACGAGGCGAAGATCGTGCGCCTTTGGGCGCGGTCGAGCGGGTGCAGGCCGGGTGCAGGCGATGGTCTCGGGCATCGGCTTCATCGCCGTGTCTTCGCGCGAAACATTGGAGCTCAGGATCCTGGTGCTGATCGGGATTTTCGTGTTTGCCTTTTTCAAGTTCACCTGGTCGCTGCGCCAGTTCAATTTCACCATGATGCTGTTCGCCTCGGCGCCGATGCCGGCGGAGAAGGATGCCCCGGACCGCGCCGATTTCGCGCCGCGCGCGGCGATGATGGTGACGCACGGTTTCGCCAGCTTCAACCGCGGGCTGCGCGCGTATTTTTTCGGGCTGGCGGCGCTGGCGTGGTTCATCCAGCGCTGGGCATTTGTGCTGGCCTCGTCCTGGGTGGTGGCGGTGCTCTACTGGCGCGATAGCCGCTCGGCAACGCTGGCCACGCTGGCCGGGCCTGTGACGGGGAAGGAGTTGCCCTGAGGCGGGGGGCGGCGGTAAGCCCCCTGGATTCCGGCGTGCGCCGGAATGACGGGGCGAAGATCGTGCGCCTTTGGGAATGGTCGCCGTTACCTGCCCCCGTCCGCGTGGATACCGTCCCTCCGGGAAATAGAGCGGAATCCCAGGTACGCAGAGCGCCGCCGGCGCCGACTTTTGTATCTCTTCATGGCAGGTTTGATCCGATTCGCTTTTGCATACCATATGTTTGCATATTCGTAGAAAAATAAACTTGCCGAAGTTTGCATAGCCTGCTATGTTGCAAACTATGGGTGAGCATAAATCATCAAAGATAAACCAACTCCAGGACTTGCTGGACGAAGGCCTGCTGGCGCCGACCTCCTGGCTGGAAGAACAGGGCTATTCCCGTGCGCTCTTGTCCAGGTACGTCGAAAGCGGGTGGCTGAGCTCGCCGGCGCGGGGCGTTTATCGTCGGCCGGGGCCGCCGCTGAAGTGGCAGCATGTGGTGGCCAGCCTTCAGTTTCTGGCGGGCAGCTTCGTGCATGTCGGCGGCCGGACGGCGCTGGTCCACCGCGGCCTTGGGCATTACGTCCGCATGGGCGGGACGGAAACGATCTTCCTCTATGGCCCCGACGTATTGCCTGCCTGGGTGAACAAGCTTGGATTGCAGGAGCACTTTGTCGTGCGCAACGATGCCATGTTCGGCACGCTGCGCGCACGTCGCGACGCGCAGGAGAAGTTGGTCGATTTCGACGGCGCGCCGCTGCATTCCGGACAGTTGGCGGCTTTCGGCCTGCAGCAGATGACATGGGGCGCCTGGGATTGGGAACTGCTGTATGCCTCGGACGAACGCGCGATGCTCGAAGTGCTGCAGGATGTGCCGGCGAAGGAGTCTGTCTACGAGGCCGATGTGCTGATGCAGGGCATGGCGCACCTGCGCCCGGCGCGAGTTACGGCGCTGCTGCAGGCTTGCGCCAGCGTGAAGGTGAAGCGGCTGTTCCTGGCGCTGGCGGAGCGGCATCAACACCAATGGTTGGCGCATCTGGACGTGAGCCAGGTGGATCTGGGCAAAGGCAAGCGCATGCTGGCGCCCGGCGGAAAACTGCATCCGACGTATCTGATCACACTGCCGGCGGACCTCGATGATCATGCCCGCTAGCCCTTATTCCCGGCAGGTTCGCCTGCTGGTCAGCGTGCTGCCGATGGTGGGCAGGGAAGCCTGTTTCGCGCTCAAGGGCGGGACGGCGATCAACCTGAGCGCGAAAGAGATTTCCTGGTTTCCTTCAAGCGACGCGAACCGAAATGGGAACTGCTTGGCGTGGCGCATGCGCCCAATTTGCCGGCGATTCGCTGGAAGCTGCAAAACCTCGCGCAGATGACGCCGAGCAGGCATCGCGATGCGATCGGCAATCTGGAACGCGTATTGGACGCTCTCTAGGAAAACATGAACGCTTCCGCCTGGATTCCGGCGTGCGCCGGAATGACGAGGCGAAGATGGTGTGCGCTTTGGGGATGGTCGCCGTTACCTGCCCGCGAAGCGGAATCCCAGGTACGCAGAGCGCCGCCGGCGCCGACTTTCTGCGCACGACCGAAACCGCCCTGATTGTCAATTTGCCGGCGCCGGCAAGATGATCCGGGCAGGTCTATTGCAACTCGTACCAGACGCCCCGGCCGGCGCCGCGCTGGCTGAGTTGGCCTTGCGCCACCAAGGCCCGGAAATGCTGCTTGAGCGTGTTGCGGTTGCCGCCGGTCAGCCGGATCGCATCCCCCATCGTCACGCGTCCATGTTCCCTCGCGAACTCGACGATCTGCAGCGAGAGTTCGGGCAAAACAGCCAGCACGATTCTTTCGCGCTCCACCTTGCGGTTCAGGCGTCGTACTTGCTCGGCCAGCGCACGCAGGAAAAAGACCAGCCATGGCTGCCAGTCCGGAGATTCGGTGCGGATCGTCCCTTGCGTCTGCCGCAGCGCGAGGTAGTAGGCTTCCTTGCTCTGCTCGATTACGCTTTCGAGCGAACTGTAGGGCACATAGGCGTAGCCGGCCTGCAGCAACAGCAGCGTGGTCAGCACCCGGCTCAGACGGCCATTGCCGTCCTGAAAGGGGTGGATCTCCAGAAACACCACGACCCAGATGCCGATGAGCAGCAAAGGGTGAAGCCGCGCGGCGGCGCGCTCGTCGTTGAACCACGCGACCAGCTCGGTCATCAGGCGCGGCGTGTCGAAGGGCGTGGCGGTTTCGGCCACCACGCCCAACTGTTTGCCGTTCTCGTCGAAGGCGACCACGCTGTTCGTGGATGTCTTGTAGTTGCCCCGATGCCTGGCGTCCTTCTCGCTCCAGGTCAGCAGATCACGGTGCAGTTGCTTGATGTGGTTCTCGGTCAGCGCGATGTCCTGCCAGGACAAAAAGATCAGCTCCATGACCTCGGCGTAGCCCGCGACCTCCTGTTCGTCGCGGGTGGCGAAGGACTTGATCTGCAGATTGGATAGCAGGCGCTCGACTTCACGGTCCGACAGCCGACTGCCCTCGATGCGGGTGGACGAGCCAATGCTCTCGATGGTTGCGACGCGGAGCAATGCCGAGAGCCGGTCCGGCGCGAGGGTGCCGAGCGCGCGCCAGGCTCCCTTGAATTCATCGATGCCGGCGATGAGGCTCAGGATCTCCGGGGTAATCTGTACGGCATGGGAGCGGATCATGGGCACCAATACTACAACCATTTACACCCATTTCACCAGATGGTCGGCTGCTCTGCTGGCGCTACAGCCGTTCGACTACCCTGGCCGGGCCGGTGACGGGCAGGAAGCTGCCCTGAATCGACAACACCAGGGGACCGCCGTCGCTGGTATCCTGCCCGTCCGATTCACCGACCGCAAAAATCCATGACCACGCTCTTCAACCCCCTCCAAGTCGGCGCTATCTTGGCGCCGAACCGCATCTTCATGGCACCGCTGACCCGCTGCCGAGCCGCCGACGGACATGTGCCGACGGCATTGATGGCCGAATACTATGCGCAGCGCGCCAGCGCCGGCCTGATCGTCGCCGAGGCCACCATGGCCATGGCCGGCAATTCGGCCTTCTGGCACGAGCCTGGCATCCATTCCGCCGCCCAGGTCGCCGGCTGGAAGCTGACCACCGACGCCGTCCATGCCGCCGGAGGGCGCATCTTCCTCCAGATATGGCATGGGGGGCGCGCCTGCCATCCGCTGCTCAACGACGGCACGCAGCCCGTGGCGCCCAGCCCGATAGCCATTACCGGTGACGAAGTGCATACGCCGCAGGGCAAGCAGCCCTATGTCCTGCCGCGCGAACTGCGCGATGACGAACTTCCGGCCATCGTCGCCGGATTCAGGAAGGCTGCCGAGAATGCCAGGGCTGCCGGCTTCGACGGCGTCGAGGTGCATGGCGCCAACGGCTACCTGCTCGACGAGTTCCTGCGCGACGGCGCGAACAAGCGCGGCGGCCCTTACGGCGGCTCCGTGGAAAGCCGCGCGCGATTGATGTTCGAGGTGATCGAAGCCGTCAGCAGCGTCTGGGGCAGTGATCGCGTCGGGCTGCGCATCTCTCCGCTCAACAGCTACAACAGCATGATCGACAGCGACCCGATCGGGCTGGCGACCTGGCTGGCCGGCCGCCTCAACGATTGCAAGCTGGCCTACCTGCATGCCATGCGCGGCGATTTCTTCGGTCTGCAGAAAGGCGACGTGATGACGCCGATCCGGGCGAATTACAAGGGAGTGCTGGTCGCCAACATGGGCTACACGCCTGCAGAGGGCAGTGCCGCGGTTGCCGAGGGAAAGGTCGATGCGGTTGCCTTCGGCACCGGCTTCCTTGCCAATCCGGACCTTCCGGCGCGGATCAAGGCCGGCGCGGCGCTGAACAAACCCGACGCGGCAAAGTTCTACAGCCCCGGAGCCGCAGGCTATACGGATTATCCGGCCATGGCCGGCTCATGATTCAGGCGCCGGTATCTGCCCTGCGGCGAGGCGCCTGTTCGAGGCGCAGCTTCTCGGCGAGCACCTTGCCGGAATAGACCCGCTCGTCATCGTCGGTCGCGCCGCCGTAATACTGCAGGCCTTCAACCAGGCCGCCTTGCAGCCGAATGGCTTCCTGCAGAATCCGGGCGCCGACCTGGACGTTGATGACCGGATCCAGAAACGGCTGGTCTACTGCCGTGTTGGTTACCTTGTCCAGATGGTAGCGCGGGATGATCTGCATCAGGCCCTGGGCGCCCATGGGGCTCTGGGAGAAGGGATTGAATCGTGATTCGACGCTGATCACGGCAACAAGCAGCAGAGGGTCCAGGCGCCGCTCGCGCGCAGCCGACTGAACAGCTTCGAAAACCGGCACGAGGGCTTCAGCGGAGACGCGGTAGCGCTGCGCCACGTAATCCAGCGCAGCCGTCATCGCCGGCGTCAGGGTTCGCGTTGCCCGTTCTCCTTCCCTGGGGAGCGTTGGCGCTTCAGCGGATGTCGCAAGCGTCGGCATTGCCGAACCAATCGAGCGGATGGTTGCGAAGCTGTTTGCCCAGCCTCCGACCAGGAGCAGGACGAATACCACGCCCGGCACCACCACATCAAGGTGCAGATAGTGGAGGAAGGCACTGGTGCCTCGTGTGATGAAATACCGTTCAGAGATAGTTACCGACAAGACGTCTCCTTCGCTGTTGCTTGCAGGCTGTCCTTTCCGGGATGAACCGGACAGGCGGACCCGCAAGCGAAACCGATCATGTGGGCGATGCACGCCATGATTGGCGCAACCGTAGTGGCCTCCCGCGTTCAGACGACGGAGACCTCAAGCCCAAGGAAAGCCGGGCGGCAACGCGCCCGGCATTGTTGCCCCGCCCGCTGTTCGGGCGGTCAAACAAGTCAATGCAAGTTGATCAGACGGCCTTGCGGCCTGATTTGACGACGGTGGCCGCAACAAGCGTGGCTCCCGCCATTTCGCCAAGCTGCTTCGCCGCCCTGGTCATGCTCTCGTACGCACAATTGGCAGCGGAGATCGACGACCGTATCGCGCTCACTGCCAGATCAGACCCTCCCGGAGCAGTCTTGGCCGCTGCCTCAAGTGCCTCGCTCGCGTTCCGGCTTAGCTCGCAAACCTGGCCTTCGACCACATCGGACAATGCCTCTTGGGTGTCGGCGGCGATTTGGTACACGCTACGGGAGTAGACCGCAGCTTTCTCCAATCCTGGTTGAGCCAAATTGGATTGCAGCGAAACCAGACCCTGCACGTCTTCGACACCAAACAGAGCCCGAGTGCCCGTTGCGCCTTCCTCCATCAGGGTGCGCGCGGCATTGAGGTTCAAGGCGGCAAGACGCTCCGCCCCGCCGAAGGCGGTATTGGCCATGTTTACGAGGGTTTCGACGCCAGCCTTGCCTGCACCGGAAAATTGCTCAAGTAGGTTGTACATGCTGATCTCCTGCAAAGTGTCGAAATTCTGTAGCCAAACACCAGATCCGGCGCCCACTGCCAAAAACCATTAATGGTGCACCGCAATGCAATAGTATTCTAGAGGCGAAACGAGGATTGTCAAGACAAATATGTTGCGGCGCAACAACGATCGGCCAATCCTGCGTCCCAAAAGTACCGTGGCGACGAGGGTGGTGGATGCGTTTCCATCCCAAAGCCGGTATGCCCGGGACCCGTCTTGTCAGCCAGCGGCTGCGCCAAGGCATTGAAGCAGCAAAAAAAACCCGGTACCGAAGCACCGGGTTTAAACCAATCCTTACGGATCGGAGGAGGAGAAGCCACATCTTATGGCCTCCGACTGACTTTGATTAGGTGTAGGCCTCTAACGAAGGCCAAGGCGGAAGTCTGGCGCGCCCGAAAACGATTCAGGAAGCCTTGTTCCAGCCGCCCCTGCCCTTTTCTTCGAACTTCTCACGGTCGCGACTGAAGAGTTCCTCGAGCTCTTCACGGCCAGCCTTGGCAACCGTGAGCATCCGATTCTCGTCGTGAAAGTGCGGTATCAGGGATTCCATCGTCGCCACATTGTGTTGACGAAACGCGTCGGACATTTCGCGCGCGCGATAGGGATCGACGCCGAGGGCTTCAAGGACGCGGCGGCCGCATTTCAGCGCCGCTTCAAAGGTTTCCCGCTCGATCACGTCGACCTTTCGCGCGCGCAGTTCGACGTAGTGGCGGACATTGCGAGCCCGGGCAACGATCGGAAGTCGGGGAAAGTTTGCGCGAACAATGTCGACCAGTGCCAAGCTGTCATCGACGTCGTCAATGGCGTTGATCAGCAGCCTGGCCTTGCCGGCATCGGCAGCCGTCAGCAGATCAAGTCGTGTCGCGTCGCCGTAGAACACCTTGTAACCGAACTTGCGCAGCATCTCTATCTGCTCCGGATCGTGGTCGAGGACCACGGCACGAATGCCATTGGCGAACAGCAGTCGACCGACGATCTGGCCGAAACGCCCGAAGCCGGCAATGAGAACAGCACCACCGGCGTCTTCGTCGATGATGTCGGCCACGCGCTTCTGTTGTGCCGCCAGACGATCGACCAGACGATCGTAGAACACCAACAGGAGCGGTGTGCAGGCCATGGAGAGGGCCACCACCATGGTCAGCAGCCCGCCGGTTTCGCGGTCCAGCAACGTCGCATTCTGGGCGGCGGCAAACACCACGAAGGCGAATTCACCTCCCTGCGAGAGAAGCACGGCAAACAACCCGCGCTGCCGCGAAGCAATTCCTATGACGCGCGCCAGCGCCCAGAGGATCGCCGTCTTGATGGCAAGAAAGCCTGCCAGCAACAGCGCGACGCTGCCGGGCCGGGCGAGCAGCAGACCAAAGTCGATCGCCATTCCCACCGAGATGAAGAACAGCCCGAGCAGGAGTCCCTTGAAGGGCTCAATGTCGGTTTCCAGCGCGTGGCGGTACTCGGAACTTGCCAACAGCACACCCGCCAGGAAAGCGCCAAGCGCCATCGAAAGGCCGACCAGCGACATCAGTTGCGAAATGCCTAGAACAAGGAGTAGCGCGAAGGCCGTGAACACTTCGCGCGTGTCGGCGGCAGCGATCAGGCGCAGCGCGGGTCGCGTCAGATAGCGCCCGATGACGATGACACCGGCAATGGCGCCAACTGCCTTGAAGCCGTCCAGCCACGGCGTGCCCGTTGCCGCGGCATGCGTGGCCAGCAGGGGAATCGCGGCCAGCAAGGGAATCGCGGCAATATCCTGAAACAGCAGAATGGCAAAAGCGCTGTGCCCGGTGGGCGTTGGCAGCAGATTGCGCTCTTTCATGGTCTGCACCGCGATTGCAGTCGAGGACAGTGACAAGGCGAATCCGGCAATAAGCGCGAGTTTCCAGTCGACGCCAATGACGGCTCCAGCGGCAGCCAACAGTGCGGCGCAGGCAAGCATCTGCAAACTGCCACTGCCGAAAATCTCCCGGCGCATCGACCACAGCCGTTTCGAGTCGAGCTCGAGCCCAATCAGGAACAGCATCAACACCACGCCGAATTCCGAAAAATGCATGATCGATTCGACGTCACTGACAAAACCCAGACCCCAGGGGCCGATCAGCGCACCGGCAATCAGATAGCCGAGCACCGAACCAAGCCCGAAACGCTTTGCCAGCGGAACGCAAAGCACTGCGGCGGCAAGGTAGATCAGTGCGTCGCGAATCACGGCGAATTCCCCTTCACGTCTGCAGCTTCGTCGCCAGCCGCCAGCCATGGCTTCAGCCTCTGTCGCAATTGATCCGCGAACGACGCCAGCGCTGCGGCTTCGATGTCGTGTGCGCCGTGGAGGATGCAGGGCGATTGCCAATTCATGCCGCAGAAGCCTGCGGTCGCTTCGATCGGTCGCATGAAGTCGGAAAAAGCACGTTGATGAATGCCTGTTGCCGAGTAGGTTTCGGAACTGCCGCCGGTGGTCGCCACCCAAAGGCAGTCCTTGCCGCGAAGGGCATGACCTCCGTCTCCGTATGCCCACCCGTAGGTCAGCACCTTGTCAAACCAGTGTTTCAGCAGTCCGGGAACGCTGTACCAGAAAACCGGGTGCATCAAGACGACCAGTCGGGCACGGCTTAGCGCATGCTGCTCGCGCTGAACGTCAATGTCGAAATCAGGGTAGCGGTCGTACAGCGAGGACACCTCCACGTCCGGAAGGCCGCGCACGGCATCCAGGAGCGCCCGGTTGGCTCGTGATTGAGACGGATAGGGATGGGCGAAGACGATATAGATCATGGCAGAACAAGCGGAGACCGGGGGTGCTCAACTATGAGTCAGCCAAGACTAACCCAGCCGCGGGATTGCCGGGTCGACCTGCGAAAGCTGTGGCCGCGTCTCCCGCCCAAACCACAATGCGCGCCCGTGACCGCACGGACGAAAGCGCAACAAACCTCAGGAAGCGCTGAATAACCCGTCACACCGGCGAAAGCCGGTGTCCAGTGGCTTGATTTTCCTGGATTCCGGCCTTCGCCGGAATGACGATTTGGTACTTGATCAGTGTTTCCCTAAACGTCGATATTGCGAGCGTACAGTGCGTTCGATTCGATGAAGGCCCTGCGCGGCTCGACGTTGTCACCCATGAGCGTGGTGAAGATTTCGTCCGCGGCGATGGCGTCGTCGATCTGCACACGCAGGAGGCGGCGCACCGCGGGATCCATCGTCGTTTCCCACAACTGCATGGGGTTCATTTCTCCCAAACCCTTGTAGCGTTGTTTGCCCAGGCCTCGCTCGACTTCGTTAAGCATCCACTTCATGGCCTCGGCAAAACTGGTCACCGCCAGGGTCTTGTCGCCGCGACGAATTGATGCTCCATCGCCCATCAGGCCGGAGATCATCTGCGCCGTGCGGCGAATCTGGAGATAGTCGCCCGAGAGCAGGAAATCCTCGTCGATGCGACCGGTGCGCATGTTGCCGTGGCGCATGCGGAAGACAACCAGCATCCAGCGCTCGTGCTTGTCATCGAAGCGTGATTCGATCCGGACTTCGCCCGAGAGGTGGACTGCAATGCGCTCGGCGCTGTCGCGGGTCGCGGCCTCGCTCGACGTATCGACCGGAATATCGTGGGCCAGCAAGGCGTGCAGCACCTCGCCGTCGATGAAATCCGTTACCCGGCGAATCACGGCCTCGGAGAGCAGGTAGGCACGGGCCAGCGCACCCAGCGCCTCGCCTTCGACCACCGCGGCATCCGCGCGCGGCACGAGCTGCGTGCCATCCAGCGCAAGGCGCAGCAAATGCTGGTTGAGTTCGTGGTCATCCTTGATGTAGGTCTCGCTCTTGCCGTGCTTTATCTTGTAAAGCGGCGGCTGGGCGATGTAGATGTAGCCACGCTCGACCAGCTCCGGCATTTGCCGGTAGAAGAACGTCAGCAGCAAGGTGCGAATGTGGGCTCCGTCCACGTCCGCATCCGTCATGATGATGATGCGGTGGTAGCGCAGCTTGGCGATGTCGAAGTCTTCCGCGCCGATGCCGCAACCCAGCGCGGTCACCAGGGTCACGATCTGCTCGCTCGAAATAAGCTTGTCGAAGCGCGCCTTCTCGACGTTGAGCACCTTGCCGCGAAGGGGGAGGATGGCCTGGAACTTTCTGTCGCGTCCCTGCTTGGCTGAACCGCCGGCCGAATCGCCCTCGACAATGTACATCTCGCACAAGGCGGGATCCTTCTCCTGGCAGTCGGCCAGTTTGCCGGGCAGACCAAGACCGTCGAGGACGCCCTTGCGCCGGGTCATGTCGCGAGCCTTGCGCGCCGCCTCACGGGCGCGAGCTGCTTCGACGATCTTTCCCGTGATGATCTTGGCATCGAGCGGACGTTCCAGGAGGTAATCCGCCAGCTTCTGCGCGACGACTTCCTCGATCGCCGGGCGCGCTTCGGAAGAAACCAGTTTCATCTTGGTTTGCGAGGCGAATTTCGGATCCGGCATCTTCACGGAAAGCACGCAAGCAAGGCCCTCGCGCATGTCGTCGCCGGTAATCTCGACCTTGGCCTTCTTGGCGATTTCATTTTCCTCTATGTACTTGTTGATGACCCGAGTCATCGCCGCCCGCAGCCCGGTGAGATGCGTGCCGCCGTCCGATTGAGGAATATTGTTGGTGAAACACAGAACCTGCTCTGCATAGGAGTCATTCCACTGCATGGCGACTTCGACGTCGATGTTGACACCGTTCTGCACTGATGTCCCGGACGAGTGGAACACGGCGGGATGCAGCACGGTCTTGGTACGGTTGATGTACTCGACGAAACCCTTGACGCCCCCCGAGAAGGCAAAGTCCTCTTCCTTGACATTGCGCTGGTCGATCAGCTTTATCTTGACTCCGTTATTGAGGAAGGACAGTTCGCGCAAGCGCTTGGCTATGATGTCGTAGTGATATTCGATGTTTCCGAATATCTGCTCGTCGGCCATGAAATGTACTTCGGTACCCCTTTTTTCGGTATCACCGAGAACCTTTAGCGGCGACACCTCCACACCGTTCTGGATTTCAACCAGGCGATCGACAACGTGGCCGCGATTGAATTCGACCAGGTATTTCTTGCCATCGCGACGGATCGCAAGTCGCAACCACTTCGACAAGGCGTTGACGCAGGAGACGCCGACGCCGTGGAGGCCTCCCGAAACCTTGTACGAGTTCTGGTTGAACTTGCCGCCAGCGTGCAGCACGCACATGACAATCTCGGCGGCCGAGCGCTTCGGTTCATGCTTGTCGTCGAATTTGATGCCTGTTGGAATGCCGCGACCGTTGTCGGTCACCGAGATTGAATTGTCCGTATGAACGGTAATCGCTATTTCGTCGCAGTGTCCCGCGAGGGCTTCGTCAATGGCGTTATCGACGACTTCGAAAACCATGTGATGCAAGCCGGTACCATCGGAAGTATCGCCGATGTACATGCCGGGACGCTTTCTTACGGCCTCAAGACCTTCGAGCTGCTGGATGCTGGATTCGTCATAGGCGGCCGCCGTGTTGTTTTCGATCATCGCTTTTTCCGGGTTGCGTCTCAAATGCGCATCGGCATCACGACGTACTTGAAGGTCTCGTTGCCGGGCAGCACAAAAAGGGCGCTTGAATTGGCATCGGCGAGATGCAGTTCGATGGTTTCGTTGCTGACGTTGTTCAGCACATCAAGCAGGTAGGTGACATTGAAACCCACATCGAGCGCGTCGTCGTTATATTCAATTTCAATTTCTTCCTGCGCTTCCTCCTGCTCGGCGTTGCTGGAAATTATCTTGAGACTGCCCGGACCCAGTACCAGGCGTACGCCACGAAACTTCTCGTTGGTGAGAATCGCTGCCCGCAAGAGTGAGTGCAAAAGCGCCTCGCGCGAGAGCCCAATCAGTTTGCTGTGGTGCTGGGGAATGACCCTTTCATAATCCGGGAACTTGCCGTCGATCAGTTTGGAAACGAGTTCAATGCTGCCGAAACTGAAGCGGGCCTGGGTTGGCGTCAGGGTTATCTCAAGAGGATCCTCGCTGTCTGCCAACTGCCGGGAAAGTTCGAGAACCGTCTTGCGTGGAAGAATCACTTCGATGGGTGGGGGTGCTACGGATAGCGTTTCGGCTGCGTAGGCAAGTCGATGTCCGTCTGTTGCCACCATGCGCAGCTCGTTACCCTTGACCACCAGGAGCAAGCCATTGAGGTAATAGCGGATGTCCTGCTGTGCCATGGCATATTGAACAAGACCAAGCAAACGTTTCACCTGCCTTTGGGTAATCGACAATCGGGAAGACTGACCGTCGGCCGTGCTCATCCGCGGAAAGTCTTCGGCGGGAAGGGTTTGCAGGTTAAAGCGACTCTTGCCAGCTTTCAGTTGTAGGCGCTTGTCATCAAAGGTCACGCTGACTTCGGCAGTTTCGGGCAGCGAGCGCAGGATATCCTGCAGCTTTCGCGCGCCGACAGTCATGGCTACCTTCTGATCTCCCACGGTGGGGGTCTGAGTCGTGATCTGGATCTCGATATCGGTCGCCAACAGGGTCAAGCTTTCGCCGTCCTTTTCCATCAAGACATTCGAGAGGATGGGCAGCGTATGCCGTTTTTCCACAATGCCGCATACCGATTGCAGAGGGAAAAGAAGTTGATCGCGTGGACCTTTAAATAGGAGCATATATAGATCTCTTATGATTAATAAGGGAGATGTATTGCTGTGAATAAGCCGGTATTGTAATTTGAATACAGTGAGTTATTGTGTTTGCAAGTAGGTTCAGAAGTATCCGGGTTTCCTGTGGAGAATTGTGGAGCAATCGTGGATCGGCTGTAGTCAGGGGGTGTTATCCACAATTCTTCAATAGCTTGTTTCGTGGACATGGTTACAAAGCTAACCTTTGATGGTTTGCATCAAGACGTGCAAGTCGTTATTGAGTCGGGTGTCCTTGCCACGCAGGTCGATGATCGTCCGGCAGGCGTGCATTACGGTGGTGTGATCGCGGCCGCCAAAAGCTTCGCCTATTTCAGGCAGACTGTGTGAGGTAAGTTCGCGAGTGAGCCACATTGCTACCTGGCGAGGCCTCGCGATGGCTCGGGTACGTTTTTGGGAGTGCATATCGGCGACTTTGATTTTATAGAAGTCCGATACGGTTTTTTGCACCAATTCAAGGGATATTTGTCGATTGGTGGCCCCGATGATGTCGCGCAACGCTTCCTTTGCAACATCAAGATTTATCTCACATCCATGAAAACGCGCGTACGCCACCACGCGATTCAGCGCCCCTTCCAATTCGCGAACATTGGAACGCAGGTTCTTTGCAATCAGAAAGGAAACTTCGTCCGAAATGGCTATTTGCTCCGCCTCGGCCTTTTTTTGCAGGATGGCGATTCGCATTTCCAGTTCAGGCGGTTCGATGGCAACCGTAAGCCCCCAATCGAAGCGCGAAACCAGACGCTCTTCAAGTCCCTGAACATCCTTCGGATAGGTATCGCACGTGATGATGATTTGCTTTTTCGCCTCAATCAAGGCATTGAAAGCGTAGAAGAATTCCTCTTGCGTTCGATCCTTCCTGTTGAAAAACTGGATATCGTCAATCAACAGCAAGTCAAGCGATCGGTAGTAGCGTTTGAATGTTTCGCGCGAATTTTGCTGGAAGGCCCGCACTACATCGGAGAAATAGTCCTCGGCATGGACATAGCGCACTTCCATTGCCGGATTGGCTGCGTAGATTGAATTGCCGATGGCATGTAGCAGGTGAGTCTTGCCCAGGCCAACACCGCCGTATATGAACAGGGGATTGTAGGAGACCCCGGGGTTCATGGCGACTTGTTGGGCGGCGGCACGTGCGAGATCGTTGGCCCGACCCGTGACCAGGGTATCAAAGGTGAAATCGGGGTTCAGGCGGGTCTTTTCATACGCCGGGTCAGAACTCCGGCCGGTGGCGACAGATGTGACCAGAGGTACCAGAGTCTCGGCGTCCGGGCCGTCCGTGACCAAGGGAACGTCTGCAATGGTGTCAGCTACGCCAAGATTCAGGGAAATCGGTGCGGAGAAGAATTCAAGTCCAAGAGCTTCGATCTGAGACAAATAGCGTTCCCGAACCCATTGCATCACGAAGCGGTTCGGGGCGACAAGGCGAAAACGGGTGGGGGCGGCACCATCGCTTTCCAGGCGAAGACCCTTTATCCAGGTGTTGAACTGCTGGGCGGGGAGTTCCTGCTCGAAACGGTTCAGACACGTAGTCCAAAATTCACTCATTGCGATTGGATGGGTTCCGGGCAAGAGACGGCGGGATGTGACGGCAACACTGGAGTGGCTGCCCGTTTGCGTCGGGCGGAGCCGCATTTTAGCTGTTTCGGGATGAGTTATCCACAGCCCCGTAAAGTTGTTGTTCTTGACAAATCAGCCGCGAAACGCTGTAATCCGCCGTTTTTCTTCATTCAAGGGATATTGCCATGAAACGCACCTACCAGCCTTCGGTCGTGCGCCGCAAGCGCACCCACGGCTTCCTAGTGCGCATGCGTACGCGGGGCGGTCGTGCTGTGATTCGTGCGCGCCGCGCCAAGGGCCGTCATCGGCTCGGCGTCTGAGTGCGCGGCTGCGTTTCGCTCCGCGCAGCGCCTGCACAAGCCTGGAGAATTTTCAGCCGTGATGGCTGCTCGGCACGTAGTGCGTGGTGAGTTTTTTGATCTGCACTATTGTGCAACGGCGACGAGTCACGCAGCTCGGCTTGGATTGATAGTCCCGAAGCGGCTGGTGCGGGCTGCTTCGTTGCGCAACGCGATCAAGCGTCAGGGCCGTGAAGCTTTTCGTTTGATGGCGGCGGAGATTTTGCCCTGCGATCTGGTAGTGCGCCTGAAACGTGCGCTCCAGGGTGTAAGCCCGCGTGATGGTGTCAGGCGAAAAGCATTGCGGACCGAATTGGACAGCCTCTTGAGGCGCCTTCCGCTCTTGCCCAGATGAGATCCTTGCTGGTTTATCCGTGCTTGTTTCTGATCCGCGCCTACCAGGTGGCAGTGAGTCCCATGTTGGGCAGTCGCTGTCGTTTTCACCCGAGCTGCTCCGATTATTCGATGGAAGCCTTGCGGCGCCATGGTTTCTTTAAAGGCATTTGGCTGGCGGTGCTGCGAGTCGGGCGTTGTCATCCTTGGCACCCGGGCGGGTATGATCCAGTCCCCTGACATTGCTGGTTTGGGTTGCCGCGTCCCGCGGTGACCACGCCGTGGTTTGTCCTCGCTAAAGCCTAGTTTTCGTATTTCTGACCCGAATCACTGCCGAGACAGTAATGGATAACCGACGATTGATCCTGCTTTTGGTGTTCAGTTTTTCGCTGATCATGCTTTGGGATGCCTGGCAGAGGCAGAGCCTGCCCAAATCCCCAACACCCGCGATGACGAGCACTTCCTCGGCAGGTACGGCCGCCGGCGTGGTGCCGGCGCCGACAGTTCCGGCTGCCGGGCCAGGACCGGTCGCTGCTTCTGTTCCGGTGACCAGGGTGGTAACGCCTGGTTCGGTAAGCGCAAAGATCAGGACTGATTTGTATGTGGCGGATATTTCCTCGCAGGGTGGGGATATCACACGACTTGAGCTGATACGCCATCCGGCTACAGAAGACAAGTCGAAGAATTTTGTGCTTTTTGACAATGGCGAGAGGCACGTTTATCTGGCTCAGTCCGGGTTGATCGGCGACGGTTTGCCGAACCACAAGACGGAGTGGAAGCTGGCGACGGGTGATCAGGTGCTCAAGGAGGGCCAAGAGCAGCTTGAGGTTCGACTGGAGGCCGGCGCGGCGAACGGCGCCAAGCTAGCCAAGACCTACGTCTTCCATCGCGGTAGCTATCAGATTGATGTTCGCCACGAAGGGGCGGCAGTTGGTGCCCATGCCTATTACCAGATTACCCGCGACGGCAAGCCGGCGGAGGGGGAGGGCAGCTCCATGATGATGGGGGTAACGACTTTTACCGGGCCTGCAGTATTTACCCAAGGGGACAAGTATCAGAAGGTCGAGTTCGCCGACATTCTCAAGAACAAGGCCAAGTTTGCGCAGACGGCGGACAACGGCTGGCTGGCAATGGTGCAGCACTACTTTGTAACGGCCTGGTTGCCGGCGGCCGGGACGGCGCGCGAGTTCTATATGCGCAAGGTCGGAGAGGATCTGTACTCCGCCGGCGTCATTCTTCCGGTAACCGCGGACGGGAAGAGCGCGGTATCGCTTTACGCAGGGCCGCAGGAGCAGGACAAGCTTGAGAAGATTGCTCCCGGGCTTGATCTGGTCGTCGACTACGGCTGGCTAACGGTGATCGCGGCCCCGCTGTTCTGGGTCCTGGGGGCGATTCACAAGCTGGTCGGCAACTGGGGCTGGGCGATCATCGGTCTGACCGTCCTGCTCAAGCTGGCCTTTTTCCCGCTCTCGGCCGCGAGTTACAAGTCGATGGCGAAGATGCGAGTGCTGACGCCGAAGCTGGTCAAGCTCAAGGAAGCGTACGGCGACGACAAGCAGCGCCTGAACCAGGAAATGATGGCGCTCTACAAGCGGGAGAAAGTGAATCCCCTGGGCGGTTGTCTGCCGGTGCTGGTGCAGATTCCCGTGTTCATTGCGCTCTACTGGGTGTTGCTGGGCACCGTGGAGATGCGTAACGCGCCGTGGTTGGGCTGGATCACCGACTTGTCGGTGAAGGATCCGTTCTATGTACTGCCGCTGATCATGGGCGCCACGATGTTCATCCAGACCAAGCTCAATCCGACACCACCCGACCCGATTCAAGCCAAGGTCATGCTGTTCATGCCGATCGTGTTTACGGGGATGTTCCTGTTCTTTCCGGCGGGTCTGGTGCTCTACTGGACGGTGAACAACTTGTTGTCGATCGCCCAGCAGTGGCAGATCACCCGACTGGTCGAGTCGGGAGAGAAGAAGTAGGCGAGACTCCGGTCCCGCTGGACGGGCGGGTTGCTCGGGGCGCCTTGCTCCGAAGGCATGTTCCCGCCGACGCGGGACACGGTATCCCTTGCGCATAGGGAGGACGGATGGGATTGCCGCGGAGCGGGATCATCGCCGCCATTGCCACCCCTCCGGGTCGCGGCGGCATAGGCGTGCTACGGATATCCGGGCCCGATCTGCTGCCTCTTGCCTTGGCCTTGACCGGCAAGTCGCCGCTACCACGCCACGCCACGCTTAGCCGTTTTCTGACGGCAGACGGAATCGCGATTGACCAGGGAATCCTGCTGTATTTCCCGGCGCCGCATTCCTTTACCGGCGAGGATGTGCTGGAACTTCAGGGCCACGGTGGCCCGGTAGTGCTGCAAATGCTCCTGGCGCGCTGCCTGGAACTGGGGGCGCGGGTGGCGGAGCCGGGTGAATTCTCGAGGCGCGCGTTCCTCAACGACAAGCTCGACCTGGTCCAGGCCGAAGCAGTCGCCGACCTGATCGAGGCGGGCACCGCGGCGGCGGCGCGCTCGGCGGTGCGCTCGCTGTCAGGCGAGTTTTCGCGTGAGGTGCTTGCGCTGGTGGCGCGTCTTACCGAGTTGCGGATGCTGGTGGAAGCCACGCTGGATTTTCCCGAGGAGGAAATCGACATCCTGCAGGATACGGATGCCGGGCCGCGGCTTTCGGCTTTTTGCGCTGATTTGGCGTCACTGCTGGCGCGCGCGCGCGCCGGACGCTTGCTGCGCGCGGGTTTGCACGTCGTGCTGGCCGGCTTGCCCAATGTCGGCAAGTCCTCCCTGCTGAATCGGTTGGCCGGCGAGGAGCGGGCGATTGTTACCGAGGTTGCCGGAACGACCCGTGACGCGGTGCGCGAAACGATTCAGGTCGAGGGCATACCGCTGCACGTGATTGATACGGCGGGGCTGCGCGAAACGGAAGATCTGGTGGAGAAGATCGGCATCGAGCGGGCCTGGCGTGAAATCGAGCGGGCGGACGTGGTGTTGCAACTGGTTGATGCGCGCAGTGGTGAAACGCCGGCCGACCATGCAATCGCGGTGCGTTTGCCGCAGGGGATCGAGCGCATTGTGGTGGAGAACAAGAGCGATCTGGCGGGACTGGCGGCTGCCCGCTTCAGCGCAGGCGGCCGGGTGCATTTGCGCCTGTCGGCGAAGAGTGGCGAGGGCATCGACCTGTTGCACGATGAGCTGCTGCGTGTTGCGGGCTGGACCGGCCATGGCGAAGACGTCGTGCTGGCCCGCGAGCGGCATCTGGAAGCGCTTGGAGCTGCCGCAGAGAAGTCGGCGCTGGCGGCACGGCAACTGGATCGGATTGAACTCTGCGCGGAAGAGTTGCGCCTCGCCCAGGAAGCGCTGTCACGGATTACCGGCGAGTTCGGGTCCGACGATTTGTTGGGCGAGATCTTCTCCCGTTTCTGCATCGGCAAGTAGGCAGACAGCATGCTTGAATTGGATCTGACACTGCTGTTGGCAGCCGCCTTGTTTGCCGGCTTCGTCGATGCGGTGGCAGGAGGTGGCGGACTGATTCAGGTACCGGCCTTGTTGATGGCGCTGCCCGGTGAGTCGCCCGCAACGGTGTTCGGCACCAACAAGCTGGCGAGTATTTGTGGTACCGGCAACGCGGCGCTGCGCTATGCACGGCGCATTGCGCTGCCGTGGGGCATTGCCTTGCCGGCGGCCGTCACGGCATTCCTGTTTGCCTTTGCAGGAGCGGCGGCAGTGGCGTGGTTGCCCAAAGGCGTTGTTCGTCCGCTGGTACTCGGCCTGCTGGCCTTGGTCTTGATCTACACGGTGGTCAAGCCAGGTTTGGGCGCGGTATCGGGCTCCCGGCTGGCGCCAGGACCGGAGCGGCGGCGTGCGGTGTTGGTGGGGGCTGCGTTGGGCTTCTATGACGGCTTTTTCGGGCCTGGCGCGGGCAGCTTTCTGATCTTCGCTTTCGTGCGTTTCTTTCGGCTGGATTTTCTGCACGCGTCGAGCGCGGCCAAGGTGGTGAATTTCGCCACCAATGCAGCCGCGCTGGCCTATTTCGTTCCGAGCGGGCATGTGCTTTGGGTAACCGGGCTGGCCATGGCGGCATTCAATATCGGCGGCGCGCTGCTCGGTGCGCGACTCGCGCTGCGCCACGGCAGCGGCTTCGTGCGCGGGGTTTTCATCGTGGTGGCTTCGGTGCTGATTGCTCGTCTCGCCTATGACACATTTGCCTGAGGCGCGGCAGCAGCAAGCCAGTCAAATGTTGGATGGCAGAACCTGCAAGGGATGAGTTGGTTGCCTTGCTTGGGGTTTGCCCAAGCATGACAAATAGTGCTTTGCTGACTGACAGGCTATGATCCTTCCGGCATGGTCTGCGCTTGACGGCAAGGGCGACCACAAGGGGTCGTCCGAGCACAATTGAGAACGGATGAATGGATCTGCAAATCGCACTTCTGCTCGGACAGGACGGGATTACCAACGGGGCCATCTACGCGCTGCTGGCATTGGCGCTGGTGCTGGTCTTCGCCGTCACGCGCGTAATTTTCATTCCACAGGGCGAATTTGTTGCTTTTGGCGCCCTGACGCTTGCCGGTTTTCAGGCGGGCAAAACGCCTGGCACACTCTGGTTGCTGATCGGTGCCGGGGTCGTGGTGGCCCTGGTTGATATTACGATCGCATTGCGTTCGGGCATGCTGCGGCGGATTCCGCGGATCGTGGGCTGGAACCTGGTCTATCCGGCGATTGCTGCGGCTGTGGTGTTCCTGCTGAAGCCAGGCGAGTTTCCGCTTTTGGCCCAGATCGTTCTTGCGCTGGCCCTGGTAGTCCCGCTGGGACCGATGATCTATCGTTTGGCCTACCAACCGCTGGCCGAGGCGAGCGTTCTGGTGTTGCTGATCGTCTCCGTGGCGGTCCATCTGGCCTTGGTGGGTTTGGGCCTTCTGTTCTTTGGCGCCGAGGGGTCGCGCACGCCGGCTTTTTCGGACGCCAGTTTTGATTTGGGTCTGGTCAGGGTGAATGGACAGACGCTGTGGGTAGTCGGTGCCAGCCTGATGTTGATTGTGGTCCTGGCGTTGTTTTTCGAGCGGACGATTCATGGCAAAGCCTTGCGTGCCACCGCGATGAATCGGACCGGGGCGCGGCTTATGGGCATCTCGACGGTAATGGCGGGAAAGCTTTCCTTTCTTCTGGCAGCGCTGATTGGCGCATTTTCGGGAATCCTGATTGCGCCGATCACCACGATCTATTACGACACGGGTTTTCTGATCGGTTTGAAAGGCTTTGTCGGTGCGATTGTCGGCGGGCTCGCCAGTTATCCGATTGCGGCGGCGGGCGCGGTCCTGGTGGGATTGCTTGAAGCGTTTTCTTCCTTCTGGGCTTCGGCGTTCAAGGAGGTGATCGTATTCACCTTGATCATTCCGGTTCTGGTATGGCGCTCCCTGACCACGCGTCATGTCGAGGAGGATGACTGATGTCGCCGCGCCTGCTGCTTGCGGGGTTTCTTTGTCTGGTGATGATTGCTCCGCAGGCTGTGTCGGAGTTCCACGTTACCCTGCTCAACTACATCGGCCTCTATGCCATCGTGGCTCTGGGTCTGGTGTTGCTCACCGGGGTCGGCGGCTTGACGTCCTTCGGCCAGGCTGCCTTCGTCGGATTGGGTGCCTACACCACGGCCTGGCTATCGACTGCCGAAGGTCTTCCCGGATGGGCCTTGGTGCTTGGCGGTTCGCCCTGGATGGGGCTCCTGGCGGGGCTTGTGGTTACCGGGCTGGTGGCGTTCGTGCTTGGTTTGCTGACGCTCAGACTTTCCGGGCATTACCTGCCGCTGGGAACCATCGCCTGGGGCATCAGCCTCTACTTCCTGTTCGGCAACCTTGAGTTTCTCGGGGGTCACACCGGGATGTCCGGCATTCCGGCGCTATCGCTGTTCGGCGTCGAACTGAGAGACAGCCGGAACTATTGCTACCTGATCTGGGCCGCTGTGCTTGGCGTGGTGTGGCTTACGCAGAATCTGCTCGACTCGCGTGAGGGCCGGGCAATTCGTGCCCTCAAGGGTGGGGTTGTCATGGCCGAAGCCATGGGTGTGCATACGGCCCGATCCAAGGTGGTGATTTTTCTGACTGCCGCTCTGTTTGCCTGCGTTTCCGGTTGGTTGTATGCGCACTTGCAGCGCTTCGTCAATCCGACGCCGTTTGGTTTGCAGATCGGTATCGAATACCTGTTCATGGCAGTGGTAGGCGGGGCCGCGCACGTCTGGGGGGCACTGATCGGGGCTGGGGTGATCACAGTGCTGAAGCAATGGTTGCAGGACTGGTTGCCGAGGCTGCTCGGCGCGTCAGGCAACTTTGAAATGATTGTCTTCGGCGTGATGATGATCTTCGTCCTGCAGCGTGCGCGTGATGGGCTTTGGCCGATCCTGGCGCGTCTTGCACCGCGCCGGCAATCGCGGCGCGAAATACCCCTAGGGGAAGCGCTGCCAAGGAGGCCCATACCGGAACCGGGGCAAGTCCTGCTCGAAGCCAGGAATATTTTCAAGCGCTTCGGTGGTCTCGTCGCCAACAACAACATGAGTCTTACTGTCAAGGCGGGTGAGGTGATGGCGCTGATCGGGCCCAATGGCGCCGGCAAGTCGACACTGTTCGATTGCGTTTCGGGTGTCAATCAGGCAAGCGAGGGTGAGGTGCTGTTTCACGGCGAAGCGGTAACGAACCTCGATTCACGCCGGATTGCCGGATTGGGGATGAGTCGTACCTTTCAGCACGTGCGGATGCTGCCGACCATGAGCGTGCTGGAGAATGTGGCCATCGGCGGTCACTTGCGCGGAGCCGGTGGTGTGCTGCGGGCGATGCTCCATCTGGAGCGAGGGGAAGAGGCGCGCCTGCTGGCCGAGGCCGCACGTCAGGTGGAGCGGGTCGGCTTGAAGGACTCCATGTTCGAGCTCGCCGGCAGCCTGCCCCTGGGCCAGCAGCGAACGCTGGAGATAGCCCGCGCCTTGTGCGCCGATCCCTGCTTGCTGTTGCTTGACGAGCCGGCAGCGGGTTTGCGCTACATGGAAAAACAGTCGCTTGCGGCGCTGCTGCGAAAACTGCGGGACGAGGGGATGGGGATCCTGTTGGTGGAGCACGACATGGATTTCGTGATGGGTCTGGCAGACCGCGTGTTGGTCATGGAGTTCGGCGAAAAGATCGCCGAAGGCTTGCCCGATGATGTGCAGCGCGACCCTGCGGTGATCGAGGCCTACCTTGGCGGGGTGGATTGATGAGCGAACCCAGAGCCATTCTCGAGGTCGCCGATCTCTGTGTTTCGTACGGAAAGGTCGAGGCGCTGCACAAGGTCGGCATCAAGGTGGGCGAGGGCCAGATTGTGACGGTGATCGGCCCCAATGGCGCCGGCAAGACCACCATGTTGGGTTCGATCATGGGGCTGTTGCCGCGCACTCGCGGTGCAATTCGTTTTCTGGACCGTGAGCTTGATGATGTCGACGTGGAGCCGATGGTTGCCCTTGGCATGAATCTGGTGCCTGAATCGCGGGCTTTGTTTGGCGAGATGAGTGTTGAGAATAACCTGCTGCTGGGTGCATTCATGCGGCATCGCAACGGTCATCGGGATCATGGGCAGACGATGGAAGAAGTGTTCCGGATATTTCCGCGGCTCAAGGAGCGGCGTACGCAACACGCGGGCACGCTGTCAGGCGGAGAGCGCCAAATGCTGGCGGTGGCGCGCGCACTGATGGCCAAACCCAGGTTGCTGATGTTGGATGAGCCCAGTCTTGGCCTGGCGCCGCTGATTGTGCGGGAAATTTTCAGGGTCATTGCCGACCTGAAGAGGACCGGAGTGTCGATCCTGCTGGTCGAACAGAATGCGCGTGCCGCATTGCAGGTGGCTGACTACGCCTACGTCCTGGAAACGGGTGAGATCGCGCTGGAGGGGCCGAGCGAGAAGCTGATAGGCGAACCGAAGGTGGTGGAGTCTTATCTCGGTTTGGGAGAAAGGCACTAGAGGATTGTTTCACGTGAAACCCGATCCAGTTGGTTTCACGTGAAACGCGGCGTTTGATCGGGTTGCGGTCGCTATTGGATTGGGCGTCCGTGGCAGCGGTGTGAGCCTTGACCCAAGCTGCGCTGTTGTAACGAGAGGCGTATGATTGCGCCTCGTCCTGGTTGCGGCAAAAACCGTTGTTGGCGCGGTCAGCCTTGCCTCAAGCTTCGTCTTGGTTACGGCCGTCACGTTAACGCCGATGAAGCTGGCGTCGGCCTCCGCTGAAACCTCATTTTTTCTTGGTCTGACAGCGTGCAACTTCGTGCTGTGTTCGATGTGATTGTGATTGGCGGCGGCCATGCCGGCACCGAGGCAGCGTTGGCGGCTGCCCGCTCGGGTGCGCGGACCCTGCTGCTCACGCACAACATCGAAACTCTGGGCGCCATGTCCTGCAATCCGTCGATAGGCGGAATCGGCAAGGGGCATCTGGTCAAGGAAATAGATGCGCTCGGTGGCGCCATGGCGGCGGCGGCCGACGAGGCCGGCATTCAATTCCGCATCCTCAATGCCTCCAAGGGGCCTGCAGTACGGGCTACCCGGGCCCAGACCGACCGGCAGCTCTACAAGCAGGCCATCCGCGGCCGGCTGGAGAACCAGCCGAATCTGACATTGTTTCAACAGGCAGCGGATGATTTGATTCTTGCCGGTGATCGTGTCGTTGGCGTGGTGACCCAGTTGGGTCTCCGCTTCGAGGCCCCCGCCGTAGTGTTGACCGCCGGGACCTTTCTCAATGGTCTGGTTCATGTCGGGCTGTCGAACTACCGGGCTGGCCGTTTTGGCGATCCTCCGGCGATTTCCCTGGCCGAGCGTCTGAAAGAGTTGCGTTTGCCCGTCGGCCGCCTCAAGACCGGCACGCCGCCGCGCCTCGATGGGCGCAGCATCGACTATTCGACCTTGCAGCCGCAACCGGGAGATGATCCGGTGCCGGTGTTCTCTTTCATGGGCACACGCAGCCAGCATCCGCGTCAAGTTTCCTGCTGGATCACGCATACCAATAGCCGCACCCACGAAATAATTCGTTCCGGACTGGATCGCTCGCCGATGTTTACCGGAGTCATCGAAGGCGTCGGACCGCGCTACTGTCCTTCGATCGAAGACAAGATTCATCGTTTTGCCGGGAAGGACAGCCATCAGATTTTTCTCGAACCGGAAGGCCTTTCTACTAACGAGATCTATCCCCAGGGTATTTCCACCAGCCTGCCATTCGATATTCAACTGGCCATGGTGCGCTCCATCCGGGGCCTTGAGAACGCGGACGTCACGCGCCCCGGCTATGCCATCGAATACGACTACTTTGATCCACGCAACCTGAAGGACAGCCTGGAAACCAAGTCGATTGCCGGTCTGTTTTTTGCCGGCCAGATCAACGGCACCACCGGGTATGAAGAGGCTGCTGCCCAGGGACTGCTTGCCGGCCTGAATGCCGCGCGCAACGCCAGGCAGTTGCCGGCCTGGTCGCCACGCCGCGATCAGGCCTACCTCGGTGTGCTGGTGGACGACCTGATCACGCGTGGCGTTTCCGAGCCCTACCGGATGTTTACCAGTCGCGCCGAATATCGTTTGTCCTTGCGCGAGGACAACGCCGACATGCGCCTGACCGAAATCGGCCGCGACCTGGGGCTGGTGGATGACTTGCGCTGGGACGCCTTCAATCGCAAGCGTGACGCGGTAGCGCGCGAAGCGGAACGCCTGAAAGCCACCTGGGTTAATCCGCGCCAGGTGCCCGAGGCCGACGCGGTGCGGGTGCTGGGCCAACCGATGGAACGTGAATACCGGCTGTTCGACTTGTTGCGGCGGCCGGAAGTCAGCTACGCCAGTTTGCTGAGCCTGCCGGGGGCGGGTGCCGGACTTGCTGCCCCGGAAGCAATCGAGCAGGTGGAAATACAGGCCAAGTATCAGGGCTATATCGAGCGACAACGTGACGAGATTGAAAAAAGCCTTGCCCATGAATTGCTGCCGCTACCCGGTGACATTGACTACGCACAAGTGCATGGCTTGTCGTTCGAGGTCAGACAGAGACTCGTTCAGATGCGGCCGCAGACCCTGGGGCAGGCATCGCGCCTGCAAGGCATTACGCCAGCGGCGATTTCCCTGCTGCTGGTACATCTGAAGCGGCGCAAGGCGGCGTGAGTCCGGCGGATCGATTGCAGGCGGGCCTCGCTGCCTTGGGTTTCGGCCTGACTGCTGCAATGCAGTCGCGGCTGCTGGGCTACGTCGGGCTGTTGAAGAAATGGAACCGGACCTACAACCTGACGGCGATCCGCGATGAAGGCGAAATGGTCACCCAGCATCTGCTGGATTCGCTCTCCGTGGTGACGGCCGTGCCTGAGTTATGCGAAGCGGTATCCCCTGGGACGGCCCTGGTTAAACGGCGCTGGGCGGATGTCGGCAGCGGGGCCGGGTTGCCCGGAATCCCTTTGGCGATTGCGCGACCGGATCTCGCCATGACGCTGGTCGAAACGGTCGAAAAGAAGTCCGCTTTCCAGCGTCAGGCGAAGATCGAGCTTGGCTTGTCCAATGTCACCGTTTGCAACGGGCGTGTCGAAGATGTGCCAGGTGATCGATTCGATGGGGTAATATCCCGCGCCTTCGCCGACTTGCCAGACTTCGTGCGTGTTGCCGGCCATCTGGCCGCGCAGGGTGGCAGGTTGTACGCCATGAAGGGCCTGCTGCCGGACGTCGAAATGAATCGTCTGCCGCCTGGCTGGGCGGTGCTCGATTGCGCCAGGCTGAGTGTTCCAGGACTGCATGCGCAGCGCCATCTGATTGTTCTTGAGAGAGTTTGACGATGCACATCTTTGCAATAGCCAATCAAAAGGGCGGCGTGGCCAAAACCACCACTGCCGTCAATTTGGCTGCCGCGCTGACAGCCAACGGTCAGCGCACCCTGCTGGTGGATCTCGATCCCCAGGGCAACGCCACCATGGGCTGCGGGATCGACAAGCGCAGCTTGAAGTCGTCGGTTTACCAGGTGTTGCTCCAGATGGCCACCCTCGAAGATGCGCGAGTGATGTCGCCGTCCGGCAAGTTCGATGTTTTGCCGGCAAACCGCGATCTGGCGGGAGCCGAGGTCGAACTGGTGGATCTCGATCTGCGCGAGATGCGCCTCAAGGCGGCCCTGGCAGAGCATCAGGGGGATTATGATTTTGTGTTGATCGACTGTCCGCCCTCACTGTCGATGCTGACCTTGAATGGGCTGTGCGCGGCGCACGGCGTGATCATTCCGATGCAGTGCGAGTACTACGCGCTGGAAGGACTGTCGGATCTGGTAAACACCATCAAGAAGGTGCATGCAAACCTGAATCGGGACCTCAAGATCATTGGCTTGCTGCGGGTCATGTACGACCCGCGGAATACCCTGTCAACCCAGGTTTCGACGCAGTTGGAACAGCATTTCGGCGACAAGGTGTTCAAGACCATGGTGCCACGCAACGTGCGCCTGGCGGAAGCGCCGAGCTATGGTGTGCCGGGCGTGCTGTTCGACAAGGCGGCCAAGGGTGCGCAGGCCTACCTTGCGTTTGCGGTTGAAATGATTGATCGCGTCAATTCATGGAAGGACAAGTCGTGAATCCACCGAAGCAAAAGGGCCTTGGTCGCGGGCTCGACGCGCTGCTGGCCGCCAACAATACCCCTGAGGCGCAGCGCCAGGAAGTACTTTCGGTCGGCGCTCTGCAGCCAGGAAAATATCAACCACGCACACGCATGGACCCCGGTTCGCTGGAGGAACTTGCGGCTTCGATCAAGGCCCAGGGTTTGATTCAGCCTATCTCCGTGCGCCCTTTGGGTACCGGCCGCTATGAAATCATTGCGGGCGAACGGCGCTGGCGTGCAGCCCAGATTGCCGGCATGGCTGAATTGCCGGTGCTGATCCGCGACATCCCTGACGATGCTGCGCTGGCGATGTCATTGATCGAAAACATCCAGCGCGAAGACCTCAATCCTCTGGAAGAGGCGGCAGGCATGCAACGCCTGATCGACGAATTCCAGATGACCCACCAGCAGGCCGCCGATGCTGTCGGGCGTTCGCGCTCAGCCGCTTCCAACCTGCTGCGCCTGCTGCATCTGGCGAAACCCGCGCAGGACATGTTGATGGCGGGCGATATTGAGATGGGCCATGCCAGAGCGCTGTTACCGTTGTCCAAGGGGGAGCAGGGGCGGATTGCGGCCTTGGTGGCGGACAAGGGTTTTTCAGTGCGCGAAACCGAACGGTTGGTGGCGCGGGAGCTGCATCCACCGACAAAGAACGGCGGGGACAGGAAGCCGAATCGCGACCTCCTTCGCCTGGAGGACGAACTCTCGGATCGCCTCGGGGCGACGGTGAAGATCACCGGCAATCGCAAGGGTGGTGGCAGCTTGACAATCCGCTTCGGCAGCCTTGATCAACTGGACGGCTTGTTGGCCCGCTTCGGCCAGGCGGCGAGCGCTTGACCGCCAAAGGTTTCCAAAGCGATTTTCGATGCCTGCGGTGCGCAATTTCATGGCGCGATGCAACAAAAAACGTTTGACAACCTATCCTGAAAGCCTTATATTCATGGGCTTTTGGAAGCTCCTCTGTCTTATAGATGTTTAGGGCAGTGCTTCATCAAAGCGTTGCAACACTGGTCGTCGCCGGGTTGGCATGGTTCTGGGCAGGGCAGCACGGCGCGGTGTCGGCAGGGCTGGGTGGCGCAGTGATCGTGATTCCGAATCTGCTTTTCGCCTTGAGCCTTTGGGCGGCGGCTCGCAGCGGCAGGGTCTCGGTAGTGGGGTTTCTTGTAGGTGAATTGATCAAGGTCGCGGCAACGCTGGCGTTGCTCGTGATCGTGGCGGGGGCGTATCGGGACTTGCAATGGCTGGCTTTGCTGGCCGGTCTGTTCGTTGCGCTGAAAGCGAATCTGTTTTTGATACTGATTAGGGCCCGATAATGGCAGCCGAGCACGCTCCGAACGCATCGGAATACATTGTTCACCATCTGACCCATTTAAACAGCCTGGGTCACAAGCAGACCGCCCTGGTCGATTGGTCGGTATTCCATCTCGACACCCTTTTCTGGTCCGTCACGCTCGGATTGCTGGCCGTGCTGATCCTTGCGCGCGCTGCCGCGAAAGCCACCTCCGGCGTGCCCGGACGTTTCCAGGCCGCGGTCGAAATCCTCGTGGAAATGGTCGAATCGCAATCCAAGTCGATTGTCCATGGCGACCGCAGCTTCATCGCTCCATTGGCGCTGACGGTATTCGTCTGGATCTTCCTGATGAACGCCATGGATTTGCTGCCGCTCGATCTGTTGCCGCGAATTTGGGGCGGCGCCTACGCTGCCTCGGGCCACGATCCGGCACATGCCTATTTGCGCATCGTCCCGACCGCCGATCTCAACGCCACGCTGGGCATGTCGCTTGGCGTGTTGCTGCTTTGTCTCTACTACAGCGTGAAGATCAAGGGACTTGGCGGCTGGGTCCATGAATTGTTTACCGCCCCCTTCGGCAGTCATCCGGTGCTGTACCCGATCAACTTCGCCATGCAGATGATCGAGTTCGTCGCCAAGACGGTGTCGCACGGCATGCGACTGTTCGGCAACATGTACGCCGGCGAACTGATTTTCATGCTGATTGCCCTGATGGGCGCTGCCTGGGCGGGAAGTGCATCAGGCGCCATGTTGTGGGTGGGTGGCGTTGTTGCCGGAACCATCTGGGCCATCTTTCACATCCTGATCATCACGCTGCAAGCCTTCATCTTCATGATGCTGACGCTGGTGTACATCGGCCAGGCGCACGAAACCCACTAATCCTGTGCATCAATCTTTGCAATCTTAAATCTGCTACTAAAGGAGTTGTCATGGAACAAATCGTTGGTTTTGTCGCTCTTGCCGCCGGTCTGATCATCGGTCTCGGTGCCGCCGGCGCATGTATCGGCATCGGCATCATGGGTAGCCGCTTCCTTGAAGCTTCAGCCCGCCAGCCCGAGCTGATGAACACGCTGCAAACCAAGATGTTCCTGCTGGTCGGTCTGATCGACGCGGCGTTCATCATCGGTACCGGTATTGCCCTGTGGTACACCACGGCCAACCCGTTCCTGTCCAGCCTGCCCAAGTAATCGTCGTCCCTAACGCTTAAGGAGCGATTACCGTGAATCTGAACGCAACGCTGTTTGCCCAGCTGGTTGTGTTCCTCATTCTGGCGTGGTTCACGATGAAATTCGTGTGGCCACCCATCATGAAGGCACTCGACGAGCGCGCGAGCAAGATAGCCGATGGGCTTGCGGCCGCGGACAAGGCCAAGACCGACCTGGCGCATGCAGAAAAAAAGGCCTCCGACGAGTTGCGCAAGGCGCGTGAGTCGGCAGCCGAGTTCCGCAGTGGCGCCGAGAGGCAAGTCGCCCAGTTGATCGAGGATGCGCGCGCAGAAGGTGCGCGGATAGTCAATGCTGCCCGGGAGGCTGCCGAGGCCGAGGCCGGCGCTGCTTCACAGCGTGCCAAGGAGGCCTTGCGCGAGCACGTCGCTGCTCTCGCTGTTGCAGGCGCCGAGCGGATTCTGCGCAAGGAAATCAACGCCCAGGCCCATGCCGCGCTGCTGACGCAGCTCAAGTCGGAGCTGTAACCCGCCATGGCTGAAAACGTCACCCTTGCCCGCCCCTATGCCGAGGCTGCATTCCAGTTGGCGAGGAGCGGAAACGCGCTTGGTCCCTGGTCTGATGTGCTGTCGCGGCTCGCCGCAGTCGCCGGTCGTCCGGAGATGGAAGAGTGCATTGGCAACCCGCGTCTGAACCCTGTTCAGTTGACCCAACTCTGTCTCGATGTCGCCTCCTCCGACGCCAAGCTCAGCATTTCGGCCGATCAGCAGAACTTCGTTCGCGTGCTGGCCGACAATGATCGCCTGATCGTCCTGCCCGAGATCAGTGAGCTCTTCAATCAGCTCAAGCATGGTCATGAGGGTGTCAAGGATGCCGAGATCACGTCGGCCTTTGTCCTCGATGACGCGACATTGAAAACCCTCGTGGCGGACCTCGAACGCAAGTTCGGGTGCAAGATCCAGGCGACCGTCAAGGTCGATGCCGAACTTATCGGTGGCGTGCGTATTGCCGTCGGCGATGAAGTAATTGATGCCTCGGTGCGCGGCAAGCTCGCCGCCATGGCCACCGCGCTTAAGAACTAGGAGCAATTCCATGAACCTCAATCCATCCGAAATCAGCGACCTGATCAAGAGCCGGATCCAAAACATGCAGTTGGCCGCCACTGCCCGCAACGAGGGCACTGTGGTTTCGGTCACCGACGGTATCTGCCGCATCCATGGTCTGACCGACGTGATGCAGGGCGAAATGCTGGAGTTTCCCGGCAATACCTTCGGTCTCGCCCTGAACCTGGAACGCGACTCCGTCGGCGCCGTGGTCCTGGGTGACTACGAGCATATTTCCGAAGGCGATACCGTCAAGTGCACCGGCCGCATTCTCGAGGTGCCCGTCGGCCCCGAATTGCTGGGTCGCGTGGTCAACGCCCTCGGCGAGCCGATCGACGGCAAGGGCCCGATCAACGCGAAGCTCAGCGACAAGATCGAAAAGGTCGCGCCGGGCGTGATCTGGCGCAAGTCGGTGTCGCAGCCGGTGCAAACCGGTCTCAAGGCAGTGGACTCGATGGTTCCGGTAGGCCGCGGCCAGCGCGAGCTGATCATCGGCGACCGCCAGACCGGGAAGACGGCGGTTGCGGTTGATGCGATCATCAACCAGAAAGGGCAGAACATGTTCTGCATCTACGTCGCGATCGGCCAGAAGGCTTCGACCGTCGCCAACGTAGTGCGCAAACTGACTGAACACGGCGCGATGGAATACACCATTGTGGTCGCTGCTACCGCTTCCGACTCCGCCGCGACCCAATTCATCGCACCCTATACCGGCTGCTCCATGGGCGAGTATTTCCGCGACCGCGGCATGGACGCCTTGATCATTTATGACGACTTGACCAAGCAGGCCTGGGCCTATCGCCAAATCTCGCTGTTGCTGCGTCGTCCGCCCGGCCGTGAAGCCTACCCCGGCGACGTGTTCTACCTGCATTCGCGTCTGCTCGAGCGTGCGGCCCGCGTTTCGGAAGCCTGGGTGGAAAAGCTGACCAATGGCGAAGTCAAGGGCAAGACTGGCTCGCTGACCGCGCTTCCGATCATCGAGACCCAGGCGGGCGACGTCTCCGCTTTCGTGCCGACCAACGTGATTTCGATTACCGACGGCCAGATCTTCCTTGAAACCGACTTGTTCAACGCCGGTATCCGTCCGGCCATGAATGCCGGCGTGTCTGTGTCCCGCGTCGGCGGTGCGGCGCAGACGAAGGCCATCAAGAAGCTCGGCGGCGGCGTGCGTCTGGCCCTCGCCCAGTATCGCGAACTTGCCGCGTTTGCGCAGTTCGCGTCCGACCTCGACGAAGCTACCCGCAAGCAGCTCGAGCGTGGCCGCCGCGTGACCGAATTGATGAAGCAGTTGCAGTACGCTCCGCTGTCTGTCGCGGAAATGGCCGTGACGCTGTATGCGTCCAACGAAGGATTCATGGATGACATCGACGTGACGCGCATCCTCCCCTTCGAAGCGGACCTGCATCAGGAGATGCACCACAAGCACGCCGATTTGATGAACAAGATCGAGACCACCAAGGATCTGGACAAGGATGCCGAAGCCCAACTGAAGGCCGCCGTGACCGAGTTCAAGAAGTCCTGGGCCTGATCGCGAACCGCTGACGAACTTTTAGACGGGGAGCGATCATGGCAGGCAGTCAAGAGATCCGCAGCAAGATCAAGAGCGTCCAGAACACGCGCAAGATCACCAAGGCCATGGAGATGGTGGCCGCATCCAAGATGCGCAAGGCGCAGGAACGGATGCGTGCTGCTCGTCCCTACAGCGAAAAGATCCGGCGCCTGGCGGCGAATCTTTCCCAGGCCAACGTGACCGAGTACCGCCATGCCTTCCTTGGCCGAACCAAGGCGGAGGTAGTCAAGCGTGTCGGGTTGATTGTGGTGACGACGGACAAGGGCCTCTGCGGCGGCCTGAATACCAATATCCTGCGGCAGGCGCTGAATACCATGCGGCAATGGGAGACGGGCGGCGCCACGGATATCCGGGTGACGTGCATCGGTAACAAGGGCCTGGGCTTCATGCAGCGCATGGGTGCGAATGTCATTTCCCATATCACCCATCTGGGCGACACGCCGCATCTGGAGAAGCTGATTGGACCGATGAAGGTGATGATCGATACCTTCCAGGCCGGCGAGCTGGACGAGGTGCATATTGCCTATACCCGTTTCGTCAATACCATGAAGCAGGAGCCGGTGATCGAGCCGCTGTTGCCGCTCTCGGGCGAACGCATGGGCACGCCCGAGCGTAGCTGGGACTACCTCTATGAGCCGGATGCGCAAACCGTGATCGACGAAATGCTGGTGCGCTATGTCGAAGCCCTGATCTACCAGGGAGTGGCCGAGAACATGGCCTCCGAGCAGTCGGCGCGCATGGTGGCGATGAAAGCGGCAACCGACAACGCCGGCAGCGTGATCAAGGAACTGCAACTGGTTTACAACAAGGCACGCCAGGCGGCTATCACCAAGGAAATTTCTGAAATTGTTGGTGGCGCTGCCGCCATCGCGGGCTAAAGCATTTAATCTAAGGAAACAACCATGAGCAACGGAAACATCGTCCAGTGCATCGGCGCTGTGGTGGACATCAAGTTCCCCCGCGAGGCCATGCCCAAGGTGTATGAAGCGCTGACTCTCGACGAAGCCGATTCCGGCAACGCCGAGTCCGGTCTCACCTTTGAAGTTCAGCAGCAGCTTGGCGACGGCATCGTGCGCACCATCGCGCTCGGCTCCTCCGACGGCCTGCGGCGCGGCATGTCGGTCAAGCCGACGGGTGCAGCGGTTTCGGTGCCCGTGGGGTCCGGTACCCTGGGCCGCATCATGGATGTGCTGGGTCGCCCGATCGACGAGGCCGGTCCGGTAGCCTGCGAAGAACTGCGTCCGATTCACGCCAAGGCGCCCAAGTTCGACGAACTGTCGCCTTCCACGGAACTGCTGCCGACCGGCATCAAGGTTATCGACCTGATGTGCCCGTTTGCCAAGGGCGGGAAGGTGGGCCTGTTTGGCGGCGCCGGCGTCGGCAAGACCGTGAACATGATGGAACTGATCAACAACATCGCCAAGTCCTACGGCGGCTACTCGGTGTTTGCCGGTGTCGGCGAACGTACCCGCGAAGGTAACGACTTCTACCACGAGATGGAAGAATCGAAGGTTCTCGACAAGGTCGCGATGGTGTTCGGCCAGATGAACGAGCCTCCCGGCAACCGTCTGCGCGTGGCGCTGACCGGCCTCACCATGGCCGAAAAGTTCCGCGACGAAGGCAAGGACATCCTGCTGTTCATCGACAACATCTACCGCTACACGCTTGCCGGCTGCGAGGTGTCCGCCCTGCTGGGCCGCATGCCTTCCGCCGTGGGCTACCAGCCGACGCTGGCCGACGAAATGGGTCGTCTGCAGGAGCGCATCACCTCGACCAAGGTCGGCTCGATCACCTCGATCCAGGCCGTGTATGTGCCCGCCGATGACTTGACCGATCCGTCGCCGGCGACGACCTTCCTCCACCTCGACGCCACTGTCGTGCTGTCGCGTGACATTGCCTCGCTGGGTATCTACCCGGCGGTCGATCCGCTCGACTCCACGTCGCGCCAGCTCGATCCGCTGGTGGTCGGCGAAGAGCATTACAGCGTGGCTCGCCGCGTACAGTCGAATCTGCAGCGCTACAAGGAATTGCGCGACATCATCGCGATTCTGGGCATGGACGAACTGGCGCCGGAAGACAAGCTGGCCGTGACGCGCGCGCGCAAGATCCAGCGCTTCCTGTCGCAACCCTTCAACGTGGCCGAAGTTTTCACCGGCACGCCGGGCAAGATCGTGCCGCTGGCGGACACGATCAAGGGCTTCAAGATGATCGTCGACGGCGAATGCGACACGATTCCCGAGCAGGCTTTCTACATGGTCGGCGCGATTGAGGAAGTTTTCGAAAAGGCCAAGACGCTGCAATAACACCGGGAAGGGAGCAGGGCTCCCTCTTCAGAAGGGTAAATAATGGCCATGACTATTCATGTGGACGTCGTAAGCGCCGAGGAGTCGATTTTCTCCGGTCTGGCGGAATTTGTTGTCCTGCCGGGCGAGGCGGGCGAGCTCGGCATTCTTCCGGGACATATGCCGCTGATGACCCGAATCAAGCCGGGTGCAGTCCGCATCAAGCTCCCTGGCGACAAGGAAGAGTTGATTTTCGTGGCCGGAGGATTGCTTGAGGTGCAACCGAGTCTGGTAACCGTGTTGGCGGATACCGCCATCCGCGGCGCCGATCTTGATCAGGCGAAGGCGATGGAAGCGAAGAAGATGGCCGAGGAAGCGATGGTCAATCGCAGCTCCGAAATGGATTACGCCCGGGCCCAGGCGGAGCTGGCGGCAGCAATTGCCCAGCTTGCCGCGATCGATCGTTTGCGCAAGCAACGTCATTGAGAATTCAACCGACGTTACAAAAAAGGCAGCTTCGGCTGCCTTTTTTGTTTGCTGTATGAAATACTTCCGGGCGGCCGAGACGTGTGGTCCATCTCGATCGGTTGTTACAGGTTTCGCCAGCTTCCCGCCTTGAACTTGCGCCAAGCATTGGCCAGATTTCCATCGGAGTCTCGAATGAAAAGAATTGCCACGCTCCTGCTGCTCGGCCTGCTTGCTGCCTGCGGAGAAGGGGATAAAAAGGCTGCTCCGCCGGGACCCGGAGCGGCCATGCCGCCGGCCGAAGTCGACGTGATCGTCGTGCAGCCGGGCAGTGCGACCATTACCCAGGATCTTCCAGGCCGCCTATCGGCAATACGTTCGGCCCAAGTAAGGGCTCGCATCGAAGGTGTAGTGGAGAAGCGCCTGTTCGTCGAAGGGAGCGATATCGCGGCGGGAACCCCACTGTTCCGGATCGATGCCCGTACCTACGCCGCTGCGGCCGCTGCCGCAGAAGCCGACCTGGCGGCGGCCAAGGCGACTTTCGACCGTTACAGGCCGCTGCTGGAAATCAAGGCGGTCAGCCAGCAGGAATACGATCAGGCCCAAGCGCGTTCAAAGCAGGCCGAGGCGGCATTGGCCAAGGCCAGGCTTGATCTGGAAAACTCCAGCCCGCCGTCTCCGATCTCGGGTCGCGTCGGGCGTGCCCTGGTGACCGAGGGCGCCCTCGTCGGCAAGGGCGAGGCGACGCACTTGGTGACGGTGGAGCAACTCGACCCGATCCGGGTTGAGTTCAGCCAGTCGTACTCCGACCTTTTGCGACTGCAACAGGCGGTGAAAGGCGGCAAGCAGAAGAAGGCGGATTCAACGCAGGTTGAACTGGTGCTCGAAGACGGGTCGATCTACGCTGCCAAGGGACGTTTGCAGTTCACCGACTTGGCCGTTGATCCGAATACCGGCGCCGTTGCATTGCGCGCCGAGTTCCCCAATCCGCGGCGCGAACTGCTGCCGGGAACGTTTGTTCGGGTGCGCTTGCCGCAGGCGCAACTGGACGCTGCGATACGGATACCGCAACGAGCCGTCCAGGGCAGCGCCCAAGGCCAGTTCGTGATGATTGTGGATGCCGAAGGCAAGGTAGTGCCGCGTCCGATCAAAACCAGCACCATGTCCGCTGGAGACTTTGTGGTTGACGATGGGCTGAAAGGCGGCGAGCAGGTCATCGTCAACGGCTTGCAGAAAGCCAGACCGGGAACCGTCGTGAAGCCGGTACCCTGGGCGGCCGGTGCCCCGCTGATGGCGGCATCCGCCGCCAAGCCGGCAGCATCCTCGGGGACGCCGCCGCCACCCGCAGCCAGGCCGAACGAAGAAAAGAAATAAACCATGCTCCCAAGATTCTTCATCGACCGGCCTGTTTTCGCCTGGGTCATCGCCATCATCATCGTGCTTGGTGGGGCGCTTGCCCTGCGCCAGTTGCCGGTGGCGAGTTACCCGGCTGTGGCCCCGCCTGCCCTGGCCATCAGCATCAATTACCCGGGCGCTTCAGCCACCGTGATCGAGGAAACCGCGGTGGCGCTGATCGAACAGGAACTCAACGGCATCGAGAACCTGCTCTACATGGATTCCGCCTCCGAGCAGAACATCGGGACCATCACCCTGACCTTTCAGGCCGGCACCAATCTCGACCTGGCCTCGGTGGAAACGCAGAACCGCATCAAGCGCGCCGAGCCGCGCCTGCCCGAAGACGTGCGCCGCCTGGGCATCACGGTGGTCAAGTCGGCCCGCAACTACCTGATGTTCATCTCACTGTTTTCCCCCGACAAGTCCCTGGACAATGTCGCCCTCGGCAGTTACGCCGCGGCCAATGTGCTGGAAAGCATCCGTCGTACGCCGGGCGTCGGCGAGGCCATCCTGTTCGGCACCGAGTACTCGATGCGCCTGTGGATCAAGCCCGAACGCCTGCAAGCCTTTGGCCTGACGCCGGCCGACGTGGCGAAGGCGGTGCGCGCGCAGAACGCGCAGATTGCCACCGGCGAACTGGGGCAGGTTCCGGCCGTCCCCGGCCAGGAATACAGCGCCACCATCATCACCCAGGGTCGTTTGTCCACCCCCGAGGAATTCGGCAACGTGATCATTCGCAGCGACGGGCGCGGTGCCACGGTGCGGGTCAAGGATGTCGCCCGCGTTGAACTTGGCGCGCAGGACTACAACATCGCCGCCCGCGTCGATGGCCAGCCAACGGCGGCGATTGCCGTGCGCATGGCGCCCGGAGCGAACGCGCTCGACACCGCCAAGGCGGTCAACGCCAGGATGACCGAACTGGCCAGATATTTTCCGCCGAACATCTCATGGATGGTGCCCTACGATACCTCGACTTTCGTCGACATCTCGATCCGCGAAGTGGTCAAGACGCTGATCGAAGCCATGATCCTGGTGGTGCTGGTGATGTACTTGTTCCTCGAGAACGTGCGTGCCACCTTCATTCCGACGGTCGTCGTGCCGGTTTCCCTGTTTGGCGCCTTGATCGGGCTCTATCTGCTCGGCTATTCGATCAATGTGCTGACCCTGTTCGCCATGGTGTTGGCCATCGCCATTGTCGTGGACGACGCCATCGTCGTCATCGAGAACGTCGAGCGCATCATGGGCGAGGAAGGTCTCAGTCCGCGCGACGCGACGCGCAAGGCGATGGGCCAGATCATCAACGCCATCATCGCCATCACCGTGGTGCTGACGGCGGTCTTCGTGCCCTTGCTGTTCTTCGGCGGCTCGGTCGGCGCGATTTACCGCCAGTTCGCCGTGACGCTGATCCTGACCATGGGCTTTTCGGCCTTCATGGCGCTGACGCTGACACCGGCGCTTTGTGCGACGCTCCTCAAGCATGAAGAGGGCAAGGACGACGTGATGCCCACGACCGGCTTCTTTGGCTGGTTCAACCGATTCTTCGCCACCACGGTGCGACGCTACGTCAGCGCCACGCGGCGCATGCTGGGCAGACCGGGGCGCTGGCTGATTGTCTATGGGACCATCCTGGCGGCGACCGGCTGGCTGTTCACCACGGTGCCAGGGAGCTTCCTGCCGAGTGAGGACCAGGGCTACTTCCTCAGCATCGTCCAGTTGCCGGCAGGCGCGACACGCGAGCGCAGCCTTGAAGTTCTCAGTACCGTCGAGCAGCACTACCTGGCGCAGAAGGAAGTCGCCCACGTCATCGGCGTCCTCGGCTTCTCGTTCTTCGGGCGTGGCCAGAACGCGGCCATTACCTTCGTCCGCCTCAAGGACTGGGACGAGCGACCGAACAAGGAACAAAGCGCGGAGTCGGTGGTGCAACGCGCCAACATGGCGTTCTTCCGCATCAAGCAGGCGATGATCTTTGCGATCAACGTGCCGCCGATTCCCGAACTTGCCGCTGTCGGCGGCTTCGATTTCCGTCTGCAGGATCGCGGCGGCCTGGGCCGCGACAAACTGCTCGAAGCGCGCAACATGACGCTCGGCATGGCCGGCCAGAACCCGACGCTGGCCGGCGTGCGCCCGGAAGGCCAGGAGGCTGCTCCGCAAGTCTTCCTCACCGTCGACCGGATCAAGGCGCGGGCGCTCGGCATCGATCTGGGTGAGCTCAACGACACCCTGCAGGCGACCCTGGGCGCGGCCTATATCAACGACTTCGTGCGCCAGGGCCGCATACTGCGGGTGCAAATGCAGGCCGAGGCGGACACCCGACGCACCCCGGAAGATCTGCTGCGACTGCCGATCAGGAGTGCGCGGGGCGACATGATTCCGCTCGCCGAGATCGCGACGGCGCAGTGGATCATCGGCAATCCGAAACTCGACCGCTACAATGGGCTGCCCTCGATGAAGATTGCCGGCAACCCGGCACCCGGTCGCTCTACCGGCGAAGCCTTGCAGGCGATGGAGGACGTCGCCGCCAAGCTGCCGCCAGGCATCGGCTTCGAATGGTCGGGCAGTTCCTACGAGGAACGGCTCTCCGGAACGCAGGCGCCTTTCCTCTTCGCCGTTTCGTTGATCGTTGTTTTCCTGTGTCTCGCCGCGCTCTATGAGAGCTGGTCGATACCCTTCGCGGTGATGCTGGTGGTGCCGCTCGGCATCTTCGGTGCGGTGCTGGCCGTCAACCTGCGCGGTTTGCCCAACGACGTCTATTTCAAGGTCGGCCTGATCGCCATCATTGGCTTGTCAGCGAAGAACGCGATCCTGATCATCGAATTCGCCCGCGAGCTGCAGGAGCAGGGCAAGGACTTGATCGAAGCCACGCTCGAAGCCTGCCGCCTGCGCTTCCGGCCCATCCTGATGACCTCCATCGCCTTCATGTTCGGCGTGCTGCCGCTGGCTGTTTCCACCGGCGCGGGTGCCAACAGCCGGCATGCTCTGGGTACCGGCGTAATCGGCGGCATGTTTGCCGCCACATTGCTGGCGGTATTTCTGGTTCCGGTGTTCTTCGTCGTGGTGCGACGCATATTCCCGGGCCATGCGAGGCATCGCGAGGAGAAGCACGATGCGTAAGTTGTTTCCTCTGTCGATGCTTTTCGCCCTGATGGGCTGTTCTTTCGCGCCGGAGTATCAGCACCCGCAAGCGCCGGTACCCGATGCCTGGCCGCCGCTGCGTGCCACCGCTGCCCTGGGCGAAGCCGCGAGAGCCCCGGTGCCTGCGACCGACTGGCGCGCCTTCTTCACCGATCCCGCCCTGCAAGGGCTGATCACGGCCGCGCTGGAACACAACCGGGACATGCGTATTGCCGTGGCGCGCGTCGATGAGGCTCGCGCACTGGCCGGCATCGCTCGTGCCGAGCGGTTCCCGGCAGTGGACCTTGCCGCCCAGCGCGCCGCTTCGCTGACACCCGCCGATCTGTCCGCCACGGGTCGCCAACTCAATAGCCAGCGTTATGACGTCAACCTGGCCGTGGCCTCGTTCGAACTGGATTTCTGGGGCCGGGTGAAGAATCTCGACGATGCCGGGCGCGCCAATTTCCTTGCCAGCGACTATGCGCAGCAGGCCTTCCGGCTTTCGTTGATTTCAGATGTTGCCAATGCGTATTTCAGCCTGCTTGAACTTGGCGAACGGCTGGAACTGGCCCAGGCGACGACCAGGAGCCGCGAAGAAAGCAGTACGCTGGTCGGACGCCGCCGTGACGTGGGTCTCGCCGGTGACCTGGACTACCTGCAAGCCGACGGCGCCTTTCAGAGTGCGCGCGCTGAAACCGCCAGCCTGGCGCGCAGTCATGCCGCCGCGGAAAATGCCTTGCGCCTGCTGGTCGGCGCTGCGTCAATGCCGGCTGCGGGAGGCAAGCTTGCGCAGCAGAGTCTGGTTGCCGACGTGACAGTGGGTTTGCCAAGCGAGGTGTTGCTGGCGCGCCCGGATGTTCTCGCCGCCGAGCAGAAGCTGATTGCGGCCAATGCCAACATCGGCGCGGCACGTGCGGCTTTCCTGCCGAAGATAGTGCTAACCGCCGTTGCCGGCACCGCCAGCAGGAGTCTTGCCGGTTTGTTCGATGCCGGCAGCGGTGCTTGGAGCTTCCTCCCCGTGTTGCGCCTGCCCCTGTTTGATGCCGGGCGGACCAGCGGCAACGTCGATCTGGCGCAGGCGCGCAAAAGCATCGCGGTGGCCGAGTACGAAAAGGCAATCCAGCAGGCCTTCCGCGAAATCGCCGACCTGCTGGCGGCGCGCAGCCAACTGGCCGAGCAATTGCAGGCACAGGAAGCCAATGCCGCGGCCCAGACCCGGCGGCTCTCGATCGTCGAAGCGCGCTACAGGGCGGGCGTTTCCAGTCACCTTGAATTGCTCGATGCGCAGCGCGAAGACTTTGCCGCGCAACAGTCGGCGCTGGCGGTACGGCGCCAGTGGCTGTCGACGGCGGCAGGTTTCTACAAGGCACTGGGGGGCGGCAGCGCGGACGTGACGAAATAAAGCGCGCCTGCCGCCTGCTGAGCTGGACAAATCAAGCCAGGCGCTGGATCCGTTTCTCCAGTCGGGCGACGTCGTCGCGCAGACGATCGATATCAGCCGAAAAGTCGGCGATGGCAACACGGCGCGCAATCAGGGGCTGCTCTTCGGTAAAGTATTCCGCGAGGTTTTCGGCGAAATTCTGCGCGGCTTGCTGCTGCCAGGCAGCAAATTCGCGCGATCCGGCGACGATGCGGTGGGCCGCAATGTCACCCACCACTTTGGACAGGTCTTCCTCGGCATCCCAGCGCAGATTGCGAATGACGAAGCCCAGCGCCTCGGCGAATTCAGCCGAGCCCTTGATGCGCGCCGCGCGCATTACGGCGTCCTTGCCCTGCAGGGCCAGCAAGGGCGTTGCAGCCGGCAGCGAAATGCTCACTTCAAGTTCGGCCTCAGGCGCGGCTGCGGCAATGCATCCGTCTGCGCCAATCAAAAAAGCCGCCTCGAAAGGCGGCAGTTTGATCCGGGCGGCGTGCCCGGCGAAAGGCAGCAGCTTTTCGCGCGCCCAGGAAGCCTGCCCGAGCAGGTGATTGATCGCGGCGAGCAGCGGCGCGGGCAGGGATTGCATAGGCGTTCAGGCCTGCTGAATGCCCGCGACGTTCCAGCCGCGACTACCATCGACCGGCTTCACCAAGTGCCAGGTCTCCGCAAAGGCTTCCGGAGCGGCGTTGGCTTCTTCGCGCAATTGCCCGGAGAAATGCACGCTGGCGATATGGCGGCCGTCTTCGGTGGCCACTTCGAGCAGTTCGGCGTTGAGCTGCATGACGTCGGTTTCCTGGGACTTGTTGCCGCGTTCCTGATACTGCATCTTGATCTCGGCGAACATCTCGGGCGAGGTGAATTGGCGGATGTCGTCCATGTCGCCACGGTCATTGGCCGCTTGCAGGCGCACGAAGTTGAGTTTGGCCTGGCGCAGGAAGCCGTCCACGTCGAAATCGGCCGGGATGTTGCGGGAAGCAGCGCCCGCCGTAGCCGCAGCGCCAGCGCCCTGCGTCCCTGCGGGAACTCCTGCGGCCTCGAATTGCGCCGGAGCAGGATTGAAGTTGGCAGGGGCAGCGCTGCCTGGGCTTGCGCCTGCATACTGGATTCCGGAGGCGGGAGCGCGCTTGCTCATCAGCCAGCGCACGACAAACACGGCGGCCATCACCAATGCCAGGATCAGCAGCATGTTGGCCATGCCTTCGCCGAGGCCGAAGTGCGAAAGCAGGGCGGCGATGCCGAGACCTGCGGCAAGGCCTGCCAAGGGCCCGAGGAAGCGGCTCATGCCGGCCGGTTTGGCGGCAGCAGCAGGGGCCGCGGCGGCGGCAGGGGCGGCCGCCGGCTTGCCGGCCTGTGCCGGAGCCGAAGGCGCAGGTGTCGCCTGTCGCTTCATGCCGATCGAACTGCCACCACCCAGGCGCTTGGCTTCGGCAACGGGAACCATCAGGCTGAGTCCTATCACGGCGGCAAAGGCCGCAATCACTAGTCGCTTCATTTGATTCTTCTCCTCGTTAGAGCTTGTAACCCCGATGCAGCGCGACGACGCCGGCTGTCAGGTTGAACACTTCGACACGCTCCAGGCCGGCTTGTTCCATCAGGGCCTTGAGCGCGGCCTGGTCCGGATGCATGCGGATCGATTCGGCCAGATAGCGATACGATTCGGCATCTCCGGCGATCTTCCCGCCCAGCCACGGCAGCAGTTTGAACGAGTACGCATCGTAGACCCTTTCCAGCGGTTTCCACACTTTTGAAAATTCAAGCACCAGGAGCCTGCCGCCGGGCCGCAGCACGCGGCGCATTTCCGTCAGAGCCCTGTCCTTGTGCGTCATGTTGCGCAGGCCGAAGGCGACCGTGACGATGTCGAAGTAGTTGTCGGGGAAGGGCAGGCTTTCCGCGTCGCATTGTGCCACCGGGGCCAGCACGCCCTCATCGAGCAGACGGTCGCGGCCAACGCCGAGCATGGCATTGTTGATGTCGGTGAGCCAGACCTCCCCGCCGGCGCCCACGCGATGGGCAAAGGCCGACGCGAGGTCGGCCGTGCCGCCGGCGACGTCCAGCACACGCTCACCCGCCCGCGGGGCCGCCACGCCGATGGTGAATGTCTTCCACCGACGATGCAGGCCGAGCGACATGAGATCGTTCATCACGTCGTACTTCTGCGCTACAGACGAGAAAACGCCCGCGACGCGCTGCGCCTTGTCTTTCTCGTCTACGCTTTCAAAGCCGAAATGGGTTTGGGTCATTGAGGTCAGTGGCTTCCGCAACCACCTGACTTCGGCGCCAGCGTGGTGGAGTCTATATCGCGGCTGCCACCGGCCTTTTCAAGTCGCTCAAGATACTCTGCCCACAGCGCCTCATGGTTGGCGCCAAGGCCATGAAGCCAGTCCCACGAGTAAATGCCCGTGTTGTGGCCGTCAGAGAAGGTCGGTTGCACCGCGTAATTGCCGACAGGTTCCAGGGCGGTAATCTCGACATTGCGCTTGCCGGTTTGCAGCGTTTCCTGTCCCGGACCATGGCCGCGCACTTCCGCTGACGGGCTGCAGACGCGGAGGAACTCGGCCGGCAACCGGTAGTGGCCACCGTCGTCGAATTTGAGCTCGAGCATTCGCGATTTCTTGTGCAGCGTGATCTCGGTGGGAATCGGGGTCTTGCGGTCGAGACCGGACATGGCGGCAACTCCTTGACTGGGCCGGCTATCATAGCGCACACCGCCGCCCGGATCGATGTCATGGAACCGTCATCAAGCTGCAATACACTTAGGGCCGTTGCCCGATCTTGATAACTCATGCCCGCCACGATATTGGTAGTAGAAGACGAACCGGCGATCCAGTCGCTGATCGAGGTCAATCTGCGCCGTGCCGGCCATGTCGTGCACCTGGCGCCGGACGCCGAAACCGCGCGGCGGCTGGTGCAGGAAGCCCTGCCCGATCTGGTGTTGCTCGACTGGATGCTGCCGGGCATGAGCGGGGTAGACCTCGCGCGCTTGCTGCGCAGCGAGGCACGGACCAGGCTGTTGCCCATCATCATGCTCACCGCCCGGGCCGAGGAGCGCGACAAGATCGAGGGACTGGACCTGGGCGCCGACGATTACGTGACCAAGCCTTTCAGTCCGCGCGAACTGGTGGCGCGCATCAAGGCGGTCTTGCGCCGGCACGCGCCGCAGGCCACCGAGGATGTCGTCGAGCTTGGCGGCCTGCGGCTCGATCCGGCGACGCACCGCATTACGGCCGGTAGCGCCGAGGTGAGCCTCGGTCCTACCGAATTTCGCTTGCTGCATTTCCTGATGACCCACCCGGAGCGGGTGCATGGCCGCTCGCAGCTGCTCGATCAGGTTTGGGGTGATCATGTTTTCGTTGAGGAGCGTACGGTCGACGTGCATATTCGGCGTCTGCGCGCTGCTTTGGAAGCCAGCGGGCACGATGCGCTGATCCAGACGGTGCGCGGCAGCGGGTACCGGATTTCGGCGACATGAAGGCGGTGGTCGCCGAATTGCTGGTGGCCGGTGCCGCGGCAATTCTGGCGGCGCTTGCCGGCTGGATGGCGGCGGGCGAACACGGTGCCGAGCTGATGGCGCTGGGTGTCGTTTCCCTGTTTTTTTTGCGGCAGCTCTGGCTGATACTGCGCCTGATTCACTGGGCCGCATGTCCGCTCGGTACGCCGACGCCGAGCGCCAGCGGCGCCTGGGGCGCGGTCTTCGACGCTTTGCACAGGCGGGCCCGGCTGGCCAGCGCGGAACGCGAGCACGCAACCCAGGAGCTGGACCGCTTCCGCCGCGCCGCAGAGGCCTTGCCCGACGGGGTGATGATTCTCGATGGTCATCGGTCGATCGAGTGGATGAATCTGCACGCCGAAGCCTGTCTTGGCCTCAAGGGATCGGTCGATACCGGTAGCCGCATCACGCATCTGCTGCGCGAACCGGAATTCCTCGAATATCTCGACAGCCCCGACCACCGTGGCATGCCCCTGGAGTTGCACACGCAGCGCAATCCGGGCCGCAGCCTGCAGGTCCAGGCTGCTCCGTTCGCGGCAGGACGCACACTGCTGCTGGTGCGCGATGTGACGCAGTTGCAGAAGCTGGCAACCATGCGGCGCGATTTCGTCGCCAATGTTTCGCATGAACTGAAGACGCCCCTGACGGTTACGCTGGGCTTTGTCGAAACGGCGCTGGATGCCGTGGACGATACGCCGCCGCAGGAGATTGCACAGTATCTGCGGGCAGCCGCGGAGCAGGCGCGGCGCATGCAGCAATTGATCGACGATCTGCTCACGCTTTCGTCGCTCGAAACGGATTCGCCGCCGCCGCTGGAAGACCCGATAGACGTGGCCGTCCTGTTGGCGGATATCCGCGAGGAAGTCGCCGCGCTTTCGGCAGGGCGCCATCGCATCACGCTCGAGAATCAGGGGCCGCGGGGTCTGCTGGGCAGCATGCGCGAGCTGCGTTCGGCCTTTGCCAATCTGGCGGGAAACGCCGTGCGCTACACGCCGAACGGGGGCGAGATCGTGCTGCGCTGGAGCGCGGATGATTCGGCCGGCGGGCGGTTTTCCGTGCGCGACAGTGGCATCGGCATCCCCGCGCAGCACCTGCTCCGGCTCACGGAGCGCTTCTACCGGGTCGATCGCGGTCGTTCACGCGACGCGGGCGGCACCGGGCTTGGACTGGCCATCGTCAAGCATGTGCTGGAGCGGCACCAGGCGGTGCTGCAAGTCGAAAGCGAGCCGGGTCAGGGTTCGCTTTTCAGCGCGGTGTTTCCACCGCACCGGGTTCAGACATGAATCGTGCAGCGCTCGAATTCGATGCCGCGATCAAGAACCCGAGCCAGCTTGAATACCTTTGCCTGGTGATCGACCATCATCTCAATTGAACGATCGATGCGAAACGTTCCGGCGGTTACGATGACGCTGGTCGGCTCGCCGATGGCGGTGATTTCGGGCAGCAGGAAACCCTGGCGATACGCACTGCTGCTTCCATCCGTTTCGACCGGACGCACCGCCACGGGGCGGGCTTCGCCACGAAACATCTGGATCCCTGCTGCGAGCACGTCGTCTCCTTCGCGCAGCGCCCAGCGCAGGTTGCCCAGCGTGAAGTGCTGACTGCCGGGTGTCTTCACCGCAATCAGCAGACCGGCGCCAACCCGCACACCCTTCTTGAGCGGCCTCGTGATGCGCAAGCCGGCGATCGATTCGTCCGCCAGGCGCCAGTCATCCATGATTCTCCAGTGTTCCACCGGTGAATCGCCTTCGTCGCCGGTGCTTGCGGAACGATGGCTGCGGTCGCCGAAGGTCTCGAACTCCTCGCGCTCGCGGCGCAAGGTCGCATCGTCGCGAGAGGGAGCGCGGAAGGCCTGGCGGCCCGACAGGTGGTAATGCACTGCTTCGAAGCCGGCGATCAAGGTGCAGGCGCCGCTTGCGGGACGCCGCTCATGGTTGCGCTTCGCTCCGCCCTTGCACCAGCGTTGCAGGACTTGCTGCAGCAACTGCCCTGCGGCCGGTTGCGTGACATCGTCGCCGAGTTGCAGGTCGGCCGGAGCCCGGCCCTGTTCCAGCAGCGTGATGCGGGCCAGCAGGCTTTTTCTGAGCTCGGTGGTTTCCAGCCAGCGGCTGCCGTGGGACGACTGCGGGAGGTAGCTCGCAGGACGATCTGATTCAAGGTCAACCCACAGCGGTACGGCACGGTTGCGGATGTCTTCCGGGGGAGCCTTGAGCAGCGACAGCTTGGAGCCCCAGCGCCTTGCCCAACGCGCAACCCAGGTCAGATGACGCGCCGGCAACTCATACGGGTTGGCCGTGCTCAGCAGGTTGCATTCGGCGTAGGCGGCCAGCGCACTGGTAGGCATATTGCCGTGGCGCACCGCATCGCTGACGGCGCGCCCTGCGATGCCTAGGGTCTCGGCGGCGGAGAAGATCTGGTGCAGCTTTGTCCAGTAGCTTGCATCCGGCAACTGCTGGCCGCGACACAGATCAACCTGCCAGTCGGCGAATACGGACAGCGTGCGCTGGGCCAGGGTGGCGGTCCTCGCTGCGAGGTCGGCGTTGCCTGCAATCACCGTGCGTTCCTCCAACAGCGCGGGCAGCGAGGTAATTCCGGAATTGCCGCAACACAAGGCAACAAAACAGCGCAGATAGCCAAGCGCAAGCATATGCCAGACGTTCAGGTTGCTTTCGAGGGCAGCCTGTTCGTGCGGCGCGAGGGGCAAGGGCTTGCCGGCGAACCTTTTTGCCGCGTCTTCCTGCACGTCGCTCAAAGGGCGGTGCAGGGCTTCGAGAATGGCAAAACGATCGGTCGGCGGCAGGGCAAACCGGTGCAGGAGATTGAGCTGGCGCAGGAACATCGATTGCGCCTGCACCGAGTTTGCCAGGGGCACCGTGGACAGCCATGCCTGGCAGGAAACTGCATTGACGAAGGCAGGGCTCAGTTCGGTTCCGGTGGCAGGGAGGTCAAAGTTCATGGCGTTTCCGGGTTCAAGGTCGAAAGTTCGGCTTGCAGGGCGCGCAGCAGCCTGGCGCTGGCGGGAACGGGGCGGGCGTTGCCGGTGCGTCGAGCCGCGGCCCAGATCGGTGCGGGGAAGTGGCTGTCGTCCTTCCAGCGGGGGATCACATGCCAATGCAGGTGCGGCACCAGGTTTCCCAGGCTGGCGAGGTTGATCTTGTCGGGTTGGACGACGTGGTGCAGGGCGCGTTCGGCGGCGAGCACGATATCCATGACATGGTGCGCGTCGCTGGCGGCGAGAGCGCTCATTTCTGCAATATGTCGATGGCAGACCACACGGCAATACCCGGGAAAAGCGCTGCCCTCGGGGCCGGTTACGCGCACGACGCGGCAAATTTCATCTTCCCAGAGCAAATCGCCGCCGGGGCCGGCACAGAGTTCGCAGTCAAGGTTGGTCGCCACAGGGCAAGGATAGCGCCATTCGGACACTCTGTGCTAGCGCTATGGACGCGCGATCTAGAGCAATACCCTCTCGATGCCGCCCGCATTGGCGGCGCGCACGTAGTCTTGCATCCAGTCGGGACCAAGGATCGCCCTGGCCATTTCGACCACGATGTAGTCGGCAGAGACCGAAGCATCGTTCTCGTAGCGGGACAGGCCTTGCAGGCAGGACGGGCAGGAAGTCAGGATCTTCACCGCGGCAGCAGGGTCCTGCTGCCGTAACGCAGCCGCGCCGGCCACGACTTCTTCCTGCTTGCGGAAACGGATCTGGGTCGACACGTCGGGCCGCGTCACGGCCAGTGTGCCCGATTCACCGCAGCAGCGATCATTCAGATCGACGCGCTGTCCCATCAGTTGATTTGCCACCTTGATGCCCGAGTAATGCTTCATCGGCGCATGACAGGGTTCGTGGTACATGTAGCGCATACCCGTCATTGCGGCGCCGTCGAGCGCGATGCCCTTCTCCAAGAGCCATTCGTGGATGTCCACCAACCGGCAGCCGGGAAATATCTTGCCGAACTCGTATTTCAGCAACTGGTCCATGCAGGTGCCACAGGAGACCACCACCGTCTTGATGTCGAGATAGTTCAGCGTATTGGCGACGCGATGAAACAGCACGCGGTTGGCCGTGGTGATGGCCTGGCCGCTGTCTTCGTCGCCGCTGGATGTCTGCGGATAGCCGCAGCACAGATAGCCCGGCGGCAGCACCGTGATCGCGCCCGCATGCCAGAGCATCGCCTGCGTGGCGAGGCCGATCTGCGAGAACAGGCGCTCGGAACCGCAACCGGGGAAATAGAACACGGCCTCGCGCTCCTCGTCGCCGGGATCGTTCGCCCGCTTCGGGTCGCGGATCACCGGTATCAGCGTGTCATCCTCGACGTCGAGCAATGCGCGCGAAGTGCGCAGCGGCACGTTTCGCGGCATCGGCTTGTTGAGGAAGTGCATCACCTGCGCCTTGATGTCCGGACGGCCCAGGGTGGCGGGCGGATGCTTGACGCTGTCCTGGATCAGGCCGAGCGAGCTGGCAAGCGCATGGCCCAGGCGCTGGGCCTTGTAGCCAAGCTGGATCATGCCGGCGCGCAGCAGCTTGATCGTCGCCGGGTCGCTGGCGCCGAGAAAGGCCATCGCCGCGGCGGTGCCGGGATTGAACTTCTTCTTGCCCTGGCGGCGCAGGAAATTGCGCATCGCCACCGACACATCGCCGAAATCGATGTCCACCGGGCACGGCGCAACGCACTTGTGGCAGACCGTGCAGTGGTCGGCAACGTCGGAAAACTCGTCGAAATGCCGCAAGCTGACGCCGCGCCGGGTTTGCTCTTCGTAGAGAAACGCCTCGATCAACAGCGATGCGCCAAGAATCTTGTTGCGCGGGCTGTAGAGCAGGTTGGCACGCGGCACATGGGTCGAGCAGACCGGCTTGCACTTGCCGCAGCGCAGGCAGTTCTTGATCGAGTCGGAAATGTTGCCGATGGCCGATTGCTCCATGATCAGCGACTCGGTGCCGAGCAGGCTGAACGACGGCGTATACGCGTTGGCCAAGTCCGCGCGCAAATCCGGCAAATTCATCAGCTTGCCGCGATTGAAATGGCCCCAGGGATCGACCTTCTGCTTGTAGTCGCGGAAGGGCCGAATCTCGTCGTCGGCGAGGAACTCCAGCTTGGTGATGCCGATGCCATGTTCGCCGGAGACTACCCCGCCCAGGCTTCTGGCCAGCGCCATGATGCGCGCCACGGCCTGGTAGGCGGTTTGCAGCATGGCGTAGTTGTCGGAGTTCACCGGAATGTTGGTATGCACGTTGCCGTCGCCGGCATGCATGTGCAGGGCGACGAAAACCCGGCCGCGCAGGATTTCCTGGTGGATCGCAGTGATCCGTTCCCGCACCGGGCGGAAGGCGACGCCATCGAACAAGGCTTCCAGTGGCGCCTTGAGCTCGGCCTTCCAGGACACCCGCAGGCGGTAATCCTGCAACTCCTCGAAGTGTTGATCGAGCTTGTCCAGCAGGTCCTGCCACCTTGCGCGCACCGCGGCTATCAGATCCAGCGCCTGCTCGCGGCGGTCGCCGAGCAGCAGCTCATGGTCGAGGTCGGCGTCACCGGTCTGCAGCGGCAGCTTGCCCTGCAGGAAGCCGGCCAGCGCGTCGGCCAGCTCGATCTTGTTGGCGATCGACAGCTCGATGTTGATGCGCTCGATGCCATCGCAGTAGTCGCCCATGCGCGGCAGCGGGATCACCACGTCTTCGTTGATCTTGAAGGCGTTGGTGTGCTTCGAGATCGCGGCGGTACGGGCCCGGTCGAGCCAGAATTTCCTGCGCGTCTCGGGCGAGATGGCGATGAAGCCCTCGCCGCCGCGTGCATTGGCCAGCCGGACCACCTGGGAAGCCGCGGCCATGACCGCCGTCTCGTCAGCGCCGACGATGTCGCCGAGCAGCACCATCTTCGGCCGACCGTGCTGCTTGGCTTTGGTCGCATAGCCGACCGCGCGCACATAGCGTTCATCGAGATGCTCGAGGCCGGCGAGCCGCACACCGGACGCAAGCGCCGCGCCACCCGCCCTGAAGCAATCGGCGATCTCGACGATCGAGGGCACGGCGTCCCTGACCCGTCCGAAGAACTCGAGGCAGAAGGTGCGTGTCACCGGCGGCATGCGGTGCAGCACCCATACCGCCGAAGTGATCAGGCCGTCGGTGCCCTCTTTCTGCACGCCCGGTAGGCCACCGAGGAACTTGTCGGTCACGTCCTTGCCCAGGCCCTGCTTGCGAAACAGCCGGCCAGGCACGTCGAGCTGTTCCTCGCCGAGCTTCTTCCTGCCGCCCGCGTCGTAGCGCGTGAGGCGGAAGCTGACCAGTTCCTGCTCGTGGATCTTGCCGAAGTTGTGGTTCAGGCGCTCCACTTCGAGCCAGTTGCCGTCCGGCGTCACCATGCGCCACGAGGCCAGGTTGTCGAGCGCCGTGCCCCACAGCACGGCTTTCTTGCCGCCGGCGTTCATCGCGATGTTGCCGCCGATGCAGGAGGCATCGGCCGAGGTCGGGTCGCAGGCGAAGACCAGGTCGGCCTTCTCCGCGGCTTCCATGACGCGCCGCGTGACCAGTCCGGCGCCGGTGCGCACCGTGGCATAGTCAATGTTGGTACCGGGCAGGCGCTTCATCTCCACGGCGCCGAGGTCGATCAGCTTTTCGGTGTTGATCACCGCCGACAGCGCGTCGAGCGGGATCGCACCGCCCGTGTAGCCGGTGCCGCCGCCGCGCGGGATGATGGTCAGGCCCAGCTCGATGCACGCGCTGACCAGCGGCGCCATTTCCTCTTCGGTGTCCGGCGCCAGCACGACAAACGGATACTCGACGCGCCAGTCGGTAGCGTCGGTGACGTGCGCCACGCGCGCCAGCCCGTCGAAGCAGATGTTGTCCTTGCGGGTGTGGCGCGCCAGTGCCTTGAAAGCCTTCCTGCGCAGGTTGCGGGTTTCCTCGAACCAGTGTTCGAAGTCCTGCACCGCGGTGTGCGCGGTGGTCAGCAGGCGGGCGACGCGGTCATTGCTGGGTGTGCCAACCTCACGGCGCTTGTCTATCTCGCGCAGGCGGTGGCGCAGCGCCTCGATCAGCGCCTCGCGCCGCTCGCGGTTGCCCAGCAGGTCGTCTTCGAGATAAGGGTTGCGTCGCACCACCCAGATGTCGCCCAGCACTTCGTAGAGCATGCGCGCGGAACGGCCGGTGACGCGTTCGCTGCGCAGCTCCGTCAGCGTCTCCCATGCTTCCGCGCCGAGCAGGCGAATGACGATCTCGCGGTCGGAAAACGAAGTGTAGTTGTAGGGGATTTCGCGCAGGCGGGCGGTCATGCCAGTGTTCGGTGGAGCGGAAGGGCTTCCATTGTAGGCGAAGGGCCTTGGCCGCGTTCCGGGTACGCAAAGCGAGTCAGCGCCGACGCTTGATGTTCCGTCATTCCGGCGGAAGCCGGAATCCAGGGTTGTCGTTTGCCATATTGCCAGCGCCGACTCTTGCCGGTGCCTCTTGCGAGGCCGCGCCGGGTCTCGCCCCGGCAGGCGACCTACTTTCTTGTTCGCGCAAGAAAGTAGGCAAAGAAGCGCTCCCCGCCACCCCCGGCCCTGCGGCGGAGGGCTCGCCAGAGTCTCGCCCGTTCGCGCGGCGCAAGGCCAATTAATTGGCCTTGCGAAACCCCGCGCTCACCCCTCGCTGCGGAAGGCCCGCCGGGCCGGTCGCTAAACTCGCTTCGCTCGGACAACGCGACCGGACTTCCTCCGGCGAACCTTCCTCGCTCGGCGGGTCAGAGGGGAATGATAACCGTGCGGATGGGAGGCCGTGACAAAAGCAAGTTCGAAGCCGACCCCTTAACGCTTAGGTATGGGTGCTATTTGCACCGAACAGTATTGCTCTTGTTGAGGTAGACCGGGTTTCCCGAAAGTCGGCGTTGGCAGTACGGCGGTGCTGACGGCAATAAGCTTCCCGATTACATTTGCCACGGGTCGAAGACCTGCGGGCAAAGACGGAAATCCGCGGTGTTGCGCGTGACCACGGTGAGGCCATGGCATTGGGCGGTGGCCATGATCAGGCCGTCCATTACCGGCAGGCGCTGGCCGGCGAGTTCGGCGCTGGCGGCCAGTTGCGCCCAGGCGTGAAGGGCGGCGGCATCCAGCGTCAGGATGCGGCCGGCGAAACGCTGTTCGATCTTGCCCAACCATGCCGTGAGTTTCTGGCTACGGCGCGGGTCGGTAGCGTGCAGCTTGAGGATGCCTTTTTCGATCTCGCCGAGGCTGATGACACTGAGGAAGAGGCTGCTTTCGTCCTGCTCGTCGAGCCATTGGATAACTTTGGGAGCCGGTGCCTTCCTGACGTATTCGGAGAGAACGCAGGTGTCGAGCAACCAGCTCACAGTGCGGCATCCCGTCCGGTGTCGCGGCTGCGTCCGAAGTCGATGTCGTCACCGCCAAGCTCTGTCCGCAGCAGCGAAGCAGAAAGTTTGCCCTTGTTGCGCCTGGTCAGGCGCTCGTATTCTTCCGCCGAGACAACCACCGCCGCCGGTTTGCCGTGCAGGGTCACCCGCTGCGGCGAGCCGCCGATGGCTTCCTTGATGAGCTGGCTGAAACCGTTCTTGGCCTGTTGCAATTGCCATTCGCTGTGCATGGGGTGCCCCTTTCAAAACTAGCTAGTCTAGCCAGAATATAGCACAAGCCGGCGCCTTGCTCTGCACTACCTTCGGGTCGCCGGCAGCGCCGACTATCGCGGGAAACCACTGCCCCTTGCAATCCCACCCCATCGCCGCCATATTGCGAACTGTTTCCCCTACCTGATGGAGAACCCCATGCGTATGCGTCTGCTTGCCGTGCTGGCCCTTGCCGTCACCCTGCTGTCCGGCTGCGGCTACAACCAGATCCAGATCAACGACGAGTCGGTGACCGCCGCCTGGTCCGAGGTGCTGAACCAGTACAAGCGCCGCGCCGACCTGATTCCCAATCTCGTGTCGGTGGTGCAGGGCTATGCCTCGCATGAGAAGGAAGTGCTGACGCGCGTCACCGAGGCACGCGCCAATGTCGCCGGGCTCAAGGCGACGTCGGAGTTGGTCAACGACCCTGAGGCGTTTGCCAAGTTCCAGAAGGCACAGGGCGACCTCGGCGGCGCGCTGTCGCGTCTGCTGGTGGTTGCGGAGAACTACCCGAACCTCAAGGCCGACGCCAACTTTCGCGACTTGCAGGCGCAGGTGGAAGGCACCGAGAACCGCATCACCGTGGCGCGCAACCGCTACATCAAGTCGGTGCAGGAGTACAACATCTCGGTGCGCACCTTCCCCAACAGCCTGACGGCGAGCGTGATGGGCTGGAAGGCCAAGGCCAACTTCACGGTCGAGGATGAAAAGGCCATTTCTTCGCCGCCGGCGATCAAGTTCGACGCGCCGTCCGGCAAGCCGCCTGCCCCCGCTCCGGCGGCTCCGGCTCCGGCTGCCCCCGGTGCTCCCGGCTATTCCTAAGTGCGTTGGTTTCGTGCCGTCTTGCTGACGCTGCTCTGGCTGGCGCTGCTGCCGGCCGGGGGCTTTGCCGCGGAGCAGGCGCCGCTGCCGGCGCTGAGTTCGCGCGTCACCGACCTGACGGGCACGCTGGACGCGGCCCAGCGCGGCCGGCTTGAGGCGCAACTCGCCGCGATCGATCGGGCCGGTCGCGCGCAGATCGCCGTGCTGCTGCTGCCGACCACCCAGCCCGAGACCATCGAGCAATTCGGCATTCGCCTCGCGGAAGCCTGGAAGATCGGCCACAAGGGCATCGACAACGGTGTCATCGTCATCGTCGCGAAGAACGATCGCAAGATGCGCATCGAGGTCGGCTACGGGCTGGAAGGATCGATTCCCGATGCCATTGCCAAGCGTGTTGTCGCCGAGCGCATGGCGCCGCTGTTCAAACAGGGCGATTTTTTCGGCGGCCTGCGCTCTGCCGTCGAAGGGCTGGATCAGGCCATCGGCGGTCCGGCGTCGACTGAGCCGCGTGAGAGTCCGCCGGCCGGCGCGAGCAAGGGTTCTGGCGACACGGATTACTGGCCGTGGCTGATGGCGGCTGTCTTCGCCGGCGGCCTGCTGCGCTCGCTGTTCGGCCTGCTGGGCTCATTCGCTGCCGCGGGCATCGCCGGCTGGCTGGTCATGCTGATCTTCGGCTCGTGGCTGGCCGCGTTGGCGGCTGGCCTGGTCATATTCGTGTTTTCCTTCTTCGGTGGGCTTTCGTCGGGCGGCTTTGGTGGAGGCGGGTTCTCGTCGGGCGGCGGTTCTTCATCGGGTGGCGGCTTCAGTGGAGGCGGCGGCAGCTTCGGCGGCGGCGGCGCCTCGGGGAGTTGGTGACATGAAGCTGATCCGTTTCTTCAAGCATCTGCTGCTGCCGGACTGGTGGGTGCAGCGGGTATTCGCGCGCGCCGACCTGGCGGCGATCGGCACGGCCATCGCCGCCTGCGAGAAATCGCATCTGGGCGAATTGCGCTTCGTGGTCGAAGGGCCCCTGCCGGTGTCGGTGCTGTGGCACGGCCTGTCGCCACGAGCCCGTGCAGTGGAGTTGTTCTCGACCTTGCGCGTCTGGGATACGGCCGAAAACAGCGGCATCCTGATCTACGTGCAACTGGTCGACCGCAAGGTCGAGATACTCGCCGATCGCGGTATTGCGGCGCGCGTGCCGCAGGCCGAATGGGATGCGGTCTGCCGCGGCATGGAGGCGAGCTTCCGCAACGGCGATTGGCGACGCGGCGCCCTGCAGGCCGTGACGCGGGCCGGCGAACTACTGGTCAGCCACTTCCCCGCCCACGGCAGCAACCCGAACGAATTGCCGGATCAGCCGCTGGTCATTTAGCCATCGGCGAAGGGCCGCTTTGCCCTCGGCTAGACTTCGCCGGTGACCACCCCGCGTTCCCTTCCGCGCGAACTGCTGCATCTGGCCTGGCCCGTGCTGATCGGGCAGGCCGCAGTGATGGCCAACGGCGTGATCGACACGCTGATGGCCGGCCGGCTATCGTCGGTCGATCTCGCCGCGGTCGGGATCGGCGCCAGCATCTACATCTCCGTCATCATGGCGCTGATGGGCGTACTGCTGGCGATCACCCCGGTGGTGTCACATCATTACGGGGCGGGCCGCTTCGCCCAGATCGGCGCCGACGTGCGGCAATGCGCCTGGCTGGCCCTGGCCCTGTCGGTGCTGGCTTTTGTCGCCCTGAAGAATCCGGATCCGCTGCTGGCCTTTTCGCGCCTGACACCGGAAGTGGAAATCAAGGTGCGCGCCTACCTTGACGGCACGGCCTGGGCGGCGCCGGGCGTGATGTTCTACCGCCTCTTCTTCGGCTTCACCACCGGCATCGGCAGGCCGCGCCCGGTGATGGCATTCAACCTGCTGGGCCTTGTGCTCAAGGCGCCGCTCAACTGGGTCTTCATGTACGGCCATTTCGGCTTCCCCGCGCTGGGCGGCGCCGGCTGCGGCTGGTCTTCCGCCGTCATCATGTGGGCCGTCGCCACATTGGCCTGGCTGTGGTGCCGACGCGATGCCGAGTACGCCGCGTATGGCGTCTTCGCCCGCTTCGATCTGCCGCGGCTGGCGGCCCTGCGCGAGTTCATGGTGCTCGGCCTGCCGATGGGCGCCACCTTCCTGGTCGACGTCACGGCCTTCACCTTCATGGCGCTGTTCATCGCCCGGCTCGGCCCGGAAACTTCGGCCGCCCACCAGATTGCCGCCAATGTGGCGGTGTTCGTCTTCATGGTGCCGCTGGCACTGGGTAGTGCCACGGGGGTCGTGGTCGGGCAGGCGCTGGGTGCCGGAGACAGTCGGCGCGCACGCCACGCCGGTTTGCTCGGCTTGGCGGTCGGCTGCACCGCCGCGGCGATCCTCGGCACAGCGATCTACCTCGGCGCCGCGCCGCTGGCGCGCGCCTACACGACAGACTCCACGGTCGCCGCGGCCGCCGCGACGCTGCTTTCCATCGTCGCCTTCTACCATCTGGCCGATGCGGTGCAGGCCGTGATGGCGCAGGTGCTGCGCGGCTACAAGCGCGCCACGGCGCCGATGGTGATCTATGCCGTCGCGCTGTGGGGCGTGGGCCTGGGCGGCGGCTACCTGCTGGGGCTGACCGATACCTTTGGCGCACCGCTCGGCGCGGCCGGATTCTGGATCGCCGCGGTGGCGAGCCTGACGATAGCAGGGGCGGGAGTGCTGGCGTATTTCCTGGGGATCTCGGCTTCGTCTGTCTCGACGCCGATCGCCGCCGGTCCTGCTGTTGCCGGGGCCGGCGAGAAACGGACCGGCTAAACCCGCTTGCGCCGCAATAGCTTGGTCCAAGGCTCATGTTACCCTTCGCGATTGCCGAACCTTTTGCGCCAATGTCATGGATTACCTCGAAAAAATCCTCAACGCCCGCGTCTACGACGTGGCGATTGAAACGCCGCTGGAGCTCGCTTCGATCCTCTCGGCGCGCATCGGCAACCGCATCTTCTTCAAGCGCGAGGACATGCAGTCGGTGTTCAGCTTCAAGTTGCGCGGTGCCTATAACAAGATCGTTCACCTGAGCCCGGCGCAGCGCAAGCGCGGGGTGATCTGCGCCTCGGCCGGCAATCATGCCCAGGGCGTGGCGCTGGCCGCGCAGAAGCTCGGGCTGCGCGCCGTGATCGTGATGCCGACCACCACACCGCAGATCAAGATAGACGCGGTCAAGAAACGCGGTGGCGAAGTCGTTCTGGCCGGCGAGTCGTATGACGCCGCCTACACGCACGCGCTGCAACTGGAGAAAAGGCAGAAGCTCAACTTCGTGCACCCCTTCGATGATCCGGATGTGATCGCGGGCCAGGGCACCATCGGCATGGAGATCCTGCGCCAGCATCCCGACCCGATCGATGCAGTGTTCTGCTGCGTCGGCGGCGGCGGGCTGATCTCGGGCGTGGCGGCCTACATCAAGCGCCTGCGGCCGCAGACCAGGGTTATCGGCGTCGAGGCTGCCGATGCCGACGCCATGGCGCGTTCGCTGGCGGCGGGGAAAAGGGTGCGGCTGGAGTCGGTCGGGCTGTTTGCCGACGGTGCGGCGGTCAAGATGGTCGGCGCCGAAACCTTTCGCCTGTGCCGTGAGTATGTCGATGAAATGGTGACGGTGGATACCGACGCGATTTGCGCGGCGATCAAGGACGTGTTCGAGGACACCCGCTCGATCCTCGAACCGGCCGGCGCGCTCGCCGTGGCTGGGGCCAAGGCCTGGGCGAAGAAGAATGGCGCGCATGGCAGGACGCTGGTGGCGGTGGCTTCCGGCGCCAACATGAATTTTGACCGCCTGCGTTTTGTCGCCGAGCGCGCCGAGGTCGGCGAACAGCGCGAGGCCGTGCTGGCCGTGACGCTGCCGGAGAAGCCCGGCAGCTACAAGAAATTCGTCGCGCTGCTGGGTGCGCGCAACATCACCGAGTTCAACTACCGCTATCACGACGCCGGCGAGGCGCATGTGTTTGTCGGCGTGCAGGTCGCCAATCGCGACGAATCGATCAGGCTGGTGCGGCAACTGGAGAAGAACGGCTATCCGGCGCTGGACCTGACCGACGATGAAATGGCCAAGCTGCACATCCGGCACCTGGTCGGCGGCCACGCGCCGCAGGTGAAAAACGAGTTGATCTACCGCTTCGAGTTCCCCGAGCGTCCCGGCGCCCTGATGAACTTCCTCAACAGGATGAGCGCCGGCTGGAACATCAGCCTGTTCCACTACCGCAACCATGGCGCGGATACCGGCCGCGTTCTGGTCGGCATGGAAGTGCCGCCCAAGGAGATGAAGGACTTCCGCGCCTTCCTCAAGAGCCTGGGCTATCGCTTCTGGGACGAATCGAAGAACCCGGCTTACCGCTTGTTTCTGGGGTAGGCATGAAGCTCGCCGGCCGCCTCGGACGCACCCTCGGCGTGATCGCGCTGGCCGCCGCATTGCTCGCCACCACGGCGGCCGAGGGCCTGTACCGCAGCGGCGTGGCGACACGCATCGAATATCTGTACACGGATTTGTGGCATCGCCTTGCCGGGCCGCGAGAAGCCCCGCACCACACGGCGCTGGTGATGCTCGATGACCCGACCCTCAACGAGCGGCCGGACGAGCCGCTGGCCTTCTGGACGCCGCATTTCGCCCGAGCCGTGGCCACGCTGCGCGAGGTCGGCGTCAAGACAGTCGCCATCGATTTCATTTTCAGCGGCAGTCCCGAGCGCTGGATCGAGAAGCTGGGTTTGCTCGGGCGCGATGCCTCGCGCAACTATGACCAGCCGTTCCGCGAGCAGATCAACGGGGGCGGCGTGCTGCTCGCCGGCTTCAGGGTCGGCGCCGGCGATACGGTGGACGACTTCGTGCTGCCCAGCCCCGATTACCTGCTGGCTCTGCCCGACCTGGATCTGCCGGGCCATGTCGGGCTCGCCAACCTGCCTTCGGACGCGGACGGCGCGGTGCGGCGCTTTGCCCTGGTCGAGTCCGACGAGCAGTTCGCCCGCAAGGAAGGCCTGCCGCGCCTGGCCTTCGGCGTGCTCGCCGCCGTGACTGCGACGGGGCAGGACAGTCGGGCCGCAGCCTGGCGTTTCGGCGGACGCGAGTTCGCCGCGGAGCGCGCAATCCCGATCGCGTTTGTCGGGCCGCCGGGCAGCTTCCATCCCCTGTCCTTCCGCCGGCTGCTGGCGCCGGATGCCGTGCGCGACCCATCGGTGCGCGCCCTGGCGGGCAAGGTGGTGGTGCTCGGCGCCGGCTATGCCAGCATGAACGACCTGCACCCGACGCCTTACTCAACCAGCATTGGCGGGGCGAATACCCTGATGGCCGGCCCGGAGATTCAGGCAAATGTCATCGAGACGCTGTTGGCCGGGCGCTTCCTCGATGAAGCGCCGGCCGCGGCACGGTTGATCGTGTTCGCCTCGCTGCTCGGGGGGCTGGCGTGGTTCGGCATGCGGCTTTCCGCGTGGCGTTCGGTAATACTGGTGGTCCTGGCGATGCAGGCCGCCGCGGCTGCAAGCTATCTTCTGTTCAGGCAGAACCTGCTGTTTCCCGTCGCGCACCTGCAGATCGGCATGTTGTTGGTGCTGATCTGCCTGTCGTTGCTGCGGCTGACGCGCGAGCAGCGCGAACGCGAACGCATTGGCCGGATGTTTGGCCGTTATGTTTCGCCGCAGGTGGTGACGACGCTTCTGGCATCGCCCGAACTGCCCGAACTGGGCGGCCAGACGCGACAGATCAGCGTGCTGTTTTCGGATATCCGCAACTTCACCACGTTCTCGGAAAGGCTCAGCGCACGCGAAGTGGTGGAACTGCTGAACACCTATCTCGAACGGGCCTGCGCAGTGCTGCTGGCGGAAGGCGCGAGCATCGACAAGTTCATCGGCGACGCGATCATGGCTGAATTCGGTGCGCCGCTGGTCCAGGCCGACCATGCCCGCCGGGCCTTGCGTGCCGCCGTGGCTTTGCGCGCCGTAGCGGTGGAGTTCCGCGCCTGGGTCGAGCAGCGCTTCGTGGGCCGCGACCTGCCGCAATTCGACATCGGTATCGGCGTGCACAGCGGCGAGGCGGTGGTCGGCAACATCGGTTCTTCGGTGCGCATGGAATACACCGCGATCGGCGACACGGTGAATGTCGCGTCGCGCCTCGAAGGACTGACCAGGGAGGCCGGCGCGCATGTTCTGGCCAGTCGTGATACCGTTTTGCTGTTTGGGGAAGGTCTCAATACGGGCGCCCGGCATTGCTTGACGGTCAAGGGCCGCGCCGCGCCGGTGGAGGCCTTCGAGATCATCTCAGTTGCGTGAGGTTGCCATGTTGCTTCGCTATTTTCCTGTCATTGCAATTCTTCTGGCATGTAGCCCGGTGCTGGCTGATGAAGTGGCCCTGGTCATGTCGGTGCATGGCAGGGTGACGAGGCTTGCCGAGCCGGTGGCCATCCCTGTCGAAGCCTTCGTCAAGCTCAAGGACGGCGACCGGCTCGACCTGGAAAAGGATTCCCGGCTGCGGGTGGTGTACTTTGAAAGCGGCCGTCAGGAAACCTGGTCCGGTCCGGGGCGGCTGGATCTGACCGTGCGCGAAGGCAAGGCCAGCGGATTGGTCTCTCCGGAAGTGAAGCTGCTGCCCCTGGTGATGGCCAGGCAACTCGGCCGTACGCCATCGCTGGACAGCCAGGGTCGCGGCGGCGTGACGCGCGTGCGCGCCGTGCAAAGTCCGGATGCAATGACGAGGCTTGAGGATACCTACCAGGACCTGCGCAGCCGCGCCGGACCGGACGACCTCGGGCCGGAGACCTACCTGCTGTCCGGCTTGTACGAAATGCGGGAACTGGATCGCGTGGAAAGGGTGCTGGGCGACCTGCAACAGGAGCGGCCGAAGAATTCCGAAGCGGCCTTGCTGATATCGCTTTACAGGAAGGCGGTGAAGAATGCCCGCGAGAACAGGAAGTAATCCGGCTGCTTGGGTGCGGGCACGGGAGCGGGTTTAGCGGGGCGGGTTGGTGTAGCAAGAAAACAACATAGCGAATCCGCAATTAGCCCCTCCGCCAGGAGGCCTTGAGGCCTCTTGGCGAAAGGCGATAAACTGGGCCGTTGAAATATTTCTTCTTTCTCGGAGCGTTTAGCCATGGTGAGAATCCTCTTCCCCCGCTTGGCCGCATTTTTCGCGTTTGCGGTACTGCTGTTTTCTTCGTCCAACAATGCGTTGGCGTCGGCGTGTGATTCAACGTTTTTTTTGAATTATCAGAACTGCGTCCAATTTGGCGGCATCGCCTGCTCGCCATTTTCCTCGCCAGAGGAATACAGGGCTGCCCATCCGCAGTGCTTTCCCGGAGGGTCGTCCTCTTCACAAGCGCAGGTAAGCGGGTCGTCATTCCAGCAAGTTGGCGCAATCACCTCGGCGCTTCAGTCGCGCCTGCTGGCCAACTCGGGTCCGACCCAGGTGACAAGTGCTCCTGTGCAAGGCATGGCAGCCGGCGGCAAGAATGCCTGGAACGTCTGGGGTAATCTTGGTACCAACGATACAAGGCAGTCATACTCGACGCCGGGAGCTTCGATTCGCAACGACTTCACTATTCAGAATACCGTTATCGGGGCTGACTACGCGCTGGCCCCCGGACTAGTGATCGGTGTCTCCGGCGCCCTTGACCGCGGCGAGTCCGGTACTGAGACGACTGTTGGCGTAACGTTCAATTCTCGCGTCGCTACCATCACCAAGGGCTACGCCATTGCACCCTACATCGGCTATCAGCTTAGCAAGGAGCTTGCCCTCGACGCCAGCGTCGGCCTCGGCTCGGGTAAGAGCTACGGTGCGGGCGGCACGGAATCGGAAGCTGACCGCTTGTTCTATGCCGGCAATCTCGGCTATTCAAGCTGGATCAAGGACATTCAGCTGACCGGCAAGCTTGGCTACCTGCATGGCGAAGAAGACCGCGGTCTTACGAATGTGGGCGGAGTAACCCAGGCCAACACGGCCGCAAAGAACAAGCTGGATCGCTGGCAAGTTGGCGGTCAGGCTGGGTACTGGCTGGGCAACGGTGTCATGCCGTATGCCTCTATCGCGTATGTCGCGGATCGTCGCTCGTCGTCGCAGGCCGGTAGCGATCCGATCGGCAAGAGCGCATGGCAATGGGCGCTGGGTGTGAATTTCTTCTCCCTGTCCAATGGCATCACGGGCGGGCTCGTGTATATGCAGGAAGACAACCGTACCAACCAGAAGAACGATTCGGTGACGGCAAATATCGGCATTCGCTTCTGAACTTGGTCGGAGTTGCTGTCAGGAAGGCCGCGCTTTCATGCGCGGCCTTTTCGTTTGTGGTCCTTTTTGGACTTGCCGGCTGCGCCGGCGTCGATCGCTTCGGCGGTTCGCGGCAGGCCGTGATTGAATGGGGACGGCAGCGCGGCTTCGAGCCCGGTCACCTGCTGGTCGGACGCTTTCGCCTGCTCTCGCTGCAGCGCCTTGATGCGGCGCGGCCGGTCGACGTTCTCAACGTCTATATCGAGGGCGACGGTGCCGCCTGGCCGACACCCTACCATCCGCCGCGCGACCCAACGCCCCTGCAGCCCATCGGCCTTGCCCTGGCGGCCGCCGACCCGGCGCCGGCGGTGGTTTATCTCGGGCGTCCCTGCCAGTATCTTGATGCCGCCGAACTCGCTGGCTGTGCGCCCGGGTACTGGACCGACCTGCGCTTCGCTCCGGAAGTGGTGGCGGCTTACATGGTCTTCCTCGACCGGCTCAAGCTGACCAGCGGCGCGCGGCGGTTGCGCCTATTCGGCCATTCCGGCGGTGGCGTGCTGGCCACGCTTTTGGCGGCGAAGCGCAGCGATGTCGCGCAACTGGTCACGGTGGCGTCGCCGCTGGCCGTGGCAGAATGGACAGCATGGCACAAGGCGACGCCGTTGCTCGGATCGCTGGATCCGGCCATGGCGTCGACGGCGGGGCTGCCGCCGGCGACGCATTTCGTCGGCAGGCGCGATGACATCGTGCCTCCGTCGCTCGTGGCGGCGTTTGTCGCGCGCAGCGGCGGACGCTTGCGCGAGCTGCCGGAGTTCGATCATCAATGTTGCTGGTCCCGCGACTGGCGACGCTTGCTGGAGGAGATCAAGTGAGTAAGAGTCCGTTTTCGGCTGCCTCATCGGTTGCCTTGTTCCTTGCGGCGGTGGCGGCGGCGGACATCGCGGCGGCGCAAGGGTTTCGACCGCCCGCCTTCGTCGGCGGGATCCCGGGGATGGCCCAGTTCCAGGCGATCCAGATGCAGCGTCATCAGGCCCGAACACTGCTCTATCGCGAGGCTCTCGAAGAGCTGCGCAAGAATCCGGCTGCTGCCGATGTGCCGGAATGCGCGGCGGGACAAAGCCCGAAGGGAGGGCAGTGCCTGGCCCGGCCCGAGCCCGCTGCGGCGGTCGCGCCGGCTCCTGCCATCCCTGCCGAGGCCGCAGCCCCTGTCGCAGCATCGGCTCCCTCGCCAACCGTCGCTCCCGCTGCGGTCACCGCCGGCACAACAAAGCCTCCGGCACCGCTGCCCGCGCTGACGGTCGCTGCCGCCCCGTCAGCGCCACCGAGTCGGCGTTTCGCGGTTCTGGTGGGCAACAACGCATATGTCGCACCAATTCCTGCCCTGGAGACCCCGATCGACGACGTGTCGCAGATCGCCAGCGTGCTGCAGACCCGCTTCGGCTTCGAAACCCGGATCGTCAAGGATGCGGGCAAGGCGAAGATCATCGAAGCCCTCAACGGCATTGCCGCGGAAGCAAGGCCGGAGGACGCAGTGCTGCTGATGTACGCCGGTCACGGCTACCTGATGGAGGAAATCAAGATGGGCTATTGGATTCCCGTCGATGCCTCGGTCAAGACCGCGCAAGGCTGGCTCTCGAACAGCGACATTTCCAAGTTGCTGGCCGCCATTCGTGCCCGGCAGTTGATCCTGATCTCTGACAGTTGCTATTCCGGCAGCCTGACCAAGGAACAGAAAGTGACGCAGGGCAGGGAGATCAAGGCCGAAGAAATCCTCAAGCAGCGATCGGTGCTGGTGTTCTCCTCGGGAGCCGACGAACCGGTTTCGGATGAGGGCAAGGAAGGGCACTCGATCTTTGCCTGGAACCTGATCAAGACGCTGCAAAGCACGGGCGGGCTTACGCCCGGCGCACAAGTCTGGAGCGCGGTGAGCAAGGGTGTTACCAAGGAGTATCCGCAACAACCGCAGTACGGGGCTGTTGTTTCGGCCGGCCATACCGAGGGCGGGGATTTTCTCTTTCAGACGCCAAAATGAACCGGCGGAATGGGTAAAATGAGCGGTCCCTGCTCGGAGGCTCATGCGATGAAAATCACTTGGCGCGGTCTGCTGAGTCTTGGTGCTGCGTTTGGCCTGATATTCCCTTGTGTTGCTGCCGCACAGGCGGCTGCCCCCGGTGCGGCGGGACCGGCCGTTCAGACATGGGTGGCGCAGGTCAAGGTTTCGCGCGGCATCGTCCGCATCGAGCGCGGCGGTCAGCGCTTCCCGTCCCCGGTAGGGGCTCGTCTGAAGGTCGAGGATACGGTGATTACCGAGGCCAATGGTTCGGTCGGACTGATGTTCGCCGACAATTCGACCCTCTCGATGGGTCCGGACGGCGAGGTCTTCCTGAAGACCTTCAATTATGACCCAACGACCTATTTGGGCGCCTTTGATGCGTTCGTCAAAAAGGGGACGGTTTCGCTGCAAGCCGGGAACCTGACTCAGGGCGCTGCGGATAGCGTAAAGATACAGACGCCGCAGGCCGAAGTGAAAGGCAACGCCCGGCAGTTGATGGTCAGCGTCGAGGAGAAGAAATGATGAATATCCCGGCGCATCGCTTTCTTGTCTTTGGTGCAACCGCCCTGGCTGTCGCGCTGCTGTCCGCCTGCGGCGGTCCACGCGAGCATTTCTCCGTGCTCCCGGATCGCGACGGCAAGGTCGGCCAGATGGTCGTCACCCCGCGCCAGGGAGCTCCACTGACACTTGATCAGGCCAACATGAACGCTGCCGTTCGCGACGGCGCGGCGTCGCCCGAAAAGCTGAGCGAGGCGCAGGTCAGAGAAATGTACAGGGAGGCTCTGGACGCACAGCCCGCGGCCCCCGTGCGATTCCTTCTGTATTTTGTCGAAGGCGGCGATACCCTGACCGTCGAGTCGCAGCGCGAACTGGAAAACGTCCTTGCTGAAATCAAGAAACGCCCTGCACCCGACCTGATCGTGGTCGGCCATACGGATCGTGTCGGATCCGTTGCGGACAATGATCGCCTGGCTCTGCGCCGCGCGGAAAAAGTCCGCGCCCAACTGGTCGCGCAGGGTCTTGCGGAGGACAGCATCAGCGCTTCCGGGCGCGGCGAACGCGAGCCCCTGGTCGCCACCGCAGATGAAGTCGCCGAAGCACGCAACCGCCGAGTCGAGATCCTGGTGCGATGAAAGCGCGCGCCATCGCTCGGCACTTCCTGAATCATCTGCGTCGCGGCCTCGGCGTCGCGTTCCTTGGTTGTTGCCTGGCCGCCGCGGCAGCGCCGAATCTGCCCAGGGAACCGGTGCTGAGAATCGAGACCGGAAGCCATCTGGCCCTGATTGCCCGCATCAGCGCCGATGCAGCGGGACGCTGGATCGTCACCGCGTCCGAAGACAAGACGGCACGTCTGTGGGATGCGCGCAGCGGGCAGGCAATCGCCGTTCTGCGGCCGCCGATCGGTGCCGAGAGTCTCGGCGCCGTCTATGCCGCTGCAATATCACCGGATGGACGTACGGTGGCTGTCGGCGGCAACTCGGCCTTCGATGGCGGTGGCGGCCATCTGCTGCACCTGTTCGACCGTGCCAGCGCCAGTGTACCGCCGAAGAGCACGCTCACCGGCATGGAGGCGCCGATCACCCAGTTGGCCTGGTCGCGGGACAATCAGTTTCTGGCGATCGGCTTGCGGCAACAGGGCTTGCGGGTGTTCCGTCGCAACCTGCAATTTGTCGGCGCCGATCCGGAATTCAACGAAGCGGTGTTTGGCGCCGAGTTCGCCGCCGATGGCCGACTTGCGGTGGCCAGCATCGATGGCGCGATACGCCTCTACCAGATCGGGCGCAATGGCCTTGAACGCATTGCCCGCAAGCAGGCTCCGGGCGGCAAACCCTACAGCGTGAGTTTTTCGGCCGATGGCCGGACCTTGGCCATCGGCTACCAAGACCAGGCCCGGGTCGATTTGCTGGACTCGACCAGCCTTGCCTTGGTTCACAGCATCGAATTCAAGGGTGGAAATCTCGGCCGTGTAGTTTGGTCTGCCGACGGCAACACGCTTTTCGCGGCCGGCAGCCATGTCGCTGGAGGTCATTTCCCGATCCTGGCTTTTGGTCAGAATGGGCGCGGCCCGAGGCGCGAAATCGGGCAATTCTCGAACACCGTGATGGCGCTGGCCAGCCTCCCGGATGGCAGCGTTGCGGCGGCTTCGGCCGAGCCGGCGTGGGCGGTGTTCGACGCGCAGGGCAGGACGCAGGCCGCAAGCCGTCCTCAAAGCGCCGACTTTCGCGATGCAGGGGACAGCTTCAGAGTGAGCCCGACTGCCGAGATGGTGGGCTTCCGCTTTTCGCCCCAAGCCGGCAGCATGGTCTTCGACCTCGCGGCAGGGAGCCTGAAGAGCGGCTCGCCATCCGACAAGGCAAGTCCGCCGCGCAGTCGCGGCGATTCCGCTGACTGGAAGAACTCGACTGCGCCGCGCTTCAATGGCCGTGCACTGCCCATGAAACCCGGCGAGGTGGCGCGCAGCCTGGCCATGGCGCCGGGCGATCGCAGTGTTGTGCTGGGCAGCGAATGGTTTCTGCGACACTTCAGCACCGATGGCGCCTTGCTTTGGGAGCGGCGCGTTGCGGCCGCGGCCTGGGCGGTCAACGTCAGCGCGGACGGTCGCTGGGTGGTGGCGGGCCTCGGTGACGGCAGTGTCCGCTGGCTGCGTCTAAGCGATGGCGCGGAACAGATGGCGCTGTTTGTTCATGCCGACCGCGAACGATGGATCGTCTGGACGCCTTCCGGCTACTACGACACCTCCGTCGGCGGAGAGAATCTGGTCGGCTGGCATCTCAATCGGGCCTTCAACCAGTCAGCCGACTTCTTCACGGCGGGTCGCTTCCGCGAACGACTCTACCGGCCCGACGTGATCCAGAAGTTGCTCGCCGCAGGGGACGAGAAAGAAGCCCTGCGCCTGGCGCAGGCCGACCTTGCCGCCCTCCAAGCAGCAAATGCCGAGCCTCCGACGGCACGCGCGCAGCCGCAGAAGGCAAGGCCGGAGGGCAAGCCCGCGCCTGCCGCTTACGCAGCACCGGCTGCCCCGGCGAAACTGGTCGAGATTGTGCCGCCCATCATTGAACTACAGTCTGGCAGCCAGGTTGAAGCCACCGGGGATATGGTGGCCGTCCGCTACGCAGTGCGCTCGCCACAGGATGCCCCGGTAAAGGACATCAAAGTTCGCGTCAATGGCCGCCTCGACCGCAGCATCAAGCCCGCGTCGCAGCGTGCTGTGCAGGGAGAAATCCCGCCCCAGGAGGTTCAGGTTCGCGTGCCTCCCGGCAAGGACGCCGAGATTCTGCTGATCGCCGAGAATCGCAACGGCAAGTCGGATCCCGTAAGCATCAAGGTGACACGTGCCACTGCGGCTCCTGCGCCCCCCGCGAGAGACAAGGCCGACTTCGACACGCTCTATATGCTGGTGGTCGCTGTCAACAAATACCCGGCGCCGAATGACCTGGCGAGCCCCGTCAAGGATGCCAACGCCTTCAAGTCCCAGATGGCCCGCATTGCCAATCCGCCGGCCGGCGTGCGCAAGATATACAACAAGCTTGAGTTCAGGATGCTCACCGACGAGACGGCGACGCGGGAAGGCATCATCGACGGGCTGAACTGGCTCAAGGCGAACGTCAAGGAAAAGGATGCCGGCGTATTGTTTCTTGCCGGTCATGGTATTGCCGAGGGTTCCTCCTACTACTACATCCCTTTCAAGGCGGGGGGAATGGCTGGCAAACCGGCCGAATGGCTACCAGGTGATCTGATTGTGGGGACCCTGCAAAGCTTGCCCGGACGCGCCATGTTCTTTCTCGACGCCTGTTATTCCGGCGCCCTCACCAATCAGGCGGCGGGAAAAGCGTCGAATGCGACCGACATGATCAACAAGATCGACGACGAACGGGGCGTCACTATCTTCGCATCGTCCACGGGCAAGGAAAAGTCCGGGGAGGATGACGAAAATGGATTCTTCACCAAGGCCCTGATCGAAGGGCTGCGGGGCAAGGCCGCGGACAAGGACGACAATCTGGTTTACCCTACCGGGCTGAAGCGCTACGTTACCCGCCGGGTCAAGGAATTGTCGAATAACGAGCAGCGCCCGTTTATCAGCGATCGCGGGGTCGACGAGCCGATCGCCATCGTGATCAAGTAGGCATTCCAAATGGGAGAAATAAAATGAATCCAAACGGTTTTCGGCGCCCGATCGCCTCAGGTCTGGCACTCGCGTTCCTGGTGACCTCAAGCGGTTGCGCGACCAACCCCGACGGCAGCTTCAAGAAGAATGCCGACGGCACCTACGTGATCGACGACAAGGCCAAGGGGGCCTTGATCGGCGCCGCCGCCGGTTGTGCCGTGGGCAGCGCAACGGGTGCCGGCTGTGGCAAGGGCGCGGTGGTCGGAGCTGTCGCCGGCTTCCTGATCAGTTGGTACTTCGAGTCGAAGAAGATCGCCAGCGCCAAGGACGTCAACAAGGAATATGCCTCTGCCAAGAAGACTCCGCCACCCAAGAACGACGTGGTCCCGGCGAGTTTCACCACCCAGGTAGCCGAGACGCCGCCAGATGCCTCGGGGCAGAAGGAAGTCAAGATCACGTCCAACACCGACATGATCGGTTATGGCGACAAGGTGCCGGAGGTACAACAAAAATACGCGATCTACGACGAAAACAACAAACTCGTCGAAGAGAAGACGGAAAAGGTTGCTGCCGTGGATGGTGCGGGCCGTTACCAGAGCAATTCCAAGTTCAAGCTTCCGGCGGAAGCCAAGGGCAAGACGTATACGGTCAAGACCACGCTGGTCAGCAACAACAAGACCTACAAGGAAAGCAGCTACAAGGTGGCATTTGCCGATGACGGCCACGTCATCGTGCTGGCGATGGCAAACTGATCCGAACCCTGCTGGACGGCCGAGACCCAACCTGGCCTCGTTGTCCTTTGGCAGGACTTGAAAAAAGAAGGCGGGGTTGCCCCCCGCCTTCTCGCCAATCAACTGCAGCAGCAGTAATCGGTATTACTTGCCGCCGATCACGCCAGCTTCGTTGGCAGCAGTGTTGCCCTTGCCGACCGCAACTGCGGTAGCGTTCTTCTGCTCGGCCTTGATCTTCGTGTTGCCCTGGATGTTGGTGCCGCCCTTGATGGCGCCGGCCGTGTTCTTTGCCGTGTTGCCCTGACCAACAGCGACGGCCGTCACGTTCTCTTGCTTGGCCTTGATTTCGGTGTTGCCCTGGATGTTGACGCCGCCGCCGGTGCCTTGGGCACCTTTGCCGCTGATTTGGCCGCCGGCCTGAGCGAAAGCGCCGGTGGAAAGAACGGTGGTGAGAGCGATGATTGCAATGTGGGTACGCATGGTTTACTTCTCCTTTGGGTTAAAAGTGGGTGCTGCCTATTTGCCGCCGATGGTGCCTGCTTCATTTGTTGCCTTGTTATCCTTCCCAACAGCGACAGCCTTCGCGCTCTTCTGCTCGGCCTTGATGTTGGTGTTGCCCTGGATACTTACGCCGCCGGCGATTGCTCCGGCGGTGTTCCTTGCCTCATTGCCTTGACCGACGGCAACCGCCGCCGCGTCTTCCTGCTTGGCCCGGATGTCCGCGTTGCCTTGAATCTGGATACCCATGGGGCTGCTGGAGCGCAGTACCGGTTGCGCCAACACAACGGTCGGCGCGACCAGTGCAGCGGCAATGAGAATAATGGGGATACGCATGGAAATTCTCCCGCCTGGCCGTCAGCCGGCGACCACCTTGAAGACGACACGGCGGTTCTTGGGGTCTGTCGGAGCGAGGCCGGCGGCGGGGCTGCTGGAACCCTTTCCAATCGGAACCAGACGTTTCCGTTCAATGCCGGCCTTTTCCACGATGTAGCTGACGACTGATCCGGCGCGGTCCTTGGACAACGCCATGTTCTTGTCGGCGCTCCCGCTTGCATCGGTGTGACCTTCAACCAGGACACACCGATCCGGTGCAAGGGCGAGAATCTTCGCAATACTTCCAAGCGTAGCCTCGGACGACGGCGAGACCTTGGCGCTACCGACCTGAAACTGGATCGCGAAATCAACCGCATTGCTTCTGACGTCCGGCGGCAGGTTTGCACAGTCAAGCCCCGCTGCCGGCGAGTTGCCTGCCGGGGCAGAGCCGGCATTGTCGAAGACGATTGCGCGGGTTCGCACCTTCTTCTTGCCCGGTTCGCCATCCCCCGGGGCCGACATGGCGCGTTCAAGATCCTTCAGTTTTGCGGCTTCGTCATCGGCGGCAACAGCCTCGCCGCTGCCCATTGCCAGAAGGACCACGCCGGACATGACGGCGACAGTCGCAGGGCGGAAAAAGGTCTTCATCGATTCGCTTCCTTATTTGCAGACGTTGATGACGTTCTTGGTGGCGACCACGATTTCCTTCGGACCCTTTTGAGGCTTTTCGCCAGCTTTGGTCTTTCCTGTTTGCGCCGATCCGACGTTAACGTCGTTGCAGCCGCCGTTACGCTTCTTCTGAATGGTCACCACGTCCTTTTGCAGAGCAGGGTCGGTGGCGATTGAACCGGTACTCCACCCCTTGGCTTTGGCATTGTTGATTTTGGTGTTTGAGCTGGCATTCAGCGGCTCTGCGGAGACCACTGAAACCGCAAGGCCCAGGAACAGGCCGGCGCCAAGGCGCAGAACGTGGTTATTTGCATTCATCATTTTTCGCAATCACTCCAATGTTGGTACACGCCTTCTTGTTGCGCCCGCCCACCACCGTGACCACGTTGGCTGCGCTGACGGAAACCTTGGTGTCGCCCGTCTTGTCGCCCTTGACGACACCAATCCTGTTTTTCGCTACGGTGTTTTCTCCCACTGCGACCGCAGTCGTGTCTTTTGTCACGACGTTGATCTCCGTGTTGCCCTTGATGTTCGTGCTTTTTTGAGCTATCGAGGCGGTGGCAACAGCAAGCAACGCCACGCCGAGAAGAATTCCTCGTGCATTCATGTTCACTCTCCAATATTCCAGTACAGGGGCAGGCTGGTCGGCGGCTTCCCTTTGCGGAAGGCATCTCTCATTGCCTCAAGTTCTGCCTGCGGAACGCCCAGCTTGCGGGCGCTGAATGATGCCGGGTCCGGCGTAAACATCAGGTAGGCCTGCGTTTCATTGATCAGCAATTCATCTGATCCCGTGCCATACCCGTAACTTGCCAGGAAGGCCTTGAACGCTTCACGCTGGGGTTCCGACAATGATTCCTGCCAGAAGCGACGACAATACTGCGTGTAATAGGGGTTGCTATAGTACTCGCCATGGGCCATCTCGTGCAACAGGATCGCGTAACGCGCCGTCGTGTTGATCAGAGGTTCGCCAGCGCCCTTTGCCTGGGTTTGCGGGATCGAGAGGATAACATTGTTGGGCTCAACCGCCTGCCAGAAGCCGCGCCAGTCGCGCATCATGCCTTGAGCGACGAGGAAGTCCCTGATGGCGGCTTCTTCCTGGGTCAAGGGAATCTTGTCACGCTGCGCGAAGTTGAAGAACTGCACGAGCTCATGGACCATGACGTCGTGGCCGAAGGCGAAATCCGACTCGGAACGCCTTGCCGCCGCAAGGCGCATGGCCATTTCCTGATCGGTCAGAACCCGAGGATAGGGCTCGGTTGTTTGCTGTTCGGTAAACTGGGTGATTCGATTGAAGCTGCGTCCCTGGTAGGTAAGGCCGGGGAAATCAAAGACGTATATCTTTGGGTTGTCCGTGTAACGCCAGACAGTGAGCTGACCAGTGCGGCTGCTGAAAATCTGGGAGAAATTGCCGGCTACCGGTTGCGGCAGCGCAGCATAGGCAACAAACGTCATCGCGGCCGCCGCAAACAACACGGCAAGCCGGGCAAAAGTGATACCTATCGGGTTCTGGATCGACATCATTGTCCCCGGCTATTTCTTGAAATACTCAAGTCGATACGCGGTAGCACGCGCGACATGGGAGCGAACGCTTGCCTGACGGGGCGAAGTGGCCGACCAGGTGCCGTTGCCCGCGGGATCGACCAGAAGCAACCCGGTCGAACTATCGGCGCGGCGGTAAGAAGACCACGCCAAGGCACGCTGGCTCATGAAGCCACTGTTGCCGCGAACATCCGGCGCCAGCACGATGCCGGGCATGGTTTGAAAACCGTTGGCGAACTGGGTTCCATTGACCCAGATCCCCGGGCCTGTTTGCAGGACAATGCCCGCCCGCGCCTGAACCGGCGCAATCGCTAGGATCAACGCGAAGGTGGCGGAGGCAAGGCCGGCAAGCAAACTAGTTTTGCTCGACACTGACGTTTCCATTCTTCCCCCACTGTATCCGGTAGGACTTGCCGGTCTTCTTCGACGTGTACCGGGTCTTTCCACGCGGGATTTTCTCCCCGTCGATAAACACGTCATCGTTGATCACGGCCACGCCCTCCATTTGCACGTCGGCATCGATTGACCCCGACGTATTGCTGGCGGTGCTGCCTGGGCCCACGCTGACTGCGGCGTTGCCCTTCCCCGGTGTTACCCTCACGCTTGCCGCCCCCGGAACATCGACTGTGACCTGCGCTGTAGCAAGGCCGGACAGGGCGCCCAGCAAGCCAAACCAGACAATTGAAGACGGTGGCAACAGTTTCATTTTAGTTTAAGTCTAGTCAATCGTATGCCGTGTAACGCGCCAAGGGGGCATGCGTTGACAGGGCGTGGGCAAAGGGTCCTGTCGATGTGACTTCCGTCACACTATTGCTGGGCACAGCGGACCTTGAACGGCTTGTTGTCACGCATGATGAAGAACACGCCGCCGGGTTGCGCGTCATCGCCGATGCGACCGGCGACGTTGGCGACCGACTTCCCGCAGGACACGATCGGAATTCCGTCGGATCCTATCCGCTCAATCACCACGGTGTTGTCGGTAGACACATAGCTACGGGCCCGGGCGCGGTTTTCGGCGGCATTTTCCGCTGTGCTGCTCCCCGGCGTGCCTGAATCCCTGCTCATCGGGACCGGCACCTGGGCCGCCCCCTCGCCCTGCTGATACTGACGCGCCTTGGCGCGATTCTGCGAAGCACCGCTCTCCGGTTGCCGCCGGGGGCCGAGCAGCCCTTCCTCTTCTTCCTCGGGAATGACGATGACCGTGGGACTCCCCGACCCCGATTCCTGATAGGCCTTGGCTTTGCCGCGGACTTCGGCTGCGGATTTCCTGGTCTTCTGCCCGCTGTCCGGTTGGGCCGGGGTCACGATTTCGGCCAGCAGCAAGGGACCACGGGGGAATTCGCCCTTTCCGCTGTCTTCGGCTGCAACGGCTCCTGCCACCGCGAGCGCGAAGGCTCCCGTCAGCAGGGTAAGGCAGGATCCGGCGATCGTCTTCATGGCCTGTCAGCGATTGACCGTAATATCAATCTGGCTGACGATGGCGGCCGGGTTGATCTGCCGGTACTGATTGACGACTTCGTCGATCGACTTGACCGGCAACGGCGTCAGATCCCGCACTCCCTGCAAGGCTTTCGGCACGACCAGTTCGCGGTCGGCGCCGATACAGGCCACCCTTTCACGGCCTGGCTGGTCGAAACGAATCTTGAAGCCACCGCTTGGGAGCCGCACGCCACTGTTTCCCCTGAGGGTTGGATTGGACTGGAACTGGTTGGGGAAAATGCGCGCCGTATTGTGCGCATTGTCTTCGTAGTAGCAATACGCCGTGCCGTCACTCGACAAGGAGAGGTTCATATTCAGGAACTCGCCGACGCGATATGCGGGGCGCCCGCCCTTTTCACTGTCCAGATTGACGCGGAAGGCGCTTGCCGGGGACGGAGCGGAAGCGCCCGGCGGAACATAGGCCGCTACCGCAGCCGGTGGAGCGCCAATCGCCGCGGGAATCCCGGGGGGCGGCGAGGACTGAACCGCCGGAAGCGCGGCGAGGCTGTTCTGCACGTCATCGAGCAGGCTGGCGTACAAATCGAAGTTGATCTGACCGTTGGCCACCAGGCCGACTGCGGCCTGGTATTCGCCCACCGCCTGCTTCAGATCGGCATTGTTCACGCCATCCACCGGGCCCTTGTAACGATTCATGCTGCCGCCCAGCTTGCGTTGAATGAAAGTGATGCGCTCCTTGTCTTGCAGCATGTCGTAGCTCTCGCGGGCCTGGTCGCGAATCAGGGGATTGGTGATATCGGTATCGAGGCAGCGCCAGTAGGGCACTTGCGTGAATTTGCCGAGGGTTTCGATCAGGCTGAGCTCAAGCAGTGTTCGTGTCGTGGCGCCCAGTCCTTCCGAGCGGCTGAGATCCATGTTGAAACTCAGGCCGATTTTCCCCAGCTTGCCACCCGCTTCACCGGACTTGCCGCCCTTGACCATGACCATCGTGTTGGAGGTGCTGGTTACGGGAAGGATCTTGCGCGTGGCGGCTTCGCCGACACTCATATCCATGCTGATCAGGTCGAAGGACTCGTCCTTGGAATAGCCCAGGTCCAGAAATGGGAGCGAAATGCCGGCGCCCTTGCTGGAGCGCACCGAGTTGTCGTCCATCTGGGTGATGGAGCCGCGAATGTAATAGTCGGGAATCTTGCGGTTGGCATCGCCGCGGGCCTCGAACAACCGTGCCAGATCATCACCGCCGCCATGGAAGTCGATGAATTCGAAAGCGTTGCTCTGCAGCGTCATTTTGGCAATGGCCGTGATGACCATCTCCTTGGTTCCCGTGCGAACCTTGCCGGTTTCATCCGGGACGCCTGCCGAAGTAATCACGATGCCTTGCTTGCCGTGCGCCAGAAACAACTGGTCCATGCAGCGCAAGGCCTGGGTGAAATTGGTGATGGTCTTGGTTGCCGGCGTCTTGGGTCCGGCCGCGGATGTGGCTGTCGCCGCGGGACCTGCCGGTCCGAGTTGGGCGAACGCAACCGCAGAAAAAGCCAGAAGGGAAAAACCCAGTGAAAGACGCCTTGGCGCGAGTGCTGACATTGCAACCCCTTTTAGCAGTGAAACGCGAAACCGGAAAGCGAAAAAGGGCAGCCTTCAAGCAGCCCCACCGTCATAATAACGCGAGTCTAAACCTTCATGCGCAAGCAGGCCAGATCAAATAATGCCAGATGTTGTCAGCCAAACGCGAAGAATTTTCACGCTTGTGCCGCGCACCTTGTGCCATTCTCGCAAGATTCCCGTGCAGTTGACGTTCAAGCAACGAGCCGGATGGTCTTGGGTTGACGGCCGAGTCGTTGCGGTGTGACTTATGCCACACTATTGTTGGGACCAACAGATACTGAGCGCCTCCAACAGCGGCACGGTGTCTGCTGTCGGGCCGGCCCCAAGCATCGACAGAATCCTTGCCATGAACATCCTGGCCTCGACTGCCGAACGGTTTGCAGGGCAAACGCCGGAGCATTCAGATGAGCTTTGATTTCGATGCAGTCGTGCCGCGGACCAACACGGATTCGGTCAAGTGGGCGAAGTATGCCGGCGTCCGGCATCCGGGCGGGGCGTCCGCGGGCGCCGTGCCTGTCCACGGGGGCCGGGAGATCATTCCGCTGTGGGTCGCGGACATGGACTTCCCAGCGCCGCCGGCGGTGCTGACGGCCTTGCGGCAGCGCATCGATCATGGCGTGTTCGGCTACAACCAGCCCACCGTGAGCCAGACCGAAGCGGTGGTCGCCTACCTCGCCCGCAAGTTCGACTGGAACATCGATCCCGGGTGGATCGTCTGGTTGCCGGGGCTGGTCTCCGGCCTCAATGTCGCCTGTCGTGCGGTCGGCGCGGCCGGTGACGCCGTGTTTACCGCGACACCGATCTATCCCCCGTTTCTTTCGGCGCCGGCGTTTTCCGGCCGGCGCGTGGCGAGCGCGCCGCTGGTCTGCGGCTCCGCCGGCTGGCAGTGGGATTTCCCCGCGGCGGATGCCGTGCTCAGGACCAGCCAGTCGAAGCTCTTCCTGCTCTGTCATCCGCACAACCCGACGGGGCGCGTCTGGAACGACGACGAGTTGTGGCAGATCGCCCACCTGGCCGAAAAGTACGACATGGGCGTGTGCTCGGATGAAATCCACAACGGCCTGATCCTGTCGCCGTCGCGCCGGCATCGACCCTTCGCCACGCTCAGCCCGGAAATGGCGGCGCGCACCATCACTCTGCTGGCGCCGTCCAAGACCTTCAATATCCCCGGGCTGGGTTGCGCCTTTGCAGTCGTTTCCGACAGCCGCCTGCGGCGCAGTTTCCGCGACGCGATGCACGGCATCGTGCCGCACGTCAATGCTCTGGGCATGGCAGCGACCGAAGCCGCGCTGACGCTCTGCGATGACTGGCAGGCGGCCCTGCTCGACTACCTGCGCGGCAATCTGCGCGCCGTCGAGCAGGCGGTTGCCGCCGCCCCGGGCCTCGACATGCGGCCGGTGGAGGCGACCTACCTGGCCTGGATCGACGCCCGCGAGTTTGCCGCCGATCGCGGCGTCGCAAATCCGGCGCGCTGGTTCGAGCAGCACGGCCTGGGGCTTTCGGATGGCGCCGAGTTCGGTGCGCCGGGCTTCGTCCGGCTCAATTTCGGCACCCGCCGCGCGCTGCTCGACGAGGCGCTGACAAGGCTGCGACAGGCGACAGGCGTTTAGCGCGGCCGCCTGGTGGGCCGTTCGATGCCCGCTTCGGTGACCACCGCATCGAGCGGCATGTCGTGCGCCTGCGGGCGGATGTCCGCCACGCGCGCCAAGTCAAAGCCGACGCCGATCGCCAATGGCCGCGGAACCAGCGACGCCAGGGTGCGGTCGAAGTAGCCACCACCGTAACCAAGTCGAAAGCCTTGCGGGTCGAAGGCGACCAGCGGCAGCAAGACGATGTCGGGCGCGATTTCCGGCCCGCCGAGCGGAATCGGGATGCCGTACCGGTCGGCAGTCATTGCGCAAGCGGGTGTCCAGGGGCGAAAGCGCATCGGCGCATCCACCGCGTCGACGACGGGCATGGCAGCTCGCCAGCCGTGTTCGATCAGGAGGGATGCCAGTGGCCGCACATCGAACTCGCCGCGCACGGGCGCGCAGAAGGCCAGCACTTGTGGCGGCAGAGGCGTCAGCAGTGTTGCCAGATGCGCTTCGAGCCGGGCGGACAGTGCGGCGTGCGACTGCGCGTCAAGCGCCACGCGCGCGGCCAGCTTCTCCTTTCGCAGCGCAGCGCGAAATGCCGAGGATTCGGCGATGTGTTCGGCGGAAGGGAAGAGTGCAGCCATGTGCTAACGTGCAGCCAAAGCCAGTCGAGAACAAAACATTGAATGAACTATAACCCCAAGCCTGCCACGCCTCCATCCCGGATTGTCCTCGTCGCGGTTTTCGCCGCCCTGGCGGCGGCGATATCGCCGCCAGCGTTCGCCGACCGCGGCGACGCGGCCTTTCTTTCGGCGCGCGAAGCCTTTCGCAATGGCGAACGCGTGCGTCTCGGGCGCCAGTTGGAGGCACTGAACGGGCATCCGCTGCATCCCTGGGCCGAATACTGGGCCTTGCGTTTGCGAATGGACGATGGCGACGCGAGCGGGGTGCAGGACTATCTGAGCCGCTACCCCGGCGCCTATCTGGCCGAGAAATTGCGTGGCGACTGGTTGCGCGTGCTCGGCAAAAAAGGTGATTGGCAAGGCTTTCAGAGCGAGTTGCCGGCGCTGGCTTTGCCCGACGCCGAAGTAAGCTGCTATGCGGCACAGGCTGCCCATACTCCGGAGGCGGTGCGTCGGTTGTGGACCAGCGGCCAGGATCTGCCGCAGTCCTGCGAGACCCTGGTCGACCAGCTCGTTGCGGCGGGGGGCTTGACGGTGGAAGAGGTCTGGCAGCGCGTGCGCCGGTTGTTTGAAGCCAAGCGGGTGGGGGCCGCCCGCGGCGCCGCAGCCTACTTGCCGGCCGCCGAAGGTTTTGACGGGCGTGGCCTCGAGTCCATTGCACAAGACCCGGCGCGCCATCTTGAAAAGCTTCCGTCCGGCTTTGCCGCAAAGCGCGGCGGACGTGAAGTCGCGCTGTTCGCCGTGCAGCGACTGGCGAGGAGCGAACCGCGGGATGCGGCAAAACGCTTTGGCCGCATCGAAACGCAGTTCAGCACCGAAGAACGTGCCTATGCCTGGGGCCAGCTTGCCTGGCAGGCGGCGCTGCGCCACCTGCCCGAGGCGCTGGCGTGGTATGAAAAAGCCGGCGGCACGGTCTTGTCCGAGGAGCAGATGGCCTGGCAGGTTCGCGCCGCGCTGCGGCTGCATGACTGGGGCACGGTGCGCCGGGTGATCGCGGCGATGCCGCCGAGCCAGGCGGCACAACCGGACTGGACCTATTGGCAGGCCCGTGCCCTGGCTGCCGGCGGACACGCCGACGAGGCGCGCGTGCGCTACCTGAGGATCGGCGGCCAGCCCAATTTCTACGGCAACCTCGCCGACGAGGAGCTTGGCCGATCGATCGAAGTGCCGCCCCGCGCCGCGGCGCCCAGCGCCGAAGAGCTGGCGGCTGCGGCGGCGAATCCCGGTTTCCAGCGTTCGCTGGCGCTGTTCCGCGTCGATATGCGCACCGAGGCCGTGCGCGAATGGAGCTGGTCTTTGCGCGGCATGGACGACAGGGCCCTGCTGGCCGCCGCGGAGCTCGCCAAACGGCAGGAGATCTGGGACCGCGCCATCAACACGGCCGACCGCACGCTGGCGCAGCACAATTACAGCCTGCGCTACATCGCGCCTTTCAGCGACCGGGTGTTGCCCAAGGCCGACGAGCTCGCGCTCAACAACGGCTGGGTCTATGGCCTGATGCGGCAGGAATCGCGCTTCATCATGGATGCCAAATCCTCGGTCGGCGCCAAGGGCCTCATGCAACTGATGCCGGCGACAGCGAAGTGGGTGGCACAGAAGATCAAGCTGACGGATTTCCACCCGGCGCGTGTGACCGAAATGGACACCAATGTCACGCTCGGCACCCACTACATGAAGATGGTGCTCAAGTCGCTCGACAACCATCCGGTGCTGGCCTCCGCCGCCTACAACGCCGGTCCCGGCCGCGCCCGCAAGTGGCGTGCGGAACATGCCCTGGAAGGCGCGATCTATGCCGAAACCATCCCGTTCAACGAAACCCGCGACTATGTAAAAAAGGTCATGAGCAACGCGGTGTATTACAACACCCTGTTCGAGGGAAAGCCGCAGTCGCTGAAAGGCACGCTGGGCGTGGTCGGCGCGCGCGGACAAGGCGAAACCGGAGTCGAGCAACTGCCTTGAAGAACGTTCTCCTTATTGGCGGCACCGGCTTCTTGGGTACGGCCATCGTGCGCGAACTGGCGCGCCGTGCCGCCACCGCCGACTCCCGTTTCACGCTGCCGACACGTCGGCGCGAGCGGGCCAAACACCTGCTGGTGCTGCCTACCGCGCAAGTCGTCGAGGCCGACGTGCATGATCCGGCGACGCTGGCTCGTCTGATGGCCGGGCAGGATGCGGCAATCAGCCTTGTCGGAATACTCAAGGGTGGTGAAGGTGAGCCCTATGGCAAGGGTTTCGCCAGGGCTCACGTCGAACTGCCGCGCAAGATCGCCGCTGCGGCCAAGGCGGCCGGCGTGCGCCGGGTGCTGCATGTCTCGGCGTTGAAGGCGGCGGCCGATGCGCCTTCCGGCTATCTGCGTTCCAAGGCTGCCGGCGAGGCGGTGCTGAAGGATGCCGGTCTTGACCTCACGCTGTTTCGTCCCTCGGTGATCTTTGGGCCGGGAGACGCCTTTCTCACCTTGTTCGCCAAGCTTGCCCGGATCGCCCCGGTGTTCCCGCTTGCAGGCGCCGCCGCGCGCTTTCAGCCGGTATGGGTGGAGGATGTCGCGGCCGCCGTGGCCGACAGCCTTGCGCGGTCGGAAAGCATCGGCGCCGCCTACGACCTGTGCGGGCCGAAGCAATACAGCCTGCGCGAACTGGTCAGTTACGCGGCGGCGGTTTCCGGGCATCCGCGCGCCGTGATCGGGCTGCCCGGGGCCGTCGCCTGGCTACAGGCCTGGGCCATGGAGTTCATCCCCAACGGCCCGATGACGCGCGACAACATCCGTTCCATGCGCGTCGCCAGCGTTTGCGACAGCGGCTGCACGCTGCCCTTCGGCCGTATCGCGACGCCGCTGGAGACGGTGGCGCCGACTTACCTGCGCACCTGAGAACTTGTGAATAAATCTACTGCGCGTGCCGGATCGGGGCTTGGGCGGTGCTCTTCCACGGCCCGGTTTGCACACCGGGCCGGCTGCGGCGGCGCAAAGCATGCTTTGCGAAACCCCGCCTCGCCCTCATGTACAACTACGTACATTCCGGTAGCTGCGCTCCGGCCGCACCCCGCTGCGGCCCGCTCGCTACGATTTCTTCACAAGCTCTGAGCTCGCATGGAAATCTACGCCGTTGGCGGTGCGCTGCGCGACGAACTGCTGGGTTTGCCGGTCAAGGATCGCGACTGGGTGGTGGTCGGCGCCACACCGCAAGACATGCTGGCGCGCGGCTTTGTCGCGGTCGGGCGCGACTTCCCGGTGTTCCTGCATCCGCAAACCCATGAGGAATACGCGCTGGCCCGCACCGAGCGCAAGACCGCGCCGGGCTATGCCGGCTTCGCCTTCCATGCCGCGCCGGGAGTGACTCTGGAGCAGGATCTGGTCCGCCGCGACCTGACGATCAATGCCATTGCCAGGGACCAGGCCGGCGCGATCATCGATCCCCATCATGGCCGCGCCGACCTTGCGGCGCGCGTGTTGCGCCACGTCTCGCCGGCCTTTGCCGAAGACCCGGTGCGCATCCTGCGCGTGGCGCGCTTCGCGGCGCGCTTCGCCGATTTCTCGATTGCCGCGGAAACCATGCAACTGATGCGCGGCATGGTTGCCGCCGGCGAGGTCGATGCGCTGGTGCCCGAGCGCGTCTGGCAGGAACTGGCGCGCGGGCTGATGGAAAACCAGCCGTCGCGCATGTTCGGAACCTTGCGCGAATGCGGCGCGCTGGTGCGCCTGTTGCCCGAACTGGATGCCCTGTGGGGTGTGCCGCAGCGCCGCGACTATCATCCCGAAATCGATACCGGCGTGCATGTCATGATGGTGATCGACATGTCGGCGCGACTCGCAGCACCCCTGCCGGCGCGCTTTGCGGCACTGACGCACGACCTGGGCAAGGCCCTGACGCCGTCCGACATCCTGCCGCGCCATCATGGCCACGAAATGAAGAGCGTCGCCTTGCTCGAAGGGATCTGCGAGCGCTTGCGCGTGCCGACGGATTGCCGCGACGTGGCGCGTCTCGTCGCACGCTTCCATGGTGACATGCACCGCGTCGACGAACTGCGTCCGGAAACCCGGCTGACCGTGCTGGAGCGTTGCGATGCCTTGCGCCGGCCGGATCGCTTTGAGTTGATCCTGCTCGCCTGCGAGGCGGATTATCGCGGTCGGCTGGGCTCGGAAGAACGCGACTATCTTGCAGCGACGGCGTGGCGGGCCGCCCTGGACACGGTGCGCGCAGTCGATGCCGGCGCCATTGCGAACGCCATGGCACGCGCCACGGCGCCTGCGACCGAAGCCCAGGCAGACCCGCAGGCCATCGCCCGCGCCATCAGTGCTGCCCGCGTGGAGGCGTTGCGCGCCAGCTCAAGATAAGCTCCCGCCAAGGCCGGCAGCCGGAGCAATCAGCCAATTCAGCATGGATGGCTCGCGGTAGAATCCGCAAAGATACGCATCTTCACGGAACCGCGCGCAATGACGCTCTACACGTTTCTGTCGCCCAATGATCTTGGCGTCCTGTCGGATTGCCTGCCGGAAGGCCGGGGCTGATGAATCCGCCCCGCTTCGAGAATCTTGAAGTCCTGGTGCGCACTCCCGCGGGAGAAGCGCATCCGACGCCGCTGCTGTTCGTGCACGGCGCCTATGCGGCTGCCTGGTGCTGGGAGGAACACTTCCTGCAGTACTTCGCCGACGCCGGTTACGCGTCCTATGCCGTAAGCCTTTCCGGACACGGCGGTTCGCCGGGCCGCAAGCAGCTGGACAGCTTTTCGATCCTCGACTATGCGCGCGATGTGACCAGCGTTGTCAGGGAACTGCCCGCGCCGCCGGTCCTGATCGGGCATTCGATGGGCGGCTTCGTGGTGCAGAAGTACCTCGAAAAGTATCAGGCGCCAGGCGCGGTGCTGATGTGCGCCGTGCCGCCGCAGGGCCTGTTGACGGCGGCCGTGGGCATGATGTTTTCCAAGCCGGGGATGATGAAGGACCTGAACAACCTGATGGGTGGCGGCAAGGCCTCGATGGAAACCATGCGCGAGGCGCTGTTTGCCCAGCCTGTCGCGCTGGAAGACCTGAAGCGCTACTACAAGGCCTCGCAATCGGAATCGCATCGCGCCATCTGGGACATGTCGATGTTCGGCATGCCGCGCACCGGTCGCGTGAAACGCACACCGCTCTTGGTGCAGGGCGCGGAACACGATCACCTGATTCCCTCGTCGCTGGTGCAGATGACCGCCCGCACCTACGGCGTCGAAGCCCACGTCTTCCCCGGCATGGGCCATGGCCTGATGCTGGAACGCGACTGGGAAAAGCCCGCCCGGCAGATACTCGATTGGCTGAAGGAGCTCGGACTGTGATCGTAACCTTTCAATCCCCCGCGTCCGGCGACGTGATCATGTTCGGCGACGTGGCGCAGCGCATGATGAAACTCATGGGCAAGGACGTCGCCGACAAGGGCATCGTCACCGTCGAGCAACTGCCGGAAGCCATCGCCCGGCTCAAGGCCGCGATCGAGGAAGACAAGCAGCAGCGCGCCGGCAAGCGGGACGAAGACCTGCCGCAAACCGAGCCCGACCGCAGCGGCAGCGCGCAGAGCTCGCGACCCTTCGTCACCCTGACGCAGCGCGCGGTGCCGCTGCTGGAACTGCTGGAATGGTCGCTGAAGAAAAAGAAGCCGGTGGTCTGGGGCGTCTGATTCCTGCAAGCGCTTTGCTCATAACAGCGGGGCCAGCCACCTTTCCGCTTCCGGAACTGTCATGCCGGCCCGCTGGGCCCAATCCTGCAACTGGTCGCGGCCGATCTTGCCGATGGCAAAATAATGCGCCTCGGGATGAGCGAGATAGAAGCCGGCCACCGAGGCGGCAGGCATCATCGCATAGCTCTCGGTGAGCGCCATGCCGGCATTCTTCGGCGCGTCGAGCAGGCTGAACAGCGCACCCTTCGACGTGTGGTCCGGGCAGGCCGGATAGCCGGGCGCCGGCCGGATGCCGCGATACTTTTCGGCGATCAGCGCCGCGCTGTCCAGCGCTTCGCTGGCGGCATAGCCCCACCAGTCCTTGCGCACCCGTTCGTGCAGCCATTCGGCGGCGGCTTCGGCCAGCCGGTCGGCGAGCGACTTGAGCATGATCGCGCGGTAGTCGTCGTGCTGCGCCTCGAACTCGGCGAGTTTCTTTTCGATGCCGAGGCCGGCGGTGACGGCGAAGGCGCCGGCGTAGTCGCCGCAGTCGCCATCCGCAGGAGCGACGAAATCACTCAGGCACTGATGCGGCTTGCCGGCAGGACGCTCCTGCTGCTGGCGCAGGCCGTGCCAGGTCATCAGCGGCTTGCTGCGCGTTTCGTCGGAAAAGAACACGATGTCGTCGCCCGCGGCCTGCGCCGGGAAGAGGCCGAACACCGCGTTGGCACTGATCCATTTTTCCGAGATGAGTTGTTGCAGCATGGCCTGGCCATCGCTGAACACATTGCGCGCCGCTTCGCCGACCACCGCGTCGTCGAGGATTTTCGGGTAACCGCCAGCGAGGTCCCAGGTCTGGAAGAAGGGGCTCCAGTCGATGTACTTCGCCAGTTCGGCAAGATCGAGGTCCTTCAGCACCGTGACGCCGAGCCGCTTCGGCCTTGCCGGCGCGTAAGCGAGCCTGGCGCGATTGGCGCGTGCCGCAGCGAGCGAGACCAGCGCCACGCCCTTCTTGTTCGCATGCTGGCCGCGCACCTTTTCGTAGTCGGCCGCGATCTCGTCGACGTAGGAATCGCGCATGTCGATCGACAGCAGTTTGGTCACCACGCCGACGGCGCGCGAGGCGTCCGGCACATACACCACCGGACCCTTGTAGTTCGGTGCGATCTTGATCGCGGTGTGGGCGCGCGAGGTCGTCGCGCCGCCGATCAGCAGCGGCAGCGCATTTCCGTCAGCAAAGCCCTGCCGCTGCATTTCGGCGGCGATGTGGCTCATTTCCTCCAGCGACGGCGTGATCAGCCCCGACAGGCCGATGGCCTGGGCGCCGTGTTCCTTCGCCGCCTGCAAAATCCTGTCGGCGGGAACCATGACGCCAAGGTCGATGATCTCGTAGCCGTTGCAGCCGAGCACCACGCCGACGATGTTCTTGCCGATGTCATGGACATCGCCCTTGACCGTGGCCATCACGATGCGGCCCTTCGACGTGCTGCCGGTGCGCTTCTTTTCCTCTTCGATGTACGGGATAAGGTGCGCCACAGCCTGCTTCATCACGCGCGCCGACTTGACCACCTGCGGCAGGAACATCTTGCCCGCGCCGAACAGGTCGCCGACCACGTTCATGCCGTTCATCAGCGGGCCTTCGATCACCGACAGCGGCGGCTTGCCATCGGCGAATAGCGCGGCGCGGCACTCCTCGGTATCGGCCACGACGTAGTCGGTGATGCCCTTGACCATCGCATGTTCGAGGCGCTTGTCCACCGGCCATTCGCGCCAGGCCAGGTCGACCACTTGTTCCTTTGCGGCGCCCTTGACCCGGGTCGCGAGTTCGATCAGCGCGTCACCGGCACCAGGCTTGCGATTCAACACGACGTCCTCGACCTTCTCGCGCAATTCGGGCGCGAGGTCGTCGTACACGCCAAGCTGGCCGGCATTGACGATGCCCATGGTGAGGCCGGCTTTGACCGCGTGGTAGAGGAAGACCGTGTGGATCGCCTCGCGCATCGCGTCGTTGCCGCGAAACGAGAAGGACACATTCGAGACGCCGCCCGAGGTCCGCGCGTGCGGCAGCTCGGCCTTGATCCACGCCAGCGCATTGATGAAATCCACGGCGTAGTTGTCGTGCTCGGGAATGCCGGTGGCGATCGCAAAAATGTTCGGATCGAAAATGATGTCCTCTGCCGGAAAGCCGTCCGCCAGCAGCACCTCGTAGGCGCGCCGGCAGATGCCGATCTTGCGCTCGAAGGTGTCGGCCTGACCCTGCTCGTCGAAGGCCATGACGATCACCGCCGCGCCATAGCGCCGCGCCAGACGTGCCTGTTCGAGGAACTTCGCCTCGCCTTCCTTCATCGAGATGGAATTGACGATGCCCTTGCCCTGTATGCACTTGAGCCCCGCCTCGATCACCTCCCACTTCGAGCTGTCGAGCATCAGCGGCACCTTGCAGATGTCCGGTTCGGAGCCGACCAGGTGCAGGAAGCGCACCATCGCCGCCCGTGAATCGAGCATCGCCTCGTCCATGTTGATGTCGACCACCTGCGCGCCGTTTTCCACCTGCTGGCGGGCCACCGCCAGCGCATCGTCGAAGCGGCCTTCGAGGATCATGCGGGCGAAGGCTTTCGAGCCGGTGACGTTGGTGCGCTCGCCGACATTGACGAACAGGCTGTCGTCGCCGACGTTGAACGCCTCGAGGCCCGACAGGCGCAGCTTCTTTTCGACCTGCGGAATCGTACGCGGCTTCCTGCCCTTGAGGGCTTCGGCGATGGCGCGGATATGGTCCGGCGTCGTGCCGCAACAGCCACCGGCGATGTTGATGATCCCCGCCGCGCCCCAGTCGCGAATTTCGTCGGCCAGCATCCGCGGCGTTTCGTCGTAGCCGCCGAAGGCATTCGGCAGTCCGGCATTGGGGTGGGCCGAGATGAAGCAGTCGCAAAGCCTGGACAGTTCCTCGACGTGCTGGCGCAACTCCTTGGCGCCGAGCGCGCAGTTGAGGCCGAAGGAGAGCGGCCGCGCATGGCGCAGCGAGTTCCAGAACGCCTCGGCGGTCTGGCCCGACAGCGTGCGTCCCGAGGCGTCCGTGATGGTGCCGGAGATCATCACCGGCCAGCGCCGCCCGGCTTCGTCGAAGAACTGCTCGATGGCGAACAGCGCCGCCTTGGCGTTGAGCGTGTCGAACACCGTTTCCACCAGCAGGATGTCGGCGCCGCCGGTCGTCAGGCCGCGCGCGGCGTCGACGTAATCGGCCACTAGTGCGTCGAAGGTGACGTTGCGCGCGCCGGGGTCGTTCACGTCGGGCGAGAGCGATGCGGTGCGCGAGGTCGGCCCCAGTACACCGGCGACGAAGCGCGGCTTGTCCGGCGTCGAAAAGCGGTCGGCGGTTTCGCGCGCCAGCTTCGCCGCCGCGACGTTAAGCTCGAAGGCCAGATCGGCCAGGCCGTACTCCGCCTGCGAAACCCGCGTCGCGTTGAAGCTGTTGGTTTCGATGATGTCGGCGCCGGCGGCGAGGTATTCGGCATGGATGCCGCCGATCACGTCCGGCTGCGTGATGCACAGCAGGTCGTTGTTGCCCTTGAGGTCCTTGCCATGGGCGGCAAAGCGCGTGCCGCGATAGTCGGCCTCGACCAGGCCGTGGCGCTGCACCATGGTGCCCATGGCGCCATCGAGGATCAGGATGCGCTGCGCGAGTAATTCGCGCAATTCGGCGCTACGGTCGGGTTGCATGTACGGAAGAGGAAGGGCTTGATTGGACGCGAATTTTATCAGTCGGGCCGGTGCCTCGATGGAATGCGGCGAACAGGACCGGGAGTCAGTCCCTGGAACACCAGTGACCCCCAGGGAAGCGTTCCGGTTCCCGCGCGAAACCTCCAGCGCGCTGTTTGGCGATTGCCGCAGCGGCGCGGTCCGTGACTAATACACCGCCGGCACGAACATGTCCTTGGGCACCGGATGCCGCAGGTAGTCCGGGTTATGCACGCGATCCGGCAGGACCACCGGGTCCCGCTCGATTTCGGCGTAGGGAATCTGGCTCAGCAAGTGGTGGATGCAGTTGAGGCGGGCCTTCTTCTTGTCCACCGCCTCGATGATCCACCAGCGGGCCTCGGGAATGTGGGTGCGCTCCAGCATGGTTTCCTTGGCCTTGGTGTATTGCTCCCACAGGCGGCGGGATTCCATGTCCATCGGTGACAGCTTCCATTGCTTGAGCGGGTCGCTGATGCGCATCATGAAGCGCATGTGCTGCTCGTCGTCCGTGATCGAGAACCAGTACTTGATCAGGATGATGCCGGAGCGGATCAGCATCTTCTCGAACTCCGGCACGGTGCGGAAGAACTCCTCGTAGTCGTCCTCATCGCAAAAGCCCATGACTTTTTCCACGCCGGCCCGGTTGTACCAACTGCGGTCGAACAGCACGATCTCGCCGCCGGCCGGCAGATGCGACGCATAGCGCTGGAAATACCACTGGCTGCGTTCCCGTTCGCTCGGCGCCGGCAGTGCTGCCACCCGGCAGACGCGCGGGTTGAGGCGCTGGGTGATGCGCTTGATCACGCCGCCCTTGCCGGCCGCGTCGCGGCCTTCGAACAGCACCACCACCTTGAGTTTCTTGTGCACCACCCAGTCCTGCAGCTTTACCAGCTCGCCCTGCAGGCGAAACAATTCCTTGAAGTAGAAACTCCGGTCGAGGTCGGTCGTCTGCTCGCCGGAGCGGGTGGCCTCGGCGATCAGTTCATTCATGCGATCGTCGTCGATTTCCATTTCCAGCTCTTCGTCGAAACTGTCGAGCATTTCGGCATGGACGCGCCGCCGGAACTCCTGTTCCTTGTTGCTTCTGTCTGCGCTCATCCGGGAATCTCCTGTGGGGTCTTCGGTCAACATTCGGCAAAGCTGTGGAATCATACCGTCCCAGCCGAGTCCGGGAATTTCGCGTACCCTGTCCTTCAACACAAATCTGGAGCCGACCCATGATCCAACTCAACGTCAACGGCAAGCTTCGCCAGGTCGATGTCGCCCCCGACACCCCGCTGCTCTGGGTGCTGCGCGACAGCCTCGGCCTGACCGGAACCAAGTACGGCTGCGGCAAGGCGCTGTGCGGCGCCTGTACCGTGCATGTCGATGGCGCCCCGCTGCGCTCCTGCGCCACACCGGTCTCTGCCGTCGCCGGACGGAAGATAAGCACCATCGAAACAGCCGACCAGTCGCGCGTCGGCAAGGCGGTGCAGGAGGCCTGGCGAGCGCTTGACGTGGTGCAGTGCGGCTACTGCCAATCCGGGCAGATCATGAATGCCGTGGCGCTGCTGGGCCGCAATCGCAAGCCGAGCGACGCCGACATCGACAACGCCATGTCGGGCGCCCTGTGCCGCTGCGCCACCTACGTGCGGATCCGGGCCGCGATCCACCTCGCCGCCAAATCCCTCGCCTAGGAGCCGACATGTCGAACATGCACATTGAAAATGCCAGCCGCCGGAACTTCCTGCAGGGCGTCTCCGGCCTGACCCTGGGCTTCTGCCTGCCCGCGATGGCTGCGCCGGCCGCTGCCGCAAAGGCCGCGCCCTCGGCAACGCCGGCGTTAAATGGCACGCCGCCATTCGCGCCCAACGCCTTCCTGCGCATCGGCGCCGACAATTCGGTGACCGTCGTCGCGAAGCACCTCGAGATGGGGCAGGGCAGCTACACCGGACTGGCCACCATCCTCGCCGAAGAACTCGACGCCGACTGGAAAACAGTCCGCATCGAAGGCGCCCCGGCCGACGCCACGCGCTACAACAACGTGTTCTGGGGGCCGGCGCAAGGCACCGGCGGCAGCACCGCGATGGCCAATTCATGGGATCAACTGCGCCAGGCCGGCGCCACCGGACGGGCGATGCTGGTCAGCGCCGCCGCCCGGCGCTGGAAGGTGCCGGCCGCAGAAATCACGGTGCGCGACGGCATCGTCAGCCACCCGCCGTCGAAGCGCAAACTGCATTTCGGCGAGCTGGCCGAAGCCGCCGCCAGCGAAGCGGTGCCGGCCAAGGTTTCGCTGAAGGACCCGAAAGATTTCCGGCTGGTCGGCAAGCGTGCGCCGCGCAAGGACAGCGCGGAAAAGACCAACGGCCGGGCCATTTTCACCCAGGACATCCAGTTGCCGGGCATGCGGGTCGCCGTCGTCGCCCGTCCGCCGCGCTTTGGCGCCACCGTGCGCAGCTTCGACGCAGGCGCAGCCAAACGGGTCAAGGGCGTGACCGACGTGGTGCAGATTCCCTCGGGCATCGCGGTACTCGCCATCGACACCTGGAGCGCGAAGAAGGGACGCGACGCGCTCAGCGTCGACTGGGACGAAAGCCGGGCTTTCAGGCTCGGCAGCGAGGAGATCCTGGCGCGCTATCGCGAGCTGGCAAAACTGCCGGGGCTGGTGGCGCACAAGTCGGGCGATGCCGACCAGGCCTTCGCCGCGGCGGCCAGCGTCGTCAAGGCGGCCTACGACTTTCCCTACCTCGCCCACGCCGCGATGGAACCGATGAACTGCGTGATCCAGCTCGGCGCGCAAGGCTGCGAGGTGTGGAACGGCGAGCAACTGCATACCGGCGACCAGCACCAGCTCGCCGGCATTTTCGGGCTCAAGCCGGAACAGGTGAAGATCAACATGCTCTACGCCGGCGGAAGCTTCGGCCGCAGAGCAAGCACTAACTCAGACTATGTCGTCGAGGCGGCGCAGATCGTCAAGGCCATCGCTGGCCGGGCGCCGGTCAAGCTGGTCTGGCTGCGCGAAGACGACATGCGCGCGGGCTACTACCGGCCGATGTTCCATCACGTGCTGGAAGCCGCGCTCGACGCCAGCGGCAAGCTGACCGGCTGGCGCCACCGGCTGGTCGGCCAGTCGATCCTGGCCGGTTCGCCGTTCGAATCGATGATGGTCAAGGACGGCATCGACGCAGTCTCCGTCGAGGGTGCCGCCAACCTGCCCTACGCGATCCCCAACAAGCTGGTCGATCTGCATACGCCGAAGGATATACAGGTGCCGGTGCTCTGGTGGCGTTCCGTCGGCTCGTCGCATACCGCCTTTGCGACCGAAGTGTTCCTCGACCGGGTCGCTCGCTCGGCAAGGAAGGATCCCGTCGCGCTGCGCCTGGAATTGCTGGCAGGGCACCCGCGCCACGTTGGCGTGCTCAAGCTGGCCGCCGACAAGTCGGGCTGGGCGACGCCGCTCAAACCCGGCGCGCCGGGCAGCCGGCGCGGCAGGGGCGTCGCGGTGCATGAGTCATTCAGTTCCTATGTTGCGCAAGTGGCCGAGGTCACGGTTGCCGCGGATGGCGCGATCAAGGTCGACCGCGTTGTCTGCGCCGTCGATTGCGGCATCGCGATCAACCCCGACAACATCCGCTCGCAGGTCGAGGGCGCCGTGGGCTTTGCGCTGTCGGCCGCGCTCCATGGCGAAATCACGCTCAAGGAAGGCGTCGTGGTGCAGGGCAATTTCGACGGCTACGAACTGCTGCGCATCGACGAGATGCCGCAGGTCGAGGTGCACATCCTGCCCTCCACCGAGAAGCCGACGGGCATCGGCGAGCCGGGTGTGCCACCGCTGGCGCCCGCGGTTGCCAACGCCATCGCCGCCGCCACGGGGAAGTATCCGACGCGCCTGCCGTTTCGGGCCGAGGAGTTTCGGGCCTGATTCCGGGCGACTTGCCAGTCCCGCTCGTGACCGATCAGAAGGCCTTCCCGCCCGCAGCCCTCGCTTGGTCCGTCTGGGGCCTCGGTGCCCTGCTCTACCTGATCGGCTTCTACCAGCGCGTGGCGCCGGCGGTGATCACCGACCGGCTGATGACCGAGTTCGCGATTGGCGGCGCGGCGCTGGGCAATCTTTCGGCCTTCTATTTCTATTCCTACGTCGCGATGCAGATTCCCACCGGGATGATCGCCGACCGCTGGGGACCACGCCGCCTGCTGACCGCCGGGGCGGGCGTGGCGGCGCTGGGCACGGCTTTGTTCGCCTTCGCGCCGGACATCTATTGGGCGGGCATCGGGCGGCTGCTGATCGGCGCCTCGGTGGCGGTGGCCTTTGTCTCGATGCTCAAGCTGGCCAGCCACTGGCTTGCGCCCAACCAGTACGCGCTGGCTTCGGGCATGGCGCTGCTGATGGGCGTGGTCGGCGGCGTGGTGGCAGGCGTGCCCTTGCGCTTTGCGGTCGAGGCTTTCGGCTGGCGCCCGGTGATGGGCTTTTCGGCCGCGCTGACGGCCGTCCTCTGCCTTGCGACCTGGCTGCGCGTGCGCGACGATCCGGTCGAGCGCGGCTATGCCAGCCACTTTCAGGGGGCGCATCACGCGCAGTCGTCGGGCTCCGTGCTGCGCGGCCTGATGCAAGTGCTGCGCTACCGCAACATCTGGATCCTGACGGCGGTGCCGATCGGTTTCACCGGCGCGGTGCTGACCTTCGCCGGCCTCTGGGGCGTGCCCTTCCTGCGGCAGGTGCATGGGCTGGACCCGAAGATGGCGGCCGCCATCACTTCGACGCTGCTGGTTTCCTGGGCCGTGGGCGGGCCGCTCTTGGGCAGTTGGTCGGAACGCATCGGCATGAGGAAGCCCCTCTACCTGATCGCTGCGGGCATGGGCCTGCTGGGCTGGTCGGCGATCATCTTCCTGCCGCTGCCGCTGTGGGCGCTGGTGCTGCTGCTGATTCCCACCGGCTTCGCCTCGGGCAACATCATCATCGGTTTCGCCTGGGGCAAGGAATCGGTGCCGCTGCATCTGGTGGGCACGGCCTCGGGGGTACTCAACATGGGTCCGCTGCTGGGCGGCATGTTGCTGCAGCCGGCGATGGGCTGGATGCTCGACCGGCGCTGGAACGGCGCGATCGAGGCCGGTGCGCGGCTCTACGATGCGACGGCGTATCGCGCGGGCTTTACGCTGATGTTCGGCGCGGTGGCCGTCGCCGGCATCATCCTGTGCTTTGCCCGCGAAAGCCATTGCCGGCAGATGCACGAATAGTCCTTGTGCAGGACCCGGCCTGCCGCTGCTGCGGCGAATGCCAGCGCTACTCCGCTGCGCGGGTGCCGATGTACCGCGGGTTTTCGAACAGCGAGGCGATCCTGACCTGGCGTACCTCGGGGTGGTCGGGGACCAGGTAGATCACCGGCGTCAGCATTTCCTCGAAAATCCCGCGCAGGCTACGGGCGCCGACCTTGTATTCCATCGCGAGGTCGGCGATCTGGCCGAATACCAAAGGCTCGATGGTGAGTTCGACTCCGTCGTTGTGCAGGATCTGGCGGTACTGCTTGTAGATCGAGTTCTGCGGTTCGGTCATGATCCTGATCATCAGTTCGCGCGACAGCGGCTTCAGCGAGGCGACGATCGGCAGGCGGCCGGCGAATTCCTGGATCAGCCCGAACTCGAACAGGTCGGTCGGCTTGACGCGCGTGTTGAGGCGATCGAGCACCTTGTCGTTGTCATCCTCGGAGGTCGAGATGAAGCCGAAGGAGTGGGTCCTGGCGAGGATGTCGTCGATGCCGACGAAGGCGCCGCCGCAGATGAATAGGATTTGCGTGGTGTCGATGTAGCGGGCGTCCTTGATCTTGACCGGCGCGCCTTCCATGATCTTCAGCAGCGCATGCTGCACGCCCTCGCCGGAGGTCCCGCGCGCCTGCCCGTGCTCGCCGCCGGCGGCCTTGAGCTTGTCGATTTCATCGATGAACACGATGCCGCGCTGGGCGCGGCCGATGTCGCCGGCGGCCTTGTCGATCAGCCGCTGCAGGATCGCCTCGATTTCGTCGTTGACGTATTCGCTCTGCGCCAGCGAGGTGGCGTTGGCCGTGACGAAAGGGACTTCGAGTACCCTGGAGAGGGTTTCGCAGAGCAGCGTCTTGCCGGTGCCGGTGGGACCGATCAGCAGCACATTGCTCTTGACGATTTCCACCTTGTCGGGCCCGGCGAGTTCGATCTTCTTGTAATGCGTATACACGGCGACGGCCAGTTGGCGCTTGGCCTCGTCCTGTCCGACGACATGCTGGTCAAGGAATTTGACGATCTGGCTGGGGGTCATGGCGGGGTTGCGGCGGCCGCGGCGGAAATGGAAACAGGCTGCCAGATTAGCACCATCGACGTGCCGCCGCGCCGCAGGCCGCTGCTGCTATGCTTGGCACACTATGGGCCAGACGTGGTCTTGACCTACTCGAACAGGAGACACCTGATGATTGCCAGCCGCCGCACCATCCTTGCCGCCCTCGCCTGCGTGGCGCTTGCACAGCCCTTGAGTTCCCTTGCCGCCGATGACAAGGCGGCGCAACAGCCGCGCAAGGAGCGCGTGGTGATCCAGGTGTCCGACGCCGATCCGAAGAAATGGCATCTGGCGCTGAACAATGCGAAGAACATCCAGGCGGATATCGGCGCCGACAAGTCCGAGGTGGAGATCTTCGCCTACGGCCCCGGCATCGGCATGCTCAAGGCCGATGCCGAAGTCGCCACTCGCATCGAGGACGCGGTGGCCGGCGGCGTCAAGGTGGTGGCCTGCGAGAACACCATGAAAGCCCAGAAACTGAGCAAGGACGACATGCACAAGAGCATCGGTTACGTCGCCGCCGGGGTGGTTGAGCTGATGCGCCGCCAGCAGCAGGGCTGGGCCTACATCCGCCCGTGAACGCCATGCGCGGCTTGCCGGATGCTTGACTGGTCGCAGATCGATACCGTCCTGCTCGACATGGACGGCACCCTGCTCGACCTGAATTTCGACAACCACTTCTGGCAGACCCATCTGCCGCGACGCTATGCCGAGGCGCGCGGGCTGTCGCCGGCCGCCGGCCGCGAGGAGCTGATGGCACGCTATCACGCGCGCGCCGGCACGCTGGACTGGTACTCGGTGGATTTCTGGGAAACCGAGTTGGAGTTGGACATCATGCGCTTCAAGGAAGAAGTCGCGCACCTGATCGACATCCATCCGCATGTCACGGCCTTCCTCGACGCGATGCGCGCCAGCGGCCGGCGCGTGGTGCTGGCGACCAACGCCCATCACCGCAGCGTGACGCTGAAAATGGCCAGGACGGGCCTCTCCTCGCGTCTCGATGCGATCGTCAGTTCGCATGAACTGGGCGCGGCGAAGGAGGAACAGTCCTTCTGGCAGCGCCTTGCAGCGATCGAGCCCTTCGATCCGGCGCGCACCGTGCTGGTGGACGACAGCCTGCCGGTGCTCGACAGCGCGCGGCGCTACGGCATCGCCCACCTCGTGGCGGTGAAGAAGCCGGACTCGACGCGGCCGAACAAGAATACCGGCGACTATCCGGCCATTGACGATTTCTCGCAGTTGATACCACAATGAACCCCTTGCAGCGGAGTGTGGAATGCGGAAGGACGGGGAGGGGTCATGAGTGACGGATTGGTCAGGCGCTTGCGGTCGATGGTCGGCGCCGGCGAGACGGCAAGGGTTCGGCCGAAACAGCTCGACGATTGGCGCCGGCAACTCGCCGAGTGCGCCGAGGCGCGTGGCGGCGAGGTTTCCGCGCGCACCCGGGGGGCGGCCCTGGCGCAGACCTATCTCCAGCTCGATGACAGCGGGCGCCATGCCTTGTTGCGCCTGATTTCGCTGGAGTTCGGCCCCAAGCCGGCGGTTGTCGCGGCGGCCCACGAGGCCTACCAGCAGGCGGCGGGCACGGCGCAGCAATGGGATGCGGAAGCGAAGTTGCGCGCGGCCCTGCGCTCGGCGCGAATCCGCATCCTGACGCAGTTCAACGCCATCCCGCAGGGCGTCAAGTTCCTCGTCGACTTGCGCGCCGACCTGCTGCGCTATCTGGAGGACGACCCCGAACTGGCGCCGCTCGATCGCGAGCTTGAGTCGCGCCTCGCCGCCTGGTTCGATGTCGGCTTCCTTGAATTGCAGCGCATCACCTGGAGCTCGCCGGCGGTGCTGCTGGAAAGGCTGATCAAGTACGAGGCGGTGCATGAAATACGCTCCTGGGCCGACCTCAAGAACCGGCTGGATTCGGACCGGCGCCTCTACGCATTTTTCCATCCGCGCATGCCGATGGAGCCCCTGATCTTCGTCGAGGTAGCGCTCACCGATCACCTCGCCGACAGTGTCCAGGACCTGCTCGACGAACACGCGCCGGTGTTCGACGCGCGGCGCGCCAATACCGCGATTTTCTATTCGATTTCCAACACGCAGGCCGGTTTGCGCGGCGTGTCTTTCGGCAATTTCCTGTTGAAGCGCGTGATCGACGACCTGCAGCGGGACTTCCCGAAACTGCGGCACTTTGCCACCCTGTCGCCGCTGCCCGGTTTTTCTTCATGGGCCAAAAAACATCCGCAAGCGCTGGTCGACGCGGGACTCGAAGCCGACGCTGCGCAACTTGCCACGGGCGAATGGGCGCAGGACGCCGATTCGGCACGGACGACAAACAGGATGCTGGCGCGGCTTGCCGCGCGCTACCTGACGCTGGCCAAGACCAGCCGCGGCGACGGTCGCCTGCCGCTTGATGCCGTGGCGCGCTTCCATCTCGGCAACGGCGCCCGTCTGGAGCGCATCAATCCGCTGGCCGATGCCTCCCCGAAGGGCATGCAGCAGTCCTTCGGCGTCATGGTGAATTACGTATACGAAGTCGACGCCCTGGAGGAAAACGTCGAAAGTTTTGCCCGCGAGGGTACCATTGCCACGTCGGCCGGCGTCAGGCGCCAGGCACGACCCAAAAAAAACTGACCGAGGAGACCACCATGACCACCCGCCGCTCGCTTCTGCAAGCTGCACTTGCCGCCGCTCCGCTGCTGCTGTTCGGACGACAGGCATTCGCCGCCGAAGCGCTGAAGATTTCCCACCAGTTTCCCGGCGGCACCATCGACTCGGGCGATTTTCGCGACCGCCTGTGCCGCAAGTTCGCGCAGGGCGTCGAAGCGCGCACCAAGGGCGCGCTGACGTTCCAGATCTATCCGGGCTCGTCGCTGATGAAGACCAATGCCCAGTTCAGCGCGCTGCGCAAGGGCGCGCTGGACCTGAGCCTGTACCCGATCCCGTATGCCGGCGGCGAGGTGGCGGAGCTCAACATCGGCCTGATGCCGGGGCTGGTCACTTCCTACGAACAGGCCGCGACCTGGAAGAATGCCGAGATCGGCAAGGCGCTCACCGAGCTGCTGCTGGAAAAGGGCATCGTCATCGTCAGTTGGGTCTGGCAGGCCGGCGGCGTAGCCAGCCGGGCCGCGCCGCTGATCAACCCGGAAGATGCCAAGGGCCTCAAGGTGCGCGGCGGCAGCAAGGAAATGGACATGATCCTCAAGGCCGCCGGCGCCTCGGTGCTGTCCCTGCCCTCGAATGAAATCTACGCGGCGATGCAGACCGGCGCTGCCGATGCGGCGATGACTTCTTCCACCAGCCTGATCTCCTTCCGTCTGGAGGAAGTGTCCAAGCATCTGACAACCGGCCGCGGCCGCGCCTATTGGTTCATGCTCGAGCCGCTCTTGATGGCGAAGAGCGTCTTCGACAAGCTGCCGAAGGACCAGCAGCAGGCGATCATGCAGGTCGGTGCCGAGATGGAGAAGTTCGGCAGCGAACAGGCGAAGGTCGACGACAGGCAGGTCGCCGACATCTATGCCAAGGCCGGCGCCAAGGTCTATGACCTGGACGACAAGGCGATCAGGAAGTGGCAGGCATTGGCGCGCGACACCGCCTGGAAGGACTATGCCGACAAGTCGCCCAACTGTGCGCGCTTCCTGCAGTTGGCCGAAAAGACCCTTTGAAGCGCTGAAGCCTTCATGAGTCACGGTTACGACCCTCGCCTGCCCGGCCCCGGCGGGCCGGCATCGGGCGTGCTTGGCGCGCTCGACCGGGCGATGGGCGTGGTCAATCGCGCCCTGCTGGTGCCCTGCATGCTGGCGCTGCTGGCCGCCGCCGGCGTTCTTACCTACAGCGTGTTCGCTCGCTACTTCTTCAAGATAGCCACCGACTGGCAGGACGAAGCCGCGGTGTTCCTGCTGGTCGGCGCCACCTTCCTGTCCGGCGCCTATGTGCAGTCGCAGCGCGGCCATATCGGCATCGAGGCGCTGGCGGGCCTTCTGTCGCCGAAGGTCAATCGCTGGCGCCTGATGCTGGTCGACGCGGCGAGCAGCGCCTTCTGCCTGTTCTTCGCCTGGAAGTCGTGGACGCTGCTGCACGAGGCCGTGCGCGAAGGGCAGACCACGTCCAGCTCATGGGGGCCGCCCTTGTGGATTCCCTACTCGATCATGGCGGCCGGCATGACACTGGTCGGCATCCAGTTGCTGCTGCACCTGATGGCGCGCGTGGTCGCCGTGAGGGCTTCGAAATGAGTGTGCTCACGATCGGCCTGCTGTATGGCGCGGCGACACTGCTGGTCATGATGTCCGGCATGTCGATCGCCTTTGCGCTGGGCGGCGTGGCGCTCGCCTTCATGTTCTTCTTCATGCCGGCGTCCAGCCTCGACACCGTCACGCAGAACGTCTATGAAGAGCTGGCCAGCATCACCCTGCTCTCGATTCCGCTGTTCATCCTCAAGGGCGCGGCGATCGGCAAGTCGGCCGCCGGCCGCGACTTGTATCTGGCGCTGCACGCCTGGATGCACCGCATTCCCGGGGGCCTCGGCATTGCCAACGTATTTGCCTGCGGCCTGTTCGCGGCAATGGCGGGATCGAGCCCGGCGACCTGCTCGGCGATCGGCAGCGCGGGGATTCCCGAAATGCGCAGCCGCGGCTATTCGGGCGGCTTCGCCGCCGGCATCATTGCGGCCGGCGGCACGCTGGGGATACTGCTGCCGCCGTCGATCACCATGATCCTCTACGCGGTCGCGGCCGAGCAGTCGCTGGGGCGCCTGTTCCTCGCCGGCATCGGTCCCGGCGTGTTGCTGGTGGCGCTGTTCTCGTTCTATGCCACATGGCGCTACCGTGTCGAATACCGCGCGGCTGAAGCCACCCACGCCGCCGGCGGCATCAAGTCGGCCTACCTCGGCCAGCATGTCTACAGCCTGCGCGAGAAGGTGGAGATGCTGCCGCGCGTGCTCCCCTTCGTGATCCTGCTGATCGGCGTCATGGTCGCGCTCTACGGCGGCTACGCCACGCCCTCGGAAACCGCCGGCCTCGGCGCGGTGCTGGCGCTGGTGCTGATCGCGGTGGTGTATGGCCTGTGGCGGCCGACGCAACTGGCGCCGATCCTGACCTCGACGCTGCGCGAATCGACCATGCTGATGTTCATCATCGGCATGTCGCTGCTCTACTCCTACGTGATGAGCTACCTGCACATCTCGCAGAGCGCCGCGGAGTGGATCGTCGGCCTCGCCCTGTCGAAGTGGCTGCTGCTGACGGTGATCCTGCTGATGGTGCTGCTGCTCGGCTTCTTCCTGCCGCCGGTGTCGATCATCCTGATGACGGCGCCGATCATCCTGCCGCCGCTGAAGGCCGCGGGCTTCGACCTGATCTGGTTCGGCGTGGTGATGACCATCGTCATGGAGATGGGCCTGATCCATCCGCCGGTCGGCCTCAACATCTTCGTCATCAAGAACATCGCGCCCGACATTCCGCTCAGTGACGTGATCTGGGGCGTGATGCCCTTCGTCGGCCTGATGTTCGTCGCGATCATCCTCTGCTGCTTCTTTCCCGGCATCGCCACGGCCTTTCCCGATGCGGTGATGGGTGTGTCGACCAAGTAATTTAAAGCCCGCGCTGCGCGTCAGACGATGCGATCCTCCGGCCGTGTGATCTTGCGCATCGGCTCGTAGCGCTTGCTGTCGGTGCGCAGCGGGTGCTCGGCGGCGGCGCCGTCCCAGACCGGATCGGCGATGCTCTCGAACACCTCGCGCAGCCGCTGCCCCCAGGAGCTGTGGATCATCCGGAAGTAGGGATTATCGTCGTCGATGCAGACGATCTGCTCGCTGCGAAACTCACCTTCCCGGTACACCAGCAGGTCCAGCGGCAGGCCCACGCTCAAGTTGGATTTCAGGGTCGAATCCATGGACACCAACGCGCACTTGGCGGCTTCGTCCAGCGGCGTGGTGGGCGTGAGCACGCGGTCGAGGATGGGTTTTCCGTACTTGCTCTCGCCGCCCTGGAAGAAGCAGGTCTCGCGCGTGGCCTCGATGAAGTTGCCTTCCGAGTAGACCAGGAACAGGCGCATCGCCTCGCCCTTGATCTGGCCGCCGAAGATCATCGTCGCGTTGCAGTCGATGCTCGCGGCCCTCATCGAGGGGCCATCAAGCTCGCAGACGCGGCGCACCGCCGCACCCAGCACGCGCGCCGCATCGAACATGCTCGCGGCGTTCCAGATCGTCAGCCCCGGTTGGTCGGGGCCGCGGTCGATTTTCTCGAGCTGCAGGATTTCGCGCACCGACTGGCTGATGCTCAGGTTGCCGGCCGACAGCAGCACCATGAAGCGGTCGTCGGGCTTCTCGTAGACGATCATCTTGCGGAAGGTGCTGATCTGGTCGATGCCTGCGTTGGTGCGCGAATCGGAGAGGAAGACAAGGCCGGCGTTGAGGCGGATGCCGATACAGTAGGTCATGGCTGGTGTGGCCCTCGAAGGGTGTTGAGCGGGGATTTCAGGCGGACAGTACTCGGGGGATTCTATTTCGACTTTGCAAGGAAGAATGGGCTTCGCAAACTCCGACAGTTCCGCCTTGGCTACAATTGGCCCACTGCCTGTACCGGCCGCATCCATATGAACGCAAACCTCTATTCCCTGCTGGCTTCCCGCTTTCCCGAATCCGACACAGCGCCCTGCATGATCCTGCCCGACGGCCGGGTATGGACCTACGGCGACATCGAGCGCGCTTCGGGGCGCATGGCCAACCTGATCGTGGCGCTCGGACTCGCGCCGGGCGACCGCGTGGCGGCCCAGGTGGAAAAGACCCCCGAGGCCCTGGTGCTGTACCTTGCCGCGCTGCGCGCCGGCATGGTGTTCCTGCCCCTGAACCCGGCTTACCAGCGCCAGGAGCTGGAATACTTCCTCGGCGATGCGCAGCCCGGCCTGTTCGTTTGCCGGCCGCAGGTGCGGGCGCTGGCCGACGAGTTGGCCGGTGCGCTGGGCGCGAAAGCCGGCGCACGCGACGGACGCACCGCCGGCTGCACGGTGCTGGAACTCGATGACAGCGGTCGCGGTTCGCTGATCGCCGCCGCCGCGCCGCATCCCGACGAGTTTTCCACCGTGACGCGCAGCGCGGGCGACCTCGCCGCGATCCTCTATACCTCGGGCACCACCGGGCGCTCCAAGGGCGCCATGCTGAGCCACGGCAACCTCGCGCACAACGCCAGGACCTTGCATGCCTACTGGCATTTCCAGCCGGGCGACGTGCTGCTGCACATGCTGCCGACATTTCACGTGCATGGCCTGTTCATTGCCTGCCATTGCGTCCTGCTGAATGGTTCGGCGATGTTTTTCGAACCGAAGTTCGACGCCGGCCGCGCCATCAAGCTGCTGGCCGAATCGACCGTGTTGATGGGGGTGCCGACGTTTTACGTGCGTCTGCTGCTGGAACCCGCGTTCGGCCGCGATACCTGCCGCAACGTCCGGCTGTTCATCTCGGGTTCGGCGCCGCTGCTCAAGGAGACCTTCGACGAGTTCAAGGCGCGGACCGGCCACACCATCCTCGAGCGTTACGGCATGACCGAGGGCGGCATGTTTGCCTCGAACCCGTACGCGGGCGAGCGACGCGGCGGCACGGTGGGTTTTCCGCTGCCGGGCACCGCGCTGCGAATCGTCAACGCGGCCGGCACGGCGACCAAGCCGGGCGTGGTCGGGCATATCCAGGTCAAGGGCGACAACGTCTTCGTCGGTTACTGGGGCATGCCGGAAAAGACCAAAGAGGAGTTTACCGCGGACGGCTGGTTCAAGACCGGCGACATGGGCGCCTGGGATGCCGACGGCTACGTGGTGATCAGCGGCCGCTCGAAGGATCTGGTGATCACCGGTGGCCTCAACGTGTATCCGAAGGAGATCGAGGAACTGATCGACGCAATGCCCGGCGTGCTGGAGTCCGCCGTCATCGGCCTGCCGCATCCCGATTTCGGCGAAGCCGTCAGTGCCGTGGTGGTGCGCCAGAAGAACCCGGCCGGGGCCGCTCTGAGCGAGTCCTCGATCATCGGCGCGATCAAGGACCGGCTCGCCAACTTCAAGGTGCCGAAGTGGGTCTATCTGGTCGATGAACTGCCGCGCAACGCCATGGGCAAGGTGCAGAAGAACATCCTGCGCCAGCAGTATTCGGCGATGCGCGCAAGGTAGTTGCAGTGCTGAACTTCCTCCCGGCGCCGCTGATCGGCGTCCTCGCCTCGGTGCTGCTGGGACTCAATGCGCTGTTCTGGGTGCCGCTGCTGCTGGTTTTCGCGCTGCTGAAGCTGGTCCTGCCGTTCAGGGCCGTCCGCCTGCGGATCGATCCGGTGCTGGTGGCCATCGCCGAGGCATGGATTTCCTGCAACAGCGCCTGGATGGCGCTGACCCAGCGCACCGCGTGGGATGTTGAAGGCATAGCCGGGCTGGATCCGCGCGACTGGTACCTGGTCAACTGCAACCATCAGACCTGGGCCGACATCTTCGTGCTGCAGCACTTGTTCAACCGCCGCATTCCGATGCTGAAGTTCTTCCTCAAGCAGCAGTTGATCTGGGTACCGGTGATGGGGCTGGCGTGGTGGGCGCTGGATTTTCCCTTCATGCGCCGCCACAGCGAGGAATTCCTCAAGCTGCATCCGGAGATGCGGGGCAAGGACCAGGCGGCCACGCGCCGCGCCTGCGAGAAGTTTGCCCTGATCCCGACCAGCGTGATGAACTTCCTCGAAGGCACCCGCTTCAAGCCGATCAAGCATCAGCGCCAGCAGTCGCCCTATCGGCATCTGCTGAAGCCCAAGGCGGGCGGGATCGCGCTGGCCTTGAACGCCATGGGCGACAAGTTTCGGGCCATCCTCGATGTCACCATCGTCTACCCGGACGGCGCGCCGAATTTCTGGGAATTCCTCTGCGGCAGGCTGAAACGGGTGATCGTGCGGGTACAGATCCTGCCGGTGCCGGAACATCTGATCGACAGCGATTACGCCGGCGACCCGGCGGTGCGCGAGGCCTTCCAGCGCTGGGTGCAGCAGTTGTGGCAGGACAAGGACGCGCAGATTTCGCGCTTGCTGGAAGCAACACGGCGCTGAATGCGCCGCTGGAGGGAACCATGGAATCGCATCTCACCGATATCGGTCGCGTCATCCAGTTGGCGGTTGCTCCGGTCTTCCTGCTGACCGCCATTGCCACGCTGATCAATGCCCTGAGCATGCGACTGGGCCGCATTGTCGATCGCCGTCGCGTCGTGCAGCAAAGCCTGCACGGGCGGGAACCCGCCGCAGCCGCGGCCGCGGAGCAGGAGATCAGGCACCTCGCGCTGCGCAGCCGGCTTGTCTACCACGCGATCTTCTGTAACGTGCTCTCGGCCCTTCTGGTTTGCCTTGTGGTGGCCGGCGCTTTTCTCGGCGCCCTGCTGGGCGTGGACCTGGCGCGCACCGTGGCGACGCTGTTCATCGGCGCCATGCTGGCGATGATCGCCGGACTCAGCCTGTTCCTGCGCGAGGTCTATCTGGCGGTGCGCACTGGCGCGCACAACCAACCGTGAAGCAAAGCCCGGTACTCGCCGGCGTCATGTCGCCAGGATTCTTCAGGAGAAGCACGGATGATCGATCTCTATTACTGGACCACGCCCAACGGCCACAAGGTCACGATGTTCCTCGAAGAGGCCGGCATGCCTTACCGGATCGTGCCGATCAACATCGGCAAGGGTGAGCAGTTCGCCGCGGACTTCCTCAGGATTGCGCCCAACAACCGGATACCGGCCATTGTCGACCAGCAGCCGGCCGATGGCGGCGCGCCGCTCGCGCTGTTTGAATCGGGCGCGATCCTGCTCTATCTGGCGGACAAGACCGGCCGCTTCATTGCGCCGGACCTGCGCGGTCGCAATGAGACCATCCAGTGGCTGTTCTGGCAGATGGGCGGCCTCGGTCCGATGGCGGGGCAAAACCATCACTTCACGCAGTACGCGGCCGAAAGGATTCCCTATGCCATCGAACGCTACGTCAAGGAGACGGCGCGACTCTACGCCGTCCTCGACAAGCACCTTGCCGGCCGCGAGTTCATCGCCGGCGGCTATTCGATCGCCGACATGGCCTGTTACCCGTGGATCGTGCCGCATGAGAAGCAGGGGCAGGATCTCGACGATTTTCCGCAGCTCAAACGCTGGTTCACCGCGATCCGCGAACGTCCGGCGACGCAACGCGCCTATGCGCTGGCGCAGGAAATCAATCCATCGCCGGTGATGAGTGAAGAGGCTAAACGCGTGCTGTTCGGGCAGGACGCAAGTACGGTGCGTTAGCTCAGCAATCCATGCAGCATCTTGGTCGCCAGCAGCGCCAGGAAGCCGCCGAAGGCCCGCTTCAACTGCTTGACCGGCAGCTTGTGCGCGAGCCTGGCACCGACCGGCGCCATCAGGAAGCTGACGGTGACGACGCCGACGAAGCCGGGCAGGTACACGTAGCCCAGCGAATAATCCGGCAGGCCCTGCGTCTTGAGTCCGCTGAGGATGTAGCCGATGGTCCCGGCCACGGCGATCGGGAAGCCCAGTGCCGACGAGGTGCCGACGGCGTGGTGGATCACCACGTTGCAGAACACCATGAAGGGAATCGTCAGGAAGCCGCCGCCCGCAGCGACCAGGCTCGACACGATGCCGATCAGGGTGCCGGCGATCACCATGCCGAGGGTTCCCGGCAACTGCCGATGCGGCTTGGGTTTGAAATCCAGCATCATCTGCAGCGAGGCGTAATACACGATCGCGGTGAACACCATCGCCAGCGGCCGGGTCGGCACCCAGGTGGCGAAAAACGAACCGGACAGCGTGCCGATCACCAGACCCGGGGCGAAGCTCTTGACGATGTCCCAGCGCACCGCGCCGTGCGCGTGATGGGCGCGCATGCTGGCAACCGAGGTGAACACGATCGTCGCCATCGAGGTGCCGAGCGCCAGATGCATGCTGTGTTCCACCGGGAACGCCTGCGCCGTGTACAGCATGAACAGCAGCGGCACAATGGTCAGCCCGCCCCCGACGCCGAACAGGCCGGCGACGAAGCCGGCGAAGACACCCAGCAGCGGATAGGCAAGCCACCACAGCGTCATTTCGTCTCCTTGATCAGCTTGCCGGTGATGAACTTCCATTCCGCCGGGTCGACCGGCGTGATCGACAGCCGGTTGCCGCGTTGCAGGGCGCGCATATGCTCAAGTTCCGGGTGTTCCCTCAGCTCGTCGAGGCCGACCAGCCGCGTCTTCTTCACGACGCGCACATCGACATTCACCCAGCGCGGATTCCCCGGCGTCGATTTCGGATCGTAGTAGGGGCTCTTCGGATCGAACTGCGTGCGGTCCGGGTAGGCGAGCTGCGCCACCTCGGCGAGTCCCGCGATCCCGGGTTCGGGACAGGACGAGTGATAGAACAGCACGCCGTCGCCGACCTTCATCTGGTCGCGCATGAAGTTGCGCGCCTGGTAGTTGCGCACCCCCCACCAGTCGACCGTCTGCTTCGGCATCGCCAGTACGTCGTCGATGCCGACCACCGCGGGCTCGGTTTTCATTAGCCAGTAACGCGCCATTCAGTCTGCATCCACGCCGAGTTGCTGCACCCAGGCCAGCGCGTCGCCAAGGATTTCGCCGAGCAGGCCCAGCGTGCCGGCCGCGCCGTAGGGGGCGAGCAACGCCTGGGTTCCGGCGATGTCGTTGTCGTCGTAGCGCTCGATGAGCGCAAGCAACTGACCCAGCGTGCCTTCCCGGTGCGTCAGCGCGGTGCGCACGTCGTTGCCGACCGCAATCTGCGCCAGCACGTCGGTCATGGTCATGCCCAGTGCGGCAGGAACTATCGACATGAGGCCGGTAATGAACGCCGCATCGCGCTGGTCTTTCTGCTCCGAATGCAGTTTCTCGGCCAGCAGTTCCATGAAGCGTCCGCGCAGGGCAGCGAGTTGCAGCAGGGGGTTGTGGGCAAGATCGACATCGGCGCCGCGGCTGAACAACAGCAATTGCAGCCAGCGCTGCAACTGGCGGTGCCCGAGCATGGTGATGGCATGACGCACCGAGGTGATCCGCGCGCGGGCACCAACGCCGACCGAATTGGTCAGCCGCAGCAGGTTGATCACCAGTGCCGGCTCGGTGCGAAACGCGGCGTCGAGGCGAGCCGGGTCGGCTTCCTCGGCAACCAGCTTGATCAACCGCATCAGGCCGTGGGTAGAGGCATCCAGCTTGCGTCCTTCGACAATCGCCGGTTTGGCGAAGTAGTAGCCCTGGAACAGGTGGAAACCGAGCAGGCGGCACAGTTCCATCTGCGTTTGCGATTCGACATGCGCCGCAATCAGCGTGCGGCGGGTGGTGCCCAGCGCGCGCGCCGAGGTCTGCAGGCGATCTCCGGGAAGGCTGTCAATGTTGATCTTGAGCCAGGTGGCGAGATCGACCAGCGGCCAGAGCTGGTCGCCGACATCGGTTACGCCGGAGAGCGAAAAGGCATAGCCCTTGCTCTTGAGGTCCTGGCAGCGCGGCAGCAACGACTCGTCGGCAAACGCCGCGACGTCGATTTCGAGCACCACGGTGTCTTTCGGCAGCAACTCGACGAGGTCGCTCTCGAGAAACAGTCCGTTCACGTTGATGAAGGCGCGTGCCTGTCCGAGGACATTGGCCAGGCCGAGCTCGGCGAAGGCCTTGCAGACGACATCGGCAGTGGCCATGGTGGCCGCCGTGACGGTCTCGACACGGGCGGAGTTTTCCGCGGTGGCGCGAAACAGCAGTTCGTAACCGGCCAGCCCCTTGTCCCTGTCCAGGATAGGCTGGCGGCCAATGAATACTTCGCGCAGTTGATCGCGCGCCGGGGGTGCTTGCTCGCTCATCGGTGGTGCCACCAGGGGATACCGGCCCCGGTTCCTGCCGGGTACATAAAGCAAGGCGCGACCAACGCCGCGCCCTGAAGATCGATTCCCCCGCAAGTGCCGTTTGGCCGGCATCCTGAACCTGGGTTCAGAGTGGCCACGTTCCTGCCGCTTCAGGTTCGCTCGCTTGGAGCGCTCACAACAGCGGCGTCTTTGGGCTGCGGCCGATGCCAATCAGCATTGGTTCAAGGAATGTATGGCCTTGGCGAACACCGCAGGGGAAACCCTGGAAAGCCAAGCGACACCTTCACGAACCGAGGGCGGGGCGCTGCCTAGAACAACTGCTCGTGCTGCGCCAGCGATTCGTCGAGCTTGGCCTCGATGGAATCGATTCTACGCTGAATCGATTCGCTTTCAAGGGCCGCCGCAACGTCCGCCGGAGTGTTCTTCGCGGCGAGGAATTCATGGGCCAGATTCAGGGCCGCCATGACCGCGAGACGCTCGCCGCCGCGCGCGCTGCCGGGTGTCTTCTCGCCGATTTCCTTCAACCTGCCGTCAAGAAAGGCGACCGCGGCCAGCAATGCCTCGCGCTCGGCAGGCTCGCAGGCAACGCGATACGCCTTGCCCAGCAGCTTGACTTCAACCGTATTGCTCATTCCTCGGGCAACCGCGTGATCAGTGCTTCAAGGCGCTCGCGCGTGGCCTCGATCTTCCGTGCCAATGCGGCTTTTTCGACCTCGAGCCCGGCGACGTGGGCACGCAGGGCCTGATTCTCGCCACGCAAGCTGGTGCAGACGGCCAGTATCTGTTCGACCTTGCGCTCAAGGGGATCGAGGGAAACGCTCATGGCGTCAAGTTTCCGGGAAAAATTCAATCAGGTCAAGCAACAAGCTTTCAAAGTGAATGTGCTTTGGTAGCCGTCGTCGGCAATTGGCACCGGTCTGGCAAAATGGCCCCATGCCCATCGAAGCCTTCTCTGCCGCCGACCTGCGTCGCGTGCTGGTGATCAAGCTGCGCCACCATGGCGATGTCCTGCTGGCTGCGCCGGTGATTTCAATGCTGAAGCGGATCGCGCCGCACTGCGATGTCGATGCGCTGGTATATGCCGATACCGCGCCGATGCTCGAAGGCCACCCGGGGCTGGCGCAACTGCACCTGATCGACCGCAATTGGAAGCGGCTGGGTGTGCTGCGCCAGGCCGCGGCCGAATGGACGCTGATCTCCGCGCTGCGCGCCCGGCGCTATGACCTGGTGCTGCACCTGTCGGTGCATACGCGCGGCGCCTGGCTGGTACGCCTGTTGCGGCCGCGCTGGTCGGTGGCGCCGAGGTTCCGCGCCGGGTTCTGGGCGAACAGCTTCACCCATCTCTATCCGGCGCAGTCGCACTCGCAGCGCCACACGGTGGACACCAATCTCGACAGCCTGCGGGTGCTGGGCATGGAGCCGACGCCAGCGGACATGAGAGTGACCCTGGTGCCGGGCGCGAAGGCCGAGGCGCGCGTGGCGGAATTGCTGGCGCAGCACGGCCTGTCGCCCGGTGGTTTTGTCCATGTCCATCCGGCGTCGCGCTGGGCCTTCAAGTGCTGGCCCGCCGAGCGGGTGGCGGCCCTGTGCGACGCGCTGGCGGCCCAGGGCTGGCCCATCGTGCTGACTTCCGCATCGGAGGCAAAGGAAAAGGCGCTGATCGCCGAGGTGCGCGCCGCGCGCGACCCTGGCGCCGCATCGCCGGCGCCAGCGCGTTGCGTCCCTGCGGGAACCGTCGACCTGTCCGGGCAACTCTCGCTCAAGGAGCTCGCTGCCCTGACGGCGCAGGCGAGGCTTTTCGTCGGTGTCGATTCGGCACCGATGCACATCGCCGCGGCACTGGCTACCCCGGTGGTCGCCATCTTCGGCCCCTCGGGCGACCGCGAATGGGGACCGTGGGGCGAGGGGCATCGGGTCGTCGCTTCGATGACCCATCCTTGCCGCCCCTGCGGCATGGCCGGCTGCAACGACAGCAAGGTCAGCGACTGCCTGGTCACGCTGCCGGTGGCGCAGGTGCTTGCCGCCTGCGAGGAGTTGCTGGCGTGAAGCTCGCCATCGTCCGGCAGAAGTACACCCCCTTCGGCGGCGCCGAGCGCTTTGTCGAGCGCGCGCTGGCAGCGCTCAGGGCCAAGGGCGTCGATGTCTCGATCATCGCGCGCAAGTGGCAGGGTGACGCCGCGGATGGGATGCAGGGCGTCCGCCTTAATCCGTTCTACCTGGGCCGCACCTGGCGCGACGGGGGCTTTGCGCGCGGCGTCCAGCGCCTGATCGCCGAGCGACGTTTCGACCTGGTGCAAAGCCATGAGCGCATTCCGGGCTGCGACATCTACCGTGCCGGCGACGGCGTCCATGCCACCTGGCTGGAACTGCGCAACAAGCCGCTCGATGCGCTGTCGCCGTGGCACCGCTATACCTTGGCGGCCGAAGCAGAGATGTTTCGGCATCCCGCCCTGCGCGCGGTGATTTGCAATTCGCGCATGGTCCGGGATGACATCGCGCACCGCTTCGGCGTTGCCGACGCGAAGCTGCACGTGATCCGCAACGGCGTCGATCTCGAGGCTTTCCATCCGCGGCTGCGGACGGAGCAGGGGTTGGCGCTGCGTGCCAAGACGGGAGTCAGCGCGGAAACCCCGGTGATTCTCTTCGTCGGCTCCGGCTACGAACGAAAGGGTCTGCCGACCCTGCTGCATGCCCTGTCGCGCATGGCCCGGCGCGACGCCCGGCTGTGGGTGGTCGGCCGCGACAAGCACGAGTCGCTGATGCGCAGCCTGGCGCAGACGCTGGGCGTCGACGATCGGGTGATGTTTCTCGGCGCGCAGACGGACGTACGGCCGCTTTACGGCGCGGCCGACGTGTTCGCCCTGCCCACGCTCTACGATCCCTTTCCCAATGCCGCACTGGAGGCGCTGGCCTGCGGCTTGCCGCTGGTGACCACCACGACCTGCGGCGCGGCGGAACTGGTGACGCCGGCCAACGGTGCGGTGATCGTGGCCGGGGATGTCGCGGCGCTGGCGGACAGCCTGGATTTGCTCTGCGCCAACGCGCGGGCCATGCGCGATGCGGCGCGCGCCAGCGTCGCCCGTTTCGACCCGGCGCAGATGGCGGCGCAATTGATGGCGCTCTACTCGCACCTGCTGGCGGGAGCCCTGCCGGGCAAGCCGCTTGCGGTAAAATTCCCGGTTTCCACGGCCTGAAAGCGATGACCAAGGAGGCCTCATTGAGGCGCGGCGCTGCCACCAGCCGCGAAGTCTATTTTCGCCTGCTCGGCTATGTGCGGCCGTATTGGCGCATGTTTGCCCTTGCGCTGGCCGGCATGGTGCTCACCGCCGCTGCCGAGCCGTTGTTCCCGGCGCTGATGAAGCCCCTGCTCGACCGCAAGTACGACGCGGCCGAAGTTTCCTCGTTGTGGCTCTATCCAGCGGCCATAGTGGCGATCTTCCTGCTGCGCGGCATATTGGTATTTGTCACCAACTTCTGCATGGCATGGGTATCAAACCGGATTGTGATGGACATGAGAGTGGCCATGTTCCGGCAACTGGTCCGCCTGCCGACCGGCTATTACGAAAACATGTCATCCGGCATCCTGATGTCCAAGGTGATGTGGGATGTCATGGGGGTATCTGCCGCGGCGACGAATGTCCTTACCATTGCCGTTCGCGACAGCCTGACCTTGCTCGCGCTCCTGTCATGGATGTTCTGGCTCAACTGGAAGCTTTCATTTATTGCGCTGCTCATCGCGCCGCCGATTGCCATCTCCGTGCGCAAGGTGTCGGGACGATTGCGGGCATTGTCACAAGGCGGACAGCGTGCAATGGGACAGATTTCGCATGTGCTGGAAGAGGCGATCGAGTGCCACAAGGTGGTCAAGATCTTTGGCGGCCATGACTACGAGGTGCGCCGTTTCGTCAAGACCAGCCTGGCGCAGCGCGGCAACGCCATGAAAATGACCGTCGCCGCGGGCCTGGTTACTCCGGTCGTCCAGGTCTTTGCTTCCATCGCGCTTGCTGCGGTGGTGGCGATCACGCTGTGGCAGGTTGCGCGAAACGAGACCACGCTGGGCAGCTTCGTCTCATTCATTACCGCGATGCTGATGCTTCTTGCGCCATTGAAGCGCCTGACGGAACTGAGCGGCACCCTGCAACGCGGCCTGGTTGCCGCCGAGAGCGTTTTCGAGATGGTGGATGAGCCGCCCGAGCAGGACAAGGGCGCCAATCCGCTGGCACGCGCCAGCGGCAAGGTGGATTTCCGGGAGGTGACCTTTTCCTATTCCGGAAGCCAGCGCAAGGCCCTGGACGCCGTCTCGCTGACCATTCACCCGGGAGAAATGGTGGCCCTGGTCGGAGCATCGGGATCGGGGAAGACCACCCTGGCAAACCTGATCCCGAGATTCCACCATCCGTCGTCAGGCCAGATCCTGCTCGACGATATCGACATCGCGACAATCCGGCTTGCCGACTTGCGGGCAAACGTGGCGCTGGTCTCCCAGGATGTGGTCTTGTTCAACGATACGGTCGCTGCCAACATCGCCTATGGCTCGATTGGCGACCGGGCCGGTCGCGACGAAGTGGTCGAGGCAGCCAAAGCCGCCTACGCACACGATTTCATCGTCGCCATGCCGCAGGGCTACGACACGATGGTCGGCGAGAACGGCGTCAAGCTCTCGGGCGGCCAGCGGCAGCGCCTGGCGATAGCCCGTGCGCTGCTCAAGAACGCGCCCGTGCTGATCCTCGACGAGGCGACATCGGCGCTCGATACCGAGTCGGAAAGGCAGATCCAGGCGGCGCTGGAGACGCTGATGCGGGGCCGCGCGACGCTGGTCATAGCGCACCGGCTGTCCACCATCGAGGGCGCAAACCGCATCGTCGTGCTGAGCCATGGCAAGGTGGCCGAGACCGGCACACATGCCGAACTGCTGGCCCGCGGAGGCATGTATGCACGGCTCCACCGCCTTCAATACGAACGGGAAGAGTTGTCGTGACCCCGCTATGCGTTGTTCATACGGAGGCATCGCTCGGCTGGGGGGGGCAGGAAATCAGGGTGTTGACGGAGATGGCCGGGATGACCGCGCGCGGCCACCGCTCGCTGCTGTTCTGTCCGGCCGAGGCGCGCATCTTCGCCGAGGCGCAGGCCCGCGGCATCCAGGTGGAGGCGCTGCCCATCGGCAACAAGCGCTGGTCCGGGTTGCGGGGGTTGCGACAGCGGCTGAAAGCGCTGCAGCCGGACCTGGTGGTCACCCACAGCTCCACCGACAGTTGGCTCACTGCGCTGGCGACGCGCTTCTGGCGCGCCGCGCCGCCGGCGGTGCGCATACGCCATATCTCCGCGCCGGTGGGCCACAGCGCCGCCACGCGCTGGCTCTATGGCAGCGCCGCGGCCCATGTGGTGACCACCGGGGAGCGTCTGCGCCGCCAATTGATCCGTGACCTCGATCTGCCTGAAAGCCACGTCACCTCGGTTCCGACCGGCATCGACCTCGCGCACTACACGCCGCGCGACAAGGCTGCGGCGCGCCGCGCGCTGGGCCTGCCGGAAACCGGATTCTTTGTCGGCATCGTCGCCACTTTGCGGAGCTGGAAGGGCCATCGTTACCTGCTCGACGCCTGGGCCGGCCTGCCGGCAGGCAGCGATCGCCTGCTGGTGGTCGGCGACGGCCCCGGTCGCGACAACCTGCATCGGCAGGCCGCGGATCTTGGCATCGCCGAGCGCGTGGTGATGCCGGGCAATCAGGACGACGTCGCGCCCTGGCTGGCCGCGCTTGACGTATTCGCCCTGCCCTCCTACGCCAACGAGGGTGTGCCGCAGGCGATCATGCAGGCGATGGCGATGGGCCTGCCTGTGGTCAGCACCCCGGTCGGCAGCATTGCCGAGGTCGTTGCCGACGGCGAGACCGGGCTTCTGGTGCCGCCGCGCGACAGTGGGGCGCTGCGCGCTGCGCTGGCACGCCTGGCCGGCGATCCCGCACTCTGCCGACGCCTCGGCGAGGCCGGCGCGGCGCGCGCCGGCGAACGCTTTGCGGACGGCCTCATGCTCGATCGCATGGAGGCAATTTTCCGCCAGGTGCTGGCCGGCCGCCATCGCTGATGGACATTCCCTTCGCCGACCAACTGCTCTACGGATGGACGCGCCGCGCCGCCAACCGCGATCCGGTGCAGCCACTGGCGACGCTGGAGCTGGCGAAGGTGCGTTCGGTGCTGCTGGCATTGACCACAGGCCTCGGCGACGCGGTGTTGTCCACCCCGGTGTTCGCCGCCGTGCGCCGCGCCATGCCGCAGGCGCGGATCACACTTTTCGTCCGGGCGGAATGGGCGCCACTGTTCGCCGCCGAGCCTGATCTCGATGCGGTGGTGACGTATTACGGCAAGTGGCGCCGCTTCTTTCCAACCCTGCGTCGCCTGCGCGCCAAGGCGCCCGATCTGGCCCTGATACTTCACGGCAACGACCCGGACATCCTGCCGCTGGCCTACCTCGCCGGCAGCCGTCACATCGTTCGCGTGCCAACCACCGGCACGCGCTATGGCTGGCTGTTGTCCAACGCCGACCGCGTGGCCGACCGCCAGACCATGCCGGGCTGGCATTACATCGACAACCGGCTGCGCATCCTCGACAGCCTCGGCATTCCCCCGGTACGCCGCAGTCCCTCGATCCATCTGCCGGCGGCTGCGCGCGAGGGTGCTGCCGCCTGGTGCAGCAGGATGTTCGGCGAAGCGCCCTACTGGGTGCTGCATCCGTGGGCCGCCGATGCCTACAAGACGTGGCCTTCGCCGCAGGCCGCCGAGTTGCTCGCTGCGGTGGTGAGGCGCTGGCCGGCGCTGCGCGTGGTGCTGACCGGCGGCGCGGGTGAGCGTGCAGCCGCTGAACTTCTCGCTGCGGGGTGCGCCGGGGTGTCCGTCGCCGCCGGCGAGTTCGACATTGTCGGCACAGCCGCCCTGCTTGCCGGCGCCCGCGCCGTGGTGGCGCCCGACACGGGCGTGCTGCACCTCGCCGCCGCCCTCGATGTGCCGACGCTGGGCCTCTTTGCACCGACCTCGGCGAGCCTTGTCGGGCAGCGTGCCGAGCAGGCGCCGGCGCGCAGCCTGCAGCAGCCACTGACCTGCACGCCCTGCCTGGAAAAGCGCTGTCCCTATGCCGAGGCGCTATGCATGGCGCAGTTCAAGGCAGACCAGGTGCTGGCGGCGCTGGAGGGGATCTTGCCGCGATGAAGACCATCGCCCACCTGCTGCCCAACTACAACCCGTTTCCACCGCGCTATCCGGCTGGCACCGAATTGCGCGTGGCCGAGGTGTCGCGCCGCCAGCGTCGCTACCGGCCGGTGGTGATCTGCGGGTGCTTTCCCGGGCAAGCCGAGCGCGAGCGCGATGGCGTGATGGAAATCGAGCGGATCCACATCGGCCGGGTCTACCGCCGCCTGTTCCAGAAACTGACCCGCCTCGATCCCTGGCCTTACGGCCAGCGGATGTGGCAAAGATTGAGCGCCGTGGGTGCCGACCTGATCCACATTCACAACGAGCCCAAACTGCTCGCCATGCTTGCCGGCGAGCTGGCGCGGCACGAACTGCCGGTAGTGGTGCATATCGCGAATGACAAGCCGATCGGGTCCGGGCTGCTGCCGCTGGTCAAGCACTGGGTGGCGTGCAGCCGCTACATGGCTGGCTGGCTGGCGCGCGATGTCGGCGTCGCGCCGGCGGACATCACGGTGATCCATACCGGCGTGGACATCGCCAGCCGGCCGCCGCTGTGGCAGGTGCCGCCCGCCGAGCGAACGGCATTGCGGGCGCGCTGGGGCGTCGGTGCCGATGATTTTGCCTTCCTCTTTGCCGGGCGCCTGGTCAAGGAAAAGGGCGTCAGTGAAATGCTCGACGCGTTTGCCCTGCTGCACCCGCGGCGGCCGGTCAAGTTGCTGGTGGCCGGCAACGTGCGCGACTCCCTGGATCCGAAGAACGAAAAGGCGACCTACGGCCGCGCCATGACCGATCGCATGGCGGGCATGGTCGATGTGACGTGGGTCGGCAGCCTGCACCCGGACCGGATGCACGACTTCCTGCTCGCCGGAGACGCGTTCCTGCTGCCCTCGCTCTGGCACGATCCTTTTCCGACCGTGATGCTTGAGGCCGCCTGCGCCGGATTGCCCATTCTCGCCGGCCGCCGCGGCGGCATCACCGAGTTCCTGCAGGGCTGCCCCGGGGTGCCGCTGCTCGACGAACCCGGAGACCCGGCCGCCCTGGCCGCGGCAATGAATGCGTTAATGGAGGATCCGGTCGCTGCCGGCGCCGCCGGCCGCTGGCTGCGAAGCAGCATTCAACGCGACTTCGACTGGAGCCGGGTTGCTGCGGATTTCGAGACGCTCTACGACCGGCTGCTGCGGGAGGCGCCGTGACGGTGCGCCTGTCGTGGTTGCCCTTCGCGCTGCTGCTGGTGATCCTGCCCTATCCGGGCACGGTCGCGGCGCGCCTGCTGTTGCTGCTCATCAGCTTCTTCGTTGCTGCGACCTGGCATTTTCGCGCGGAACCCGCGATGAGGGCCGTGCTGCCCTGCAAACCGGCACTGGTCTTGTGGTGGGTTGTCAGCTTCGCTTCGCTCTCCTATGCCGTGGATCCTGCCTACAGCCTGGGTGAGTTGAAGAACGAGCTCGGCTACGCGCTGCTTGCCCTGTCCGCCTTCTTCGTGGTCGGCCAGCGCCGCGACACCGCGCTGTTTGCGCTGCGTGCGCTGGCCGGCGGCGTGGCAATTCTCTGCGGCTGGGCGACAGCGACCTGGATCGGTGAGGGCTTTGGCTGGAACCGGATGGGAGGTCACGGCGACATCGGAATTGTGGCGACCTATGTCGTCACCGTGCTGCCACCCCTGTTCTGGATCGTGGCCGACGATCCTGCGCCTGCCTGGCGGCGTGCGGGGTGGGGGCTGGTTGCCCTTGCGATGTTCATCGCCGCGATTACGGAGCAGCGCGCGGCGTGGCTGGCCATCGGGGTTGAGACGGCGATGATCGTCGCCTTGCTGGCCCGCGCCGGGCGCATTCCGCTGTCTCGCCGCCAGGTTGTCCTGGCAGGGGGGGTGCTGCTTGCGGCGGCAAGCGGGGCTGTCCTGAGTTACAGCTATTTTCGCCAGGGCAATGTCGTGGCCCTCGGCACGGATACGCGGATGGCGTTCTGGCCCACGGTGCTGGCCACGATCGCCGCGCATCCCCTGGCGGGCGCCGGCTTCGGGCGGCAGTCGATGAAGATTGCCTACCCCCATCTGATACCCGGATTCAACCCCGAGCTTTGGCATGCCCACAATGTTTTCCTCAACTACGGCCTGGCTCTCGGCGTACCCGGAATGATTGCACTGTTCGCGCTGTTCGCCGCCTGGGGGCGCCTGTTCTGGCGTTATGCCGGAACGGCGGCCGGGATCGCCGGCTGCGCGCTGGTAGCGGGTGTCGTCGTGCGCAACCAGTTCAACGACTTCTTCATGCGCGACATGAGCCTGCTGTTCTGGGCGCTGTGCGGACTGTTCGCCGGCATGTGCCTGGCACGCAGGGAGGTGTCGTGATGCGCGTCTGCTTCTACAACGTCACGGCGAGCTTCATTTCCGGCGGACTCGAGACCTACTGCTGGGAAGTCGGCCGCGCCATGGCGCGACGCGGGCATCAGGTAAGCATCGTCGCCGGCAACCGCGGCGAACCGCGCCATCATGAAGTGGCGCTGCTACGCTATCCTTTCCGCATAGAGCAGTCCTGGCCAAAATTCGGCACGCGCTTCCGGCGCCTGATGGAGCGGCTTTCGTTCGCTCGCGGCGGCGCCCTGGATCATCTGGTCGGCGCCGGCTACGATGCAGTCGTGATCAACAAGCCCTTCGACTTCCCGGTGCTTTGGCAGGCGCGCCGGCGCGGCATGCGCGCCCGCACCCTGTTCCGCTCCGGCGGCACCGACTTCTTCCCCGGTGACCGCCTGTTCGCCGGCAGCGTCGACCACTGGGTCTCCACCAGCCGCTACAACGCAGCCCAGATCGAGGCGCGCTACCAGCGGCCGGTGACAGTGATCCACAACGGCGTGGATACCGACCATTTCCGGCCGCAAGTACGCGAACCCGCGCTGGCAGGGTTGCCGCAGGATGCGCGCGTGATCGTCAGCCTCGGCCGGCTGGTGGGCTGGAAAGGCCTGCAGGTGATCGTCGAGGCCCTCGCCGGGCTGCCCGCTGACGTGCATTACCTTGTCATCGGCGAAGGCGCGGAGAGGGATGCCTTGCAGCAACTCGCAGCACGCCTCGCCGTTGGCGACCGCATCCGCTTCGTCGGCCGCATTGCGCACCAGGAACTCCCGCGCTGGCTCAGTCTCGGCGACGTGTTCGTGCAGCCTTCGATAGGCGAAGAGGCTTTCGGCATCAGCGTTGTCGAGGCCATGGCCTGCGCCCTGCCCGTGCTGGCATCCGATAACGGCGGCATGCGCGAGACCGTCCTGCCCGGCGCCACCGGACGGCTGTTGCCGCCGGGCAATGTCGCCGCGTGGCAGGCAGCGCTGGGCGAGTTGTTGGCGGACCGTGGTGCGCGGCGCGCTGCCGGCGAGGCGGCGCGCGCCCGCGTGATCGATCATTTCACCTGGGCCGCCAACGCGGCGGCGGTCGAAGACATGTTGATGGGGCGCTAGCGCATGTGCGGCATTCTCGGTTATGTGGCGCCTGAAGGCGTCACGCAAGATTTCGATCTCGCGGCGGCGGTGACGCGGCTGCATCATCGCGGTCCTGACGATTCCGGCCAGTGGCAGGACGGGGCAATGGGACTCGGCTTCGTGCGGCTGTCGATCATCGACCTCTCCCCGGCCGGCCACCAGCCGATGGTCAGCCCCTGCGGGCGCTACGCCATCGTTTTCAACGGCGAGATTTTCAACTTTCCGGATCTGCGCGCCGAGCTCGAAGGCAGGGGCGAGGCCTTTGTCGGCCATTCCGACACCGAAGTGCTGCTGCGCCTGTTCGCCCGTGAGGGACTCGAGGGCTGCCTGGCCCGTCTGCGCGGCATGTTCGCCTTCGCCGTCTGGGATCGCGCAACGCGCACGCTGTCGCTTGCCCGTGACCGGCTGGGCGTCAAGCCGCTGGTCTACGCCGAGACGCCGCGCGGTTTCGTCTTCGCCTCGGAGATCGCGGCGCTGTTCGCAATCGATGGGCAGTTGTCGCGGGCGCCGGATTTCCAGGCCCTCGACCACTACCTGTCGTTCCAGTACATCCCGGCGCCGCTCTCCGGCTTCGCCGCCGTGCGCAAGCTGCTTCCAGGCCACGCCATGACGGTCAGGGACGGCCGGGTCGAACGCATCTTCCGTTACTGGGACATCGATTTCTCGAAGCGCACCACGCTGTCCTTCGCCGACGCCTGCGAAAGCCTGCGCGAGAAAATCCTTGAAGCCACGAAAATCCGCATGATTTCCGACGTGCCGCTCGGCGCCTTCCTCTCGGGCGGCATCGACTCCTCGATCACCGTTGCCGCCATGGCGAGGCTCTCCGACCAGCCGATCAAGACCTTCGCCATCGGCTTCGATGACGAACGCTTCAACGAACTGCCGTTCGCCCGCCAGGTGGCCACGCATCTGGGCACTGAGCATCGCGAAATGATGGTGCGTCCCGATGCCGTCGAATGGCTGCCGCGGCTGATCGAACACCTCGGCGAGCCGCTGGCCGACAACTCGATCCTGCCGACCTTCTACGTCTCGCGCTTCGCCCGCGAACACGTCACGGTGGCGCTGACCGGCGACGGCGGCGACGAAAGCTTCGCCGGCTATCGGCGCTTCTACCAGATGCGCCGCGCCGACGTGCTGGCGCGCGCCGGCCTGACGCCCGTGTGGCGAGGCCTGCGGCGCGTCGGCATTGCCGTCGAGAATCGGCTCAAGCCGCATCGGCCCCGCCGCCGCTTCCCGGCCACCCGAGCCGACGAAATGCTGTTCCTGAAGGACGCCGAAGCCTACAAGCACCTGCTGGCCTTCTATCCCGACGCCGACAAGGAAGCCCTGCTGACAGCGGCCTTCCGCGCCCGGCGCGGTCCCTCGCGCACCACGGCCTATCTCGAAGCCGTGCTGACCCGTGCCAGGGCTGCCGACACGACCACGCGCTGGTGCTATGCCGACCTGATGACCTACCTGCCGGAAGACATCCTGTTCAAGGTGGATATCGCCAGCATGGCGGTTTCGCTCGAATGCCGCTCGCCTTTCCTCGACCACCAGGTCGTGGAGTTCGCCTACAGCCTGCCCGGTGCCTACAAGCTTACGGCGCGCGGCCGCCACAAGCACATCCTCAAGGAGGCATTCAAGGACTGGCTGCCGCCGGGTTTCATGGACAGGCCCAAAATGGGTTTCTCGGCGCCGCTGGCGCGCTGGCTGCGCGAGGATTTCGGGGCCTTGCTGCGCGAGCGCCTGATCGAGCGGCAGACCCTCGCGCCCTGGTTCGAGCAGGCGCAGGTCGCGCGTTACGTCGACGAGCACCTCACCGGCCGCGGTTCCCACAGCCAGAAGTTGTGGCCGTTGCTGGTGCTGGCGATCTGGGTAGAGCGCATGCGGGTCGATCCCGGCGCTTGAGGCGGACTGGATGAAGATCGGTTTGATTGCCACCGGCATCTGGGGCAGCATCCACCTCGAGATGGCGCGCGAGATGTTGCGCCAGGGTCATGAGGTTCGGATATATACCGAGGACAACCGGGCGCCCTCGGGCATGCGCTTCACGCGCTTTGAGGATGGCGGCCTCGACTTCTGGGTGATCCACGCCTTTCGCCGCAATCCCTGGACCTGGCTGCCCGACCGCTTGTTCAAGTACTGGCTGGGTCGCCGCTTCTTCACGACGCTGGTCGCCATTCGCCGCTTCATCCGCAGCAATCGCGACTGCGATGCCTTCGTCGTCGAAAGCGACTGGCTGGGTTTCTTCGTCGCCCTGGCGATGCGCTTCGAGCGCTTGCGCTGGATCGTCGGCATCCACGATACCGATTATCTCGACGCGCCGATCGCCTACCCCGGTCGCCCGCGAAGCGCGTGGCGCACTGCCGTGCAGCGTTGGGTGTTGCGGCGCGCTGATGCCGTGCGCGCCAATTCCCCGTTTACGCGCGAGGCCCTGATTGCCGGCGGTTGCCCGCCGCAGAAAATCACCGTGGTGCCGCTCCATGTGCCGCAGCGCATGCTGCCGCCGGCAAGCCCGCCTTTGCCGGAGTTTCGTGCCCTGGCGCGCCGGACCTGGCGTGCCCGGCTCGGCGTGCCGGAGAGCGCCCTGATGCTGGCGACCATGTGCCGGCTGACGCCGGTCAAGCATCTGGAGCTCGCGGTCGCAACCCTGGTCGAGTTGCGCCGCCGCGGCGTCGATGCCTGGCTGGTGTTTTTTGGCGGCGACCGCAAGCTGCCGGGCATCGGCAGCTATGCAGCCAGCCTGGCTGCCCTGGCCGCGCAAGGCGGTGCCGGCGATCGCCTGGTCCTTGCCGGAGAGGTGCCGCCGGGCGAGGTCAGGGAGGCCCTTGCCGCTGCCGACCTGCATCTGGCACCCTCCTGGGCGGATACCTTCAACTTCGCCGTGGTCGAGGCGGCTGTGGTCGGCACGCCTTCGCTGGTTTCGCCCCGGGTTGGCGCCGCACCCTGGCTTGGCGCGGCGGCGCGGGTGGTGGACAGCACGGATCCGGTCGCCTGGGCGACGGCGGCGCTGGCGCCGCCGGTAGTGGCTGAAAGTCAGCGCCAGCACATTGCCGACGAACTTGCGGTGGGCGCCGTGGCGAAACAGCTCGCGGCCCTTTACGAGAGCCTCCGGAAATGAGTGCGAAGCCCCTGTGCGTCCAGGTGAACTGGCAGACCGGCTTCGGCGGCGGCGAAATCTATACGCGCTTCTTCTCCGCGGCCCTGGTCGCGCTGGGTTGGGAGGTCAAGCTGGTCGCCGACCGCGAAGCGGCATTCTGGACGGATCTGGCGATGCCCGAGGTCGAGATCCTGCGCATCGACAGCGGGCGGGAGATACCCTCGGTGTTGCCGCGCGAGCCCGCGCTGGTCGTCACCCACAACACGCTGCCGGCCGGGATGGCACGGGAGGTCGCCGCCCGCCACCGCCTCGGCGGTCTGGTGCACATGCCGCTGATCGACCGCGACCCGGCGGGCCTTGCCCATTACCATCGGATATTCTGCGTCTCGGATTATGTCGCAGCGACGGCGCGGGCGCGCGGCCATGCCCAGGTCCATGACGAGGCCCTGCTCGGCGTCGCCGACCTGCAGCCGCGCACCGCGGGCAACGGCGCCGTGCAGCGGTGCAGCGAATACGACTGGGACTTGCGCAAGTTTCGCGAGCGCGTGCTGTCCTGGCTGGAGCCCTTGACCCATCGCGGCGGCGAGCCTTATGTGAGGCATCCCGGGCTGACTCTGGGCATCGTCTCGCGGCTGACGCCGATCAAGCAGTTTCCAGCAATGTTCTCACTGCTGGCGCCGATTATTGCCGGGTTGCCCGAAGTGCGGCTGGAGGTCTTCGGCAGCGGCGGCTATGCGTCGGTGCGCGATCTGCGCGCGGAACTTGCACCGCTCGGCGAGCGCGTCCGCTGGTGGGGACACCAGCCCGATCCGGCGTCGATCTACCCGCAGCTCGACTTCCTGCTCTCCGGCTTGCCCGAACGCGAGGCCCTCGGGCTCAACCTGATCGAGGCGCAGGTCGCGGGCACCCCGGTACTCGCCGTCGACGCTCCGCCATTTACCGAGACGGTGCAGGACGGGATCTCGGGTTTTCTCTACCGCGATCCCCGGCAGGACGCCGGAGCGGCCTTTGAAGCCTTGTTGCGCGGCATCGTCGGCGGCCGGCCGCGGCCCAATCCACGCCAGGCCAGCCCACACCTGGCGCGCTTTTCCGCTGCTGCTTTTCAGGCGCGCGTCGGGCGCGCCATGGCGGCGCTGGCCGCATGAAGATCCTTTACCTGCATCCGCGCGCCTGGACCGGCGAATACCCGGTGTTGCTCAAGCTGCGCGACCGGGGCCACACGCTCTGCGTCCTCGAGGAGAACCGCCGCCTGCCGGCGGCGCGACAGCAGACGCCCGATTTCGAGCAGCCGGGCGACGGCATCGCCACGCTCTGGTACAACCCCCGGCGCGGCGCCGAGCGCCTGCTGACCTGGCCCTGGGACCGCTACTACCGGCGCGCCTTCGAGGGACGCAATCTCGCCCACCGGGTCTGGGTGGTTGCCGCCGCGGTACGCTTGTTCAAGCCGGATGTGGTTGTCACCAGCGACGGTTTTTCCTATGCGGTGCCGGCTGCCTGGTTGCGCCGTCGCGGGTGGCTCACGGTGCCGCTGGTGGTCAGTTACATCGGCGGCGACATCCTCGACTTCCCTGCGGCCCGGGTCGGCAAGCGCCGCACGCCGCCGGTGACCCGGCTGATCCGCAGCGTCATCGTCGGCGCCGACCTGCTGCGTCCGGTCTCCCCGCTGGTGGCGCGCACACTGCTGGCCGAAGGCGCGGACGAGGACAAGCTGCGCGTTTGCCCGAGCCACCTGGTGGTCGCCGCCGCCACGCTTGACGACATCCATCGGCGCCGCGGCGAAATCCGCGGCCGGGTCCGCGGCGGCCTGGGCATTTCCGCCGCGGCGCCGTTGGTCATCACGCTTTCCGGCAACCTGCCCGGCAAAGGCCTGCACGTGCTGGCAGAGGCCTGGCCGCGAGTATTGGCGGCGCTGCCGCAGGCGCGCTGGCTGCTTTGCGGCCCGGCCGATCCCTGGCTGGCCGAGGCCGTCTGGCCGCAGCTTGAGGCAGCCGGTGTCGCCGCGACGGTGATCGCCTGCGGACCACTGCAAGGCGATGCGGTGTTCGAATACCTTGCCGCCGCCGACCTGCACGTGAATCCCAGCCTCGGCGAAAGCCTCAACATGGTCACTGTGGAAGCCGCGGCGGTCGGCACGCCGAGCGTCGGCACCGACCATGCCGGAATCGCCGACTGGATGAGCCGTCATGATGCCGGCATCGTGGTTGTGGCCGCGGAGGTCGGCCCCCTCGCCGATGCTATAATTCGCGCCCTCGGCAACCCGCAGCGGTTGGCTGGCCTAAGCGTGGCCGGCCGCGACATGGCTGCCGAATTCGGCCTCGAACGCATCGCCGGGCAACTCGAATCCCTGTTCGAGGAGGCACGCCGGGCACCCTCCCTGGAGCATTGATTGGCCCTTACTCTCGGCCTGCAGACCGGCCATGAATCCTCCGCCGTCCTGTTTGACGGCAAGCGACTGGTGGCGGCGGTTTCCGACGAACGGCTGACGCGGGTGAAGAACGACGGCGGCCGTCTCATGGACCATGCCATCGACGCCGTGCTGGCCATCGGCGGCCGCCGGCGCGCAGACGTCGACACGCTGGCGCTGATGTATACCTTTTTCCCCGAGGAATACTTCGTCCGCGAGACCTGGGTCAAGGAACTCGAACGCCGCCTGGTGCGCCGCCGCCGCCCTGCCCGAGGCGAAGGCCGGCCGCAGATGCTGCTGTGCAACTTCCTCGAGCGGCTCAAGCTGCGCGGCCGCGACTTCGAGCGCCACTTCCGCCGCGAAGCCTTCCTCACCGGTGAAGGTTTCCCCCATGCCGCGGCGAGCTTTCATGACCACCATCTGACGCATGCGGTGGCCGCTGCCTACTACAGCGGTTTTGCCGACTGCGCGGTGATTACCATGGACGGCCAGGGTGACTGGGGCGTGCATCACACCTCCGGTGTGTTTCGCGACGGCCGCTATGAGCGACAGCATACAAGCGATGCGCCCGGCTCCTCGGGCGGCATGTTCTACGGCCACATCACCGAACTGCTGGGGTTTCGCCCCATGCGCCACGAAGGCAAGGTGGTCGGTCTGGCCGCACTGGGTGATCCCGCTCCGCTCCACGATGCCTTTCTCCGCGCGCTGCACGTGTCCGGCGACGGCCACACGCTGACCTCGGACTTCACCGGCGCCGGCGCGGAAGAACGACGCATGACCTACCTGCGCAGCGTGATCGCCGGCCACAGCCGTGAAAATGTTTCGGCGGCGGCCCAGCAGGTACTGGAGGAGGTCGGCCTCGAACTGATCCGCAACTTCCTGCAGCGCAGCGGACAGCGCCGGGTGGCGCTCAACGGCGGCGTCTTCGCCAACGTCAAGCTCAACCAGCGCATCGCAGCCCTGCCCGAGGTTGACAGCATTTTTGTCTTTCCGGCCATGAGCGACACGGGCAACAGCGTCGGCGCCGCGTTGCTTGCGATGCTGGCGGCCGATCCCGACGCGCTGCGCGGCGCCGAGCCGCTGGTCGACGTCTATCTCGGCCCCGGCTACGACGATGTCGCGATCGCTGCCGCGCTCGCCGCCGCGGGGCAGAGCGCGACGCGGCTGGACGAGGATGAGCTGGTGGCGACCGCAGCCGGCGCCATCCATGACGGCCGCGTCGTCGGCTGGTTTCAGGGTCGCATGGAATTCGGCCCGCGCGCGCTGGGCAACCGCTCGATGCTGGCGCGGCCCACCGAATCGGCGATCAACGACTGGCTCAACGAGCGGCTCGACCGCTCCGAGTTCATGCCCTTCGCTCCCAGCGTGCTGGCCGAGCATGCCGACGAACTCTTCGTCGGGGTGGAAAAGGCCCGCCATACCGCGGAATTCATGACCGTCACCTTCGACGTGAAGCCCGAGTGGCGCTCGCGCATCCCGGCCGTGGTGCATGTCGACGGCACGGCGCGGCCGCAACTGGTACGCGCCGACCGAAACCCGCTCTACCATCGCCTGATCTCCGCCTACCACGCGCTGTCCGGCATCCCGCTGGTGCTCAACACCAGCTTCAACGTGCATGAGGAACCCATCGTCTGCGCGCCGGACGAGGCCATCCGCGCCTTCGTCGAGAAGCGCGTCGACTGCCTGGCGGTCGGTTCCTGGTGGCTGTCCCACTGAGGGCCGCATGTTCAAATCCCTGCTGGCGCGCCTCAAGAGCCGCTTTCCTTCCTACGTCTTCACGCGCATCTACACCAAACGCCGCTGGAAGGGCGAGTCGGCCTCGGGTGCCGGCTCCTCGCTGGAACAGACGCGAGCCGTGCGCGAGGCCCTGCCGGCCCTGCTGCGCGAACTCGCGGCGAACAGCCTGCTCGACATCCCTTGCGGCGACCTGCACTGGATCAAGCACGTCGATCTCGGCGCGGTCCAGTACATCGGTGCCGACATCGTGCGTCCCTTGATCGAGCGCAACCGCGAGACCTTTGCCGGCAGCGGGCGCCGCTTCGAGATCGCCAACCTGATTACCGACCCGCTGCCCGCGGCGGACGCCGTGCTCTGCCGCGACTGCCTGGTGCACCTGTCGCACAAGGACGTGCTGGCGGCGCTGGCCAACGTCAAGACAAGCGGCGCGCGCTGGCTGATCGCCACCACCTATACCGGCGACCGGCCGAACGTGGACATCCTCACCGGGCAGTGGCGCACCCTCAACCTGCAACTGCCGCCGTTCAACCTGCCGCCGCCGGCCAGGCTGGTGGATGAAAAGTGCACCGAGGGCGACGGCCGCTTTGCCGACAAGTTTCTCGGCGTCTGGCGCCTCGCCGATCTGCCATGAGTGCCGAGCCAGTCAAGGCGCTGGTCGAAGACGGGTTCTACCCGGCGGTACTCGATCTGTTCGGCGCGGCACCGCCCGGCCGCATCCTCGACGTGCCGGCAGGCTATGGCGCCTTTGCCCAACTCCTGATGCAGCGCGGGTACGCCGACATCGACTGCCTCGACATCATTGCGGCCGCCGACTTCCAGTTCTCCGGCGTCAACTATCGCCAGTACGACGCTGCCCATCCGCTGCCCTATGCCGATGCCAGCTTCGACTACGTGTTCAGCCTCGAGGGCATCGAGCATTTCGAGGCGCCGTTTCCCTTCGTGCGCGAACTTTGCCGTGTACTCAAGCCCGGGGGCAAGCTCTACCTGTCCACGCCGAACACCTTCTCGGTGGACGCCCGCATCAAGTACCTGTTGTCCGGCTACTTCCCGCGCTTCCGGCCGCTGATGCTGGAGCCGGGCAAGGTGATGCAGCAACCGGTGGACGACGCCCACATCTCGCCGATCTACTTCTGGCAGCTCAACTACTTCCTGATGGACAGCGGCCTCGCCATCCGCCGTGTGTCGACCCATGCCATCCGCCGCGCCCCGAATCTGCTGCGGCGCTGGCTGGAAAACGGCATCGCGGCGCTGATTCGCAGCAACATCCGGCGTCGCGGTTTTCCGGACCTCGGTGTCACCTCCGAAGCCATGCTGTTCGGTGACAGCCTGATTATCGAAGGCGTCAAGTCCTGACCGGCGGATCCCGTGCGGCTGCTCTATGCCTTTCCCGAGCCCCTGCCCCTGCCGCGCGCGCGGGGGGTACAGGTGGCCCATGCGGTGACCAGCCTGGCCGCCGCCGGCGTTCTTGTCGATCTGGCTTATGTGCCGGTGGCCGGGCAGTCGCCGCTGGCTCCGGCCGGCGTCGATGCCGCTACCGGCGTCACGCTGCTGCCGCTGTCGCGCAACTGGCCGGCGCCGCTCGATCGCCTGCCACCCTTCTCGCGCTGGCACTCGGTACGTTTCTTTGCCGGCGGCCTGCGGCGCGAGATCGACCTGCGCCGGCCCGATGTGCTCTATGTTCGTCACCTCAAGCTCGCCGATCTTCTCCTCGCGCGGCGTGGGTTTCCGCCGCTGATCTACGAAGCCCATGAAGTCTTCGCCGATACGGCGTCGGCGGCGCGCCGCGCGCGCACCGAAGCCATGGAGCAACGCATGGTCGCCGGCGCCCGCGCCGTGGTTTGCAACAGCGCGGCGACGGCCGAGCGGCTGGCAGCGCTCTACGGCGCGCCGCGCAGACTGCTGGTGCTGCCCAACGGTGTCGCGCGCCCGGCCTCGTTGCCGGACAAGCCCTGGAGCCAGTGCCAGCGCCACGTTGTCTATGCCGGCTCCTTCTTCGGCTGGAAAGGCGTCGACGACCTTGTTGCCGCTGCCGCCGGCCTGGAGGGATTCCGCATCAGCCTGATCGGCGGCGAGCCGGCGCAGATCGAACGCCTGAAGCCGCGGCTTCCTGCGCAGGGCGCCGAGATCGAACTGGTGCGGCGCCTGTCTCATGCAGAAGTCATGACGCGGCTGGCCGCGGCCTGCATCGCGGTGCTGCCCAACCGCCCCGATCCGGACAGCGCCTTCACCTCCCCGATCAAGTTGTTCGAATACATGGCCGCCGGCTGCGCGGTGGTCGCCGCCGACCTGCCGGCCATTCGCGAGATTCTGGGACCTGATGATGCCGCCTGGTTTCCCGGCGGCGACCCCGATGCGCTGGCTGCGGCACTGCGCCGGCTGGCCGCCGACGGCCCGCGCGCCGAGGCGATGGGGGCGGCCCTGCGCGCGAAAAGCGCGGCCTATACCTGGCAGGCTCGCGCGGAAAAACTGCGGGATTTCCTGGCCGGCAGCTTGCGCTGAATTCCAGGTTTCATCATGCGCGGCCGCAAGGCGCGGGGCGGCTGCCTGCACTGGTGTTGACGCTCAGTGTGCCGCATCCCAGTTGGCGCCCACACCAACTTCCACCAGCAGCGGCACCTTGAGGTTCGCCACGCCTCCCATCAGTTTCGGCAGCGCCTCGCGCACCATGGCCAGTTCATCTTCGGCCACTTCGAGCACCAGTTCGTCATGTACCTGCAGGATCAGGAGGGACTGAAGTTTCTGTTCGTCGAGCCAGTCCTGCACCGCCAGCATCGCACGCTTGATCAGGTCGGCCGCCGTGCCTTGCATCGGCGCGTTGATCGCGGCGCGCTCGGCGCCCTGGCGGCGTCCGGCGTTGGACGACTTGATCTCGGGCAGCCACAGGCGGCGGCCGAACACGGTTTCGACATAGCCCTTGTCGCGGGCGATGGCGCGGGTTTCCTCCATGTAGCGGGCGACACCCGGATAGCGGGCGAAGTAGCGGTCCATGTAGGCGGCGGCGGCGGTGCGGTCGACGCCGATCTGCTTGGCCAGGCCGAAGGCGCTCATGCCGTAGATCAGGCCGAAATTGATCGCCTTGGCGGCGCGACGCTGCTCGCCAGTCACCTCGCTCGGCGTCAGGCCGAAGACCTCGGCGGCCGTGGCGCGATGCACGTCCTCGCCCTGGGCGAAGGCTTCCAGCAGGCGCGGATCGTCGGACAGGTGGGCCATGATGCGCAGTTCGACCTGCGAATAGTCGGCGCTGACGATGCGGTGGTTCGCGGGCGCGACGAAGGCGGAGCGGATGCGGCGGCCCTCGGCGGTGCGGATCGGGATGTTCTGCAGGTTGGGGTCGGTCGAGGCCAGCCGCCCGGTGACGGCCGTCGCCTGGCCGAAGCTAGTGTGCACGCGGCCGGTGGCCGGGTTGATCATCTTCGGCAGCTTGTCAGTGTAGGTGTTCTTCAGCTTGGCGAAGCTGCGGTGCTCAAGGATCTTCTTCGGCAGCGGGTAGTCCTCGGCGAGCTTTTCCAGCACTTCCTCGTCGGTCGAGGGGCCGCCTGAAGGTGTCTTCTTCACCACCGGCAGGCCGAGCCGGTTGAACAGGATTTCCGCGAGCTGCTTGGGCGAATTCAGGTTGAAAGGCTGCCCGGCCAGCGCCTGAGCTTCGGCTTCGAGGGCCATGATCTTGCGCCCGAGTTCGTCGCTTTGCTGGGCCAGGGTCGCGGCATCGATCAGCACGCCGTTGCGCTCGATGCGGAACAGTACCTCGGCCACCGGCAACTCGAGGTCACGGTAGAGGCTTTCGAGTTCGGGCTCGGCGGCGAGCTGAGGGCGCAGCACCTGGTGCACGCGCAGCGTGACATCGGCATCCTCGGCGGCGTATTCGGCGGCGCGGGCGAGCTCGACTTGGGCGAAGGAAATCCGCGACGCGCCCTTGCCGGTGACCGCGTCGTAGCTGATGGTGGCGAGGCCGCAGTGGCGCGCGGCGAGTGCGCCGAGGTCGTGGGTCTTGTCCGATTCCAGCACATAGGACTGCAGCAGCGTGTCTTCGACCACGCCGCGCAATTGCACGCCATGGTTGGCGAAGACATGGCGGTCGTACTTGAGGTGCTGGCCCAGCTTGCCGTGGCGCGGGGATTCCAGCCAGGGTCTGAGCTTCGCCAGCGCTTCGGCCAGCGGCAGTTGCGCCGGCGCGCCGGCATAGCTGTGGCCCAGCGGCAGGTAGGCGGCATGCGCACCGTCGATGGCGAATGAAATGCCGACCAGCCGCGCCTGCATCGGGTCGAGGTCGGTGGTCTCGGTATCGAGCGAGACCAGCGGCGCGGCATCGAGTCGGGCCAGCCAGGCGTCGAGTTGCGCCGGCTCAAGGAGGCATTCGTAGCCGCTGCGGTCGGGTTCGAGCGTGGGCTTTGCTTCAAGAGCCGGCGCCGGCACACCGGCGCTTTTCGCCCTGCTGGCCGGCGGGGCCTCGCCGTTCAGTTCGCGCAGCCAGCCCTTGAACTCCAGCCGCGTGTACAGCTCGGCAAGCATCGCCGTATCCGGTGCCAGCGGCGCCAGGTCGGTCACCGTCTGCGCCAGCGGTACGGTGCAGTCAACCGTAACCAGCTTGACGCCCAGGGGCAAAAAATCGAGGTGCTGGCGGAGGTTTTCGCCGACCGCGCCACCGATCTCGCCGGCATGAGCGACGATTGCATCGAGCGAACCCCAGGCATCCAGCCACTTGACGGCGGTCTTCGGCCCGACTTTCGCTACGCCGGGTACGTTGTCCACGGCATCGCCGATCAATGCCAGGTAATCGACCATGCGCCCCGGCGGCACACCGAACTTGGCCTTGACTCCAGCCTCGTCGAGCACTTCGTTGCTCATGGTGTTGACCAGCGTCACATGCGGATTCACCAGTTGCGCCAGATCCTTGTCGCCGGTCGAAATCACGCAGTCGATGCCGGCGCTCGCCGCCTGTTGCGACAAGGTGCCGATCACGTCGTCGGCTTCGACGCCGTCGACCATCAAGAGCGGCCAGCCGGCAGCGCGGATGCACTGATGCAGGGGTTCGATCTGGGCCACCAGATCTTCCGGCATTGGCGGGCGGTGCGCCTTGTAGTCGGGATACCAGTCGTCGCGGAAAGTCTTGCCCTTGGCATCGAACACCACGGCGCGGAAATCTGACTTATAGTCGGCTTCGAGCACGCGCAGCATGGACAGCACGCCGCGGATGGCTCCCGTGGGCTCGCCAGCGCTGGTGCGCAGATCGGGCAGGGCGTGAAACGCCCGATACAGGTAGGACGAGCCGTCGACGAGCAGAAGCGTGGGCATGGAGGAACACTGCGAATGAACGAGAAGGACAAGTTGCCAAAGCCCCTGTCCAAGGTGGCGAAGGCCTTCGATGCGGGCTCCGGACGGCAGACCGCGACCAGCGCCCGCGAAGCCTGGCGGGTGTTCGGCATTATGGCAGAGTTCGTCGAGGCGACAGAGCGTCTGGCGACGGTGCGCCCGGCAGTATCGATCTTCGGCAGTGCGCGCGTTGCTCGCGATTCAAGCTATTTCCAGCTCACCGAAAAAATCGCCCGGCTGCTTTCCGACGCGGGCTTTTCGGTGGTCTCAGGCGGCGGTCCCGGCGTCATGGAGGCGGCCAACAAGGGCGCCTTCGAAGGCAAGAGCCTGTCCATCGGGCTCAACATCCAGTTGCCCCACGAGCAGAAGGCCAATCGCTATCAGGACATCTCGCAGAGCTTTCGCCACTTCTTCGCCCGCAAGTACATGTTCGTCAAGGTCGCCGCCGCGTATGTGGTCATGCCCGGTGGCTTCGGCACCCTCGATGAACTGCTCGAAGCCCTGACGCTGATCCAGACCGGCAAGAGTCCGCGCATTCCGCTGATCCTGGTCGGCACGGAATACTGGGCCGGTTTGCTGGGCTGGTTCCGCGAACGGCTGGTGGCCGAGAAAATGATCGATCCCGAAGACGTCGATCTGCTGCAGGTGATCGACGAGCCGGAAGGCGTGGTGGCGGCGATCTTCGACCACTACGAGGCGCGCGGCTTCGGCCCGCTGCCCGAAGAGCACGAATTGCTGCTCAACCTTTGATAAACTCGCTGCAACTCTTGAAGGACATCCCATGCGCCGCCTGATCGCTGTTCTGATTTCCGCCGTGGCATTGAGCGTCGCCGCGCAGACCCGGCCGCCGAAGCTGGAACCCATTCCCGAGCCGCCACCGCCGCCGCCGGGCAGCCTGAACGAGCCGCTGGAACCGCAGGTCACCATCACCAGGCGCGGCGCTGACAAGGTCGAGGAATTTCGCATGAGCGGCAAGCTCTACATGCTCAAGGTGACGCCGCCGCACGGCGTGCCTTACTACCTGATCGACAACGCCGGTGATGGCACCTGGAGCCGTCAGGATTCGCGCGACTCCGGTCTGCGCGTGCCAATGTGGGTGATCGGCACGTTCTGAACACCGCATGAGCGACTCCGCCGTCGCCGCTCCGCCAGGGCCGACTCCTGTCGCGGCATCGCGGGATATCGCCCGCTACGGGCAGGTTTTCACTCCACCCGAAATCGTCAGCCGGATGCTGGCGCTGTCGCGCAACCACGGCCGGACGCTCGATCCGGCTTGCGGCGACGGGGCGTTTTCGGCGCGGCTGCCCGCTTGCGTGGCGATCGAAATCGATTCTGCCCACTGCCCCGAGGGCGCGCTGAACATGGATTTCTTTGCCTATCCGGAGCAGGAGAAGTTCGCCACCATCATCGGCAATCCGCCCTATGTCAAGGCGCGCGACATCCCGCCGGAAACGGCCTTGCGCCTCGGCTCCGGCCTGCTCGACGGCCACGCCAACCTGTACCTGCACTTCATCGAAAAGTGCGTACGCCATCTCGCCCCCGGCGGCGAACTGATCCTGATCACGCCGCGCGACTTCCTCAAGGCCACCGGTGCCGGGCGGCTCAACACCTGGCTGTTCGACCAGGGCACCATCACCGATTTCGACGATCTGGGCGACGCGAAGATCTTTGCCGGCGCCGCACCCAACTGCGCCATCTGGCGCTTCGAGAAGGGCAACCTGAGCCATCGTTTGCGGGATGGGCGGCGCATGGCGCTGGCCGGCGGGCAACTGATGTTCACCCGCGGCATCTACAGCCTGCCATTGGCCAGCGTGTTCGCCGTCAAGGTCGGCGCGGTCTCGGGAGCGGATGAAATTTTCAGGAATCAGGAGTTCGCCAACACGGAATTCGTCTGGTCGAAAACCGCGCAGACCGGCGCAACCAAGCGCATGGTCTACCTCGATCGCGAGGGGCCCCTGCCGTATCTCGAACAGTTCAAGGCACGCCTGCTGGCGCGGCGCGTGACCCGCTTCGACGAAACCAACTGGTGGAAGTGGGGCCGGCGCCATCATGTGTCGACCGAGCCGCGCATCTACGTCAATGGCCGCACCCGCAATCCGGCGCCCTTCTTTCTGCACCCCTGCAACGACTACGACGGCGCAGTGCTGGCGCTGTTCCCGCATCGCACGAAACTCCAGGCGGCCGACCTCGAGCGCCTGACCGGCATGCTCAACGACGTGGACTGGGGCGAACTCGGCTTCGTCTGCGACGGCCGCTTCATTTTCTCGCAACGCAGCCTCGAGCAATCCCTGCTGCCGGAGGCGTTCGCCGAGTTTGCGGTCAAGGGGCTGCTATAACGAGTTACGGGCACCATTGCAGTGAAGGGGGTCATTGCCGCACGGTTGAGGTGGCAGGCCCATACGCATGGCAACATGCAGCATTTTCTTCTGCTGGCTTAGTGACATGGCCTGAAGAATGTACGCTAAAATGAGCATCAATGTACAGGAGTCGTCATGCAGGAAACCACGTTCACCGAGTTGCGTAATCACGCCAAGGACTATTTCGACGCCGTCGAAGGCGGAGATACGGTTCGCGTTTTCCGTAACGGAAAACCAATCGCCGAGATAGTGCCTGTCCGTTCCGGCGTTCCGTCCTGGAAAAGGCAAGGCACGCCATTGACGGTCAAAGGCTTGTCGTTGAGTCGCGAAATACTGAGTGATCGGGACGACTCGGCGTGAAGGTGTTTCTGGATACCTCGGCTTTTGCCAAGCGTTATGTTGCAGAGCAAGGATCGGATAAGGTATTGGCGACCTGTCAACAGGCAGACAGTCTCGTCGTCAGTGTCATCTGCTTGCCCGAACTGGTCTCCACGCTGTCCCGCCTAGTGCGCGAAAAGAAACTCACCAAAGCCGCTTACCTGACGCTAAAAGGTGACGCAATGGATGATCTGGCAGATGTCGACGTCTGCCAAATTACATCGGAGGTTTTGGCCTCGGTTGTTTCACTGCTGGAATCGCATCCGCTTCGGGCGATGGATGCTCTCCATGTCGCATGCGCACAAACCTATAAGCCGGATGTTTTTGTGTCAGCCGACCGTCGGCAACTTTCAGCGGCACGCAAGACTGGCCTCAAGGTTGTCGACGTTTCGTAATCGGAACCAGGAATTCGGGAGCTATCGGTTTGAAAAGACGCATCGCACTACAGTCGAGAGGATGCTGCGCGATAGAGCCGCGGCGCGTCCCTCACTTCCACGTGTGCGCCGGGCATGGCGCCGCCACGTCCGTTAAGCGCACATCCGAGACATTGGAATCAACCCGGCACTCGCCGTCGGATGACCTCTGGACCACTACAATGCATCCACGCGTCGCCATCCTTTGACCCATGGTTCCTCACCTCACCACCGCCCTCACCGGCCCCCTGCTTGAACTTGAGCGGCGCATCCTCGACAACGACACCAACGTTGAGCGCTGGCTGCGCACGCAATGGCTGGAGCACACGCCACCCTTCTACACTTCGGTCGATTTGCGCAACGCCGGCTTCAAGCTGGCGCCGGTCGACACCAACCTGTTTCCGGGCGGCTTCAACAACCTGAACCCCGTCTTCCTGCCGCTGTGCGTGCAGGCGGCGATGTCGGCCATCGAAAAGATCTGCCCCGAGGCGAGGAACCTGCTGCTGATCCCCGAGAACCACACGCGCAACCAGTTCTACCTGATGAACGTGGCACGCCTGGCGACCATCCTGCACCGCACAGGCCTCAACGTGCGCATTGGCAGCCTGCTGCCGGAGATCACCGCGCCGACCACGCTCGACCTGCCGGACGGGCAGAAGCTGGTGCTGGAACCCTTGAAGCGCATCGGCGCGGAGGGCCGCCGGCTCGGACTGGAAGGCTTCGACCCCTGCGCCGTGCTGCTCAACAACGACCTGTCGGGCGGCGTCCCGGAACTGCTGCGCAACGTCAATGAGCAGTTCATGATTCCGCCCCTGTGGGCCGGCTGGCATGTGCGTCGCAAGTCGGGGCATTTCGCCGCCTACCAGGATGTCGCCATCAGCTTTGCGGCCGAAATCGGCATTGATCCCTGGCTGATCAATCCGGAGTTCGAGGTCTGCGGCCAGGTGAACTTCCATGAGCGTGCCGGCGAGGAATGCCTCGCCGCCAACATCGAAACGCTGCTCTACCGCATGCGCGCCAAGTACAAGGAATACGGCATCGAGTCCGAGCCCTTCGTCATCGTCAAGGCCGACGCCGGTACCTACGGCATGGGCATCATGACGGTCAAGGACGCCAGCGAAGTGAAGAAGCTCAACCGCAAGCAGCGCAACAAGATGGCGGTGGTCAAGGAAGGCATGGCGGTGACCGAGGTCATCATCCAGGAAGGCGTGCCGACCTTCGAGCGGGTCGATGAAGGCACCGCCGAGCCGGTGGTGTACATGATCGACCGTTATGTGGTTGGCGGCTTCTACCGCGTCAATACCGCGCGCGGCATCGACGAGAACCTCAACGCACCCGGCATGACCTTCAAGCCGCTGGCCTTCGACACAGGCTGCACGCTGCCCGACGCCCAACTGGATCCCGACGCGCCGCCCAACCGCTTCTATGCCTATGGCGTGGTGGCGCGGCTGGCGATGCTCGCTGCCTCGCTCGAACTCGAGCGCGCCGCGCCACAGGAGTAGGACGTGAAGCTCGCGTTCATCCTCGACCCGCTGGAAAGCCTCAAGGCCTACAAGGACTCGTCCGTGGCGATGATGCGCGTTGCGGCCAAACGCGGCCACGAGGTCTGGGCCGTCCAGCGCAGCGCCCTGACCTGGCGCGATGCTCGCGTTGCGGCGCGCGCGCAGAAACTCGCGCTGACCGGCGACGATGCCGCCTGGTATGCGGTCAGCGAAGAAGCCGTGCTGCCGCTGACCGCCTTCGACGCCGTGCTGATGCGCCAGGACCCGCCCTTCGACTTCGAGTACGTCGCCGCCACCTGGCTGCTGGAACGCGCCGAGGCCGAAGGCGCGCGCATCTGGAACAGGCCGCGTTCGATTCGCGACCATTCCGAAAAGGTCGCCATCGCCGAGTTCCCGCAGTACGCACCGACCACGCTGATCGCCCGCGATCCCGCCGACATCCATGCCTTCATCGACGAACTCGGCGACGTCATCCTCAAGCCGCTCGACGGCATGGGCGGCAGCAGCATTTTTCGCGTCCTGCGCGGCGACCCCAATCGCAACGTGATCGTCGAGACCCTGACCGGCTTCGGCAGCCGCAGCATCATGGCGCAGCGCTACCTGCCGGCCATCAGCCAGGGCGACAAGCGCATCCTGCTGATCGCCGGCGAACCCGTGCCCTACTGCCTGGCGCGCATCCCGAAGCCAGGCGAATCGCGCGGCAACCTCGCCGCCGGCGGCAAGGGCGTGGCGCGCCCGCTGCTCGGCCGCGACCGCGAAATCGCCGAGGCGCTGGCGCCGATTCTCTGGGCGCGCGGTCTCCTGATCGTCGGCCTCGACGTGATCGGCGACTGCCTGACCGAGATCAACGTCACCAGCCCCACCTGCTTCGTCGAGATCGCGCAGCAGACGCGCTTCGATGTCGCGGCGATGCTGGTCGACGCCCTGGAACGGGAGTGCCGCGCCGGCTCCTGACCCTGCTCGCCGCGGCCTGGCTGCTCGCGGCGTGCGGGCCGCCGGCGCCCTGGCGGCAGGAATCCTATGTCTTCGGCACCCGCGTCGAACTGCTGATCGCCGGCGTCCCGGAAGCGCAGGCGCGCGCCGCCGGCAATCGCGTGCTGCAGGAATTCGACCGGCTGCATCGCACCTATCATGCCTGGCAGCCTTCCGAACTGTCCGCCCTGAATGCAGCCATTGCCGCAGGTCGTCCGCAGCAGGTCACGGCCGAATTCGCCGGCTTCATTCGCGAGGCGCAAGCCGTCGCGGCAGCCGGCGACCATCTGTTCGATCCCGGCATCGGCCGCCTGATTGCCCTCTGGGGATTCCATAGCGATGACATCCAGCCGCGCCTGCCCGATAGTGCCGCGGCCAGGGCGCTGCTGGAGCAGCATCCCTCGATTTCCGATGTGAGCCTCGTCGCGGGCCCATGCCCACAGCCGCCTGGCAGCGACCCCAAGGCGCCGCCTTCCCTGGAAACGCGGGCAGGGGAATGGTGCGCAAGAAGCAGAAACCGCAGCGTGGCTATCGACTTCGGCGGCTATCTCAAGGGCGTTGCGCTCGATCGCGCCGCAGCCCTGCTGAAGCAGGATGGCGTCGCCCACGCCCTGATCAATATCGGGGGCAACGTCATGGCGCTGGGTAATCGCGACGGCCGCGCCGGCGGCACGCCCTGGCGCGTCGGCATCCAGCATCCGCGGCCGCAGCTTGTCGGCGGCGCGCCGCTGGCCTCGCTGGAATTGAAGGACGGCGAAGCCATCGGCACCTCGGGCGATTACCACCGCTATTTCGAGGTGGCCGGGCGGCGCTATTGCCACCTGCTCGATCCGCGAACCGGCGTCCCGACGGAGGCCACCCAGGCGGTGACGATCCTGATCGCGCCGGGCGCGGCGGCCGGCATGCGCTCCGACGCCCTGTCCAAGCCCATGTTCATCGCCGGCCGCGATTGGCGCGCCATGGCGCGCAAGCTCGAGGTCGATGCCGTCCTGAGAGTCGGCGCCGACGGTACGGTAAGCGCGACCCCGGCGATGCAGGCACGCCTGAAAATCGAAGTTCCCGACTTGAAGGTGGAGTTGACCAAATGAATGACGATCCCGAAATCCAGCGCGCCGTACGGCGCACCGTGGGCATCGCGGCGCTGCGTCGCCTGCGGCGCATCGTCGATGCCGACAACGCGCTGGAGGCCGAAAAGACCCGCTGGGCCAGGCGGCTGTCGATCCTCTTCCTGCTTGCCGCAGTGCCCGCTCTGGCCTGGATTCTGATCCGCTAGAATGCCGACATGATCGGAATTTTCCTCCTCACCCATGCCACCTATGGCGAATCGCTGATCCAGTGCGCCTGCCACGTGCTCAACAAGCGACCGCCGCAGATGGCTCAGCTTGGCGTCACCGCGCAGGACGATCCTCTGGATGTGCTGCCCCTGGCGCGCGACATGCTGAAGCTGGTCGATAGCGGCCGCGGTGTGGTGATCCTCACCGACATCTATGGCGCCACGCCGTCCAACCTGGCCCTGAAGCTGCTCGAGCCGGGGCGCATCGAAGGTATCGCCGGCGTCAACCTGCCCATGCTGTTGCGCGCCATTGCCTACCGCGACCGGGACATGGAAACCCTGCTGTCCCGCGCCGTGGCCGGCGGTCGCGACGGCGTGCTGAACATGCTGAAGAGCTGAATCCATGACAAAGGGCTTGCGACATGCCGCGCAGCGAAGCTGAAATCGTCAACAAGCTGGGCCTGCACGCGCGCGCCTCGGCCAAGCTGTGCCAGCTTGCCAGCTCGTTTCCCTGCGAGGTCTGGATGGAACGCAGCGGCCGCCGCATCAACGCCAAGAGCATCATGGGCGTGATGATGCTGGCTGCCGGCAAGGGTTCGAGCGTGATGATCGATACCGAAGGCGAGCGCGCCGAGGAGGCCCTGCAGGCGATGCTGGGTTTCATCGCCAACAGGTTCGGCGAGGACGAATGAATAGCCCACCCCCCGTTCCACGGCTGGCTTTGCACAGCCAGCCGGCTACGGCGGCGCGGAGCAGTGCTCCGCGAAACCCCGCCTACGCCCCCCGCCCCAAGGGCGGGGGTGACCACGGTTCGCCGGCCATGCCGGCTCCGGGCAATGGCGGCCCCGCCTTGGGGCGGCCCGGCGGCGGGGCACCGCGATGAGCTTCTGCCTTCACGGCCAGGCTGTGTCCGGGGGCATTGCGATCGGGCGTGCGCATCTGGTGTCGCACGCGATGCTGGAAGTTGCCCATTACCAGTTGCGAGAACGCGACGTGGTGGGCGAACTGGTGCGCTTCGACAAGGCCGTCGCCACCACCGGCGCCGAACTCGATGCCCTGCGTGCCGAAGCCAGCGTTCCCGGCGCGCCGGCCGAGCTATCGGCGTTCGTCGATCTGCACGCGATGATCCTCGACGATCCGGTCCTGACCGATGGCGTGCGCGAGCTGATTCGCGAACGCCGCTGCAATGCCGAATGGGCCATGGTGCAGCAGATGCAGCAGGTGGTCGACCAGTTCGACGAATTCGAGGACGCCTACCTGCGGGAACGGCAACAGGACATCGTGCAGGTGGTCGAGCGCGTGCTCAGGGTCTTGCAGGGCAAGCAGCGCAAGCTGGCGCGGCGCAAGGCGGTGACGGTCGACGACCTGCTGATCGTGGTCGCCAACGACCTTTCGCCGGCGGATACCATCCAGTTCAAGAGCCTCAAGATCGGCGGCTTCGTCACCGACCTGGGGGGAGCCACCTCGCATACCGCCATTGTTGCGCGCAGTCTGGCGATCCCGGCGGTGGTCGGCATGGAACATGCCCGCCCGTTGATCCAGGACGAAGACCTGTTGATCGTCGACGGCACGCGCGGCGTGCTGATCGTCGATCCCGACTCGGGCGTACTCGAAGAATACCGTCTGCGCAAGACCGAACTGGAAATCGAGCGCTCCAAGCTCAAGCGCCTGGTCAGCGGCCGCTCGCGGACGCTGGATGGCGAGGATGTCCAGCTTCATGCCAACATCGAGTTGCCGCAGGACGCGGAGGGGGCGAAGGAAGTCGGCGCAGACGGCGTCGGCCTGTTCCGCACCGAGTTCCTGTTCATGAATCGCGATGAACTGCCCGACGAAGACGAGCAGTTCGAGGCCTATCGCAGCGTCGCCAAGGCCCTCGGCGACAAACCGGTCACCATCCGCACCCTGGATATCGGCGCCGACAAGGAAGCGCGGGCGCTGCGCAATCGTGCTGGCAGTCGCAGCGCGCCCAATCCCGCGCTGGGCCTGCGTGCGATCCGCTTCTGCCTGGCCGAACCGCAGCTCTTCCTGGTGCAGTTGCGGGCCATTCTGCGCGCGTCGCACCACGGCAGGATTCGCCTGCTGATTCCGATGCTGGCGCATGTCACGGAGATCGAGCAGACGCTGGCCCTGGTCGAACTCGCCAAGATGCAGTTGCGCGAGTCGCGGCAGAAGTTCAACGCGGTCGAAGTCGGCGGCATGATTGAAATCCCCGCCGCGGCGCTGGCGCTCGGGCCCTTCCTGCGCCGGCTGGATTTTCTGTCGATCGGCACCAACGACCTGATCCAGTACACGCTGGCGATCGATCGCACCGACGGCGCGGTCGCCCACCTCTATGATCCGCTGCATCCGGCCGTGCTCAAGCTGATCGCGCAAACCATCCAGGGCGCGCAGCGGGTCGACATGCCGGTGGCGATATGCGGCGAAATGGCCGGCGATCCGAAGCTCACCAAACTGCTCCTTGGCATGGGCCTGCGCGAGTTTTCGATGCATCCGGCGCAACTGCTGGAAGTCAAGCAGCAGGTCATGATGGCCGACGCCAAACAGCTCGCGGTGCGCGTCGCAAAGATTTTGAAGCTCGACGAACCCGAGAAGATCAGCGAACAAATGGAAAAGCTCTAATCGCCGATGCCAGGTGTCGGCCTCGTCAGCGCACAGCGCGCGCATTTCACTGAGCCCCTCGAACTGAAGGGAGGCAGCGTGCTGCCCGCCTTCGACCTGGTCTATGAAACCTACGGGACGCTCAATGCCGCCGGGTCGAACGCCATCCTGGTGTGCCATGCGCTGTCCGGACACCATCACGTTGCCGGGCATACCGCCGACGAGTTTGGCAAACCCACGGCCAACATCGGCTGGTGGGACAACATCGTCGGCCCCGGCCGGCCGCTGGACACCGACCGCTTCTTTATCGTCGGCGTGAACAACCTCGGCGGTTGCCACGGCTCCACCGGCCCGGCGAGCGCCAACCCCGCAACCGGAAAGCCCTGGGGCGCCGATTTCCCCGTGGTTACCGTCGAAGACTGGGTCGCCGCGCAAGCGCGCCTGGCCGATCACCTCGGTATCGATTCCTGGGCCGCGGTGATGGGTGGTAGCCTGGGTGGCATGCAGGCGCTGCAGTGGACGCTGAGTTTCCCCGAGCGCATCCGCCACGCCCTGGTCATCGCCGCGGCGCCCAAGCTGTCGGCCGAGAACATCGCCTTCAACGATGTGGCGCGCCAGGCGATCCTGACCGACCCGGATTTCCACGGCGGGCATTTCTACGAACACGGCGTGCGTCCCCTGCGCGGCCTGCGCCTGGCGCGGATGCTGGGCCACATCACCTATCTGTCGGACGACCAGATGGCCGAGAAGTTCGGCCGGCGCCTGCGCACCGGCGCCGGCAGCTACGGCTTCGATGTCGAGTTCGAGATCGAATCCTACCTGCGCCACCAGGGCGACAAGTTCGCCGGCGTGTTCGACGCCAATACCTATCTGCGCATGACCAAGGCGCTCGACTATTTCGATCCGGCGCAGGATTTCGATGACGACCTGGCCCGCGCGCTGGCCCGTGCCCGCGCCGGATTCCTGGTCGTCGCGTTCAGCACCGACTGGCGCTTCACGCCGGCCCGCTCACGCGAGATCGTCCATGCGCTGGTACATAACGGGCAGGAGGTGGCGTACGCCGAAATCGACAGCGCCCACGGCCACGACTCCTTCCTGATGGACGAGCCCTACTACCACGCCGTGGTCGACACCTACCTGAAACGGGTGAAGCCGTGAAGCCAGCCACCGAGCGCGCCGATTTCGACCTCATCGCCAGTTGGGTGCAGCCCGGCGAAAGCGTGCTCGACCTGGGTTGCGGCGATGGCTCCCTGCTCAAGCGCCTGATCGAGGAACGCGGCGCCGCGGGCTACGGCGTCGAGCTCGAAGGCGCCGCCGTGCTGGCCGCCATCGCCAACGGCATCAACGTGATCCAGGGAAATCTGGAACAGGGTTTGGCCGGGTTCGACGATGGCACCTTCAACCATGTCGTGCTGTCGCGCACCCTGCAAACCGTGCGCCATACCGAACGCATCCTCGGCGAAATGCTGCGCATCGGCCGCGAGGCGGTGGTCAGCTTTCCCAACTTCGCCTATTGGAAGAACCGCATGGCGGTCATGGGCGGGCGCATGCCGGTGTCCGAGGACCTGCCCTACGAATGGTTCGATACGCCCAACCTGCGCTTCTTCACCCTGCTGGATTTCGAGTCGCTGTGCGGCAAGATGGGCCTGGTGATCCGCGAGCGGCAGGTGCTCGACGAGGCCGGCGGCCTGGTGCTCGAAGAGCCCAATTTCCTCGGCAGCCTGGCCGTGTACCGCCTCGCGCGCTGACGCCGCCAGGTCGAGGAAACTCAGGGAACCGTCTTTACCTCTGCCGCCGGGGGCGCAGCGGCAGGCTCCGGGGTTTCCGGATTCGCGGGAGCGCCGGCCTTGCGCAGGCGCTTTTCCTCTTTCTTGGCCTTCTTGGCCAGATCTCTCTGGCGCTTCTCGAATGAATAATTGGGTTTCGCCATCGGGTACCTCTGTCAGGGAAGCTGTGGGGTGGAAGGCCCCGATTGTACGGCACTCCTCCCGCAATGCTTCACGGCGGGTCGCCGCCGAGCGCTGTCAAACCCAGCCGCCGCAGACCGGGAATATCTGGCCGACGAAGCAGTTCGCCGACTCGCTGCACAGGTAGGCCGCAAACTCGGCGTCTTCCCGGGCTGCGACCAGGCGGCCGAGCGGCACTTCACGCTTCAGGCGTTCCTGGAATCGCGGGTTGGCCTGAACCTCGGGCGGGAAGTAGGTGGGGTTGTCGACGAAGTTCTGCGCGATGGCGTTGACCTGGACCTGGTGCGCGGCAAGCTCCACGCCGACCGCCTGCACATAGGCCAGTTGCGCGCCGCGCGCGGCGCTGTAGGTCGAGGCGCGCTTCATTCCGCGCAGCGCCGAGGCGCTGCCCATCACCAGGATCTTCCCGGCGCGGCGCTCGATCATCGCCGGCAGGGCCGCGCGAAACAGCCTGGGAAGGGGATCCACCAGCGCGGCGAAGGTGTCCCGCCACTCGGCTTCGGACACCTCGGTGGCTGCCGTGGAAGGCGCCGGCAGCGCCAGGTTGGCGACCAGCACGTCAATCCGGCCCGCGGCCGCGACGAGCGCGGCAGGCGCTGCGGGATCGACCAGCGATTCGGTGTTCGCGATGACCGTTGCCCCGTGCTCGGCGAAGACCTCGCACAGCATCGGGCCCATGAATGCATCGGCCTGGGTGATCAGCACCCGCTTGCCGTGGAGAGTGGTTCCTGACATGCGACCTCCCAACAAAAACACCTCAATCTGGTCCCCGCAAGGTGCCTGCGACCCCTTGCAACGCATCAGTCCGTTTGGCTTCGGCAGCAATCTACCATCGTCCGCGAGCACACGGCTCGCCGTCCGTCGCGTGCGACGGAACCGACTGCCGGCCGGCTATGCCTCGAAAGACAACAAGACCAGGTCCGCGGCCTGCTGCCGCAGGGGAATCAGGGTCTGATAAGCCGGCGACGCGTACCAGCCGGCGATTGACGCTTCGTCGGGGAAACGGATCAGCACGATGTCGGTGTGTGAATGCTCGCCGGCGAGCACGGCAAGCCGCTTTCCGCGCAGGACGAGTTCGGCGCCCCATGGCTCCAGGGTAGCCGGAACCTGGCTGCGGTACGCCGCCCACTTTGCCGCGTCCTTTACCGTGAGGTGGCCGAGAACGTAAGCATTGCTCATTTTGTCGATTTCCGGATGGATAACCAGAGCCGCGCTCACCGCGGTCGGACCAAAATGTAGCCGCGATTCTCGACCGTATCGAAGGTACGCATGCCCCTGATCAGCGTTGCCATCGGCATCCAGACCCAGGCCGCGCTGGCCGGATTCACGTCCATCACCAGAACCGAGTGGGACTCGGCGTCATAGGCGCCCAGCGGCGAGATATGCGCGCCGCCGCGCTGACCGACCGCCTCGCGCTTGTAGTTGACGATCACATAATCGCCGGCGCGCTTGAGGTTTTCCGCGAGATCGCCGCGAATTTCCGCCGCGGACTGCTGTTCATCGACCACCACCAGGCGGGTCGCAAGACCATGCGCCCTGAGCAATTCGTCGAGCTGGCGCAACTGGTAGCCGCCGTCCCTGATCGGCTCTCCATTCACCGTGACCGGCTCGCCGAGAACCTGCGAACGGGTCTTGCGCCCCTTGCCGATCACGCTGTCCTGGGTATGGCGCGGTACGCTCGGGTCGAATCCGGCCCGCAGATGCTGCAGGTCCTCGGCACGCAGCCGGCTGCGATCGCGGGGCAGGTCCGGGCTGCCGCTACGCAGCGCGTTGAGCACAATGGCTGCGGTGGTGGGACCGCAAAAGGCGATGTTGGATTGCGCCTCGAACTGATTCGCCAGGGCGGGAAAGTCCGCCTTGCCCGCCGCGCGGGACAGGCGCGCGAGACCCTCGTCGGAGGCAAAGGCAACGAGGCCCGGCGGCGCGTGCGGCGTCGCATCGTCGCCGGCGGGGGCATGGGAAACCAGCGCAATGGCCAGCAGCAAGGCAAGGGCGAGACGGGTGGTCAGCGACATGGCTTGCTCCGGATTGATGGAGGAATAAGGTCTCTCATCGACGTCCCTAAAGATGGTGGATTTTGACATGGGTTGCCGGAAAAAGTCGCGAGCAGTGCTTGCGTCGGCGGCGGGCGGCTGCCGGGATGTGTATCATCAAGAGTGCGGATACATGCCAAGCGAACCACTATCGTGATTGACGACAAGCTGATGAAACACCCGCTTCGGGCGACCGGACTCAAGACCAGGCGCGAAGCGGTGGCACGAGGGCTGCGGACACTGTTTCGCTTGCACCGGCAGGAGGAGATCCGGCCCAGTCGGGACCCGCAGCCGCGGCATCAAGGCCTGTGAAATCCTGATGCCGCCCTGGCTTGCCGCGCTGTTCACCCGGCGCATGCTGATCTGCGTGTTCACCGGCTTTTCGTCCGGGCTGCCGCTGTACCTGCTTTTGAACCTGGTGCCGGCCTGGTTGCGCTCGGAAGGCGTCGACCTGAAGACCATCGGGCTGTTCGCCCTGATCCAGTTTCCCTACACGTGGAAGTTCCTCTGGTCGCCGCTGCTCGACCGCTACGCGCCACCGCTGGGCCGGCGTCGCGGCTGGATGCTGATCACCCAGGTCGGCCTGCTTGCGGCAATCGCGTCGCTCGGCCTGTTCGCGCCGGGCAGCGAGATCGTGCCGATCCTCTGGCTGACCGCCGGGGTCGCCCTGCTGTCGGCGACGCAGGACATCGCGCTCGATGCCTACCGGCGCGAGATTCTTTCCGAGCAGGAGCTGGGCCTCGGCAACTCGGTGCATGTCAATGCTTATCGCATCGCCGGGCTGGTGCCGGGTTCGCTCTCGCTGATCCTGGCCGACCGCCTGCCCTGGTTGCAGGTGTTCGTCATCACCGGGCTGTTCATGCTGCCTGGCATGGCGCTGGCGCTGTTGGCGCGCGAGCCGGCGGTGGCCGGAACGGCGCCGAAGACCCTGAAGGCCGCGGTGATCGAGCCCTTCCACGAGTTCATCAAGCGCGCCGGGCTGAAGGAAGCCCTGCTGATCCTGGCCTTCATCTTCCTGTACAAGCTGGGCGATTCGATGTGCACGGCGCTGGCCACACCCTTCTACCTCGACATGGGTTTCGCCAAGTCGCAGATCGGCATCGTGGCCAAGAACGCGGGCCTCTGGCCGGCGGTGATCGGCGGCCTGATCGGAGGGCTGTGGATGGTGAAGCTGGGCATCAACCGCGCGCTGTGGCTGTTCGGCGTGGTGCAACTGGTGTCGATCTTCGGCTTCGCCTGGCTGGCTTGGCTCGGTCCCCGCGCTGCGGTGGGGGCGGGTGAGCTGGCGCAACTGGCACTGGTGATCGGCTTCGAGGCGCTCGGCGTTGGCCTCGGCACGGCGGCTTTCGTCGCCTTCATCGCCCGCGCCACGCATCCGCTGTACACCGCGACGCAGTTTGCGCTGTTTACCAGCCTCGCCGCCGTGCCGCGCACCTTCATCAACGCCACCACGGGCTTCCTGATCGAGCAGATGGGCTGGCTCGGCTTCTTCCTGCTGTGCGCCCTGCTCGCGGTGCCGGGGATGGTCCTGCTACTGCGCGTGGCGCCCTGGAACCCGCCGCGCCGGGCCTGAATCACCGCTCGCGCGGAACAATGTCACAGTTTTCCGTGGTGGGAAAACAACACATCTTCATAATTTGAGGTTTCACTCAACTTTTCCCCCGGTGATGCGTTATATCCTCTGAGGCGCACGGTTCCACTACAGGAGACGGCGATGTTAATGGTGATGGACATGAGCACAGGCAAACTCATCGAGGACGAATTCGGTGCGTTCGAGGACGAAGTCCTCAACGCCGAATGGACACCTGCCAGCCCGGAGCTTCAGCTTGGCTTGCAGGAGGTTCAGCAGCGCGCGGCGGCGACCCACGAAGTCGACGCCGACGAATTCCTCGCCGCGGTTTATCGCAACCAGCAGTGAGCCGCGGCCAACCTCACTGACGCCTCTTGGTATCATCGTGCGCTTCGATCTCCTGAAAGCGCACGATGAGCTCCCCTGCCGCACCCGCCGCATCCTCCGCCCTTCCCCGCCGCGCCGACTACGCGCATTTCCTGGCCATTCCGACGCGCTGGATGGACAACGACGTCTACGGCCACGTCAATAACGTCGTCTATTACAGCTACTTCGACACTGTCATCAACGAGCACCTGATCCGCGAGGGCGGGTTGGACATCCACGACGGCAGCGTGGTCGGCTATTGCGTCGAATCGCAATGCCGCTATCTGGCGCCGCTGGCTTTTCCCGACACCCTCGACGCCGGCCTGCGCGTCGGGCATCTGGGCAAGTCTTCCGTGCGCTACGAAATCGCGCTGTTCCGCCAGGGCGAAGAGGCGCCGGCCGCGCACGGCCACTTCGTGCATGTCTTCGTCGCCCGCGACGAGAACAAGCCGACCGCGATCCCGCCGCGCATCCGCGCTTGCCTCGAAGGCCTGCGGCGCTGAGCGCGCCGGCTCGCCCTGCGCGCCCGGGAGCCCGCTTCGCGGGCAGGCTCAGGCGGGGGCCAGTCGCACCCGGCTCGGCTGCAAGGCCTGTACCATGACTTGGTCGCTGCGCCGGGCGAGAAAAGTCTTGCCGGGACCGAGGATGTAGTCCTCGATGTCGCCGTCGCGGGTCAGCCAGACTTCGCCTTCGAGGCAGACCAGCTTCGTGTCCGCAGCGGGCAGGGCCAACAACTGGTTCCTCGCCAGCGCCCGCTCGACGCCGGGTCCCTGCATTCCCGTCAGGAATCCTGTAGCATTGGCTGCGGACGCTGGCGCCGATAGCTCGGCGAACCGCGCGCGGCGCTTCTCCCGCGGCTGGCACAGGAGCGACGAAGCAAGATAAGCAGAGGTGTTCATGGCGTTTCTCCGGGTGTGGTGATGAACCGATTATTGGCTTGCGCGGGGCGTCCGACCAGCGATTTCGTGGATTGCCATACATGAGCAGGCGGAATGCGTAAGGACGATCTTCCACCGCTCGAAGCCTTGCGGGCTTTCGACGCCGCCGCGCGCCATCTGAGCTTCACCCGCGCCGGAGAGGAGTTGTTCGTCACGCAGTCGGCGGTGAGCAAGCAGGTCATCGCGCTGGAGTCGGCGCTGGCGACACGCCTCTTCGAGCGCAAGACGCGTGCCTTGGGCCTGACCACGGCGGGAGCGCGCCTGCATCGCGCTACCGAAAGTGCGTTCGCGGAGTTGCGCGCGGCAGCGGCCGAGTTGCGCGGCGGCGATGAGCCGACGGTCAACCTGGCGACGACCCAGGGTTTTGCCAGCTTCTGGCTTATTCCGCGCATGGCGGGCTTCAGACGCAGCCATCCGGGGATCGACATCCGCATCTCCGTCGACACCCGGCTGGTCGATCTCGATCGCGGACGTTTCGACGCGGCGGTGCGTTACCTTGAGGATCGGAAGGCACCAACTGCGGCTTTGCGCCTGTTCGGCGACACCGTGCTGCCCGTGGCGAGCCCCGAATACCTGAAGAAGTCGGCACGGCCCCTGGTCAAGCCGCCTGATCTGGTGCATCACATCCTGCTGGCGTACGAAGACGAGGAACAGCGTCGGCCCTGGCTGTCCTGGCCGGTATGGCTGGAAATGGCCGGGGTTGCCAACCTGCGCCCGGCAGGCAGCATTGCCTTCAACCAGTATGAACCGGCCATCCGCGCCGCCGTCGATGGCCAGGGTGTCGCGCTGGCCATGCTGCCCCTGGTGGCGGACCTGCTGAAAACGGGCAAACTGGTGGCGCCGCTACCGCAGCGCTTTTCCAATCCGCGTTCCTACTACCTGTTGCTGGCTGAGCGGGCGGCGGCGAATCCCGCGGTCGAACCGTTCCGCCGTTGGCTGACAAGCGAGGTTTCAGTCGCGGCCACTGCCAGCCCGGTCGGCATCACGCGCAGGGGCCGCAACTAAAACGATGTCCTGGGAGAATCGCGTCATGAGAACCGGTCTGTTGTGCTTGGTGCTGTCGTTCGGCGCCACGCTGCCTGCGGCCATGGCTGCCACCGTGGCCTGTCCCGATCTCGCCGGCGCGGTGCAGGTGGCCGCCTGTCCTGCCGAGGAAGAACTGAAACACACCTTTACCGGCTATTGCAGCGACGACGCAAAAGCCTACAAGGGCGAAACCGATGTCTGCACCGACTACCGGCGTTACCGCCAGTTGAAGAACGTGGCGCTGTGGGAATCGGCCGATGGGGTCTTCAGCGCCTATGTATCGTGCGACCTGCCGGCGGCGGCGATCAGGAGCGCCAGGGTCGCCACCGTCAGGGTCGGCAAGCAGGGCAAGCTGACGCAGCTCGTTTGCAGTTATGGCGAAGGCCTCAGTTTCACCTACCGCACGCGGGCCGAATGCAGGGTCGATGGCGCCGCCGACTGCGCCGCCAACCCGGCCGACTGCAAGGCAAGTTGCGACTGACGGCTTCGCCGGCTATCCGCCGCCCGCCGCCTTGCAACCGGTCAGGGAGACCGCCGTGCCGTCCGTCAGGCTCGCCTCGCCGCCGCTGATCTCCAGCACCGCAATGCCATTGCCATAGCGCGTCCCGGAGCCCGCCGCCAGCTTGTCCAGGCGTACCTCGCGCTCCGGCAGGATCAGCCACACGGCAGCACCGCCTTCCAGCGTGCGGACGAAGAAACGCTTGCCGCCGGCGCACTGGTATTCGGTCGCATTGGCCGGCGTGCGCGAACGCTCCTGCACCGTGTCGCTGCCGAACGGCCACAGCTTGACCCCGCCGCAACCCGGCAGCAGCAGCGAAACAACAATCAGGCTTGCGCCCGCACTACCCATCAGTCTTCCTTGCATCTGGTTCTCCGTTTGGTCAGTTCGCATTCAATCACAGGGCATGCACCCGGTCGCCGCGGCTGAAGCCGAGCAGCGGCCCGGGGATGCCGCGTCCCAGCGCGATCACCTTGAACAGTTCGCCCATCTCGTTGGGCGAGATCAGCACATTCACCGCGCCGCGCGCCAGCAGGTCGGCTGTCGCGGCCGCGTCTCCGGCGCCGGTTGCCGGCAACCCGTTGCGCTGGTCCCGGTCCTCCAGCAGCAATTCCGCGATCCCGCAGTTGATCAGGAAGTTGGCCTGGGTGGCGTAGCCCAGCACATCGAGTCCGGCATCGAAGCCGGCCTCGGCCACCGCGGTGAAGTCGACATGCGAGGTGATGTCTGACAGGCCGGGGAACCAGAACGGATCTTCATGCACCCGATGCCGGTAATGGCAGCGCAGCGTGCCGCCGTCGCGTTGCGCGTGGTAGAGCTCATGGCGCGCCAGGCCGTAGTCGATCAGCAGCAACGCGCCGCGGTCAACGCGCCGCGCGAGTTCCGCAACCCAACTGCGCACTGCGAGGCTGATCTCGCCGCGATACGGCGCGACAACCGGCAGCGCGCTGGCGGCGGCAAGCAGCGCGCCCGTAGCCGGGCGTTCGGCTACCACCGGCCGCCCGTCCGCCAGCCCCACGCCGCGTTCCATGACGGCGTGCTCGGGCGTCTCGTCGCTCCAGCGCAGCGCATGGGTCGGCATCGCGTCGAGCACTTCGTTGCCCACCAGGCAGCCGGAAAAACGCTCGGGCAGTTCCTCCAGCCACTCGACGCGGTCGGCAAAGCGCGGCGCATGCTCGCTCAGCATCGCCTCCTGGCGCGCGCGCAGCTCGCCGGAAAGTTCGAGTATCTGGTAGCGCTCGGGCGCGCAGCCCAGTGCAGCGAGCGCCGGCAGCAGGTCAGCCGCCAGCCGTCCGCTGCCGGCGCCGATTTCCATCACCAGCGGGCCGGAGGCGGCTAGTACCTGCGCCACCTGCCGCGCCAGTGCCCGGCCATAGAGCGGCGTCAGTTCCGGCGCGGTGAGGAAGTCGCCGGCGACGCCGAATTTGCGCGAGCCGCCGCTGTAATAGCCCAGGCCGGGTGCATACAGCGCCAGCTCCATGTAGCGGGCGAAGGACATCCAGCCGCCGCGGGCGGCGATTTCGGCGGCGATGATGCGCGTCAACGCCTCGCTGGCCGCGCGGGCATCGGCCGAGGGCTCGGGCAGATCGGCTTCCTTCAGCTTCACGGTTCCAGGCTTCCGGCAACCAGCGCCGCCATCTGCATGGCATCGGCCGTCCCCTGCTGGCGCAGTCCGGCCACGACCCCGGCCCGATTGGCTGGCGGCTGGTTCTGGCTGACCTTCCACTTGCCCTCGAGCCTGGTGATGGCGATCTCGATGCCGACGATGGCCGCCAGCATCTTGTCGATGTACTCCGGCGGCGCGTCGGCGATGCGCCAGGGTTCGGCAAAGCCGGCTTCGTGGCGGCCGACCAGGGTTTCCAGTTGGGCGCGCAGCCAGGCCGGATCGTCGATCGTCCGCAGCCGGCCCTGCGCATGCACCACGGCATAGTTCCAGGTCGGCACCGCCTTGCCGTGCTCGCGCTTGGTCGCGTACCAGGTTGGCGTCACATAGGCCTGCGGGCCCTGAAAGACCACCAGCACCTCCGCGTTCGATGCCTGTTGCCACAATGGATTGGCGCGGGCGACATGGCCTTGCAGCGCGCCCTGCGGGGCGACTTCGGGCGCGAAATGGAGCGGCAGGTGATGCGCTGCCAGGCCATCGGCGCCGTGCGCGACCAGCGTGCCCAGCGGATGGTTGCGCATCAGCGCATGCAGCACCTCGCTGCGGGTTTCTTCGAAATGGGCGGGCAGGTACATCGGAGATCTCCTGATCCAAACCTCGTCATTCCGGCGAAAGAAAGTCAACCCGGACCCGATCCGGGATCGGAATCCAGTTTGTTGCTGCTTTGGGTTCCCGCTTTCGCGGGAACGACGAATGAGAGGCTATTCGATATTTCACGTTGGTGACGGAAGCTGCTCCTTGATACCCTCAAGCACTTCGTGAATCTCCAGCCAGCGCAATTCCGCTGATTCGATACTCCGGGTCAACAGACTTTGACGCAAGCTGAGGTCCTCCAGCAGGCGGCTGTCTGTGCCGGAGTAAAGCGCCGGGTCGGCGAGCCGGGTTTCCAGCAGCTTGAGTTCGTGCTGCCAGGCGGCGAGTTGTTGTTCGAGCTTTTCGCTTTCCTTGAGCAGCGGTCGCCGTTCCGCAACCGAGCGGGAATCCGGGGTGGCCGCACGCACCGGCGCCGATTGCCGGGGCTGCGCTGGCGCGGGGCGCGCTTCGCCGTCCCGGTGCCGCTGGCCTTTCTCGCGCTCGGCGGATTTCTCGGCGGCGCGTGACCGGTTGAGCCATTCGGCATAATCGTCGAGGTCGCCGTCGAACGCTGTTACCTTGCCGTCCGCCACCAGCCAGAGCTCGTCGCAGGTGGCGCGCAGCAGGTGGCGATCGTGCGAGACCAGTACCATGCCGGCCTCGGTTTCCTGCAGCGCGATGGTCAGCGCCTCGCGCATTTCGAGGTCGAGGTGGTTGGTCGGCTCGTCCAGCAGCAGCAGGTTCGGCGCGGTGCGGATCATCAGCGCAAGCGCCAGGCGCGTTTTCTCGCCGCCGGAGAAACGGCCGCAGGGCGTTTCCACCATGTCGCCGCGGAAATCGAAACCGCCGAGGTAGTTGCGCAGGTCCTGTTCGCGTGTGCGCGGTTCGAGCTTGATCATGTGCCACAGCGGCGATTCGGCCGGGCGCAATTGTTCGAGCTGGTGCTGGGCAAAGTAGCCGAGCTTGAGGTTGCGCCCTTCCTCGCGCACGCCGGCCTGCGGCTGCAACTCGCCGGCGAGCAACTTCATCAACGTGGATTTGCCGGCGCCGTTGCGGCCGAGCAGGCCGATGCGGCTGTCGGGGCGGAGGGTGAAGCGCAGCTTTTCGAAAATCACGCTTGCCCCATAGCCGACCTTCGCGTCGTCCACCAGCAACAGGGGATCGGAGAAGCCGGTCGGTTCGGGAAAGCTGAAACTGAAGGGCGTGTCGATGTGCGCGGCCAGGATGTCGCCCATCTTCGCCAGCATCTTGATGCGGCTTTGCGCCTGGCGCGCCTTGGAGGCCTTGGCGCGGAAGCGGTCGATGTAGCTTTGCAGGTGCGCCGCTTCGCGGCGCTGCTTGGCCGCCAGCGCCAGGTCGTTGGCCAGGCGCTCGGCGCGCGCGCGTTCGCAGGCCGAGTAGTTGCCGGTGAACAACTGCATCCTGCCGGCTTCGATGGCCAGGATGTGGCTGGTGATGACATCGAGGAAATCGCGGTCGTGCGAAATCAGGATCAGCGTGCCGGGATAGGCCTTCAGCCATTCTTCGAGCCAGATGATGGCGTCGAGGTCGAGGTGGTTGGTCGGCTCGTCGAGCAGCAGCAGGTCGGAGCGGCACATCAGGGCGCGCGCCAGGTTCAGGCGCACCCGCCAGCCGCCGGAAAACTCGGCCACCGGGCGCGTGAAATCGGCATCGGCGAAGCCCAGGCCGTGCATCAGCGCCGCGGCGCGCGCCGGCGCGGCGTAGCCGTCGATCTCGGAGAGGCGCGAGTGCAGCAGGCCGATCTGTTCGCCGGCATGATGGTCGTCGTCATGCGCTTCCGCCGCCGCCAGGTCGCGCTCGATCTGGCGCAGTTCGACATCGCCGTCGAGCACGAAGTCCAGCGCGGCATCGGGCAACGCCGGCGTGTCCTGGGCGACGTGGGCCAGCACCCAGTTGGGTGGGCGTTCCAGATCGCCGCGGTCGGCATGCAACTCGCCGCGCAGGAGGCCAAGGAAAGAGGATTTGCCGCAGCCGTTGGCGCCGGTCAGGCCGACTTTCCAGCCGGGGTGCAATTGCAGCGACGCGCCGGTGACCAGCGCCTCGCCGTTGCGGGAAAAGCCCAGATCGCGCAGAAGGATCATGAAGTGCGAGTCGCGAGGCGGAAGCGCTTGCGCCCCGGCAGCCGATAGGTCTCGAAGTCATTGCGGTCGAGCGTCCACACCGTGTGGATGCCGGTACTCATCGCGGCGACCACCAGCGAGGCATCGGCCAGATCCATCGGCCGGTCGGCGTACTTTTCGATCCAGTCGATGGCGCGCACCAGTTCATCGCGGCCGAGCGGCAGCAACTCCAGGCCGCCCTTGTCGATCCAGCGATACAGGGGCAGCGTCGCCGAAACCGAAGGCGCCAGGTGCGAGAACTCGGTGAGCACCGCCCAGGTCGTGACCAAGCGGCCGCGATAGCTTTCGAGAAAGGATTTGCAGTCGAGGTGGGCGTGATCGCGCTTGTCCGCCAGCGCCACCAGCGGCCCGGTATCGACCAGGAGGGAAGTCATGTCCCCACCCCCCGTCCCCCGCCCCAAGGGCGGGGGTGACGGCAGTTCGCGGCTGCGCCGCTCCAGATAGTTGGCGGCGTCGCCCTTGGGGCGGCCCGGCGGGCGACGCTCACCGTCCGTGCTTCTTGCGAATGGCGGCAGCAACGCGTTCCTTGGTGCTGCCTGTCCTGGGCGCAGCGACGCCTTTGCCGGCGCTTTTGCCAGACAAGCAGCCGATGAAGCCGGCTTCCTGCGCCAATTCGTAGGGCGTGCGCTCCGTCTGCGAACCCATGAAACGCTGCTCCAGCAATTCGACGATCACTTCCGACTTGGTGCGCCTGGCTTCGACGCAATAGCTTGCCAGCGCCTGCTCGACGCGGGGGGGAAGGCGAACGGTGGTGGTCATGACGGCAGCTCCTGAAGAGGGTCTGTATTAACTGTAATACAAAGAGCGAAACTTCGCAACCGGGGGCATCACCCCAGGCCCTGGCTGGCCAGGTATTCCTCGTAGCTGCCGCGATAGTCGACGATGGTCCGGTCCGGCTTGATGTCGATGATGCGCGTCGCCAGCGAGGAAACGAACTCGCGGTCATGCGAGACAAATATCAGGGTGCCGTTGTACTTTTCCAGCGCGGTGTTGAGCGACTCGATGGATTCCATGTCGAGGTGGTTGGTCGGCTCGTCCATCAGCAGCACGTTGTTCCGCAGCAGCATCAGTTTGCCGAACAGCATGCGGCCCTGCTCGCCGCCGGAAATCACATTCACCGGCTTCTTCGCCTCGTCGCCGGAGAACAGCAACCGGCCCAGCGTGCCGCGCACCAGGGTTTCGACATCGCCGCCTTCATAGCCGCCGGCGCGAACCCACTGCACGATCCATTCGGTGAGCGGCGTCTTCTCGGCAAAGTCGGCCGCATGGTCCTGGGCGAACACGCCGGGGCGCGCCTTCTCCGCCCACTTCACCTTGCCGCCCAGCGGCGTCAATCCGCCCAGCTTCTCGCCGGCCAGCAGGCGCAGCAGGGTGGTCTTGCCGACGCCGTTCTCGCCGATGATGGCCACCTTGTCGCCGGCCTCGATGCTCATCGACAGCGACTTGATGATCGGCACCTTGGGCTCGTAGCCGAAGCCGAGGTTCTCGATCTCGCAGGCCAGGCGGTGCAGCTTCTCCTTCTCGTCGTAGTCGAAACGGATCCAGGGATACTGGCGCGACGAGGGCTTGATGTCCTCCGGGCGGATCTTCTCGATCAGCTTGAGGCGGCTGGTGGCCTGGCGCGCCTTGGACTTGTTGGCCGAGAAGCGGCGCACGAAGCCCTGCAGATCGGCGACGCGTTCCTTCGCCTTGGCGTTGGCCGAGACCTGGCGCTCGCGCGCCATGGTCGAAGCTTCCATGAAGTCGTCGTAGTTGCCGCCGTACACCTTGATCGTGCCGTAGTCGAGGTCGGCCATGTGGGTGCACACCTGGTTCAGGAAATGGCGGTCGTGCGAGATGATGATCATGGTGCTCTCGCGGTCGTTGAGGATGTCCTCCAGCCAGCGGATGGTGTTGATGTCGAGGTTGTTGGTCGGCTCGTCGAGCAGCAGGATGTCGGGGTTGGCGAACAGCGCCTGCACCAGCAGCACGCGCAGCTTCCAGCCCGGCGCGACTTCGCTCATCGGACCGTTGTGCTTTTCGATGGGAATGCCGGCGCCCAGCAGCAGCTCGCCGGCGCGCGACTCGGCGGTGTAGCCGTCGTACTCGGCGAAATGCGACTCCAGGTTCGCCGCGCGCATGTAGTCGTCTTCGGTCGCATCCGGATTGGCGTAGATCGCATCGCGCTCGGACATGCAGGCCCACATCTCGGCGTGGCCCATCATCACCACGTCGAGCACCCGCACGTGCTCGTAGGCGAACTGGTCCTGTTTCAGATAGGCCATGCGTTCGCCGGGATCGAGCGAGACGTTGCCGGCGGATGACTCCAGCACGCCGGCGAGGATCTTCATGAAGGTGGTCTTGCCCGAGCCGTTGGCGCCGATCAGGCCGTAGCGGTTGCCCTCGCCGAACTTGACCGAGACATTCTCGAACAGCGGTTTGGCACCGAACTGGATGGTGACGTTTGAAGCGACAAGCATGGGAGTGCAACCGGAAAATGAGTTCAGTGACGGCGAACGCCGGCCTGGTCGACGTCAGGCGTAGCGGCCGGAACTGCGGGGCCGGGGGAATCCGGCGAGGGCCGTATTGTACTTCCTTGAGCGAGGCTCGAAGTTCCGCAGGGACGCAGCGCGCAGCCCGACGGCGGCCCGGCATGGGTTGCCGCCGGTGCCGGCGCCCGAAAACGATTGGCTTGCAAATTGTTGGAGTTCCAGCAATAATATCGTTGCCAAGGAAGCCAATGGGAGGCCATGTGAAATCCATCCTCAGACTTACGGTCAATGGCAAGCCACGCGAAGACGCCGTGGCCGAGAACGCCCTGCTGATCGATTACCTGCGCGATGCGCTGGGGCTGACGGGTACCAAGCAGGGCTGCGACGGCGGCGAATGCGGCGCTTGCACCGTGCTGGTCGACGGCTGGCCGCGCCTGGCCTGCAGTACGCTGGCGCACAGCGTCGTCGGCCGCGAGGTCGAAACCATCGAGGGCTTGAGCCACGCCGGCAACCTGTCGCGGCTGCAACGGGCGTTCCACGAACACCTGGGCAGCCAGTGCGGCTTCTGCACGCCGGGCATGATCATGGCGGCCGAGGCCCTGCTGCGCAGCAACCCGCGCCCCGACCGCGACCAGATCAAGGCCGCGCTGGCCGGCAACCTGTGCCGCTGCACCGGCTACGTCAAGATCATCGAATCGGTCGAAGCGGCGTCGCGCGCGGTGGAGCATGTGGCATGAACGCGCCCGAGCACAAGGTCGTCACCCTCAAGCCGGCCGGCGAACCGCGCGGGGTCGGCGCCCGCCTGCCTTTCGTGGACGGCGTCGAGAAGGTGACCGGTACGGCGCGCTACACCGCCGACCTGCCGGCCGGCGGCGCATTGTTCGGCAAGATCCTGCGCAGCCCCTATGCCCATGCCGAACTGCTCGAAGTCGACATCAGCGAAGCCCTGGCGCTGCCCGGCGTGCGCGCCGTGATCACCGGCGACGAATGCGACATGCCCTACGGCGTGATCCCGATCGCGCAGAACGAGTTCCCCCTGGCGCGCGACCGCGTGCGCTACATCGGCGACCCGATCGCCGCCGTCGCCGCGATCGACGAAGCGACGGCCGACGCCGCGCTGGCCCTGATCCGCCTGCGGGTGCGCGAACTGCCGGCCTACTTCAAGGCCGCCGCCGCGCGCCAGCCCGATGCCGTGCTGCTGCACGACAACAAGCCGGGCAACGTCGAGCGCGAGGTGCATAACGAGTTCGGCGACACCGCGGCCGGTTTCGCCGCGGCCGAACTGGTGCGCGAGGACAACTACGAGTGCGCGGAGGTCCATCACGCCATGATGGAGCCCAACGCGGCGCTGGCCGCCTGGGACGCCGAGCGCGGCCACCTGACGCTGTGGTCGGTGACGCAGGTGCCGTACTACGTGCACCTGACGCTGGCGCGCTGCCTGAAGATGGAAGCGGCGCACATCCGCGTCATCAAGCCCTTCATCGGCGGCGGCTTCGGCCACCGCACCGAATCGCTGAATTTCGAAGTGATCTGCGGCCTGCTGGCGCGTGCCGCGCGCGGCACGGTGCGCCTGCTGCAAAGCCGCGAAGAAAGCTTCCTCGCCCATCGCGGCCGGCCGGAAAGCCAGATCCGCATGAAGCTGGGCATGACCCGCGACGGCCGCCTGACGGCCTGCGAGGCCGAGGTAGTGCAGCGTGGCGGCGCCTATGGCGGCTATGGGCTGGTCACCATCCTGTATTCCGGCGCGCTGCTCAACGGGCTCTACGACATCCCGGCCGTAAAGTACGACGGCTACCGCGTCTATTCCAACACGCCGGCCTGCGGGGCGATGCGCGGCCACGGCACGGTGAATATCCGCTTCGCCTTCGAGTCGCTGCTCGATTCGATGGCGGCAGAACTCGGCCTCGATCCCATCGAGGTGCGGCGGCGCAATCTGCTGCATGCCCCGACCGACACCATCAACGGCCTCAAAGTGATGTCCTACGGGCTGCCCGAGTGCCTCGACTGGGTCGAGTCGGCGAGCGGCTGGCGCGCACGCAAGGGCAAGCTGGGCCGGGTTGGCAACATCGGAAAAGGCCTCGGCGTGGCCTGCTCGCATTTCGTCAGCGGCTCGGCCAAGCCGGTGCATTGGTCCGGCGAGCCGCATGCGGTGATCATCCTCAAGCTCGACTTCGACGCCAGCGTCACCATCCTCACCGGCGCCTCTGAAATCGGCCAGGGATCGTCGACCATCATCACGCAGGTGGTCGCCGAAGTACTCGGCATCGACTACAGCCGCATTCGCCTGATCGCCAACGATTCTGCGATCACGCCCAAGGACAACGGTTCCTACTCGTCGCGCGTCACCTTCATGGTCGGCAACGCGGCGGCGAATGCCGCGGAAAACCTCAAGCGAATCCTCGTCGCCGCGGCGGCGAAGCGCCTAGGCGTGAGCGAGGCCGAGGTCGACTGGCTGGGTGAGGCCGCATCGTCCCTGAGCAATCCGGACAAACAGATTTCCTTCGCCGACGCGGCCGAGGAGGCGCTGGTCGCCACCGGCACGCTGACGATCAAGGGCACCTTCACCTGCCCGCCCGAATTCCAGGGCGGCAAGCAGCGGGGCGGCGCCGTCGGCTCCACCATGGGCTTCTCCTATGCGGCGCAGGCGGTCGAAGTCAGCGTCGATCTTGAACTGGGCAAGGTCACCGTGGACAAGGTCTGGGCCGCCATCGACTGCGGCTTCGCCATCAATCCGATGTCGGTGGAGGGCCAGGTCCAGGGTGCGATCTGGATGGGCATGGGCCAGGCCATCAGCGAGGAAACGTTCTACGAGAACGGCCACCACATGGCGGCCAACATGCTCGACTACCGCGTGCCGACCATCGTCGAATCGCCCGACATCGAGGTGCATATCGTCGAGAGCATCGACCCCAACGGGCCCTTCGGCGCCAAGGAGGCGAGCGAAGGCCCGCTGGCCGGTTTCATGTCGGCGCTCGCCGCCGCCGTAGAGGACGCCACCGGCCAGCGTTTCCGCGCGCTGCCGATCACGCCGGTGCGTGTCTTCGAGGCGCTCAACCAGAAACCCCGAGCATCAGCGCCCAAGGCGCCCGTCAGAGGAGCCGCATGATGGCCGCCCTGTCTGATTTCCGGCTGTTGCGTCCTGCCAGTGCCGCCGATGCGGTGCGCCTGCGCGGCGAGTTCCCGGCCAGCCGCTTCATCGCCGGTGGCACCGACTTGTTGCCCAACATGCGCCGCGGGCTGGTAAGCGCGGAGGCCGTGATCGACCTCGGCGGCATCGCCGAATTGTCCGAACTGCGCGTGGTGGATGGCTGGCTGCACGTCGGCGCCGGCGTGACGCTGGCCACGCTGGCCGCCGATCCCGTGGCGCAGGCCCGCCTGCCGGCGCTGGCGCAGGCCGCGGCGAGCGTCGCCGGGCCGACGCACCGCAACGCCGCGACGCTGGGCGGCAACCTCTGCCTCGACACCCGCTGCATGTATTACAACCAGAGCGAACCCTGGCGCCATGCGATCGACAACTGCATGAAGATCGCGGGCGACATTTGCCGCGTCGCGACCAAGTCGGCCCGCTGCTGGGCGGCCTTCAGCGGCGACGTGGCGCCGGCCCTGCTGGTGCTCGATGCCGAGGTGCGGGTGCTGGGTCCGCAGGGACCGCGCAGCCTGCCGCTGCGGGAGTTCTACCGCGACGACGGCATGGCCTGGTTGTCGCTGGCCGCCGATGAATTGCTGGTCTCGGTGCGCGTACCGCTTACCGGTGGCTGGGTCAGCGCCTACGAAAAAATGCAGGTACGCGGCGCCATCGATTTTCCGCTGACCGGCGTCGCCGTGGCCCTGCGCCGCGAAGGCGACCTGATCGCCGACCTGCGTCTGGCCTGCACCGGCGTCTCCTCGCGCCCGGAACTGATCGCCGGCCTCGACGCCCTCGCCGGCAAGCCCTTCGACGATGCGGCGCTGGCGTTGGTGGAAAAGCAGATCAAGCGCGGCACCCAGCCGATGGAAACTACGGTGATCAACGTTTCCTACCGGCGCCGCGTCACCCCGGTGCTGGCCAAGCGAGTGCTGCGGCGGGTCTGGGAAGCCGCAGCCTGATCAAGCGGGTGCCTTCCGGCTTCCGCAACGCGAAGGGCTAGCCCTTCGCGTTGGGGAAAAACAGTTGCTCGCCGCCGATCCTGTATTCGGCGATGGTCTTCTGGCCGTCCGCCGAGACGACCCAGTCGATGAACTTCTGGGCGTCGGCCTGTTTGACGTGCGGGTGCTTGGCCGGATTGACCAGAATGACGCCGTACTGGTTGAACAGCCTGGTGTCGCCTTCGACGATGATGCCGAGCTCACCGCGATTCTTGAACGACAGCCAGGTGCCGCGGTCGGCCAGGATGTAGGCGTTCATCGAGGCAGCGGTGTTGAGCGCCGGGCCCATGCCGGAGCCCGTGTCGCGGTACCAGGTGCCTTTCTTTGCGTCGAGGTCGACGCCCGCGGCCTTCCAGTAGCGCAGTTCTGCCGCATGCGTACCACTCTTGTCGCCGCGCGAGACGAAGGGGACCTTGGCGGCCTCTATCCGGCGCAGGCCTTCGAGGATGTCCCTGCCCGCGGCTTTGGCCGGGTCGGCCTTGGGGCCGACGACGATGAAGTCGTTGTACATGACTTCCTGGCGCTTGACGCCGAAACCCTCGGCGATGAATTTCTCCTCGGCGGCCTTGTCGTGCACGAAGACAACGTCGGCGTCGCCGCGTCGCGCCATGTCCAGCGCCTGGCCGGTGCCGAGGGCGACGACGCGCACCTTGATGCCGCTGGCTTTTTCGAAGGCCGGCAGCAGGTGGCCGAAGAGGCCCGACTGCTCGGTCGAGGTGGTCGACGCGACGGTGATGAATCGTTCCTGGGCCGATGCCAGGCCGGCCATCAGTCCGGCGGCGGCAAGGGCGGAACAGAACAGGCGACGTGTGATCATGGGGTTTCCTCCTGAAGAAAGCGTTGCGCCGCTTCGGTCTGCGGCAGGCTGAAGAATTGCGCGACCGCGGTCTGTTCGACGATGCGGCCGCGGTCGATGAAAACGATGTCCTCGGCGAGGCGCTTCGCCTGGCCGAGGTTGTGGGTGGTCATCAGGATGCGGGCGCCGGCGCCGGCTATCTCGCCGATGATGCGCTCGACTTCACGCCTGCTGGCCGGGTCGAGGCTGGCGGTGGGTTCGTCGAGGATCAGCAGTTCGGGTTCCAGCGCCCAGGCACGGGCCAGCGCCACGCGCTGCTGCTCGCCGCCGGACAGCAGGCGGGCCGGACGTTGGGCGAGTGATTCGAGGCCGACGCGCGCCAGCGACCGGCGCGCGCGCTGTTCGCATTCCTTCGCCGCATGACCCTTGAGCCGGAGCCCGTAAATCACATTGGCCAGCGCCGTGGTACGCAGCATGACCGGGCGCTGGAAGACCATGGCCTGCGACAGCATCCGCGGCCACCGCAGCTCGCCGGCAGTGGGATGCAGCAGGCCGTGGATCAGGCGCAGCAGGGTGCTCTTGCCGGCACCGTTGGGGCCGAGCACCACGGTGCGTTGCGCCGCCAGCGGCAGCGAGACGTCTTTGACGATGCAGGTGCCGCCCTCGGTCAGGCCGAGGCGATCGATCGTGAGCCAGGCATCCGGCCTCACCCCCACTTCCTTTCCGCCCAGCCGCGAACGCCGTAGGCGACGGTGTTGATTGCCAGCACCACGCTGATCAGGATCACACCCAGCGCCAGCGCCAGCGGCAGGTCGCCCTTGCTGGTTTCGAGCGCGATGGTGGTGGTCATCACGCGCGTCACGCCGTCGATGTTGCCGCCGACGATCATTACCGCGCCGACTTCGGCAATGGCGCGGCCGAATCCCGCCAGTGCCGCCGTCGACAGCGAGAAGCGACCGTCCCAGAGCAGGGTAGCGGCGGCACGTGGGCGGCTGGCGCCCAGCGAACGCAATTGCTCGCGGTATTCGGTCCAGGCATCGGCGATCACCTGACGGGTCAGCGCCGCGACGATCGGCGTGACCAGGATGGCTTGCGCAATCACCATCGCAGTCGGAGAAAACAACAGGCCGAACTGGCCCAGCGGACCGGCGCGCGACAGCAGCAGGTAGACCAGCAGTCCGACCACCACCGGCGGCAGCCCCATCAGGCCGTTGAACAGGACGATCAGCATGCGCCGTCCCGGGAAGCGGCCGACGGCGAGCAGGGCGCCGATCGGCATGCCGATGATGCAGGCGACCAGCGTCGCAGCCAGGCTCACGCGCAGGCTGAGCAGGACGATCCCGGCCAGGCGCGCGTCGGCGCCGGCGACGAGCTGCCAGGCGGCGTTCAGCGTGTCGTTGAACTCATGCATCAGGGGGGAAAATCTATGCAGCGTGCTTCATATGGGCCCGGCAAGGGTAAGCTACGAAAACAAAGGGCCATATATGTCGTCGTCTGCAACAAGGTCGAAGGAATTGAACTCTGCGCTGCCGCGTCTGCGCTGGGCTTGGGATTTCGGGCCGCTCCTGGGTGACGTAGATACCAGTCGCCTGCTCGGCTTGCTCACCGCCCTGGCGGAGGAGGGGGCATTGGGCAATGCGTCGAAGCGCGCCGGGATGTCCTATCGCTCGGCCTGGGGCCTGCTGCGCGACTGCGAGCAGGCGCTTGGCGCCGCCCTGGTGGTTATGGAGCGCGGACGCGGTACGCAGCTCACCGAGTTCGGCGCCTCACTGGTGCAGCTCGACGCGGCGGCTCGGGTCGCCCTGGAGGCCGTGCATGCACCCTGGCAGCGTCGGCTCGGGGACCTGCTGGCGCCGGTGGTGCGCGCCGTGCCGGAGCGCCTGCGGCTGGCCGCGAGTCACGACCTTGCCCTGGCCGATTGGGTCGAACATGGCCGACGCATTCGCTTCGACCTGCTCTGGCGCGGCAGCGAGGAGGCGCTGGCGGAACTGGGTCGCGACGAGTGCGATGTCGCCGGGTTCCACGTGGCGGAGTCCTGGACTCCGGCGCAGATGACACACTGGCTGGCGCGCTGGCTCAAGCCGGGGCTGCATGTCTGCCTGCCGTTGATGCGCCGCTGCCAGGGGCTGATCGTGGCGCGCGGCAACCCGCACAAGTTGCAAAACCTGGCCGATGCCTCACGACGCGGTCTGCGCATGGTCAATCGCCAGCGCGGCTCGGGCACGCGCGGCATGATCGACCAGTTGCTGGCGGTCAACGGCTTGCGGCCCGAGAGCATAGACGGTTACGCCCACGAGGAATTCACCCACGAGGCCATTGCCGCCACTGTGGCTGCCGGGCAGGCCGACGTCGGCTTCGGCATCGAGGCCGCGGCAATGCGTTACGACCTCGGTTTTGTCCCCGTGGTCTGGGAGCGCTATGGCTTTGTCATGCTTGCGGCGACCGCGGCCAGTCCCGAGGGCAAACAGTTCCTGGCGCGCCTGCATGGAAATACCTTCCGCCAGCGCCTGCTCGCCATGCCCGGCTATGAGCCGTTGCCGGCTTGCGAGCCGGGCGCGTGGGCCGATTTCCTCGCCTAATATTCCACGGCGAACTCGGTCGCCTGCCAGATCGCCCGTTTGGCGTCCAACTCGACCGCGACATCGGCACCGCCGACCAGGGTGTACTCGATGCCTGCAGCTTCCAGGCCGGCGACCAGTTCGCGGCGCGGTTCCTGCCCGGCGCAGATGACGATGGTGTCGACGTCGAGCAGGCGCGGCTTGCCATCGATTGCGATGTGCAGGCCGGCGTCGTCGATCTTCAGGTAGTCGACACCGCCCTGCATGTGCACGCCGCGCTTTTGCAGCAGCAGGCGGCGCGCCCAGCCGGTGGTCTTGGCCAGGCCGTCGCCGACCTTGCTGGTCTTGCGCTGCAGCAGCCAGACTTCGCGCGGGGTGGCGGGCATCTGCGGCGCCGCCAGACCACCACGCTTGTCCGTGTAGGCGGGATCGATGCCCCACTCCTTGCGGTAGGCGTCGATCGGGTCGCCGTGGTCGCCGGCATGGGTCAGGTACTCCGCGACATCGAAGCCGATGCCGCCGGCCCCGATGACCGCGACTTTCTTGCCGGCTGCCTTGCGGTCTTCGAGCAGGTCGATGTAGCCGGTGACCTTGGGATGATCGATGCCGGGAATCGCCGGTGTGCGCGGCACGATACCGGTGGCGACGACGACATGGTCGAAGCCCTTGAGTTCGGCGGCGACGACGCGGCGCCCAAGGTGCTGGTCCACCTTGAGTTCGCCCAGCCGGGTGCGGAAGTAGCGCAGGGTTTCGCCGAATTCCTCCTTGCCCGGAATCCGGCGCGCCAGGTTGAACTGGCCGCCGACGTCGCCAGCGGCGTCGAACAGGCTGACGCGGTGGCCGCGTTCTGCGAGCTGCGTCGCGGCGGCAAGGCCGGCCGGACCGGCGCCGACCACGGCGACACGCTTGGGCGCTGTGGTCGGTTCAACGGTGACGTCGAGTTCGTGGCAGGCAAAGGGATTGACCAGGCAGGAGCACAACTGGCGCGAGAAGATGTGGTCGAGGCAGGCCTGGTTGCAGGCGATGCAGGTGTTGATCGCATCGGCGCGGCCGGCGGCGGCCTTGTTCACGAATTCGGCATCGGCGAGGAAGGGCCGCGCCATCGACACCATGTCGGCGTCGCCGCGGGCAATGACCTCCTCGGCCACCTGCGGATCGTTGATGCGATTCGTGGTGATCAGCGGAATCTTGACCTGGCCTTTCATGCGTCGCGTGACCCAGGTATAGGCGGCACGCGGTACCGCGGTGTAGATGGTCGGGATGCGCGCCTCGTGCCAGCCGACTCCCGTGTTGATGATGGTCGCGCCGGCCTTTTCGACTTCCTTCGCCAGGGCGACCACCTCGTCCCAGGTGCTGCCGCCTTCGACCAGGTCGAGCATCGACAGGCGGAAGATGATGATGAAATTGGCGCCGACCTGCGCCCGCACGGCACGGATCACTTCGAGGCCGAAGCGGATGCGGTTCTCGAAGGCGCCGCCCCAGCGGTCGTCCCGGTGGTTGGTCTGCGGCGCGATGAACTGGTTGATCAGGTAGCCCTCCGAGCCCATGATCTCGACGCCGTCGTAGCCGGCGAATTGGGCCATTGCGGCGCACTGGGCGAAGTCGGCAATGGTCTGCCCGATCTCGTCTTCGCTCAGGGCGTGCGGCGTCGCCGGGTTGATCGGCGCTTTCAGCGCGGAAGGCGCCACGGGACGTTTGGTGTAGGCATAGCGCCCGGTATGCAGTATCTGCACGCAGATCTTGCCGCCGTGGGCATGCACCGCCTCGGTGATGACGCGGTGCTTGGCGGCTTCGGTCTCGTTGTCGAGGATCGAGGCGCCCTGCATCACGATGCTGTCCTGGTTGGGGGCAAAGCCGCCGGTAACGATCAGGCCGACGCCGCCTTTGGCGCGCGCCGCGTAGAAGGCCGCCATGCGGCCATGGCTGTTGCCGATGTCTTCCAGGCCGGTATGCATCGAGCCCATCAGGACGCGGTTCTTCAACGTGGTGAAGCCGAGATCGAGCGGGGCCAGCAGGTGCGGGTAGGGGCTATTCATGGGTTGGGGTTTCCGTGGCGAAAATTGGGGCGGATAAGGGGTTCCGCGAAGATTCTAGCCGCCAAAGAACATTTTTCAGTGGGCGGGAACACCCAAAAAAAAGCTGGTCCCTTTCGGGGCCAGCTTTTGTGAACCAGGAGCTTTTTTTACTTGGCGGCCTTGGCGTCCGCTTCGCACTTCTTCAGGAAGGTGGCCTTGGCGGCCCCGGCGAGCGGCTTGCCGGCCTTGCTGACGGCCTTTTCTTCACAGCCCGACTTGCCGGCTTCCGCGGGCTTGCCGGCACCTTCGCACTTCTTGATCGAAGCGGCCTTGGCGGCGCCGGTCAGCGGCTTGCCGGCCTTGCTTACCGCCTTGGCTTCGCAGTCGCTTGCGGCGGCGGCGGGTTTGGCGGCTTCGGCAGGCTTGGCCGGTTCAGCGGCCTTGGCCGGGGCGGGAGCCGCTTTCGCATCCTTGGCGGGAGCCGCGGCAGCAGCCGGCGCGGCAGGGGCGGCAGGGGCTTTTTCGGCTGCGGCGAGCGCCACGTTGGCGGTGAACAGGGCGGACAGGGCAACGGCAATCAGCTTGTGCATGGTGAGTCTCCTTGATTTATGGGCGGGGCAGGGTCGGGTTCTTGCTGAAACCGACTCTTGACCGTGCTTCCTTAACGCAGCAGTGAAGCCTTAGTTGACCGGGTAATGCACGCGGTCAGCCCGCACCGCGGCTTCCTGACGGTTCAGGAATTCCTGCATGCTGTCGACGCCGCGCAGCTTCAGCACCGTGGCGCGCACCGCGGCTTCAAGCAGCACCGCGAGGTTGCGGCCGGCAGAGACGGGAATCGTGACGCGCTGGACCGGCACGCCGAGGATGGTTTCGGTCTGGGCATCGAGCGGCAGGCGAGCGGCTTCCGGCACACCCGGAATCGGCTTTTGCAGATGCACGATGAGCTTGAGGCGCATCTTGCGCCGACAGGCTGCCTCGCCGAAAACGGTGCGGATGTTGAGCAGCCCGAGTCCGCGCACTTCGAGAAAATCCTTGAGCAGCTCGGGACAGCGCCCTTCCAGGGTATCGGTACCGATGCGCGAAACATCGACCACATCGTCGGCAACCAGCCCGTGGCCCCGCGAAATCAGTTCGAGGCCCAGTTCGCTCTTGCCGACCCCGGAGTCGCCGGCAATCAGCACGCCCATGCCCAGCACATCCATGAAGACGCCGTGCAGCGTCGAGGTTTCGGCCAGGTGGCGCGAGACGAAATAGCGCAGGCTGTCGATGACCAGGGCCGAGGACAGCGGCGTTTGCATCAAGGGCGTGCCCGTGGCTTCGCAACCCTTGCGCACGCCGTCGCCAATCGCGCAGTCGTCGGCAACGATGATGGCGGGCGGGCGCGCGTTGTAGATCTCCTGCATGTGGTGCGCCACTTTTTCCGGCGCGTGGCGGGCGGCCCAGGCGATTTCCGGGGCGCCGATGACTTGCAGGCGTTCCGGATGCATCAGGTTGAGGTGGCCGATCAGGTCCGCCGGCGACACCACGTGTTCCGAGGTGGAAATCGCCCGCGTCAGGGCGCCGCACACCAGCGAGAGCTGCAGTCGCTCGCGGTTGCTCTCGAACAGTTGGGAAATGGCTAGTTGGCGTGCCAATTGGCAAAGAGCCCATGCAGGGCGGGAGCGTCGGGAGCAAGGGCGAGCTGTTCGCGGAATATCCGGTCGGAGAACATCTGCGCCAATTCGGAGAGCAATTGCAAATGATGCTCGTTGGCGGCCTCCGGCACCAGCAGCACGAAGATCAAACCGACCGGCTTGCCGTCGGGCGCGTCGAATTGGACCGGCGCGGCAAGGCGAACAAACGCGCCGACCGGAGTCTTGAGACCCTTGATGCGCCCATGGGGAATCGCGATGCCCTGGCCGAGCCCCGTGGACCCGAGTTTCTCACGGGCGAACAGGGCGTCATACACGGTGCTGCGCGCCACGCTTTGCTGATTCTCGAAAAGCAGGCCAACCTGCTCGAATACGCGCTTCTTGCTGCTGGCGTCGAGATTGGCCGCCACGTTGGCAAGTGGCAGCAGGCTGGCGATCTGATTCATGATGGAAGCGATCCTGCAAATGAGCGGAGGATGCGGCGGCGCGCAGTATAACGCCATCGGGGGATACCGTTCGGGGCGCCCGGACGCACGCTCCGGGCGCCGCTGTCCCGCGATCCTGGACTCGCGGTGGCTAGTCGCCCTGCTGGCGCTTGTCGTGGTTGTGGTTGGAGACTTTTTCCTTGTGCTTGACCACCTGGCGATCGAGCTTGTCGGCCACCAGGTCGATCGCGGCGTAGAGGTCGCCATCGGTGGCATCGGCGTAGATGTCCTTGCCCTTGACGTGGAGCGTCACTTCAGCCTTCTGTTGCAGCTTCTCAACCGACAGGATGACGTGCGAACTGGTCACCTGGTCGAAGTGGCGCAGCACTCGTTCAAGCTTGCCCGTGACGTATTCGCGAATGGCCGGGGTGACTTCGATGTGGTGTCCGGTGATGTTGAGATTCATGATGTCTCCTGGTTGTAAGTGATTTCTCAGAGGACTTTCCTGAGATTGACCGGCGCAATGCCGAGCAGTTCGCGGTACTTCGCTACGGTGCGACGTGCCACGACGATGCCCTGCTCGCCGAGGATTTCCGCAAGCCGGGCGTCCGAGAGCGGCTTTTTGCCGTCCTCGGCGCCGACCAGTTGCCTGATCAGCGCCCGTATTGCGGTTGAGGAAGCCGCGCCGCCGGTATCGGTGGCGACGTGGCTGCCAAAAAAGTATTTGAGTTCGTAGATGCCGCGCGGACTCGCCAGGTACTTCTGGGTGGTCACGCGCGAAATCGTCGATTCGTGGAGTTTGACGGTTTCCGCGATCTCGCGCAGGGTCAGCGGGCGCATCGCCACCTCGCCGTGGTCGAGGAAGGCCCGCTGCCGGTCGACGATGGCCTGCGATACGCGCAGGATGGTGTCGAAGCGTTGCTGCACGCTCTTGATCAGCCACTTGGCTTCCTGCAACTGGCTGGACAGCGGGCCCGTCGCCGCGTTGCCGCCGCGGTGGCGTTGCAGGATGTCGGCATAGAGCCGGTTGATGCGCAGGCGCGGCATGGCTTCCCGGTTGAGGCTGACAAGCCATTGCCCGCGCAGCTTTTTCACGGTTACGTCGGGCACCACGTAGCGCGTTTCGATCGGCGCGTATTGGGCGCCGGGACGCGGATTCAGCGAACGGATCAGGGTCTGCGCCGCGCGCAACTGATCGTCGTTGCAGCCCAGCGCTTTCTTGATGCGCGCAAAATCGCGGGCAGCCAGATGCTCGAGATGGTTGCCGACCACGGCCAGCGCCAGCTTGCGCCCGGCGGACTCGGGCAGGCATTTCAGTTGCAGCGACAGGCATTCCTGCGCATTGCGCGCGCCGATGCCCGGCGGTTCGAGGTTTTGCAGGTGGCGCAGGGCGATGCCGAGTTCTTCCAGCAGGGTTTCGCGCAACTCGTCGTCGTCGGCGACCAGCAGGTCGATCAGTTCGTCCAGCGGCTGCGTGAGGTAGCCGTCGTCATTCAGGGCTTCGATCAGGAATCCCACCAGCGCCCGTTCCCGATCGGGCAACTGGGTCATGGCCAACTGCGCGCCGAGATGTTCGCGCAGCGAGGTCGAGGCCGCCTGGGATTCCCCGCTGTCGAGATCGTCATCGTTGGGATCGCGCTGGCCATGGCTGCCGGAAAAGTCCATGCCCCAGCCTTCATCATCGCCGCCCCGGGGTTCCTGGCGTTCGTCGCTGTCGGTCGGCGTGTCGGCCTGCGGCGTCGGCGCGGAATCCCCTGCCGGGCCTGGGCCAAGCGCCGCCGGTTCGCCGGGCTCGTCCCGTTCCAGCAGCGGATTTTCTTCCAGCGCCTGGTCGATCTCGGCATTCAACTCGAGGGTCGACAACTGCAACAGCCTGATCGACTGCTGCAATTGCGGCGTCAGGGCCAGGTGTTGCGAGAGCCTGAGCTGGAGACCCTGTCTCATTACATTCTGAAATGCTCGCCAAGATAGACCCGGCGCACGCTTTCATTGTCGACGATGTCGGCCGGCTGCCCGGCGGCCAGAACCTCGCCGGCATTGATGATCGTGGCGTGATCGCAGATGCCCAGGGTTTCCCGCACATTGTGATCGGTGATCAGCACGCCGATGCCGCTTTCCTTGAGGTAGCGGATGATCTTCTGGATGTCCAGCACCGCAATCGGGTCGACGCCGGCAAACGGTTCGTCGAGCAGGATGAAGCGCGGCCGGGTGGCCAGCGCGCGGGCGATCTCGACGCGGCGGCGTTCGCCGCCCGAAAGCGAGGCTGCCAGGTTCTGGCGGATGTGGGTGATGTGCAGTTCCTGCAGCAGGTTCTCCTCCCGCTCGTCCATCGCGGCTTTGTCCAGACCCTGCAGTTCCAGCACGGCGCGCACGTTCTCGGCCACGGTGAGTTTCCTGAACACCGAGTTTTCCTGCGGCAGGTAGGACAGGCCCAGTTTCGCCCGCTGGTGTATCGGCATGTGCGTCAGGCGCAGGTGCTCGTCGCCGCTTTCGATGCGAATTTCCCCGCCGTCGGCGGCCACCAGGCCCACGATCATGTAGAAGCAGGTGGTCTTGCCGGCGCCGTTGGGGCCGAGCAGGCCCACCACTTCACCTGCGGCGACCTCGAACGACACGTCGGTCACCACCGTCCGCGACTTGTATTTCTTGCGCAGGTTGTGCGCCGACAGCGTGGCGACGGACGCGTTCATTGGTCAAGCGCGTCCGTCGGTTCCGCGGGTTCCTTGAGCGCCTTGAAAACCTGGCGGATGATGTCGCCGGAGAAACCCCGTCCTTGCAGAAAGCGCGCCTGCCGCGCCCATTCGCGGCCATCGGCCGGCACCTCGGAGAATTTCCGCTTCAATACGGCGCGGGCGCGTTCGAGCTCGTCGGGCAGAATCCCCGGCGCGAGCTGCGCCGCGATCAGCTCGCCCCCGACGCCTCGCGACTTCAGGTTCTGGCGCAGGCGGGATGCGCCCAGCCGGGCGGCGTGGCCGCGCACATAGCTTTCGGCAGCTCGCCCGTCGGACTGCAGTTGCGAGGCTTGCAAGTCGGCGATCACTGCGGAAATCTCTTCGGGCGTGCCGAAGGCGGCCAGTTTGCGCGCCAGTTCGACGCCTGTGTGCTCGCGCCGCGCCAGGAGTTTGATGGCTTTCTGGCGCAGTTCATTCGACATGGGGCTGACCATCGTGGGCGCGGGTGGAGCTACTCGACAAGGTGTTTACCCTCTTCCAGCGCGCCCGGCGTTCTCCCGGATCAACTGCCTTTCGCCGGCTCGGCAACGCCCAGGGCGGCCACACCCACCGCTTCGCGCACCCGGTTCTCGATTTCCACGGCGATGTCGGCGTGCTCACGCAGGAACTCGCGCGCGTTGTCCTTGCCCTGGCCGATCTTCTCGCCCTTGTAGGCGTACCAGGCGCCGGATTTTTCGACGATCTTGTGTTCGACGCCGAGCTCGACGATCTCGCCCTGGCGCGAAATGCCCTCGCCGTAAAGGATGTCGAAGTGGGCCTCGCGGAAAGGCGGCGCGACCTTGTTCTTGACCACCTTGACCTTGGTCTCGTTGCCGATGACCTCGTCGCCTTTCTTGATGGCGCCGGTGCGGCGGATGTCCATGCGCACCGAGGCGTAGAACTTCAGCGCATTGCCGCCCGTGGTGGTCTCGGGGTTGCCGAACATGACGCCGATCTTCATGCGGATCTGGTTGATGAAGATGACCAGGGTATTGGTGCGCTTGATGTTGGCCGTCAGCTTGCGCAGGGCCTGGCTCATCAGTCGCGCCTGCAAACCGGGCAACTGGTCGCCCATTTCGCCTTCGATTTCGGCGCGCGGCGTCAGGGCGGCCACCGAATCGATCACGATGCAATCGACGCCGCCCGAGCGCACCAGCATGTCGGTGATTTCCAGGCCCTGTTCGCCGGTGTCGGGCTGCGAAATCAGCAGGTCGGGGACGTTCACGCCCAGTTTTGCAGCATAGCCGGGGTCCAGCGCGTTTTCCGCGTCGATGTAGGCGGCGACCCCGCCCGCCTTCTGGATCTCGGCCACGATGTGCAGGCACAGCGTGGTCTTGCCGGAGGATTCCGGCCCATAGACCTCAACCACCCGTCCGCGCGGCAGGCCGCCGATGCCCAGCGCGATATCGAGCCCGAGGGAGCCGGTGGAAACGGTCTGGATATCGTCGATGGCGAGGCCTTCGCCCATTTTCATGATCGAGCCCTTGCCGAACTGCTTTTCGATCTGCGCCAGGGCGGCCTGGAGTGCCTTGCTCTTGTTGTCGTCCATTGAATTCGTCCTTCACTTGTTCGTTCGATTATGGCATGGATGGCACAGTTTTTGCGCTACCCGGTTCGGTCATGCGGCATCGAGTCGCAGCAGCAGGCCGCGCAGGGCGTGCACCACCGATTGACGGCGCACTGCCTCGCGGTCGCCGGCAAAAAAGGCTGTTTCCGTTTCCGCTGTTTCGCCGACTCGACACCAGCCAAAGCATACGGTGCCCACTGGCTTACCACGTGAGCCACCGGTAGGCCCCGCAATCCCGGTAATAGACAATGAAATCATGGCATTGGAGTTCCTCAGGGCCCCCGCGGCCATTTCGGCCGCGGTTTCCGGGCTCACTGCACCGTACTTGTCGAGGGTCTCGGGGCGAACATCAAGCAGCTCCGTCTTGGCTTCGTTCGAATAGGTGACAAAACCGCGCTCGAACCACGCCGTGCAACCGGCCGTGTGAGTGATCACTTGCGCCACCCAGCCTCCGGTACATGATTCGGCGGTGGCGACCAGGAGTCGGCGCGGAAGACACGCCGCGCCCACGGCTTGCGACAGGGCGATCAGGTCGGTGTCCATCGGGTCGATCTCCGTCAGAAGGGCAGGAACGCCTTGAATGCGGCCAGGGTCAGCACCGTGTAGCCGGCGGCAATGACATCGTCCATCATCACGCCGAAGCCGTTCTTGACTTGCGTGTCGAAGAACTTTGCCGGCTGCGGCTTGACGATGTCGTAGAAGCGAAACCAGAGGAAGGCCGCGAGCTGCCAGAGCAACTCCGGTGGCGTAAACATGAGCACCGCCCAGAAAGGCACGATTTCGTCCCAGACGATGGCGCCGTGATCGACCACGCCCAGCGCCCGCCCGGTGATCTGGCAGGCCGCGACGCCGACGGCGAAGGCCAGCAGCAAGAAGACCGCCAGCCCCAGGTCGCTTTCCAGATACAGGCGCAGTACGGGAAAAGTCAGCCACGCGAAGGCCGTTCCCGCGGTGCCCGGCGCGAAGGGGGAAAGCCCGCTGCCCATCCCGCAGGCGATGAAATGGGCGGGGTGGCGGAACAGAAATTTCAGCGGCGGCGGGGGCAGCTTGGCCATCAAGAAAAGTGATCGAAGCCGCGGCGGGCAGGGGTGATGACGCTGCCGCCATCGTCGTACAGGAACAGTTCGCCCGGTGCGCCGCGTCGGATTTCACCGATGCGGGTCAGCGGCAGTTCGAGTCTCCCGGCATGGGCCGCGATGTCGCCGTCGAACACCGCCGCTGCGGTGAACACCAACTCGTAGTCGTCGCCTCCGGCGAGCAGGCAATCGCGCTCCAGTCCAGCGTCGGGAAGCCCGGGGATCTGCAGGCGGGCGGCAACGCCGGACAGTTCAAGCACATGCCCGAGATCGGCCAGCAGGCCATCGGAAACATCGATCGCCGCGCTGGCGATGCCGCGCAACGCCAGTCCCAGTGCGACGCGCGGCTGCGGCCGCTGCAGCGCCGCCAGGCAGGTGGCGAGCAAGGGCGCGGCCAGCGTCGCGCGGCCCTGCAGATGGGCCAGTCCCAGCGCCGCCCGCCCGGGCCGGCCTGACATCCAGATCGAATCGCCGGGCTTGGCCCCGTCGCGGCGCAGTGCCTGCCCGGGGGGAACTTCGCCGAGAATCGTGACGCAGAAGGCGCGCGGCCCACGCGTGGTGTCGCCGCCGATCAGGTCGATGCCGTGGCGGTCGGCGCAGTCGAAGAAGCCCCGCGCGAAGGGTTTGATCCAGGCAACGGTCGGTGCCGGGAATACGGCGGCGAGTGTCGCCCAGCGCGGCTGCGCGCCCATCGCGGCCAGGTCCGAGACATTCACGGCGAGGACTTTCCAGCCCAGCGCCTCGGCATCGGTGTCGGCCAGGAAATGCGTGCCTTCGACCAGCAGATCGGTGGAAATCACCAACTCCTGGCCCGGTGTCGGCGCAACCAGCGCACCGTCGTCGCCAACGCCGAGCACCGTGTGCCGGGTCGGACGTTTGAAGTAGCGGTCGATCAGTTCGAATTCCGAGGGCACGGAATCAGGGCCTTCCCATCTCCGTTGCTCGGAGGACGGCGGCCAGCTTGTCCAGCACGCCGTTCACAAATTTGTGGCCGTCGGTGCCGCCGAAAGTCTTGGCCAGTTCAATGGCTTCGTTGATGATTACGCGATAGGGCGTTTCCGGATGGAGCTTGAGCTCGCAGGCGCCCAACAGCAGGATGCAGCGCTCGACGGGCGAGACCTCGTCCCAGGCGCGGTCGATGTGCGGCGCCAGATCGAGCTTGAGCTCCTCCGCGTTTTTTCGCGTCTCGCCCAGCAAGGTGCTGTACAGCGGGCCGTCGGCCTTGTCGAAGCCGGCGACGCCTTCCGCCTGGACTTGAATCGCCGCCGCATCCTGATCGCCGACCTGCCACTGATAGAGCCCCTGAACAACGAATTCGCGGGCGCGCCGGCGCGGCGATTTGCGCTCGCTCATTTGCCGCCTGTCAGCTTGATGGCCTTGAGCAGATTCGCCATTTCAACGGCGGCCTGCGCCGCCTCGGCGCCCTTTTGCGCCATGCGCACCAGCGCCTGGTCGTCGTCTTCGGTGGTCAGCACCGCGTTCGCAATCGGAATGCCGGTGTTCAACTGCACGTCGGTGATGCCGCGCGCCGATTCGTTGGCGACAATCTCGAAATGGTAGGTTTCGCCGCGGATCACGGCGCCCAGCGCGACCAGCGCATCGAAGCGGCCGCTTTGCGCCAGCGCCTGCAACGCCAGGGGCAGCTCCAGTGCTCCGGGGACGGTGGCGCAGCAGATGTCGCTTTCGGCAACGCCCAGATGCGCCAGTTCGGCGAGACAGCCCGAGCGCAGGCCTTCGCCGATATCCTGGTTGAAGCGGCTTTGCACCAGGCCGACGCGCAGGCCCCGGCCGGCCGGATTGGGTTCGAGTTCGCGAATAGTCATGTCGTGCTTGCTCCTGGCGGAGTGAAGTAGCCGGTGATTTCCAGGCCGAAGCCGGCCATGCTCGGCATCTTTCTCGGACTGGACATCAGGCGCATCTTGCCGACGCCGACTTCGCGCAATATCTGCGCGCCGATTCCATAGATGCGCGGGTCCCAGGTATATGCCGGCCGCGCCGTGGGTTCCTTCTTGAGAGCCGCGAGCAGGGCATTGCCCGATTCCGCACGATGCAGCAACACCAGCACCCCGCGCCCCTCTTCGGCGATTCTGCGCAGGGCGAAGTCGACGCTGTAGGTGTGGCCGCGGCTGCGGTGATCGAGGAAGTCGAGGACACAGACAGCCTCATGCACCCGCACCAGCGTCTCTTCGCCCGCCGCGATTTCGCCGCAGGATAGGGCCAGATGCACGTCGCCGCTGCTGCGGTCGGCAAAGGCGCGCAGGCGGAAGGCGCCCTGGGCGCATTCGACGTTCTTGTCGGCGACGCACTCGATCAGCTTCTCGGTTTCCGAACGATGCTGGATCAGGTCGCGGATGGTGCCGATCTTCAGCTTGTGCACGGCGGCGAATTCGAGCAGGTCCGGCAGGCGTGCCATGGTGCCGTCTTCGGTGAGGATTTCGCAGATCACCGCCGCCGGCGCCAACCCTGCCAACTGGGCAAAGTCGCAGCCGGCTTCAGTGTGGCCGGCGCGCACCAGCACGCCGCCGTTTTGCGCCATCAGCGGGAAGATGTGACCGGGCTGGACAATGTCGGCCGGGGCAGCGTTCTTCGCCACGGCGGCCTGTATCGTGCGCGAACGATCCTGCGCCGAAATGCCGGTGGTGACACCGGTCGCTGCCTCGATCGAGACGGTGAAGGCGGTGCCGTGCGGCGTCTTGTTGTCGCGCACCATCAGGGGCAGGTCGAGCTGGCGGCAGTGTGCTTCGGTCAGCGTCAGGCAGATCAGGCCGCGACCCCACCGCGCCATGAAATTGATCGCCTCGGGCGTCACATGCTCGGCGGCCAGCACCAGGTCGCCTTCATTCTCGCGGTCTTCTTCGTCGATCAGGATCACCATGCGGCCGGCGCGCATGTCGGCGACGATATCCAGAACGGGGCTGATGCTCATGTGTGTGCTCGTCGGGTCGGGGCGCGGATTTTACGCCTGTGCCGCCGGCGCATCGTGATTCAGCATGCGCTCGACGTAGCGTGCGATGAGATCCACTTCCAGGTTGACCTTGCCGCCTGCCTTGCAGCGCTTGAGGGTGGTGACGGCCACGGTGTGCGGGATCAGGTTGATCGAGAAGCGCCGACCCTTGACGCGGTTGGTGGTCAGCGACACGCCGTCCACGGTGATCGAGCCCTTGCGCGCGATGTACTTCGCCAGTTCCTTGGGCGCCTTGATGACCAGTTCGTGCGACTCGCCGATCTTCTCGAACTTGACCACCTCGCCGACGCCATCGACATGGCCTGACACCAGGTGCCCGCCGAGGCGATCGGCCAGCCGCATGGCCTTCTCCAGGTTGACTTCATTGGTTGCGTCGAGGCCGACGGTGCAATCCAGCGTCTCGCGCGAGACGTCGACCTGGTAGGAATTCCGCTTCTTGGCGACCACCGTCAGGCAGACCCCGCCGTGGGCGATGGAGTCGCCAACGGCTACGTCGCCAAGGTCGAGCGACGGTGCTTCGACGGTGAGGCGCAGGCCCTTTTCGAGGGGCAGGATGCGGCTGATTCTTCCCAAGCAGGTGATGATGCCGGTAAACATGGAAACTCCGAAATAGGCTGTTACCGCAGGACGCGCTCAAGCGCAGGCAGAAACTGATCCGCGGACTGGAAACCGACAATCCGCTGGTCGACGCGCTCGCGTCCGCCGGCGTCAAAAAAGATGATGCCGGGCGGGCCGAACAGGTCGAAGCGCTTCAGCAGCGCGAGATCGGCCGCGGCATTCGCGGTGACATCGGCTTGCAGCAGCACGAACTGCTTCAGGCGCAAGGCCACCTGCGGGTCGCCGAAGGTGAAGCGCTCCATTTCCTTGCAACTCACGCACCAGTCGGCGTAGAAGTCCAGCATCACCGGCTTGCCGGCCGCGGCCGACTGGGCGAGCCGCGCGTCGAGTTGCTCGATCGAGGCGACGCGCTCGAAAGCCGGGGCCGGCGCTTCGGCGGCCACCCCGCTGCGCAGGAAGCCGAGCGGCTGCAGCGGGTCGCGGGCGCCGCCCAGCACCCCCATCAGCATCGCCGCGCCGCCCAGCAGCAGCGCGACGCCGAGCCCTTTGCCCAGGCGCTGCCAGCCGTGGGCGTGCGGGGGCAGGGGGTCGAGGGCGTGCAGATAGATCGCCGGGACTAGCATCAGCAGCGCCCAGCCGAGCATTTGCAGCCACAGCGGGATGACCGGAGAAACCAGCCACAGCGCGGTGGCGAGCATGACGACGCCGAAGAATTTCTTGACGCCCTCCATCCATGGTCCCGACTTCGGCAGCAGCGAACGCGAAAATGCGCCCACCAGCAGCAGCGGCAGGCCCATGCCGAGCGCCATCGCGAACAGCGCTGCGCCGCCCAGCACGGCGTTGCCGGTTTGTGCGATGTAGAGCAATGCGCCGGCCAGCGGCGCGGCGACGCAGGGGCCGACGATCAGCGCCGACAGCGCCCCCATCAGGGCGATCGCGGGCAGCGAGCCGCCCTGCCGGTTGGCGGTGTCGGCAACCCGGCTTTGCAGCGCCGCCGGCAGTTGCAATTCATAAAAGCCGAACATCGAAAGCGAGAGCACGACGAACACCAGCGCGAAGCTGCCCAGCACCCAGGCATTCTGTAGCGCGGCCGACAGCAGCGTGCCCGAAAGCCCGGCGGCGACGCCCACTGCGGCATAGGTCAGGGCCATGCCAAGCACATAGGCGAGCGACAGCACGAAAGCCCGCAGATGGCTCACCGCATGGCCGTGGTTGACGATGATCCCGGACAGGATCGGGATCATCGGGAACACGCAGGGCGTCAGCGACAGCAGCAGGCCGAAGCCGAGGAAGCTGACCAGCACCAGCGCCAGGTTGTCGCCCTTGAACAGCCCGGCAATGCGCGAGGTTTCGTTCGCGGCGATGGCGGCGGTCCTTGCGGCGGCCGGTCCGGCGTTCGGCGCCGGCGCCATGGTGGCGGCGAGTTCGACCGGCATTTGCTGATTGAGCGGCGGATAGCAGATGCCGCCATCCCAGCAACCTTGCGAAACGGCCTTCAGCGTAAGCCGGCCGGCCGCCTCGACCGGCAGCAGGATCTTCACTTCCTTGCGGTAGGTCTCGACCTTGCCGAACAGTTCGTCGTCCTTGATCTTGCCCGGCGGCAGCTTCGGTGCTCCCAGCGTGCCGCCTTCCAGCGCGAACTTGAATTTGTCGCGGTACATGTAGTAGCCGTCGGCAATTGCCCAGCGGGCTTCGAGGGTCCGCGCATCGACCGCGCGCGCCGAGAAGCGGAAGGCCGCTTCGGGTGCCAGCGGTTCTTCGGCCCGCGCCGGGCCGGTCAGGGCAAGCAGCAGCAGGAACAGGCAGCGGATCAGCATTTGGCAGCGGCTTCGACCAGGGTTTCGGCGGCGACCCAGGCCAGGTATTCCGGCAGGCCGCGGTCAATTGGGACCGCGATGATCTCGGGGAGTTCATACGGGTGGCGGACGCGGATCGCCGCCTCCAGTGCCGCATAGCGCTCCGCCGTGGTCTTGATCAGCAGGGGAACTTCCTCGGCGCTTTCGATCGCGCCCTGCCAGCGATAGATCGAGCGGCAGGGCGCCAGCAGATTCACGCACGCCGCCAGTCGCTCGCTGACCAAGGTCGTGGCCAGCGCCTGCGCACTCGCCGCGTCGGGCAAGTTGGTCAGAACCAGCAGGGTTTGGCCGTTGGTTTGGCGGGTTTCCATCGGCCTATTCTACCTTCGGCCCGCACCGGCTCCGGGTTAGGCTATGACGATCGGGCGCTGGTGGCCTCGCCCGGAACAGGGAGCCTGGGCTTGAGCAAACTATTGCAGGGATTGCAGGAGGCGGAGCGGCAGCGCCGCGATCTGGCCGTCAGCAGCAGCCTCGCTGCGGCAAACGCAACCGACGCCGAGCGGGCGGCGGAAGCGGCGGCGCTCGGGCGCGCCGCCGCGGAGGAGCGCGCCCGAGCCGCCGCCGAAGCGCGCCACCTGCTCGCCGCCGCGCAGATTGCCGCCGCCCAGCGCCGGCAGCAGGCCGAAGATCTCGCCGCCGAACAGGCGCGCTGCCGCTCTGCCGTAGAGACCGCGGCGGAGGCCGTCGCCGCGCAGCAGGCCCATGCCGAACGCCTCGCCGAAGTCGCCCTGCGCACGCGAATCGAGGCGGAACAGCGCGCCCTGGCGGATGCCCAACGCCGTGAATTCGCCGCTGCCGAACTGGCAACCGCGGCCGCTACGCGCGCCAAGAAAGAGGAAGAACTGGTCAGGCTGGCGCGCCAGCGGGCCGCTGCCGAGCACTGTGCCGCCGACCTTGCGAACCAGAAACTGCGCGCCGAGCAAATCGCCGAAGCGGCCGCCTTGGCTTCCGTGGCGGCGGAAAGAGAGGCAGCGCGGGAATCGCATCGCCGTGCCGAACAGGAAGCTGATGCCGCGCGCGCCGCCGCCGCGCGTCTTGAAGCCGAGCAGGAGGCGAGCCTGGCGCGGGCTGAGCGCATGGCGGCCGACGCGGAGGCCGCGGCAGCGTCAAGGCGCCATCAGGAGGTTGCCGCCGCACTCGCCGCAGCGCAAGCATCGGCGGCTCGAGCTCCGGCGGCAACCGACAAGCCGCCCGCCGGCGGCAGGCCGGCGAAGCCCTGGCGCCGCCTGACTGCCAGCACGGCCCTGGCGCTGGCGGCCGGTCTCGGTGCCGGTATCTGGCTGGGCAAGGTCCCTGCGGCCTCGTTCGGCATGGTACGGGCAGGACAGGACCGGCTGTTGCTGCGCCTCGACGACAATCTGACCAGCCTTGCCGCACCTGGCCGCCGCGCCGCGCCGCGTGACCGGCCCGCGTCGCGCTGACCTTCCCTGGCAATTCCTGGGGCAGGATTTCCGGACGTCGGCGAACCCTGCCGGTCCGCCGTTGCGCCTGTGCAACGCTTTGCCTTGTGCCACGGCCGTTTTGCCCGTCCGGGCATTGCTGATAAACTCGAAACCTGCTAGCTTTGGTTGCAATTACAAACGACTTTAACTCTGGGTTGATCGACCAATGAATTTATTGGGAATTTTTGCATGATGAAAGCGATAGCCAAGTGCTTGGCCGCGGCCGCGATTCTGGCGGCAGGATCGCTGCATCAGGCGAGCGCGCAGGACGCCAGTTTCGACATCGTGCGCTTCCAGATCGCGGGGAACACCCTCTTGCCCGCGGAACGGATCGAGCAACTGGTTGCGCCCTTTGTCGGTCGACGCCGGGTTTACGGCGATGTGCAGAAAGCCCTGGAAGCCCTCGAAGCCGAGTTTCGCCGCCTCGGCTACGGCACCGTGCAGGTCTATGTGCCGGAACAGGAGCTCACCAGCGGCGTGGTCAGGCTGCAGGTCAGCGAGGGCGTCGTTGGCAAGGTCACCATCACCGGCAACCAGTATTTCAACAACGAGAACGTCCGCGCCGGACTTCCCGAACTTCAGGAAGGCCAGGCGCCGAACATGCGCAAGCTTTCGGAAAACGTCCAGCTCAGCAACGAGAATCCCGCCAAGCAGGTCGAGGTCACGCTGGGCGTCAGCGAAGAGGAAGGGAAGGTCGACATCAAGGTCGAGGTCAAGGAAGAAAAGCCCGAGCGGTTTTTTGTTACGCTGGACAACACCGGCACCAAGGCCAGTGGCAGGCACCGGCTGGGGTTCTCCTACCAGAACGCCAACGTCGGCAATAGCGATCAAGTGCTGACGCTTGCTTACATGACCGCGGCGGACCCTCCGGGCGGCATGAAGATTGCCGGCTTTCAAGTGCTGCCATGGCAAGACGGGGAAGGCGTGCAGGTCGACATTTTCAGTGTCGGCTATCGCCTGCCCCTGTATTCCGTGGGCGACAGCATCGACTTCATTTACGGCAATTCCAGCACCAACACGCCGGCCGTCTCGCCGACCCTTGGCGGAGGCCTCGGGATCAACGGCAAAGGTTCGGTTTTCGGTTTCCGCTACAACCACATCTTCCCGCGTGCCGGCGAGTTCAGCTCCAAGCTTGTCCTCGGCTTCGACTACAAGTATTTCAACTCGCGTTGCACCGACCCGACCACCGGAGCGCCCTTCCTCATCGATCCACCGGTCCCCGGCAATTCGGCGTGCACACCCTACACCTTGCGCCCGGTCACGGCCACCTACAGCGGCCAGTGGCAGAAGCCCGGCCAAGTCATCGATTTCAACGTCGGCGTAGCGCATAACCTGTTCCCGATGGGCAGCAACTACCAGGGGCCGCAGGGCATCGACCGCTACTCGCTGATCGCCAACGTCAATCGGCAGGGCAAGGACGAATTCAGCGTGTTGCGTTTTGGCGCAAGCTATGCGGGAGCAATCGTCGATGAGTGGCTGTTGCGGGGAGCATTGAGCGCGCAGTATGCGGAAAATCCCCTGCCCAGCGGCGAGCAACTCGGGCTCGTGGGCTCGACCGCGGTGCGCGGCTTTCTTGAGCGGGCGGTTTCGGCCGATCGCGGCTACGTCGTGAACCTCGAACTCTATTCGCCGGATTACGCCGCCAAACTGGGGCTCGACGGTTCGCTCAAGGGGCTGGCCTTTTACGATTTCGCCAGCGGGAACAACATGGCAGCCACTGCGACCGGTTTTGCCCGCAGCAACGTCGCATCGGCTGGCATCGGCTTCCGGTACAACTTGAAGAAAGACATTTCGGCGCGCTTCGATGTCGCCCGCGTCATGGAAGGCTCCCAGGCGACGCCTGGCGCCGTCGAGCAGGCCAAGCCCGGCGACATCCGCGGTCACTTCGGGCTTGCCTTCGGTTTCTGAGGAAACTTGGCGAGAGTGTGACTTAGTCCCTTTTGGACGTTTTGTTTTTGGTTTATAGGTAGGGCGGGTTTTGTGGGCGGCCGTCACCGCCCCTTTGCTTTGGAGTCCGCTATGAGCCACCAGAATCCTTCCCGCAAGCCGGTTTCGCGGCTGTCCACGCCGGTTCGACTGGGCGTCGCCGCGGTTGCGGCGTGCTTCATCAGCGCCCCGGTGCTGTCCAACCCGGTGAATCCCGTGGTGGTCAATGGCACGGCGAGCTTCAACCAGGCCGGCAACGTGCTGACGG